>Ga0209061_1000018_pt1 | contig 598433 bp, 498 predicted proteins | sample Coa_R1_10_FD_187157 | JGI IMG/M metagenome (GOLD analysis project Ga0209061, IMG submission 187157) | Surface soil microbial communities from Centralia Pennsylvania, which are recovering from an underground coalmine fire - Coalmine... | ecosystem: Environmental > Terrestrial > Soil >... | reverse complement strand
TCTTGACGGCTGTTGCTCCTTTCTGGTTTGCTTTTTCATGGCGGTGTCTCCTTTGAACTTTCAGAATTCCGAGGATACACCGCCCTCGCTTTATTTCAAGCTTTTACACACCCTTTGAGCTTACCTCGAGGTCACACTCATGCTCGACAAAGAGGGTGTCAGGGTGGCCAGCGGCTCGTACAACGACGAGGCCCAGCGCAAAGGACAACTTGAGCGCATCCACCCACTCTTCTTAGAGTTCATACTTAAAGGCGGAAAGGTGATCGCCTCCAAGACATGGGTCGACGACTACGGGCTTGCGAGCGAAGGTTCTTGGGCTCCCAGCGTCAAGCTTCTTACCGATGATGAGATGGCAGACGAGTATTTCAAAAGAAAGGGTGAGATCTTAGATTACTGATTCCCGCTCCTTTCATGAGCACCATATGTGGTGCTTATGAGATCGCGAGCTCCAGGATCAGATCCCGCCGGCGAAATTGCCGAAAGCCCGAAAAGTATCCGTCCGGTAGTCTACAGGGTCGCCTGCGCCCAGGTCCCCGGAAGTGGCTGATCGAGATCGGTACAGTCGTTGCAGCAGAGGCGGGTTAGCACGTCCCGCAGGTATTCCTGGGGGTCGACAGCGTGCTGCTTGCACGTGGCGATGAAGCTCGATATGACCGTGGCATTCCGCCCGCCGTCGCGGCTTCCTGCGAACAGCCAGTTCTTGCGGCCGATGGCAATGGCGCGGATTGCCCGCTCGGATCGATTGTTGTCGATGGTGAGCTCGCCGTCAGCAACGTACTCACACAGGGCCGCCCAATTGTTTAGGGCATAGGTAATGGTTTTGCCGATCGGACTTTTGGGGAGCGCATGCATCCTCTGCTCGTTGAGCCAGTCCCTGAACTCCTCCAGGAGCGGACGCGCTTCGGTTTGCCGGAGCTGGCAGCACTCCTCATTTCCGTGTGCGGCTGCCCGCCTCTCGATTGCGTACAGTTCCTGGATGAGTAAAAGCGCTTCTCCGGCCAGCTGTTTGCTGCTGGTCTGCGCTTCGTAGAACTTTCTACGGGCATGCGCCATGCAGGCAACCTAATGCACATGGCCGCCTGCGTAGATACAGTCGTAGCCGGCGAATGCATCCGCCTGCAGATATCCCTTGAAGTCACCAAGGAAGCTCTTTGGTCCGTCTCTCTTTCGCGACTCCGTAAAGTCAAACACTGTAAACCGATTCTTCTCGTCTCCGATGTACACCCAGATTCGCCCCTCTCGCATGTTGCGCTCGTGCTGCCACGGCGATGCGCGACTCAACACACAGGAGAAGGCGAGGATTCACGAATTGATGACAAGTGGCCTGAATTTCCCTTGCCAGACCGGCCTAAATTCAATTTGCCAAAAACATTTCAAGCAAACCCCAACCTGCCCAGGTGCAATACAGCACCGCCGGCAAAGGCGAGCAGGATCGATCTTCTCCATAAACCCTGGGTGATGAAGGATTCGAACCTTCAACCAACTGCTTAAGAGGCAGCTGCTCTACCGTTGAGCTAATCACCCAACTATGCGCTCCGGGCTCGCCATGCTTGCCCGCCGCCGTCGAGACGCCTGGCCGGGAAAGCCGCTCGCCTTCCCCCGCCCCGCCATAACTCGACTGCGGTATTATAGCGCGCGCCCGGTTGGATTCGAACCAACGACAACCCGCTTAGAAGGCGGGGGCTCTATCCACTGAGCTACGGGCGCATAGCCGGCTTCTGTAACAAAACAGAGCCTTGCCCTTCGCCGCCGGGCCAGCGCCCGCTCGAGCGCGGCCGGAGAAAAGGTTCCCCAGTGAGGAGCCGTGGACGGACATTATACCCGCAATCCGTCCGGCGCATACAGCCACCCTTCCAATAGCAGATCCTCGCTGTTACATTCCCAGGGATCGGGGAAGCGGTCCGGGGCGGCCAGCCAGAGCGCGGTGGTGTAGCAGGCGACGATGGCGTCGAGCGCGTCGGCAGACTCCACCGCCTGGTGCTGCAGCTTCTTGTCGATGGTCAGGCGCGGGCAGCAGCGCCAGCGCTCCTCGTTGCGGTCGCGCAGCCCGATCAGCTTGTTGAGCATGTCCCGGCGGACCCCGGCCGTCTTCTCGGCGTCCTTCTTGTCCTTGCCCTTGTAGCCGCTGTCCGGCAGGCCGAGACACCACAGCGTCGCCCGCGGGAAGACCTCCAGCACGGCGCAGGCGCCGGCCGCGCGGTCGTGGAAGGGCAGAACCCGAAACTTGCCCGGGTCGAGGCTGGCCAGGAAGCGCATCCCCTGGTAGGTCATCTGGATCATGCTCGGGTTGGCGCGGTGGAGCGGGCTTTGCGCCATGCCGCGATATTTGGCGTCGGTGAGCCGTTTGCACTCCCTGGCAAACTCCTTGACGAGGGCCGAGAAGTCATCGAAGCTGGTGAACACAAGGTATTCGACCACCTCCTGCCAGGCTTGAAAGGGCTTCCGCCCGCTTTTCTCGGCGCAAAAGCGGATGAACTCGGCCGGCAGGGAGAAGGGGAAGTCCAGCCCGACCGCCGCAAGCGCGGGCACCTTCAGCAGCTCGGCGGGCAAGCGGTGAGAGCCCACCCTGGTCACGCTGCCAATCTCCAGCCCCAGCCCATCCAGGCGCCCGGTGGCCAGCCAGGTCTCGTTGGGCATCTCCCTGGCCCCGCTGAAGTCTACGCCGCCGACAATAAGCTCCGTCATTGACCAAACTTTACCAAAGACGAAAGCTTCTGTGCGGGCGCTATGATCTACATGAAATATTCCATACCGGCAAACGGTATGTCCAGGCGGGGGCTTGATGTGAAACTGCTGCTGGCGGCCGACAAATCAATATACTCCCGGGCGGCGCTCGACTCGATACTCGCCTGCCCCTGGCCGCCCGGCACCGAGTTCCTGGTCTTGAGCGTCGCCGAGAGCTACCATCCCCGCACCGATTACTGGAACCCCCGCTCGCGCGAGCTGCTGGTCGAGCACGAAACCAGGGTGCACGCCGAGCACGAGGAGCTGGCGCGGTCGTTCGCCAGGCAGCTCGAGGAGAGGTTCCCCGGCAGCACCGCGCAGGCGATGGTGGTGGAGGGCCACGTGGTCGATAAGATACTGGAGGTAGCCGATAACTGGGGCGCGGAACTGATTGTTGTCGGCTCGCACGGGCTCAAAGGTTTCAGCCGCTTCCTCCTGGGAAGCGTTTCGGAGGCGGTGGCGTCCCACGCGAAGGCGTCGGTGAGAGTCATCCGGCTGCCCGCAGGCAGCAATTGATCGGGAAAGCGAGCGTGACACCGCCCGCGATGGCATATTAAGGACTGAGCTATGACTGGCGCACTGGGCCCGGAAGAATTTACAGAATACGTGGCTGACAGGCTGCGCCCCTTCGGGATCACGATCGTGGTGCCGGAGCCGCTGGTGATGGAGCTGCACTACGGCGCAAACGAGCCGGTGCTCTCCATTCCCTTGAAGTCCACCTACGATCAGTACCTGTCCGTGCCGGCGGAGCTGGACCACCTGGTCGCCCCCTACGTTGTGGAGATTGGCTGGACGGTTCAGCCGCCGCGATACAAGGCCAGGGACATATTCGAGAACACCTTGCCGCTCATGCGCGACACCACGCGCGATCCGATCGTGCAGGACGGCGAGAAAATCGTGCGCGACGGCAAAGAGATGGTCATGCGATTGCCGAAGGGGCCTTTGCTCTTCAGCGAGCTGGTCAGCCGCGAGGACGAGCGCCTGATCGTTCAGTACATGCTGGCCCGGGACCACGAGCTGCTCGAGCTGCACCGCGGCGATGTCCTCACCTGTTTCCCGGAGCCCTCGCAGATTGCCGAGATCTCCATCCAGAACCTCGCCCGCCGCGCCCTGCAGTCCGGTCTGACCACCCGGGTATACAAGGTGGAGAACTTTCAGACGGAGCCGGTGCTGATCGGATTTCGCGACGAGAAGCTGGCTGACTACGCCGCCTCGCTGATCAATGTCCACGACGTTATGCTGGCGCTGGAAAAAAACCTGGAAGCCAAAGAGGGGTTGCTGGCCGTTTTGCCCTCCCGCGATCAGCTCTTCGTCACGACCAGCGTGGACGAGCAGTCCATCTGCGAAATGTGGCTCCTGGCGCGCCATTTGAAATCAGAGGCGGAAGCCCCGGCAAGCAATCTGGTATGGCGCTTCAAGGATGGCGACGTCACCGGCATCCAGACCGTGAACCTCAAAGAGCAGTGATGACCAGCCGAGCCGCCCGAGAAGGAATTAGCGTTTTGGCCGGGTCCGTGGGCTGCCTCATCGACCGCTGCCTGAAACGGCAGCCGACCCTGGGAGCGGTCTTTCTGGTGGACGGCGATAAGGTGGTGACCTGCGCGCACCTGGTTGTTCTCTATTCGAGCTGCCTGGAGGCGCTCAAGGTCACGCTGCCCGTCTCCGGCCAGGAGTACGGCATAGCGGGCGTCCGTTTTCACCCCAGGCTCAATCTCAAGCTTGCCGAGCGGATGGCCCGCCAGGCCCTGGCCGAGCCGGTTCCGGCGCTGTCGTTGCAGGAGCACAACCTGGCCGTCCTGACGCTGGGCGGCGCCCCGGCGGCGCTCAGCGACGAGGCGATCGCCGGCATCAACGATCAGCTCGCCTCGCCGGCCCCGCCCCGGGACAAGGGGCTGGGCGGCAGCCTGGCCGACCTGGACCTGCCGCTTGTGGTCCAGACGATCACCAACGCCCGCAAGGAAGGGGTGCTTGTCCTGTCCGACGAGCGCAACCGCCCGATCGCCCGCCTGTTCTGCCGCGACGGCAAGGTGCTCCACGCCCTGTACGGCCCGCTGGAGGACGAAAAGGCAATATATCAGATAGTCAGCCAGCACCCGGGCGGCAACTTCTATTTCGCCAGCCGCAAGGAACCTGACTGGCCGGTCGGCGCCCCGATCAACCGTCCGACCGACATGCTGCTCATCGAAGCGCACCGACGCCTGGACGAGATCCCCGGGCTGCTTCTCGACCTGGGCGGCGACACGGCGACCTATCGCCGGGCCCGCGAGACGGCGGACCTGCAAGCGCTGCCGCAGGAGTTGCGCGCCGACGCCGAGAGACTGTGGCCGCTGCTCGACGGGCGGCACGCCGCAGGCCAGCTCTGGTCGCTGTCCGAGCTGGACGATTACGGGGTCTTTCAGGCGCTGGCCGGGCTGCTGAAGCACGGGCAGATATGCGAAGTCGAGGTCAACGGCGGCGCGTCCGGCGCTTCGCCCGCACCGCTTGTCCTGGCGCCTGAGCTGCCGCTGGCGCCGTTCGACGATATCGAAAGCCTGGCGGTCGATCCGGTATGCGGCGCCCCGGTGGTCAATTGCGGGCACCTGCTGGGCAGCTTGAGGCCGGGCGATCCCTGGCACCTCCTGCACAACCTCGGTCTCCCCGAAGAAGCCGCCGGATCCCCGATCTTTAAGAACGGGCAGGTGGTGGGAATTCATTGCGGCAGGCTGCCGGCCGACCCGAGCCTGGCGCAAGCCAGCACCAACATCAGTCAGCTCCTTTGGATCGAGTCTGTCTTCGAGTGCCTGGAGCCGGGCCTCGAGCAGGGCGCCCGGGCGCCCGAGCCGATCAAGCGCCTGGTTCCTACCGGCTGCACGGAGGTGGCCTGCATCGATTGCCCGCGCTGCGGCGCCTCGAGCCTCGGCTCGTCCAGATTTTGCAAGTCCTGCGGGCAGCAGCTGATTCAGGACATTACCTACCGGAGCCCGCTGGCTGTCCCCTGGAAGCCGGTGGCGTTCGTGGCGGCGGCGCTGGCCGTGCTTGCCATTGTCGGTGGTGGCATAGCCTACGTGGCGGCGAGCTGGCGCCCGCCGCGGGCACCGCTGGTGGTGCGCAGTGCCGCCCGGGCCAGGCTGCTGCCGGAGATCCTGAAGGCGGACCGGAAAAGCGCCCGCTGGGTGCCGGTGCCGCCCGGCAGCATGCTCCACAACGGCGATCTCATCTGTTTGAGCATGAAGGTGCGCAAGGACTCTTTTGTCTATGTCCTCCATCAGGGAACGACCCCCACCGACATCAATCTCATTTTTCCGGCCAGCCAGGAAGACGACATCTTGTACCCGAAGGACGTGACCGTGACCGTCCCCCGGGAGAACATGGGCAAAAGCCCTGCCGGCACCCTGGCCATGAGCGGCATGACGGTAACCGGCAAGCCGGGCTCCGAGGCTCTCATCTTCCTGGCCAGCGACGTGCCCTCCGCGCTCTATACCTCTTCGGAGGGCGACGCGGTCCTGAAAACCTATGAGCTGGCCGCGAAAATGCTGCGCAACTTCGACAGCCCGGCAGGCGTGGAGGTGCCGGCGTCGGCGTTCGGGGATGATATTTTTGCGGGAGCTGCTAAATCGGGGACCGGCAACGTCGTGTATGTGACCCGGCTCGAAATCCTTCACCGGGATTGAGCCTTTCCGTTCAGCAGAGGCGTAGAAAATGAGCACCATCAAGTCGATTGCCCTGACTCTTGCCGTGACCTTTGCCGGCACCGTCTCGCCGGGCGCCCGGGCGGGCGAGGAGGGGGCCAAGGGTCTCTTCGTCACCCAGCTCGAGAGGCCCGGGCAGGCGATGAACACCGGCGTCCAGTACTGGATAGAGCTGCACCGCAACGGGCGGGTCTGGCGCGTCAACAACAGGGTCCCCTTCCGGAGCGGCGACCGCATCCGCTTTCACGTGCGGCCCAACATAACCGGCTTCGCCTACATCCTGCTCAAGAGCGGCAGCCGCGGCGAGCAGTCGCTGCTCTTCCCCGACCCGGCTCGCGGCGACGACAATCACGTCGCCGCCGGCCAGGACTACGCCCTGCCGGCGGACAGCTATCTGGCCTTCGACGAGAACCCGGGCACGGAGAAGGTCGGCCTGCTCATCTCTCGCCAGCCGGTCGACGCTGCCGCCTACCTGTCCACGCCCGACACGGAAAAGACGCTCATCGCCTGCGCCTCCACCGGCAGCAAGGACCTCATCCCCTCCAGGATCGTGCTCGCCTTCTCGCCGCCGGCGCAGCCGGCGCCGATCGCCGCGGAGCACCCCGCCCCGCCGCCCAGAGCGAGCGCGCCCGCCAAGCCGGCCAGCCACAAAGCCGCCACGGCGGCCGGCAGCACCAGGAAAGCCGGGCTGCGCGCAAGGGCCGGCCCGGCAAAAGCTCGCCCGCGGCAACCGGACGCCGGCGTGGTGACCGTGGTCAAAACGGATCCCGGGGGCGTGCTCACGGTCGACGTCGCCCTCGAGCACCGGTAAGCGGCGGCTCTTAACCTCTTCTTAAACCAGGCTGCGAGACCATACGCATCGGGCTGTACACCTTGTCGTCCCCGTCTGCGAAGACTCGATGCATATGATCTGGATTATGACCGCCTTCCTCTGTGCAGGGCTCCTGGGCGCCCTGGTTTTGATCATGCACCCGCACCTTCTGGCCGAATCAATCGGCAAACGCTGGCGCAACAGCAGCTTCTACAAGCGGCATTAGCCACGTTTTAACCCGTCCTTAACCGATATGCCTTAAGATACTGCCCGCAGGGAAGTAAAGGGGCAATCGCCATGCCGGGTACTGCCGTCGGCATCTACTTCATCGACACGTTCGTCAGGCCGTTCGCCAAGATCATGGAGAAAATGCCTTTTCTCATGATAGGCTTCCTGGTCATCCTCTACGGCATCATCGCTTACGTCGTGCTGAAATCGGCCTACGTCGCCGACGAGCACCACTATTAGAGGGCCGGACATTCAACCCCTGCTCACCGAGCGCAGGCTGACGCTCAGCCTGTCCGAATAGAGGCTGACCAGGCCCAGGTAGAGCTCGATGAAGTTCTTCGTCTGCCCGGGGGCGACGCTGCCGTCGATCGTGTAATCGCCCTGGTCGAGCGGGTGGCCGGCGCCGTCGTAAGTAGAGTATCGGACGACGATATCCTTGATCGGCACCGGATTGTAGTTGGTGACCCGAATCCAGGCCACCGGGCAATTGATGACCCAGAAGCCGGCGACGTGCCAGTCCACCAGCTGCACCCGCGTATTGGCAGCCAGCTGCGCGTCCCCTTCGGGCAGCCCGCAGCCGGCAGCGACCGCGCAGGCGGCCACGACCAAGCCTGCGAGCACGAGCCTGAATGCGCCTGTCGTCATATCGGACCGAAGAACCCTTGATTGGCCAGGATACCCAGCACGACCAATACTACAAAAAAGAAAAGGAGAGCAAAAAAACCCAACTCGCCTTCTCTAAACATGCGGGAGCTTCCAATCGGCGCCGGACGGGACCATCAACGAGTATTGATCTCAAGGGACGGATCCCACCATCCTAGAATATTTTAAGTGTAACCTTGGCTATGATTCTTACCGTATCCCGGCAGGTAACCGCTCGCTAATGCACGCCCACAGCTTCCTGGCCCTGGTAGCGCTGGCCCTGGCCTACACCTACGACTTCGTCAACGGCTTTCACGACACGGCCAACGCCTGCGCCACTGTCATCTACACGAAGGCAATGCGGGCGCCGGTGGCCATCGCCATGAGCGGCATCCTCAACTTCGCCGGCTGCATCCTCATCGGCACGGCGGTGGCGCAGGTGATGACCGAGGTCATCCCCCGGGAGCAGATAAGCCTGACCATCATCCTTGCCGTCCTCACCGGCAGCCTGGCGTGGAACCTCTACACCTGGTATCACGGGCTGCCCGTCAGCTCGTCCCACTGCCTGATCGGCAGCCTGTTCGGCGCCGGCGTGGCCGCCCACGGCCTGCACGGGGTGACCTGGACGAAGCTGGGCGAGGTGCTGGCGGCCCTGGCCATTTCGCCGGTGGCCGGCTTCCTGGGCGGGGGAGCGCTGGCGGCCCTGGTCGACCGGGCCATAGCCAGGCTCTATCCCGGCTCCCGGGAGCTGCGCCACAGCCAGCCCCGGTTCATGCGCTGGCTGCAGGTGCTCTCCTCGGCGGCCGTCAGCTTCACACACGGCAGCAACGACGGGCAGAAGACCATGGGCATTATCACGCTCATTCTGGCCAGCCAGTTCGCCGGCGGCGGCTTCACTTACGATCACGTGCCCTTGTGGGTGATGGTGACCGCGGCGGCGGCGATCGGGATCGGCACCACTATTGGTGGCTGGCGGATCATCCGCACCGTCGGCACCAAGATCAGCCGGGAGAAGCTCATGTACACGCACGGCTTTGCCGCCGAGGCGAGCACGGCCGCCATCATCCTCGCCGCCTCGCTCACCGGGGCGCCGATCAGCAGCACACACACGCTCACCTCTGCCGTCGCCGGCGGCACCCTGCCGCTGCACGGCCGGGAGAAGCTGAACACTAAAACGCTCTCGCTTATCTTCTCGGCCTGGATACTGACGCTGCCGGTGGCGGCACTGCTGTCCGGAGCCTCCTATTTCCTCCTGAGCATGGCCGGCGTCCGCTGACGCTTGCCGGCCGCCCTGCCCGACCGGGCCGACCATCATGCCTTCCCCGAACCGCGCCCCCGAATTCATCCCTCACCCGGCCATCCGGCAGCGGCACGTCATGACCATCGCCGCCCCGCTCTGGCCGCGCCGGCTTTCGCGTGCGCTTTCCCCTGGCCAGCCGCGTCTGTTCGAGGTGGAGCCGGGCACCAGGATCCTGGGCAAGTGCCACTGGCAGGCGGACAGGGAGAAGGCGGCGACAATGCTTATCCTGCACGGACTAGAGGGCTCCAGCGAATCGCACTACGTCCTCGGTCTGACGAGAAAGGCCCTGGCAGCCGGCATGAACGTGGTGCGGCTCAACATGCGCAACTGCGGCGGGACCGCTCACATGACCCCCACGCTCTACAACGCGGGGCTCAGTCAGGATCCCCTGGCCGTGGTCAGGGAGCTGAGGGCCGCCGACCATCTGGACAGATCGTGCTGGCCGGCTACTCGCTGGGCGGCAACATCGTATTGAAAGCGGCAGCCGAGCTGGGTTCCGGCGGCCGGGATACCGTCGCAGCCGTCTGCGGCGTCTCGCCGGCGCTCGATCTCGGGCCCTGCGTGGACGAGCTGGAGAAAGGCTTCAACAGGTTCTACGAGCAGAGGTTCCTGGTCGGGCTCAAGGAAAAGCTGAAGGAGAAGCAGCGTCTCTTCCCCGATCTCTACGAGACCTCCGGGCTTCACCTGGTGCGCAGCCTGAGGGAGTTCGACGACCGTTACACGGCCCCGTGCGGCGGCTACGGCACCGCCGAGAGATATTATCGGCAGGCCAGCGCCCTGCCGGTTCTCGACCGGATCCGGGTGCCGGCCCTTATCATCCAGGCCAGGGACGATCCGTTCGTGCCCTTCAGCTCGTTCACGTCGCCGCAGCTGAAAAGCGGCTATATCGAGCTGCTCGACCCCGAGCACGGTGGGCATGCGGCGTTCATCCACAAGCAGGCGGAGACGCCACCATGGCTCGACCGCTTCTGGGCCGAAAATCGCGCCGTCACATTCTGTCTTGAAAATTTGTGAACTTGCCGGGCGGGCAGTTGGAAGAATAATTCAACCAGGAAAGCCTGCCAAGCAGATATTATCTTGGGGCTGACGCTATGCCCTTCGGGTCGTTTTGGCGCGCGACACACGTGGAATGAAGACCCGGAACCCTGTCGGGAGGATGACAATGGTTAAGAGATCGAATTTGACTGCTGCAGTCTCGCTTGCGCTGATGCTGGCCAATATGGCCCCGGCGTTCTCCAAGGATGACGAGGGCGCGCTTGACAAGGCGGTCGACGGGTCGCTGATCGTCACCCGCGTCGGCGGCGTCGGTGCCGGTCTTGTTCTCGGCACGCCGGTGGCCGTGGTGCGCGAAACTATCAGCTCCTACATCGGCCTGACCGGGGCGGCGGCTGATAAAGTGGGCGGCAAGATCGGCGGCAAGGACTCCGGTATCGCCTGCGGCGTCGTTTCCCTGGTGACCGTGCCGGCGGCCCTCGTCGTGGGCGGAGCAAAAGGGCTCTTCTATGGCAGCAAGAACGGCATGATGAAAGGCTTCAACAACCCGTTCAGCCCCGCCTCCTTCAGCCTGAGCAAGGACATGGAGAAGGAAGAGTAAGGCGGATTGCCGGATGAGCCTTGATCTGGAGTCGTGGCTCACGGGCGTGCGTCAGGCAAACAGTCGCTCGGAGATATTCGCCCTGCTCGATCAGTTTCGTCCGCTCGCCTGGACCGACGAGCAGCGCGCGGCCATGGCCAGGACCTACGTGCGGGCCCTCACCAAGCTTCCTCCCGACACCAGCGAGGACGAGGAGCCCTCTGCTTCCCGGTCCGCCGGACAGGGCGGCGGGCGTGCCCGCAAACGGGAAGCCGCGGCAGCCGCCCCCGGGAAGGAGTCCGGGGCGCCCGAAGAAGGGGCCGCCGCCGACGACGGCCCGGTCTGGTATGAGAAGATGTGAGGCGATGACCACCAGCGCAGGTCTGCCGTACGCGAGCATCCTTCTTCTGCTCAGTGTCTCTCTCAACCCCTCCTGGTCGAGCGCGCTTGCCTGCCCGTGCGCGGAGTTCAAGTCGCCGCAACGGACGGTCGATGTCCGCAAGGGGCTGGTGTACATGAGCACCGCGGGGTACCGCCAAGAGGCGGGCTCGGCGCTCAGCTCCGCGCGCCGGGCCTGCGAACGGCACCTGGGAGAAGCCCACGTCGCCGTGGTCTCGGATATCGACGAAACCCTTCTCGACAACAGTCAGGTCGCTCGCCAGAGCCCCGACGATTTCTGGAAGGGCTTCCGCGCTTATGAAGCCACGGCATCGGCGCCGCTGCTGAAGGGGACGGCCGCGTTCCTGTCCTGGGCCCGCAAGCACGGTTTCGCCGTATTCCTGGTCACCGGGCGCAACGAGAGCGAGCGGCTGGCCACGATTGAGAACCTCCTGCGGGACGGGGTGGCATACGACGGGCTCTTCATGAGGGCTGTCGGGGACAAGCGATCGGCCGCCGTGTACAAACCGGCGGTCAGGGAGGAAATCGAGAAGATGGGCTTCAAGATCGTGGTCAATATCGGAGACCAGCCCACGGACTTGCTGGGCGGCCACGCCGAGGACTGCGAGCTGCTGCCCAACCTGATGTACTCGGTGCCCTAGGCGCCGGCTTGTAGCGCGGAGACAGCGCCCGGATTAATGACCGGTATTCAGGCGCTTGAGCGCGTCACCGGTTGGCTGGCTGGAGCCCAACAGGTGATCGAGGCTCTCCGGCGGGCGGTAATCGTTCCTGGCCGTGCGCCTGATGTCCGTGAGCACGAGCCGGTTGGGTATGAAATCGGTCCCCAGGCGGGCAAGCAGACCGGCTCCCATCACCGCCAGACCGGTTGTTCTCGTGCCGGCGAAAAGCCCGGCCACACCACCGGCGGTGATGGCCAGATCGGACACTGACGACAGCCCGAATTTCCAACTGTCCGTGCTGTTATGGCTGCCCCGCCAGTGATCGTAATCGGAGGCAAGATGGGTGGCGCCGTAATAGACCATGGCCGCCGAGGCCAGGCGCGGCAGCCGGGAGACGAGCAGGCCGCCGGCCCCGCCGGCCAGACCGGTGTAGAGCCCGGCCGCCAGCGGCTCCTGCCGCCAGAGATTCTTGTAGTCCTCGGCCCAGTCGGCACCCATGCGGGTGTAGGAGAAGGAGAACCTGGGGTCTGTTTGATTGAGGAGATCGCGCACCTTCTCCACCGGCGTGAAGTAAGCAAGCGAGTGGTCCTGCGAATTGAGCAGATCGGAGACGCCGACGACATTGCCCTGCGCATCAATGAGCGGCCCGCCGGAGTTGCCGGGCTCGATGTGCACGCGCCCGTGAATCAGCGTCCGGTTGAGCACCTGCTGCGCCTCCCGCCGCTCCAGCGGGGTCATCTGCTCCAGCGTCTTCTCAAGCGTTATCTCGTCTTTCCCGCCATCGGCCGTTATGAGCTGGCCCAGAGTCTCGCGGCGCCGGAAATAGCCGGGCGAGATGTACACCTGATCGAGACCCAGCGGATTGCCGAGGGCATAGACCGGCTGATCCGGCCTTAGCTGCCGGCTCGCGCCCAGGGAAACCGGTTTTTCCCCGGCCGGCGTTTTGCCGTCCTCCAGCCGGAGCACGGCAAGATCGTTTATATCGTCCAGCTTTTCGATGCGGGCCCGGTAGAAATCGCCGCCGGCGGTACGGACCTGCACCTCGCGCGCGTCCTGCACGCAGTGGGCATCGGTGACCACGCGTCCGTTTTCGTCCACGAAGAAACCGCTGCCCCGGGCTCTCTCGGTCTCGATTTTTACCAGGTCGGGCTTAACGTCGCCGTACAGGCGGCGGGTCGTCTCGTCCGCTTGGGGCTGCAGCTTCCCGCGGCCCTCAAGCGGCAGGTCCGGTCTCAACACCGGAATGTTGTCGGATGATTGACCGGTCATCGATTTAGCCTCGCCGTAGTGCTTCCCACATTAGTGGCCCGGATCATCATCCTCAATGGGGAAACTCCCATCGGCCGCCGGAGCCCATGGGAAATTGACCATGCGAAAGACAACCGCTCCCGTGCGACCCGCATCGCCCCGGCGGGTATTCCTGACGGGCGTGGATGCGCCGGGCGCTGCCGGCATTGCCGCGATCGATTGGCAGCCCCCGCCCGCCTGATTGCGCCCGCGATGCGGGCGAGCCCGTACAGCTCCGGCCCGCCTGATTGCGCCCGCGATGCGGGCGAGGCCGTACAGCCCCCGCCCGCCTGATTGCGCCCGCGATGCGGGCGAGGCCGTACAGCCCCCGCCCGCCTGATTGCGCCCGCGATGCGGGCGAGGCCGTACGGCCCCCGCCCGCCTGATTGCGCCCGCGATGCGGGCGAGGCCGTACAGCCCCCGCCCGCCTGATTGCGCCCGCGATGCGGGCGAGGCCGTACAGCCCCCGCCCGCCTGATTGCGCCCGCGATGCGGGCGAGGCATGCCTCGCCCCTACTACAGTTGGAACGGCGGGCGCGGATCGCCGTCCGTGCGCCTGGTGCCGGTGCGGGTCAGCTCGGTCGGTATGAAGTCGGCTGCCAGCCGTCCGACGGCTCCCGCCCCCATGACGGCCCATGCGTAAGGAGCGGCTGGCGGTATGGAGCGGGCAGCGGCGCCGCCGGCCATGGCCGCGTCGGCCGCCGTGGCCAGACCGTACTTCAGGCGATCCATCCGGTTGGTGGCATGGCGAAACTTATCCACGTCGCTCACCAGGTCAGCGGCACCGGCGATGCCCGCCGCCATGGCGGTCGGTCCCGGCAGCCACCTGGCCAGCAGGGCCGCTGCGCCGGCAACTGCCCCGGTGATAAGCGCCGCGTCGGCCGGGTGCTTGCTCCATGCCGACCTGTAAAAGTTTGTCCAGCTCTCCCCGGTATGGGCGTAGGTAAATTGAAACTTGGGGTCGGGGTCGTTTACCAGCTTTTTCACGAAGTGGGACGGGGTGTAGTACGAATGGGACATGTTGTTCGGATCGCCGAGGTCGGAGACGCCCACCACCTTCCCATCGGCGCTCAGAAGCGGCCCGCCCGAGTTGCCGTGCTCTATATGGACGTCGCCCGCCAGCATCGGCCGTGCCAGGTTGAGCTGCCAATCCTGTCGCTCAGGACCGCTCATCCGGGGGATCTCCTTCAACACATCCGGCAGCGACGGGGAGCCGCCGGTGCCCTCCAGCACGTCCAGCTCCGGCTCGAGAGCGCGGGCATAGCCGGGCGAGATGTAGAGGCTCGGCAGCCCCAGCGGATGTCCGAGCGCGTAGACGTTTTGATCGGGCTTCAGGCTGCTGCTCGATCCCAGATGCAGATACTCCTGCCCGGCAGGGGGCGGCCCTTCGATCTTCAGCTCCGCCAGATCGTCTATGTCGTCCAGACGGGTGATGCGGGCCGGATAGATCTTGCCGGAGGCCGTGGTCACCCGGAGCTGGGTGCCGGACAGGGCCACATGGGCATCGGTCACCAGGTCGCCGTTGCCGTCGATGAAAAAGCCGCTTCCCATCGCATTCTCGCTGTCAATTTTCACGACAGCCTGCCTGTACTCGTCATAAAGGCGCCTGGTGGTCTCGTCGGCCGGGGGCTGAGACCGCGGGTCTCTTCGCAACTCCGTGTCTATCTTGAGCACGGGCACGTGCCCGCCTGGTAAGCCAGCCATAGACTGCCCCCCGTAGCTCCAGTCGCCTGTCCGGAACTATACGGTTCGGGCAAAAATTTGCCACAAAAATGTCAAGCGTTTAAACGCTTTCTGCCAGCGGGAATAAGGTGGCAGAATACGGGCTGTATGGCCGAGCTGCCGGTGGAGGCGCCACTTGAAAGGAGATTGCCGTGGATAGAATGCAGGTTTACCAGAATGTCCTCAACACTTACAGCAACGCGCAGAAAGCCGGCAAGAAGGTTGAGCTCCCCCCGAGCATCGACAAGGTAGTGGGCATCCTGCAGGAGGTGCCGGATAGATTCATCCTGCCGGTCGTCGAGCTTGTCGTCGCCTGCGAGTACGAGCCCAAGGTGCTGGAGGCCGTTCAGAAGCTTTTCCGCGAGAGGGGGTTGACCGGGAAACCGGTCTCCAAAAGCCAGCAAGCCCGATCCGGATCACCCAAGGAGCTGATGGCTTCGCTGCACCAGGCGACGGACTGACACTGAAATCCAACAACTGACGAGCGCTCAAGGAGCTTATGTCGCGTGCCGTCAATAAAGTCTTGATGGTCGATGACGACGCCGACATAAGACTAATCGGCAAGGTAAGCTTGAGCGGCGTCGGCCGGTGGCAGGTGGTGCTCGCCTCCTCGGGCGCCGAGGCGCTCTCGCTGGCCGCCGGGGAGAAGCCGGACGTAATATTGCTGGATGTGATGATGCCGCTCATGGACGGGCCGGCCACGCTTGCCCGGCTCAAGGAGAGCCCGGAGACCAGGGAGATACCGGTCATCTTCATGACCGCCAAGGTCCTGACCGACGAAGTGGCCGGATACTTAAAGATGGGCGCCGCCGGCGTCATCAAGAAGCCCTTTGATCCGATGACGCTGCCCAATGAGATTCGGGAGGTGCTCGCCAGGGCATGAGCGGATCGTTGAAAATCTGGACCTATGTGGGCTTCCTGCTGGCCCTGGTGATTCTCGTCACCGTGGCGGTCACCTCCCAGCATGACACGCGCGACCTCATCGAGGCCATGCGCTGGGTGTCGCACACCCATGAGGTCTTAAACGAGCTGGAGAAGGCCTCCCGGGCGGTCAAGGAGATCGAGTCCGGACAGCGCGGCTACGTGATCACCGGCAACGAGCGCTATCTCAGCTTGTATCATGAGGCCCAGGCGCAGCTGGCAGATCAGGTCAAACGGCTCTACCGGCTCACCGCCGACAGCGTCCTCCAGCAGCAGCGGCTGCCGGCCCTCGAGCGGCTGCTGGCCGGCCGCCTTTCGATCGCCGAGCGCACGGTGGCCGTGCGCCGCGGGCAGGGGCGCGAGGCGGCCTGGCGCTTCTTCTCCGGCAACGGGGGCGACGAGGCGTCCTCGGAGATCGACAGGATGATCCGGTCCATGAAGGCGGAGGAGAGCCGGCTTTTGCTCCTGCGCACCCACCGCCTGGAGTCCGTCAGCCAGGCGACGCTGACCATCGAGACCGTATTGAGCGGGATCGCGCTTCTTCTTTTGATCGTGGTGTTCGCGATCATGGTGGTGGTTAACGCCCAGCGCGAGAGAAGCACCGCCCGGCTGGCCGCGCAGTACCTGGTGACGCGGGTCCTCTCCGAGCACCAGGACACGGGCCAGGCCCTGCACCGCGTGCTCAAGGTAGTCTGTGAAAGCCTGGACTGGGATGTAGGGCTTCTCTGGCGGATCGACGAGGAGAGCGAGGTTCTCCGGCTCGGCGACATCTGGTGCCAGCCCGGGCTGCCGGTCGCCGCTTTCGAGACGGCCTGCCGCAACATCACCTTCGGAAAGGGGGTGGGGCTGCCCGGCCGCGTCTGGGCGAGCGGCAGGCCGGAAACCGCCGACACCGGCGCCGAGGACGCCAGCCTGCCCCGGCGGCAGGCCATGAAGGAATCGGGGCTGATAAGCCTCATCGCCTGGCCGATCAACGGCGACAACGGGCTCATCGGCGTGGTGGAGTTCTGCCGTCGCGGCGCCGCGCGGCCCGACCACGAGCTGCCACACATGTTCAACTGGCTGGGCGCGGCGCTCGGGCAGTTCATCGAGCGCAGGCGCGCCGAGGCAAGGGCCAGTGAGGAGGCGGAGGAAGCGCAGAGGGCGCGCGTGCACCTGGAGGCCGTTCTGGCCAGCATCGGCGAGGGGCTGATCCAGGTGGATCCCGAGGGTAAGGCTCTGGACGTGAACCGGGCCGGGGCGGCGCTTCTGGGCTACACGAGCCAGGAGATTGCCGGGCGCGACCTGCACGACCTGCTGCACGGCGGGCTGCCGGACAGCGACAACCATGCCGGGGCAGCCTGCCCCCTGCTGGCCGTGATCAAGACAGGCGGCGCCCGGCAGTCGCTGGAGGATCGCTTCCTGCGCAAGGACGGCAGCGTCTTTCCGGTCGGCTATCTGGTTGCACCGCTTGTGGTGGCGGGCAGGCAGATAGGCGCCGTGATGTCCTTCGCGGACATCTCGGCCCGCAAGGAGGCCGAAAAGCGGGTTAGCGAGTTTTACTCGGCCGTCTCCCACGAGCTGCGCTCGCCGCTCACCTCCATACGCGGATCGCTGGGGCTGATCGAAGGGGGCATGGCCGGCCCGGTGCCCGGGGAGTGTCTCGAGCTGGTGAAGATCGCCCGGACCAACTGCGATCGTCTGATCCGCCTCATAAACCAGATCCTCGATCTGAAAAAGATCGAGGCCGGCAAGCTGGAGCTCACCATAACCAGGATCGACCCGGCCGATCTGGTATCAGAGACGATTGCCGGTTTGCAGTCCATGGCCGAGCAGGCCAGGATCAGACTCTGCCGGCAGGTGAGCGGCGGCGCTCAGATCGACGGCGACCGGGACAGGCTCATCCAGGTGCTGACCAATCTGGTCTCCAACGCGATCAAGTTCTCGCCGGAGCAAACGGCGGTAACACTTGCGGTGGCCTCCGCCGCAGAAGGCAGGCTGCGATTTTCGGTCTCCGACCAGGGAGCGGGGATACCGGCCGACCAGATGCACAAACTTTTCGGCAAGTTCCAGCAGCTCGACTCCTCGGACAGCCGGCAGAAAGGCGGGACCGGGCTGGGGCTGGCCATCTCGCAAAAGCTGGTCGGACTGCACGGCTCGAAGATAAATGTCGACACCTCGCCCGGCAACGGTTCGACTTTCTGGTTCGAGCTGCCGGTTGCTGCGGCATCGCCGGCGGTGCGCGAGCCGGAGCCGGAGCCAAAGAGGGGGAGCACGGTCCTGCTGATCGAAGATGATGACGACCTTTCGCTGCTCCTGAAAAAGATCGTCGAGGCGGAAGGCTACACATTCACCCGCGCGGCTACCATCTCGCAGGCGGAAGAGATCCTGGCGAGCAGCCATCCCGATGCCATCGTGCTCGACATCAAGCTGCCCGACGGCAGCGGGCTCGATCTGCTGGACGGGCTGCGCCAGCGAAGAGAGACCGAGGACATACCGGTGGTGGTGCTGACCGGGTTGCAGCCCGACGGGGGCAGTTTCGGCCGCCCGCTGCTGATCGACTGGCTGGTCAAGCCGCTGGATCCCCGGAAGCTCCTCAGGAGCCTCCGTCTTGCCACCACCCGCGAGCGCCCGGCCCGGGTTCTCATCGTCGATGACGACGCGGACACCCGCAAGGTCGTGGCCGCCCAGCTCAAAGGGCTGGGAGTGGAATGCCTGGAAGCGGCGGACGGGGCCGAGGCGGTGGCCGCCACACGGGCGCGCCATCCGGACCTGATTATCCTTGACCTGGCCATCCCGAGGCCGGACGGATTCGAGGTGGTGCAGATCCTGGCCCACGAAGCGGCCAGGACCACTCCCCTCATTGTCTATACCCAGCGGGACCTGACGGCGGCGGACCGGGAGCGCTTGACCCTGGGCATATCAAGGCACTTCACGAAATCACGCACCTCGGCCGACGAGTTCGTGACGGCGGTGCGGGAGCTGCTCAACGGGCTGATTTCCCGGGAGGGGGTCAGAACCGATGGATAGGCAGCAGGGGAAAACGATATTGCTTGTCGATGACGATCCGGAATTTCGCCGCCTGGTGGCACCGTCCCTGGCGGCCAGGGGCTACCGCGTCCTGGAGGCCGGCACGGCGAAGGAAGCCGACGACCTGCTGGCCTCGGCCAGTCCGGACCTGCTCATTGTCGACGGTCAATTGCCCGACAGAGACGGGGAGGACTTCCTCAGGAGCCTGCAGCGGACGGCCCGGTCGCTGCCGGTCGTGTTCATCTCCGCCTTCTGGCGTGACAGCGAATCGTATCGCCGCCTCACCGAGGAGCTGGGCGCCTCCCTGCTTATGCATAAGCCGGTCATACCGGTCGTCTTCTGCGAGCAAGTTGCAAGCCTGCTTGCCCGCCACGCCGCGCGCCACGGCCCGGAAGTAGACGCCAGCGCCGAAGAGGCCATCTCCATGCTGCGCCGCGCCTACGCCGAGCAGCTTCCGGGCAAGCTTGCCGATCTGGAACAAGCGGTGCAGCTCGCCCGAGGCAAACCGGCCGATCAGTTGTTGCTCGCCGGGGTGAGGACCAGGGCGCATAAGCTGAGGGGCACAGCCGGCTCCTACGGATTTCCGGAGGTGGGCAAGGCCATGGGGCGCATCGAGGATGCGCTGGCGGCCGTCGCTACCGGCGGCGCCGAAACCGGGCTCGAGGTCTTCACAACGATCGAAAAGGAGCTGGCGCAGGCCATCTCCTCCACCAGGCAAGAAGCGGACCGAAAGCGGGCGCCTGGTGTCGCAGTTACGGCGGCGAGCGCGTCTGCCCTGTCCAGGCTGCTGGTCGTCGACGACGACGAGGACTTCCTGCGCATGGTGACCGTCATGTCCCGCCAGCGCCTGGTGGACGTGGTAGCCTGCCAAACGCCGGAAGAAGCGCTGGAAAAGGCGGCTGCCGTGCCGCTCGACGGGGCGCTCATCGATCTGCAGCTGGGTCCGGGCGAGCTGTCCTTCGATCTCGTCCGCCGCCTGCGCGAGCTCCCCTCCTGCGAGCGTCTGCCGCTGGCCTTCATGTCGGCCAGTGTTCGTCCCTTTGACCGCGTGGCCGCCGCGCATGCCGGCGCCTCCTTGTTTCTGGACAAGCCGCTCGATCCCGACATTCTGGAGACGGCGGTGCAAAGGCTGGTGGCGCTCGGGCAGAGCGCAAAGCCGAGGATCCTGCTTGTTGACGACGACGAGGACTTCTCCCGGCACGTGCGGGCGATTCTGGGCGCCCGGGGCATGCTCGTGCACCATCTGCCCGACACGGTGCGCGTTCTCGATAGCCTTACGGAAGTCAACCCGGATCTGCTGCTGCTCGACGTGATGATGCCGGGGTTGAGCGGCTTTGATGTCTGCCGCATGCTGAGGACGTCCCCGCGCTGGCAGGAGCTGCCCGTTGTCTTCGTGACCGCGCACACCGGGCTGGAGGCGCGGATCGCCGCCTACGAGTGCGGCGGGGACGATTATCTGCCCAAGCCGGTCGTCAACGAGGAGCTGATCGCCCGGGTGGAGGTGAGGGTGGAGCGGGCGCGGCTGGCCCGCGAGCGCTACGAGAAGGACGCGCTGACCGGCCTGCTGGCCAGGCGGCCGTTCATCGAGCAGCTCTCGGCGATGCTCGCCGGCGGCAAACGGCAGGGCAAGCCGGTCACGGTGGGGATAATCGACATGGACAGGTTCAAGGAGATCAACGACACCTTCGGTCACCTGGCCGGGGACGCGGTGCTGGCCTCTTTCGGCAAGCTTCTGCTGCGCCGCTTCCGCACCGAGGATCTGCGCGGGCGCTGGGGCGGCGAGGAGTTCATCCTCGCCTTTCGCGACTCGCCGGTTGACACCATTTGCGGTGCCCTGCAGCGTGTGCTCGCCGAGTTTCAAGCGCTCTCCTTCCAGGGCGAGGACGGGCGCCCGTTCAATGTCGGCTTCAGCTGCGGTCTTGCCTGCTTCCCGGCCGACGGGGACTCAATCTATGACCTGACCAGAGCCGCCGACCGGCGCCTCTACCTGGCCAAGGCAGCCGGCCGGCGGCAGGTCGTAGCCGGCGGATGAACCCGCGCTACAATTAGGGGGTCAAGCGGTAATCTCGCGTGGTCAACGAACAGCCCGGCTCAAAGCGGAGCGCATGGAAACAGCTTACCGGCGTAGCCTTTGCCGCGCTTTTTCTCTGGCTGGCTTTCCGCGGCGCGGATCCGGCCAGGCTGTGGAGCTATGTGAAGGGCGTTGAGCCGGCTTACCTTTTGCTGCTGGTCGCCTCCGGGCTGGCCAGCCACTTTCTGCGGGCGCTGCGGTGGATGATTCTCCTGCGCCCGCTATCCGAGCGGAAGATAAGCCTGTGGAACTCCTTTTGCGCGGTCATATACGGTTATGCGGTGAACGTGGTTCTGCCGCGCGGCGGTGAGGTGGCCAGGCTGGTGTCCATAAGCAAGACGGAGCGCCTGCCCTGGGTCGGCGTGCTGTCCACGATGTTTATCGACCGCCTGCTCGACATCGCCCTGCTCGTCCTGCTGCTCGGCTTCACGCTGGTCGTCTTTCCCACCCCCGCTTTTGCCGGCATGAACTGGCTCATCCCGGGCGGCGTGACGCTTTCCATCGCCACCGTGGTGGGGCTTCTCCTGCTGCCCCGAATGGCGGCGATCATCAACTGGATTATCGCCAGGCCGGCGGTGGGCCACCGGCTTTCCGCCGCGGCAAAGACAAGGATCGAGCACCTGGTCGAGCAGTTCGACACCGGCTGCCGCTCGCTTAAAAGCCCGATCGCTTATCCGGCCATTGCGCTGCTCAGCCTGCTCATCTGGGTTTGCTACTGGCTCAACTTCTACCTCGTGATCCGGGCCTTCAGCCTGCAGCACCAGGTGAGCGCCATCCAGTGCTTGATCGTCTTCACGATCGGCTCCGTCGGCGTGCTCGTTCCGACGCCGGGATCCGTGGGCAGCTTCCACTACCTGGTCAGCCAGGGTTTGATCCTCGTATCGCAGGTCGATCACGACCTGGCACTTGCTTTCGCCAGCCTGCTGCACGGCATGAGCTTCGTAATCATCCCCTGCACGGCGGCGGCGCTCTGTTTTCTCATCCAGGGCAATCTCGCCCGCACCAGGCAGGCGGAGCTGGCGGCCGCGCGCTCCGACGAGGGCGGCGGCTGAGGCGACCCCCATCCAGCCGGGTCAAGCCGGAGGATGGACCTCCTCGAGCGAAAAGAGATCGCGGAAGAGCATAAGCGGCAGCTGCCGCCTTCCGGCCGTCTCCTTGGCCTGCCTGGCCGCTGCCAGCAGCACGCCGGGATCCTCGCAGTCCTGGGGCATGCCCGCGATCCCGAAATAGGAGACGACGCTCTGGGCGTGAATCGTGTTGTTGAGCGGGTCGCCGGAGATTATCCTCTCCAGGCGCCGGATGAAGGTGGCTGCCCCGTCCACATCGGTGTGCGGCAGCAGGAGCGCAAAATCGAACGTCTCGAAATGAGTGAGCAGATCCAGCTCCCGTTTGGCCGCCTTGATGCGGCTGGCTATCTCCCGCGCCGATTGTATGGGCAGCGGCCTCAAGCCGGACGGCTGGCTCCTGTCCATGAGACAGAGGTCGAAGACCACCAGCGAAAAGGGGTGCCCGCCGCGCCGGAGGCGGCGCGTCTCCTGGTCGAGGAAGTAGATCAAAGCCGGGTAGCCGAGCACGCCGGTCTCGGATCGCGACAGCGTCTTCAGCACCCCCTCGATCATCGATACATTGAGGGTCACCGGCGGCGGCAGGGGCGCCTCCTGTCCAGCGACCGCGTCTGCCGCCACGACCAGATTGCGGCTGACCAGGTTGTAGAGGACAGGCGTCCACTGGGTGGGCGCCAGCGGCTGCTGCTGGAGAATGTCTGCCAGGGTCTTGCGATCGTCTATCCGGTCGTAAAAGCTCTTGAGCAGGTGGAAATCGACAGGGACCCGGTCGAGCATGGTGAGCGCGAAGTCGTCATCGGATATGTCCGGACACTTCCTCACCAGGCGGGCGCGGTCGTGTATCCCGGCTCTGGTCAGGAAGTCCGCCTGATCGACAAGGGCGATGCCCTCCATGAGCAGGGTGTCCAGCCGCTTCTCCACGCTCTGGTGCAGCGAGCGCTCGCCCTCGAGAAATCGGAAGCGGCCCTGCCGCCAGGTAATCATCTCCAGGGCGGCCGCGTCGCCGAGGGCGCCGGGCAAGGAGGCGTGCCGCAAAATTCCTTCCTCGAAAAACAGCTCGCCGGTCTTTTCACCGTGCACCAGCTCCAGCCGCCCGGTCATGCTCCCCATGGCGATCGACTGCAGGAGGGCGGGCATCTGGCTCTTGCGCAGGTCGCCGGCAAGCCCGCTGTCTGAACTTTCCTTCAGGCAAGGCCCCGGCTCGGCTGCCGGTTCGCACTGCCGGCCCTGCCCGCCCGCCGCCCCGGCTGCCGGCGGGCGCTCGTGTTCCCGCTCGCCCGGCGGCTCGGCATTGACCATCACCGCATCTCCGACCAGCACCGCCAGCGAGGTTGCCGGATCCACCTGGCAGACCTCGTCGGTCAGAAGTCCGCCGGCGCCCGGGGCGGACGACTCGGTGCGAATCAGGCTGCGAATCAGGTGAATGTCCGAGCTGACGTAGCTCCACAGCATGTGCGAGCCGGAGTCGTCGTTGCGATAGAGCATCCAGGAAGGCTCTCCGGAATTGAGATCGCACTTCACGGTCAAGATAAAGACGTAGTCCTGCTCGGGAAGCTTCCAGGGCAGCTCTATCGTGCTGCGCCAGTTTTTCTGGGCTCTGACAAGGGTGAACTGCAGATCGTCGGCGCTCGGAATCGAGGCCATTTGAGGCAAGCGGACATTCGCCTCCGGAGCTTTATTGGGTTTGCCTATACGAAGCATGGCTGTAAATCACGTAAAGGGGACTACCTGTGTTGTTCCCAGTCCCGCGCGAAACCGACATGTGTTCCTGCTAATCCAGGGTAAATTTCTCTAATCCGGGGCGGGCGGACTGCCCGAAGCGGCATGGAAAGCCGGGGTCTTGCAAGCCGAATGTGATACCGCCGGCAGTGGCATACCGGCGATCGCTCCTGCCCGGCAAATGGCAGGCTATTTCGGCTATAATCGCCCCGTGCTTTTCAACAGCCTGCAGTACATCATCTTTCTGCCCATCGTCCTGGCCGCCTACTGGCTGATGCCGGCCCGGCTGCGCCCGGCAGTTTTGCTGGTGGGCAGCTACATCTTTTACGCCAGCTGGAACCCGATCTACCTGCTTTTGATTATCGGCATGACCTTCGCCAACTGGGTTTTCGGCTTGCTCATCGCCTCCGCCCATGCCACCAGAAAGTTCTGGCTGGTGATGGCGCTTGTCTTCAACATCGGCCTGCTTGGCTACTTCAAGTACTCCAACTTCTTCCTCCAGCTCGGCTTACGGGTCCTGGACGCGCTCAGCGTGCCGCACGCGGCCATGGTCATACACGTCATCCTGCCCCTGGGGATCTCGTTTTTCACCTTCGAGTTTCTCCACTACGTAATCGAGGTCTACAAAGGGCAGGACCCGGTCAAGAGCTTTCTGCACTTTGCCGTATTCGCCGGCTTCTTTCCCACCCAGATTGCCGGTCCGATCAAACGGTATCAGGACTTCATGCCCCAGATGGAGGAGGGGGTCCGCTTCGATCGCGACCGGTTCGACGCCGGCTTCGTGCTGGTCCTGCACGGGCTGGCAAAGAAGATCCTGCTGGCGGACAACCTGGCCTACTTCGTCAACCTGGTGTACGGTCATCCCGCCGCCTTCAGCACGCTCGAGCTGTGGCTGGCCACTTATGCCTTTGCTTTCCAGGTGTACTGCGATTTCTCCGGTTACACGGACATCGCCATCGGCTCGTCGCTCATGCTCGGCATCACCGTGCCGCCCAATTTCAACGTGCCCTACATGGCCAACAACATCCGCGAGCTCTGGCACCGCCAGCATATATCGCTGTCGATCTGGTTCCGCGATTACGTGTACTTTCCCCTGGGCGGCTCGCGTTGCTCGACACCGCTCATTTACCGCAACCTGCTCATCACCACGGCGCTTGCCGGGCTGTGGCACGGGGCGGCGCTGCACTTCGTGGCCTGGGGAGCGTTCCAGGGAGTCTCCTTGATCATTCACCGGATCTGGATGAACACCTACAACAAAGTGGCGTGGCTGGGCAGCTTCGTCAAGACGCGGCTCTGGCACGTAATCGCCATCTTCATCACCTTCCACGCCTTCTGCCTGAGCTATGTTTTCTTCCGGGCCGAAAGCAACCGGGCGGCCCTGGCCATGATTTTCCGCATGCTCAACCTCGCCGAACTCTGGCCCAGAGGCCATCTGGCCATCCTCACCTCGAAGGCGCCCATCATCGTCCCGCTCATCCCCTTCGTTCTGGCCGGCCTGTTCATAGCCCACGTGATCTCCGAGTTCGCCCGCGACACCAACTTTTTCGGTCGGGCGCCGCGTTGGGCCAAGGCCTTTTACTGCACCTTCCTCATCTTCATGATGCTGGCGCTCATGCCAGACGAGGCCAACCGCTTCCTCTACTTCCAGTTCTGAAGCCGCTGACGGCAGGGGATACCCCCTGCGACAACCGCTGTGTCATGTGCATCTGAATGATTGGCCGTCTTCCGCTGAGCTTCGCTCCTCCACGATCCCTCGTCACGCGGGCGACCCCGCGCCCCGGAATCGGGCTTGCGGATCCCGGCAATGAGCTATCCGCCCGGGGGCTGGCAGTGCGGGCAGAAGTGCGTCGAGCGGCCGGAAAGCTTGACCTTCTCCACCTTTCGGCCGCAGCGGCGGCAGGGCTGTCCGGCCCGGCCGTAAACCAGCGACTGGTGCTGATAGCTGCCGTTGACGCCGTAGCTGTCCCTGTAGTCACGGATGGAAGAGCCGCCGAGCTCGATCGCCCTGCTCAAAACCAGGCGGATCTTTTCTGCCAGACAATTGAGCTCGGCGGCTTTCAGCTCGCAGGCGGACTTCGCCGGGTGGATGCCGGCCTCGAACAGCGACTCGTCGGCGTAGATATTCCCGATGCCGGAGACCAGGGTCTGATCGAGCAGGGCCGATTTGACGGCTTGCCGGCGATTGCGGAATGCCTCCTTCAGGTGGCGCCCAGCAAACCCTGCCAGCGGCTCCGGCCCGAGCTCGGCCAGCCCGGGGATCACCTCCTCGAAGGCGCGCCCGTAAGGAACATACCAGAGGCGGCCGAAGACACGCATGTCCTCGAAGCGCAGCTCCAGACCATCATCCAGCCGCATGCGCACCCGCAGATGGCTGCCCGCCGGCGTCCCGGGCTCGGCTACCAGCAGGCGTCCGGACATGCGCAGATGCACGGCCAGCCCGGCGCCGTTGTCGAAGGAGGCAAGCAGATATTTGCCGCGCCGCGCCACCGAGGCAAAGAGGTGTCCGGGCAGCAAGCGGCAGAACTGGCGGGCGGTCGGGTGCCCGATCGAATCGGGCCGCAGAACCTCGACAAAGACAATCCTCTTGCCCGGCAGGCGTGAGTCCAGACCTCTGCGGACAGTTTCGACTTCGGGCAGCTCCGGCACTTTCAACCCAACCTGCAGCGGCATCTCACCTGCGGGCCGCTGCTCAGATCCTACCATTGCGGCAGGCCCGCCCGGGCCGGGCGGAAAAGCTCACCGCCGGCGATACCAGCGCCGCGGATCCGCCGGCCCCCGGCCGCCGCTGCTCTATTCCACGGCCCCGGTTCTGCCCGGCCTGGCAGAGCGCGACCAGTCCCGCAGCGGGAGCTGGTACACGTTGTCGGCGCTTTCCTCTTCCTGGCGGTTCCAGGGCGCCCTCTTGCCGGAAGCCAGACGCCGGCGACGGCAGCGCGCCTCGCGAGCCCGTTGCTGCTCGCGCTCCAGCTCGGCAAGCCAAAGCCAGACCCCCCAGCCGACACCGGCCAGCATGAACAAGCCCAGCACATATTGCCAGGTCATCGACGCCAAAAGGAAGCAGACGGCCGATACGGCAACTCCGGCGACGAAGAAGCGGGCACGGGATGTCATCAGGCAACCCCTTGAAAATAGCAGTGCTAACGCGATGCATATACGATACACCGGCATCGCGATATCCGCGCTTCTTGAAAAGGTGAGGATTAATCCCGGGCGAACGGATCCTCGCCCGGCCCTGCCGGCCGGGGTCCGCCCGGTCCGTCCCCGGAGCCCGGCGCGGCGGCCGGCGGCGGTGGCGGGGCGGCAGCCGGGGTGTCCGCTGCCGGGGCGGCAGCCGGGGCGGCAGCCGGGGCGTCCGCTGCCGGCCGTCCGCTTCCCGGCCCGGCAATGTCGGCCATCCTGGCGCTCTCCCAGACGGACCCGTCGGCAAGCTTTACCTGCAGCACCCGAACCTTGAGCGCCTGCACGCGGGGGTCGACCTTCTCGGTCCGCCAGCGTCCGGAGCCGAGGGCGCCGGGAGCGACCAGGCGCGTGTCCGGCGCGTGAAACGTGCCGCGGTCCGAGCCCTCGCCGTCGACAAAACGAACCCTGAACTTGACTGCCTGTATCGGCCTGTCGCCGATGTTCTTATAATCAATGTACGTTCGGGCATCAACCGGGGCGCCAAAAGGATCGAGGTCGAGGTCGGTCCGGCACCTGGTGACCGTCACCGGCGACCCGGACTCGCCGACAAACTCGCCGGCGACGGTGCGGACCGGTGACTCCGCCCAGGCAGGCGAGCCACCCTGCGGGAAGAAGACGGGGAAGGACAGAAAAACGATGGCGAAAGCTAAATTGACAGCGGCCGCGAACGCCAGAACCCTGGCCCTGGCGATCGTCATTTTCGTCTCCCTCCTCCTTGTCCGGTTGTCCACGGCCGCCGGCGCCCAGGACGCTGGCAAGCCGGATCTCGTAATCACGATCTTACACACCAACGATCTCCATTCCCACGACGAGCCCTTCCTCGAGCACGGCAAGGCGGTGGGCGGCGAGGCCAGGATTGCCCACCTCATAAGGAGCATCCGGCGCAGCGCGCCCCATGTGCTGGCCGTGGACGCCGGCGACATATTCCAGGGCACCCCCTTTTTCAAGTTCTATCACGGGGCGGTTGAGGTGGCCCTGCTCAACATGCTCGGTTACGACATCTATACGATCGGCAATCACGAGTTCGATGACGGGCCGGAGAACCTGGCCGCCCAGCTGAAGGCGGCCAAATTCGACATCATCTGCTCGAACCTGGATGCCTCGGCTGTGCCCGCGCTGGCCGAGGAGGTCAAACCGTCGGTGGTGAAGACCATCGACAGCCGCAAGGTCGGCTTCGTGGGTGTGATCACCCCGGATCTCCAGGAGGTCTGCCTTACCCTGGGACAGGTCCGCATCAAAGATCCCGGTCCCAACTGGATGGAGCCGGTCAAGGCCGCGGTGGCGAGATTGCAGGAGCAGGGCGTGGACAAGATCATCCTGGTCACGCACACGGGCGTGGAGCGCGACCGCGAGCTGGCCGAGCAGATCCCCCAGGTCGACGCCATCATCGGCGGGCACAGCCACACCCGCCTGGAAAAGCCGATTGTGGTCAGACACGAGGACGGCACGGCCACCGTAATCGTTCAAACCGGCGCTTATGGCAGGAACCTCGGCGAGCTGCGCCTGGCCTTTGACGGCCGGGGACGGGTGATCCTGCCGGCGACCGACTATCACCTCTTCCACATCGACACGAGCATCCCCCAGGAACCGGATGTGCAAGCGTTTCTGAGGGAAAAAGGCAAACCGATCGCCGCCCTGCGCAACCAAGTCCTGGCCACGGCGCTCAATTACATCGACGGGCGATCTGCCTTTTACCCGTGGGATTCTCCGATCGGAGACCTGATTTGCGACGCGCTGGCCGAAAGGGGCGCTGCCTATGGTGCGACAATCGCCTTCCAGAACCGCGGCGGCATGAGAGGCGGGCTGGAAAAAGGCCTCGTCACCAGCGAGAGCGTCGAGGGGATTCTTCCCTTTGACAACAAACTGGTGCTGGCCACGGTCACCGGAAAGACGATCAAGAGCGTGCTCGAGCACAGCGTCTCGGGCGGCTCCGGCGGCCGCTTCCTGGATGTGCACGGGCTGAAATTCGCATACGACGTGAGCAGGCCGCCCGGCTCACGCATTCTTTTCGTCCAGGCCGTGGACAACCACGGGCGGTGGCAGCCGCTGGACCCTGATCGGCAGTACAAGATCGCCGTCAACGATTACACCTTCCATGGCGGCGAAGGATACGATTTCTCCGGGGCGACGGACATCCAGCCCACGCAGGAAAGGCTTGCTGCTGTGCTGTCAGCTTATCTCATTCGCCACAAGACGATTCTTCCCCAGCCACCGTCCAGGATTGCGGCGGTCTCCGGTCAGGTTCTCAGCCTGGTCAGCCACCGCGGCAAGCAAATACTCGAGCTGCGTGGGGCGGCGCCGCATTCCACGCTTACCCTGGTAGCCGGCTCCGGACAGGGGGTGGACTGGATCGCCGGGTCGGCACCGGTGCCGGTGCCGCTCTCCGAGCCGCGGATCCTGGTCAGCGGCGCCGTGGCGGACGACGCGGGGGAGTACTTCTGGCAGATGCCGCTCGAGGTTCCCGGCGATCGCAGCCGGGCAGGCAGCGAAAATGAGCGGGGGCAAAAGTCGTGGCTGGCGGTGGTGATCCATCCACCCAAAGCCGCTCTGGCAAATACGACGGTGAGCTCCCCGCTTCAATACCGGGCGCAATAAGACGCCGGCACCCTACTGTCCCGGCCGGCCGGTCGCCTGGCGAAGCATCTGCAGGTTGCGCCCGGCTTCCTCATAGCCGGGCTTGAGGGACAGAGCCTCCTTGTACTCCGCCTCGGCCAGATCCAGCTTGCCCAGCTTCGAGTAGACGACGCCCAGATTGTTGTGGGCCCTGGCATTTTTCGGATCGATCTTGATCGCTGCCTGGTAGTGCGCGGCAGCCATCTGCAGCTGCCCCTGCTTATGATAGAGGACCGCCATGTTGTAGTGGGCGTCCGCGTAGTTGGGGTCGATCTTGATCGCCCTTCTGTACTCCTCGTAGGCTTTCTTGTAATCGCCCTGGTTGAAGTAGGTAATTCCCAGCGTGACGTGCGCCTGGGCATAGCCCAGGTTCCTCTGAGCCTCAGGATAGTTGGGATCTATCTTCAACGCCGCCTGGTATTCGGCTACCGATTCGGGATATTTGCCCAGGCTGGCGTAAGCCACGCCGAGATTGTTGTGGGCCTCCACCATGTTCGGATTTATCGAGAGCGCCTTCCTGTACTCGTCGATCGCCCTGTCGAGTAAGTGCTCCTGCTGGTAGGCGCGACCCAGGCTGTAGTGGGCATCGGCACTCTCGGGGGCCAGCTTGACGGACTTCTCTTTGGCCTCCAGCGCCTTCGCCCCCTTGTTGAGCCGCTCGTACACCAGCCCGAGATTGTACTGGCACTCGGCATTCTTCGGCTGCTGGTGGGACACCTCCTCGAGCAGCCGCTCCGCCTCCTTTAACTTGTTCTGATCGAGACAGGCGACGCCCAGGTCGTATTTAGCCTCGGTCAGCCCGGGGTCCTCATCCAGCGCCTTTTGATATTCGGACGCCGCCAGGTCGAGCTTGCCCTGCCGGTGGTAGATGCGGCCGAGCAGGTTGTGGGCGGCAGCGAAGTGCGGGTTGCTGCTGAGGACCGTCTGCAGATAGCTTGCCGCATCGCCCATGCGCCCGGCCGTGTAAGACTTCAGCGCCTGGTCATACAGCTGTCTGGCATCGATGCCGGCACCAGCCGCCTGCCCGCCAGCCGATTGCTCCCCGGGCAGCCTGCCGGCATCCTGCCGCGCGGCTGCCGCCGGGCAGGTGGAGCCCGGCGCCAGGCCCGCGAGAAGCAGGCAGAGAAACAGGCTAGAATGTCGGAGACCTACGGGCATCTTCCACCAGAAATGACTGAGCAAGGCACCGCCGACTGCCGGAAACACCTGATTCAGGTGGGACGTCAGCTGCACTTCAAGGAACAGTTTAGTTGATTGCGTACGGAGCAGCAAACCGAACGAGCGTGGCGCCAGCGACTCCTTCCAGGGCAAGGCAGCGGCTGCCGGTGGCGCGCTTGTTAGCGCTCATCCTGGTCGCCGGCTGCCTGACCGTCGCGCAGGCCAACTCACGCGCGCCTGGCACAGGGCACACGGGAGCGGAAAGCGCAGACGATCCCGGCTGCCGCGCCTGCCTTTCGCAGGCGGCTTCGCTGTTCGCCGCGGGCAACACCATCGGCGCCGCCGATCTGCTCAGCGGCTGGCAAGGGCGTTGCCCGCACAACGCGCAGCTGCATCTCCTTTTGTCCACGGTGCTCCTGCGCCTGGGCGGCCATCAGGAAGAGGCGCTGGCGGCGGCGGGCAAGGCGACGGCCCTCGCGCCCGGTTCGGTGGCGGCGCACCTGCAGTACGGCTTGCTCCTGGCGGCCGCTGACGACAACATGCGGGCTGCTTCCGAGCTCGAGCACACCATTGAGCTCGATCCGGGCAACTACGAGGCCTGGTCCAGCCTGGCCCGTGTCTACTCCAAGCTGCACGACGACACGAAAGCGCAGGAATGCGCCGACAAAGCCGCCGAGCTCGAGCCCTCCTTGCGATGCGCCCGCTTGCGCATGTTGAAGAATCTGGTCCATGCCGGCAAGCTCCCCGAGGCAAAACTGGAATTGAAGAGGTTGCTGAGCGCGAGCAGTCCCGCTCCCGAGTTCATGGAGGAGCTGGCCAGGGAGGCCATGTCCATCGGCGCCTGGGATGAGGCAGCGCAGGCCGGCTCGAAGGTCTGCCAGGCCTACCCGAAGGCGGCAGAGCCGCTCAAGCTGACCGCGCTGGCCCAGCTCAACAACCACTCGTACAATGATTGCCTGGGCACGTGCGGGCGCCTGCTGGCGCTGGAGCCCCATTCGACCTGGGCGCTGGCAGTTATGGGTCGAGCGCATCTAAAGCTCGGCAACCCGGGTGCCGCCGAGCAGGAGATCAAGGCAGCGCTCACCGGGACGCCCGATCTGCCAATGGCGCATCTGGCAGCCGGCGAGCTGGAGTTCGGCCGCGGCAACTACGCGCAGGCTAGAGCCGAGATCATGCAGGCGCTCGACTCCGATCCCGGTCTGGCCGATACAGCGGAGGTTTCCTATCTGACCGGCCAGGCTCTCGAGCGGGCGGGCGACCGCGAAGAGTCGATAGCCTATTTCAAGAGAAGCCTTTCCAGGGGCTTGAGCGGAGAGCAAGCCGAGGCGGCCAGGCAGGCAATCGAGCGCTTGAAAGCCGGCGCCACGAGCAATCGCTGATTCCGATCGGTATAATTGACGGGTCATCCGCCTGAAGACCCGCCAGCGAGCAGCCTGCCATGACACTAGCCGAGCACGTTGTGGTTAAGCGTCTCTCTCCCGGACAGGACCTCAAGGCAGCTCTCGCGGAGTTGCCGGCTACCGACGGGGTCGAGTCAGGAGTTTTGCTGTCGGTGGTCGGCTCCCTATCGGCCGCTTGTCTGCGATTGGCAGGGGCGGCCGACACCACGATGCTTCCCGGACCGCTGGAGATTGTCAGCGGAACCGGCACGGTCGGACGGTGCGGCATACATGTACACGTGAGCCTTGCCGATTCGAGCGGGCGTACAACCGGGGGGCACCTTCTGTCCGGCTGTCTCGTGCACACGACCGTCGAGCTGGCAATCCTTAATCTGGCCGGCGCCTGGCGCTTCGAGCGGCCTCACGACCCTCGGACAGGCTATCACGAGTTGCTACCGTCAAAGCTGAATTGAGCAATTCGGCGGATACCGTGACCTGGCAAACTTTTACGTTGCTTGGATGGCAGAACGATCAAAGATCGCAGCATCAGGAGGCGAAAAACAGGCTCGAAGGATGTGCGCGGGCTGAGGAAGGCACCGAGTGACGTGTGGTTCTCAATCAGTCGGCCCGCACAAAGAGTCGCTCGGTTCCCAGGAGGCCGGGCGGCTCTTTCATTTGACTCCTCATGGAATTGTGTGGGCGATCTTGTCGAATGTGGCACCGCCTGTGGTGCAGCCTCGGTCTCACCCAACTTTGATCAATCTCTTTTCTTTGCGTCCGGGGAGCCGGGGAAGCATGCTCACGTCCCTGGACACAGCGGGCACGGGCCGGGCGCTGCACCGATTGCGCCTTGTCCAGGCGCAGAGTTCACTCCTGCTGGTGCTGCCGCTCGCACTGCCGGAAGAGGCGGCTCCCTTGACAACGGGCGCTCTTGGGAGGGGCGAGAGTAGTGACAGGCATACGAAGTCAATTGACAGGCACACATGCTTTTCCGCAGTGTTGCGGACTGTGGACCGCGAACTAATCCGGCTGCGTTTCATTGGCAGGCCCGCATTCTGACCAGCCCAACCGGGGCATAGGGTCGGATTTCGTCAACGCGAATGCGGCCGAACCGAAAACACGCCTTAAGCAGCGAGCCCAGATACCAACGTTCCCTGTCGACGTGGCACCAATACGCGGCCAGATAATTCTGCAGGTACTTGCGGCTGACTCCTTGATAGTGCCCGCGCACATACGTGATTACCCTTTCCACCAGCATCTCTGCTTCAGCCGTGATCCCCGCCCGAATGCGATTGGTATGAAGACGATCATCGCGGAGCTGCCTGGACTGATCATCAACCGTGCGGACGTAGCGCTCGCCGGGCAGGCGCCTGACATGGCCTGCCAATTCCAGGAAGGTCAAAAGTGAAGACACTTCACTGGCCGGCAAGCCGGTACGCGCACACAGAATATCGAAGTGATGCTCCTGTCCTGCCAGCAGGTCGTAAATCTTCTGCTCTTGCGGAGAAATCTGCAGGCAGTCCATCGGTTGTGCATGCTCTCCGGCCGCCGACGCACCTTCGGGCTCCTCTAGCCAGGAATTCGCATTCCCCTCTGTTCGCAAGCCGAAATCGCTGGACACTGGCAACTTTGAGGCTGGTGCCGGAAGAGAAGCGCTGCCGGTTTGCCGATAAGAGGGAGCGCGCTGTTCAACGTCCTCCAGTTCGGCAAGCGGGTGAGATCCGGCGGGGGTTTCGCGGCTGCGCCTGCAGATTACGGGCGAAAAGAGTGCGGAGGGGACGACTTGTGCATCGCCCACCATCTCGCTTTCAATCACCGTGGTCACCTTCTTGAAGATGTTCCAGGCTGTCGAATAAGCGACGCCAGTCAGCTTGTGGAACTGGCATGAGCTCATAGTTACTCCGCGCTCCATAAACCAAATGGCGGCCAGCCAAGGTCGGGGCAGCCGGATATGATCGAAGAAAGTTCCTGCAGTCAGCCAAGTAGACTGCCGGCAACGCCGGCAAATGATTACCCGGGCGGCCAAGGGCTTGTCGTCATGCTGGCTGCCACAATGGCGACATCTTATAGAGCCATCGTCGCTGGCTCTCTTGCATAGCTCTTCGAGACAGTGCTGGATGGTTGGAAACTCGGTGTTGAACTGCCGCCACAAGCTCGCCAGCAGTGATGTTGAGGCTGGATCCAGTCCAGCGGGTAGCTCAGGAAGAGGGGGGCGGGCGGTCATAATCAGCTCTCCAGCGTCTACTGATTTAAACGATCTGGGCCGCTCAAAAGTTCAACAGGGATTGATAAATTATTCAACCATTCAGCTAGATTAAGCACGGCCATCCGCGCCTCCCGAACGTCTCGAAAAACTATCCCGATATCGGTAAAGTTTCCCCTCCCCTCCCTAACAGAACAACATCCTCCAAATGGCGCGGTCGTTCGTGGTGTTGTCCGCCGCTCCAGAGATGATATCCGTGCCTCCAGAGTCCCGAACACACACACGGCGCCACTGACGCTTGTTATGTTGCGCTGACCCATGGTATCTTTGGCCGGTTCTTCACGATTGGCTAGCCTGCACGGTTCCGAGCTGGCACACGCTTTGAGCTGCGGCGGCGCCGGGCCTATCCACTTATTGACCTGAAGACATTTTTATTTCATATCGATCTTTCGAGGAATTAATGGTCAGTGTCACCATCACCCCGTGGTGCGCTTCGCCAATTAAACAATTCTCGAAAACGCTACCGCGGAAAACCGCTCGGGCACAACCGTTGTAAGCCTCCTGGATCAATCTGTGACACCATAAGCGCATTGCAGAGCGAGTGCGCGGCAGGGGCACTGCGCTTAAAGGGTCACGGATGATGCGGTTATACCTGCGCAGCCTGGAGGACTCCAGCTATGTTGTTGCCCAAACTCCTCTTGCTTTTCCTTTCCGCCCTCGCGAGCCTGCCTTTGCTCTTACGCGCTGGCGCCGCCTTTGGCGGGCCCGCGAAAATGGCGCTCGAGGACGTCAACATCTCCGGTGCCGAATGGGGTGCGGCGATTCCCGGAGTGTACGGCGTGGGCTACATGTTTCCCACTGCCACGGAGCTCGACTATTTCTCATCGAAGGGAATGATTGTGATCCGCGTGCCCTTCATGTGGGAACGCATGCAGCCGGCCGCCAACGGTCCGCTGGACCCCACATATCTTGGACGGCTGGACCAAGTTGTCTCGGGAGCGGCCGCAAGCCGGTGGGATCTAGCATGACCTCGGCAACCTGGGCCGCCTCCGCGCAGGCGGCCATCAACGCCGTCCGTGCCGTCAAAGCGAACAATCTCATCCTGGTTCCATCCACGTACCGGCATTACGCAAACAATTTTGTGCAACTGAATGCTAACGACATGATCGGTATCACCGATCCGGGCGACAACTTTTCCTTCGAAGTGCACCAGTACGTCGACTACGACGGATCAGGAACACACACGGATTACCTGAGGGCCAGCGACAGCGCCGCTACCCTGAGCGGGTTCACCGCCTGGCTGCTGGCCAATCACCGCACCGGCCTTCTCGGTGAGATCGGGGTCACCTCTGCCTCCGGAGCGCTGGCGGATCTGGCGGCCATGCTTCAGTACATGCACAGCAATCCAGCGGTCTGGACAAGCCTCACCTACTGGTCGGCCGGACCCTGGTGGCAGAACTCTACGTTCGGCGTCGAGCCGGTCAACGGAACCGACACGCTGCAGATGACCAGTGTGGTAGCCAATCTCGGTGGAACAGCGGTAGCCTCCGCGCCGGCGACGTCCACATCGACGACCGCGGGCTCAACCTCAAGCTCCACTCCTACCTCAAGCTCGACGACGAAAACGACGACGACCATCAGACCGCGGAAGCAGCATCATACAAGAACCGTCAGAGTGTCGGCGAAAGCGCACACTGCGCCCCGCCGCCGTCATGCCAGGGCGGCCGGCCGGCAGGGCCCAGTCCCGGCGCAGCAGCCACACAACCCCCTGCTCCCACGACAGGATGGAGGATCTTGAAAATGAGGCGTTTGCTCCCGGAGGGGTCGACGATTAAAGGCCGGTGCCGGCAGGCAACCGGAAGCGTCTTGATTCTCGTCCTTCTCGTCCTTCTCGTCATCGGCTTGTTCGTTGTGCCACCGTCCCTGGTCCTGTCCGAGCTCGCTGTCTGCCTGATCGACCGAAAGCCGGCTCGCAACGTGGTAGAGGCAGCCGGGCTGGTAGCCGCCGACGATCTGTCGCGGATGGCGATCGACGACCCCGCCTTCGGCTACGTGTCCCTGAGCAACCATCCGCCAACCGGCAACGCGACCCACGCTCCGGACGGTAAGCCGTTGCAGGTGATCGCCATCAATACTCTGGTCGGCACCATCCGTCAGAATTCGCTGGTTGCCCGCCCACTGGGGAAGCGCACCATGGCCCTGCTGGCCGGTGGCGACGCGACCGCGCTGAAAGGGGCGATGACACGGCTCGAAGCCGCACTGAGCCGCGCTCTCGGCGGCACCGGCTCGGCCAGCCCGGCCGGCGCGGACGGCGACCCGGTCGATCTCGCCGCCGACGTGAGGGCGTATCTGATCGACCACCTGCCGGCCAATGTCGAGCTGGAATCGGTGAGTTTATCGCTCGGCCGGCTTTCAGGAGGAAGCGATACGGCTGTCCCCATCCCGCAGCCGGAGCCTTTGGCCTTGATCCAACCGGAAGATTGCCAGGCAGACGACTACAGGGCCTTCACGGACATACCGGTGGGCAGACAAGCGTTTACTTTTGCCGGACCCGGACGGACCGGCTGAGCAGCTCGAGCTTCCGGGACAAGCGGCTGATTGCCCGCATGGCGGCCGGGGGCGATTAACCCGTGGATACATGCGCGCGCTTCCCCGAGCCTCAGCCGCAATTGGCAATCACCACTTCCCGGGAATCCGCGTAACATCTTTCCATTGGTTGAGAAACGGGCACGTGCGCCCGCGCCTGGATGCCGCCCTGAAGATGATTGGAGAGCCGTTTCGATCCGGCATCTGCGCGGTTTACCCCTGCGAGCTCGGCCGGAACGGCGAAATCTATCGCGAGATAATCCCTGGCGATCTGTGTCATATCAGGATGACCGTCGATTGCCAGTTCTGCACGGTCGCAGATGCGAGCATCGCCGGCGAAATGTCCCCTACCATCATCTTTCGAGACTGCGTGCAGAGCCTGGGCACCAGATATGGCGGCAAGCACGGCGGGCAGCCGCTGGCCGGTAATCCCCTGAAGTGGCGGAACGCGCAGGATACGGTGGAGGAGGGAAACCTGGCGCAAAGATTCAGCAAGCGGCGCGACTACCGGCACGGTCTGGCCGTCGACATCGAGATCGCCGGCACCGGCGAGTCGACCGCCAACGCCGACATTGAGTCCGTGCAGCGGTTCGGGTCAAGACGGACGATATAAGATTCAGTCGCAATTGCCCCTCCCGCGCATCCCGAAAGCAATGACCTCGGGTATGATCTAGCTTGGGTATCTTTTTCCGCGGCAAGTGGCGGTGGTTCTATCCCCGCCTGTTGACAATGGTCACTGGGCACGCTCCGACTATCAAGTGCGTCAATCCCTCCACGCGGCAGCTCATCGGCGAGGTGCCCTGCCTCGGCCCGGCGGAGGTGGAGGCGGCTGTTCAGAAGGCGGCGACCGCCTACGAGTCGTGGCGCCTGACCGACTTCGCGCACCGCGCCCGCAAGCTGCGGCAGTTGAGGCGCGTGCTTTCCGGCCAGGCCGATCAGCTCGCGGCCATGATCTCCTCCGAGGTGGGCAAACCGCTTGTGGAAAGTTACATGGCGGAGCTCATCGGGCCGCTGGACGCCTGCACCTGGTTCGCGGACAACACGGAAAAGGCCCTGCGGGATCAAACGATCGAGCTGACCAATCCGCTGCTTTACAGCAAGCAGAGCATGGTTGTTTTTGAGCCACTGGGGGTGGTGGCAATCATCTCGCCCTGGAATTACCCCTTCGCCATCCCGATGATGAGCATCATCATGGCGGTGGCCACCGGCAATTGCGTGGTCCTCAAGCCGTCGGAGAAGTCCAGTCTGATAGGGATCAAGATAGGCGAGCTGTTCCTTCAGGCCGGATTTCCCGAAGGGGTCGTGACCGTGGTCACCGGCGACCGGACTACCGGCGCCGCCCTGGTCGACTCCAGGATCCAGAAGCTCATCTTCACGGGTTCGGTGACCGGCGGCATGAGCGTGATGGCTTCGGCGGCCAGGAATCTGGTGCCGGTCGCACTGGAGCTCGGCGGGAAGGACGCGGCAATCGTGCTGCCGGACGCGCCGCCCGAGTGGACGGCGCGCGGCATTGTCTGGGGCGCCTTCACCAACTGCGGGCAGGCTTGCGCCTCCATCGAGCGCCTTTATCTTGTGAAAGGGAAGAACACGGAGAAGCTCATCGAGCGTATTGTTCATCACGCCGCCGGGTTGAAGCTGGGATCCGGTCTCGACCCGGACACGGAGATCGGCCCGCTTATCGATGAGGCTCAGCTTGCCAGGGTGGTCGAGCAGGTGGATGAGGCGAAAGACGCCGGGGCCAGGGTGCTGTGCGGCGGAAAGAGGCGCGATGACCTTGGCGGCTATTTTTACGAGCCCACGGTCTTGACCGACGTCAGGCATGACATGACGGTTATGACCGAGGAGACATTCGGTCCGGTGCTGCCTGTCATGGTGGTCGACTCGGAGGACAAGGCGGTCGAGCTGGCCAACGACAGCGAGTACGGCTTGTGCGCGTCCGTCTGGTCGCGCAATCTCGGCCGGGCGGAGGATGTGGCAAGGGATCTGGATGTGGGTACGGTGTTCATCAACGACTGCCTGTTCGCCTTCGCCTGCCCTCAGGTGCCCTGGGGAGGGCTGAAGAAAAGCGGCTTCGGCAGATCGCACTCTTACTTCGGGCTCCTGGACCTGGTCAATATCAAGCACGTAACCATCGACGCCGCGGGCGGGCCCGGGCGCCTGTGGTGGTACCCCTACGGGCCCGCGCGCATAAACGTCGCCCGTGGCGGTCTGGGCTTCCTCCACGGCTCGTCCCCCTGGAAGACGCTCTCCGGGCTCGGCCGCTTCTTGCTCAATTTTGGAATCAAACGCCGTTAGAGGCGCCGCGCAGCGTTTGCCAATCCCAGCCAGGAGATCGCAGACTTGACTCATCGCAGGACACGAGCAGGGGGCGGCTTCCCGGCTATCGCCTATGCGATAAGCAAGGCGATCGAGGTGGGCCCCTGGCGCTTGTGGAGCAAGATGCGCTCGCGAAACGCTTGCAAGACCTGTGCGGTCGGCATGGGCGGGCAGCTGGGGGGGATGGTCAACGAAGCGCGGCATTTCCCCGAGGTCTGCAAGAAGAGCCTGCAAGCTCAGGCCGCAGACATGCGCGGGGCGGTGCCGCCCTGGTTTTTCGAAAGGAACAGCCTGACCCACCTCGAATCGCTGACGCCCAAACAATGCGAGGATGCGGGCCGGCTCATCTGTCCGCTCGTGCTCCAGCCGGGCGACAGCAATTACAAGCCGGTGAGCTGGCAGCGGGCAATGGATCTGGCCGCCGGGGCGCTCAAGCAAACCGTGCCGCAACGGGCAGCCTTCTACTCCTCGGGACGCTCCTCCAACGAGGCGGCCTTTCTGCTGCAGTCGTTGGCGCGCGTCTACGGAACGAACAACGTGATGAATTGCTCGTTTTACTGCCATCAGGCCTCGGGCGTCGCCTTGAAGATGGCTTTCGGCACAGGAACGGCAACGGTCACGCTGGAGGATGTCGGCAGGGCCGACCTCGTCATGCTCCTGGGCGCCAACCCCGCCTCCAACCACCCGCGCCTGATGACGCAGCTGGCGGAATTGAGAGAGCGGGCAGGAGAGGTCATTGTCGTCAACCCGGTGCGTGAGCCCGGACTGGAGAGATTCCACCTGCCGTCCAGGCCGCTGTCGCTGCTTTTCGGCTCCCCGATCGCCTCGCTCTACGTGCAACCGCTGGCCGGCGGCGATGTGGCTTTTCTGGTCGGCACGCTCAAGGCGCTTGGCGAAATGGGCGCCTTAGACCGGGAGTTTCTCGCCCGTCACGCGGAAGGATCGCAGGCGGCCTTATCGCATGCCGCCAGCCTCACCTGGCAGGAGGTGGTCGAGGGCAGCGGTGTCGAGCGGGCGACCATCGAGCGGGTAGCCTCGCTGCTCGCCCGCTCGCGGGCCAGCATCTTCTGCTGGGCGATGGGGCTGACCCACCACGAAAGCGGCGTCGACAACGTGCTCGCCCTGTCCAATCTGGCCATCGCCACCGGCATGGTCGGCAAACCCGGCGCCGGGATGCTGCCGCTGAGGGGCCACTCGAACGTTCAGGGCGTCGGCTCGGTCGGCTTCACCCCCGCTCTTACCGACGGCATCCGGCAGGCGCTCGAGAAGGCATACGGGCGAGCGCTGCCGGCGGCGCCCGGTCTGGATACCCACGCCATGATCGAAGCGGCCGAGGCAGGGAATATTGATGCGCTTTTCGCTCTTGGAGGCAACCTCTGGGGCTCCAATCCGGACTCCATCCGGGCATCACGGGCGATGCGCAAGATAAAGACCGTCGTCTATCTGTCCACCAAGCTCAACCAGGGGCATTTCCACGGGCGCGGGCAGACGACCGTCATCCTGCCGGTTCTGGCCCGGGACGAGGAGAAGCAGGGAACTACGCAGGAATCGATGTTCAACTTCGTGCGCCTCTCCGATGGCGGTCAGGCAAATGTCCCCGGCTACATGCGCTCCGAGACCGAGATTATCTGTGAGCTGGCCGAGCGGGTGCTGGACAGGTCCCCCGTGGACTGGTCGCGCCTGGCGAGCCATCGCGAGATCCGCCGGCTGATAGCCGAGGTCGTCCCCGGCTGGCAGGAGGTGGCCAGGCTCGATGATACCCGGAAGGAGTTCACGATCGCCGGTCGCATTTACCACAGCCCGTGCTTCGGCACCGAGAGCGGCAAGGCCAGGATGCACGTGACGCCGCTTCCCGAATTCCCGGAGGACACCTTGCGCTTGATCACATTCCGGTCCGAAGGCCAGTTCAATACGGTCGTATACGAATCGGCAGACCTCTACCGCGGCATACCCCACCGGCACTGCATAATGATCTCCGGCGAGGATGCCGGCCGGCTGGGAATTGCCGACGGGCAGCGAGTCACCGTCCGTGGTGAGGCCGGCGAGCTCACCGGCATCGAAGCTGTCCTCGGGCAGATCCGCCCGGGCGTGGTGGCGATGTTCTATCCGGAGGCGAACGTCCTCATCAAAGGCAGGCTGGACAAGCGCTCGAAAACACCGGCGTTCAAAAGCGCGCCCGTGTGGATCATAGTTTGATACGTCGGAGGAAGATACGTGTTTCGAGTAATAATCGTGATCCTCATAATAGCCGGTCTGGGCGGGTACTGGTTCTGGACGACCACCCCGCAGTATTCGGTGCTGCAGATTCGCGATTCGATAAGGCACCACGATCTGGTGACCTTCGAGAAATACGTCGATATGGACAGCATCGCTTCCCAGATGGTCGACGACATGCTGACCCGGCCGGTTCGCAAAGCGCTCGGGGAGAATTTCCTAAGCGAAGTTCTCGGCTTCGGCCTGACCATGTTCGTGAAACCGGAGCTGGTGGACAACATGAAGCAAAAGATCACCAACTACGTCGAGGGCACGACCGACGATGCCGACCAGGCCGCGGCCGACAGCAGCGTGCGCCAGTCGGCCTCCCGCGCCCTCAAAAGCATCCCGGCCCGGCTGGGATTCACCGATCACATCTTCAAGGGGATCGCCTACGTGCGCTCTGAGGACAAGCTTTGCTTCGTCGGTCTCAACCTGCACAACGCGAAATACAACGCCGATCTCGTCCTGGAGTTGAAACTGCGCGGCATGGGTGGTTACTTTCGGCTGGCCGCGCTTTCCAACCTGCAGGATTTCATGAGCAAGGTATCCGATCTACAATCGCAGCATCCGGAAGGCGCCTCGCTTCATCTTCCTTTTCATAAAAGCCGGCTGTCGATCGCTCAATTGAAACGTTAGGGCAGGGAAATCATGAATTCACAAGATTTGAAGCAGCAAGCCATCGAGGTGATTCAACGCGCCTGCGATGCGGACGAAACGCGCAGGGCGCTGAATAGCCTGGAGGACGTCCTGTCCGCAGACGGGGCCGACGCGGAGGCGTGGTACTGGTACGGCGAAGGGCTGATCAGCCTGCGCGACTTCGAGAAGGCGGCGGGCGCCTTCGAGAAGGCCACCACCTTTAATCCCGGGCACGACGAGGCCTGGAGCAGCCTGGGATCACTTCTGCACAACATCGCAGGCGATCTGGAAGCGGCCGAGTTGGCTTTCAAAGGCGCGATCGAGGTAAACCCGAAGAATTCCCGGGCATGGTCCGGATTGGGCAGCCTGTTGCACGACATGACCAGATTGCCGGAGGCCGCCGAGGCCTGCCGCAAGGTGCTCGAGCTCGACCCGCAGGCCGCCGCTCAATGGAATGAGCTCGGAGAGATCCTCTCGGAGCTCGGTGACAACGAGGCGGCCGGGGACGCGTTCAGGGCCGCGGTTCAGGTCATGCGGGATCAACCGAAGGCGTGGTGCCAGCTTGCAGAGCATCTGAGCGCCTATATCGAGGACTACGAAGGCGCCAGGGACGCGTACGAGCAGGCTCTTCTTCTCGATCCGAAAAACGTGGAGGCATGGACGGGGCTGGCCGAGGTGCTGGAGACACTGGGCAATGAAGAAGGAGCACAACTGGCGGCCGGCAAAGTGAAGGCTATCGAGGCTGCTGCCTCCGCGCACGGCCTGCTGGCCATGGATGAGAAGGCGGATGCCGCTGCCGGTTTCAGAAGAGCGATACATTTCGACCGCACCGACGTGCACAGCGCGATGAAACTGGCCGACCTCTCGGCCGAGCTGGGGGACTGGGACGCGGCCATTGCAGCCATGCGCCAGGCAATCGAGCACGATCCCGAAAACGCCCTTGCCTGGTGCAAGCTCGGCGACGTTCTGACGAGCAGCATGCAGCAGCTTGAAGATGCACGAGCCGCCTATGAAGAGGCTATTCGCATCCGCCCCGGTTATGTGGAGGCGTGGACCGGCCTGGGCGAGGCCTTGCGCCTTCTCGACGACGACGGCGGCGCTTCAGCAGCCCTGCGCAAGGCGGAGGAGCTCAAGGCACACGACACCACCGGCGGCAACTGAGCCCACCTCGATCCAGGCCGGCTTCCGGAACCTGTCCTTGCGGGCGCCGGGCACCGGCTGCCGCAGCCTATGCCGGCGCCCGGCTGGACGCTTGGCGGCTGCATGCCAAGAAAGCGCTCAGCAGCAGATCGGCGGCCTTCCGGCATTCCTCGACGCTGTTCAGGCGGCCGGCCGAGATGCGCACCGAGCCCAAGGCGTCGGTGTCCGCAACGCCGCAGGCAAGCAGCACCTGTGAGGGCTCCACGATCCCCTTGTGACAAGCCGAGCCGCTGGAGATGCAGACCCCTTTCAGATCCGCTCTCATGACCAGCGCTTCCCCCCGGCAGCCGGGCAGGACCAGGCTCAGGTGACCGGGCAATCGCTTCTGCGGATCGCGCGGGCCGGTGATCTGGGCACCGTCGACGGCGAGAAGCTTGTCCATCAGGATCTGCTGCATCCTGCGCAGGGAGATCATGTTCTCGTCGAGCTCGGCCAGCGCCAGCTCCGCGGCTTTGCCGATCGCCACGATATCGGCCACGCTCTGCGTTCCGGGGAAGAGCCCGCGCTCCTGCCCGCCGCCAAAGACAATCGGCATCAGCCCTGCCCCCCGGCGGGCGAAGAGCACTCCTATCCCTTTGGGCGCGTGAAACTTGTGCCCCGACAGGGACAATGTGCTCACCTCGGCCCGCTGAACATCGACGGGCAGCTTGCCGGCCGCCTGAACCGCATCCGTGTGAAAGTAGACCCCAGCTCCGGCGGCCGCGGCTGCCAGAGCCGCCAGCGGTTGAACGGAGCCAATCTCGTTGTTCACCCACATTATGGAGATGAGGCTGGTATCGGGCCCTATCGACCGCTCCAGATCAGCCGGGCTGACCAGCCCCTCCCTGTCCACCGGCAGATAATCCACCCGCCAGCCCAGGCTCTCCAGATATTTGGCGGGACCGAGCACGGCCGGGTGCTCGATCCGGGAGGTGATCATATGACGCCCCAGCCCGTTGGCCTCCGCAAAACGCGCGCGCCCGATTATCGCCGTGTTGTTGCTGTAGGTGCCGCAGGGGGTAAAGTAGATCTCATCGGCTTCGCAATTAAGAAGCCGCGCCACCTGCTCGCGCGCGCCGGCCACGGCCTCGGCTGCCTGGCGCCCCATTGCGTGAAGGGAGGACGGGTTGCCCGCCTGATCGGACAGGTAGGGAAGCATGGCCTCGAGGACCTCCTGCCGGACCCTTGTCGTGGCGCTGTTGTCGAGATAGATCTGATCGCTCATCCTGCCCAAACCTCGCTCCGGAAAGTATTTTCCCACAAGCGCCCGCACGCAAATCCTGCCTTCGCTTGCCTTCGGTCCGGATGACCCCGTAAGCTAATGGCGTCATTCGGAATGTAGTACCGCCTGCCGGGATCGATCTTATATCGCGCGTGGTCCTTCGCTACCTGATCCTTGTCCTCGTTGTTGGGTCGGCCCTGGCCCTCAATGTCTGCCTGGGCGATGTGCCGGTGTCACCGCAGGCAGCCTGGTCCATCGTCACCGGCCCGCCGGGAGCGCCGCAGGCAGGGTCGGGGCTGGCGACGATGATCTGGCAGATCCGCTTGCCGCGCCTGCTCGTCGCCTTCGTGGTCGGGTCCGGGCTGGCTGTGTCCGGATACCTGCTGCAGTCGCTGTCGCGCAACCCCCTTGCCGACCCCTACCTCACCGGCACATCGAGCGGCGCCGGTCTGGCCGTCGCCGCGGCCACGCTTGCCGGGCTGGACTTCGCGCTTGTGCCGCTGGCCGCCTTTGCCGGCGGTCTGGCGGCCAGCACGGTCGTCGCGGCGATGGCCAGGAGCCCGAGCGGGCTGTCGGTGTCCAGGCTCATCCTTTGCGGCGTGGCGCTGTCGGCGATCTGCAGCAGCCTGATTACCTTCGCCCTCCTCGACTCGGGGGATCCGGCCCGCTCGCAGGGGCTTTTCCTCTGGCTGGCCGGCAACATCGGGGGGCGCTCCTGGAGCGAGCTTGCCGCCTCGGCGGCCTACATCGCGGTCGGGCTGGCTGCCGCCCTGGTCTTGAGCAAGCCGCTGCGCCTGCTGTCGGTGGGCGTCCAATCCGCCGCCGCGCTCGGCCTGGATGTCGTGAAGGCACAGTGGGCCCTTCTTTTTGCGGCCATCCTCACCTGCGGCGCCTCGGTGGCCGTCAGCGGGCTGGTGGGATTTGTCGGGCTCATCGCCCCGCACGTGGCGCGCAACCTCTTCGGTCGCGACGAGCGGTCGCACATCGTCTCGGCGGCCCTTATCGGCGCCGCGCTCGTGCTCCTCGCCGACCTGGCGGCCAGGACGCTGGCCGCCGGGCAGGAGCTGCCGCTGGGCACGCTGCTCTCCTTGATAGGCGGACCCTTCTTCCTCTGGCTCGTTTTGCACCAGCGGGCTGAGGGGCTGTGACATGAGCGAGACCGCGCTGCCGGCGCTGCTGGAGGCAAGCGGCCTGACGGTCGGCTGGGGCGGCAAGGCGGTTGCCGAGCAGGTGAGCCTGCAGCTGAGCGCCGGGCAGATCCTGGTCATCGCCGGCCCGAACGGGGCCGGCAAGTCCACGCTCGTCAAGGCGCTGGCCAGACAACTGAAACCGGCAAAGGGCACGATCAAACTTGCCGGCAGCGACATCTGGAGCCTGCCGCCCAGGGACTTCGCCCGTAAGGTCTCCTACGTGCCGCAGTCGCTGGAGCCCGGACAGGACCTCACGGTACGCGAGCTGGTCGCGCTCGGCCGGAACCCGCATCAGCCGTGGTGGTCCTGGGGAGCCTCCGCCGACGACCGCCAGGCGGTGACCGAGGCCATGGAAAAAACCGCAACCTGGCAGCTGCGCGACAAGTACCTGTCCAGCCTCTCGGGCGGCGAGCGCCAGCGGGCAGTGATCGCGGTGGCGCTTGCCCAAAAGCCGCGGTGCATGCTGCTTGACGAGCCGACCGCTCACCTCGATTTCCGGCACCAGCTCGAGCTGGTGGACATACTCCGCGACCTGCGCGGGCACGGGCTGGGGATCGTGCTCGTTGTCCACGACCTCAACCTCATGGCCCGGCTGGCCGACCTGATCCTCCTGCTCGCCAAGCCGGACGACCGGCCCAGCCGGCCCGCCTGCCTGGGCAGACCGGAGCAGGCGCTCAGCCAGGCAAACCTGCGCCGTGTGTACGGCGTGGAGGTCTCCATAGTTACCGACGCCGCAGGCCAGCCGGTCTACCTGCCCACCAGCTCTAGCCAATAGCAGGATATGATCGGTAGGTGCTCCCGGGAGATGGGCCGTGTTGCCGACAAGCATGAAGGCGGGTGGCTTCTACAAGTCCCACTCGCTGGTACAGAAAATGGTGATCGAAAAGAGCCTCCCCTTGATAGCCGAGGCCGCTGCCCGCGTGCCGCTGCCGGACAGCGGCCGGCCGTTCACGATAGTCGACTACGGCTGCGGGGAGGGAAAGAACTCCCTAATCCCGGTCGGCGCCATAATCGACAACGTTGGCGCCCGGCAGAAAGGGCTGGACTTCCTGGTCATTCACAACGATCTGCCCAGCAATAACTTCAACGGGCTGGCCCAGGACATTCACGCGGATGGCGAGGGCAGCTACCTGGTCGGCAAGGGTCTGGAGCGGCGGATCTTCGCTCTCCTCGCCGGCTGCTCCTTTTATGGGCAGGTGGCCCCCGACGCTTCCGTGCACTTCGCATTTTCATCGTCGGCGTTCCACTGGCTCACCGACATCCCGGAAGGAAGCATCGCGGATCATGTCTTTCACTGGGGGGCGACGGCCGAGGAGGGCAAACGGATTGCCGAGATCGGCGCCCGGGACTGGCTGACCCTGCTCGCCCGGCGGGCCCGGGAGCTGGCGCCGGGCGCCAGAATGGTTATCACCATGGCGGCCAGCGAGAAGGTGACAGCGGCTTCGGGGGAGCCGAATTCCGCCCACAGGATCACCAACCTGCTCAACGACGTCCTGCTCGAGATGGTGAAGGAGCGGCGGGTGGACAGGAGGCGCTACCGGCAGTTTGCCTTTCCCATCCTCATGCGCACGCTCGCGGAGGTTGTGGCACCCATGCAAGGCCCGGACGCGCCGCTCGCCGGCGCTTTTTCCGTTGAGCACGCCACCGTGCATAGAATGAATTGCCCTTTTACGGAAGCCTACAAGCAGACCGGCGACCGCCAGGGCTTTGCCGATGAGATTGTGGCCAGCGTTCGCGCTTTCACCGAGCCTATGCTGATTAAAGGCCTTCTCCTCGAGGAGCGGCAGGACCGGGACGGGCGGGAGGCTCGCAGGCTGGCGGACGAAGTTTACCTGCGCATGCGGCAACGCGTGCTCGCCAGGCCGGAGGCGTACCCGTTCAACGTTGTGCAGCTAACGGCGGTGCTGGCCAGGCGGTGACCGCCGTCTAGTACATTCCGCGCTGCCAGCCGTGCTGGTAGTTGCCGTGCGGCATCTGCATCTGCCCGTAGCTCAATGCCTGATAGGGGTAATAGCTGTTGCTCCAGGCGTTGCGCGCATACCGCCTGGCCACATCGTAGCCGGCGTAGGCGTCAAACCCCTGCAGCGCCATGCCGAAGATGGAGCCGATCGTGTTCATCGCCGACTGCCCGGCGGTCGGATAGCCCTGATAGCCGATATTGCCGCCGTAGCCCGGATTGACAAACGGGGGCGTGCCGGGATAGGAGGAGTAGCCGGGATTGCTCCAGCCGTAGTTCTGATTGTTGGCATAAAAGCCGCCCGGCCCGCCGTAGACGCTGTTGTTGTTGTAGTACTGCCCGCCGGCATAGTAGGGCTGATTCATCTGGTAGTAGGGCTGCGCCCAGCCGCCCTGCCCGCAATAGCAGCCGCATTGCCCGGACTGGTAGTAGTTGGGCTGATAATACTGGCGCGGGTAATAGGGCGCATAGTTGTAGTTCTGACCGCCCGGATAGCGGTAGTCGTAGTTCATGCCGCCCTGGGCGTTGACGTCGCCCTGGTAGATGTTGACCTCGGAGCCCGGGTAGGCGGTGACAAAGGTGTCGCCGCCGCGGTTGTTGGCCCCTGCCCAGTACTGCTGGGGACGCCAGGCGCCTATCTGCGGATTGGCGTAAATCTGCTGCTGGAAGGGGTTGAAGCCCTGCTGATAGCCGGGAGCCCCGGGCTGCGGCAGGTTGTCGCCGTTGTAATTGTAAAGGTCGCCGCCGCCCGGCCCGCCGGGCACGCCTGGTTGGTTGGGCTGGTTGGGAAGATTATCGCCGCCGTACTGATAGAGGTCGCTCATTATCTGTTTTCCTCAAATGCCCAATCTACTTAGTAAATGACCGGCAGACTCCCGCCGCTTGCCCACGTGTCTATACATAATTCAGCAAAATTGGAAAGTCAATGGGAATTGTCCCCCTCAAAGTCGCAATTCAGGCGCTGCTGGCGCTTTTGCGGCACCCCCGCCGCCCCCGCAGGCCGGGGCGGGAAAACGGCTTGCCGCCGTAATCCCATTATATTCCCGCCGGCAGGGCTGGCGCTTAAATCGAAGCGGCAGCCGGCAATTATCCGTGCAGCACGTGCGCCAGGCGCGGCAGGAAGACCGCGCAGCCGACGGCCGCGGCCATGAACGAGGCGCAAAGAACGGCCGCGGCCGCCGTGTCCTTGGCGTAACGCGCCGACTGGTGATATTCATGGCCGGCGGAGATGTCCACCAGGTGCTCGAGGGCGGTGTTGAGAAACTCCGTGGTCAGGACCAGCCCGATGGCGAGCGCCAAAAGCGCCCAGCTGGTCAGGTCGACACGCAGCCACAGGCCAAGCGCGATCACCGCCACCGCGGCGACCAGGTGAATGCGAACGTTGCGCTCCTCCCGGAGCCCGACCCAGATGCCGTGGAAGGCATGGTAAAACGACTCGATCATGTTGCTCGCTCGACCGGCCTTGCGCTTCCATGCCCGCGGAACCAGCGTCCTGGCCGGCGCGCCTGGTGCGGCAGGTCTGGCTGCTATCTTCTCGCGCGTCGTGGCAGAAATGGTCCCGGACTCCTCAAACAGTGCAAGCGAGCAGCTCCTCGCATAGTTTACACTGCCCGAATCAGCGATGACGATAACACGCTGAGGCCGCGCAGGCAAGGCATTATAGGCTTTTAACGGCTGATTCCGGCCGCCGTCAGGATCTCGCGCTGGCGCGAGAGCATCTCCGCTTCCTCGTCCGGCTGCTCGTGATCGAAACCTAATATGTGCAGCAGACCGTGAAGAAAAAGAAACGACAGCTCGCGCTCCAGCGAATGCCCGAGAGCGCGCGCCTGCTCGCAGGCCTTCTCGAGGGAGATCACCACCTCGCCTACCTCCCAGGGCAGTTCCGCCTGCGGCGCTTCCAGCTCCAGCGGGAAGGAGATGACGTCGGTGGCGGCGTCCTTGCCCCGCCAGCGCGCGTTGAGCTGGCGGATGCGGCGGTTGCTGACGACAATCACGCTCACGCTGCCCCGCTCGCGCATCTGCGTAAGCTGCCGCGCCCTCAGGTGATCCGGCCGCCTGGCCGCCAGGCTGTCCAGGGTGGCCAGCGCCAGGCGCTGCGCCAGCTGCCTGAACCAGGCAGAATCGAGCGTGCTGCCGCGCTGCCGGTTGCTGACTGTGACCTGGAAGACCATGGGATGAAAAAACGGTCAGAGCATGGTAGCATACGGGGGTATGGAATAGCTGCATGCTGTAGGCTCCCGATGTAGCCTGCGGCACATTGCTGTTTGTGGCTCTTTCTCAGAGGAGCCAGGCTCAAAGACTGAGCCGGGTACCGGTCTTTGAACCCATGCGCGCCGGCCGGCAGCGCAATCCGGACGCCCGCACGAGCAACCAGGACGATCATGTCAGTCAAGGAGACTCTAGAGAAGTTAACCGAGCTGGCCGAAGGCGTGGCCCGCCGCGCCGGCTTTGTCCTTGTCGACGTGCGCTTCGGGCAGCTCGGCCGGAAAAGGACGCTGGAGGTGACGATCTTCAAGCCGGAAGGCCCGGTCGGGCTCGACGACTGCCAGGCGCTCAGCCGCTCGCTGGAAAGCGAGCTCGAGGCCCTCTCGCCGCCGGTCGTCGAGGGGTCCTTCCTGCTTGCGGTGCAGAGCCCGGGCATCGAGCGCGAGCTCAGGACGGACAGGGAGTTCGCCGTCTTTGCCGGACACACGGTCCAGGTAAGGCTGCGGCAGGCGGCGGCCGGTCTCGGCGACACTTTCCACGGCACCCTTCTCGGCAAGGCGGGCGACAGGATCCTGGTCGGCAATCCGGTCGCAGACAGGCAGGCGGGCAGAAACGGCCCGGCAGCCCGGCCGACCGCCGGCGAGCCGGCTCCGGAGAAGCTGGAGATCGAGCTTGCGAAGATCGCCCGCGTCAGGCTTTTTCCTGCTGCGGGCAAGAGCGCCGGCCCGTCAGGGAAGATGGAACATCAATTCACAGGCAACCACTGAACACAATTAAATACACCCTGGAGGACGAACTTTGATCAAGATAGGCGACAAGCTGCTGGAAGCAGCGGAAGAACTGGAGCGCGAGCGTAATATCCCCCAGGAGGAGTTCATCTCCTACGTCTGCGACGCCATCGTGGCGGCCTACAAGAAGAAGGTGCCCGACCACGACGTGGAGGGGGTGCGGGCGATCTTCGACAACGACACCGGCGAGATCGGCATCTTCGCGCCGAAAGAGGTGGTGGAGAAGGTCTCCAACGAGTATCACGAGATAAGCCTGGTCGACGCCCAGGATCTGATTCCCGACGTCACCGTCGGCGAGGTGCTGGAGATCGAGGTGACGCCGGCCGATTTCTCGGAGTTCGGGCGCATCGCCGCCCAGACAGCCAAGCAGCTCATTACGCAGCGCCTGCGCGAGGCGGAAAAGGAGCTGATCAAAAAGGAGTTCGAGGCGCGGCAGGGCACCTGCACCACCGGGCAGATCGAGCGGATCGAGGTGATAAGCAACACCCGCAACAACGTGATCGTCAACCTGGGCCGCGTCGAAGGCTGCATGCCGACGCGGGAGCAGCTTCCCGGCGAGACCTACCGGGTGGGCAACCGCGTGCGCGTCTACGTGCTGGAGCTGCGCGACACCGGCCGGGTGCCGCAGATAATCGTCTCCCAGGCTCACCCGGAGCTTGTCCGGGAGCTCTTCGAGCTTTACGTGCCGGAGATCGAGGACGGCACCGTGGAGATCAAGTCGATCGCCCGCGAGGCCGGATACAGGACCAAGATTGCCGTCCACTCTCAGGACCCGGATGTCGACCCGGTGGGCGCCTGCATTGGCACGCGCGGCGTGCGCATTCAGAACGTGGTCGCCGAGCTGCGCAACGAGAAGATAGACGTGATCCGCTTTTCGGCTGACCCGGTCGATTACATCTCGAACGCCCTGAGCCCGGCTCGCATCACCACCGTCGCCCTCTACGACGATCCGCCCGAGATGGGCGGCCGCCGGGCCGAGGTGATCGTGCCCGACGATCAGCTGAGCCTGGCGATCGGGCGCGGCGGGCAGAACGTTCGTCTGGCGGCCAAGCTCACCGGCTGGAAGATCGACATCAAGTCGGAGTCTCAGACCGGCGGCACCTACAAGAAGCTGGACCAGCTCCTCGGCCGCGAGGAAGAAACCTAAAATATTGCTCAAAGTAAACACGGCCCCGGAGCGCCTCTGCGTGTCCTGCCGGCGCCGGGCTTCTCAACACGATCTGATCCGTCTCACCTGCGATCACGCAACCGGTGAGATCCATCTAAATCCGCATGGCCATGGGGCCGTGCACGGCCGATCGGCGTACCTGTGCCGATCGGCCGCCTGCGTCGAGCAGGCGCTGAAGGGCACGAGGCTCAAGCAGGCCCTTGCGGGACGCAAAAAAGGAAACGACAAATACAAGCGCACAATTCGCTGGCCTCTTGAGGCACAACTTATGAAGCTTGTGCTGCAGCAATGCACACAAGCACCAAAAACATGGCAAAATACACAGAAGAAGGAGGGTGCTGAATGAACGATCGTGTTCGGATCTACGAGCTGGCGCGGCAGATGAATATCCCCAACCAGGATATCATCGATACGCTTCGCGAGCTCGGCTACGACATCAAGAGCCATTCGAGCACGATCGACGGTCACGTTGTCGGACTGCTGATTGCCGCCCTGGGCAAGAAGAAGCAGCAGGACAAGGGCGCCAGGCCGGCCGCCAAAGGCGCGTCGAAGTCCGCCCCCAAGGCCGCCGTCACGGCGCCGCCTCCCGAGCCTGTAGTGGTCAAACCGCGGGTCCTCTCGCGCCGCAAACCGACGCCGCCCCCGGGCAGCGAAGCCCCGGCCGCTGAAGCGCAACCGCCTGAGCCGGCGCCGGTGGCCCCCGCCGCACCGGCCGAGCCGGGGACGCAGAAGGTGGCGCCGCTCGAGGGCGCGGAGGAAGTAGGCAAGGCCGGCCCGCGGGTAATTCGCCGCGGTCCGGGCGGCGAGGAGCTGGCGCGGCCAGGCGCCGAGCCAGCTCCGGAGGCCGAGTCGAAGGCGGGCGCGGCGGCGCCCGAATCCAGGGGCGCCTGCGAAGCCGAGTCCGGGGGCGAAGAGGGCAAAGAAGGCACTTTCGGTCTGCCCGGGCAGCCCGCGCGCCCGCCGCAGCCGTCGGTTCCCATCCGCATTGCCGCGCCCTCGATCCGCGCCACGCCGCCGCGACCGCCCAAATCCCACCGCAGCTCCCCGCCCGAGCGCCACATGCACTCGAAAAAGGAGGAGAAGCGCCCGGCGGCCGTCGCCGTCGAGGTGCCCAAGGTCGTGAGCATCACCACACCGCTGACGGTGATGGAGCTTTCCGAAAAGATGTGCGTGTCGGAAACCGAGATCATCAAGCGGCTGTTCATGAAAGGGATCATGCGCACCGTCAACCAGCTGGTGGAGCCCGAGCTGGCCCGCGAAGTGGCCACCGAGATGGAATACGAGGTGGTCTCCGAGGAGTTGACGGTCGCCGAACAGACGGCGACCGGGCCGGAGGTTCTGACCGAGGAGGACCGGGCGGCGCTGGTGTCCCGTCCGCCGGTGGTGACGATTATGGGGCACGTCGATCACGGCAAGACCAGCTTGCTCGACGCCATACGCCAGACCAAGTTTCTTCTGACGGAAGCCGAGGCGGGCGGCATCACCCAGCACATCGGCGCCTATCACGTCGAGGTTCAAGGCGAGGACGGGACGCTGCGCCAGATAGTCTTTCTCGACACCCCCGGTCACGAGGCGTTCACTGCCATGCGGGCCCGGGGCGCCAGGGCGACCGACATCGCCATTCTGGTCGTGGCTGCCGACGACGGCGTCATGCCGCAGACGGTAGAGGCCATCGATCACGCCAAGGCGGCCGGCGTGCCGATTATCGTCGCCGTCAACAAGATCGATCTGCCGGGCGCCGATCCGGACCGCGTGCTGACGCAGCTCATGGAGTACGGGCTCGTCCCCGAGATGTACGGCGGCGAAACCGTGACCGTCAATGTCTCGGCCAAGAAGCGCACCGGCCTTGACGATCTTCTCGAGATGATCCTCCTGGTCGCGGACATGGCCGACCTCAAGGCCAACCCGGACAAGCCGGCGGTCGGAACGATTATCGAAGCCGAGCTGTCGCGGGGCAGGGGCGCTGTGGCCACGGCCCTGGTGCAGACAGGCACCTTGCGCGAGGGCGACTTCCTGGTAGCCGGCTCCACCTCGGGCCGGGTGCGGGCGCTCTTCGACGACCGCGGCGAGCGGGTGAAGGCGGCAGGACCATCCATGCCGGTGGCCGTGCTCGGCCTCGACGAGGTGCCGCAGGCCGGCGACCGCTTCGAGGTCGTGGAGGACGCGCAGGCGGCCAAGCTGCTTGCCGAAAAACGCCGGACGACGGACGTCGAGCGCCGCAGCCGGGTCACCCTGGAGTCGCTCCACGATCTGCTGGAGCAGGGCGAGGTCCAGGAGCTGAACGTGATCGTCAAGGCGGACGTGCAGGGCACGGCGGAGGCGATCGCCGATCAGGTGCGCAAACTGAGCAGCCAGGAGGTGCAGGTAAAAGTGGTGCGCACCGCATCCGGTGACATCACGGAGAACGACGTCAACCTGGCCGCCTCCTGCAACGCGATCATCGTCGGCTTCAACGTTCAACCGGACCAGAACGCCAACCGGGTCAGGGAGCAAGCCGGGGTCGATGTCCGCACCTACAGCATCATCTACCAGATCACCGACGATCTCGAAAAGGCGATCCAGGGCCTTATTCAGCCGGTGAAAGAAGAGGTCAAAATCGGCACGGCGGAAGTGCGCCAGATCTTCAAGGTCGGCAAGGCGCTCACCATCGCCGGCGGCTACGTCACCATGGGCAAGCTCACCCGCGGGGCCATGGTGCGGGTGGAGCGCGACGGCAAGATCGTGCACGAGGGCCGGCTGGAGACTTTGAAACGATTCAAGGACGACGTCAAAGAGGTCGCTCAGGGATACGAATGCGGGATGGGAATCGAGAAGTTCAGCGATCTCAAGGAAGGCGATCTCATTCACGTGTTCGTGATTCAGGAGACAAAGCGCGAACCGACGCGCTAGACCGACAACCCCTTCGGACAGACAAGAGGTGCCGCCCATGACTGCCCCTCGATCGATAAGAGTCGCCCAGCAGGTGAAGCGCGAGCTATCCGAGATGATGCGGCGCGATCTCAAGGACGAACGCATCGCCGGCATCGTCTCGATAACCGATGTCGAGCTCTCCGGCGACTGCCGTTACGCCAGAGTCTTCATATCCGTGTACGGCGATGAGACGGCCCAGAAAGGGACGATCGACGCGCTTGTCGAGCAGACCGGCTACATCCGCGGGGAGATAGGCCGCCGGCTTGGACTGCGCTTCGCCCCCGAGATGACCTTCCGCCTGGATAATTCGCTCGAGCGCGGCGCCAAAGTCTCCGAGCTCATTGCCAGGATCTCCCGCGGCGAGATTGAGTGATCTCCTTTCTCAACATCAACAAAAGAGCAGGGATGACGGCGCACGACGTGGTGGCCGCCGTGCGCCGCATCGCGGGCGTCAAACAGGTGGGACACGGGGGCACGCTGGACCCGGCAGCCACTGGCGTGCTGCCGGTGGCGCTCGGGGCGGCATGCCGTCTCCTGCGCTTCCTGGAGGGCAACAAGGTCTATCTGGCCGAGATCCTCCTGGGGACGACAACGACGACGGACGACCTCGCAGGGGAAGTGATCGCGGAGAGCCAGGGCATCCCCGGTGACCGGGAGATCACCGCCGCGCTCTCCCGGTTCACCGGCGAAATCGAGCAGGTGCCGCCCCTCTACAGCGCCGTCCATCACCAGGGCGATCGCCTCTATGATCTGGCCCGTCGCGGCGTCGCCCCCGAGAAGATCCCCGCCCGCACGGTCACCATCGGCAAGATCGAGGTCGTGAAGATAGCACCGCCTGTGGTATTAGTCCGCATCGAATGCTCGACCGGAACCTACATACGATCGATAGCCCGGGATCTGGGAGCGGCGCTCTCCTGCGGAGGCTGCCTGCGCTCGCTGCTGCGCGAGCGGTCCGGGCCTTTTCTAATCAGCCAGTCCGTCACTCTCGAGCAGCTTCAGGATCTCAAGGCGGAAGGACGCCTGGAGAGGGCGTTCGTCGACCCTCTTGCCGCCCTCGACCTGCCGGTGCTCTCGGTCGGCCAGGAGGAGCGCCGCCGGATCTCTATGGGACAGACCCTGGCGCTTCCGGAAAAGAACGCTCCCGGCGCGGTTGTCTCCGTTACGGCAGGCGAGGGCCTCGGCCTGGTGCTGGCCGTTCATGAAGGAGAGCTTCTTGCCGTCTGCCGGAAAACCGCTGACAATAAGCTCAAACCGGAGGTGGTCGTAGCACATGCCTACTAAGGCCATAGATCGGGTAGCGCTCCTGAACATTACCTTTATCGTGGAGGCGTTCCTGCTTTCGGCTGCCACCGTCTGGAGCTGGGCCGGCGGCATCGGCCTGAAGCCGGCCCTTGTGCTCGAGCCCCGGTTCTTCCTCCTGGGCTCCCTGCTCGGACTGGCGATAGCGGCCTGCAGCCTCACGCTCATGTGGCTCGGCAAGAGCGTCGGCGTCCTCTCCCATCTGCGCGAGATCATAATCACGCAGATAGCGCCGATCTTCGCCGAGCTGACCTGGTGGGACGCCGTGCTGGTGGCGGCCATCTCCGGCTTCTGCGAGGAGGTCCTCTTCAGGGGAGTCGTCCAATATCAATTCCACCTCTGGCCGACCAGCGTCATCTTCGGGCTTTTCCATTGCCCGAGCACCAAGCACCTCTCATACGGGCTCTGGGCCTTTGCCGCCGGGGCGATCCTGGGCTGGTCCTACATTGCCAGCCACAGCCTCTGGGTGCCGATCGTGGCCCATGCCACAAGCAATCTGATCTCGCTGCTCTTCCTGCGCTACGGCGTCAAGCCGGTCGAGCAGTAGCTCAGGCGGCCTGCCGGTTTTCGACCTGGCGCCGGCAGTCCGGGCAGCTATCGCCGCTGAGCATCTCTTTGACGAATTGCGCTTCGGCCAGCTTCCGGTTGCCGGCGAGAACCGTGCCCAGAAGGCCGATGATGTCATGCGCGAGGAGCCGGTCCGGCGCGGTCGCCAGGCCGCTCCCCAACCAGCCGGTCATGATGTTGACCGCCGCATGCAACGTGAACTCGGCCTCGTCGAACTTCGACAGATCGATGGCCACCCGCGCAAACGCGTACAGTATCCTGGCCCGCAGCACCCGCGCCGAGTAATTGCTGGCCGACAGCATGCCGAAGGCGCTGACCAGGATTGTCGCCGCCTGGCCGGGATTGCCCTTGAGATGCTCGACGACGCCGAGCCAGAACAGGCAGTCAATCACCAGCAGGTCGTCGGCCCCGAAATGCTCCGCAAAGAGCTTCTTCAGGCGTTGAAAGATGTACGCCGCCTCCTCGTAGCGCTGCTGCCTGACCCGCAGGCTGGCCAGCTTTCGCAGCCACACGCAGATCTGCAGATTGTCCGGATCCTCCTCCCACATCTCGGAGATCATCTCCTTCAAGATCTCCGCCTCGGCCTCCAGGCCGGTCAACGTCTTACCTTCCATCCGCCCGTTTCTCCTTGTCGTGAAGCCGCCGCCGGCATCCGTAACCCATCGGGACAAGGGGACTATAAGGACCGTTCGTGGAGATTTCGTGACAGAAAAGGAGGGCTGTCGCCCTCCTTTTTGATTCGGATCCGCGAAGACCAGCGATTAACGACGGCGCTTTTTCGCCTTCCTGGCCGGGGCGGCCTTTTTCTTGGCGGGGGCAGCCTTGGCTGCCTTCTTGGGCTTGGCGGCCACGGCCTTGGGTAGAGCGGCCAGCCTCGCTCTTCCATCCACCACGTCCTTCAATTCCTGTCCCGCCCGAAATGCCGGCACCCGAGCAGCTTCGATTTTGATCTTCTGCTTGGGATTCTGCGGATTGACGCCCACCCGAGCCTGCCGCTGCCGGCGCTCGAAGGTGCCAAAGCCTACCAGAGTTACTCTTTCCCCCCGCGCCAGCGCACCGGTGAGAGTGTGCAGTAGTGCCTGCATCGTGTTATGCACCTGTAGCTTCGTCTGTCCGGTTACCTTTGCGATTTCGTCCACTAACTCTGCTCTGTTCATGCTGATCTCTCCGAGCTGTAAGGCAAAAAACAACTTGGTGATACTACCACCGGCATAACCACAGTTCAAGTGGGTAGTCGGACAGAACCGGCTTTCGGACTGCAATTGACAACACGGTCGCGAAAAAACTTCGAGCGCACGCCGCTTGCCGGCCGGCACCACCGGCCGGCCGAACCCCTGAGCCGCTGCCCGCGCTCTGCGGTCGTCGAGAAAACGCAAAAAAAGAGAGGGCACCTGCAAGACCGGTGTTGGGCTAGGTTGCGGCTCATACTAATGGTTAAAAGCCGATCCTCCACGCCAGGTCTTGCGAGTATGCCCTCGCGTCAACGTTTCCGCTGACATTTCCATTCTACCCCTTTCCGGCAAAACCAAACCCGCAGCCTGAAGCTGTGTTGCAAGCGGCGGTCACAATCCACGATATGTTACAGTCTCCTTTCGTGGTAGCCCAAGATACGATTGCCGCCATCTCCACAGCTCCAGGCGTTGGAGCCATCGCCGTCGTTCGCCTGTCCGGGTCAAGGTCCTTCGAGATCGCCTCCCGCATCTTCAGTCCGGCAGCCGGCGGGCAGGACGGCACCTTGCTGGAGAGCCATCGCTGCTCGTTCGGTCAGATAAAGGATCCGGCCACCGGCACGATCATCGACGAGGTGATCCTCATCCCCTACAAAGGGCCCCGTACCTACACCGGCGAGGATCTGGTCGAGATCAACTGCCACGGCGGTTGGCTCGCGCCCAACGAGATTCTCTCCCTTTTGCTGCGGCAGGGCGCCAGGCTGGCCGGCCCAGGCGAATTTACCCAGCGGGCCTTCCTGTGCGGGCGGATCGACCTCACCCAGGCGGAGGCGGTGCTCGACCTTATCCAGGCCAAAACGAGCCGCCAGGGGCAAGTGGCGGTCTCGGCCCTTTCCGGCGCGCTGGGCAGCGAGATCCGGCAGATCCGCTCGCGGCTGATCGATCTGCTTTCCGAGGTGGTGGCGGCCATCGATTTCCCCGACGAGGTGGCGGAGGCGAGCAGCCGGCACGTCGAAGAGGTGGTTGCCGGCTGCCGGGCGCGGCTGGCGGGGCTCTCTGGCACGGCGCGCAGCGGGCGCTTCCTGCGCGAGGGGCTGCGCCTGGCCATCGTCGGGCGTCCAAATGCGGGCAAGTCCTCGCTCTTGAACCAGCTGCTCAAGTTCGAGCGGGCGATAGTCACGGACATACCGGGGACCACCCGGGATTCGCTGGAGGAGCTGCACGAGATAAACGGCATCCCGGTGCTCCTGATCGACACGGCCGGGGTGAGGCACACCGAGGACCGGGTCGAGCGGGCGGGCATCGAGCGCACAATCGCGGCCATCAAGCAGGCGGAGCTGGTGCTGTTCGTGGTTGATCTGGCCTGCGGCTGGCAGGATCCGGAAGAGGAGATCCGCGGGCACATCGGGGAGCGCTCCTTTATCCTTGTCGGCAACAAGGTTGACCGGCTCGCCCCGGAAAGCGCGGCCGCTATCCTGCCGGCGCGGGCGGACGCCGCCGCCACGCTTTACGTCTCCGCGGCCACCGGTGCCGGGATCGAGGAGCTGACCGCGGCCATCGAGCGCTTTGTCTTTGCCGGTCAGGCAGCGGCCGGCCAGGGCGCCTCGCTCAACGCGCGCCAGGCCGAGCTCTGCCGGCGCGCCGCGGAGGCGCTTTCGCTGGTCGGCGAGACCCTGGCCGGCGGGCTGCCCGCCGATTGTCTGGCTACCGATCTGAAAGCGGCGGTCGATGCGCTCTCCGAGATCTGCGGCGAGGCGGTGAGCGAGGAGGTAATCGGCCGGGTGTTCGCCAACTTCTGCGTGGGGAAATGAGATGGCCGCACTTTTTTCGGAAGACAAAGAGCTGGCAAGCTCCCTGAAGATCGAAGCCTGCGGGGCGCCCGGCGTCCAGCCGGCCGCGCCCGATGAAAGCTGGCAGCGCGTGAGCCTTGCCCTGCGCAGCGGCAAGCGCTCACTGGACGAGTTGTGCCTTGTGTGCCGGCAGCCCGAAGATGAGCTCCGTAAGCTGGTCGAGCTGGCCGGCGACCTCGCGGAGCGCCGGCGCGAGACGATCCTCTTCGAGCCCGCCGAGCCGTCGTTCGAGCTCGTGCTGGAGAGAACGCGTGAAGGCGGCATCAAGGTCGAGGCCTGGATAGACGCCGGCAACGCGGATACCGGCTTCTATCGCTGGGACGCTGCCGGCATCCGTTTTTTCACCACGGAAGCGGAGCTTCGGCTTTTCATCGAGGCGCTCGGCAAAGAGTTCCTCACCAGCGCGTGATTCGCCTTACAATATTGACGCTATGACCGGTCCTCAGGTAATCAAGGGAAGGTACAGCCGGGGGAGCTCCAGCGAGGAGATCCAGGCGGCCTTGCTTGCCGAGGGATTCGATCTTTTCCCCTGGCAAGACGCTCCCGGAGCGACCTACGCCGAGCACAGCCACCCGCACGACGAGTTCATCGTGGTCACGGCCGGGACGATCGTCTTTTCCACGGGCGGCAGCGACTACCGGCTGGAGACAGGCGACGCCTTCCGGCTGCCTGCCGGCACCGTCCATTCGGCGGTGAACGACGGGTCGGAGCCGGTGAGCTACTTCATCTGCACGCGCTCCTGACGGCGGAAGGCCCGCCCGGGACAGTCAGCACGCCCCGGCCGGCGCCTCCTGATAAAATTGGCGAGGCGGCAGTTTGTCCATGCCGCAGGCTCAGAGGATGCAACCATGTCACAAGTCAGCACGCAGATTACCGTAACCCTTCCCGACGGCTCCCGGCGCAGCCTGGATGCGGGCGCCACCGCAGCCGACCTGGCCAGGTCCATAAGCCAGGGGCTCTTTGCCAGGTCGGTCGGGGCGCTCGTGAACGGCGAGATCCGCGATCTTTACACGCCGCTGGCCGAAGGCGATGCGGTGAAGCTCCTCACGCCCGATGATCCGGAATCCCTGGAGCTTTTGCGCCACTCCACCGCCCACGTCATGGCCGAGGCCGTGCAGCGCCTGTTTCCCCAGGCCAAGATTGCCATCGGTCCCACCATCGCCGACGGGTTTTATTACGATTTCGACATACCCGGGCACACGCTTTCCCCGGAAGACCTGGAAATGATCGAAGAGGAGATGAAGAGGATAGTCCGGGAGGATCAGCGGATCTGCCGCTATCAGATTCCCGACGTGGACGGCCAGCTCGCCGAGTTCGTCCGGCAGGGCGAGAAGTTCAAGGCCGAGCTTCTCGAGGAGCACAGGAACGATTCGCCGACGCTCTACCTGATGCAGGACAAGAACGGCAAGACGGTCTGGAACGATCTCTGCCGCGGGCCTCACCTGCCCAGCACCGGTCTGATAAAGGCCTACAAGCTCCTCAAGGTGTCCGGCTCCTACTGGCGCGGCGACGAGGGGCGGGATAAGCTGCAGCGCATCTACGCCACATCCTGGTGGAAGGCGGCCGATCTGGAGGCTTATCTCAAGCGGCTGGAGGAGGCCGAGCGCCGGGACCACAGGCGGCTGTCCAGGCAGCTGGATCTCTTTTCCGTGCACGACGAGGTCGGCCCGGGGCTTATCTTCTGGCATCCGAACCTTGCCACCGTCCGCGCCACCATCGAAGATTTCTGGCGCGAGGTGCACAGGAAGCGGGGCTACCAGCTCGTCTTCACCCCGCACATAGCCAGCGAGAAGCTTTACGAGATCAGCGGCCACCTGCAGAGCTACGGCGAGAACATGTACTCGGCGATGGACATCGACGACCAGCCCTACCGCGTCAAGCCGATGAACTGCCCCGGGCACATCATGATCTACAAGTCCCGCCTGCGCAGCTATCGCGACCTGCCGCTGCGCTTCGCCGAGCTGGGCACGGTCTATCGTTACGAGCGTTCGGGGGTGCTGCACGGCATGCTGCGCGTGCGCGGCTTCACCCAGGACGACTCGCACATTTTCTGCACCCCGGAGCAGCTCGAACCCGAGATCAACGGCATCCTCGATCTCATCGACCTGCTCATGACCACCTTCGGCTACACCTACAAGGCTTATCTGTCCACCCGCCCGGAAAAGTCGATCGGCACGGACGAGGAGTGGGCGATGGCCACCGGCGCCCTCGAGGCCGCCATGAAGGCGCGCCAGATGGATTACCAGGTCGACGAGGGCGGCGGCGTCTTCTATGCCCCGAAGATCGACATCAAGCTCTACGACGCGATCGGGCGCGAGTGGCAGGGACCGACCGTCCAGGTCGACCTCAACCTGCCCAGGCGCTTCGATGTCACCTACGTGGGCGAGGACGGCGAGCGCCATCAGGCGGTGATGGTGCACCGGGCGGTGCTGGGCTCGATGGAGCGCTTCTGCGGCGGTCTCATCGAGCACTACGCCGGCGTCTTCCCGACCTGGCTGGCCCCCGTGCAGGCCACCGTGCTGCCGATCTCGGACCGGCACCAGGAGTACGCGCGCCAGGTCTTCGAAAAATTGAGGGAGCGGGATCTGCGGGTCACGCTCGACGACAGGTCCGAGACGATCAACTACCGCATTCGCGAGGCGCAGATGCAGCAAGTCCCCTACATGCTCGTGGTCGGCGACAAGGAGCAGGCGGCTGATTCCGTCTCGGTACGCCACCGCCGCGACGGGGACGTGGGCACGATCAAGACCGCCGAGTTCCTGGATAAGATCACGCAAGAGGTAGCCCAGAGATCGTAGGGCGGAAACTCCCCCCGCCTACGTAGTTATCACATTGATCCGCCCGGCAATATTTTCCATATTGCTGGTGTTGGCACGACCGTAAGGACAAGATGGTGGAGCAGTTCGGACCACAGAGCCACGCAGACAGCACCCGGCTGTTCGATCAGTTCAGCTTGAACCTTTTGCAGGCGCTGGAGAATAACGGCAGCGGCCCGCCGCCTGCCGCCCAGACGGACAACGCCGGCCAATCAGCCGGCTCCGGCTCGAATTCGGTCGTGCCCTGGCGCTTTCACCTGCCCGGCTACCCGCCTGCCGTTTCGGCGCCGGCGCCTGTTACCGACAGCACCGGCACCTGGCCGGTAAAAGACGGGGTGCTGGAGATAAGCTATGCCGATCTGACCAGGCTGCGCGGGCTGCCGGCGACAAGAGAGCCATACACCACCCTGCGCATAGACTACCTGCCGCCCGGCGTAGAGCTCCTCAACTGGGCGGACCAGCAAGGCTATTACTTTTTCTTCAAGGGCGGCGACCAGTCAGTCAACTACTACATCCCCGGGTACCTGAAGGAGATCGACCTCAACGGGCAGCGCTTCGACGTGGACCGCTCGCGCCTTGCGGTCTCCGAGTACGCGCTGGCGCAGGCGTCCGGGGCCGGCTCGACAAACCCGTTCGCCACCTTGAGCACGGCCTCGCGCACCGACGCCATCACCTATTTCCAGCGCATGTCCCGGGTTTCCGCCCAGACCCTCGGTTGGGAGGAGAACGTCCTTCGTCAGGGCGTCCAGAGCTCCAGCAACCCCTATTTCGGCATCTACCTTGCCGATGTGCTGACCATGGAGGCCCTTAAGCCGCTCGTCCAGGGGATGGTCGCCGGCCAGGTGACCCCGCAGGAGAAGCAGGCCATTCTCGACAAGCTCGATGAGGCCCAGACACAGCTGCAGCGGGCCGCCAACACCTCCTACGGCCCGCTCTACCAGATGAACCATTTCCCGCCCGGCAACGTCTCCATGCCGCTGGCTCCGGGGGCATTCTTCTACACGCCGCCTTCCGGCGTCGCTTACAACCCCTATTACTCCTTCTGGGGCGGCGCCTGGGACCAGGCCAGCCGGCGCCTGGTGGCGCTGCAGTTCATCCGCGGGCTGGTCTCCACAGACGCTTTCCAGCTCTTCCAGCTGCCGCCCGGTTAGCCGGGGCCGGGGCCCGCCCCCGCCCTGACGAATCGCTCGCCGGATGCAGGCGGGCGCCCGCGCCCGGGCGGACCGCTGGCCCGACCGGGCCGGCATCGGCAGGCGGACGCCTACATGAAATTGCTGATCTGGGCTGGCCGCCTGGGGCAGGATAGAATGCATGGCAGGCACTGCCTTTGCGGTTGCCTGTCCGGGCGGGGATTGCCTTGAGAAAGATCGCCATACTAGGTTCGACAGGCTCAATCGGGCGCCAGACGCTGGATATCGTCGCCGCCCACCCGGACAGGCTGGCGGTGGCGGCGCTGGCGGCGGGCAGGAACAACCTCGAGACCCTGGCCGGGCAGATTCGCGCCTTTCGGCCGGAGCTGGTCTCGGTCGCCGATGAGGCGGGGCGCAGGGAGCTGCTCGAGCTCATGGGCGGGCAGGAGAAGGTCGAGGTGGTCACCGGCGACCAGGGGCTTGTGGCCGTGGCCACCCACCCGGCGGCACAGACCGTGGTCACCGGGCTGGTCGGTTTCCTGGGGGTGCTGCCGACGGCGGCGGCCATTCGCCAGGGCAAGACGATCGCCCTGGCCAACAAGGAGACCCTCGTAGCAGCCGGCTCCGTGATCATGCCGCTGGCCGCGCGGTGCAACGCTCGCATCGTGCCGGTGGACAGCGAGCACTCGGCCATCTTCCAGTCGCTTGCCGGTTGCCGTACGGAGGATATAAGCCGGATCTGGCTGACCGCCTCGGGCGGCCCTTTCCGGACCTGGAGCGGCGATGAGATCGAGCGTGCCACCGTGGATGATGCGCTCCGCCATCCCAACTGGTCGATGGGGCGCAAGATCTCGGTCGACTCGGCGACTTTGATGAACAAAGGTCTGGAGGTGATCGAGGCTCGCTGGCTGTTCAGCGTCACCCCGCAGCAGGTCAGGGTGGTGATCCACCCGCAGTCGATCCTGCATTCGGCGATCGAGTTTGTCGACGGCTCGCTGGTCGGACAGATGGGGCTGCCGGACATGCGGCTGCCCATCCACTATGCGCTTTTCTGGCCGGAGCGTGTGCCATCACAGGCGGTGCCCAGGCTCGATCTGGCGGTATCCGGAAGCCTCACCTTCGAGGAGCCCGACCGCCAGCGCTTCCCCTGCCTGGCCCTGGCCGAGTCCGTGGCCGGGGAGACAAACACCCTGCCCTGCGTCTTGAACGCGGCCAACGAGGTGGCGGTCGAGGCTTTCTTGCAGGGGCTCATCAGGTTCGGCGAAATACCGAAGACGATCGAGCGCCTGCTCGCCGAGCACAAGCCGGTGTCCGACCCTTCCCTGGAGGACATCCTGGGTTCCGACGCCTGGGCCAGACAGCGCTGCCTCCGGCAACTTGGAGCGCCGGCACAACAGTCCGTCATTTCTTAGAAGGAGATTGAAGCGAAACATGACTTCCACAACCGCACAGGTCCAGGTCTGCGATCACCCGCTCGTCCAGAGCCTGCTTACCAAGATACGCGACTACCAGCTGCCGTCAGGGGAGTTCCGGCGGCGGGCCGCCGAGATGAGCCGCTTCCTGGTCTACGAGGCGATGCGCGAGCTGTCCACCCGACCGGCCGGCGTCGAGACGCCGATCGGGCCCGCGCGCGGGATCGCCCTTACCGATTATGTGATCCTGGCGCCGGTGCTGCGGGCGGGGCTTGTCCTGGCTGAGGCCGCGGAGAACCTGGTTCCCAACGCGCGCATCTACCATATCGGCCTGCGCCGGGACGAGGAGACCCTGCAGGCGATCTCATATTACGCCAAGCTGCCGGACGCGCTGCCTCCGGAATCCCGCGTCTACGTTCTGGACCCGATGCTGGCCACGGGGGGCTCGGCGACAGCGGCCATCTCCTTGTTCTGGAATCTCGGCGTGCGCACCATCCACCTGGTCTCATTCGTGGCGGCCCCGGAAGGCATAAAGAAGGTCCACGAGAAATTTCCCCAGGTCAAGATCATGACCGGCGCAATCGACGACCAGCTCAACGAGTTCGGCTACATCGTGCCGGGGCTGGGCGACGCCGGCGATCGCATTTTCGGGACCTGATTCACATGCCCGTGTCGGTGCCGGCCAGCTGCGCGGGAGCATCGAGCAGAAGCTGCATCTGCTGCCCGGACTCCAGCTTGACGTCCGTGCCCTTGCGCAGCAGGAGCGCGTCGGCCACGCCCAGCGCGCCGCCAATGGCCAGCCCCGACCAGGCGCCGCTGCCGGCGCCGTGCCCGCCGCCGGCGATGGCACCAATTACGGTGCCGAGCAGCGCCCCCGATCCCGCGCCGATGGCGCCGCGGATGGCCGCGGATTCGACCTTCTGCCTGGTCGTCTCGCCAATCAGCGTGTCGCTGCCGGTCTGGGCGGCCTTGCCGGCATTGCTGACGATGTGGGCGGTAATCGGCGTCTCCGCGCCGTCAGGGGTGCGCAGGGTAATGAATTTGAGGCTGAGCGCCCCCGAGTGCCCCATTCTGGCACCGGCCTCCGAGCTGACCACCTGCCCGACAACCAGAGAGCCTGCCGGGATGGAGCCGTTCTCCAGGTTGACCGCCTGGCTTACCTTTCCTTCGATGCGATCGCCTGGCTGGGCGTTCTCACTGGATATGCCGGTGGTCAGCGTGATCGGTATCACCATTCCGGCCGGCACGTAGACCACCCGCCCCTGCTCAAGCGGTGCCGTGGAGGTCTGGCCCTTATCGGCAGGCTGTCCCGCCGCCGCGGACTCCGCCGTGGATCCGCCCGGGCCGGCATTGCCGCCGGTCAGCCCGGCGATGTAATCGTTGACGGCGCCGGTGTCGGCGAGCACTTTCCTGATCGAATCAGCCCATTGCTGCGCGAGGGCGGCAGGCGTTGTGCTGTCAGCCCTGGCGCTGGCCGCGTCGACGCTGACCACCTGGTAGCCTCCGAGGGTGATTACCGGCGTCCCTTTGACATAGACGATCTTCACCGCCGTCGGCAAGCGATCGGTCGAGGCGACAAGCGCGTTGTCGAGATTCTGCTGAACAATCTGCGCGCGGTTGTCGGCCGTGAGCTGGCCGCTGCCCGCCGGGATTGCAAACACGCTCTGCCCGGCTATCCTCACCGCCGCTTTCTGCGCGTATCCGGGCAGGGGGGAGAGGACGACCAGTTGAGCAAGAGCAATCGCCGCCGCAACACAAGCCCGCTTTGATGTCCCAGAGCCGTATCTTGTCATGGTGAAGCTCCTGAATGAATCCGCCTCCCCGGGTGACGAGCGAAGGCGCCCGCCGGTTCCCGGGGGGCCGGGCGGATCTAAAGCTTCGTTGCCGGCCAGCCGGACTAGTCTTCGAGCTTGAAGCCGACCTTGATCGTCACCTGGAACTCAGCGACCTGCCCGTCCTTGATCAGCCCCCGCTGCTCGACGACCTCGAACCAGCCCAGGTTGCGCAGCGTCTTCGCGGCGCGCTTGACCCCTTCCTGCACCGCGTCCGCAAAGCTCTTGGGAGAGGTCCCGACGATTTCGGTCATCTTGTATGTGCCAGCCATAGTATGCTCCTTTGTCGTTCGACGTGCGCCAAAGCCGGTTCCGGAAAGACACCAATGTAGTACATCAGGCGCTCTTGGAAACAGCCGGCCGGTGAAGGCGTTTCAATACTTCAAGTTGGGCGATCAGGCACCGACGCCGGCCAGCGCCGTCGGCCGGCCGGAGGGCTTGCCGTTGGCGTAGCGGATGCCGAGGGCGTCCTGGGCGATAATGAGCCGCTGGATCTCCCGGGTTCCCTCGTAGATGTTCAGCACCTTCGCGTCGCGGAAGTAGCGCTCGACCGGGTACTCGTCGGAGTAGCCGTAGCCGCCGAAGATCTGAACGGCGTTGTGCGCGGCGCGGTTGGCCGCCTCGCCGCAGAAGAGCTTGGCGATGGACGTCTCCAGCGTGTTGCGCACGCCCTTGTTCTTCAGGTGCGCGGCGCGCAGATAGAGAAGCCTGCCGGCCTCGCAGTCCGCCACCATATCCGCTATCATCGCCTGCACCTGCTGGTGCTCGCCAATCGGCTTGCCGAAGGTCTTGCGCTGCATGGCATACTTCGTGCACTCGTCGATGCAGCCCTGCGTGAGCCCCACGGCGCCCGCGGCAACCGAGAAGCGCCCGTTGTCGAGGGCGGACATGGCGATGGCGAAGCCCTCCCCTACCTGGCCGAGGATGTTCTCCTTCGGCACGCGCACCTCCTCCAGGAAGAGCTCGGACGTATCCGAGGCCCTGAGCCCCAGTTTGCCCTTGATCGGCCTCGCTGTGAAGCCTTTTGATTTGGTGTCGACCACGAAGCAGGTTATCCCTTTGTGCCCGAGCGATTTATCCACGGTGGCGAAGATAAGGGCGTGCGTGGCGATTGAGCCGCAGGAGATCCAGACCTTCTGCCCGGAAAGCAGGTAATCGTTGCCGTCGGCCACGGCCCTTGTCTGCTGGTTGGCGGCGTCCGATCCGGCCTCCGGCTCCGTCAGGCCGTAGCAGCCGATGAACTCGCCGTTGCACAGCCTGGGCAGGTAAAACATCTTCTGCTCCTCGGTGCCCCACTTGAGGATGGTCAGCGCCACCAGCGAGGTCTGCACGGAAAACAGCGTCCGGGTCGACGAGCAGACGCGGTTGACCTCTTCGGTCATGAGCCCGTAGGCGATGTAGTCCAGCCCCAGCCCGCCGTACTTCTCCGGCACGGGGCAGCCGAGAAATCCTTCCTTGAAGATCTTCCTGGCCACGTCCCAGTCGAACCGGCAATCCCTGTCGTTCTTGGCGGCAACAGGGACGATCTCGCGCTCGGCGAACTCCCTCATGTGCCTGCGTATGGCCAGCTGGTCAGCGGTGAATTCAAAATCCATTGCGGTTTCTCCAGTATCTCCTGATCGAAAAGAGGTCAATCTGCCTTTTTGGCAGGGTGGGTGTCAATCTGGGCCTTTTGCAGCCGCCCGGAGTAGTCGACGTAGATAGCCTTCCACTCGGTAAACTGCTCGACGGCCGTGATGCCGGCCTCGCGGTGCCCGTTGCCGGTCTGCTTGACGCCGCCGAAGGGCAGCTGGATCTCCGCGCCTATTGTCGGGGCGTTGATGTAGACGATGCCGGACTCCAGCTCCTCCATGGCCTTGAAGGCCCGGTTGACGTCGCGGGTGTACATGGACAGCGACAGGCCGAACTCGGTGCCGTTGGCCACCTCGATCGCCTGCTCGAAGCTGTCCACCGGGATGACGGCCGTCACCGGCCCGAAGATCTCCTCCTGGGCGATGCGCATATCCGGCTTCACGTCGGCAAAGACGGTCGGCTCGTGGAAGCAGCCCTTGCCCAGCTCGCCGTCGTCGCGGATCTTGCCGCCGCAGACGAGCCTGGCGCCCTCTTTCTTGCCGATCTCCACGTACTCGTTGACGCTGGCCAGCTGTCCCTTGTTGATCACCGGCCCGACGTCTACGCCGGCTTCCAGCCCGTATCCCAACTTGAGCGCGCTCGTGCGCGCCACGAACTTGTCGAGGAACTCTTTGTAGCGGTCCCGGTGCACGATTATCCGGCTGGCCGCCGTGCAGCGCTGCCCGGCCGTGCCGAAAGCGCCCCAGACAGCCCCTTCCAGCACCAGGTCCATGTCCGCGTCTTCCATCACGCAGATGGCGTTCTTGCCGCCCAGCTCGCAGGAGATCCGCTTCATGAGCTCGCCGCAGCGCCCGGCAATCTGGCGACCGACCGAGCAGGAGCCGGTGACCGAGATCGCCCGCACCCGCGGGTCCTCGACGATCGGCATGCCCACCTTGCCGCCGGATCCGGTGACAAAGTTGAGGACGCCCGGCGGCAGACCCGCCTCGATCATCACCTCCACCAGCATGAGCGCGCAAAGCGGCGTGTCGCTGGCCGGCTTGAAGACCACAGTGTTGCCGGCCACCAGCGCCGGGAACATCTTCCAGCTCGGGATGGCGACCGGAAAATTCCAGGGCGTGATCAGGCCGACGACGCCCACCGGCGCCCGCACGGCCATGGCGAACTTGTCCGGCAGCTCGGACGGGCAGGTGTGCCCGAACAGGCGGCGCCCCTCGCCGGCCATGTACTTGGCCATGTCGATCGCTTCCTGGACGTCGCCGCGGGCTTCCTTGATCACCTTGCCCATCTCGCGCACCATGGCCCGCGCTATCTCTTCCTTGCGCGTCTCCAGGATGTGCGAGGCGCGCAGGATGATGTCGGCCCGGGCCGGGGGCGGCGTGCGCCTCCAGGTCGGGAAAGCCCTGGCTGCGGCGTCGACTGCCGCCTTCACATCTTCCGGCCCCGAGGCGGCGAAGTGTCCCACCACCTCGCTTGTGTTGGCCGGATTGACGCTCGGGAAGGTCTCGCCGCTCCTGGCCTTCACCCAGCGGCCCCCTATGTAGTTGTTGTGGACCTGCGGGGCGTCCGATCTGCCCCTGGCTGGTTCCAGGCTTGGTGTGGTTGTGCTCATCTTTCTCTCCTGAATTGAAATAGGTTCGCTTTTAGAGGGTCATCGCCTTCTCAAGGATCTCGATGCCCTTCTCGCACTCGGCATCCGACATGTTGAGCGGCGGGATCAAGCGGATCACCTGCCCGTGGCTGCCGCAGGTGAGAAGAAGGAGCTTGTTCTCGAAGGCCCGCTCGGCCACCTGCTCGGCGATCTCCTTGCTCGGATTGCCGTCCTTGTCGTTGAACTCGATGCCGATCATGAGGCCCAGCCCCCGCACCTCTCCCACGTGCTTTTTGCCGGCGGCGAACTTGCGCAGCCGCTCCAGCACCTGCGCCCCCAGCCTGGCCGCCCGCTCCGGCAGCTTCTCCTCCTGCAGCACGGCGATGGTGGCGAGCGCGGAGGCGCAGGAGACCGGGTTGCCACCAAATGTGGTACCATGCCGCCCGGGCGGCCACTGACTGGAAAGATCCTTGCGGGTTATGAACGCTGAAAGCGGCATGCCGCCGGCGATCGCCTTGGCCATGAGCATGATGTCCGGCTCCACCCCGGAGTGCTCGCAGGCGAACATCTTGCCGGTGCGCCCGAAACCGGTCTGCACCTCGTCGACGATCAGGATTATCTTGTTCCTGTCGGCCACCTGGCGCAGCCTCTTGAGGAAGCTGTCCGGCGGCACGATGTAGCCTCCCTCGCCCTGCACCGGCTCCACCAGTATGGCCGCCACCTGGTCGGGGTGCACGAACTGGTTGAAGAGGACGTCGAACTGCTTTATGCAATCGTCGACGCAGGCTTCCGGATCGTTGCGGAAACTCGAGCGGTACACGTAAGGATAGGGCAGCGTGAAGATCGAGGACGGGAACGGCTCGTATTTCTCCCGGTAGTAGAGCTTCGAGGTGGTGAGCGCCGTGGTCATGAAGGTGCGCCCGTGAAAGGAGCCGCGGAAGTTGATGATCGCCGGCCGCCCGGTTATGTAGCGGGCCATCTTCAGCGCCCCCTCGACGGCCTCGGCGCCGCTGTTGGCCAGGAAAACGGAATCGAGCCGGCCGGGGGCGATCTCGATGAGCTTGGCGGCGACGTCCGCGTAGCCTTTGTGGTGCGTGACAATCGAGGTGTGCATGAGCTGCGCCGCCTGCTTCTGCACGGCCTCGACCACCTTCGGGTGGCAGTGACCGACGTTGTTGACGGCGATGCCGGTGGTGAAATCCAGGTAGGCGTCGCCGTTCATGTCGTAGATGTAGGAACCCTTGGCATGATCGGCCACGATCGGGTGGATACGATGCAGCACCGGGTTCACCAGCTCGCTGTCCCGCTTCAAATAATCCAGGTTCTTATTGCCGGTCTTTGCCATCACCATAAGGAACTCCCGTATTTTGCTCTCTGTACGAATTCAAGCCGTTTCACAGGTGCGCTCAGAAGCGCGCGCCACTTGTAAAGCGGCTGTTCTCCATCGCTGTGTCGGCGCTCGGTTGCCCTGATCATAGCGGAAAAGATGCGCTTTCTTGCTCGTCGCAATAATTAGATAAGGCTGTGCGGTTATTTGATCCGCCCGAGGGCGCTGCGGCGCGAAGCCACGCGCTGCACGCCCCTGGACTTGCCGGCGTTGCCTTTGCCCTTGGACTTGAAGGCAACCGCCAGCACCTCATCGAGGTGCGAGACCGGCATGAGCTCCAGCCTGCTTTTCACGTAGTCGGGGACCTCTTGCAGATCCTTCTCGTTGCCGCGCGGGAATATGACCGTCTTGATGCCGGCCCGCACGGCGGCAAGCACTTTCTCCTTGAGCCCGCCTACGGCCAGCACGCGCCCGCGCAGGGTAATCTCGCCGGTCACGGCCAGGTTGGCCCGCACCGGCCGCTTGGAAACCGCCGAGATCAAAGCCAGCGCCATGCCGATGCCGGCGCTGGGCCCGTCCTTGGGAATGGCGCCTTCGGGGATGTGGATGTGAACGTCAAGCCCTTCCTGGAAACCGGGATCGATGCCCAGCCGCTCGGCGTGGCTGCGTATGTAGCTGAAGGCAGCCTGCGCCGACTCCTTCATCACGTCGCCAAGCTGTCCTGTCAGCTGCAGGCGCCCCTTGCCGCGCATGGTGTTGACCTCGATGGACAGTGTCTCGCCGCCGGTCTCCGTCCAGGCCAGCCCGGTGACGATGCCCACCTGCGGCCCGTGCGTCTCCGACTCGCGCAGCACCCTGGCCGGCCCGAGATACCTGGCAATCTGCTTGGGCTCGACCTTCACCGAGCCGCAGTTCTCCCTGACGATCTGTGTGGCCACCTTGCGGCAGATCGTGGCCAGGGCCCGCTCCAGGGCCCTCACGCCGGCCTCCCGCGTGTGCTCCTGGATTATCCTCCGCACGGTCGCCGCCTGGATCTTGAGCTGCCTGCCGGTGAGGCCGTGCTTCTCCAGAAGCTTGGGCAAGATGTGCCTTTCGGCTATCTGAACCTTCTCCTCCTCCGTGTAGCCGGAAAGCCTGATCACCTCCAGCCGGTCGTAAAGCGGCCTGGGTACGCCCTCCAGCGAGTTGGCCGTCGCCACAAAAACGACCTCCCGCAAGGAGAAGGGCGCGTCGAGATAGTGATCGGTGAAGCTGTCGTTCTGATCCGGATCGAGAACCTCCAGCATCGCCGCCGTCGGATCGCCCATGTAGCTGCGGGTCATCTTCTCGATCTCGTCGAGCAGGATGACCGGATTCTTGGTTCCCGCCTGCTTGACGGCCTGGATGATCCGCCCGGGCATGGCCCCTATGTAGGTACGGCGGTGCCCGCGGATCTCCGCCTCGTCGTTGATGCCGCCGAGGCTGATGCGGCTGAACTTGCGGTTCATGGCCCGGGCGATCGACTTGACCAGGCTCGTCTTGCCCACGCCGGGCGGGCCGACCAGGCAGAGGATGGTGCCCTGCGGGTGCCGGGCCAGCTTGCGCACGGCCAGGTATTCCAGGATGCGCTCCTTGACCTTGTCGAGCCCGTAGTGATCCTCGTTGAGGATCTGCTCGGAGCGCGGCAGATCGATGACATCACGCGAGCGCTTGCCCCAGGGCAGGGTGACCAGCGTGTCCAGATAGGTGCGGATGACCGCCGCCTCCGCCGACTGCGGCATCATCTTCTCCAGGCGTTGCAGCTCTTTCTGCGCCCTCTCCAGGGCGACCCCGCTCATCTTGGCCCTGGCAATCTTCTGCTTGTACTCGGCAATTTCGCCCATCTGCTCGCTGTCGGCATTGAGCTCGTCCTGAATGATGCGCAGCTTCTCGCGCAGGTAATACTCGCGCTGCGTCTTCTCCAGATTGAAGCGCACGCGGTCGTGGATCTGCTGCTCGAGATCGGCGAGCTCGAGCTCTCTCGACAGGAGCTGGCCGACGAACTCGAGGCGGGCGGTCGAATCGAGAATCTCCAGGCAGCGCTGGCGCTCGGAGACCTCCAGCGAAAGATAGGTGGCGATGATATCGGCAAGGCGCCCGGGCTGCCCGATTCCCGAGACGGCAAGCAGGCTCTCCGGGTTTATCTTCTTGGTCGACTTCACGTACTGCTCGAACTTCTCCACCGTGACGCGGATGAGCGTCTTGGTGGACAGATCGTCGCGCAGCGTCTCCTCCTGCTCGGACACTTTGGCCTGGAAATGCTGGGGGTCGTCGTAAAGAAAGTCCAGGCTGACCCGGCAGGAGCCCTCCACCAGCACCTTGACGGTGCCGTCGGGCAGCTTGAGCATCTGCATCACTTCGGCCAGCGTGCCCACATGGTAGATGTCCTCCTCCTGCGGCTCCTCGCATTCGGGATCTTTTTGCGCCACCAGCACCACCAGCCGATCGTCGCGCAAGAGCGCCTGCTCGAGCGCCGAGATCGATTTCGCCCGCGAGACAAAAAGCGGCGTCACCATCTGGGGGAATACGACCACGTCGCGCAGGGGGATCAGGGGGAATATGGTGGTGGTCAGGTCCGCCATTGGCATGGTATCTAGTTCGTACCTTGACGAGGTCGTTCTGTCAGGCTATCTCGCCCTTGAGCTTGGGTTTGCTCGGAAGCTGCAGGAGCTCTGATGTAGAGCGCTTCTCGACCAGCTCTTTGGTGATATGGCAGACCTTGATGTCAGACCGCGACGGCACCTCGTACATGAAGTCGAGCATGATCTCCTCGACGATGGAGCGCAGGGCGCGCGCGCCTGTCTTGCGCTTGATCGCTTCTTCGGCTATGGCCTTGACCGCGTCCTGATCGAATCTCAGCTCCACGCCGTCCAGCGCCAGCAACTGCTGGTATTGCTTGAGAATGGCGTTCTTGGGCTCGATCAGGATGCGCACCAGGGCATCGACATCCAGGGCGTCGAGAACGGCGACAACCGGTATGCGCCCGACGAATTCCGGGATCAAGCCGAACTTCAGGAGATCGTCCGGGATAAGCTCGCGCAGGATCTTGGAGGCCCTCTCCTCGCGCTCGCGCGCGGTCGGCGGCGGCGCCGAACCGAAGCCGACGCCCCGGTTGGAGGAGACCCTGGACTCCACGATCTTGTCCAGCCCCACGAAAGCACCGCCGACGATGAAGAGGATGTTGGCCGTGTTGATCTGGATGAACTCCTGGTGCGGGTGCTTCCTGCCGCCCTGGGGCGGCACGTTGGCCACCGTCCCCTCGATCATCTTCAAAAGGGCCTGCTGCACCCCTTCGCCGCTGACATCACGGGTGATGCTGGTATTTTCGGACTTGCGGCTTATCTTGTCGATCTCGTCGATGTAGATGATGCCCCGCTCCGCCTTCTTGATGTCGTAGTCGGCCGACTGATAAAGGCGCAGGAGGATGTTCTCGACGTCCTCGCCGACATAGCCGGCCTCGGTGAGCGTGGTGGCATCGGCGACCGCAAACGGCACGTCGAGCAGCTTGGCCAGCGTCTGCGCCAGAAGCGTCTTGCCGGAGCCGGTCGGCCCGACAAGCAGGATGTTCGACTTCTGGATCTCCACCTGATCGGACAGCTCGGAGTTGTGGCTTATCCGCTTGTAGTGGTTGTAGACCGCCACCGAGAGGATCTTCTTGGCCAGAGTCTGCCCGATGATGTGCTGATCGAGAAAGTTCTTGATCTCCTGGGGCTTGGGCACGTCGACGAGCTGGGGCACCATCGCCTCGGCCGGCCCGGCGTGCGCGCCGCCGTCGAACAGCTCCTCATCGAGAATCTCGTTGCACAGATCGACGCACTCGTCGCAGATGTACACGCCCGGACCGGCAATGAGCTTTTTCACCTGGTCCTGGCTCTTGCCGCAGAAAGAGCACTTCAGTCGGTTGTCTGATTGCTTGGGCATCGGTCTTCCTGTACCTTCCTAGTGCTGTGCGAATAAGCCCGGCGGCCGAGCGACGATCGAACTCTAGACAGGAGCAAGATTTGGCTGCGTCTCCAGCTTGACTATCACCTCATCGACTATGCCGTATTCTTTGGCCTCCTGGGCGGTCATGATGTTGTCACGATCCGTGTCCTTCTCGATCTGCTTGACCGATTGCCCGGTGTGGAAGGCCATCAGCTCGTTCAATTGCCGCTTGATGCGGATGATCTCCCGGGCCTGGATCTCGATGTCAGTGGCTTGCCCCTGGGCGCCGCCCAGAGGCTGGTGAATGAGAATGCGCGAATGCTGCAAAGCCAGGCGCTTGCCCTTCTTGCCGGCGGCAAGAAGGAAGGCGCCCATGCTGGCGGCCTGCCCCAGACAGATGGTCGAGACGTCGGAGCGCAGGTGCTGGATGGTGTCATAGACGGCCATGCCGGCGGTGACGGAGCCGCCCGGCGTGTTTATGTAGAGGCGGATGTCCTTTTCCGGATCCTCGGCGTCCAGCAGGAGCAGCTGGGCGACCACGATATTGGCCACCGTATCGTCGATCGGCAGCCCGAGGAAGACGATGCGCTCGCGCAGCAGCCGGGAGAATATGTCAAACGCGCGCTCGCCACGGGCGGTTGTCTCGATGACCGTGGGCGCGTAGTAGGCGGACGGCGGGAAGCCGGCAAGCGGGCTCATGCTCCAGATATCTGATGGTTTTCCCGAAGGACGGTCTTGCGACATACTCGTGTTCCTGATTGTGGTGACTGCTATCTGATTGGGGGTTGCTTACATTAATAGCCAACAATACTATCTTAGAGGATTCTGTCAATCTTTTTTCGCCGCCGACACCGGTTCCTCCTGCGACCCCTCACCGGCGGGCAACTCATCTTTGTGGTAGTGAACCGAGGCATGGCCCACCAGGTATTCGACCACCTTCCGGGTTAGCACCTCCTCCGCCACCTGCCGCCGGATGTCCTGCCGACCGGCGACACGCTCTGTCGGTACATTATACCTGGCAGCCACTTCAGCCAGATAGGGAGCCAGTTCCTCGTCGCCCACCGTCATTTTCTCGGCCCTGACCACGGCGCCCAGAACCAGGCTGGTCAGCACGCGATGGCGGGCCTCCTCGCGTTTGGCGGCCACGATCTGCTCGTACTCCGGCTCTTTCTGGAAATCCGCCCAGCTCTGTCCGTTGCCCTCCACCATCTGGCGGACGGACCCCATCAGGAGCTCGTGCTCGCGGTCGACCATGGAATCGGGGATCTCCACCGAGGAGTTGGCGATTACCGCCTCGACCACGGCCCGCTGGACGCGCGCCTCATTTTCCTGGTCGATCTCGTGGTCCATCCGCGCCTTGAGCATGGTCTTGAGCTCGTCCAGCGAGCCGGCGCCGACCGCTCTGGCCAGCTCGTCGTCGATGTCGGGCAGGAAGCGCTCCCGGATCCCCTTCACCTCCACGGTAAACTCGGCCTGCTTGCCGGCCAGCTCCTTGTTGCGGTACTCGGCGGGGAAACGGGCGCTCACCTGGCAGGCGGTACCCGGCTCCTTGCCGACCAGCTGCTCGCAGAACCCCTCCAGGAAGTTGCCCTCCTTCATCTCCAGGATCAACCCCTGGGCCTTGCCACCTTCCACCAGCTTATCGTCGACCCGGCACTCGAAATCGAGCACCAGGGTGTCACCCATGGCCGCCGGGCGGCTGGCCACCTCTTTTAAGCTGGCCTTGGACTCGGCGATGCTGCGCAGCGCCCGATCGAGCGCATCGTCGGGCATCGCCGCCTGGGGCACGTGGGCTTCCACCCCCTGGTACTGCCCGAGCGTCACCTCCGGGCGCACCTCGAGCGTGGCGTGAAGCGTGAGCGGCTCGCCCAGCTCGAACTGGTATGAGCTGACCTCCGGCTCCGTGATTACGTCCAGGTTCTCGTCAACGATCACCTTGTTGAGCAGCTCGGGAACCAGCCGCTCGAGCGCCTCCCGCTTGATATAGTCAACCCCCAGGGTCTGCTCGATTACCTTCCGGGGCGCCTTGCCACGCCGGAAGCCGGGAATGTTCACCTTGTGGCTGAGCTGCCGGCAGGCAACCTCGTACGCCTTGATAGCCTTTTCCGGCTCCAGCTCCAGGCCCAGCTGGACCACGTTGATGCCCTGCTTTTCGAGAGTGACCTTCATCTTGCTCCTTTTCCCTTGGTAGTCGGCTTTCTCTTTTTCCTTCTCGGCCGGCGGCGCCGGCTCCTCTTATGCCGCGGGCGGAACCTCTCACCCCGCCGGGCTTGGCTCGAAGCTCCGGAGGACCGGCCCGCTTGCTTGAGGGCGCCACCCGCTCCTGAGACCGGGGCTGGCGACCCTGGTCGCCAGCACGAAACGCAATCAAACCTCGCATCGCCGAGCCAGGTGTTACACCCTGTCAGTAGGGCGATTTTATCACGCAGGAGGAACCGGGCGCTGCCACGGCGATTTTCTATTTAGCTTTCCGGGTGGGGGAACCACTTAGGCAAGCGCCGGGTTTATCTGCCAGCCGTCCCGGCCGGAGCGCCGGCGGGAGGCGCCGGGGCGGACGGTCGCCCGCCGGCCGGGACGCCGCTTGCCTGCGGGTGAGCCTCCGGAATGACGACCTTGGTGGGGGAGTAGACAACCCAGCAGAGCAGGAAGAGGTTGATGGTCAGGAAGATCCCGATCAGGCTGGAGCCCAGCACGAGATGCCAGGTCAGGAGCGCCTGCCTGGGGGTAAGGGTGGTGAGGATGCCGAACCGGTTGGCGACATAGAGCACCAGCCCGACGCCGACCAGCGCGTCGGCGGCCAGAACGAGCACGGTGCGGTTGGAGGCCATCCACTGGAGGAGGGCCAGCACGAACTGCGGCTGCCCGGGCGAGGCGAACTGGGGCAGGATGATCGACAGCGCGGCCAGGATGCACACTATGACAAGCCAGAGGCTGGTGGCGCGGTCGCTGTCCCGCAGCTGGACCTCGTTGTCCTGGGATATGCTGCTCACGTATCGCAGCGCGGCCAGGCTGCTCTGCCAGCGCGAGCGCCGCTTGATCATCTCGTCGGCGCCCAGCTTGAGCGTGTCGTTGGGGGACCCGCCGCCCGCCGGCACCGCTGCAGCCTTTTCAGTCCCACCGCCGTCATCGGAAGGTTTCCCTGGTGCGCCGGACGCCTGCTCACCTTGAGCGCCCGTGCCGGCCGCCTGCTCTTCCCCGCTCATTGTCTGCCTCCAGTGTAGACAGTGGTAACCTCGACGCCATTAATCGGAAAAAAAGATTCCTTCCGTTTAATATAGCAGGGTACACGGCAATTAGCGAGCTTTCCGGCGCAGCAGGGGCGCGGGCAGCGGGCTGACAACCCGGGTGGCCGATAATGTCGGGCTGCCGATCGCGCACCTCCCCCGGTGGCAGATCAGCGCCGGCACGTTCAGATTGAAAAATGGAGCGGGAGACGAGATTCGAACTCGCGACATCCTCCTTGGCAAGGAGGCATTCTACCACTGAATTACTCCCGCACTCAGTGCACAGGTGGATATTATATCGCAGCGCCGGCAGATCATCTATTGCCGGCCCCCGAAAGCGCGTTCGGACGGGGACGGCTCGACAGGCGTTTTTCCACGTCTTGAAGAATGCGCACCACCCGGTAGGCGTTGTTGGCGTCGGTTCGCGGCCGCTCGCCGGTGACCAGGCACTTGAGGAAATGCTCGCACTCCAGGTGGAGCGGCTCGACGTCCGGGTATTCGGGATACTCGACCACCATGCGGCCTTCCTTCGTCTGGCTGTGCAGGGCAAGCTTGTTCTCGACCTGCGTGTCGTTGAGGACGGCGGTTTTCAGGCTGCCGTTGACCGTCAGGCGAACCAGCTTCTGCGGATCGATCCAGCTGTTGCGAACCTGTCCGGCAATGGTGCGCCCGTTGACGGGAAAAGCCAGATCGAGATAGGCGACATCGACCAGACCGTCATCGTGCGTGTCCCACCCGCCCACGCGCTTGACCTCGGTCAGGTCGCAGTCGAGCAGGTAGCTCATCATTGATATGTCGTGCGGGGCCAGATCCCAGAGCACGCTCCAGTCGCGCCGGGAGTTGTTGAAGTTCATGCGATCCGAGCGCACGAACCTCAGCTCGCCCAGCTCGCCGGAAGCAATCAGCTCTTTGAGGCAGTTCACCGCCGGATGGTAGAGGAGCAGGTGCCCGACCATGAGCACCAGATTGCGCTCGGTGGCAAGTTGATCCAGCTCCTCGGCATGGCGGACGTCGCGCGCCAGCGGCTTTTCCACGTAGACGTGCTTGCCGGCCAGCAAGGAGCGCCTGGCCAGGTCGAAGTGGGTGTCGCTGGGGGTGGCGATGACGACGGCCTTTATTGCGGGGTCGGCGAGCACCGCATCGAACCTGTCGGTCACCCGCACCCCCGGGTGCTCCCACAGCGCGTGCTCCAGCCGCCTGGGATCAGCGTCGCATACGACGCCGAGCGCCCCCAGATGGGCAAAGTTTCGGACCAGGTTCCTTCCCCAGTTACCGCAGCCGACGACCGCTACCTTTGGTAGCTCCAATGGGACCCCCTGAGATAAAGCGTGCCTATCTCTTCTTGTTCACCGCTTCGCTGAATTCCTTGCCCACCCGGAAACCAGGCACGCGCTTGGCCGGGATGTGCAGCGGCTGGTTGGTCTTCGGGTTGCGCCCGGTGCGCGCCTTGCGCTGCCTGGCCTCGAAGGTCCCGAACCCCACCAGGGTAACCTTTTCGCCCTGGGCGACCGCCTTGACAATGGTCTCCATCGCCTTATTGATTACATTTTCGGCGTCTTTCTTGGTGGTGGCGGCATCCTTGGCCACTATGTCCACTAGTTCAGCTTTATTCAAGGCCTTAACTCCTCAACAGGGTAACTTAACCGGGATTCCAGAAACACAATACCAAGCCAGGCCGGGGCAACCCTTCATGAATTGGAATTAGCTGCCCTCTCGACAAGCAGTGCTACAGCCTCGCGTTGTAGCAGCCCCCTGCTGCCGTCGCTGCCGAAAGTAAATCGTGGTCAGGGCTGACTGCAATGCTAGCATAAAGTTTTACCCCGGCAAGCTCGCGATGGAGCTTGTATGACGAGAAATTACTAATGGTCGCATCCCGCCAGCCAAGCCTGATATCGGTCCGCCGCGACGCGTGGCTGGAGATCGATCTTGCCGCCCTGGAGGGCAATCTGCGGGTGGCGCGCTCCTGGCTTGCCGAATCCTGCCGGCTGATGGCGGTTGTTAAGAGCGATGCTTACGGGCACGGGGCCGCTCAGGCGGCGCGAGTTTTCTCAGCCTGCGGAGCGGGCTGGCTCGGTGTCGCTTCGGTCGACGAGGGTTGTCAACTGCGGGAGGCCGGCACCACTACCCCGATCCTCATTCTCAGCCCGTCCCCGGCCTGGGCCTTGCCGGCGGCGATAGAGGCCGGTCTTAACATCACCGTCACCAGCGCTTCTCAGGTCGACGATGTGGCACGGGCGGCCGAGAGACTGGACAGAACGGCCTGCGTTCAATTGAAGGTCGACACCGGCATGCACCGCCTGGGCGTGGCGCCGGCTCAGATGATGCCGGTGCTCTCCAGAATTGCGGATTATTCCCGGCTCAGGCTCACCGGGCTGTTCAGCCATCTGGCGCGCGCGGACAACCAGGAGGCGACACAGCTGCAGAACCAGTGCTTCCGCGCCCTGCTCGCCCCGCTGGAAGCCGCAGGCAAAAGGCCGCCGCTGGTGCATCTGGCCAGCGGCGAGGCTGCGCGCCGGCATCCGGACACGCACTACGACATGGCGCGCGTCGGGCTCTATCTTTACGGCCTGGAGCCGCAGGCGGTATCGCAGGTGGTGACGCCGGCCATGTCCGTACGCGCCCGTATAAACCACCTGCAGGCAATCGAGGCGGGGGAGTCGGTGGGCTACGGCCACACGTGGACCGCCGGCAGGCCGACCAGGCTGGCGTCCATCCCGGTCGGCTACGGCGACGGCGTCGACCGCCGCCTGTCGAATCGCATGACAGGGCTTATCTGGGGAAAGGAAGTGCCCCAGGTCGGGCTTATCAGCATGGACCAGATGCTCTTCGACGTGACCGATGCGCCTGAGGCACAAGAAGGCGACGTGATCACTCTTATCGGCTCGGAGACGGCCGATCAATCCGGGCGCTCCCGGACCGGGCGGCGCCCGGACGAGCCGCGCAAGGTGCTTTACCTGGCTTCCTGGGCGCAGATGCTGGACACGATAACCTACGAGCTGGCTTGCCGGCTGCGCGTGAGGCTGCCGCGCGTGTACACGAGATCCCGCACAGCGACCGGCGGATAGGGGCTGACCATTGAAAGAGCTGGGAGTTTTCTGCGGCACCTTCAACCCCGTTCACTGGGGGCACCTGCTCGTCGCCGAATGCGCTCGCGACCAATTCAAGCTGGACACGGTAATCTTCATCACCTGCGGGCGGCCCCCGCACCGGCGCGGCGATCTGCTGGACGGGGAGAGCAGGCACGAGATGGTGGCGGCAGCCCTGACGGACAATCCCCATTTCGAGGCCTCGCGCATGGAGCTGGACCGCCCCGGGCCCTCGTACACGGTGGACACTATCGAGGCGTTGCGCGCGTCGAGTCCCGCCGGCGCGCGGCTCAACCTGATCATCGGCGGCGACAACCTGGCTTATCTGCCGCAATGGCACAGGGCTGAGGACCTGTCCAGGCTGTGCCGCTTCCTTGTCGCACCGCGCATGGCGCCAGTCGCCGGCAACGCAGAAGCGCAAGTCCAGCAGAAAGTCGTGCTTCCGGACGGCTTTGACGTGGCGGAGATCGCCTCGCCGGTGGTGGCTGTTTCCAGCTCCGAGATCCGCAACAGGCTGCGCGCGGAGCAGTCGGTATTATATATGGTGCCGCCGGCTGTCAATTCCATACTGCTTGCCCGGCGGCACTACCGGGGGAGCGCAAACCCGCATCCAGCAGGCGAGCGATGAGCGCGCAACGGCAAGGCGAGGGGAGTCGATCCCGCACTCAGCGCGACCGCCGTGCCGGGATTCCAGACGGCATCTCCCTCGACTTGGTCATAGACTGGGTGCGCCCGCGGGTGTCCGACAGGCGCTTCCAGCACATCACGGGGGTGGTCGATGTGGCCAGGCAACTGGCTCCCGCGGCCCCGTGCGATCCTTTCCTGGCCGAGCTCGCCGCCTGGCTGCATGACGCCTGCAAGGAGCTCAAGGACAAAGAGCTCGTGGCCATGGCCGAACGGTACGGGTTGAAGCCGAACCGGATAGAACGAGCGTACGGTCATCTCCTGCACGGGCCGGTGGCGGCGGCCGTGGTGGCCGAAGAGCTGGGCGTAACCAACCGGGACGTCCTGAGGGCAATAAGCCAGCACACTCTCGGCTTTGTCCCGATGTCCAACCTGTCCAAGGTTGTATACCTGGCCGACTGCCTGGAGGAGGGCCGGCCGCGGGACTACAAGGATCCGATCTGGATGGCGCTTGATCTGGGCGGCAAAAACGATCTCGACCACGCCATCGTGGTGGCGTCAGACCTCGGTCTCAAGCACCTGGTGAGCGCGGGCAAGCCGATCCACCCCCGCACGGTGGAAGTGAGGAATTTTTATCTGGATCAGGTGCGGCACCGCATGTGATGGCTCAAAGCCGCCTGGTTTACCTGCGGCTTTAAGCGGGCACACCACCATAGCAACCGGTCCTTTTCCGGCAGTTTCAGCAACCAACTTCAATACCGGGTCACGAATTTCATCGCGAATCCGCCTTACTTCATCGACGGCCCTTCGCTTCCGCGAGCTGGTTGTAGAAGGCTGCCGCCATCTGTGAGCGGCCTGCGTTGTGAACGCAGGCAAAAATCGCCTCACTTACGCTTGATCTCCACCTGCACCGTCTCCACCTCCGGCGCGCAACAGGCAGATCGCCTGCTTGACCATCAAATTACGCTCGAAAAGGCCGGTTCTCAGCCTCCGCCATTCTTCTTGAGCGCCAGCAGGAGCATGCAAAGGCCGAACAGTCCCATAAGCGATCCCCAGCAGACGTTCAGGTTAACCTGCGCCCGGCCGACGGCGGTCAGCACCGGGCTGGCCAGACCGTAGCCGACCAGCAGCGTGCCTATCAAAACGAACAAACCACCGATTGCCAGGCGCAGGTCAGGCATCTTTTCACCAGAAGACGACATCCAAAGCGATTGTCAGCGCGAGGACGCAGGCCGCCAGCACCTTCGGGCGCTTGTACCAGGACTGCTCGCGGACCTCCCGCTCGGCCGGCATTCCCCAGACCAGCCCGGCCAGCTCTTTCTCGTCACGCGGCTTTGTGACAAACGAGAGCGCTATGGCGACCACGAAATTGCTCGACCAGGCGATCGACGAGCGCCAGAAGTTTCCCGCCATCACGGAAGGATAGGAGATCACGCCGAAGTGGGTGAGCGTGAAGTGGATGATCGCCGCCGTTGTCCCGGCAACCAGCCCCCAGAAGGCCGCCCAGGGCGTGCAGCGCTTCCAGAACATGCCGAGCAGGAAGGTGGCGAACAGCGGCGCGTTGAAAAACGAGAAGACCATCTGCATGTAATCCATAATGCTGGGAAAGCCCATGACCAGATAGGCGGTGCCGATGCTGACCACGATTCCCAGCGCGGTGGCCAGCCGGCCGACCCACAGGTAGTGCTCGTCGCTTTTGTCGGGAGCCAGGTAGCTCTGGTAGATGTCGAAGGTCCAGACGGTATTGAATGCGGTGATATTGCCGGCCATGCCGGACATGAAGCTGGCGAGCATGGCCGTCAACCCGACGCCCAGCATGCCGCTCGGGTAATACTTGGCGAGCAGGAGCGGCATCGCCATGTTGTAGGAGAGGTTGGCCCCGTTCGAGCCCAGACCGGGAATGATGGCAAGGGCCAGCATCCCGGGCACGACCGTCAGCACAGGGAAAAGCACCTTCGGGAAAGCGGCGATCAAGGGGGTTCTCTCCGCCGCCGTCATGTCCCTGGCCGCAAGCGCGCGTTGTATGACCAGAAAGTCCGTGCACCAGTAGCCGAAGGACAGAACGAACCCCAGCCCGGACACGATGCCCAGCCAGTCGATGCCCATCGGGTTGCCGGCCGTGGCCGTATGAGCCCACAGGTGATCGAAGCCGGCCGGCAGGCTGGCCGTCAGGGCATGCCAGCCGCCGAGGTTAGCCAGACCGATGAGCGTGATCGGCAGCAGGCCGAAGACGATGAGAAAAAATTGCAGCACCTCGTTGTAAATGGATGAGGTCAAGCCACCAAGAACGGTGTAGGCCAGAACGACGCCGGCCGACACCAGGATCGAGGCGGTCATCGACCAGTTGAGGAGGAGCTTGAACACAAGAGCCATGGCGTACATGTTTATGCCGGACATGAGCACGGTCATGGCGGCGAAAGAGAAGGCGTTGAACGCCCGCGTCGGCTCGTTGAAGCGCAGCTTCAGGTACTCGGGGACGCTGCGCACGCGCGATCCGTAATAGAACGGCATCATGAAGAGCGCCAGGAAAACCATGGCCGGAATAGCGCCCACCCAGTAGAAGTGCGCGGTCATGATGCCGTACTGCGCGCCGTTGGCCGCCATGCCCATCACTTCTATGGCGCCGAGGTTGGCCGACAGGAAGGCGAGGCCTGTAATCCAGCTGGGAATGGCGTGCCCGGACAGGAAGAAGTCCTCGCTCCGCACCATCTTCTTCTTGAGAATAAAGCCGATGGAGAGAACGAAAACGAAGTAGATGCCGATTATCGCGTAGTCGACGAAGCCGACGTGCACCGGGAGCTCCCTGCGCCCCTACGAGAAATCTTCGGGGGAGGGCATATCGCCGCCGGCGTCCCGCTTGCTGCCCAGAAGCCGCAGGTTGGAGGCGTGGATGTAGGGCTTGGCGTGCTTGACGCCGCTGTCGTCCGTCCAGCGGTTGAAATCCAGGCGCCCTTCCACCCCGACCAGTCCGCCCTTCCTGACGTACTCACCGGCAACCTCGGCCTGCCTGCCCCAGAGGACGATGTCGAACCAGTCGGTCTCTTTCTCCCTGGTGGGGCGGTTGACTGCTATGGAGAAGGTAGTCTTTACCCTGCCTGACTCGAAATAGCGCATTTCCGGATCTTGCCCGGCGCGCCCGACAAGGACTACGGAGTTGACCATCTTTGCTTCCTCGCGTGGTTGACGGCTCTCTAGTGGATTTATTAGTTTATCTGGATCCCGGCGAAAAATCATGATAATTATCGATCTCAAAAGATGCTCTCCGGCCCGATCTTGACCGGGCCTTCCCCCTTGATTAGGAGACCGGCCATCAACGACCCGGCACCTGCCCTCGTGAAAGACGACCAGGCCGTCTGCGAATCGCTGCAGCAGCCACTCTGGCACGTAGTAGTGCTGGCGGTGCTGACCTGTTCCGCGTATCTCTTTTACTGGTTCTACAAGAACTGGCGCGACCTCTCCGCCCAGGCCGGGCGAGCCGCCGGCGCCGGCTGCCAACTCAGCCGGTTCGAGAACGTAAGCCCGCTGCTCAGGGTGATCGGGCTTGTCGTGCCCGTCCTGAACATCTACCTGGCCGCCACCCAGATCAAGGGGATCGCGGAACTCGTGCCGAATTCACGGTCCTTCCCCCGCCGGCATCCGCTTCTCGCCTCCGCTCTGGTCGTCGGCGGCATCATCGTTTTGCAACTGCTGTCGCGGCTGCCCGGCCCCCTGTTCCTTCTTTCCTTCTCGGCATGCCTGCCGCTGGCGTGCGCGCAACACTGGCTCAATGACTACTGGCGCTCTGTCGAGAGCCCGGGGCTGCCTGTCAGGTACGCGTTCACCATCAAGGAGATGGTTGTGATCATCGCAGGAAGCCTGTGGCTCGGGCTCGTGCTGGCCGGCTTTTTCCTGGCTTGAATACAAGTCGCGACGGGGACGTCGGAGTTTGGCACCACGAGCGGTATCATCAGTCGCGATTTTTAAAATCCGTGCTTCTTCGCCCACTTCACAAGCTGCGTTGTGCTTGACAGCTCGAGCTTCTCCGCGAGATGCATCATCGCTTCACGCAGGGCGTCCTCCGATATTCCCAGGCGCTCGGCAATCTGCGGCGGGCGGCCGCGCCTGGTCAGGTGCCTGAGGATTGAGCGCTCGGATGGAGTCAGGCGGGTGAGGTGCCTGGGCAAGGACGGCGATACCACCCCGCGAGATCCGCGCGTCACCATCAAGATCGCCATGCGAATTAAAGCAGGCGCATCGGACTTCAAGACATACGCGGACGCGCCTGCATCGAGCAGGTCCTGTACCTCGGCCGCCCGGGCCTCGCTGGCGTGTATGACCACCTTCCCGCGAGGCAGCGTCGCGAAACGCTTCAGCAGATCCATCGTGGAAAGCAGCCCCGGCAGATGCAGGTCGAGCAGGATGACGTCGGGCAGAAGCTTCTGCCCGGTCTTCCATGCCTCATCCGACGTCTCGGCCTCGGCTATCACCTGGATCACCCCGCCCGCAGACAGCTCGCGCACGGTCTCTTCCCGCGTCGGCACATGGTCGTCAACAACCATCAGTCGAATCATGGAGATACCTTCCGCCCGTTCATGTCACCAGGTGCAATAAGGATACACGAGTTACCGAGCGTATATAATGGGCGCTGTCTTTTGGAAAAACCCCACGCGAGCACGATAAAGATGAAATATCGCATTGTAAGTTCGATTCTGCCGGCGGCGGCGCTGGCGGTGTGCCTCTCCATGGCAGGACCTGCGTCACAGGCCAGGCCGTTCAACTATGAGGGATTGAAATTGGCTCAGCAATCTTTCGGCAACGCGCCCGGTGAGCAGGGCGTGGTAACCACAAGGACAGGCCTCCAGTACAAGGACAACGTCGTCGGCAACGGCCCCATGCCGAGACCAGGTCAGACAGTAACGGTCCACTACACGGGCTGGCTCACCAATGGTCAGAAGTTCGACAGCTCGCTCGATCGCGGGCAGCCGTTTGAGTTCACGCTCGGCGCCGGGCAGGTGATCAAAGGCTGGGATGAGGGCGTGGCGACCATGCACGTCGGCGGCAAGAGGCGGCTGGTAATACCGCCGCAGCTCGGCTACGGCAGCCGCGGGGCACCGGGAGCGATCCCCCCCAACGCCACGCTTATATTCGATGTGGAGCTGCTTGGCGCGCACTAGTACCGCCTGACAGAAATCAACGTACGCCCGTGGGGGCGGATTGCATCCGCCTCCACGGGCGCGTCCAACGCGCCCCTGCGAGCAACAGGGTCTGATGTCAGCGGGTACCGGGGCGCGAGCTCCGAGCACAGCTCGGAAGCACCGACGGCTTGCCGCCGTCAGAAGATGCCGTGACCGTGCTTGGCCGCCAGGTACAGGCCCAGACCGGCGATGCCGACAGTTCCTATGTTCTTGCCCAGCGGGTGCTCATAGCCGACCCGGCTGTGGCGGAGCAATCCGATGCCCGCCCCGGAACCGGCGCCGATCAGCGCGCCGTGCATGGCACCGCGGCCGGAGGCCCCTCCGACAAGCGCACCAATGGCGGTGCCAACCGCTCCGTCGACCAGCATCGCTTTCCCGGTCGGGTGCTCGTAAGCCCACCGATCATAGCTGTAGCGCACGTGTGATGCGTATCCTCTGTAGCCGGGAGCCGGCGGAGGCGGGTAGGCTCCCGGTGGCTGAGCGCAAACCGGCGCCGCCATCTGTGCGGACAGGAGAAGGGAAGACACCAATCCCAATATTGCTTCCTTATTGGCTGACATATTCGCCTCCTTTATCGGCGGGGACAGTCGAGAAGACAGATGCCGCAAAGAACTTACAACCAGGAGGGCACCGCTGCTCCGCAGCATCAGCATATCGCTTTTGAGGGCCATTATAGTGCAAACTCTCGCAATGAATTGCACGTTTTCCAGGGGGCGCCGGGCTTTATTAGTTTATACTTGACCCTGTAGTCACCAGGAAATCCCAAAGCCCCCTTGCGCAGGCAAGGGCTCTGGTTCTGGCGCGCACATCCGCCCGTGGGGCCGCGCTTCGCACACAAGGGTCTGGTGGTACGAGAATCGAGGAATCTCCGGAAGTCAGCTCTGTCCTGCAAGCACGGATGGATGAATAGAAAGGAGGAACTTATGTCAGCAAGGGGCATACTTGCCGCGTCCCTATTGGTCAGCATCGGACTGTGGGGCGCCGGGCCCGCCCTGGCGGGCCCGGAGGACGAGCTCAAAAAGGCACGCGAAGAGATCCAGAACAAGAACTACGCGGCAGCCATCGAGATACTGAGGCCGCTCGCCGAGAAAGAGGGGATGCATCAGGCGCAGTACCATCTCGGGCTCATGTATGAGGACGGCGAGGGCGTGCCCAAAGACGATAAGATCGCCGCCCAGTGGTATCAGAGGGCGGCCGACGGCGGCGGTAAGCATGCCGCCTACAATCTGGCTCTCCTCTACGCAAAGGGTCACGGCGTCCCGCAGTCGAACGAGAAAGCCTTCGCTCTCTTTGAGAAGGCGGCGGAGCAAGGTCTCGCGGATGCCCAGTACAACGCCGGCTTGATGGCGCTGAGTGGTGCCGGCACCAGGAAGGATTTCGCCACCGCGGCCAAGTGGTTCGAAAAGGCCGCCGCCCAGGGCAATGACGACGCCCGGTACAATCTGGCCCTGCTGTATCTCGACGGGCAGGGCGTCGAGAAGAGTGAAAAGAAGGCACTGGAGCTCTTGCAGCCGCTGGCCGCCAAGGGGCTGCCGGATGCCGAATTCAATCTCGGCGTCATGTACCTGGCAGGCGAGGGCGTGCCCAGGGACGCCAGGCAGGCCCTGGACCTGTTCAAGAAGGCCGCCGACAAGGGCTATCCGGAAGCCGCATACAACGTCGGCATGATGTACATGAACGGCGAAGGAGTGGCGAGGAGCCCGGAACAGGCGGTTACCTGGATCACCAGAGCGGCCGAGAAGGGTTACCCGCCCGCCCAGTACAACCTGGGGATGATGTACGAGCGCGGCACCGGCGTAACCAGGAACCACCGGACGGCCACCAGCTGGCTGCAGAAGGCCGCCGCCCAGGGAGACAAGGAGGCCATAGCCCGCGTGGGCGCGCCGCCCAAACAGACCGCCGAACGTAAGAAGGGTAAGGGTTAATCCCGGTTCTGCCAGCCAAAACCTATAGCAATCCCATACAAACTGCTAGCCAAACTTAGCCCCGGCCGTTGACCGTTTTCGCTACGATGGTTTCAGTCGGTTGTTGGCGTTCATTCGGTTTGAAAATCGCGGCAACGTGGTGCTCGCGTTTCTCAAGCCGCGACGGCCGGCAGATCTGGATTCCGGGAGAGCAGACGGTGATAAAGGCAGCAGTTCTTGGTCTGGTCAACCAGGTGTGTGGCGGCCGTAAGGAGCAAGCTCGCGGCATAGAAGAGGCTGCTCTCGGCAGGCTGAGAGATATGCGCAGCAGGAGAGACCGTCCGCCCCTGGTGCAGCGCGCGACGCAAGATGATCTGTTGGAGAAGCTGCGAAACCGATCGCGCGATCAGCGCGCCACCGCGAAAAGCCTCAGGCAATCAAGGGAGCACTGGATAGCCGCCAACCCGGCCCCGCCCGCGCTGGTGCCGCTGCCGCCGCGCGAGCCTGCCGGCTGGCCAGCGAGCGTCTAGCCGGCGGCGAGGCAAGGCAGCGCCCCGCCTCCTTCGTCCGCGCGCGCCGGGTAGACCTCAGCCCGGCGAGGGCCGGCGGCGAGAAATGCAGAGGTGCCGCCTCCAGCGTCTCACGTAACCGCGCGGTCTGCACCATCTGCGGTACCGGATTGCCCCTGCGCTCCCGGACCGGTCTGCGCGGCTGCCCCGTCGGAACGGCCGCCGAGCCAGCCCTTGCGCCTGAAGATGATGAGCGTCACAGCCGTCATGGCGATCATGAGCAGGATCGCGTATGGGTAGCCGTAATACCAGTCGAGCTCCGGCATGTTGAGCGGGGACCGCTCCGGATTGAAGTTCATGCCGTAGATGCCGGCAATCAGGGTGGCGGGCATGAAAATGGTGGCGATGACGGTGAGCACCTTCATGATCTCATTCATGTGGTTGCTCACGCTCGAGAGGTAGACGTCCATCAAACTGGAGCCGAGCTCCCGATACGTTTCGATGAGGTCGATGATGGTCACCACGTGGTCGTAGCAGTCGCGCAGGAAGATGCGGGTCCCGGGCGCTACGAGCGAGCTGTCGTCCCGGAGCAGGGAGTTGACGGCGTCCCGGAGCGGCCAGACAGCCCTGCGCAGGGTCAACAGGTCCCGCTTGACGGCATGCAGGGCGGTGACGGCGGCCTGGTTCAATTTCGTGGTCACCTGCGCCTCGAGGTCGTCCAGACGCTCGCCGTATTCCTCCAGGACCGGGTAATAGTCATCGATCACCGCATCAAGCAGCGCGTAGGCGAGATAGTCCGGGCCGGCGCTTCTGATTAGACCGTGCCGGTGACGGATGCGCTCGCGCGCGGGACCGAAGGGATCGCCTCCGGGCCGCTCCTGAAAGGTCACCAGAAAGTCTTTGCCCAGAAAGGCGGAGAGCTGCTCGGTGTCCAGCTCGGCGCCGGACATGAGCATTCTGGCCACAATGAAGAGATAACCCTCGTAAGCATCCACCTTGGCCCGCTGGCGATTGCTGAGCACATCCTCCAGCGCCAGGCGGTGCAGGCCGAACATCTCGCCTATCTCCGTCACCACGGAGACATCAGCCAGCCCGTCCACGTTCAGCCAGGTCACCGGATACCTGCCGAGGATGCCCTTCACCTGCGAGACCTCGCCCACCGTCTGCTCGAGCAGATCCTGCGGACCGTAGGCGATGATCGTGATCTCCGGGGACGCCGCGCCGGGGCTGGCGACAAGGGTTCCCGGCTCGGCGCCGGGGTCCTGTTGCAGCCCTGCCAGCCTTCTCCGGCGTTGCCGGCGCGCTCTCATCGATATGCGGCCTCCTCGCGGCTCAGGGGCGGCTCTGCGGCGGCCCCGCTTTAAGATACAACCTCGGGCGGCGCCGGGTTGCTTTTATTGCTGCCGCTGCCTGCCGGGGTCGCTAGTTCGCGTTGTAGGAGCGCTCCAGCATCTCCCGCACGTCCAGGCGGGGATTAGCCGGGCGCAGTCTTGCCATGCGCTCGCGCCCGCTGACGATGTTGTCGACCGCCGACGAGCCGAACAAAGTGTACCTGAGCCAGTAGAACCCTTCCATGGGATTCCAGAGCATGCAGCTCGACAGGCTGCCGAAATCCTGGAAGGCGGTGTGAACGGCGCGCACGAAGGAGTAATCGAAAGCTTCCTGCCGCCAGAATATTGCCTTCAACCGGTTGCGCTGCTCGTAGGAGATAACCGGCGGCTTCATCCTGCCGTTCCGCCGCTGGAGCTCGTAGAGGTCCTCTACGTTGAAGCTCTCTTGATCAGACGAGGGCACCGAAAAGGTTACCGGTCCCGTTTCCATCTTTGTTGTGACTCCTGCCCCGCCAAGCGGCTGGGACCCACCAATCATCGCCAACCCACGTGGGGTAAGCCTATAAGACTCCTTTTATGACGCCCCGTCAAGTAGGCGGCAAACTTAACTCTTGATAACCTTTAATCCGGCTCACGGTGCCGGTGCCGTCGAAAAGCGGCACGAGCACTGGCTGAGCCGGGCTGGCCACGCTTTGTCGCCGCCGCCCCCGGACCGGCTTACCCCCGGAAAACCGCATGCGCAGAGAACCGCAGGAGGCTCGCCGCTTACATTCTCTCCCAGGGCGGCTTGTGCCCCAGAAAGTATGACTGGGCGTTCACGCATTCGTCCGTGTGCTCGTGCTCAACCCGAGCGTATGACCCGTCCGCGCGCATGTGCCTCGACTTGGCGCAGTCGGCCAGATAGATCTCCAGCACCTCGTATCTCAGGTAATGCGCCAGCCGCTCGTCCTCGACCGGGAAGAGCACCTCGACCCGGTGATCTAGATTCCTCGGCATCAGATCGGCGCTGCCCAGGTAGATCTCCTCGTTGCCGCCGTTGCGGAAATAGTAGACCCGGCTGTGCTCCAGGAAGCGGCCGACGATGCTTATCACCCGGATGTTCTCGCTCACGCCCGGGATGCCGGGGCGCAAGCAGCAGACGCCGCGGACGAGTAGATCGATCTTGACGCCCGCGCACGAGGCCTCATACAGCAAGCGGACCATCGGACCGTCGACAAGCTGGTTCATCTTGAATATCAAACGCCCGGGGTTGCCGTTGCGGTGGTGCTCTATCTCCCTGCGGATCAGCTCCTCCATGCGATCTCGCAGGTTGATCGGCGCAACCATCAGCTTTCTGTAGTCCTTCTTGGCCGAATAGCCGGTCAGATAGTTGAAGAGATCGCTTACGTCGGCGGCGATTATCTCGTCCCCGGTGAACAGTCCCATATCCGTGTACGTGTGGGCGGTCAGCGGATTGTAGTTGCCGGTGGCGAGGTGCACGTATCGGCGCAGGGCGTCCCCCTCCTTGCGCACCACCAGGGCGGCCTTCACGTGCACCTTCAAGCCCAGGAGCCCGTAGACCACGTGCACGCCCTGCTCTTCCAATGCCTTGGCCCACTCGATGTTGCTTTCCTCGTCGAAGCGGGCCTTCAGCTCCACCAGCGCCGCCACCTGCTTGCCGTTTTCGTTCGCCTCCAGCAAGGCCTGCACGACCGGTGAGTTCGATCCCACCCGATACAGCGTGGCCTTGAGGGCCAGCACGGAAGGGTCAGCGGCTGCCTGCTTCAAAAAGCTCACCACCGGCTGAAACGAGTCGTAGGGGTGATGGAGGAGAATGTCGCGGCGCCTTATCGCCGCAAAAGCGTCCTCCTCGACGACGTCGGGATTGAGCGCCGACGGGATGGCCGGCAGAAAGGGCGCGTCCTTGAGGTCGGGACGATCGATGGCGAAGACGTGCCGCACGCTGCTCATCGGAATGCGCCCCTCGACGCGATAGACATCTTCCGGCTCAATCTCCAGATTGCTGGTCAGGATGTCCAGAATTTGCGCCGGCATCGCCTGCCCGACCGTCAATCTGGTGACGCGCCCGAAGCGGCGCTGGCGGATCCCTTCTTCGGTCGTCTCCAGGAGATCCTCGGCCTCCCACTCCTGGATCTCCACCTCCGCGTCCCTCGTCACATGGAAGGGGTGCGCTTCCAGCACCGTCATGCCCGGGAAAAGCGCATCGAGGTTGGAGCTTATCAGCTCATCGAGCCACACGAAGGTCTGCCGTTTGCTGCCCGCCGGCGGCTGCGGCGGCGAGGGCGGCAGCCGGTCCAGACAGATAAGCTGGGGCAGCGAGTCGGGCACCTTCACGCGGGCAAAGCGCTCCACACCGCGATTGTCCCTGATCATCACCGCCAGGTTGAGGCTGAGGTTGGAGATATGCGGGAACGGGTGCCCCGGATCGAAGGCCAGCGGGGTGAGCACGGGAAAGATGTTGCGCATGAAGTATTCGTGCAGCAGCGCCCGTTGCGCGCCCGTCAGATCGCGGTATTGCAGGATGAAAATCTCCTCCTGCCTGAGCGCCGGGAAAAGCTGCTCGTTCAAGCACTTGTGGGCGCGCTGGAAAAGCGTCTCGACCTCAGGGCGGATAAGGCGCAACTGATCGCGGGGGATCAAGCCGTCGGGTCCGGTGCTGAGCGACCCGGCCGCCAGCTGATGCTTCAAGCCTGCCACCCGCACCATGAAGAACTCATCGAGGTTGGACCCCAGGATGGAGAGAAACTTGAATCTTTCCAGCAGCGGGTTCGTCTCGTCCTCGCCTTCCTCGAGCACCCGGCCCTGAAAGGCGAGCAGGCTTATCTCCCGGTTGACGTAAAGCCGCGGATCGTCGAGATTGGCCAGATTGGCCAACTCGTCCACCTCCGGGCTGAAGCTCTCCTGCGCCCCGACCGCCGGTTTGCCGTCAGCCGTGTCTCGTAACTTTCGTGCGCTCATAAATAGGATCCGATCTCAATCCTACTAATTTAGCTCATACGGGGGGCGGTGCCCAGCCCCTGGCTTGCATTATCAGGCACCGGCAGGGCGGCCGGCCTCTTGGCTGCCCGCCCTGCGCCCAGATTGCACTCCGAGAACGCGTACCTGGTAGCAACCGCCTCTTCGAAAGCGAGCGGGCTCGGCCCTGCTCTGGTCAGTCGCTGTAGGCCAACTTGCCGAGCCGCTTCGGGGTCTTGACCTGCTGGACGGACACCGGCGAGCGGGAGCCGGCGGAGTAGGCTCCGTGCCGCATGGTTGCCTGCATCAGGCAGGCCGCCATCTTCTCGATCCTGCCGGTCATGGCCCTGTCGTCCGCGGCCATGCTGCGGCGCAGCATCTTTAACATCGGATCGGACTGCAGCAAGCTCACCAGCGAGACCTCCGACGTGATTGCGTTGAACTCGCCGTCGACGGCCAGCTGCTTCATGCGCCGGCTGGATGATCTGCGGCTGGCCGGTGGCACCGCCGGCAGTGCCGATACCGCCGCCTCAGGAACCCTGGCGGATTGAGAACCGGTGCAATCACGCCCGTTGCGATCCAGCAGACAAAGCGGGCTGGCTTCTAATATAATCCCGCACGACAGGCTTGCGGGAGGAGTCGGAGATGCCCCTTCAATTTGTAGGCGGAAAATTCACCGGGGGTAGTGGCGCGAACACCATCAATGTGATCGACCCGGCCACGGAAGAGGTGCTGGACACGGTTCCGGCCGGGACGGCGGAAGACGCGGAAGCGGCGCTGTCGGCGGCCCGGTCGGCGTTCGACAGCTGGCGGCGCACGCCGGCCAATACCAGGGCTCACCTGCTGCATGAAGCGGCCTCAAAGATGCGCGCCCACAAAGAGCAGATCGTGCGTTTGTTGACGCTAGAGGAGGGCAAGCCGGTTCCGGAGAACGACGAGGAGTTCGAGTGGCTGACCAACACCTTCGACTACTACGCCGAGCTCGGACGGCATGAGCGCGGGCGGGTTCTGCCTTCCGGGGAGTACACCCAGCTCAACATGGTCATCAAGGAGCCCTACGGAGTCGCCCTTTGCATTATTCCGTGGAACTATCCGCTTTTGCTCATGGCGTGGAAGGTGGCTCCGGCCCTGGCTGCCGGCAACACGGTAATTATCAAGCCCAGCGAGCTCACCCCGCTGTCCACGCTCTACATCGCCGAGCACTGCTTCGATCACTTCCCGCCCGGCGTCTTGAACGTGGTGACCGGCTACGGCAAGGAGGTGGCGGAGCCGCTGGTCACTCACCCGCATGTGCCGGTCATCGCCTTCACCGGCAGCCTCGCGACCGGCCAGCGCATCGCCTCGCTGGCCGCCCCGATGATGAAGAAGCTGCACCTGGAGCTGGGCGGCAAGGACGCCTTCGTCATAGCCGACGACGCCGACCCGCAGCTGGCGGCCAGAGCGCTGGCCTACGCTGGCTTGACCAACGCCGGCCAGGTCTGCACCTCCACGGAGCGCATCTACCTGCCGAAGGGCAAAGCGCGCCAGTTTACCGAGGCGCTGGTCGCCCACGTGAGCGGACTCAAGCTGGGACCGGGAATCGACTCCTCCACGGACATCGGCCCCATGATCGGCTCCACCTTCCGGGAGAAGGTGGAGGCTCACGTGGCCGAGGCGGTGAGCAAGGGCGCAAAGGTGCTGACCGGCGGGCGGCGTCCCGACTATTTAAAGAAGGGCTACTTTTACGAGCCGACGGTGATTACCGGGGTCGACCATTCGATGCTGATCATGCGGGAGGAGACCTTCGGGCCGGTGCTGCCGCTTATGGAATACACCACCTTCGAGGAAGCGATCGCGCTCACCAACGACTGTGTCTACGGGCTTGGCGCCTGTCTTCTGACCGGCGATCCCTTGAAGGCCAAAATGTTCCTCGAGGAGGCCAAGGCGGGCACCGTCTGGATAAACGACCCACTGACGGACAATTACGCCGGTCCCTTCGGGGGCATGAAACTGAGCGGTGGCGCCCGGGAGCTGGGTCAGGAAGGGCTGGACGAGTTTCGCGAGACCAAGCACGTGCACTGGGAGTTCAATACGGCACCCAAGCCCTGGTGGTACCCCTACGGGAGGTAAGCTCCGGGGACCCCGGCCGGCCATGCTTGACAAACGACAGCAGACGCCTATAATACGGAGGCTATCCCTACAACTTCCTATTTAGCCGTACATATTGGTCCGTATAAAGACAGGCAGGCGCGCCGTGGCTCGCTTTCAGTAACGCTTTGGACGGTTTTTTCTCTTACTAAATCTTATGGATCACCATCATCTAGCAGCAACCGAGCATAATATCGAGCACGATCTCGACAGGCACTCCTATACATCGGTGTATAAGGAGCTGGACCACCTGAGGCAGGTGGATCCGAAGAATTTCAAAAAAGATCTCGAGGACATCAACAAGCAGCTCCACAAGGATGGCTATCTGCCAGGACTGGAGATTGTGCAGACGGCCAGCGGCGGCTTCGACTTCAAGGCTGACGGCGCTCCTCCCCCACCGCAGGCGCCCACCCACTACTACCCGCCGGCCGGCGGCTGGGACGGCGGCGGCGCCAACACAGGCTCGGGCGGCGTCGGGACAGGCGGCTCCAGCGGCTTCGGCGGCGACATCGGCGGCGGGCCGGCTTTCGGCAGCTCGGAAGGGGCGAGCCTTCCTGCCTCCGGGCCGGGATCCTTCAACAACTACGACGGCAACCCGGGCGACATGTCCCAGGATCAAACCAGCTCCGTGGACACGGCCGAAGCGGACCTTTATAAGCAGATGTGGACGAACTTCCCGGCCGCCAGCGCCGAGGAGGGCTGCGCGGCATCGGTGAGCCAGGTACTCGACGACGCCGGGGTGGCTCACCTGACCCCCGGGCAGGGTGACGCCCTCTGCTCGACCATGCAGCAAGACCTGATGAAGCAGGGCTGGACAGTCACCGACAAGCCGCAACCGGGCGACGTCGTGATCGGCTACGGCGGCTTGAGCTCCGCCCATACCGGCATCGTCGGCCCGAACGGCACGGTCTTCGACAACCACTCCAGCACCGGGCGGTGGTCGAAGGACAATCTCAGCTACTTCTCCAACTGGAACAAGGTGGTCTTCCTGCGTCCGCCGGACGCCAAGCACGCCTGACCCCTGCGATAGACGGCCTGTAAAAGCATGTATACATTCGCGTGCGCGCCGGAACGGCTGGTTTCCGGCGCTCGTCTATTCAGGCGCCACAAGAAGGAGCAACAAGAGGAATCTCCGATGGTTAGTTTCAGGAAAATCACTGCCGTGTCCGGCCTGCTGACGGCAGCAGCGATCACAACCTTCGCCGCTGCAGCCAGGGCCGATTTTGAGACGATACAGCGACAAACAGTAATTGAGCAGACCCCGACGGCAGTCGAGCAGCAGGTAGTGGTTCCGGCATCGCCGGCCACTGTCGTGCGTCGGTCGACGATCGTCGCCGAAGGTCCAGCCGTCGTGCGCTCGAACTACAGCAAGCGCCTGGCCGATATGCTCGACCAGATCAACATGGCCGCCGATAAAGGATGGCTGACGGCGCGGCAGGCCGACTACTTGCGGCGCTGGCAGGCAGACGTTGCCAGAGAGGACCAGGTGCTGCGTGCGGCCGGTAACGGCATGGTACGCGGTGAGGACGTTAATCAGCTCGAGCGCCACGTCAATAGCCTGGCGTTCGTGATCAACCACGAAATAAGCGCAGGCTCCAGCATGGCCGGCGTCACCCAGAGCTGGTTCTAGCCCGGGCCGCAGGCGGCACAAAATCAAGGGGGCCCTGAGGAGGCTCCCGGGAGTCAGCGTGAGGAGTTTCGTCGTCACCACCAAGCGCGGCCCGGGCACGCTTGTCCGGCAGGAGAGCCAATTATGAAATGCGGGGAGATAATGACGCAAAATCCGGAGTGCTGCGAGCCTGAAACCTCCGTTATACGCGCAGCGCAACTTATGGATCTCAAGGACGTCGGTCCGCTTCCGATCGTCGACGAGGTTGGTCACAAGCGGATGATCGGCATTGTTACGGACAGAGATCTGGCGCTGAAGGTGGTGGGGCGGGGCAAGGACCCGCACAGGACCCGGGTAGGCGAGGTGATGTCCAGGGCCATCGTCACATGCCGTCCCGACGACGATATCGTGCTCGCCCTCAAGATGATGGAGCTGTGGAAGATCCGCAGGATTCCCGTGGTCACGGAAGACGGGGTGCTCGTGGGAATCATTACCCAGGGCGACATTGTGACTCGCCTGCGCGACCCGCTTCTAACCCAGGAGCTCCTGGAGAGGGTGTCCGTCTATCACTGAGACTCCGACTTCTGAATCACCTGCGGCGGCTCCGGCGCCGTCTCCGGCTCGCCGGGGATGATAGTTTGCCGGATCATGGGCTGGCTCTTGATCTCGATCGATTGCTCGCGGGTCGATGACCGGACATTGGTTACTTGCGAAGCAGCCTGCTGGCTGCCTGCGACACGCCGGTGACTGAGCAAGCGCGATGATCCCACCTGCTGGTGAGCCGTAGTGCTCTCGCTTGCGGTGGACAGAGAGTGCCTCTTTTCGGATTCGACCACGACCGGTTGCGTAATTCGAGTCTCCAGCAATCTTTCGTGGCGCTCCATGATTATCGGCTCGACTATCTGCTCTCTTTCTCCCGTGGCCGGATTGGTGCGCTGGCGCACCTGCACGGCGGTCGGCTCCATCCGGCTCTGGATCGTCTGCACCACCTCCTCCGGTCCCACGGGGATCGTTTGTGTAGTGGTGCCCGAGCGCTCCTGAACCATGTCGGCCGCCGGCGACGGGCCGACCCCGGCAGACATCGCCACGACTGCGGCGAACGGCAACAGCTTGCCTGCACCAATGCGATTGCGGCTCATAATGTACCTCCTCGAATCACTCTTCCTCCGGGCTATCCGGCCGTTCCGCCCCCGGTTGTGGAGCGGGCGGCCTCCTTTCTCTGGTTCGCTTCCGCTACCTTCTTCACCCGCCGGAGCCGGTCGCGAACGCCCCGCAGGGTCTGCAAGTTGGTTATCTCCCGGGCGCCGGGCAGCCTGATGCCCGTGTCGACCAGCGTGTAAAGCTCGACTACGGCCCGATCGCCTGCGGGGGTGATCGTCCAGTAGCCCTCGAAAGCCCTCAACTTGTCCGACCTCGTCATGTGATAATCGACGCGCTGGAACGGTGTCACGGTCTGTACGTACTGACACCGGGCGTCGCCGATGACAGGCAGATGAAAGAATGTCTCCTCAAAGACGCACCGGTTGCCATGTCCGGACAGCTCGCGCATGGCGACAAAATTATTCGGATCGTTTATCGCTTCACAAATCAGTCTGGGCGCGGCATGGACAACAATGCTCGACTTGACCCCCTCCTGCCCCCGGTCCGCCAGGGCCGGGCAGGCGATCATCACCGCCACCACGGCTGCGGCCACAATGCGTCTAACTGTCACCTCGGACCTCCTCGATCCATCCAGGCCGGTCACTGCTGCCGACAACCTCGGCCGCGCCTGAGGATCATCAGCTGGCAGGACGCCGGCCAGCGGAATTGGTTTCATCTCTCGCCTGTTGTGTTAAGCGCCGGCCGCCACTCTAGGTCAGTTGACGGCGAAATCTGATCACGCTCACCAGAAAAAGCGCGACCACCGAGACGGCCAGGACAAGAAAGCTGGGCCACAGCGAGTCCAGTCCCGCCCCCTTGATCAAGAGGCTTCTGGCGATGGTGGTGAAGTAGCGCAGCGGGTCCGCGGCCCCGATTGCCCGCAAGAAAGGCGGCATCGTCTCGAATGGAACAACCGAGCCGGAAAGCTGCATGACCGGCACGATCACGAAGAAGGAGACAAGGTGCGACTGGCGCTCTGTCCGGCAGACGGTGGCGAGCATCATGCCCAGGCTTATGCCCACGCACACGTAGAGCCCGCTGGCAAGCGCAAACAAAAGCACGCTGCCCCGGAAGGGTACGCCGAAGACAGACATCCCCAGGATAACGGCCAGCAGCACGTCGCCCATGAGCAGGGCAAAGATGGGCACCACCTTGCCCAGAAGGATCTCCCACGACGCGTAAGGGGTCATGAGCAGCTGCTCCAGGGTGCCCAGCTCCTTTTCCCGCAACAGCGCCGCCGAGGCCACGAGCGTGCTGGTCAGGGTGAGCAGCGCGCCCATGATGCCGGGAATGAAATACCAGCTGCTGCGGAGACCGGGATTATAAAGCGTGGCAAGGCAGGGAACAACCGGCGGCAATCGCCAGGCGCCTTCGGGGTTGAAACGTTGAATCTTTTGCGCCATGCAACTGGCCGCCAGGCGTGCCGTGTAAGCGTCGACGCCATCGACGATCACCTGCACGTCCGCCCTGTGCTCTCTGGCAAGCGCGCTGTCGAGCCCCGGAGGAATCACCAGCCCCACCTTGAGCTGCCCGCTCCGCAGCCGCTCCTCTAAAGCGGTGTCGCTCGACAAGTTCTCTCGCCGGCGAAACATCTGGCCGGCCGTCACCGCCGAGATCAGCTCCCTGCTCACCGGCGATCGAGCATGATCGACAATGCCGATTGTCACATTGTGGAGACCGGGATCCAGCACGGCCCCGAGCAACAAAAGCTGGATCGTCGGCGGAAACAAGAGGAGAAACAGAAGATGTTTATCCCTCAAGATCTGTCTGGTCTCTTTCACCACCAGCCCGACCAATCTGCTGTCCAGGAAGCGCCGCCAGAGTCTCATGCCGTCAGCTCCTCACCTGCATGCGCCGCATGCCGCACCAGGCGCCGGTGAACAGGGCGGCGGAAAACAGCGCCAGCACGACCGGCTCATACCACAGCTCGCGCCAGCCGGCGCCCCTGAGCAGGGTATCGCGGCAAACCTGGATGTAATAGCGCGCCGGGACAGCGAGACAGGCCAGGGAAAGCGGAAAGGGGATGTTGTCGATCGGGTAGACGAAGCCGGACAGAAGCAGGGCAGGGAAAAACCCGCCGCTGGCGGTTGCCTGAACGGCGATCGTCTCCGCCCGGCTCAGCACCCCCGCCAGCAGACCGAAGGCGACGGCGCCGGCCACGTATATCAGGGTCGATACCGCCAGCGGTGCCGGATCCCCGGCGACCGTCAGTCCGAACAAGCAGCAGGACGCCGCCATAACGACCAGCGCCTCGGCGATCCCCACGGCGAAGTAGACGAGCCCCTTGCCCAGCAGAACCTCAACCGCCGAGAGTCCGGAGGCGTAGATCTGCACGTCCGTTCCCTGCTCCACCTCTCGCGCGACGGCGACCGCGGCCAGCAGCGCCGGATACATCCACAAGATGATTCCGAAAACTCCGGGCACGATAAACAGCGACTCCTTGCCGCCCGGATTGAACCAGATGCTCACCAGCGGGTGGACGCGAGAGCCCGCCGGCTCGGCATTGTCCGCCGAACTCAAGAAGGAGGCAGTGGCGCCGCGCACGACGGCGCGGACCACCTCGGCGCTGTTGATGTCGCTGCCGTCAATCAGCGACTGAAACTCGGCCTGCCTGCCCATCTCGATCTCCCGCCCGAAGGCCGGCGGTATCAGCACCGCCGCCCGGGCGCCACCGGATTCGATGGCATCGATCGGGTCGGTCCTGCCGTCCCGGGCTCCCGGAGCAAATACGTTGGCGTTGAGCAGCCGCTCGACCAGGGCGCGGCTCAACGGGCTGTTGTCCAGATCCTGCACAACGACCGGGATGTTCTTCGGCGAAAGCCTGACCCCGTACCCGAAGAGCAGCAGAGTGGCCAGCGGCAGAAGGAAGGCCAGGGACAGGCTCAGCCGATCGCGCCGAAACCCTGCCCATTCCTTAGCCGCCTGAGCCCATATGCGCCTCACGGTGTCGCCCCCCTGCCGCCTCGAGCCACGGCGACGAAGGCGTCCTCCAGCGAGGAGGGCACCGGCTGGATGCGCTCGACGGCAACCTGAGCCGCATCCAGGATCGACAGCAGCCCCTCGATCGACATCGCCGCGCCGTCGAGCTGCACGCGCAGGCGGCCGGGGAAAACCGAGATGAGCGAGCAATCCAGGCTGGCGGACAGGGCGTCAAAGGCTGTGTGCATCTGCCTGGTGGCAAGCTCGACAACGGTCCCCGCTTTCTCCTTGATCTGCCGCGGGGAGCCCTGGCAAACCAGGTCTCCGAGCACCATCAGACCCAGCCGGTGACAGTACTCGGCGTCCTCGAGGAAATGCGTCGAGACAAGGATCGCCGAGCCGTTGCGCGCAAACTCGCGGATGATCTTCCAGAGCAGGCGCCTGGACATGGGGTCGACCCCGGCCGTCGGCTCGTCCAGGAAGAGAATCTCCGGCTCGTGCAGCACGGAGGCGCCGAAGGCGACCTTCTGCCTGAGCCCGCGGGGCAACTGGCCGACCAGCATCCTCTCCATGCCGGCAAGCCCGCAGACCGACAGAACCCAGTCGATCTTCCCGGCGCGCTGCGGCCTCGCTACGCCGTAAGCGGAGCAGTAAAACTCCAGATTCTCGAGCACCGAAAGGTCGTCGTACAGCGTGAACTTCTGGCTCATATAGCCGATGCGCCGCCGCAGCTCGCTCCTGGGCGAGCTGTCGGTCTCCCCTGCCAGAGCCACCTCGCCGCCGCTCGGCTCGATGAGCCCGGCGAGCATCTGGATGGTCGTCGTCTTGCCGGCACCATTCGCGCCCAGCAGTCCATAGATCTCCCCGTACCGGATCTCCAGGCTTATTCCTCTGACAGCCTGGAAGGAATCGAAATTTTTGCGGAGATCGCGGGCCAGGATCGCTTCCCGCGCCGGGCGATCGCCTGCGCACGCCCCGGGGATCGCTGCCGGAAAAGGTGGCGGCTCCACCTCGCCCAGCCCCTCGCCGCGCATGTTCATCACAAAAACGTTCTGCAGGGTCGGCTGCTCGGCGAGCACCATATATGATGCCAGCGCCGCCGCATTGAGCGACGCCTTTATCTCGAGCTCCGCCGTCCTCGCGTCCCTGGTCAAGACATCGAGCCTGTCGCCGAAGGCGTGGACATCGATGAGGCTGCTTGCCGGATGCCTGGCGGCCTGCAGCAGTACCTGTTCCGCCTGGTGCGGCTCGGGAGTGTGGATCTCCAGGCGGGACAGCCTCAATTCCGCGCGCAGCTCCGCGGGCGCGCCGCACTTGTAGATCCCTCCCTTGTGGATCAACCCGACCCGGTCGCACAGCTCGGCCTCATCGAACTGGGGGGTAGCCACCACGGTGGTCGTTCCCTGTTCGGCGATCGACGCCAGCAGGTGCCAGAACTCCCGGCGCGAGAGCGGGTCGAGTCCGGTGGTCGGCTCGTCGAGCAGCAAGATGCGGGGGTTGGAGATGAGCGCGCAACACAGGGCCAGCTTTTGCTTCATGCCGCCTGATAGGTGCCCCGCCAGACGATCGGCAAAGCGCAGCAGCTCCATCTCGCGCAGATAACGCTCGCGCCGGTCGGCAAACTGGCCGGCAGGAACGTTGCGGGCGCCGGCGCTGAAGCGCAGGTTCTCATCGACGCTTAGTTCGCTGTAGAGCGAAAAGCGCTGGGTTACGTAGCCGACATTGTGACGGGCAGCGCGCGGCCGCTCGCCGCCCACGAGCGCCGCGCCGCCGGTCGGCTCCATGACACCCGACAGTATTTGAAACAAGGTCGTCTTGCCGGCCCCGTCCGGGCCGATCAAGCCGAAAAGCTCTCCCGGCGCTACCTCCAGGTCGATCTCCCGCAGCGCCTCCACGGCGCCGAACTGTTTGCGCAACCCCCGCACGGAGATCGCGGATAGGTCTTCACGTGCCGCCGCCCGGGGGTTGTCGCCGGAGACAACGGACATCAGCGCTGCTCCCGGCCGACGTGAATGATCGCGTCAGCCGGCATGCCCGGCTTAGCCGAGCCATCCGGGCTTTCGATGGCCAGCTTGACGCCAAAGACCTGGCGGACCCGATCTTCCTTGAAATAAACATTCTCCGGCGTAAATGACGCAGTGGCATCGATCTCGACCACCCTGGCGCGCAGCGGCTTATCCGGGTCGGAATCGAGAAAGACGTCGGCGCGCTGCCCGGTCTTCACCCTGCCGATGCTTCCTTCGGGAACGAACGCTCGCAGATAAGTGGATCTGTCGTCGGCGACCTTGATCAGGATCTGTCCCGGCAACGCCACCTCGCCGGGACGGACATTGACGGCCGAGCACACCCCATCCTTCGGGCTCGCCAGCTTGCCGTCGTCGAGGCGCAGGAGCACCTGTCCCTCCCGCACCGCATCGCCCGCCTGAACGGCTATTGATTGGACCGTGCCCGGCGCGGTCACCCCGAGCCTGGTGTCGTCTCTTTCGATTCGCCCGCTGGCGGACAGCCCGGGTGCATCCGGCCCTCGCGCGTGGGTGCCGCCGGCGCTCAACAGGGCCGCCAGGGCGACCATGACGATCGCGCCGGCAACAAGACCTGCAAAATCAGCAATTACCGGTCTGGCCATTTTCCCGTACACCCTCCAGCGAGAACCGTCATTCCGTCATGACAGGCGGGCTTTCCGTGCTCCGCGCGCCGCTCGCCTGCGGGCGGACGAGCGAGATGGTCAGATCCACCTTCACCGTGTCGCCGACGAGCGCACCGCCGCGATCAATCGCCCCGTCGACCGAGATCCCGAAGTCCTTCCTGTTTAGCTCGGCCGAGGCCGAGGTAAGCGTGTGAAGATGCCGGGAAGAATCAACTTTGAACGGGGCCAGCGGCTGGGCGTCGAGCGTCACCTCTTTAGCGACGCCGTGCATGGTGAGCATCCCCACTATCCTGAAGCTTCCGTTCGGTCCGGGAATGACCCTGGAAGACTTGAAGGAGATCGTGGGAAATTGCCGGACGTCAAAAACACTTTCGCTCTTGAGATGATCATCACGCCTCTTAATCCGCGTGTTGATTGTGCTGGCGTCAATGCCTGCATCGACGCTCGCCCGCTCCAGCGACCTGCCATCGTAAACCACGGTGCCGGACAGCCCCTTGAACTCGCCGGTCACATCCGTGATCATCAGATGCCTCACCGTGAACCTTGCCGCCGAATGGAGCGGATCAATCGTCCACACGTCATCCGCAGCGCGGACAGGCAGGCAAGGGGAGCAGACGGCGGCGGCAGCAGCCGCCATCCACAACACCCTCGTCGATCTCGGAGAAAAAGGCAACCGACACCTCACGCGCTGGACTCGACGGTGCCCGGGGTCTGCAGCCCGAGCAAAAGATGCCTGCTAAGACACATCCCCTCGCCCAGGGCAACCTGCCACAACGGCTCGTGACCCATGTGGGCGGACAGGAGCCGGCAGAAGGATTCCGGCGCCGCGGCGAGCGTTCGCAGCGCTTGCCTGCGCGCAGCCGGAAACCGGTCCATGAGCATGAGCAGGCCGGCCATCATGCCGGGCAATCTGCCGATCCGCTCGTGTGCTTTTTCGTAAGCGCCCAGATCGCCGCTCTCGATCGCCCCGGCAAGGGCCACGGCCTGTCTGAAGGACATGGCCATGCCCTCTCCCGTGACGGCGTCCACGGAGCCGGAGGCGTCGCCGATGAGGGCAAGCGACCCGCTCGTCACCCGCACGAGCTTCCGCGTTGTGGTGACCGAGCCGCGCTCCTGGGTGGTCATGGCAGCGCCGCGCAGCCGCTTTTCCAAAAGGGGAAACTCGGACAGAACATCGTCTATCCTCAGCCTGGAATCGCGCGTGATCAGGGCGACGCAGATCTCATCGGCGCCGACCGGGGTGACATACGCCTGCCCGCTCACGCCCCAGTGGACCTCCACGTGGTCGGTCCAGCAGGGCAGGCGGTAGTGGCGGCGAAACCCGTAGCGGCTCTCGAACTTGCTCACCGCATCGAGCGCTGCCCAGCGCCTGAGCGAGGAGCCCTGCCCGTCCGCGCCAATCAGCCAGCGGCAGCCGACCAGGGTGTCGTTGACGGCCACCAGGTGCTGGTCGACAGGAATGGCTCTGGCGTTCCAGACCAGGCAGACCCCTGCTTTCCCGGCCTGCTCGGCCATCAGGGCGTGCAGTGCCGTCCTGCGGACGCCTATTCCTCTGCCGTCCGGGAAAGAGGCCTCGACCGCGTGCTCGCCGTCGGTGAACCGTATCCCGGAAAACTCCCTGCCATGCTCGGCGCTCAGCGTGACACCGAGCACGGCAAGGCTGTGCAGGGCATCGGGCATCAGGCCTTCCCCGCACGCTTTGTCGATCGGGGGTTGCCTGGAGTCGACAACAATGCACTCGAATCCGCGCGCCCGGAGAGCCAGTCCTGCTGCCAGTCCAGCCGGGCCGCCGCCGATGACGAGGACGTCCGTGCTCAGCTTACATGCCGCCATCGGAGGTCACCAGCGTATGAGAACGAGCTCCGAGCAAAAGCCCGGGCCCATCGCCGCCAGCACGCTCCAGGTGCCTTCCGGCGGGCGCGAGTTCTTCATGATGTCGTCGAGCACGACCAGCACCGACGCGGACGAGAGGTTGCCGACCTTGCGCAGCCAGCGCCAGGAGTTCTCGAGGGCGTCCCGGGGAACGGCGAGCGACTCGGCCATCGCCTCCAGCACGCGGGGGCCGCCGGTGTGCATGATCCACAAGCCGATATCGTCGCGCGTCAAACCGAATTTCGCCAGAAAACTATCCGTATTGGCCCCGAAATTTCTTAGCACCACCTGCGGTACCTCAGGGGAGAGAACGACACGCATGCCGTCGTGGGTGATGTTCCAGCCCATGAGCTCTTCCGTGCCCTGATAAAACACGGACTCGGAGGCGATCACTTGCGGGCCGGCAAGCGGGACTTCCCGTCCGGCGATGACAATGGCCGCCGCCCCGTCTCCGAACAGTCCGGTGGAGATGATATTGGCCGTGGTCAGATCCTGCCGTTGCCAGGTCAACGAGCACAGCTCGACCGACAGCAGCACGGCGATCTGATCAGGGTATGCACGGACATAGTCTGCGGCCCGGGCGATCCCTGCCGCCCCCGCCACGCAGCCGAGACCGAAGATGGGAACCCTCCGCAGGTGAGGAGAGAAGTCGATGCGATTCATCAACCGGGCGTCGACGGATGGATTAGCAATACCGGTGATGGACACAAAAAAAAGCGCGCCGACGTGGCGCGCATCAACGCCTGCCTGAGCGAGGGCGCCGGTGATCACCCTTTCTCCCAGATCTTCGGCAATGGAGATCCAGGCGTTGTTCGCTTCTCCCCAATCCCGCAACTGAACGAACTTCGTAAGCGGCATGGCCAGGTATCTTCCGTCCACCCCGGCATTGCGATGAAATCGCCTGATCAGCGACGTCCTCTCCAGGCTGGGAGCCCAGTATGCGCTGAGCGCGTTGGTTATCTCCTGCTGCGGGTAGTAATTTTCGGGAAAGGCACTGTCGCTTGCGATGATTCTCATACTGCGTCACCTGGGGATTTCGGGTGGGATTCTGGATCGGGGGTTGAACGCAGCTTGTCGGCGCGCAACACGACGCGGGAGCATCCGTACTCCCGCAAAGTCCTTTGTAGCATACCGAGCAGCGTTAAATTCTGCCTGCCTCTTGAATCAGACATTCACCCTCACCAACAAGCTCTTTGCGCCATGAATCTCCGACAAAGAGGCTGCAAAAACTTAGACGTATGGCCGAGGACCTTGTTCCTGCGGCGATTCGCTTACCCGACGGCACAGGCGAGGTTTTCGTAAACAATGCATAGAACTAAGGATATGATCGGGAACCAGCAATTTCGCGCAGCCGTCGACTCAGTCTGGCGGACGATCTCGCAATCTCCAGCGGGCGACGCGCGGTTCGCCCCGAGTGAGGAAACGCCAGATCGTTCGACCGTGTTGGAGGAGGCTCGTATGAACAACATTCAGACGGAAACAGGGACTTCATTGGCCCTCCATTGCAAGGCCGCGACTGTGGGCGTCGCCATGACTATGGCACTGGGGCTCTCCGGCAGCGGAAGCCTGGCCGACATCACAGCCGGCTCGGTCGAGCAAAGCACCGCCACCCAGTCATCGACAGCCACCAAGGCGAGCGATCAGTCCGTCACCATTCACAAGGAGAAGACGGCGGCCGAGCCGGTGAAGGAATCGAAAAGCTTCTGGAAGCGGCTGGCTCACAACAGCAAAGTGTCCTGGATGCCAACTGACCTCATGGTCCCGACCGACATGATCGAAACGTCGGGTGACATCAAGATACTCGCCGAGGTGCCTGGCATCGAGGACAAGAACCTCGATGTGACGGTGCAGGGAGACAAGGTGACAATCAAAGGCGAAAAAACGGTAGACAGCGATCAGAAGGCCGAGGACTTCCGCAGGCTCGAGCGAGCCTACGGCAAGTTCGAGAAGACGATCACGCTTCCGTCTGCAGTAGACAGCGACAAGGCCGTCGCCTCTCTCAAGGACGGAGTGCTGACGCTGACCTTGCCGAAACTTGCCAGCGCTCAAAACGAGGGCAAGAAGCTGGCGATCCGGCATGAATAGGTGACCGAGCAGGCGCTCCGGCGCGCGGGCGCGGCCGCAGCCTCCGGCTAGAGGAGCGTGACGCACAAGCGCGGCGCGCTGATATCTGTTATGAATCTCTCTTATCGGCGGTCAGTGGAAGGAGGAGAGAGATGACTGCAGCGCGCAGGCTTTTTATTGCTGTTTTTCCCTTACTAATATGCAGCCCGGCCCTGGCCGGCAATCAGTATGCCCCTGCCCCCGGTGGCGCGCCCGCGCCCGGCCCCTCTTGTGCAGACAGCCCGATCGGACGCCTCAATGCGCAGCGAACGGATGGCGTCGATCTTCCTGTCGGAACACTGATCCCCGTGCGCGTGGATACCCCGCTCAGCAGCAAATCAGCCATAGCCGGCGAGCCGTACAGCGTGAGGCTGGCCCACGACCTGGTGATCGGCGGGCGGAGGATAGCATCGGAAGGTGATGACGTGATCGGTCACGTCACATACAGCATGCAAGCGAGGCGCAAGCTGGTGGCCAAGGTATCGAAACACCGTTGGTTCCGCTCCAGCGGCTGCATAGGTCTGCAATTCGACGAGATCGTGACCGCCGACGGACGCGAGATAGCCATCAATGCCGTGCCGTGTAACAAGTCCCCGGTGGTCACCTTCGGCAAGTGTGCGGGCCCGTTATGCGCTAACAATAAAGGCCAGATCCGCCCGACCGTGATGACCACGATCAAGCAGGAGACCAAGCCGCTTCTGGTCAGCGCCGTCACCGTTCCCACCGAGCTCCTCGTATCGCCTTACGCAGCCCCGGTGGCCGGAGCGCTGGTCGGCTTCGCCATGCCGAGCCTGCTGCTCAGCCCCTCGGAGGAGCCGCCGTCCCATGCGCGCCTGAAGGGGGCAGCGCTGGGCGCCGTCACCGGCGTGCCGGGAGGCTTTATAGTCACCCAGGCGCTCACGCGCGGCGAGGAGGTGATCCTCCACCCGCTGGACCAGCTCATCCTGCAGGTGCAGGGGAACCCTGGCGGGAGCACCGGCGGCGACACCAGCACCGCCGCCTCCGCCAGCCCGCCGGGGCAGCCGGCTAACCCTGGCGGACCGAGCAAAACCTAGTTTTTCCAACCCCGCGAAATCGCTGACCTCCACGGGCCCGGAAAAACTTTCGCCAGCCCGGAAGCGCAACGCACGCTCGAGCGGAAATTAGATATGATATGGAAAGCTTTCCCGCGGGACCTGCTCATGAATCGCAAATGGTGCATCGGCGTCTGCGTGGCGCTCGTGTCGTTGAGGTTCGCAGGCGCAAAAGCCGCAGTTCTTTTCTGCCCAGGCATACAATCAAAGACATCCAGAGCACACCCGCTCAGGAGAAGCCGGTTTATTTCAGCATGCAGGCGCCTGCTTGCAGGCATTACCTGATTATGCGATGGGCGTGGGCGAAGCTCTTGTAGTACCAGCTGTCCGCCAGAAACGGGCGCAGATGCACGCCGATCGGTATGTCGTTGCCGTTGCAGTCGCGACGCCCCGCGCCCGTGCAGTCAATGATTAACGGCGCCCCATCCGGAGATCGTCCGTGAGAGCCGACCCACATGATCACGTGGCCGATCTTCCCGCTCCTGTTCCTGATGTACAGGAGATCGCCGGTTACGAGCCGTCTGACTAGATCGTCGTAGCCGTTATCGTCACTAATGGTCTCAACCTCGATGATCCCGTTCCCGCCCGGGCCCGTAATCTCGGTCATCTCGGCCTGGCGGCCGATGCCGGTCTTCAATTTGATCCCCAGGCCGTAGTTGTACACCCAGGAGGTGAAGTCGCTGCAATCGACGCCTCGAGAGTTCCTGCCGAACGCCACCGGTTTCCAGGGCCAGAACCCGGGCGGGTCCCAGTCGGGAATATGATGATGTTGATAAGGCAATCCGATCAGCCGGCAGGCCACGGCCAGCACACGCTGGCGCTTCCAGGACAGGGAGCGCTGATCGTAGTCAGGCAGCGCCGGGTAGTGCCGGGGCTCCGGACCCCAGGCACCGTATTTTTTTCGAGTCCGTGGCGAGTACCACTCGGAAAATGGCGTGGACGACTCCAGGCGCCAGTCATTCCGCGGCGGGTAGCTGTCCATCGCATAGAGTTGCTCGAGCGGGACTGAAAAGGCAACGTCATAGGGCGATTGGTAGCCGGCCGTCTCCGCCAGCGACACCTTTACCGCACAGAGCCAGGGCAGGACCAGAATTATCAGTAAGACTCCCCGTCTCATCTCCCAGATGGTAGCACCAGCAAGGCATCCGTGCCCTGCGAATCCGGAACCGCCCGCATCAATTGACATCCCGGACGATTTATGGCATACTTTATCGAAGCCTGATAAGCTACTAACAGGTAGCAACCGGCAAATTCCGGTCCTGTCCATCGGTTGTGTAAGTTTAGCTTGTTAACACCGGGACAACCGCTATAGAGTGCCTGTGACGAATCGGGCACGTACCTCTCAAAAGTTGGCTTGCAAAGCCAGTGCACAAGAAAAGGACTCTCAATTGACGAAATTCATCGAGCTTGGCATGTCCAAGCCAGTTGCCCATGCCCTGAAAAACGTAGGATACACGGAACCAACTGAAATTCAAGCAATGACAATCCCGCTGATCATGGCGGGACACGACATCATGGCCTCGGCCGAGACGGGCTCGGGGAAAACGGCTGCGTTTGCGCTGCCGATCATAGAATGCCTGCATGAGCCGGATGAAAAAACCAGGGCGCTGGTGCTGGTTCCCACCCGTGAGCTGGCCCTGCAGGTGGCGGAGCAGTTCGAGCGGTTCGGCAGCTGCCGCCGCTTGCGGACAGTCACCGTCTACGGCGGGACAGGCTACCAGCAGCAGGGGCGTGCCCTGAAATCGGGAGCGGATATTATCGTCGCCACACCCGGCAGGCTGCTTGACTTCATGGAGCAGGGCACCGTGGATCTGCGGGCGGTCGAGATGCTCGTTCTCGATGAAGCCGATCGCCTGCTGGACATGGGCTTTATGCCTCAGGTGCACAGGATCGTGGAAAAGCTCCCCAGAGAGCGCCAGACCATGATGTTCTCGGCCACCATCGATGTGCGGGTCGAGGCGATCGCCCGGCGCTACCTTATCGAGCCGGACACGGTGCGGGCGAACACAAGACAGATCGAGCCGGCGGCGATCAATCAGCAGATCATTCATGTCGATGAGTTCGGCAAAGACATGCTGCTCGCCAAGTTGATCAAGGAGCTCGACACAAGCTCGGTGCTCGTGTTTACCCGGACCAAGCGCAAGGCTTCCTGGGTCAAACGAAAACTGCGCGATTCCAATGTTCTGGCCGAGGAGATTCACGGCGACATCACGCAGGTTCAGCGGGAAAGGGTTCTCAAGGCCTACCGGGAAGGCAAATTTTCCGTCCTGGTCGCCACCGACGTGGCCGCCAGAGGGCTCGACATTCCGACGATCAGCCACGTGATCAACTACGATCTGCCGGACTCCCCGGAAGACTACGTGCACCGCATCGGCAGGACCGGCCGCGCAGGACGGGCCGGTGTCGCCATGTCGTTCGTCAGCGTGGAGCAGCGGCATCTGGTGCGGGACATCGAGAGGGTGATCGGCCGCCAGCTCGATCCGGATTCTGCCGCACGCAAGAAGCTGCCGCCGCGAAGATTCAGCGCGCGCGGGCGTCGCCGCATAGTTTGAGCTGACCGGGCTCAAGCAAGCCCCGGCAGCCGGCAGGGTATAATTTCCGAGCTGCGGAGGGATGCCCGTTGGCAACTGTCGAGCTGAGCACCAGGTGCTGCATTGTAGGCGGCGGGCCGGCCGGGATGATGCTGGGCTACCTGCTGGCCCGCTCGGCGATCGATGTCCTGGTGCTGGAGAAGCACGGCGACTTTCTGCGAGACTTTCGGGCGACACCGTCCATCCCTCCACGCTCGAGCTGATGCACGAGCTCGGGCTGCTGGACCAGTTTCTCAAGCTTCCGCATCAGGAGGTGTCCAGACTGCAAGCACAGATTGGCCGGGAGGTGGTCAACCTCGTGGATTTCTCTTACCTGCCCGCAAGATGCAAGTTCATTGCTTTCATGCCGCAGTGGGATTTCCTCGATTTTCTGGCCGAGCAGGCGAGACGCTACCAATCATTTTCTTTGAGGATGAACACGGAAGCCAGCGGATTGATTGAGGAGGACGGGCGGATTGCGGGCGTCGTCGCCCGGGGCGGCGGGGATGAGCTGCATGTGAGAGCCGATCTGGTCGTCGCCGCGGACGGCAGGGGGTCGATCATTCGCCGGTGCGCCAACCTGGACGTGGAGGATGTAGGTGCGCCCATGGATGTTCTGTGGATGCGCCTGTCCAGGAAGGAAACCGATCCGCATCAAACCATGGGCCGGATAGACGCCGGGGTATTTTTCATTATGCTCAACCGCGATAAATACTGGCAGTGTGCCTTCCTGATTCCGAAAGGCGCTGCGGATCGTTATCGAGCGAAGGGATTAGAGGCATTCCGGCAGCAAATCGCGCACATCGCCCCCTTTACCGGCGACCGGCTGGGCGAGCTGACAAGCTGGGATGACATCAAGCTGCTTACGGTCAAAGTCGATCGGCTGAAGCGCTGGTACCGAGATGGGCTTTTGTGCATCGGTGACTGCGCGCACGCTATGTCCCCCGTCGGCGGCGTCGGCATCAACCTGGCCATTCAGGACGCAGTGGCAACCGCCAATCTCCTGCACAAGCCGCTGTCGCGCGGCCGGTGTCCGCAAGCCAGCTTGAAGATGGTGCAGGATCGACGCCTTTTGCCCACCCGGATGACCCAGCGCCATTCCAGCCCTGCGCGCTATACCTGCCGCCGTGATCGGCATCGGTTTCCGTGCGGAGCATATAAAATCACCCGCGCTCGCGAAGCCATAAGCTGACCAAGGGCACGTCGCCGCCCTGCCCTTGCTCGGAGCCGGCCCTCAACTTCATCTCTTGCGGCTCCAGCGTTCCAGAGCCTGCAGGTGGTGTCGGGGTAGCAGCATCGTCATCCGAAACCAGGTTACCCGCCGGCTTTTCTTCGGGAGCTCCCTCCGCCCGGGACAAGGTGCGCATGCTCAGCGCGATGGACAACTCAGGTGGGACGACTGGATCCCCGGCAGCGATTCCCGCGTAGAAATATTGTGGTGACTGGGGTGGGCGACTGATGAGCAAGGAAATATTCAACCGATGCACCATGATCCCAGGCTCGCCAGCTACATGATCAATCACTGCTTGCCGTTCGCCGTGGAGGTCCGTTGAGGCAGGTTCTCCCCGGGGCGACGGCTGTCGCCGACGCGGCACCGGAGCTCAGTTGCGGACTTCCTGTAGCCCGGCGTGCTCGATAACGCGCACCAGTTTCTCTTCATGGTCAGCCCAGCCCTTCTTGTAGTGAGTCCATTCGCCTTCGTCGAACTCGGCTTCAGGCACCAGGTGACGCCCTCTCGAAAGGATGAACCAGGTAAGGGGCAGAAGACCTCCAAAGATGAACACAGCTCCTCCAATCGAGCGGAACCCGGTGAGGATCTGCCACACGGGACCGGTCAGGAAGGCCTGCGTGCGCGCGTACCACAAGCCGTGGGTGAACACCGCGGACAGCTGATAGATGCCGACGGGGAAGAGATCCAGGGTCATCATCATCACAATGCCCAGTTGCAGCGACCAGAACGCCGTGCGGATCAATTTCTCGCTCCAGTAGCGCCTGGCGAACAGGTGCTGGCAGCAGAACAGCACGCCGGCCAGCGCCACGTTTCCCTTCACTCCGAACATGGCGGCGTGAGCGTGATTGTGCGTCAGGTACGTCCCGTGCTCATAATAGTTGACGATCGGCAGATTGATCAGCGAGCCGAATACGCCCGCTCCGACGATATTCCAGAAATTGACGGCCAGGATGAACAGCCAGACGCCGTCCATCACGAACTTCTGCTTGCCCTCGAGCTGCGACTTGAACGCCCGCACTCTTTCCATCCGCATCCGCCACGCGTCGAGCGTGATCAGGAGCAGGGGCAAGACCTGCAGGGTGGAAAAGACGCTTCCCAGGGCGATGATCCCGGTCGGCTTGGCGATCCAGTAGAAGTTGTGGGCAATCCCGACGACCGCCGTGACCAGGAACAGCATGACAGCCAGGAAGATCACCCGCTCCGCCATCGGGCGCGTCAACAGCCCCATCTGAACCAGCAGATATCCCACGATGCAGGTCGTGAACACCTCGAAGGTGACCTCAACCCACATGTGGACGGTCATCCAGCGCCAGTAGTCGGAGATGGCGAAATTGCCGCCCGCCGTGGCGCCCAGCCCGAAAAAGAGGAACAGCACCATGATGCCGCTTCCATAGAAGAGCCAGGCCGGAACGGACCACAGGCTCTCGGCGGTGATCCATGGCTTGACGCCGCGGTAGATAATCCCGATCCACAAGAGGAAGCTGCCCAGCATGAGGATGTGCCAGAAGCGCCCCAGCTCCACGAACTCCCAGCCCTGGGAGCCGAACCAGTACGCCATGGTGTCGTTCATGTACCCGGACAGCCCGAAATAGATTCCAAATACTGCTCCCGCGCCCACCAGGACGGACAGGCCGAAGAGCAGGTTAATCAAGAACTGCTGCCCCCTCGGCACCCGGGAAAGCCGCGGCAGGAAAAAGATGGTGTAGCCGACCCAGCACATGAAGAACCAGTAGATCTGCAGGATCGCGTGCCAGGAGCGAACAACGGTGAACGGGAGCTTGTGCCCCAGCACGTTGACGATCATGGTGCCCGGCCCGCCCTTGATGAAATCCTCCGCGCAGAGAACGCCGGCGAACACCTGCACCACGAACAGGATCATCGCGAAGGCAAAGAACTTATATGTCGAACGCTGTGTCGGACGAACCACCTCGCCCCCTTTTTCGAGCTCGTAGGTGGTGAGCGTTGCGTTACCATTCATCTCGAACGGATCGCCCGGCAATGTTTTCATCTGGCCGTACACGTACAGCGCGATCACCGTGGTCGCGAACAGCGCCAGAATCGAAAGGACGCTCCACATCAGGGTCGTGTGCGTGGGCGTGTTGCCGGCTTCCGGATCGTAGGGCCAGTTGTGGGTGTAGCTGTACGTCTCTCCCGGCCGATTGGCTCCGGAGACCCAGCCTCCCCAGAAGAAATACGCCGATAGAGCCTTGAGATCCTCCGGTCTGGTGATATAGCCGGGCGTGCGGAATTTCTCCGGATAGGTCGGGTCCGTAAACATCCGGGTGTAATGCTTCTGCAGCTCCCGGTACGCGTACACCTGCGCGTCATTAAGACGAATCTGCCCGGCCGATTTTGCATAATTGTTCTCGTGGATCTCCCGCTGCACCCTCATGGCGATGCCGTCTTCATCCGCCTGGGTTACCGGGCGACGCGCCGCGATCTCCCTTTTATAGAAACTGCGCATGGCTACGACGGTACGGTGCAGGGCATCGGCCGTGAAATCCGGCCCGCGCTCCGCACCGTCGCCCCAGAAGGAGCCCCACGTCATCAGTCCCCTAATGTGGAACAGTTTTTTGCCGGAAACGATCTCCTGCGTGGCGATCACCGTCTTTCCGGAAGTTGCCGATACAAAGTCAACCACCGGCGGCGCACCCGCATACGTCCACGTCCCCAGCGCAACAAGCCCGACAATGCTGATTAAGGCTACAACAGCGAAGTGGGCCCACCAGTACTTCTTTGTCAGCAGAACCGTAGCAAAATTTTTCACCCCGGGGCTTCTCCTAAAATTGTTGACCGCGGTCATTGCCGTCCTCCTCAGCCTCCCCAAATGCCTCCCGGCTCGCTGGATTCCGCAGTCGCAGACCGCGATGGGACCAACGGGATAACGCGGTGGGTAATCCTATCAAGAGCATTCAAGGGAGGAAAGTAGTTACTTTTCCGTGCCCGTCAGATCAGCAGTGAAATGTTCACTGTTTGCAAGCCAAGCGGAGCGCCACTGCAGCCCGCGCCTCGCGCCGGGCAGACCGCGACCTCCGGGTGGAGCAAGCTTTGGCCCACCGCCCGGAATCGGCCCTCGCCGGATGATGACGCTCCTTGAGCCGGATGAGAATGAATTATCCTCTACTTTAGCCAGAGCGTTGCAGCATGCTGGTCTTGGCCATTTTCCTTCGTTTTGTCCGGAACAGCCAGTCGTGCCTTGACTGCTGTTGTCGGTCTGCAAACGCGCTTCAAGAACCTTCCGTCTGTCTCCCACGCCCTGGGCACTGAGCCGGTCAGCGCCGTGAGATGTTTGCGAGCCGTTATCACCCGCTCATCATCCCCATACAGGTGCTCCACCAGCGGGATGGCTAAACCGTGAAAGGAGATCCCCTTTTCCTCTCCTGCCTCGTTGTGCGAGACGATCAGCCACTCCCTCACGCATGAGTTGAATACTTGCGGGTCATCATAAAACCCATCGTTTAACTTGCCTTCCAGCGCTTCAGCGTATCTTTGATGAGTATCAAGGTCGTCCTTGTCTTTCTTGAGAGCGCGTTCACAGAACCTGATCGCCTGATCATATCTGTGCACGCGAATAGCGTACTCTGCGGAAAGCCTCAGCGAATTCGGGCTGGAGGTCGTCTCCGCCATTGCCTCAATCGAAGTAAGCGGCTTGGAGGAGTGAGATTTTCCCTCCGTCTCTTCGCCAATTGCCGGCGAGTTGGACGAGCTTAGAGCCAGGACCAGGCACGACAGCCAGGCAATTGCTGGAGGAGCGCTCCGGGCAGCGCACGATCGGGCAAAGTCCGCTTGGTCGTCCGGTCGAGTACCTGCCGATTGGATCATAGGGTAAACCTTCTCACCGAGGCTACTGGCGCATCGTATCCGATCGATACTGGCCTGGTGTTATATTTGCCTCATATTCCATTCCGGATTCCGCGCCGGTGACCGCCGGGGGTCTCCTCAGCAGGCGGCGCCTGGATGCCCTTATCCCTATTCCTTGCTGCCAATAAGAATAACGTTCGTGCCGACCTGATAAGGAAATCCATTCTTGGGGTTCTTTATCTTCCCGTTGGCATAAAAACCGGTCGAACCAGTCTTGAATTCCCTGGCTTCGGCAGTGAGACTCCCCCAGACCTCCCCTGATGACGTCTTGAACTCGATAATCAACGCCTGCGGTGCATCGGTATCTACCTTCTTGGGCACAATCTGTCCTCCTCCTTAGTACGCTGCCTAATTCTACAAGAGCTGCATTGCCATGGCGCTTCCCCTCCAGCCCAAGATTTTATGAGGGCACTCGGCTGACATCCTAATCTTGATGGACAGCCGGAAGCTCCGGTCACAGACGCTGTGCCAGATAACGAGCAGTGCGGCTGTCCTTTGACCTGGCGACGTCTTCAGGCAGTCCGCATGCGACAACGCGCCCTCCGGCCTTGCCCGCACCCGGGCCGAGATCGATTATCCAATCCGCATCGGTGATCACGTCCATATCATGCTCGACGATTATCACGGTGTTGCCCGCATCGACGAGAGCATGGAGTAGACGCATCAATTTCTCGGTATCAGCCGGATGAAGTCCGGTCGTGGGCTCATCCAACAAATAAAGGGTGCTGCCGGCCTGCGCGCGTTGCAACTCCGTCGCCAGTTTGATTCTCTGGGCTTCGCCACCGGATAGCTCCGTCGCAGGCTGACCGAGCCGCAAGTAGCCTAACCCCACCTCGCGTAGCGTGCTCAACACACGGGCGACGGGCGGCAGGCCGGTGAAGAACTCGCCGGCTGCGTCCACGGTCATTTCCAGCACCTGAGCAATGTTGACTCCTTTGTATTTGACCACCAGCGTATCTTCGTTGTACCGGCTGCCGTGGCACACCGTGCATGGTGCGTAAACAGTCGGCAGGAACAGCAGCTCCACGGTGACGAAGCCCTCGCCCTCGCAATTCGCGCAGCGGCCGCCGGCAACGTTAAAGGAAAATCGGCTGGCGTTATAGCCGCGCGCTTTGGCCTCCGCCGTGGAGGCGAAAGTTTTGCGTATATGATCGAAAAGCCCGGTGTAGGTGGCGAGATTCGATCGAGGCGTCCTCCCGATCGGTCTTTGATCGACACATATCAGCCGGCGGATCGCCTCCGCTCCCTGGATTGCGGGCAGCGGCGCCTCTTCCCGGCCGCGCTCGACCTCACCTTCAGGCTCATCCTGCGGCCCTTCCTCAGCTTCACCGGATACGGCCGTACCCAGGTGCGCCGCGATGGTTTCGAACAAGACCTGGCTGACCAGCGTGGATTTGCCTGAGCCCGATACGCCGGTTACGGCGGTAAATGCGCCCAGCGGAAACTCGACGCGCAGATTCTCCAGATTGTGCCTGTAGATGCCGCTCAGCTTGAGCCAACCCTGCGGTGCTCGCGGCTTCCTGTGTCGTCGGGAAGCATTATCAAACAGATACCGGCGGGTCACGGAGTCTTGGCAATTGGCCAATCCCTCTATTGGACCGCTGTAAAGCAATGTCCCACCGTGGTCACCGGCGCCCGGCCCGAGATCGACTATCCAGTCCGCCTGGCGCGCGACGTCCATTTCATGCTCGACGACCATGAGAGAGTTTCCCGCTTCCTCGAGGCGGCGAAGCATTTTGAGCAGCGGCTCCATATCAGCCGGGTGCAGCCCGGCTGAAGGCTCGTCCAGGATGTAATTGACGCCGAACAACCCCGAGCGAAGTTGCGTCGTCAGCCTTAAACGCTGCAGCTCACCGGCGGACAAGGTGGCAGCGGGGCGGGAAAGCGTGAGGTAGTCCAGCCCCAGCTCGGCGATAAGGGAGATGCGCTCTGAGAGATCCGCCGTTATCAACGCCGCCGCCTCTGAGGCTTCCCCTGACGTTTCACCGGGCAGCGCGCTGTTCGATGCCGGCGCCTGCGAAAGCAACGCGAACAGCTCCGCAAGAGGCATCTGGGTAAGCTCGGCGATATCCTTGCCAAGGAAACGCACCGCCAGCGATTCGGCTTTCAAACGCTTACCGTTGCATGCGGAGCAGACCGCCGTCTCCATAAAAGATGCCGCGCGCTTTCGCAGCGTGGCGCTCTCCGTATTGGCGAAAGTATGCAGGACGTATCTGGCCGCGCTCATGTAAGTGCCCTGATACGGTCTCTGAATGCGATGCGCCTCGCGCTCCGCATAGACGGTCACCACCGGTTTCTCATCGGTGAAAAGGATCCAGTCGCGATCTTTGCTGGGCAGATCTTTCCAGGGCCTGTCCACATCGAAACCAAGCGTGGCCAGGATATCTCGCAGGTTCTTGCCTTGCCAGGCGCCGGGCCAGGCGGCAATCGCTCCTTCACGAATGGTGAGCGATGGATCGGGCACAAGCGATCTCTCGCTGACCGTATGCACAACTCCCATGCCGTGGCAGGTTTCGCAAGCGCCAACCACGGTGTTCGCCGAAAATGCGTCGGAATCCAGTCGTCTGGTAGCGCCCTCAGGGTAGGTGCCGGCGCGCGAGAACAGCATGCGCAATAGATTGGACAGCTTCGTCAATGTGCCGACCGAGGAGCGGGCACCGGGATCGGCGCGCCTTTGCTGCAAGGCCACGGCCGGTTGCAGATGCTCTATCTCGGTGACATGGGGCGCCGGCAACTGGTTCAGGAGCCGCCGGGCATAAGGAGAGATGGAGTCGAAGTACCGCCGCTGCGCCTCCGCATAGATTGTGCCGAAAGCCAGCGATGATTTGCCCGAGCCGGAAACGCCCGTGAACACGACGAAAGCATTGCGTGGTATCTCGACGTCGATGTTCTGCAGGTTATTCTGGCGAGCCCCGCGAATCTTCAAGAAACCGTCCGGTTGCCCGGCTCTTTGCGAGGTCGACTCTTTCGATTCACCCATTGACATCCCGTGACCGCGGAAACACGATCAATTGAAACACAACCGCGAGCCAGGGGACGTGGCTTATGAAACATCCCAACGGGAAGTTGTATAGACCGGCCGCGACATTCCGCGATCGGCGCCCCTGGCGGCGTCGCGCTCGGCGCCGGACTGGGCATCATTCTCAATAGAATGTTCTAGAGCACCTGATTCTGAGCCTGCGGTCGCGTGTAAGATTGGCCTTCGATTCATATCCGGCTATCATTGTTCCGATCTGCGGAATGAGTTTCCAATCCGATGGCCGGCTCAGAGTCTATTCAAGTTTTAGCCATGCTGGGCAGCGACGCAAGCAGTCGGGCCTTGCGCGAAGTCTTATCAAGACTTCGCGGTGTGTCGCTTGTCGAAGAAGCGACGTACGAAATCGAGGCGTTGCAGAAGCTTAAAGACAAACACGTGGATGTTGTTCTGCTGGATTTGAGTTTGCGGGACGTAGACAGCGTCAGCCTCACCCGGCAGATCAGGCGGTCGCATCCGACGGTCCGGGTGTTGATCTCCACCTCCTTCCGGCGCGCCAGCGACGTCTTTTCTGCGCTCGATGCTGGCGCAGATGGCTACGTGCTCAAGGGAAATGATAAGGGTCTGGAAGCCGCTATCGGAACGGTCAGGCTGGGTGCGGTTTGGCTTGATCCCGGCATCGCCACCCAGATGCTGGATGCAATCGCCTCAGAATCAAGCAAGGGCAAGGAAGCGCACCGCACCTTGCCGACAGGATACATGCCCATTCCACTGTTGCCGGAGGAGAAGGACCTCTTGGACAAAGTGGCGGGCAGCAACTGCGTAGACGGGGTCTGCATGATCGACCCGGAGTTTCTGAAGAAGCTGAGACGATTTGATCCCGCTCAAAAAGGCTGGTGACTCCCGGATAACCATGGTTAACGCTCTTCAGCTCACGAGATAGCCGTCCAGTCCAAATTGCCGGCCAAGCCGCCGGAACTTGCGCAACGCCCGCGATTGAATTTGCTTGACCCGCTCGCTCAGGTGTCATGTTAATTTGCCTGGCGATCTCTTCCAGCGCCAAGCAGGCACCGCGGCCGCTTAAGCCGAAACGCAACTTGATCACTTCTTGCTCCCTTGCTGTCAGTCTTGCAAGCAAGGCATTGACCTGATGGTGCAAAAGCGCATCAGACACTTTCTCCTCCACTGATGCATGAGAGTCAGGCAGAACCTCGATACCCGTACTTTCAGAATCATCATGAATCGGAGTATCTAGTGAAACGCAGCTCTTGCTGGCGTGAACAAGAGAGAGCACCTTCTGCGGCTCAATCCGTGAACATTGCGAAACCTCATCGACCGTCGGTGTTCTGCCTAGATTGAGGTTCAAGAGACTGATCGCCCTTTCAACTTTGCGCAAGTTGTGGTCAACATGATTCGGGAGCCTGATCATCCGACTCTTATCGGCAATGGCGCGCACCACGCTCTGCCGAATCCACCAGCTTGCGTAGGTAGAGAAACGGCAGCCCTTTTCGGGGTCGAATTTCTGCGCCGCGCGAATCAAGCCGAGATTGCCTTCCTGGATGAGATCTTCCAGGCTGACGCCGTAGCTTTTATATTGCTTGGCGATGCTGACGACAAGTCGCAGGTTGTAGGTGACAAGCTCAAGAACTGCTTTCTTATCGCCAGCTCGAGCCCGTCGTGCTATCGCAACCTCTTCCTCACGTGTTAGAAGCTTATGCCGCCTGAGCTGGCGCAAATAAGCATCGATAACATCCTCGCCGGCCGATTGTTGCTGGTCTCGTTCCTCGCGATATTCATACCCGTCAATCCGAGCATCATCTTCAAGTACCGCTATGCCTGCCTCCAGTTGGTCCATGCAGCTAACCATGGTCACCCCCCTTTCACGGAATGTCTATGCGTGCTCGCTAAAGGCCTTGTGGGACAAAGCCGTTGATAAACTTACTCGCTTGTGCACCCGGACGGGATCGGTAAATTGCTTTGCAAACGCAATTGTAGAGCTGGTCTCACTAAATCTTCTATCAGACAGGAGGGAAGAACCCTGTCTTTTAAACAAGATTTTAACGACTGTAAGCGTAACCCGGCTATAGCTTTGGATTATTGATTGGCGATAGTTCTTGCCCAGTAATAACGTTATATGGAAGCCGGCGTCAAGACGTTATAGACAGGCGGGGCGCTGCCGGCTCCCGCGTCTTCAGGCGGCGCATGCAACCCCGGGTAAATCCCGATCAAAAGCGCGCCGCACAGAAGCCACAATTCAGGCGGTATGCGCAACCATCTGCCAAGAAATAACTCCCTCCGCGCACTAGAGGACGCGAGCGTAAATCAAAACATCGGACCCTTCGCTGAATTGCTCTCTCTGTTGGTCGATTCGACCATCAAAGGCAAACCCGAGGCTACTTAATTTTGAAACCGGTCGTTGAGTTCCCTGGCATCGAAGCTTCGTTCACCGAGCCGTACTCGCCAGAGTCAAACAGTATCACTGAGCGATAATCAGCCACAAAAATGCCAGAGTTTTGCCGGGCTGCTGCCACAAGTTCAATGTAACTTGTCACTGTCAGCGGCAAACGGGGGCTAGGACACGTATGGACGACAATGAGCTGAACATCACAGCGCGGCGCCTGGAGAAGGAAGCGGAAGCTCAGGAGACAGGTGCTTTGAGCAGAGAGCTGAACAGCTTCAGCATAGAAGATCGACTGGCGCTGGCACGGGCGATGGAAGCGATCAACGATCGACGCCGGGAAGCCAATCACGACCTGCCCATCCTGGAGATCGGGACGACGCGAGATGCAGCAGGAAGAGAGCACCTGGAGGCAGTCGATATGAAATTCGAGAAGTCCTGGTTCAACCCGGGCAAGTATCTGTTCGGCAAGTATTCCGTAGTAGATGTATATCAGCCGCCGGCGCTCGAGCTTGGCAGCGGCCTCCTGCAGCAAGCAGCCGACGGCATTCGCGATCACAACCGCGAGCTCTCGGAAGCCGAGCGTATGCTGGCCGGCAAGTAGATCCCGCAGGGCATCGCCTTATCCTCGTCTTAGTGCCGATCTGCAATCGAGCTGCCCCTGGCGAGGGACTGCGACAACATCGGGGGATAGGGATCCGAAAGCTCTCGGCGTGCATCGCTGGGCTTAATGCTGCTACTAAGGCGTCCTCTTGAAGACCCCATGCGATCGCGTGGCCATCGTCAAAGCCGCGGCAAATTTCATCACCCTGCCGGCCACGACCCGGTCATCCTTGCCCTGGCTATGCAGGAGCCGGGACAGTAGCGAGTTATTGGCCATGAGCGACACGAGCGAGATCTCGCTGCGTGCAGCCGCTACCCCGAGGTCAAAGTTGTATTTGTCGGTTCGGCGCCGTCCAACCTGGTCGGCCTTCATCGCCCTGTCTAGCGCCGGTGAACTCGAAGCAATCAACAGCTCTTGACCGGCAGAGAGAGAAGCGTACGCCTGCCCCGTGTAAACGCGTACGCTGCCTTTTCTTGTTTCATAAAGATTGCGCACCTTGGTCACGGTGCCGAACTGCCGCACCATGACCGCGGCCCCTGTCTGAGCCAGGATCCTGCACCTGCTCGCTGCCACAACAGTTGGCTGGGAAGCCAGCACCAATATCTCACCTTGCCGTAACGATACGGTCCGGTCCGTTGCTACCGAGAGCTGTGCGCGTCCCGTATGTTTGATTGTGCAGCCGGACCAGGCAGCCGTCTGAATGGAACCGGCCCTGGGAATTGCGGCTGCTGCGGGCGGCAGGAAGCTGACTGGCTGGAGACCGGATTGATCCGCCAGCTCGTCTATCTGTCTGTCTGTAAGCTCAAGCATGTCCGGAGCCTGGTTGACCGATCTTTGCGTCGCCGCCGGCAGTTCCGGATCAGGAACGACATCGCCGGTTGTCCTGTCTCGTTGCTCGTCGCTGACGTCCTCAGCGCTAGGCGCGCCGCCCGGCCACGGCACCAGGCCAGAAGGATAAGCCCCGATGCCGGAATTGTTTGGTGAAGGCTGCGTTGCCGGTACGCTTATCAGCGCAGGCGCTGGGTTTGTGCCTACGCCGGGTCCGGCAGGCAATTGCAGTTGCGTAGCTCCGGCAGCGGCCGGACTGATAGGCGCAGACAGCGCCGGTGGATCGGCATTCATATACACGCCCCCCTGCAGGGTGATTGCCGAGCCTGGCAGTGAGCCGGTGCTGAAGACGATATTGGTGCCGACGGCATGAAGGCTGTTGCTGGGAGCCGCGGCAGTAATGCCGTAGGTGCCGAAGTAGACATAACCGCCGTGCTGCTGGTAGACGCTTACGTAGGGGGAGCCCCAGTTGCCGGGCACTGGTTTGGTGGGTATCTCTGTGCCGATTATCAGATATATGTTGCCGCCCGGCGCGTTGCCCTTCGTGTAAGCAGTAAGCTGGGCGTTTTGTCCCACTACAATCGAGCCGGCGGCTGTATTTGCATTCTCAATTGCAAGATTTCCATAGTCGGCGCTTAATACAGAGCCGTTTGCCACCTGCAGCACGCCGGTGCCTGCCGTGAGGCTGAGAGAACCGCCCTGGGCCGTGATGCTGCCGGCGGTGAGCCCCGAGGTGGATGTGGCCGCGGTGAAGGAAGTGTCGGCGCCGCCTGAAAGCGCGCCGGTGAGGCTGCCTTGATTCACCAGCACCGCGCCAAACTTGCTCGATAAATTAATGCCGCCGGCCGCCGCGATCACGCCACCGCCAGTGATATCGAGATCGGAGCTGCTCGAGAGGTAGAACGAGCCAGATGTCGAGAAAGTGCCCGAGTTGACTATCGGTGCCAGGGCGTGGTCCTCGAAGGTGAGCAACGTCCCCGTGACAGTTCCAGTTGCCGAGTTGTTGATCGTCAAGGTGCCGTTTGTTTGCATATCCACTTGCTGCACGCCATCAATCGTGCCGGAGTTGGTCAGGTTGAGCCCCTCGTTGCCGGTTGAGGCAAACTTTACCGTGCCTGCGGAACTTGTTACCGTGCCTGCATTGTTGACAGTCAAAACGCCGCCATCAGTAAGGAACGTTGCTTGGCCTGTTGAAGTAATCGTTCCCGATGCTGAGTTGGTGACGTTAAGATCGCCGCCGTGCTGTATGAGGCTGAACTCATCTGTTTGACTTTCGATCAAGCCCGAGTTCACAAACGTTGTGGTGGCGTTGTGACCGCCATTGTCGATAATTTCAACCTGCGTGCGAGCAATTATTGTGCAGCAGTTGGAGAAGTAGGTGTTTCCGCTGTTGTTCGTAAACTCGACCTCATCTGTCAGGCTCTGGATCAAGCCGGAGTTGTTGAACGTGACAAGCCCCTTCCCGCCACCGTCGCTGGTGACGTCGACCGGTCCGGAGGCGACCATGGTGCAATAGTTGTTGAAGTTCATGATTCCGCCGTGATTGGTTATCAGGATGGCATCGGTCAAACTCTTTATTTGGCCGTAATTCACAAATGTCAAGTTGCCGCCGTTGACGGTGACGTCAAAGGCTTGATAGGCACTAATTGCGCCTGAGTTGGTGAAATTGCCGTCGCCACCGCTGGCGGTGAACTCAATTTCGCCCGACCGGCTCACCAGGGTTCCCGTGTTCGTAAAGGTGTTGTTTGGGCTGAGAATAAAGCTGAAAGAACCATTGATACTAATCAATCCGGTGCCTGGCAAGGGAGCCATGCCGCACTGACCGCAGCCTCCCCGGAAAGGCACGCCGCTGCTGGTGCCAATATTGTTGAGGGTAACGTTAGTGGAAGGGAGATTGAGGTTCCCGGTTGAGTAGATAGTACCCGTGTTGTTGATGGTCAGGCTGGGCCCGCTTGTGAAAGAAGTTATGCCACCGACTGTTGGTGGGGCCGTCGATGGCTGATTTGTTATCGTTATGTCACCTGACGTTGATTGCAGCGTGCCCCCGTTGTTGAGCGTGTCGGCGTCTACTTGCAGTGAAGGCGCCTGGACGCTGGCGCCGGGCTGGAGCGTGAGGTTGGTGGCCGCCAGGGTCAGCGTGCCGCTTGTCTGGGTGACGTCGAAGCCGGAGGCTAGCGTCACGCTCCCCGTGCCGCTGGCAAACTCAACGTCCGGCGCTGTGATCGCGCCTAGACTGAGGCCGCTGTCCGGAGCCACGACAATGAAGGATGTCGCGGCGCTGCCTGTCACCGTTCCGGTAATGGAGTTCTGGTTTAGGCTGACGCCGCCGGTTGTGCTGGTGAAGCTTAGCCCGTCAGGAGCTGACAAAGTGCCTGTCCCCGACACGTATATGCTCGAGCCGCTGGTCATGCTCACCGTGCCGCCGGAGGAGAGGCTACCGGCATTGGTCACCGTAAGCGGACCACTGGTGTTGTTTTGTACTGACAGCGAGTTTGTTGCGGTGACGGAGCCGGTATTGTCCAGCGTGCCGGTATTGAGGGTAATGCTGTTGCCGGACAAGGTGCCGGCAACGCCAAGGTCGCCGCCATTGGACGCAGTCAACGTGACCGAGCCGCCGGAAACATTAACTCCTGAGCCCACCGCAATGCTGCCGCCGGATGTCACTGAAAGCGAGCCGCCAACTGAGGAGTTGCTGAACGCAACCGAGGAAGCGGTATCGACGATGGTGACGGAACCGGTAGTTGATACATCGATTTCCGGCGAGTTGACGTTGGTGAGGTTGATGTCCCCGGAGCCGGAGCTGACAATCAGGTCTGTGGCTGCGGTTACGGAGCTGCCGGCGGCGGTGTCCGTGACATTGCCCTTCCCGTTGGCAGATAGTGTCACGGTCGTGCCGCTGGACAGGGAGCCGGTGATAAGAATATTGCCGTTCGACCCGGCAGTGGTGGTGAGCACGAGAGCGCTGCCGCTGCCGCCGCTGATTGGGCCCGTGGTTGTCAGATCGCCGCCGGCCGCAACAAGGAGTGTGCCGCTGCCCAGGCTTGATGTGCCGACGGTCGTTGGCCCCCCGGTTGTTATGTCGATGGTGCCGGAGGCGGTGGTAACAGTCAGCGTGCTTTGTCCCGTGTTGCTGTCGGTGAGCGTGGCATTGCCGGCGCCGGTAGTCACGTTGAGGGTTCCGGCGCTGAGCGTGGTGTCACCGGTTTGACCGATGGAGCCGGAGCCGCCTGCATTCAGGCTCAGCGTGCCACCGCCGAGGTTGATGTTGCCTAAAGTGATGCTGCCGCTGGAAGCGGCAGCGGTGGAAAGTCCGAGGGTGCTGCCGGTGGAACCAGTGATGGTGCCCGTGGTTGAGAGATTGCCCGGGGAGCTGACAGTAAGAGCGCCGGTGCCCAGGCTGGAGGCGCCGAGGGTGGTTGTGCCGCCGGATGATATGTCGGCTTCGCCAGAGGCTATTGTCGCAGTCAAGGCCGTTGGACCGGAGGTAGTGAGGTTGAGCGTGCCGGAGCCCGTGGTGGCGGTGAGCGTGCTTGCGCCGGTGTTGCTGTTGGTCAAGGTGGCGCTGCCGGAGTCGGTGGAGACGCTCAAGCTGCCGGCGGACACTGCGGTGCCGCCGGTTTGAGAGATGGAGCCGGAGCCGCCGGCGCTCAGGTTGACCGTACCACCGCTGAGGCTGACGGTGCCTATCATAATGTTGCCGCCGGAGCCGGATGTGGTGGACAGGCCCAGGGTGCCGCCGGTTGAGCCGGAGATCGTGCCGGGGGCCGAAAGATTGCCGGAGGAGGAGACATCAAGGGTGCCGGTGCCGAGACTGGCGGCGCCGACGCTGGTGGTCCCACCGGATGATACCTCGATGGTGCCGGAGGTAGTAGTTGCGGTGACGGAGGTTGGGCCGGAGGTGGTGAGGTTGAGCGTGCCCGAGCCGGTGGTGGCGGTAAGCGTGCTCGCGCTCGTGTTGCTGTTGGTGAGTGTGGCACTGCCTGAGCCGGTGGTCACGCTCAAATTGTCTGTGGTGAGCGTGGTTCCGCCTGTCTGAGATATGGTGCCGGCGCCGCCAGCGGTAAGGTTTGTCGACCCGGCGCTTACGGTGCCCAATACAATATTGTAAGTTGACGTCGAGCCGACAGGCGGGGCGATCGTCAACGTGCCGGTGTTGATGGTACCGCTTGTGGTCAGGGTGCCCCCGGTACCAGTAGGCTCCACAGAGAGCGTTTGACTCATGGTGGCGCTGTTGCCGATGACTGTGGGATTGGTGCTGCTGGTGGCGACATAGGCGCTGCCAGCGACGTTAATGTAGATGGTACTGGCAGTGGTGGCGAAGAAGGATGTAGGAGAACCCACATTGCCGACCCCTGCCTCCAGGTAAATGATCGGGATCTGCAGGCTCGGCTGTCCGCTTGCGCTGATGGTGCCTGAGCCACCGGCGCTGAACGTAGCCTGTCCGGCGGTGATGTCACCACCAACAATTATGTTTCCACCACTGGCAGCCGTTGTCTCCAGGGTAATGGTGCCACCGGAGAGCGTCCCCGTGGTGGCGAGCGTACCGCCTGCCGTCACGGTAAGCGAACCGGTGCCGACGTTTGATGCACCGACGCCGGTTGAGCCTGTGGCTGTAATTGCAATTGTGCCGCTCGTGCTTGATGCCGTCACCATGCCTGCCGTCGTTGTCAGCTTGGCTGCGCCTGAATCCGTGGTTACGGCAAGTGAGCTTGTGGTGAGCGAGCCTCCAGGCGTCTGGTCGATGATGCCAGTGCCTTGTGCCGTGAGCGCGGCGGTGCTGCTGGAGATATCGCCGAGGCTCATATGGCATCCGCAGCCAAGGCTGAGAGAGCCGGAAGTCGTGCCGCTGATGGTGACCACTCCCGAGCCGGTATCCGCAATTCCCACGGAGCCGCCCGCCAAGAAGGATATGCGGGTGGCGGACGTGCTTATGTCGATGCTGCTGCCGCTAAGCGAGAGCGAGCCACCGCCGAAGCCGCCGCCGGAGATCGAGCCGGTCGCGGTAAGCGAGGTAGTGCCCGATATGGACGTGCCCGTAATGCTGATGCCACCGCTCGCGTTTAGCGTCAATCCGCCGCCGGTGATGCTGCTGGCTGAGATACCGCCACTGGATGCGGTGACACTCAGCGAGCCCGTGCCCAGGCTGCCGGATACAGTTACCAGCGTGGCAGAGTCAAATACGGAGGTCTGCCCGCCAGTGCAATTGGCGACGACGGAGCTTGCGTTCGTATCAAGCGTGGCACTGCCTGCGGTTGTGTCGATAGTGAGAGTATCTGTTTTCACGACCGTCCCGGTAACCTGGCGTATATTGCCGACGGTGTCAAGCAACACTGACTGTGCTGAGATGTCGCACACGAGCAGGTCGGTCTGCGTGTAGACATCAAAAGATGTTTCGGCTGACCCGCGGACGGCGCCGGCGCATTCACCCTGATGTACGGTCACGGAGCCGCTGTTGCTGGTGAACCAAATTCCGCCCGGCACAAAAACGCCGTTTTGCACAACACCGGCCTGCAATAGACCGGTTCCATATACATCAACAGATAGATCCCCGGTAAACCAGTCGCTGCCGGTTGCTAAGATGTAGCCATTGTTCTGAACAAACAAACCACAGCCTGCAGGTCCTGTGACCCAGACCTCACCACCTTGGATGGCGCCATCGGTGTTGAGTCTCTCCCCTTGCGCCGCAATCGTCCCGTAGTTGTACAAATTGGCTGTGTTGATGTAAACGTAACCAGGCGTGTCGCCTTCTCCGGAAAACAGCTCAGCACCGGCATCAACAGTGACCGAACCGTTGCAACCCTGCGTAGACACAGTTACCCTGTTCATTGCAAAGGTATTGGCCGAAATTTCTATAGTTCCATCAGGGGACGTTGACTGCAAGGTCAATTTGTCGGTTGCTGTCACTGTTCCGGTGACGGTGATATTTCCACTAGCGCTCAGCAAGAAGTCATATCCGGTGGAAGCGACGGACAGCTGTCCGCCTAACGCTACAGCGGCGGCGGTGTCCGAGAGCGTTACGCTGCCCTTTGTATTGGCAACCAGATTTGCCGCGTTCGTGGAAGCAATCGTAATGTTGCCGGAACCGGACAAAAGCGTCAGTGCGCCAGCACTTATGCTGGAGCCCGTGGTGGCTTGAGTGATGCTGCCCAAGCCATCAGCAACCAGCTCAATGGTCGATGCACTGAGGTTGCCATTAATAAAGATGTTTCCGCTTGAGCTGGTTGCAGTGGCAATGCTGAGGTTGGTGGCGGCCGAAATGGATACCCCGCTGCCCACTGCCAGATCACCGCTGGCAGCGGGCGTGGCAGATGTCCCTACCGCGAAGGTGCCGCCGGAGCCTGTAATGGAGAGCGAGCCGCTGCTTCCTACATTGAGCCCGGTTGCGGCCAGGATTGTGCCTGAGTTGCTTATGCTGTTGGTCGTAAGTGACAAAGAACCATCTGAGGTCAATCTGGCACCGCTGCCAATCACCAGCCAGGGTGTGGGATTCTTGGAGTCTGAGGCGATGGAGATATATCCATTTGAAGGGGTTGTTGCTGATGCGCCTGCAAATGCTTCTGTGCCATATATAAATACCTGCGTATGGGTGCTCGACGGTGTCAGATCCAAGCTGATGGTCGAGTTCTTGGACTGGAAGCCTTGCAGAGTAACCGTGACGCCTGACGGGATAAATTCGGCTGTCAGCGGGGTTGCCGCCAGTGAGTTTGGGGTCAGGACAAGGCTGCTGCCGCTGATCGCTGCACCGCTGCTGTCGGTCGTAAATGAGCCGGTCGATCCCAGAGAGACGCCTGATCCGGGCATCTCGAGGCCCAGCAAGATATCTTGCGTTACGGCTAAACTGGTCAAGTCAAGGCTGGTTAGCGGCGTAAAGCCGTTGGTGACGCCGGGCGGTATCGGGCAAGTCTTATCGGGGTTGCTGACCAATATGCCATTGCTGACGATCTGACCGGCTACGGTTACCGTGCTGGAAGGTGTCTCACCACCATTTAACGACACGTTTGCCCCCCAGACGGAAATGCAGCAATACGGCGATTGTGTGAAGCTCGAGCTGTTGGCCAAAAACTGGCCCCCATACCAATCACTGACTTTACTGTTAACAGTGGTTGAAGCACCCGAAATTGTAATCTGCCCGTCGGGGCCGGCCTGGGCATTGTTGGCCGCGGCAGCCACATTGGCCCCGGCTGAGCCGCTTGACCCGAGACCGCCCTCACCGAACAAGGCTCCACCGCCACCGAAGCCCGGGCCGCCGCCGGCTCCGCCGCCTCCTGCTGCTCCGCCTCCCTGAAATCCGCCGCCGGTGCCCCCCGCAGAGCCACCCTGGCCGCCGCCAAAGAGGCCACCGCCGCCGTTGCCCTGATCGAAACCGGAGCCACCGCCGCCACCACCAAAGCTGCCCCCGCCTCCGTTGGCACCGCCGGCGCCACCGCCTGCGGCCAGCACCGGACCGGCAATGAAGACAGTACCGGCTCCCGTTATGGATATCAGGCCAGCCGAGCCGCCGGCCCCGCCATAGCTGCCGCCGCCGCCACCGCCACCGGAGCTGTTGAGGTCGCCCTGTATGTCGATCCCACCATTGCTCGATTGAATGGTGATAGCACCACCCTCTCCGCCTTCGCCGCCCTTGTTCAGTGTGGCGCCGCATCCCCAGCATCCGCCGCCGCCACCGCCGAAGGTCCAGATGTTTTTGCTTGTTATTTCTTCAGTTGCTGTCAAGATTACTGCGCCGGCATCCTGCCCGCGAGCGCCGGCGCAGTTGAAGCAGGCGCCTCCAGCACCGCCCACGCCAGAGCTGTTTATGCTTCCAATTGTCAGCGCTCCGTTGGAAGCCTTGGTTCCGCTGGCTTGAACAGCGATGCCGGCACCGTTGGATTGCATGTTCAATGAGCCGGCGTTTATGGAACCGCCGGTGGTGCTAATCGGCAGGTCCGCCCCGCCGTATGCGACCTTGCCGGTGGCAGAGTCCATAGTGGTGGCTTGCCCGGGGTTGGCAATGATGCTCGTGATATCTACGCCGGCAGCCATGACTATCTGGCCGCCGAGCCCACTGAGGTTTGTGGCGCTGATCAAGTCACTGGTGCTGTTGACCTCGCTTATGTCTCCGGAGGCAAGCAAGGCGAAATTAACCGCGCCCTGAAGCTGGGCGTTGGTGAGGTTTATGGATTGAGCTACAGCGTTGACATAGGTGCCGGTGAAGCTTTGCGATCCGGTGAACGCCAGTGTGCCCTGGCTGGCTGCAAACGTTATCGTTGGTGCCGACATGCTTCCCGTGCCGCTGACACTAAGACCAGCGCTGTTGCTAATTAGCAACGTGGTACTTGCCTGAATTGATCCGTTGTTCTGAATCGATGGTGTAGTGATGGATAAAGAACCATCTGAGGTCAAGCTGCCGCCGCTGCCAACCACCATGGCCGGGCCCGACAGCGTAACACCGGTTTGCGGGCTGACAGCTATTACCGCGGTCGACGGTGTGGAATTGGCGCCCACAAAGCTTTCCGTGCCATTTACCTGGACCTGCTGGCTGTTGCTGCTGAGGGTAATATGAACAACATTGCTCGACCCGAAGCCCTGCATGGCGACCGCCACGCCTGACGGTATATTCTCCGCCGACAACCCCCCGCTGTTCGTAAACACGGAGGATGCAAAAGCGTTAGGCGCCAGATCGACCGAGCTGCCGCTGGTTGCCGCGCCGCTGCCGTTGGTTGTAAATAAGCCGGTTGGTCCCAGGGTCACGCCTGAACCACTTGTAGCGAGCCCGGACAAGATATCCATCGTCACTATAGAACTCGTTAGATCCAGACTGGTCAATGGTGTAAATGGAGCAATCAAACCTGCGGGTGCCGGGCAGTTGTTAGGATTGCTGACTACAACACCATTGTTTACAATCTGATCGACCACGATCACACTCTTGGAAGGCGTGTCGCCGCCGTTGAGCGATACATCGGCTCCCCACACGGAAACGCAAGCATACGGTGATTGGGAAAAGTTTGAACTATTTGCCAAAAATTGACTTCCATACCAACTACCAACATTACTGTTAATGGTGACTGAACTACCTGAAATTGTTATGTTTCCGTTAGGGCCTGCCGAGGCATTGTTGCCAGCAGTTGCTACATTCGCACCAGCCGAGCCACTACTGCCCAGCCCGCCCTCAGCAAACAGGGCTCCGCCCCCGCCAACGCCGGGACCGCCACTGGCAGCGCCGCCACCTCCTTGTCCGCCTCCCAGAAATCCACCGCCGGTGCCGCCCGTAGAACCGCCCTGACCACCGCCATAAAGTCCACCGCCGCCATTGCCCGAGTCGAAACCGGAGCCACCACCCGCGCCACCAAAGCTGCCCCCGCCTCCGTTGGCACCGCCACCGCCCCCACCTGCAGCCAGCACCGGACCCGCTATAAAAACTGATCCGGGTGCCGTTATGGATATCTGCCCGGCTGAGCCACCAGCGCCGCCAAAGCTACCGCCACCACCGCCACCGCCGGAGGCGTTCACGTCACCCTGCACATTGATCTCACCACTGATTGAGTTAATCTTAATAGCACCGCCGCTTCCTCCCGTGCCTCCCTTGTTTCCCGTAGCGTCACAGCCCCAGCAGCCACCGCCGCCGCCACCGAAGGCCCAAATGTACCCGGTGGTGATTTTTGCGCTCGCCGTCAAAGTCACCGCGCCGGCATCCTGACCCGGAGCCCCGGCGCAGTTAAAGCAGGCGCCGCCGGCTCCGCCCGAGCCGGAGCTATTAAGACTTCCTATTGTTACCATTCCGTTAGAACTGCTGGTGCCTGTGGCTTGAACAGCAATGTTGGCACTGTTGGTCTGCAGGGCCAATGAGCCGGCGTTTATCGAACCGCCGGTAGTGCTGGCTTGCAGGTCTACACCACCATAGGCAACCTGCCCGGTGGCGGTATCTAATGTGGTGGCTTGACCCGGGTTACTGATGACACTGCTGATATTGACACCGGCAGCCTGTACAATCTGTCCGCCGAGCCCACTTACGTTTACCGCGCTGATCAAGTCACCGGTGCTGTTGACCTCGCTTATGTCTCCGGAGGCAAGCAAGGCGAAATTAACCGCGCCCTGAAGCTGGGCGTTGGTGAGGTTTATGGATTGAGCTACAGCGTTGACATAGGTGCCGGTGAAGCTTTGCGATCCGGTGAACGCCAGTGTGCCCTGGCTGGCTGCAAACGTTATCGTTGGTGCCGACATGCTTCCCGTGCCGCTGACACTAAGACCAGCGCTGTTGCTAATTAGCAACGTGGTACTTGCCTGAATTGATCCGTTGTTCTGAATCGATGGTGTAGTGATGGATAAAGAACCATCTGAGGTCAAGCTGCCGCCGCTGCCAACCACCATGGCCGGGCCCGACAGCGTAACACCGGTTTGCGGGCTGACAGCTATTACCGCGGTCGACGGTGTGGAATTGGCGCCCACAAAGCTTTCCGTGCCATTTACCTGGACCTGCTGGCTGTTGCTGCTGAGGGTAATATGAACAACATTGCTCGACCCGAAGCCCTGCATGGCGACCGCCACGCCTGACGGTATATTCTCCGCCGACAACCCCCCGCTGTTCGTAAACACGGAGGATGCAAAAGCGTTAGGCGCCAGATCGACCGAGCTGCCGCTGGTTGCCGCGCCGCTGCCGTTGGTTGTAAATAAGCCGGTTGGTCCCAGGGTCACGCCTGAACCACTTGTAGCGAGCCCGGACAAGATATCCATCGTCACTATAGAACTTGTTAGATCCAGACTGGTCAATGGTGTGAATGGAGCAATCAAACCTGCCGGTGCCGGGCAGTTGTTAGGATTGCTGACTAAAACACCATTGTTTAAAACCTGATCGACCACGATCACACTCTTGGAAGGCGTGTCGCCACCGTTAAGCGACACGTTGGCTCCCCATATGGAAACGCAAGCATATGGCGACTGCGCAAAGGGATTGCTGGATTGCCCGGGATAGAACAGGTTTCCGTAAAATATCCCCGCATTGCCGTTTATGCTGATGCCGCTGCCGGCAATGGTGATACTGCCGTTGGCGCCTGTGGAGCCGCCTTGCGTACCTCCCAGTCCAGGTTGGTTGACGTAGGTTTGACCTGCGCCGGTGCCGAAAAGACCGGGAGTATTGCTGTAGCCGGAGGGAAGGAAGAAGGTCGGGGCGGAGCCGCCCTGGCCGGCGGAGCCGTTGCCGCCGCCGTTGCTACCGCTTGCGGAGCCCTGACCGCCGCCGAAGAAGCCGCCGCCGGCTGCGCCGGGCCAAATTGCCGATCCGTTGGCGCAGCTGGTGCAGCCAGCGCCGCCGCCGCCAAAGAGTCCGCCACCGCCGGCACCGCCGTCGCCGCCGCCGCCGCCGCCGCCAAAGCTGGCACCGCCCGGGCCCCACCAGGTGGCGACTGAGGTTTGAGCACCGGTGACCGATCCCCCGCCGCCTCCTGCTGCGAGGATTGGACCTGCGCTGGAGAAGGTGCCACCCTGGCCGGTTGTGATGTTCACGCTACCGGCACTTCCTCCCCCGCCTCCGGGAGCTGAGAAAAATACGAGCGTGAACCCGTCCGGGGTGCCGCCGCCACCACCACCGCCACCACCGGAGGTGTTGATGTCCCCATTAACGGTGATGCTGCCTGAGCTGGACGTCAACTTAACTGCGCCACCGGCGCCGCCGGCTGCACCGGCAGTGTAGGGGCCGCCGGAGGCAGCCAGTCCGCCGCCGCCACCACCGCCGAATGCCCAGATGTAACCGGTGGTGATGTCTCCACTTGCCGTTACAGTCACCGCGCCGCCGGCTTGTCCCGGCTGGGCCGTGGTGGCGGCGCCGTTAGCCCACTGAGATCCTTGGCCCCCGGCGCCGGAACTGTTTATATTGCCGATGTTGACTGCTCCTCCTAGATTTCCATTTGAGTTTGCCTGCAGAATTACGGCACCGCTGTTGGTGAACAGGTTGACGCCACTGGCGTTAAGAGATCCGCCGGACAGGCTGGCGCTCCCGAGGGTTACAGAGTTATCGGGGTTGAGCGTGTAGGTTGTGCCCGCGGCGATCGTGATACTACCACCGGTGCCTGCCTGGTTCGATGTGTCGAGAGTGCCTGGCGCGATATTCAGGTAGCCTGTAGCGGCAATGTTAACAGACGTGGACGGCAATGCTCCAACAGTACCGCCAATTCCTAAGGGGCCTTGAGAGAGGATATTGAGCACACTCGGTGCTGCGAGCGTATTGATGTTTCCAATCGACAAAACACCCGACATTAGCACATTCAAAACGTTGAAAAACCCATTTGCGGCACCAAAATACAGCAGGCCCGGAACTTGGGCGACCGTAGCAGAAATGCTCGCTGTGCCGCTCGTGGTGCCAAGCTGTCCAGCGAGGTCGACCGGTGGCATCGCGCCGGTGCCCGCCGTCGTGGCCGTTAGATTGATATTCCCACCGGCAACGGAGAGGTTAGCAAATGGTGAAGTGGTAAATGGCCCATTACTTGTTGACAGGCCAAAAAGGGTGGTGTAGTCGTTAGTAACAGTGCCCCCTATGTTAATCGTGGCGGCCTGAATTGTGACAGTGGCGCTGGCACCGGCCACGCCGCCCTGGCTGCCACCGCTGCCAGGTAGTCCTGCGTAGGTTTGACCTGCGCCGGTGCCAAACACACCCGGGGTGTCGTCGTAACCAGGAGGGACGGTGAAAGCACCTGGTGAGCCACCCTGGCCTGGCGAACCGTTGCCACCAGTTCCAGCACCTGCGCCCCCTCCAAAGAAACCGCCACCGGCTGCGCCTGGCCAGATGCCAGAACCGACTGCGGTAACCCCGCCGCCCCCGCCGCCGTAAAGACCGCCGCCACCGGCGCCGCCGTCTCCACCGCCGCCGCCGCCGCCAAAGCTGGCACCGCCCGGGCCCCACCAGGTAGCGACTGAGGCTTGAGCACCGGTTACCGATCCCCCGCCGCCTCCTGCTGCGAGGATTGGCCCATTTGCAGAGAAGGTACCGTTTGATCCAGATGTGATTGTAATAGCCCCTGCATTCCCTCCGCTGCCGCCTGTCCCCGTCAGGATCGGTGAAAACGTGTCCGGAGTGCCCCCGCCCCCGCCGCCGCCGCCGCCGGAGGTGTTGATGTCTCCCATGATGGTGATGGTGCCCGTTGTTGCGCTGGTTGTAAGAATGACAGATCCTCCATTGCCCCCCGGTGCGCCGGCCGTGATTGTAGTGTTGTTTGCATCCAGCCCGCCGCCGCCGCCGCCGCCGAATGCCCAGATGGAGCCGGTGGTGATGCTCCCGCCCGCTGTCACCGTTACGGAACCGGCCGACTGTCCGGGCTGGGCTGCGGTGGCTGCGCCGTTTACCCACTGCGAGCCTTGCCCGCCGGCGCCGGAGGTGTTGATGTTTCCTATGCTGACGCTGCCGCTATCCGTGCTCACGCTATGGGCGAGTAAAAGCACCGCGGCGCCGTTGGTGCCGAGCGATACTACTGTGGACGTTGTTGCTGGTGCTAAGGATATAGATCCGCCCGTGCTGCTGGCAGCCCCGAAAACCAGCCAGTTTGCCGAAGGGGAATACGAAGCCGCTGCGGCGTCACCAGCTGAAAGGATAATTTGGCCGCCTGCTCCGCTTGTTGCGGATGCATTGATGACCGCATTGGCCGGTGCTCCTACAGCAGTTATGTCCCCGCCGGCAAGCGCCACGAAGTCGGCGCCGCCAGTGGAATATGTTGCTCCGCAGCTGCCGCAGGAGAAAAGGCTGACCGGACTGCCGTTTGTGCCGTTAAGATCGAGATTTCCGGCACTGGCAAACACGATTACTGGGGTGGTGGCTTGCACGCTGCCAGTGACGCTCAAACCATCTCCCAAGGTGTACGTGACCGGCGTTGTTGCAACCGGCTTGATGAGCACTGGTGCGGCAATTGTGCCGGTGACAAACAATATGCTGCCGCCGAGCACCGAATACGAGTTATAAGCGGAGCCGGTAAATGCGCTCGCGTTGCCGGATTCTGGGGCCGTGCCGCCGTAGGTGGTGCCTGCGGTCCCATTGACTGCCACCGTTTGCCCACTGATCAAAATTGCCCCACTGCTCCCGGCGGCACCGCCGGTTCCGCCAGCATAATAGGCGCTCACGCCGCTGGCCCCGGGATTGCCCACGGCGCCACCGGCGCCGCCGCTGCCGGACAAGGTTTCCAGGCCACCGCCGCCGCCCGCTCCAAACAGACCTCCGGCACCGCCGCTTCCGCTGCTGCCTGCGGCGCTGCCGTCGGCATTCTCGGCCGTTCCGCCGGCGCCGTAGCCGCCCCCGCTGGCGCCCCCGTTTGTGCTGCCGGCGGCGCCTGCTCCGAAAATGCCGCCTCCCGAACCGCCGCTTACGGAGTTTTCCGGATAACCGCCACCGCCGCCGCCACCCACTAATCCGCCACCACCGCCACCACCATCACCTCCCGGGTAGCCATTGTTGAACCCGCCGCCGCCGCCCCCGCCGCCGCCGAAGCTGCCGCCGCCCCCGCCGGCACCGCCGTTGGCGACACTGGCTTGTTGGCTGCCGCTGCCGCCGCCGCCACCGCCACCGGCGGCCAGGATCGGTCCGAGGACTGAAACTGTACCCTGGGCCGCCGTCAAAGTAATACTGCCTGCCGCTCCACCTGCTCCGCCATTCCAAGCATCGCCGCCGCCGCCACCACCGCCGCCCCCGGAGCTGTTGATATCGCCACGAGTAGTTATAGCTCCTGCCGATGAGGCAACTTGAATTTGGCCGCCAGCGCCGCCGTTGCCACCAGCGCCGTTGTATATCCCGCCTGTGCCGCCAGAACCGCCGCCCCCATATGCATGCAGATAACCGGTCTGCACGGTGCCGTCGCCCTGAATTGTTATGTTGCCCGCCGCCTGTCCAGGATTGCTGCCGGACAGGGTGCCAACTCCACCTGCACCCGAACTCTCCACATTCCCTATGGTCACCGTGCCCGAGCTGGCGCTGGGCGCGGAGCCGGAAGCTGCGTGCGCCTGCAGCTGGATGTTATTGCCGTTTGTGAATAAACTGATGGAGGGTAGATTGATGCTGCCGCCCGTGCGGCTGGCACCGGCAATGTCAAAATCAGCGCCGGGGCCGTTAATGCAGGTTGTGCAGTTGACGGCTGGTGAGGAGGGATTGGCTGAGGCTGGGCCGGTTGTGCTTTGACTGCTGCCGCTGACCGTGAAGTTAACCCCTGCCGCAAGTGTAATTGCGCCTCCAGTGCCGCTGGAGTTGGAGGCGTCTATTGTGTAATGGGTCCCTGAACTCAAGCTTCCAGCCCTGATGTCGCCGGTCGCCAGCGCCACGAAGTCGCCGCCGCTGGTCGAGTAGGTGGTGCCCGAGGAGAACAAGCCGCTTAAATCCAGGCTGCCGCCCTGAGCGTAAAAGATCGGATCGCCGGTCAGGTTCAGACTCACTACGTTAAGGTTTCCTCGGGCGGCCCCGACGCTTGCCGTGGCTCCAGAAACGCTGACGGCGCCGTCAATCCTGTCTGCGGCAACGTCAATCTGCCCGTTCGGGCTCAAAAACTGGACAGCGGCGCCGGAGAGCGCTCCACTGGAAAGTGTAAGGCTGGGGGTTTGAGAACTGCCCGTGAGCGCATCGCCAGTCAGGCTCGATGTTTGGAACAGCAAGCTGTCTTTGGCCAGGATGCTGCCCAGCAAGTTGTTTACGTTCAAGGTTGCAGTCGGGCTAAGGACCTGCAGGCTGCCGGACAGCGCTTGCAAGATCCCGCTATTCGCCAAGTTCGCGGTCGTAATTGAGAAGTTGCCGAGCTGGGATGAGATAACCCCATGATTTACTACGCTGGCTGCCTGCAGCGCGACCGCTTGGGCCGCCTCCATCCGTGGCGCCGCCCCACTTGTCCCGGCGGGTAGCGCGTTCAAAATCTGACCGCCGGCTGTCATTGTCAGGTTGCCGGCGCTGGAAATTGTTCCGCTGTTTATAATGTTGTTCAGGGCGTTTATCGTCAGGCTCGTGTTGGCGACAACTCCGGTCATTTGAAGCGAGCCAGGAAGCACCGTTGTAATAACGCCACCTGGTTGATTCAAAAAGTTGTTTACATTGACAATGGCATTGATTATATGCGGGTTCGTGGACAAGACATAAAAGGTGCCGGCATTGGTCAAATTGTCGGACAGATTGAGGGCGCCGTTGCGAGCGACATTGTCTACCACCGTCACGCCCGCAGGGACGACAAGATTGGCGAGGTGCTGGCTCACGCCCGCGGTGATCGAGAGGCTGCCGCCTACCGCATTGCCCTGAGCGCCGAGAACGATTGATTGGTGACCGGTGTTAACAACCTGGCTGACGGCGACTAGCTCGGCCGCTGTGAGCGACATGCCGGGAGCCACGGACAGCGTCGAATCTCCGACCCTAATGTTGACTGTAGACAGGTGGTGCAGGTGTCCAGCGGAAAGCGAACTCACCGCCGAGCTGAGGTCGAGGTTGATCGATGTGATGTCGTGGTGGTGCTGGATGGGGACCAGGGTGCTCAAGTCCGCATGCCAGGGAGTTGGTTGGATGGCCGCAGGCTGCGGAGGAGGTGTCTGCGCTTCCGGGGCTGATAGAGCTGCCGGCATTGAGCCTACGGCAAGTTGAAAAACAAGCAGTAGATACAGAATTTTGACCTTTTCCATGACATTTGCCTCACCAGCCGGCAAACTTCGGATAAGGTTCTGTCAACTAGGGTTTGCGCCAATTCAACAGATTGCCACGAATCCACCAGGTTCAGAACCCAGTGCTTCCTATGTCCCCCCGGCTGTTAAGTCACAGAAGCTGTGGACTTCTCAACAGACCGGCCCGCAAATCAGACGCACATTCATCTATGCGTTGGTCATTATCACGCCCAACGTCCAACCCAATAGCCTGCCTTGTCCCCTCCCAAACAGGTCCATCACATCAGGTACCCCTATTGCCCCTCTTTTACCCGCAATTCATGAGTATGTCTATAGCAACATTCAATCATCGACAAATTCGGTGGTCAAGGGATAAGCCATTAAAAGACGGGGCAGACAACAGGGACAATTTCTCAACAACCCTCACAGGTATCTGATTTGGAGAATACTGGTTGCTCAGCTGTGTTAAAGGCTGTCTTCACGGCGGGCAGGCCGATCACAAAACTTTACATTTGCCGACGACGGCCATCGCTGGCTGCCTTGAGATTAATCTGGCGCTGCTGACGGCGCCGGTTTGCGCGGTATACGGAAACAGAACTCGCTGCCCTTTCCTTCTTCGCTTTCCAACCCGATTGTCCCGCCGTGCTGCTCAACAAGCGCCTTGCAGACGCTGGGCTGTCCGGCTTCTATGGTGACGTTGTGCTGTTCTGCAAATTCAGCTACGGATTCAGCGGCCCGCTCCAGGATGGATGCCACCGATACCGGTGCCAGGGCCATCTCCATCATCCCCGATTCGAGCTTTTCCAGATCCAAAAGCTCCTTTACCAGCGAGATCAAACGCTGGATGCTTCGCTCCGCTTGCTCTGCTTTACGCTTCAAGTCGTCCTGTTTAATTGCTCCTTTGGTGAGAAGCGACAAAAAGACATAAACCCCGGTCAGTGGTGTGCGCAGCGCGGCAATGCTGGCATCGGTATCAGACGTCCAGACATGGGCAAGCAGCGCTTTCGGGCGAGAACACCTGGTCGGGATCGGGCCGCAAAAACTCCAGGAGCGCAAACTCTTTGGGCAGAAGCGCAATCGGCTGACGGTTGAGCGTCGTGCGGTGCTTGACCGGCTCGCGGCAAAGATCGCCGGCCGTCAGGACTGAGCCGGTTAAAGCTGTCGGTCGCCGCTGCAAAGCGCGCACACGTGCCGCCAGCTCTCGCGCGTGAAACGGTTTGGCCAGGTAATCATCGGCGCCCGAGTCCAGCCCGACCACTTTGTCGGTTACCTCTGCCGGTGAGCATAAGAATGGGCGTCTCGCCGCCCCGCCCGCTAAACTCTTTGCAAACATCCAGCCCGCTTTTCCCAGGCAGCCCCCAATCCAAAAGGACAAGATCGTAGTTGCACACCCGCAACTGCCTGAAAGCGCTATCGTCGTCTCCGACCAGCTCTACCAGGTGTTGATCAAAAAGGCACGGCTATGCGCACCATGTCGGCAAGCTGCTTGCCGTCCCCTCTGGAAGGATTTTTGCCACCGCCGGAAGTGATTCGCCTCTTTGGTGCCCCGATCGAAACGCGCTCAGGCACACTTGAGTTGATTAATACCAAGTGCGAATCCTTTAGTCAATTCATGCCTGTCCCCCCTTTAAGACAGCAGCCCAACCCTTGAAGGGTTGGAGCTGTCTGCTCTCTGGCGTTGCGGTTAGGGACCCGCCAGAAGAGTTATTCAGGCTGCTGTCGCTTTCGCTGTTGCTCGCCGGTTGCAGCTGGAATTTATATGCTGCGGCTCTGCCGTCAGCCCATGACTCTAAGTTAGGTGAGGCTGTTTACAAGGTCGTAGCAGCGTTATGACAAATTTGGTCCAGCTCGTTAAAGATTGAACTTTTTGTCCTGGCGGATCGTATTAGTTAGGGACAGGTGCCTTCAAAACGGACTCGCTTCCACACCAGGCATGCCGGCCACATGCCGCATTAAAACGAGCGAGCCGGGTCCACCGCTGTGCTAGTGCCTGAGCAGTTGAATGGCGCTTCGAGCTGCAACTTGTGGCTGGGCGGGGCGACGGAGGAGTTCCATTGTTATTCGATGGGGGTTCGGCGTTGTGGCGCTGATTCTCCGATTCCATATGCCCTCATTAAGGTATGCGGCGCTTTGCCTTATTAACCGCCGGTTACTTCACATTTACGTATCCGTACGGGCGATCGTAGCGAAACGACTGGGCTGCGGTGCGCACAGCGTAGAGGTTTTGCCGGAAGACGTCGTCGCGGGCGTAAAAGCACAATCGCTGAAATGTTGGTGCGTACTCATCGGGTAGTTGCAAAGGAATGACGAGCTGATATCCGCGCTTTATTTCGCCCTCGAAGTAGCCTTCAATTGTTTCGATCGCTTTCGAGCCGTCCGGAAGGTTTACGGTGGCAGACTCATCGAGCGTGCCGATGAGCGGAAAGATTCCATTTACCATGCGGAGGATTGTGTCGTTATCAGCTATCGCTTCCGTTGCGGTGACCCTGGAAAATGAGTCGACGGTTTCCTCTGTGGCCGGATAACCGCGGACCATCCAGGTTATCGAAGTCCTCGGCTGATCCACTTTGGCAAGCACTACGGCTTGCGCGAGGGTCAGCGTTCCGGAAGTCGGTGCGCCAAGCCTTTCCCAGCCATCAGGAAGGCTCATGCTCCAGCCGTATTCGGAAGAATATCTGTTTCGCAGCACAGTCATATCAGTGTTTCCCCAACTCCAGATCGTACCGCTTGTGGCGCTGGTCTTCGAGGAAGTTGTAATCAGCAACAGCGTTGCCGTTGGCGATTACCCTGGTGTGATCTCCCGGCACAAGGGCCTCGCCTGCCGCATCGCCCTCCGGACCTGTCATGTTCTTGATCAGATCAGATTCCGAGACTGCCGTGTCTGGCGTGGAATGATCGTTTTTCATCCCCCATTGGTTCTGTATCAAGTATTTTCGCGGCTGTCCTTCTATGACGCCGACTATGGTGACAACGTGATTCGGGCGATGATCCGAATGAGGCGAGGCATTGAACGGCGGGGCGGTAGCGTCAACGGCCATGGTCATCGGCACGCCGTTCTTGTTACAGGCGTCCTTGAGCTCCCTCTCGTTGTGAATGAACGTGGTTGCCTTTTCCAGTCCGGTCATTTTGTAGCGAATGTCCGCCAGTTCCGCCGGCAGCAGTCCGGTGAAAGGCACTTCATTGTCGGATCCCTTGTTATGTGCCTTGTCGCCGGGCAAGAGTCGCCCAATGCCGTCGGGAGTGTTTTCGAAGTTCTTTGTCGGCCAGAACTCGGCGTGCAAGGCGGCGGTCTGAAAGATTCGGCCGGCGAGATCCCGTCCGCTGGAATCACGCATCTTCAGGTTGTGCACGTCCAGCTTTACGTCGCCCTTGACAGTGTGCATCACACCTTCGGATACCGCCTGGCGCACTATGTCGACGTACTTTCCTGGATTCGTCATTGCCAGGTCACGTTCAATTACCGAGACATTGCAGGACTCGGTGGTGCCCTGATAGATGTCCTCAGGCGCCGCCACGTGGCGCATGAGGTCTTTTCGCAGGGCGCTTTTCTCCGCCTTGCTGAGGTTTTTTGCGGTGTCTATCTTCTCCAGTGACTTATAAAATGCTTCGATCTTCTCTGGGTGTCCGTGGAACCGCCTGTGTATCTCAGCGACGTCACGCGTGTCGATATCCGGGTGCTTCTTGATGAATTCCTCCTCTGGTGCCGCAATCTTTTCCGTGACCTTAGATAGTAATCGCCGCGATCCGTGGTCGCTTGCAGATCTCCGTTCCGGTCGACGCTGTCATGGCGTCCGGGGGCAAGGGATTCTCTGCTCTGGTAGCCGCCTTCGTCCTTTGTCACCGTTCCCGTGTCCGGATCATACCGCCCCAATTCCCTGACCGGGACGCCCCTCCTGGGGGCAACGTCGATCTCGACGAGGCGCCTGGTAGTTTCGTCGTCGTAGACCGCTTTATTTCCGCCGAGCGGTGTTATCTCTGCGACCTCCGAGCCACCCGAGGTGACCTGCCCGCCTGTCATTTTTCCGTCCGCATCAACCTGAATTGTCGTTGTGCCGAAATCGTCGGTCCATTCGATGCTGACCGGTACCCCGTCTTCTTGATGAACCCTGGCCGGGCTGTAAGGTCCTCCCAGTTCGACATTTGACGATTGAATGTCTTTATCGAAAAGAACGGGCTTGCCAAATGTCCCGGTGATGCCGCTTTTGCCGCCCCCTTTCAGGTACTGGCGGTGCTCCTTCTCCTTGCGCGCCAGTTCGACCTTCCCGGCAGCTATTTCCTGCTGGCCGGGTTGGTCAGTCCTTTTACTTGCTTCCGCGGCCCTTTCAGCCTGCTTCTCATGTGAATCGGTCATGGCTGCTACCCTCGACCAATCCTTCTAACAAAATAGGCTGCTGAAAACTTTACGGCGCCTTTGTAACCAAGTTATTTATTGCCCGAAGTCGCCGCCGGGTTAACGATGGCCTGTAAGCCTGCCGAATCTCATGGTGCCTGTGGTACTTCTTTATCTGGGCAATCCCTGGTCCGGTTGCGGAGAAAGACCGTTTCGAACATGGCCAAAATCCTGATTGTTGAGGACGACCGGCAGCTTTCCGCTTTGATTGTGGATTTTCTGCAGGGCGAAGGACACGCCCCCGAGGCGGTTTACAAGGGGAGAGACGGCCGTGAGCGCCTGCAGTCAGGCGAGTACGACGCGGTAATCCTTGACTGGGAGCTGCCCGATGTTTCCGGCCCGGACATCTGCCGGCAACACAGGGAAGCCGGCGGCTTGACCCCGATACTGATGCTCACCGGAAAGAGGGACCTGGAGGACAAGGAGGCCGGACTTGATGCGGGAGCTGATGACTACCTGACGAAGCCATTTCAGTTGCGGGAGCTGTCTGCTCGCCTGCGGGCGCTCTTGCGGCGGGCGGCCGTATCCGCCAGGGCGGGTCGGAGCGAGCCGTCCGAAGCGTCCGCAGGCCCGATCCAGGCGGGTCACGTCATCGCCGGCAAATACAGGCTGGATAAGTTTATTGCCCAGGGAGGCATGGCCCATGTGTACCAGGCGACTCATCTCGGCATGGGCAAAATCGTGGTCGTGAAGCTACTTCAGGCGCATCTGCTCGACGATGCAACGCAGCGCAGCCGATTCGAGCAGGAGGCTCGGGCGATGGCCCGGATAAATCACGTCAACGTCGCTTCGATCTATGACACCGGTGTGGCGGTCAACGGGCAGCCTTATCTGGTGATGGAATATGTAAGCGGTGAGGCTCTCGTCGACAGGCTGGCGCGCGAAGGCTCTGTGCCGCTGGAGGACGCTCTGGAGATTCTCATTCAATGCTGCCGCGGGCTCGAGGTAGTGCACGCCGCCGGCATTGTTCACCGGGACCTGAAGCCCGACAACATCATGCTCCAGGAGATGAAGTCCCGTCCTGATTGGGTGAAGATCGTGGACTTTGGCATATCGCATCTGCTGGACTCGAAGCGCCGGCTCACTGACGCCGACAAGATAATCGGCAGCGCCGGTTTTATCGCGCCGGAGCAGCTGCGTGGCGATCAACTGGACAGCCGCACGGACGTCTATGCGCTGGGCGTCATATTCTTTTTGATCCTGACGAATGAGCTGCCGTTCAAAGCGAGCAATACACAGGCAATGTTTCTAAGGCAGTTGCAAACCGACCCGGATCCATTGTCCGATTATCTGCCGGAACTGCCGTCGGGACCGCTTGTGGACAGGGTATTGCAAAAGGCGTTGGCGAAAGATCCTGATGACCGCTACCAGACAATGGTGGAGCTCAGGTGCGATTTGGAGAGCCTGCTCGCCGAAACGCGCTGATCTGGCATCACAATGTTACCTCCAGCCGGCAGCCCGCCCTGAGGTTTTAGTGAAGTTTGATCGGAAGAACAGATCGGAAGCTGATGCAGGATGCTTCGATTCAAATGTCCCTTCCCCGGCGAACAGCTTCTGCGCGCCGGAACCGGTCAGCCAGGAGAGGGACTTCTCGTCGTGCTTCAGGTACGCGTCGAAGAAACGTGTCGTCGCCACCTGGGTGAGCTTGTGTTGTTTTGCGTCGAGCGGACTCTCAATGGCTCTCGGACGGCCGTTAAACACCATGTGATCGGCGCCTTTCAGGATCACAAGGTACTGGTCGCTCCCGGATATGTTGTCGTATGCCATCCGGCGGTCCCCGGCCTTTGTATCGCCGATCGGCGAGTCGTCTCGCGTGCCGGTGAAGTGGAAGCCGGGAATCGCGATGCTGCCGTAAATGAGCTTGGGATCGCCGAATCGCGCGGCCGGGGGGCTCAGGTACACGGCCGCTTTTATGCGCGGATCGCCTGACTGGAGCGCGGCGAATCTTCCGGCTCGCTGCCCGCTGGCCGCCAGAGCTGTCCATGCCCCGTACGAGTGCCCGGCGATGGCGATCGCGTTTAAGTCCAGTTTCCCCTGGAGGACGCCAGGCGCCTTGTTGCGCCGCTCGAGCTCGTTAAGGACAAAGTGCACGTCGTTGACCCGGTTGAGCGCGTGCCGCGGATCCGCGACTGTCTGCCTGAACTCGTCGAGCAACTCCGCTCTCGTGATTCCCGGGTTTTGCGCGGCTTTGGGCTTCCAGAACGACTCGTCGCTGCCGGGGTGCTGCATGGCTATACATATATATTGATGGTCCGCCCAGTGCTCACACAGGTATGAAGCCGCTTCGCGGGAACCGCCCAGTCCGTGCGAAAACAGAATGACGGGAAGAGGCGCTGATACCTCCGCGGGAATGTAGATCTTTACCGGAACAGTGCGGCTCCGGTCCCGATCCACCCAGTCCTCGTAATAAATCTGTACTCCGCTACCAGCCGGGATAGCGGCAATCACCGCCAGTGAGAGCAACAGCAAACTTCCCAGTGCTGCGACTAACGCGACTGAGACCGGAGAAGTGGTCGTTTTGTTCATGCTGGCTTGCTCCGTTGCCCCTTTGATGTATATAACGCCGCTGGTCGCAAAAAAGTTCAATGATCCTCGCAGATTTAATTGATCGGCCTGACGGTCAGGATCAGAAAGTAAGCAGCTAACGCCGGCCATAATTAAAGGATGCCGCGATCATCCGTAAGGATGATCGCGCTCTGCGCCGCACCTGGAGAGCTCCGCGGCCATGTCTTTTCAGGCACCCATCCCGAGGGCTGATGTCATGCCTGCCGAGCCGGGGCAGAATAGTGGATATATGTATCCAGTTATCCAATTGGAGGAGGAGGGAGTGATGTCAGATAACGTATTTGAACGTGAACCGGCGATGCGGCCGCTATCACGGGACCACGGGGTGCTCCTGGTGCTGACCCAGAGATTGCGCAAAGCCGCCGCCGGCACGGAGCAAGACCGGCTCCGCCTTGCCGGTGAGATCCGCGACAGATTTGCGGGACTGGTAGCAGAATATCTCGCCGACGAAACCGATGCGTTTTCATCGGTAAAGTTCAGCCGGTTTGTTTACAACGAGATTGTGAGTGATCACGCAAAGATCGCGCGGGCGGTAAAACGCTTGGCCGGTCCGAGCACGACGAAGCCGACGCCGGGTCGGTTCAATGCGCTTGCCGATCTCATCGAGCAGCACGTACGCTGGGATGAGCGGATGGTGCTGCCGTATCTCCAGCAGGAGCTGAGCGGCAACGATCTGGCCGCGCTGGCCGGACGGACCTCAGCGATAGAAGGCAGGCATATCCGGCCGATCAAGAGATTGCACCGCTCGATCAAGCTCGATAAGCAGGCCGGCGAAGCCCAGACATGCACGTGCGCGGACTCGCTGGAGAACACTCAGTAGCCTGCCATGCCCTTGATACCCGCTCAGCGGTAACCCCGGACACCCTTGGGAAAAGTGCAGCGCACCGCGAGCCGCTTACACGATTGGCACCGGATGTCTGCTCGGGGCCTGGGGCGGGGTCTGAAACCGTTTGGTCATTTCCTGTAGTGCGACTGGCACATCGTGATTAAGAACGGAGTCCGCCGGGCAATTGCATAGTAGTCACGTCCGGGAAAGGGGAGATGACCGCCGTGGCTATCGAGGGGGAATGGTAGCCCTGGCTACCACTGGGGGGCTTATGTCTGAAGTTATTAATTTTCAACGCGAGCTGGCGGAAGCCGAGGTTGCTCTTTTAAAGGCGGAAGAAACTTATGGAAAGGATCACGTCCAGGTGTCCTACTGCCTGGACAGGATAGTCAGGCTGCTGCGAAGCAATAATGTCAGACTGCTTGATGCCACCAACATGGAGGCTCGAGCGCGAGCCATTCGCGTCAAGCACAATCAAGATGCGATGGCCAACGTCTCTTCCAAAATGCAAGATATAAGCGATGCCGTCTTGACGGCGGCTTACCGCAAGCAAAAGGAAAGGAGCAGACAGATGTTTGTCACCTTGGGTGTCCTCTTGCTGGTCGCGGTTGGCATCTACAGCGTCGTGCTCGTGCCCACGCCACAGATGCAGCAAGCGCGAGATGCCCTTGTCAAGGCGGGCCAGGGGTTGAATCCGTCCGCCTTTGTCAACAACTTCGCCGAACAAGCGACCAGCAAGGCCAGGCAAGCAGCAGCCCAGCAGGCAAAGCGCACCAGCGAGGTGAACAATTTGTTGGACCAGAACTAGCACTGTCACCAGGGGCGACGAAGCAGAAAGCCGGAACGCTGCTCTAAAGAGGGAGGGGAGATCAGCTAGCGGTGCTTTTGGTGCACCGGTCCGGCAACTACAATCGCCAGGCGCCCTCCAGCCCAGGCGAGTCAGCTTCCAGGCTCCGATGAGAAGACAGGTTATCGACAGGACAAGCAGACCGGCTGCCGGGGCCGAAAGGGTGAGGCTGTCCACGGTAAGGGTCCAGTAACAAAGGCTTTTTCGACCCGTGAATAAGTTTAAGAAAACTTGTGCTTTTCGCTTTCCATCAGCTCCTCATCGATAGATTGATAGGTGTAAGGGAATGCGATTCCGACACCGCATTCCCGGGATCTAAGTTGAAGGAGGCGTAGGGTATGTTGCTACAGAAATTTGTAGAGAACGATGTGCTCAGCTCCCTGCGGGATATGCAGCGGCTCCAGCAACAGCTGAATCGCTTGTTGTCGGCGGGTGGCTGGCCCGCGGCCGAGGAGTTCCCGCCTGTCAATGTATGGGCGTCCGAGAACGGAGCGGTCGTTCGCAGCGAGATTCCCGGCATCGAGCCAAGCGATGTGGAGATCTCCCTGGTCAACAACACCTTGACCATAAAGGGCTCCCGCAAGGCGGAGGAGCTGAAGAACGGTCAGCGGTGCCACCGCCAGGAGCGCGGGTACGGTGAGTTCACCCGCTCGCTTCAGCTGCCGTTCGGTGTCGATGCCGACAATGTTCAGGCACGGTTCAGCAACGGCGTTCTCCAGATCACATTGCCGCGTGCTGAAGCGGACAAGCCGAGAAAGATCGGCGTCAAAGCCGAATAGTGTTTGTTCGTTGGCGAAGGAGGTCTATTATGCCTACTGAACTGAAAGAGATGAACAAGCAGGAAGTCCTGACGCACAACGGCGCCGAGCAGACCAGACCCGGGAAGGTGTTCGTTCCCAGAACGGACATATATGAATCCCAGGACCACCTGCTGCTTCTGGCCGACATGCCCGGCGTCGGTCAGGACTCCGTCGATATAACCCTGGAGCGGAACATCCTGACCATTCACGGACGGGTCGACCCGCCGGAGTTTGAAGGCTACAGCCTGACCTATTCCGAGTACGGCATCGGCGACTATCATCGGGAGTTCGCCCTGTCGAATGAGATCGATCGGGAGGGAATTCAGGCGTCGGTCAGGAACGGCGTTCTGCGGCTGGTGCTTCCGAAGAGCAGGAGCGCCATGCCCAGGAAGATCACCGTGGAGGCCGAATAAAGTCCCGGGCCCACCGGCTGCGGTCGGTCGAGCGCGGTCACGGCATGAGCGGAAGGCCGTTCAGAGCTCCGGCAGCTTGTCCCGGATGTAGCTCTCGAGCAGGGCAAAGCTTTGCTCGATCTGCTCGAGAATGGAGGCGGCGGACCGCCAGTCCAGGCTGCTGGCCGCCTCCTCCAGGCTCCTGCTGAGATCGGCTATCTTGTCGGCCGTGAGCGTGGCGCTCGATCCCTTGAGGCTGTGCGCATGGAAGGCGACGGCATCGGGATCTTGCGACTGAACAGCCGTCTTCAGCGCCTGGATGTCCGCCTCGGCGCTGGTGATATACGTCCTCAGGATGGCGAGCACCTGCTCGCTTGTGAAGCGCGACTCCAGATAGGCGAGGTCGATTGTCTTTTCCTTGTCGCCCGCCTCGCCCTTGCCCTCCGCGAGCGGCCTGGCGGGCAACCATCTTTGCAGCGCTTCCCGCAACTCGTTCAGCTCCACCGGCTTGCCTATGTAGTCGTCCATCCCTGCTGCCAGACAACGCTCCCTGTCCCCCTGCATTGTACTGGCAGTCATGGCTATGATCGGCACGTGGCGCCCCGTGCCTGTCTCCCGGCGGCGGACCTCGCGGGTTGCCGCGAAGCCGTCGAGCTCGGGCATCTGGCAGTCCATAAGAACGAGCGCGTAATTGTGCCTCGACAATGCCTTCAGCGCCTCGTTCCCATCGCCCACCACGTGCGCCGTCAGACCCAGTTCCTGCAGCTCCGCCAGGGTCACCATCTGATTAATCGCGTTGTCCTCCGCCAGAAGGATAAGACCGTCGCCGCGGACATCGAGCTGCAGCGGAGCGACTGCCGGCCGGCCGCGGGCCGCCGGGGTGGCCGGGGCAACCTCCGCCCCCCGGGCCATTCTCTCGATTACGCCGGTCAGGCAATCATACAGCGATGACTGGCGGATCGGCTTGATCAGATAGCCGTCGAAGCCCTTTGAGATCGCATCCTCGGCTTCAAGCTCATAGTCATAGGCGGTGATCAGAATGATGCGCATGCCGGCCAGCCGCGGATCCTTCTTCAGCTCGGCGGCCAGCTCGACACCGCTCAGGCCGGGCATGACACTGTCGATCAGGGCGATGTCGTACGCCGCGCCCGTGTCCGCCTGCTGCTTGATCATCTCCAGCGCCTGCTCCCCGGAGGCGGCGGCCTCGTTCGGGATCTGCCATGAGCTCAGATAGAGGCCCAGCATGTCGCGCGCGCCGGGATCATCGTCTACGATCAGGATGCGCTTCGATCTCAGGTACTCCTTGATCAGCGGCGCCGGCGGCTCGGCTGACACGCGCTTGAAAGGCATGGTGAACCAGAAAGTGGATCCCTTTCCAACTTCGCTCTCCACACCGATCTCCCCGCCCATCAACTCTACCAGGTGTTTGCAGATGCTCAAGCCCAGACCGGTGCCCCCGTATTTGCGGCTGGTGGACCCATCAATCTGGGTGAACGGCTTGAACAGATACTTGCGCTCGCCATCCGGGATGCCGATGCCGGTGTCCGAAACCGAAAACCGCACGGTCACACGCTCGGGGCCGGCATCAGTGAGTTCGGCGCGCACCGCGATCCGCCCTTTGCGCGTAAATTTGATCGCGTTGTTGGTCAGGTTCATGATGATCTGGCGCAGCCGGCTGGGGTCGCCGCGCACCAGCGCCGGTATCTCCGGGGCGACGAAGGTGAACAGCGGCAGCTTCTTCTCGTCCGCGTTCGTGCGCAGCAGCTCGACCGTGCCCTCGACAATCCCGGTGAGGCTGAAGTCCACCTCCTCGAGCACCAGTTTCCCGGCCTCTATCTTCGAGAAGTCCAGGATGTCGTTAATCAGCGCCAGAAGAGATCTGCCGGCCTCGCGCAGCAGCTCGACCAGCCGGATCTGCTCCGCGCTGAGCGCCGATCGCGACAGGATTCCGCTCACCCCGATAATCGCGTTCATGGGCGTCCGGATCTCGTGGCTCATGTTGGCGAGGAACTCGCTTTTGAGCCTGGTGGCTTCCTTCAGTTCGGCGTTCTTCTTCTCCAGCTCGATGCTCTTGTCGTCGAGCTCCTGATAGAGGGCGATAATTCCCGCGTTCGTGTCCTCCAGCTCCTGCGTCAGCTTGGCTATCTCCACGCGCTGGCGGTCCGCCTCCGCCTCGCAGGCGTCCAGATGCGCCAGCATCGCCGAAAGCAGCCGGCTCGTTTGTTGCAGAAGCTCCGTGACAACCTGAAGCACTATCCGTCTCCTGATTCATTCCGCGTTGCGCACCAGGACAACGGTGACGTCATCGCGCGGGCGCCGGAAGTCCCTGTATAGCACGGCTGCCGCCAGGCTCGGCGGGCAGGAGCTGAGGTCCTCCAGGTCCGTCGAGTGCGACTCCGTGACCAGCCCGTCCGACATCATGAGCAGAACCGCGTCATCAGCCCACGGGTAGGTGAACTCGCGCACGCGGCCGAGCCGGTAGCCGGCCAGCCCGCCGGTGGAGACGCACCCGACAGAGGTCTGGCGGCAGACGATGCGACCGGCTATGTTGCCGACGCCGGAGTAAGTGACCGTGCCCTGCGCGCGGTCGATCCGGGCGACGGCCATCACCGCACCGGGCGTGTGGGCGATCCTCTCGTGGACGGCCCGTATAAGCTCGGCCGGCGGCAGGAGGCAGTGCTCGCGGAAGAGCTCGAGCGCGGTCTTAGCGGCCTGGTGGGCCGGGGCGCTGTGGCCCAGCCCATCCACGACAAGGACGGTCAATCTGTCTCCGCCGTACGCTGCCGCCCACCCGTCGCCGCACACGGTCTCCCCCGGCCTCGCCACCATTACCCCGCCGACGGCGAAGGACAGGCGCCGGCTTGCCGGACGGCGTCTTTCCCAGAGACGGGAAAGCACGGCTGTGCCCCGTCCCTGGCGGGTGTGAATGGCAAATTGATCGGAAAGACGCTTGATCGCCCCCAGCCCGCCGCCCAGCGAGGCGGATGTCGAGAAGCCGTCCTGCATGGCTGTCTCCGCGGAGCGCATGCCCGGGCCCCCGTCGATGGCGATTATCTCCAGCCCCGGCTCTTTGCCGCCTGCAACCCCGGCCATGAGAACAGCCCCGCCCTGCCCGGCATGCTTGACCAGGTTGGTGGCCAGTTCCGAGGCGACCAGCTCGGCCCTTGCGGTGGTCTCGCTGCCCAGCCCCAGCGCCTGCGCCTTATGGCGAGCCGCGCGGCGGGCGGCCCCGACATGACTTTCGTCCGTCACGGAAAGCTCCTGGTGCGTCTCGGCAACAATCACTTCCACTTGACGATCATCACCTTTGTGCCCTTGCCCACCTCTGAATGCAGCTCGAACTCGTCGACGAGCCGCCTGGAGCCGGGAAGCCCGAGTCCGAGCGACTTTGTTGACGATCCCCCGTCCAGCATCGCCACCGTGACGTCCGGGATTCCCGGCCCGTGATCCTCGAAGGTTACGCGCACTCCCTGCCGCCCGTCCCGCTCGACCTGCTCGAAACATACCGAGCCGCCGCCGCCGTGCACGATCGCGTTGCGGGTAAGCTCGCTTACCGCGGTCACCAGCTTCGTTTCGTCCACCAGCCCGAGACCGATCTCCTTCGAGTAGCCCCTGGCCAGGTGCCGGGCCGTCACCAGGTCGGACTCACTGGTGGCCGGCAGTATGGTATGTTGAGAGACTGTGGATTCCATCGCCTTCTCCTGACGCTCTCGTTCGCGCACGCAACAGCTCCATCCCTTTCTCCACGTTGAGGGCCGTGACCACGCCGGGAAGGGTCAACCCCATCTCGACAAGGGTAATGGCGATCGCCGGCTTCATGCCCACCACGACCGTCTCGGCATCCATGATCCTGGTCATCTCGGCTATGGTGCTTATCATGCGGCCGAGGAAGGAGTCGACTATATCCAGACCGGATATGTCCAAAAGGACACCGCGCGCGCCGGTCTCCGCCACCCTGGCGGTCAGCTCCTTCTGCAGGTTCACCGCCAGTCGATCGTCCAGCTCGGTCTGAATGCTGACCAGCAGGAACTCGCCCATCTTCAAGATTGGAATGCGCTCTACACTCACTTTGCCCCCTCTCCGCGGCTGCTTTTCACGATTGCCAGCTGCCGGGTGCGCAGCGCCTCCTCCAGACCCCTGGCCAGCGTCGACCTGGTCTTGACGGTGCTCAGGTCGATGCCCAGGTGAACCATCGTCTGCGCTATCTCCGGCCTGATGCCGCTGATTATGCATTCGGCGCCCATCAGCTTCGCCGCCTCCATCGTCTTCATCAGGTGCTGCGCCACCATGGTGTCGACGGTCGGCACACCGGAGACATCGAGGATCGCCACCTCGGAGCCGGTGCTGACAATCGCCTCCAGGAGCCGTTCCATTACGACCTGGCTGCGCTGGCTGTCCAGGGTGCCTATGATTGGCAGAACGAGGATGCCTTCCCAGAGCTGCATGACAGGCGTGGAAAGCTCGATCAAGTCCTGTTTCTGCTGCTCTATGATCTCCTCCTGCCTCTTCCTCTCGGAGGCGTCCCGGCTCACCTTGGCGAAGCCGATAAGCTTCCCGTCGTCGTCCCGCAGGGCCGAGATGATCACGTCCGCCCAGTATCTGCTGCCGTCTTTGCGCACCCGCCAGCCGCTGCCCTCGAACTTTCCGGTTTGCGCCGCCTCTTCGAGCTCTTTTTCGACCAGCTTTCGCTCCTGGTCTTCCTTCGTATAAAAGATGGAGAGGTGCTTGCCGATAACCTCCTGGGCCTTGTATTGCTTGAGCTTCTCGGCAGCTTTGTTCCAGGTCTCGATGTGCCCGCTCGGGCTCAGCAGGTAGATGGCCAGATCGTCGGATTGCTCGATCAGCATCCGGTAGCGCTCGGCTGTCTCTTCACCGGAGCGGCGCACCATAGCAGGCTTGGGATTGGACATGGTTCTCTCCTTTTGTGCGCACAGGAATCGATGTCGAACTGACAAGTTTACTTGAAAGCGGCGTGGGAAGCCCTGAACCGCATGACGCGGCACCGTTCAATTCATATATTAGACCCTTGCCTGCCAACCATGGGGCTCGTCGTCGATTCCATGCGCCGGTTCGGCTGATAATTCCCCCCGGTGGGCTAACCCTGGCAACCGTCCATCGGGCGATGCCATCCCCCGTTGCTATGAGGCGCGGATCACCGTTTCCGTTAGACGCACCACCGGCGCCCGCGGGCGCCGGTGTCCTGGGGAGCTCAGTCAGTTTTTCGACCGTCCCTGTTCCTGCGCGCCGGAAGAAAGCCGCGCGGGCGGGACTCGCGACGCCAGGTGCGGCGCTGCAAAGCTGTCCGGGTGCGGCTCCACGGCTGCGCGGGTGCCGCTGCCGCCGGCGAAGACGAAGATCACGGCTCCCAGCATGAAGGCAAAGGCGACCAGGTAGTTCCAGCGGAACTCCTGCTTCAGATAGAGCACCGAAAAGACGCCGAACACCACCAGCGTGATCACCTCCTGAATGATTTTAAGCTGGGCGGCGGAGAACTGATAGCTGCCTATCCGGTTGGCCGGCACCTGGAAGCAATATTCCATGAAGGCGATAAGCCAGCTGACCACTATGACAGCCCATAGCGGGGCGAACCTGAAGCGCAGGTGCCCGTACCAGGCAAAGGTCATGAAGATGTTGGAAATGATGAGCAGCACGACGGCTGTGGCACCCTGCATTCATTACCTCCTGGTTCGCAAGCAGAATAATCTCACCGGTCACTGATAATTTTTCCAGGCGCCGGCCGCTGAAACGTGATTGATCTGCCGCCGGATCTGTCAGAATTGCTGACAAGTATACAGACGAAGGTTTGTTATATGAATACAGATACCCTCAACGTCAGTGTCGTTGAATCAAGACCGTTCAGCGATCAAAGACCGGGCACCTCGGGGCTGCGCAAATCCGTCAGCGAGTTCCAGCAGGCGCATTATCTTGAAAACTTTGTCCAGTCGATCTTCGACAGCCTGGGCGGCTGCGTGGGCAGAACGCTGGTGCTGGGCGGCGACGGCCGGTATTACAACGACCGGGCGATCCAGATCATCTTGAAGATGGCCGCGGCTAACGGCTTTGCCCGCATAAAGGTAGGCCGCGCGGGCATCCTGTCGACGCCGGCCACCTCGTGCGTGATCAGAAAGTACAGGGCCGATGGCGGGATTATCCTGTCCGCCAGCCATAACCCGGGTGGACCCGGGGGCGATTTCGGCGTGAAGTTCAATATTGACAATGGCGGGCCGGCGCCGGAGAAGATCACCGAGGCGATCTTCAAGCGCAGCAGGGAGATCGATCAATACAAAATCTTGCAGGCAGCCGACATAGACATTACTCAATTGGGCGAGTCCCAGCTTGGCAACATGGTAGTCGAAGTGATAGACCCGGTGGCGGACTATGAGAAGCTGCTCGAGTCGCTGTTCGATTTCGATCTGATAAGCAAGCTTGTCACCTCGGGCAAGTTTCGCATGTGCTTCGACGCCATGCATGCCGTGACCGGGCCTTATGCGCGCGCCATCTTCGAGAAGCAACTGGGCGCCCCGGCCGGCACGGTGCGGTCCGGCGAGGTGCTGGCCGACTTCGGCGGCGGGCACCCGGATCCCAATCTGGTTTACGCGCGCGCGCTGGTCGACATCATGTACGGCGCGGAGGCGCCCGACTTCGGGGCAGCCTGCGATGGCGACGGCGACCGCAACATGATCCTGGGGCGGAAGTTTTTCGTCACCCCCAGCGACAGCCTGGCCGTGATGACAGCCAATCACCGCCTGGTCCCGGCCTTCCGCGGCGGCATCGCCGGCGTGGCGCGATCGATGCCGACCAGCCGCGCTGCCGATCGGGTGGCCGAAGAGCTCGGATGCCGGCATTTCGAGACCCCCACCGGCTGGAAATTTTTCGGCAACCTCCTGGATGCGGGCATGGCGACCTTGTGCGGCGAGGAGAGCTTCGGCACCGGCGCGGACCATATAAGGGAGAAGGACGGCATGTGGGCCGTTCTCTTCTGGCTGAATATCCTGGCTGCCCGCCGGCAGCCGGTGGAGGAGATTGTTCGCCAGCACTGGATGAAGTACGGGAGGAACTATTACTCGCGCCACGACTACGAGGACGTCGAGACCGACAGGGCGCATGCGGTCGTCGAGCAGTTGCGCGGCAAGCTCGGCGGGCTTACGGGAAAACGATTCGGCGGCTTCGAGGTGGGCTCGGCCGACGATTTCGCCTACACGGACCCGGTCGACGGCAGCGTCTCCGAGCGTCAGGGGCTGAGAATCAGTTTCACGGACGGCTCGCGCATCGTGCTCCGCCTGTCGGGCACCGGCACCCGCGGCGCGACGATCAGGGTCTACCTGGAGCGGTTCGAGCCGGATGCCGCCAGGCAGAATATGGATACGCAGGCGGCGCTCGCCGACCTGATAGCGGTCAGCTCGGAACTGGCCCAGATCCGGCAGTTGACGGGCAGGGACAGACCGACGGTGATCACCTGAGGCGTCCGGCCAGGCCTGATTTGCAGGCGGCGCCATCAGTGCTTGTCGCCCGCCCGAGCCTCACGGCCGCTTCCGCCGGCGCCGGGCTGCGGGAGCAAACGCAGGATCTGATCCGGGCGGTCGAGCTCAAAGTGGACCGTGCGGTACTCTCCCTTGCGATCGAGCAGGCGCGACAGCCGGCGGGTGCGACCTAAGGCGCTTGCCGGGACCGCAGGGCGAACAGCAAGATGACCGTCCCGGCCAGCGCGAACAGGGAGCCGGCAAAAAACGGGGCCGACGGTGAAACCCGGGTCCAGAGGAATCCAGCCAGCAAACTCGCGGGCAGGAGAGTGATTCCCGTGGCCAGGTTGATGAACCCGAAGGCGGTGCCCCGCTGATCTCGTTGCACCCTGTCCGAGACGAGTGCCGCCAGCACCCCCTGGGACATCCCCAGGTGCAGGCCGTACGCGGAAAAGAGGAGCCAGACCTGCCAGGGTGCCTGAGCCAGGGCAAAACCGAGGTAGATGAGCGCATAGAGGGCAAAGCTGCCGACAAGCAAGCCGGACCGCCCGATCCTGTCCGACAGGTGCCCGAGCGGAAAGGCGGTCAGCGCGTACGCCGCGTTCATCGCCACCAGGGTCGCCGGCACCAGACCGGCCTCCATTCCCAGCTGCCTGGCCCTCAGAAGCAGAAAGGCGTCGCTCGAGTTGCCGAGATTGAAAACGAGAGCGGCTGCGACCAGTGCCCAGTATCCCCCGCCCAGCCTGGCCAGCGCTTCCCACTCCAGCGGATTGCGAACGGCGCCTGTGCGCCGGCTCCTCTTCTCTTGCAGCCCGGCCGCCAGAAGCAGCACTGCCACCGCTGCCGGTGCCAGGGCAACCCAGAAGACGGTGCGCAGATCCCGGTGAAGAAGGAAAACCAGCGCGCAGGCCGCCGCCGGTCCGAGGACGGCGCCTGCCGTGTCCAGCGACTGCCTGAATCCAAAGGCGGCGCCGGCGCGCTCGGGCGGCACGCTGTCGGCTATCAAAGCGTCTCTCGGCGCGCCCCGGATCCCCTTGCCGATCCGGTCGCCGGTGCGTGCCGCCAGCACCCACAGCGAGCTTTGCGCCAGGGCAAACAGAGGCTTCGCCAGCGTGGACAGCCCATAGCCGGCCACCACCAGCGCCTTGCGCCGCCCCAGATAATCGCTGAGGGCGCCGGAGAACACCTTCATTACCGAGGCGATCGATTCGGCGGTTCCCTCGATGATCCCCACCGTTACCATGCCGGCTCCCAGCACGGAAACCAGAAACAGGGGCAGCACCGAGTGAATCATCTCGGAACTGCTGTCGGTGAGCAGGGCGGCCAGACCGAGGATCCAGACGTTGCGCGGCAGTTTCACTGGTTCTCCCAACGGTCTCTGAAGGAAACGGTCGACCGTCAACTGTAGCACAACTCCTGCTCTACCTCTGCCGGCTGACGAGCGGGAAAGGGTCTTTCCGGTTCACAGACTTCACAGCGTCGGATGCGGATTGGAACATTGAAAACAGGCATGGCGTCTGATTCGGCCAAGACGATGGACGGGTTCGTCTATCGAAGGAGACGAATTGTATGAGAAGCAATGCACCGAGAATCTTCCTGGCCGCTCTCATTGTGGCTCTGGCCGCCGCCTCGCTGAGCTTGAAGGCCGACTCTCGTACGATTTATCGGACCTATACACGCACGGTTGTGGTGGAAAGGCCGGTAACGATCCGCAGAACCTGCTACGAACGGGTTGTGTCACGACCGGTGGTGGTAGAGCACCCGGTCGTGGTGGAGCGAGTAGTTTCAAGACCGGTGGTTGTGCATACGTACCACCACGGCTTGATACCAACCGTGTACCGCTTCATCTTCGGCGGTTAAGCGGCTCTGTGAGAGCCGCTTAAATTGTTCGGGACTGCGGTGCCCTGCCGCGGCATGCATTCGTGATACCATCAGCTCCTGTGCCGGTTGGGAGTTCGAGCTGATGGAAGAGATGGATGTAAGCGCAGTGGCGGTGGCGGGGTTGCCGCAGACCTGGATACTGGAATCGGACAGCATCGATCGGCTTTTGCTGCTGCCGGGGCGCCGGCTCCTGGGCCTGGCCCGGCAGCAGGTTGCCTTCGCTTCGACCGTCACCTGGATGCGGGCGCTCAAGGAAAAGAAGCTGCTTCCGGATGATCCGATGCAGGTATGCACCGTCACGGTGCTTGCCGAGGGCATAGGCCACAATCTGCCGGGGGCACTGGCCACGGTGCTCGACTCGAAGACTCATCGCGGCGACAACTGGGTGGGTGTGAGCCGCTTCGCCCTGGATAAGAAAGAGGCCGATCCCTACACGCCGTTCGACGCGCGGGTGACGTACATGCGCATGCATTCCCCCGCGCCCACGTGGTGCATGCTCGACACGGTGGGTACGGGAGCCACCCTGGTCAAGGGGCTGGATGCGCTTTTCAAGAACGCCGAGAAGCCACGCCGGATTCTTCTGGCGACGCCTGCAGGCAGCGTGGCGGGCATGCGAAAGATTGCCGAACTCTGCTGGCGGGAGGGCGTCGAGCTGCACATCACCTTCTTCGGCGCCGCCTTCGGGCTCTGGGTGGACGGGACCGCCCTGCCGTGGTGCCACCCCGACACCATTTTCTCGGGAACGCCGCGCAGCAGGCGCAACCGCGAGCTGGCCGGCGAGCTGTTCAACAACCTGCCCGGCTTCTGCTCCGTCGGCGACTGCTCGGCGAACTTCTTCGATGTTCAGCAGGCGCTGGCCATACTGCAGGAAGAGGAGGAGCGATTTTCGTGGAAGCTGCCCGCCGACGGGCAGCTCGAGCCCGCCCGACCGTCGACATAGGCCGGCTCAGAACGTGCTGCTCTTCTGAATCTCGCCTGCGGCCTCGATGAGCACGTCCAGCTCGGGCGCGCGCAGGATGTACCCGTAGTGCCCGATCGCCCGGGCGAACACGCCGCTTATCCGCTCGTGATGGATGATGAGCGGCTGGAAGCGCTCAATCACCTCGTTGTGAGAAAGCAGGTAGGAGATGTGGTCCTTGCGCCCGACATAAAGCACGAAGTAAAGGCGCTCGCCCACCTCCGGTGTCGCCCCGTGCACGACCATGTCCGCCCAGATCCGGTAGCAGTTGAAATCGAACATGTAATTGAACATGTCCAGGGTCAGCCCGCCCGGCGGGCGGATGTTCACCTCCAGCGGCAGCGCCTCGCCGCTTGCGGTAAGGAAGAACTCGAAGTGGAAGAAGCGCTCGCGCACGTCGAAGGCGCGCAGGGTCCGCAGCCCCGCCTCCTCGAGAAGAGGCTCTATTTCCCTCACCGTGTAGTAATAGAGGTCCGAATCCTCGTTGACGGCCTCCATGACGCCCTTGCTGTAACGGAGCGACGAGGAGAATACCGGATCGCCGTCGGCGCCGGCCAGACCATCGTAAGTCACTATCCGGGCGCCGATGAACTCCTCGACGATGTAATCGACCGGCGGCTTGTCGACGAGGTAGTTCTTCACATCCTCTTCGCTCTCCAGCTTATAGGTTCTGGCCGCCCCCACGCCGACATCCGGTTTCGCCACCACCGGCAGCCCCAGCTCGTCGATCAGACCGCGCAGCTCGTCTTCCGTATGGCATACCCGGCCGCGGGCCGGCTTGAGACCGGCCTGCAGAAACACCTTCTTCATTTCGGACTTGCGCTTTATCCTGTGGACCTCGTCCAGCTTGATGCCTGCGATATTGAAGTCCGTTCGCAACCGTGCTTCGGTCTCCAGCCAGTACTCGTTGTGGGAGTCGATCCGGTCCAGCTTGCCGTGGCGGTGGGTGAGAAAGCCCAGAGCCCTTACCAGCTCGTCATAGTTGTGCATGTCCCAGACCCGGTAATAGTCGGTCAGGCTGGCGCGCAGCTCCGGATTTAAAGACTCGTAGCCCTCGTCGGCAAGCCCGAGCACGTTGGCACCGGCTTGCCGGAGCTGAATGCAGAAATTGCGGAAGTTCGGCGGAAAATGCGGCGAGAGAAAGACCGTGTTCATGGCGTGTTACAATCTGGCGTCCTGCGAGTTGACCGGCCGGGGGTGGGATCAAGGTGCTGCGAGAATATCACAAGTGGCGGAGCGACAACCTCAATCGCGACATGGAGCTGCTGGTATTCGGGCACGCCGGCGCCCGGGTGATTGTTTTTCCGACCCAGTCCGGGCGCTTCTGGGACTGGGAGGACAGGCAGATGGTGAGCAGCCTCACCAGGCATCTCAATGAGGGCTGGCTGCAGCTTTTTTGCGTCGACAGCGTCGACCAGGAGAGCTGGGACAACGCCGGCGCCCAGGGCCGGCAGCGGGCGCAGCGGCATCTGCAATACCAGGACTACATCATCAAGGAGGTCCTGCCCTTCAGCCGCTCGAAGAACGATAACCCCTTCGTCATGGCCGTCGGGGCCAGCTTCGGCGCCTACCACTCCGTGAGCATCGCCCTGCGCTTCCCCGAGTCGTTCAATCGCGTGGTGGCGATGAGCGGCATCTACGACATTCGCCCCTGGACCGGCGGCTACGACGACGAGCTGGTCTTGCAGGGCAACCCCTGCCAGTACATAGGCGGGATCAACGATGAAAAGCAGCTTGAAGCAATCCGGCGCCTGGACATGATTATCGCCATCGGCAGGGACGACCCGGCCTTCGTTGGCAACGAGACTTTCTCCAGGTCGCTGTGGAACCGGGGAGTCTGGCACGCCTTCCGGGTCTGGGACGGCTGGGCGCACGACTGGCCGTACTGGCAGGAGATGATCCGGCACTACATCGGCGGGCCGGACAGCAAGGGATAGCCATGTCTGACCGGGTCGTCACGGCGGACTCACCCGGCCGTCCACCAGGCGGCTAATTATGAGGTTTCCCGTACAAATTTATAGCCAACCCTGGATCCGGAAGTCAAGACGCGCGATCATAATGGAATCACGCTCACCCGGCGGGCTGCTCTAGCGCAGGATCACGAATGGACCCAGATCTGCCACGGGATGATGAGCCCCCCTCGCTCGCGCGCACCATCAATTCAGAAGACGTGCGCGCGGCTCCATTTCCACTTGCCTACTATGTCGACGTCAACTGTCCGGATCGGCACATCACCGCCGCCATCCAGGAATTGCTGCGGGAGCACCTGGAAGAAACGCCCGCCGAGGACAAGGCTGGCTTGCCGCCCGGTGAGCGCTGCCGTGCCCTGGCGGAGAAGGCAAAGAGGATTCGCTGGCTCATGGCCGTGAACCCCCATACCCCGGCGCCGGTGCTGGAGGGGCTGGTTGACGCCGGCGACCCCGCTCATCTGGAGCGCATTGCCGAGAACCCCGGCGCCAGCCCGGTGACGCTGGCCCGGCTGGCCTTCCACCCGTCGGAGGCGGTGCGGGCGGCCGTGGCCGAGAACTCCCGCACGCCCATTGAGGCGGTCTGCATGCTGGCCAATGACGAGTGCGTCGACGTTCGTTTCCGGCTGGCGGAGAGCTACCATCTGCCGCTCGCCATCCTGCAGGTGCTGTGCGACGACGACAACCCCTTCGTGGCCGCCAGGGCGAGGAAGACCCTGCGGCGCATCTGCACCGCCGATGAGGTTGACGACGTCCGGCAGTTCCCCTCGCTCTCCCCGTTCCCGCTCATGTATGGAACCGGCGAGTGAGGGGCCTAGCCCTGAGACTTCCAGCGCCAGCGCAGCATGCGGTTGAGCTCTGCCTGGATCTCCCCTTCGACAAAGCCGGCCTGGCGCTGCGCCACCTCGTCGAGCCCGTGCCGGTCCTGGTCGGCAGGGCGGCTCGCCGGCCGGAGAAGATGCATCCTCCATGCCACCGGCAGGCTCATCAGGTTGGTCGGGAAAGGCATCCAGGGGAAAAAGGGCGTGACCGGGTAGGCAGGCAGACGGAGAAATCTGGCCAGGCCTTCCAGGTTGGCGAACACGGGCACCGCCTCGTCGCAACCAAGGGTGGCAAGCGGGTAGATTGGAACGTCCTCCTCGATTGCCGGCAGAAATAGGGTCCAGTCAAAGGGGCGCAGGCGATAGCGCTCGGCAAACGGCTTGCTGGCCGCCGCGGCTCCTTCCGGGAAGATCGCCACCACCTCACCGGCGGCAAAGAGGCGCCTGGCGTTCTCGGCCGTGCGGGCAACGAAGCCGACGCCGGCAAGGGCCTGGCGGAGCTTCCTGTCCGCCACCCAATCCAGGTCTGCCAGCACGCTCAGCCGGCGCGGCTTGGAGCGCGAGGACATGAGGGCGTACATGAGCATGAAGGCCGGCCAGGGGATGGTTCCCCCCGAGTTGCCGGCGATAAGGGCGGGCCCGGCGGCGGGCAGATGCTCGAAGCCGCTGAGAGCGACCTTCCACCACTGCCGGTATAGGAGCGAGAGCAATGGCTCGATCCGGGCGACAAGCTCGAGATCGAAGCCGAACTGCTCACCGCCGGCGGTGGCGGAGCGGATGTAATTCCTGTACGCCCTGGCAAACGTCTTCACCGTCAACCGTCCCACCCGGTAAACACGGATCTGCGCTCGCGCAGCAGCCTGTTGATGTCGCGCTGTATGTCGTACTGAATCTCCCTGGCGATGCGCAGCACCAGCTTGCGGTCGCCGGCCTTCTCCGGCGGATAGCCGAGGTCGATCGGCTTGTGAATGTTGATCATCCACTTCACGGGCAGGGGGATGAACATGAGCGGGAAGGGCAGCCAGGGGAAGGTGGGGGTTACAGCCCAGAAGGGCATCCTCATGAACCGGGCCAGACCCTTGAGGTTGAGCAGGTTGGGGTATATCTCATCACCACCGACGGTGGCGATAGGAATGAGCGGCGCTCCAGTGGCTATGGAAAGCTGCACGAATCCCGGGTGGAAGTCCAGGACGCGGTAGCGCTCCCGGAATGTTTTGCCGACCCCGCGCAATCCCTCAGGATAGACGCCCACCAGCTCGCCGCGGGACAGGAGGATCCTGGCGTTCTCCTGCGTGGCCCGCACCTGTCCGGTCTCAACGATCCAGTCGCCCAGCCCCGGCAGGCCGAAGAACCAGTCGGTGGCCAGAAAGCGAACCCGCCGCGGCGACGGGTGGTGGCTGCACATGGCCATGGCCAGCATGGCGCCGTCGATCGGTATCAGGCCGGAATGATTGCCGCACACGATCGCCGGCCCTTCGCCGAGGATGTTCTCGATGCCCTCGGTGCGGACCTTGAAGTAGTCCTCGTAGCAAAAGCGGAAAAGCGGCTCCCACAGGGCGAAGGTGCTCAATTTGAAGCCGAAATCGTCTTCCTGGCCGGCATAGCGGCTGTAAAAGGACGGGTGGCGCCGGGCAAAAGCCTTGAGGGGATCCCCGGGCTTCAGCGCCTCTTGAAGATTCGTCCAAGTAACCACAGAAACCCGAGCACTCCTGTACCGAAAGAGATGAACAGAATGACTCGCCTGAGCAGATAAACCAGAAAGTCGAAGATTCTCCGGCGAAGCAGCTCTCGCTCATCCGCGTGTTGTTGAGCTTCTCCCGGTGTCGTGTCGAAGTCTTGCATGTTCGGAGACGCTGATAACCGGAGGGGCGGGCGTCCGTGAAGAACGGAGACGAGAAAAGTATAAGCAGCGCCGGGGGGGATCGCCTCCGGCGCTTGTAATCCTTTAAGAAAGTTTTACGCCGGCTGTGGGCTCGCCTTCCGCCGGCAGGCTCCTTCGCGGTCAGACCGGTGAACAAGGAAGCGCGCTATGTCATAATGCTTGGCCGGACAACAAGCCAGGAGATGCCCATGCAGCAAGATTTCAGCAAGATGATGCGCGAGGCCCAGAAGTCCCTGCAGAAGATGCAGCAGGACATGGCGAAGATGCAAGAAGAGCTAAAGACGGTCACCGTCGAGGGGACGGCGGGCGGCGGCGTGGTAAAGGTAACCTGCAACGGACAGGCCGAGTTCACGGCGGTCAAGATCAGCCCGGAGGCCGTGGATCCCGGCGACGTGGAGACGCTGGAGGACCTGGTTCTGGCAGCGGTCAAGGATGCCTCGCAAAAGGCCCAGCAGCTGATCGCCGATCGGACCGGCTCGATCACCAGAGGGTTGAACCTGCCGCCCGGGATGGGTTTCTAAGCGGACCTGAGCCGCCCTTCGCGCATGTACTTCACCAGGCCATTAGCCAAGCTGATTGAAGAGTTTCAGAAGTTTCCCGGCGTCGGCCCGAAATCCGCGCAGCGAATGGCTTTCCACGTGCTCTCGCTGACCCCGGAGTCCGTCCGCGAGCTGGCCGGCGCGATCGTCGAGGCCAAGGAGAAGGTGAGGCACTGCAGCCACTGTTTCAACCTCTCGGCCCAGGATCCCTGCGAGATCTGCGTCAACGAGAAACGGGACAGGCACGTGATCTGCGTGGTCGCCGAGCCCCGCGATCTCATCGCCCTGGAGCGAACCAGGGAGTTCCGGGGCGTCTATCACGTTCTCACCGGCTTGATCTCGCCACTGGAAGGCAAAGGCCCCGACCAGCTGAGCATCAGGGAGCTGGTCAACCGTGTCGGCGCCGAGCAGGTGTCGGAGGTGATCCTGGCCATTAATCCGACCGTGGAGGGCGATGCGACGGTGCTCTACCTGAATCACCTTCTCAAGCCGCTGGGCGTGAAGGTGACCAGAATCGCCTTCGGGCTGCCGGTGGGCGGCGACCTCGAATACGCCGATGACGTCACCCTGGCCAGGGCGATGGAGGGCCGCCGCGAGGTGTGAGCCCCGGGCCCTGCGTCTCGACGAGGCCTGCCGTGCGGGCAGCCGTGCCCGCAAATTGCCTGGTGCAGGCGCTTGCGCCTGCACCTGCCCGGCGGTTCAGGGTATGCCGCTAAGAATGCCGAGCGATCTTGATCACGAAGTCCGCTATCTTACCCGGGCTCAACCCATTGAGATCCAGAAGTATGCTCCGCGCCCCGTGCTCGACGAAGCGATCCGGAATCCCCAGGCAGGCGACAGGTGCTTGGGACGCGCCGGGCGCCGAAAGCCGCTTTTGCGCGGCCCACTCCAGCACCGCGGCGCCGAATCCGCCGGCCAGGCATCCTTCCTCCAGGGTAACTATCTTCAGCGACGGATCGAGAACAAATCGGCTCAGCGCCGTCTCATCGAGCGGCTTGCAGCTTCTGGCGTTGACGATCGTCGGGTCGAGCCCGGCGGCCTGCAGCAGGGGCAGGGCCTCGATGGCCGTCGCCACCATGGAGCCGTAGGCGAGCAGCACAATGTCATGCCCGGCGTTCACCGTCTCCCAGGTCTTGTAATCCAGCTTTTCGAACGGGTGCCGGGCATCGCCGTTGACGGCCTTGTCGCGCGGGAAGCGGATCGCAAACGGACCGCGCCGCTCCATGACGGCCGTGTAGACCATGTCGCGCAGCTCGAGGGCGTCTTTGGGCGCCACCACTGTCAGATTGGGGATGCTGCGCAGGTAGGCGATGTCGAAAACGCCCTGGTGCGTCTCCCCGTCCTCCACCAGCCCGCCGCGGTCGATGCCGAAGATTACCGGCAGGTTGAGGATGCTCACGTCGTGGATCAGTTGATCCATGGCCCGCTGGAGGAAAGTCGAATAGATCGACACCACCGGAATCAGCCCCTGCTTGGCCATGCCGGCGGCCATGGTGACCGCGTGCTGCTCGCATATGGCCACATCAAAGAACCGGTCGGGGTAGGCTTTGCCGAATCTGACCAGCCCGCTGCCCTCGGCCGTGGCCGGGGTGATTGCCACCAGATGCGGTTCTACCTCGGCGATATCGATCAGCGCCTGGGTAAAGGCGTCGGAGTAGGTCTTGACCTTTGGCCTGTCCGGCTCGACCTTCTCGGGCGTGAAGGCCGGGACGCCGTGATATTTGATCGCATCCTGTTCGGCCGGGGCGAACCCCTTGCCCTTTTGCGTCACCAGATGCAGTATCTGCGGGGCGCTTCTATCCTTCACCTTTTGCAGGGCATCGACCACCGCCGCCACGTCGTGCCCGTCGACTGGGCCCGAGTAGTTGATGCCCAGCTTCTCGAAGACGATGCCGGGCGTCTCGAAGCGCTCTTTCGCCTGGCGCTTGACGGCGCCGATGAGCTCGCGAATGGCCGGGTGCAGCTTGACCCCTTCCAGCTCGATCTCGATCTCGTCAATCTTCTTTTTGATGTCGCTGTAGAAGAAGGTCTGCTTGAGGCGCTTCATGTACTGGGAGAGCCCGCCCAGGTTCTCGCTGATCGACATCTCGTTGTCGTTCAAAATAATGAGGACGTTTCTCTGGATATGCCCGAGGTGGTTGATGGCCTCCAGCGCCATCCCGCCGGTGAGACCGCCGTCGCCAACCACGGCGATCACCTTATAGTCCTCGCCCAGGTGGTCGCGGGCGATGGCCATGCCCACCGCCAGCGAGGTCGCCGTCGAGCTGTGCCCGGCGATGAAGGAGTCGTGCTCGCTCTCCAGCGGATTGATGAAACCGCTCAGCCCCTTGTGCTGCCGCAGCGTGGCAAACTGTTCGCGCCGCCCGGTGAGCATCTTGTGCACGTAAGCCTGATGGCCGACGTCCCACAGGATCTTGTCTTGCGGGCTGTCGAAGACATAGTGGAGCCCGAGCGTGATCTCGACGATGCCCAGGTTGGACGCCAGGTGGCCGCCGGTTCGCGAAACGCACTGAATGACCTCTTCCCGAATCTCGTCGGCGAGCGCCTTAAGCTCGGGCAGCGACAGCCGCTTCAAATCGGCCGGGCCGGCGATGGCTTCGAGCAAGGACGCCCGCGGTTCGAGAAGAGTTGACATGCGTTGCCAGCTTCTATCTGGAGGTCGAATGACCATGATAGCAACCGGCCAATTCCTGCTGAATTAAGAAATCGGCGTGATGAAGCAAAAATCAAAGATTTGCTGCCGGCAATTTATTTCAAATTAATCTGCCCTGCCCTCCCGGCGGCCCCGGCCGGCGGCACCAGCGATTCTCGGGTAGACTGGGATGGAAGGCGCGCGGCTGCTGAGGGCGGATGCGCCCGGATCGCGTTTCGGTCGATGAGATATCTGCCACCAATTTCACTCATCCTCGGCTTGCTGCTGGCCGCTTTCAGCGCCGTGGCCCCGGCGCCGGGGGAGGATGCCGCGCGGGCCGGCGGTGTCCCGGCAACGGAGACGAGCGCCGGCGGCCTGCCGGCGGCCGAGCCTTCCCGCTCCGCAGGCAGCGACGGGCAGCCCGGAACGGCCGCGGCCGGACCACCGGGGGCCGCCCCGGAGAAAGCCGGCGAAAGCGCCGCCCCCGGACCGATAAAAACCTTGCAGATGCGTCTGTCCGGCTCGAGCTGCACGGCCTGCTTGCACGAGCTGGAAAGGAAGATCAAGGAGATGCCCGGCGTCGTAAAGGCCAGGGTCGAGCTGCCGGTGAGCGCCCGCTATTACGGTGCCTGGGAGGCCGCCCCGGCCGCGGCGCCGGAGGCCACCGTAAGCTTCGACGGCTCGCGCACGTCGTTTGCCGAAATCCAGGCGCTGCTCAAAGTCCAGGGCTATCACCCTTTCAAGGTCGTGGAGAAGGTATGGAAAGAGCCCCGGTCCCAGCGGAGGCAACCGAAGCTCTTCCATTGATGGCAAGTCGCGGAGTTGGGACTGTCGGGTGGATGGGCCTCCGCTTCTTGCCTAACCTGTGGCGCCTTTCGCGTCCACAATCTTGTAGCAGTGGCCCTTGTAACAGAGAACCACTTGGCGACCAACCGCCAGATATTTGGAGATTCCAGGGTTGCTTCGGATCAACTCGAAATATCTGTCGCTGCCAAACGTGACGACCTCGCTGCGGGCCGTGTTCCCGGCATCGGCATCGCTGTCGGTCCAAAATCCATCCTTGAGATAGAAGGTCTTGTCCTCGATCGTCTTCACGCCGGGCTGTGCCGCGTCCCTTTCCGTGTCCAGCGCCGTCGTCCACTGGAAGTTGCTGGCAGCCTTGGCGGCTTTGACCGCGGCCCGCCCGGTCGGCGCCGCGGCGGCATATGATCGCATCATCCTGGCCTGCCGCGCTTCCTCCCGGCGGACGGAGTCGAAGGCTGCATGAGGGGAGCCGCCCAGCGCGTCGGCGGCCCCGGACCGGGCGTCGCTCACAACCGGCCTGGCACTGGCCGTCTGCAATTCGAGGGGGGCCGGATAGACGCTGCCGCCGGCGCCGCCTGCAGCATGCCCGGACAGGGCGCCCATAACCCTGATTGCGCGGCCACCGCCACCGCCGGCGCCGGCATAAGACACGACCGGCGTTGGTATGTAAGGCGGGGGCGGGGCGGCCGGGCTCGTCGCCCGTATCCTGCCTGCGGGCATCACTGTCGCCGGCAGGCGGCGGTTCTCGCTGGGGTCGGTGACCAGGAAGGAGGTGTAGGCGCTGATGATCCCGTACTTCCGGGACAGGGCCACGATCTCGTCCACCACCTCCGGCGAGTTGCCGTTGTCCTGCGCGACCTCGGTCAGGTAGCCGATGCGGCGCATCGCCCACAGGCGCGGCAGGTAGGTGTGGTCGCTCTCCTGGCTGGCGAAGTTCACCGGGAAAGAATAGGCGCGGGCAACGCCGTTCAGCTTGCCGGTCAGCCTGACCACCGCTTTGCCGGAGCCCTTGTAGCGCCCGATCAGAAGCGCCTGCGAGCCGGCGAAGATGTCCTTCACCTCGCGCGGATAGGTGTTCTTCGTCTCGATCCCCTCGTAGCTTATTTTGACGTCGGTGAGGATCGGGCTGCTTATCTTTTGATAGAAGGCCGACAGCGCGGTCTCCATGTCCTCCTGCGGCTCAACGTAGTGGCTTGTGCCGTGGTTGGCCTCGGCCAGCTTATTGAGCAGCCGCGTGTTGACGTCGTAGCCGACGCCGAAATCAAAAAGACGGATCTGCCGGTCCGGGGGAACCGTCTTCAGCAGGCTGGCTATGCTCGTCTCGCCGACCGTCGGCTCGCCGTCGGTCATGAGCACGATGTATACCGGCCGATCGGACCTCTCCTTGAGCAGCCCGACGGCTGTCTTCAGCGCGTCACCGATATTGGTGCCGCCGTGCGCCTCCAGGTCGTCGACGAACGAGGCGGCGCTCTTCTTGTTTTCCGGCGTGGCCTGCACGAGCTGGGTCTTGAAGCGCTCCACGTCCGTGCTGAACTGGATGATGTCGAAGCGATCGCCGGCATGCAGAGCGTTCACCACATACTTGAGGGCCTTCTTGCTCTCCTCCATCTTCTCGCCCTGCATGGATCCTGATGTGTCGGCGACGAGCACGACGTCCTTGGCGGCGACCTGCTTTGTCTCCACCGGCGGTGTCAGGGTCAGCAGGAAGTAGCCGTCCTCGCCGGCATTCTTGTGGGTGAGCAGGTTGGCCGCCAGCTCCCTGTCGGAGACGCTGTAATAGAGAAGAAAGTCCTTGTCCGGCACGGCATCGTGGGCCAGATAGGCGATCCTGGCGTGGTGGTCGTCGGGGCGCGTCGAGGCGATGGTGTGGCTCGGCGACCAGATGGCGCGCAGGCCTTGCCTGCTGGCCAGCTTGACGTCGACTTTGATCTCGTCGGCCGGCTCGCTCTGGCCTTCGGCCTTCAGCGGGAAGCGATACTTGAGCATGCCGGCTTGCGCGCGCAGCACCTGCGTGTACTCCAGCTCCACTTTCTTGGTGCCGTGGGCGGGGATGGGAAATATGCGGGCGCGCACGGTCTTGTAGTCCGCGTATTCCAGAAGCCCGGGGTCGACCATCTGCCGGACAATCTGCTCGTACTGCTGCCTTGCTTCTTTGGCTTCCAGTATCTTGCCTTCCACCGGCTTGCCGTCGATGTGCAGGGAGAAGGAGCTGAAGGTTGTGTCCTCCGGCAGCGGAAAGAGGTAGGTGCCGGCCAGGTTGCGGTCGGTCGTGTTGGTGAAGGTCTGGCAGATGTACGTTCTCGCCACCTGATCGGTAATATCCACCTTCACGTTCTCGGACTGCAGGTGCAGACCGTAAGATACCGACCCTTTGAGGACCGGCCGCGTGAGCGCGGGCGGATTGGCGACCGGCGGGCGCGCGTGAGTCGGGGGCCTGACCGTGTGCGCGGGCGGGTGCAGCACCGGCGGCATGACCGGGGCCCCGGGCAGCATGGCCACGGCCGGCATGCCTGGCCCGGAATCGATCATGATGATGCCGGAAGCCGGGGCCGCCGGCGCTACAAATAAGGATGCCGCAAGCGAGAGTACCGATGTGAGGGCAGCGCGTTTCATGGTTAAACCTCTCTTCAACGTCAGCCGGCAGTTCGGGCGCATGGAATGCGCCCCGGCGGGGCATGTCGGGTTGCCTGTTGGTTCCATCTACAGGCTACCGGCCGGGGACGCCCGTGACGCCGGGGGTAAAGGGCAGGCGCAACTGGGGTTAACCCCAGGAAATTGCGGCAAAATGTCGGATACACTACTCTTGGAGCAGGCAGCTGCTCCGGAGAAACAATGAGCCCGCAAACGGCGCCCGTGATCCGCCTTCTTTCCCCCGGACAGAAGATGAAAGGCCAGGACAGCCTTTTCTTCCAGCGCCTGTTCTGGGGGGCACTGGCCGGCTGTCTGGCCGCCATTGTCCTCGCACAGTCGCCTTTTCTGGAGAGCCTCGAGCTGAGCATGCTCAAGTGGAGATACAGGGTATCAGATCAGCTCGCAGGCTTGAGCGCGGCGCTGCCGGCCTCGAAGGAGGTAACCATCGTCACCTTCGACGACTCCTCGCAGTTCGACCTGGGGATCGCCCGCTTCAACGACCAGCGCTCGCAGGGCATCTTGAGCGAGGCGCTGGCCGCCATCGAGAAGGGGCAGCCGGCGGTGGTCGTCATCGACCTCGATTTGAGGGGAGCGACCAACGAGGCGCTGACGCGCCTGTTCAGCCGCTACCGCAACGTGGTGCTCGGGCTCTTCGGCAGCCTGGAAGGCAGCACCGATCTGCCTGCTGCCGAGTTCATGACGCATGCTGCCTCCTATGGCTACAGCGAGCTGGCGCGGGAATCGAACGGCATTGTCTATCGATTGCCGGTCACCTGCGAAGGAAAGGCGGGCCCGGAGGAATCGGGGCTGGCACCGGTGCCGTCGCTGACCGAGGCGGTAATGGAGGTCTACCGGCGGGTGAAGGGGGTGGGCTCGCCCAGCCAGTTCCTTTCCGCGCGGAAGGATCAGCCGATCTACATCAACTTCAAGAGGCAGGCCTACCCGAAGGTTTCTCTTAAGGACGTCCTGTCGCCGGACTTCGACCCGGGCCGCTTCAAGGATCGCATAGTTCTTATCGGATGTGCCTTCACTTTCCGCAGGGACGACCCGCTGCGTTGCAAGACGCCGCTTGCCGACTCGCAACCCGAAGTGCTCGTGCAAGCGCAGGCCATCTCGACTTTGCTTTCCGACAGGGCCATATACAGTTTCGCCGGTGGCATCGCCAGGCATTTCCTTATCTTCCTGGGGGCTATCTGCGGGGCCTTCTCATCGGCCCTGCCCTTGAGCACGCGGACGGCTTTTTTCCTTCTGGGCACGTTGATACTGCTGGTGGTGGCGCAAGTCAGCTTCCAGGCGTTTTGCCTGGCGGTTCCGATCGTGCCATCGCTGACGGTGCTGTTTGCCTGCTTCATCCTGGGCACGGTCATTTTTCTCGACACCGACCTGCGGCAGCGCAACAAGGAGCTGGCCGCCGCCCGGGAGTCGATGCAGGTGCGCGCCGAGGAGGAGCGCCGGCGCATAGCCGAGGACCTCCATGACGAGACGCTCCCCGCGCTTTCCGCCGTAGCCCGCATGGCCGATCGCCTGGCGACCGACCTTTCCGGCAACCCGGTTCCCGGGCAGATGCGCGAACGGCTGGACTCGGCGGTTTCGGAGATGCGCCGCGTGATAAACGACCTGCACCCGTCGGTGCTGGAGACGATGGGATTCGTGCCGGCGCTCGAGAACCTGCTCAACATCTGTTCGCGCGAAGGCGGCATCGAAGGTCGGTTCGTCGACGGCGTCGGCAACCATGAGTGCGAGCTCAACTGGTTCACCAAGCTGCAGCTTTACAGAATAGTGCAGGAGTCGCTGAACAACGTGCAGAAGCACGCCGGCGCGGCCACGGTTCAGCTGACGATCAAGGAGGCGGATGGAAGCCTGCTTATCTCCGTCGCCGATGACGGGAAAGGGATCGACCCGCGCCTTGTGAGGCGCGACTCTCACGGTCTCATCAATATCCGGCAGCGGGCGCAGTTGATCGGGGCTCGAGTGGAATGGAGAAAGCCGGCGGATTTTTCCTCCGGCACGGAGGTGCGCCTGGAGATCCGGACGGAGAAAAGCTGAAGGAGGGAGCGATGACGATATTGATTGCCGACGACGAGGAAAGAGATCGCAAGTGGCTGAAGGATCTGCTGTCCGCCCACCTCGATGACCAGCCGATTCACGAAGCCGCCGACGGTCAGGAGGCGATCGAGCAGGCTTTGAAGCTCCGCCCGAAGCTCGTTTTCCTGGACATCAAGATGCCCAGGCTCTCCGGCATCAAGGCCGCCGAGCAGATCCTGGATAAGCTGCCGGAAACCGGCGTCCTCATGCTGTCCAACTTCGCCGACGAGGTGTACGTGCGCCAGCTCTGGAAGGTGGTGCCGCCCAACGGCGCTTTCGGCTACATATTGAAGAACGCCTCCAACGAGCAGGTGGTGGAGGCGGCGCGGGCGGTGCTGTCCGGGGACTGCTGGATCCACCCCGGCATCGCCCGGGTCATCCAGCGCACGCAGAACCGGGCGACAAATCTCACCTCGGCGGAGTATGAGGCGCTGGCCTGCATCGCCCTCGGTCTTACCGATCACGGCATCGCCAGGCGGCTTTACCTGACGGAGAAGGCGGTGCAGTCCCGCCTGAAATCGCTTTACGCCAAGCTGGCAATTCCGGGGCGGAGCGAGTCGCACGACACGGAGTTCAATCAGCGCTGCCGGGCGGTGTACCTGGCCACCCGCCGCGGGCTGATCAACCAGTCGGAGCTGGAGGAGTGGGAGACGAAGTTGCTGGAGACGAAGGCGGGAGGCTGATTTGAGGTTCTCTAATTTCACCGTCCCTGTGCTGGCTGCCGCAATCATGTTCGCGGCCGCCGCGGACGCGGCCAGGCCCGGCGGCAACGGGCAGCCCGCGGCCGCGCCTGTGCCGCTGCCCGGCGGCTGCCCGGGCGTGCCCTCACCGGAGGCGGGCATCAAGCTCCTGGAGGACATCCTCCGGCGGGTGCGCAACGAGCCGCAGATCGCCATGGCCCGGCAGGGGCTGAAGTACCAGAACGAGCAGAACGCTTTGAACGCGCAACAGGGACCGACCGATTACAGGCTGGCCATCCGCCCCAGGGAGGAGGCCAACACGCCGGCTGCAGCCAGCAAGGACTACGTCCTCTCCTACTCGGGCGGCTACGGCGGCGCCGGCGGCGGGGCCGCGGTCAACGATCGCCGGGGTTTCTGGGAGCGCGGCTCCGGGCAGCCGGAGAAGGCGTCGGCACAGCTGCCGGCTGCCGCCAGCGGGCCGTCTACAGCCAGGGAGGGGCAGCCGGTGCCCGGGGCGCCGAACCCGCTCGGCATCTGGGAAAAGCAGCAGGCTGACGCGGAGAGCATCGCCAGCCGGCTGTCGCCGGAGTCGCGGGCGCGGATGACCGGTGCCGCCGGCAAGCTGTACAGGCTGGCGGAGCTGGCCAGCGCCGTGCAGAGCGCCGGCGCCGCCCGCGCTCCGGCTGCCCGCCGGCAGGATGCGGCAAAGGCAACGACGGTCGCCGTCGTCCCGGCCTCGGCGCCGAAGGTCCAGTCATGGCCTTTCGGCGCGCCTGCGGACTCGCTCAGCAGGCCCCGAGTTCAGACCGCGGGAAAAGTCGGCCACGCGCCTTTCAGCGCGCCCGCCGACGTGCCAGGCGAGCCCCGGGCGCAGGAAGCTGCTCCCTGCCCGCCAGCCGTTCAGGAGCACGCGGCCGGCGAGTCCTGGCGCCAGCCCGCCCCGGCAAAGAAAAGCCGCCGGGCAGTCGAGGTCGCCCTCCTGCCACCGAATGTGGTGACAGGCATCCCGCTCGTCCGTCTGGGCAGTTCGGAGGCCACGGCCAGGCGGGCCCTTGCCACCATGGGCAGTGCCAGGCAGCAGGTCGTCAGCCGCTGGACCGTCTGGTCGTTGCCCAGGCGGGGATCGAAGAGCACTGCCCTGCAGGTCTACATGCGCAACGGGCTGGTAGAGGCCCTTAGAATCTTCGACAACTCGCTGGTCGGTCCCGAGTTCGGCGTCTTGCTGGGCGACGACGTCTCGTCGGTAAAGATGAGGTTCGGCGAGCCGACCTTTATCCTCTCGGAGCCGATGTCCGGGTCCGGACAGAACTATGTGTACCCGCTCAGCCAGGTGGCCTTCCAACTGTCGAGACCGGCCAGCGGCAAGCGCCCGGTCGTGGTCAGCCTCCTTATCTTCAACGTCAAGTAGACGCCTCAGCGCGCCGGTGCGGGCGGCCGATCGCTTATCGGTATCACCACCGGCATGGTGTGTCCAGGCAACAGCGGGTTGGACACCTCCGCCTTGAGCACGGTCCTGCCCGTCCTGTCCTTATCCACGGCGGCGCTTCTCAGCTCCACGCAGACATCCCTGGGACCGCCGATGCTGGTGCCCGGGATCCTGGGCAGCTCGACGGTCGCGTTAATCTTGATGCCCTTGATGTCCTCCAGGCGCACGGCGCCGTCGCTCAAGGCGACCCTGAAGGACAGCTCCCGGCCGACGTCCACCGACCTGACCGTGACGTTGTCCTTCCGCTCATTGACCTGGAGGCGATTTTCGCCCGCGCGCCTGATTGTCACCGCCAGCTTTCCGTCGGCGGTCGCCTGCATCTGCGTGCCTTCGATCCCCCTTACTGTTTCTGCCAGGGCCCTTGCGGCCTCGATCAGCTTGAGCGCCTGCGGCAGCTTGCCGGCAAGTTCGGAGAGCTTGCCGGCGTCCAGACCTTTAAAGGTGTCCACGGCGCCGTGCAGGAGCTCCCGGATCTTCTGCCGCCGCTGCTCGCGGCGGTGCTGGCGATCCTCCTGCCGCTGCCAGCGCGCGGGCGGCCGTTCGGCCCCCTGGCCCGGCGCGCCGTGAGCCGCATCGGCCTGGCCGCCGAAAAGCGACCGGCCGGCCAGGGCGATCTGACCGGCCATGGCAAGCCTTGCCTCCTGTCCGAAGGCCGGCAGCCGCCCTTCGGGGTCGCGCCCGCTTGATGGCTTGAGCGCCGGCGCCGGCCGCGGCCCGTAGGCATGGCTGACCGCCTGCCTGCGCAAGGCGTCCTGCTCGAAGGGGGTTGCCGGCACGGCAGGGCCGTCGACGGCGGGTCTATATATCTCGGACATCGGTCTTCCTCCTCTCGTGCGCGCGGGCGCGCGCGGGCGCCGGCTGGCCTCGGCAGAAGGGATCAGGCAATTACGGTCAGGGTAGGCCGCGGTTGTGGCATAGTTGTGGAACAGCCGGCGGTCCCGGCGGCAGCCCGGCTTGCCTTAGAGCCCGTTAGTGCCCGCGGCAGCCGGATCGGTTAGGATCTAAGTTTGCGAACACTGCAATTGGGTTGCTGCGCGCGCGGGGCGCCGGGTAATGAACCGATACGAGCCGCTCTATCTCAAGTATCGCCCGCAGGCGCTCGGCGAGCTGGTGGGACAGCCGGCGGTCGTGCGCGCGCTGACCAACGCGGTCACCAGCGACCGGCTGTCGCACGCCTATCTGTTCACCGGACCGAGGGGCACGGGCAAGACATCTACGGCCCGCATCCTGGCCAAGTCCGTCAATTGCCAGGGCGGCCCCACCGCCGAGCCCTGCCTCAAGTGCGCGTCCTGCGTGGAGATTCGCGAGTGCAGCTCGCTCGATGTAATCGAGATCGACGCGGCCTCGAATAACAGCGTTGATGACGCGCGCACGCTGATTGAGCGGGCGCCGCTGGTCGCCGTGGGCGGCGGGCACAAGTTCTACATCATCGACGAGTGTCACATGCTGACCAGAGAGGCGTTCAACGCCCTGCTGAAGACGATCGAGGAGCCGCCCGCCAGGGTGATCTTCGTCCTGGCCACCACCGAGGAGCACAAGGTGCCGCAGACCATTGTCAGCCGCTGCCAGCGCCTCATGTTCCGGCTGGTGAGCCAGGGCGACCTGCTCGCGCACCTGAAGACGATCGCCGGAAGGGAGTCGATAGAGATAGAAGAGCGGGCGCTCGAGCTGATCGCCAACCGCTCCGGGGGCGGCTTGCGCGATGCCCTGGGGCTGTTGGACCAGGCCAGCTTGCTGGGCTGTCCGGGCAGCCCGGTTACGATTGGCGACCTGCTCCCGCTTTTGGGGGCGGTTCAAGAAGACGTGCTCCTGGAGATAAGCGCCGGCGTCCTCGAGCGCCGGGGCGACCGGGTGCTGGCCTGCGTAAACGAGCTTCTGGCGCAGGGGCGCGAGCCGGGCGTGCTGGCGCAGGAGCTTGCCCGCCACTTTTTGCATCTGACGAAAGCCTCCTACGTAAGCGATGCGGCCGCCGCCGACGGAGAGGGGAGCCCGTTGTTGATCGGCTCGCCCGGCTATATCTCGGGTGTGCTGGATCAGGCGCGCCGTTTCGAGCGCGCCGAGCTGTCGCAGATTGTCGAGCGCCTGGACCGGCTCGAGCAGAGCGTGCGCCGCACGACGCAGCCCGGGATGAGCCTGGAGATGGGGCTTCTGTCCATCTGCCACCGTCACGACATCGCCGTCGTCCGCGATCTCCAGGAGCGGCTGCGACGGCTCGAGGAGGCGCTGAGCTCGGGGCAGTCGCTGCCGGCCCGGGCCGCCGGCCCTTACGCGCGCTCCCCGGCGCAGCCGTACGCCCGCCCGCCCGCGCCCGCCCCGGCTGCCGCCCCACCCGCCCCGGCCTCGGAGCCGGTGGACGCGGTGGCGCCCGAGCCGCCCGCGCTGGAGCCCGAATCCAGCGCGCCGCCGGCGCCGGCTGCCGCCGCATTCGAGCCCCGAACCGCGCCGGCTGCCCCCGGCGAGCCCGCACCGCCGGAGCCGGCCAGCCAGATCACCATGGCCGGTGCCGAGGAGGAGCCCGAGATAGACCTGGACGCCTTCTGGTCGCAGGTGCTGGACGCGCTGCAACGAACCAGCATACCGGCATACAGCCTGCTTTCCGAGCACGCCTTTCCGCTGGCGGTGGGCGCGAAGAGTTTCACAATCGGTGTTTTGAGCGACAACTTTCAAGGCATGGTCGAGAAGCGGCTGAAAAAGCTCCAGTCGACATGCGAGGAGATCCTTGGCTACGGCGTGGCGATTAAGGTAAGGGTCGTGAGCGATCCGTCGCTCAAGGCATACAGGAACAAGCCGGCAGCAGGCGAAGCCGCGCCGGCCGCCCCGGCCGCGGGCGGCACGCCGGAGGCGCCGTCGGCGGGTCGGGAGAGGGAAGCGGAAAGCGAGGGCGCTCCCGGCCAGCGGCAGCAGGCCGGCGGCGAGGATGGTGATGCCGAGTCCGATCCCGCCCGCGGGCAATCGGAGAGGCCGGGGGTCGCTTCCCGATCGCCGGCGGCGGCTGAGCGGGCAACGGCAGCCGGTCCGCCCTCAGGTCAGCAGGGCGTTGACGCGTCGGCGAAGGCAGCGGACGGCGGCCCGCGGGTTATCTCCGGCAAGGCCGCATCGGCGGTGCTCGATGACGACCGCACCGGCTTCAGCCCTAGAACCGTGCGCGAGGCCTACAAGCTGTTCGACGGCCCCGGCTCAAGGCTCATCGTCTAGCCGGCCTCGTCAGGCGCGCCGCTTGCCCGGCCCGTGCGAATTGCCGGCAGCCCCTCAGTATGTGACCTCGAAGCGGGGCGCTTGCTCAAGGGGGACCTCCTCATCCTGCCGCCACTCGACCGTGACCGCGGACACCCTGGCTCCCGGCGGGCCCTGTCGACACCAGCCGATGAGCTCCTCCAGGCGCTCAGCCGGGCCGTGCGCCTCGATCTCCACCGAGCCGTCGTCGGCGTTGCGCACCCAACCGCTCAAGCCCAGGGCGCGCGCCTTATCCCGCGTCGTCTGCCGGTAAAAGACGCCCTGCACGCGTCCGGTGACCCGCAACCTCGCCCCAGCCCAAGATGTCATCTGTGCCCCAGACCTCCTGGCTAATTCTATGCGGATAAGCGATGCCGGAGGTTATACTTGGGATTATCGCGGGGGTGTGAAACGCGAAAAGATGAAATATAACCCAGGTCCGGCCGGAATCCGTAGAAAGAGCAGCTGGATGGGCATATGGAGCTTGTTCGATCTTGATTTCACGCCGGCAGTGATTGTCGGGAGCAGCCAGAGCGCCACATGTTGAAGGACCTTACCGGGCAGAAGAAGATCGATCCGCAAGTGGTGCTTGATGCCATCAAATCCCTCAAGAGCAAGGGCTGGGACATCAATCCTTACACGGTGGCCGACGAGGCCAGGATTCCTCGCTCGACGCTTTACCGCAGCCAGGAGTTGATGGATCTGATCTCCGAGGCGCGGGCGGGCGGCCCGTCAGGCGCGGCCTCGGAGGAGATGGTCAAGCGAATAGCCGAGCTGGAGCAGAGCCACCAGCAACTGCAGGAGAGCAACCAGCAACTGCAGGAGGCCCTGGAGGAGAGCCGCCAGCTGAGCCGGAAGCTGGAGCGCGAGCTTTCCGCCGCCACCAGGGAGCGCGAGGAGCTGGAGAGTCAGCTCACGCAGATCATGGTGGAGAGCCGGGCTCTGCAAGAGCAGGTCCTGGAGCTCAGCAGCCGGTCGGTCGGGCCCGCGGCCGAGCCGCGGTACCGGGAGGCCGGTTATGAGGCTGGAGCCGCACACGAGCAGCCGCGCCTCCCGGAAGAGCCGGCCAGCCTGCTGGCAGAGCCGGTGAGCTTGCTGGATGAACCCGCAGCGGTGCCGGCGCAGCCGGTGAGCGGCCGCGAGGAGCCGGTGAGCGGACAAGAAGAACCCGTGATGCGGGCGGAGGAGCCCGCCTGGCTGGCGGAGGAAGCGGACTATGGTATCGCCGGTGATGGCATAGAGCCCGCCCCGGTGCCCGGCCGGGAAGAGCAGCTCGCGCCGAGCGCCGCCTGCGAGTCCATGGCGGCGGCCGCCGCCCCCGAGCCGCCGCTGCCGGAGCAGTCTTGCTGGCAGGGACCGCCAGAGCCGGACGACGGCTGGCATTCCGGGCCCGCGGCCGCTGTCTCCGAGGAAGGCTGGCATACCGGCCCTTCGGCGCCTGTGCCCGGCGAAGGCTGGTCTGCGCCCCCGCCCCCGGAAAGCGAAGGCCAGGAGCCCGTTTTCCCCGGCGGCTACGATGCGCCGCTCGACCAGCGAGAGCCCGCCGGGCCCGGCGCCTGGCAGTCCGCCTCGGCCGAGCCGGCAGTTCCCGAAGCTGACGTGCTCGAGCCGGTCGACCTGCCGGTCGATCTGCTGGTCGGCGGGCGGGAGGAGTTTGCCTCGCCCGAGCCCGGGGAGGATCTGACCGGCACCAGGACCTCAGCGGAGGCTCTCCTGGAGGCGGCCGCGGAGCAGGCAGGCGCTTCGGCCGGGCCGGTCGAGGAAGCGGGCGCAAAGATCAAATCCACCACCTTGAGCGAGGACGAGCTGCGCGATCTCCTCAAGCACCGCTTCGGCCGCGCTCCCGAGGAGCCGCAGGCCGGCAAGGAGGAGGAGTCGATGCGCCGGACGACGACCAGGTTCGTCGGCGGCAACCGGGCACCGCAGGAGCCGCCGCCGCAGGGGTTCGTGATAAGGTCGGTGCCGCCCGACATTCGCAAGGCTTGCCTGGTTCTCGGCTTGAGGCCCGAGGAGCTGACCTTCGAGACCGTTCACCAGGCCTGGAAAAAGGAGATGACCACCGAGCATCCGGACTCCGGCGGCGACACCGAGATAGCCGTCTACCTGAACACGGCCAAGGACACGCTCTACCGTTTTCTCGAGGCCCAGGCCCCCAAGCTGGGCAAGAAGTTCGGCACTGCCACCACTTCCTTCCGGCGCATGCCTGACAGACCTGAAGGGGAAAAGACGCAGGAGAACGATGGCTAAACCGGTTGTCGCCATAGTCGGCCGGCCAAACGTAGGCAAATCGACATTCTTCAATCGCTGCATCGAGGAGAGCGCGGCGATCGTCCACGATCAGCCGGGGGTCACCCGCGACCGCATCTACCGCGAGGCCGAGTGGGCGGGCCGCAAGTTCCTTCTCGTGGACACCGGCGGCATCGTGCCGGACAGCCGCGAGGAGCTGACGGCGGCGGTGCGCGATCAGTGCAACCTGGCCATCGAGCAGGCCGACGTGCTCGTCTTCATGGTCGACGGCAAGGCCGGGCTTTCAGGCGCCGACGAGGAGGTGGCGAACCTGCTCCGGCGGGCGCGCAAGCCGGTGATCCTGGCCGTCAACAAGATCGACGAGCCCCATCAGGAGGCCAACAAGCTGGAGTTCTACAAGCTGGGTCTGGGTGAGCCGCTGTCGCTTTCGGCCATGCGCGGCACCGGCGGCGTCGGCGATCTGCTGGATCAGGTGGTTGCCGCCTTCGGCGAGGCCGAGGAGGCGGCCGCGGAGGAGGAGGGCGACGGCACGGGACCTTTTTCGCTGGCGGTGGTGGGCAGGCCCAACGTCGGCAAGTCGTCGCTGGTCAACGTGCTCTGCGGCGCCACCCGCTCGATCGTCACGCCGGTGCCCGGTACCACCCGCGATGCCGTCGACACGACAATCAGGTTCCACGGGCGGGAGGTGACGCTCATCGACACGGCCGGCATCCGGCGCAAGTCGAAGGTGCCCTACGGCGTCGAAGCCTTCTCCGTGGTCCGCTCGCTGACCGCCATCGAGCGGGCGGACGTGGCCGTCTTGGTCATCGACGCCAGCGAGCCGATATCCGATCAGGACCAGAAGATCGGCTGCAAGATCGACGAGGCCGGCAAGGCGGCCGTTGTCGTCTACAACAAGTGGGACCTGGTGGAGGACAAGTCGTCCGGCTCGATGAACAGGTTCATCGACGCGGCTCACCAGGCGCTCCCGCATCTAAAGTACGCGGAGGTCGTCTTCGTCAGCGCCACGGCCAAGACCCGGGTCGGCAAAATTCTGGAAGCCGCCCAGCGGGCCTTTGCCGAAAGCAAAAGGCGGGTGGCCACCGGGCTTGTCAATCAGGTGGTGAACGAGGCGGTGGCGGTGACGCCGCCGCCGTCGGGCAAGCGCGGCCGGCGCTTGAAGATCTATTACTCCACGCAGGTCTCGGTATCCCCGCCGACCTTCGTGCTTTTTGTAAACGATACGACGCTTCTGGCCGGCAGCTACCTCGTCTACCTGGAGCGCAAACTGCGCGAGGCGTTCGGCTTTGCCGGCACGGCGCTGCGCATCGTCGCCCGTGCCAAGAGCCGGGAAAAGTAGTAACTTGAATAGGATGACCGTCGAGGGGAACCGTTCATGTTGACAGCGCTGGGTGTCCTGGTCCTCGCCTATCTGCTCGGGGCCATCCCCACCGGGTACTGGGTGGGCCTGGCCGTCAAGGGCGTGGATATCCGCCAGCAGGGCAGCCGGTCGACCGGGGCCACCAACGTCTTGCGCTGCGTGGGCAGGGGCCCGGCGCTCTTTGTTTTTGCCGTCGACATCGGCAAGGGATATCTGCCCGTCTGGCTGAGCATATATTTGCAGGCGCGCGGCTTCATGCCCGGGATTCCCGACGGCGGGCTCTTTGTGGTACCGGCAGTGGTGGCGGTCGCCACGCTCGTCGGGCACAGCAAGTCGCTCTTTCTCAACTTCCAGGGCGGCAAGAGCGCGGCCACGGCCCTGGGCTGCGTCATGGCCATGAACCTGCCGGGCTCGCTAATCGCCTTCGGTGTCTGGCTTCTGGTTCTGGCTGCGACAAGGTTCGTGTCGCTGGCCTCCATCCTGGCCGTTACGGCTGCCGGGCCGATAATGGCCCTGCTGCACGCTCCGCTGGGCTGCACTTGCTTTTGCGTGCTCGGTGGCGGCTTCGTGGTCTGGCGGCACAAGGCCAACATCGCAAGGCTCATGGCCGGCACCGAGCCGCGGCTGGGAGAAAAGGCCAGGGCCCCTGCAGACCGGACAGATCCGGGGGAACAAAAGGGTTCCGCGGGGCAAAAGGGTTCGGCAGGACAGAAGGTATAACATGGCAACAACTACCACAGACTGGCGACGTTTTTCGCGCCCCGCTCTGGCAGGGGGCGCCTGGGCCCTGGCCCTGGCGATGCTGGCGGCCGCCTCGCCGGCCTCGCCGGCCCGGCACGGACAGGTCGCCGGCGCCGGGTCTCGCCGCCCGGCGGTGGGCAGGATCGGCAGCCAGTTGCTTGCCGAGGCTGGCATCTCGCCGGAGGAGAGCACCAACATCCGGGTCTATCGTGCCACCAACAAGGCGGTGGTCAACATCACCACCGTGGGCGGGCTCTCCCCCGAGCAGGTGTTCTTCAACATCGTTCCCCAGCAGGGCTCGGGCTCGGGGACGATCATCGACGAGCAGGGGCATATCCTGACCAACAATCACGTGGTGGAGAACGCGCGCGCGGTGCGCGTCACGCTTTTCGACGGCACCAACCTGCCGGCCGATGTCGTGGGCACCGATCCGTCGAACGATCTGGCCGTGCTCAAGATCGACCCCCCGCCCGGGATGAAGCTGGCCACCATCCCGCTCGGTGATTCCTCCCGGCTGGAGGTCGGCAGGAAGGTGCTTGCCATCGGCAACCCTTTCGGGCTCGACCGCACGCTCACGCAGGGGATCGTCTCCAGCCTCGGGCGCACGCTGCGCGCCGAGGACGGGAGGCTTATCAAAGGGATCATCCAGACCGACGCCGCCATCAACCCAGGCAACTCCGGCGGCCCCCTGCTTGACACCGCCGGGCGGATGATCGGCATCAACACGGCGATCGTCAGCCGGTCCGGGCAGTCGGCCGGGATCGGCTTTGCCATCCCGATCAATATCGCCAGGCGTCTGGTGCCGGAGCTGATCGCGCATCACCGCGTGATTCGCCCGGATATAGGCATTCAGATGGTGCAGCCGACCGAACAGGGGCTCCGGGTAATCCGCCTGGAGGAGGGCGGCCCGGCCGCCGCCGCCGGTATCACCGGTCCCCGGGTGACCGTGCAGCGGCAGGGGCCGTTCACCCTGAGCAGCGTCGACTTCAGCACGGCCGATATCATCGAGGCCGTGGACGGGACGAGGACGCGCACCTTCGACGACCTGATGTCATACATCGAGGGGCGCAAGGCGTCCCAGGTGATAACCCTGACCGTGCTCAGGCAGGGGCGCCTGGTGAAAATTCCAGTAAAATTGGGTGTGAGCGCGCCGGAGTAGGCGCGGAGGCGGAGAAGCAAATTGAGCAGGATTCTTGTAATCGACGACGACCAGGCTATAGCCGAGCTGGTGAAGGTGAACCTGGAGCTGCTCGGGCACCACGTGACTACCTGCCCCGACGGCGTCAAGGGGCTGGCGCTGGCGCAGCAGAACCGGCCGGACCTGATCGTGCTGGACGTGATGATGCCGGACCTCGATGGTTTCACGGTCTGCCAGCGGCTGCGGCAGAACCCCAGCACCCACCCGATTCCGGTGCTCATGCTGACGGCGCTGGGCATGACCCGTGACAAGGTGACCGGCTTCGACTCCGGCGCCGACGATTATCTGGTCAAGCCTTTCGAGATCCCCGAGCTGCAGGTGAGGGTGCGCGCGCTTCTGCGGCGCTCGGGCTCGGTGCCGGAATCGGCGTCGCTGCCCGAGATCCTCACGGCCGGGGAGATCACGCTCATCCCCGAGAACCTGCAGGCCAAGGTGCGCGACCGGGTGGTCAAGCTGACGCCCACCGAGTTTGAAATCCTGCACTGCCTCATCCAGCACCACGGGCAGACGGTCTCCACCGGCAAGCTTCTGGAGGAGGTCTGGGGCTATTCTCCCGACGACGACGTGGATACGATCCGCGTCCACATCCGCCACTTGAGAACCCGCCTGGAGACCCCCGACCGCAAATACATAAAGACCGTCTATGGCGGCGGCTACCAGCTTATTCCCGAGGGCTTCAGCCGCCAGGCCGTCAGCGAGGTTGAATAGCGCCCGGTTTTCAAGGGGCGGCAGGGTTTTCAATATAGGAAATCCTTTAGATTAAGACGGAAAGGTTTTGCTGGACATTCTTGAAATCCACCATCTATGATGGATTCCGCCCTGCGTGGCAACCCTGGATTTGCCGCATCTAATGAGGATTTTCGGGGTTTCAAGGAGAATGTTGTCCGGGCCAATTTGCCGGCGCCGGCCCGCGTAAGGAGATCCAAGATTGCTTTTCAACAGTCTTCAATATCTGGTCTTTCTGCCGACGGTCTTCCTGCTGTTCTGGATAATTCCCCAGCGGCTGCGGGTGCCACTGCTGCTGGTGTCCAGCTACGTCTTCTACATGTCCTGGCGGCCCATCTACGGGCTGCTCATCCTCGGGCTGACCCTGGGCAACTTCTTCCTGGTGCCGTTCATCGCCAGGAGCACCAAGCACAAGAAGCTGTGGGTGGGAATAGTCGTCGCCCTGAACCTGATCACGCTCGGGGTATTCAAGTACGCCAACTTCGCTGCGGGCACCGTCACCGATTGCTTCAACTTCTTCGGCCTGACCGTCCGCCAGCCGCACCTGCACATCATCCTGCCGCTGGGGATCTCCTTTTTTGTCTTCGAGTTCATCCACTACGCGGTGGAGGTTTATCGCGGCAAGCCGGTCGTCACCTCCTTGCCCGCCTTCGCGCTTTTCGCCTCCTTCTTCCCCACCCAGATCGCCGGCCCGATCAAGCGCTACCAGGACTTCATCCCCCAGCTCGGCTACCCGGGCAAGTTCAAGTGGGAGTACCTGGACCAGGGGATGCAGCTTATCCTCATGGGCCTGTTCAAGAAGGTGATCATCGCCGACAACCTGGCGCTTGTCGCCCAGGCGGGGTTCTCGCACCCGGAGAGCTTTTCGGCGGTCGACCTCTGGCTTATCACCTACGCTTTCGCCTTCCAGATCTTCTTCGACTTCGCCGGCTACACGGATATAGCCCGCGGCTCGGCGATGCTGTTCGGCTACAAGGTGCCGATCAATTTCAACCTTCCCTACCTGGCCGCCAATGTCGCCGACTTCTGGCACCGCTGGCACATAAGCCTTTCGACCTGGCTGCGCGACTACCTCTTCATCCCGCTCGGCGGGTCGCGGGGCACCCGCTCCCAGACGTACAGGAACCTCTTCATCACCATGGCCCTGGGCGGGCTGTGGCACGGCGCGGCCATGCACTTCCTGGTCTGGGGCGCCTATCAGGGGATCCTCTTGATCGCTCACCGGGAGTACGGGCGAGCGCTCGAGGCGGCCGGCGTGGCGGAGAGGCTCCTTAAGTCGAAGATCTACCACGCGCTGTCCGTGGTCTTTACCTTCCACCTGGTCTGCATCGGCTGGGTCTTCTTCCGCGCCGACACGATCGCTGCCGCCAACCAGATGGTCCTGAAGATGCTCACCGCCCCGGCGGAGCTGCTGCACTTCTCGCTCAGGCAGCTGGCCGTTTTGCAGATCCGCGACCCGCTCATCTTCCCGGCGCTGCTTCTCATCCTGCCGGTGCTCATGATCTCGCAACCGATCGTCAACTGGCTCAACGGCAAGCGCTTCTATCAGAGCCCGCCCTGGGCCGTGCAGGTCGGCGTCATGGTGGCGCTCATGTGCCTGCTGACCGTATTCAGCCCAGACACTTCGCCCCGCTTCATCTACTTCCAGTTCTAATGGTGCCAGCGAAAAGCGCTAGCGCGGCCGCCGACGAGAGATCGCTCGGCAACGCCTGTAGGGTCGGGGCACGCTCCGCGAGCGCCGGTGCGCCCGCCCGGGGGCCGGATCTCATCGAGCAGCTGATTTCCAGCCGCTTCGTCTTTGCCGCCGTCGCCTTCGCCCTTGTCTGCGCGATGGCGGCGACGGTGAGCTTCGCCCGCGCCCCTGCCTGGCAGGTCCGCGACAAGACCTGGGCCGGCTGGGCGGTCAGGGACTTCCTTACCGGTGACGAGCGCCCGCAGGTGGTCTTCCTGGGCTCGTCGCTGGTGCTGGTGCCGGTGGCCACGGTGGACGCCAACTTTCTCGGGCGGCGCCTGGACGGCAGCCAGCACCACCGCAGCTACTACTTCGAGCACGGCATCGAGCGGCGCACCGGCAGCAGCATCCGGTCGTTCATCCTGGCGCTTCCCGGACAGATGCCCTCGGACGCCTATCTGATCACCGACTACCTGCTCGACGGCAAGAAGACCCCGCCGGTTTTGGTCTACGGCGTGGGCCCGCGCGACTTCATGGACAACCTGCTGCCCAGCCCGGCCTCCACGGATCTCTTCCGCTGCCTGAGCCGGTTCGGGGACATAAGCGGCATGCTCGACCGGGTGATGCCCGACTGGGTCGATCGCTTCAACTACCGGCTGGGGCGCTGCGTATATCTGTACGGCATGAAGGAGGAGCTCAGCTGCCGGGCCGGGCAGGCGCTTTGCCGGCTGCTCGACCGTCTGCTGCCGGTGCCGCCGGGGGTCACACCATATACGGTGGCTCATCGCCGGGAGATCCTGCCCGGCTATCAGATGGGCGGGCTGGAGGCCGGCGAGGCATTTTTCCGCCCGCACGGCAAGGACGAGCTCACCTTCGCGGACAACATCGCCGAGTACCGCAAGCGTTACTCGACGGTCCGCTGGGACACCTTCACCACCCAGATGCGTTTCTTCGCCGAGCTGCTCGATGTGGCCAGGCAGCGGGGCATCCACGTGGTGGTCGTCTCCATGCCGATAACAGAGATCAATCGCTCGCTCATCGCCGGCTACGCCTGGGACGCCTACCGGAACAGCATCCACGTGCTGGCCACGGTCAAGGGGGCGTCTTTCCTCGACCTGGATGGTTCAGGCGCCTTCAAACAGTCCGACTTCATGGACACCGTGCATCTGCATTCCGGGGGCGGAAAGAAGATGCTCGATATGCTGGCCGACAGGCTGGCTGCCGATTCGGCGCTGCGCCCGGCCCGCCCCGGCAAGCGCCAGCCTGAGATGTAGAGGGGGCGAGGGCTATGGTGACCGAAAGGCAAAATCCAGATGGTGACGCGGGCGCCCAGCCCGGCTGGCGCCTCCACCCCAGCGCCTTCGTGGTCGGCGTTGTGCTCTTCGCCCTGGTCAACGCCTACCTCTCCTTTTTCACCCCGGTCCACTTCGACAGGTTCAACTTCCCCTACCGCGGCTGGGCGTGGTGGGCCTTGAACGACCTGAGGAGAAGCCCGGACGTCCACAACGTGGCCCTTCTGGGCTCGTCGCTGACCATAAGCGCCATCTCCAGCTGCGACGCCAATTATCTGGGCAGGCCGCTCGATCTGACGAGCTACCACCGGGCGACCTATCTGGATCACCGGCTGCGCACCACATTCGGGGGCATGTTCAACACCTACGATCTGGCCCTGCCGGGGGCGATGCCCTCCGACGCTTACTTCTCCCTGCGCGCCATGGTCAACTGCGCGCACCGGCCGGACGTGGTGATCTACGGCGTGGCGCCGCGCGATTTCCTGGACAGCACGCTTTCCAGCCCGCTGGACACCGAGGCCTTCCGCTACTTCCGGCGGCTGGTCAACCTCGATGACGTCTCCCGGGCGCTCTTTCGCACGCCGATGGCCAAGATCAACTGGTGGCTGGAAAGGCAGGTCTACCTCTACGGCAACGCTCTGGACTTTCAGCTCAAGTTCGGCGACTGGTCCAATCGGGTTCTGGCCAGGATCCTGCCCAGGCCGGCTTCCCGGCCGGCCTTCACTTTCTGGGACAGGGAGCGGCTCCTGCCCGGCTACAAGCCGGCCGAGCTCTGTCCGGGCTCCGTGATCATAAGCCCGGCGGATCAGGCCACGTGCAGCAAGGGGTTCAAGAACAACACCCGCGAGTACCAGGATCGCTATCGCTCGCCGGACCTCCATACCTATCGCACGCAGCTTTACTTTCTCAAGCAGCTCCTGCAGTTCTGCCGCAAGGAGCGGATCGAGCTCATCGTGGTCAACATGCCGATCTCCTTCTACAACACCACGCTCATGGCCCCGGGAGAATACCCCCGCTTCGTCCAGCACGTGCGGACGGCCTGCTTCGAGCACGGGGTGACCTATTACGATCTCGCCGAGTTCGACCAGTACCGGTGGTCTGATTATCACGACTCCGTGCACCTGAACCCGTTCGGCGGCAAGAAGTTCGTCGACCGGCTCGTCGACTACCTGGCCGCGGACAGGCAGGTTTCGCAGGCGATGGCCCTGGCCGGCAAGGAGCTGGAGCGCTACGTGATGGCCAGTTCCAATCGCAACGGGACCTTGTAGTGATGACGACCGGCAAAGGCTTGAGCGCGGGAGGGGCAGGCGGCGCCAGCAGCCGGTGGACGCGCGCCCTGGCCAGCCGCTCCGTGGTGGCCGTTCTGCTTTTCCTGCTCGTCAACCTGGCTGTCGCCGGCTTCATGGTGCGCCCGCAAGCGGCGGCCAGCCCGGAGTCCTTGCTGGCCGATGCGCTGGCCCGGGCGAAGGAGCGCTCCTTCAGCTGGTGGACGGCCAGCGCTTATCTGGACCGGCCCGCCGCCCCCGATATCGCCCTCATCGGCAGCTCGCAGGTGGGAACGGCCACCTTCACGGCCGACGCCGAGCTTCTCGGCCGGCCGATGGACGTTCTCGTTCACCGCCAGGCAAGCACCTTCGAGGCCGACCTCAAACGGGAGCTGGGCCGCCCGCTTACGGTCTTCAACTTTTCGCAGGGCGGCTTTATGGTCTCGGACGCCTACATGCTGAGCCGCGCCCTGTTCAGCGGCCCGCGCCTGCCGAAGCTGGCGATCATCGGGGTGGCGCCGCGGGATTTCATGGACAACAGCATGGCCAGCCCGGCCGAGACGGAGCCGTTCCGGTTCTATTCGCGGGCCGTCGGACTGGGCGAGCTGTCGGGACAGGCCTTCGGCGATCCCTTCGCGTACCTGCAGTGGCTTCTGCGCAACCGCCTGCCGCTGTGCTGGGTGCAGGAGGAGCTGGAGCGGCGCTGGCAGGACACGACGCCGGCCAGGCACCACAAGCGGTATCAGAACGTCCAGGCTATTTTCGACATCACCGGCGACCTCCAGCCGGGCACTATGCTGGTTCCGGCCAACATACGGGGGCTGTGGATGGACAACACCATCGAGTACAGGCACCGTTACCGCCTGCCCGATCCGCCGGTTTACCGGCAGGAGCTGGTCTTCTTCGATCGCCTGCTCGGTTATCTCGACGGCCGCGGCATCAAGGTGCTGGTGGTCGGCATGCCTAGCCTGCCCTCCAACCGGGCGCTTCTGCCGGAAAGCTTCTGGGCCTCCTTCCACGAGAAGATGGCTGGCGCCTGCGCCCGGCACCACGCCGGCTGGCTGGATTATTCGGCCAGCCCGGTCTTTACCCGCCAGGACTACCTGGACACCGTGCACCTGAACGCCCGCGGCGGCGCCAGATTCTTCACCATGCTGGCCAAGGCCATCAAAGCGGATGCCGGGCTGGCCGGCAGGCTGGAGGACGACCCGGCCCGCCGCCAGACCCTGGCCGGGGCCAGACCGGCGCCCAGGATCTGACCGGCGCCCCTCGAGACTTCCCGCTTCTGCCGCCTGCTCGCATCCGCGTAAAGGGATGTGAAATTGCCCGCCGGCGGAAACCAGGCTCGGGCCGGGGCGGCCCGGGCGATGTCGCCTGTCGGGCTCACCGTGTGTTTGGAATAGCAAAAAAGGGGTTGAATAAGGTTAGGAGAGGAAAAGACACTGGTTTCATCAAAGCTAGTTTTGTTGGGAGAAGCAATATGCGTGGACAAACCAGATCTCGCGTACAACAAGAGAGAATGTCCGTGCTCGGTCACACACATGACCGATTTCCTGAAGACAGGCGCTTCGAGAGCAAGGAGAAGCAGGGCGCCGGCAAATACGTGTGCAGGCGTTGTGGGGCTTTCTGCCAGGAGAAGCACTGGTACATGGACAACGACCAGCTTAAGCAGCTGGTGCGGAAGAACCACCTGACAGAGACGCTCTGCCCGGGCTGCGATCGAATAGACCGCCGGCTGTGGGAGGGCGAGGTCATCCTGGAGTCCCCGCTCCTCGAGGAGCAGAAAGACACGGTGATGGCGCTGATCAAGCACACGGAGGGCAAGGCCTGGCACGACAACCCGCATTCCCGGATCGCGGAGGTGGAGACGAACAAAGGCCGGATGCGCATTCTCACCACCACAAAGTGGCTGGCGCAGCGGATCGGCAAGCAGTTCTACAAGTCGTTCAAAGGGGAGCTGGAGCTCAAGCCGGCCCATCGCGAGAAGTTCATTCGTGTTTACTGGAGCCGCAAGGAGGGCTAGCGGTCGCCCCCGCGCAACCGAGCAGCCGATCGAAGACGAACCTTACATCCTCCGAATAAAAAAGCTCGTGCAGGAACCGATTGCCGCCCGGCGGCCACGTCGGCTCCTGGCCGAACACCAGGTCGGTGAGATCATCGAGGTACAGCCGGTAGAACCTTCTCATCCGGTCGGGCTCGCCGTCTGCGGCCAGCTGGGCCAGCATGTAGAGCCGGGGCAAAAGCGAGTTGTCGTGGTTCTTAATGGCCAGCCTTATCTCGGCGCGCGCCTGGCGGCTGTCGCCGGCCGCGGCCAGGAGCCTGGCCAGGCGCAGATTGAGCCGGTAACTGTCCGGCGAGCAGGCCAGCGCCTGGCGCGCCTCGGCAACCGCCTCATCCCGGCGGCCTAGGCTTTCCAGGGCTTGCGAGCGGCTCTGGTGCACGCCGGAGGCGATGACGCCCTGCTTGAGGAGCCTGGTGTTCACCCAGGAGACCGGCAGCGGGTGCTCGAGCAGGCGATCGCCGGCGGCCAGGTGACGGCGCGCCGATGCCATCCTGCCGTCCCTGGCTTCCGTCTGGCAGAGGTAGTAGTGCTTGTTCATCTCCAGGAGGGCATAAGTGGACTGCCCGAGATCGAGCAGGATGAGCACCATGAAAGCCACCCCCAGGGACTGCACCACCGCCGTGCCCTTGAGCTCTCGTGCAGCCAGCCGCTTCTCGAGCCGCTTGTTGGTGGTAAGCCCCGGTTTGCGCGCCCTGACCTCGGCCACCAGCTCGACCTGGCTTTGTTGCGAGAGGGCGCCCAGCGGCAGCTTGACGACCAGGTCCGCCTGCGGCGCCTCCGGCCCGCAGATGCTGCGGGATCTCACCTGCAGGTTGCCGAAAAACGTCAGCGACAGCTCGTCTACGGCTGTCCAGAGAATATGCCTGGCCCCCACGCGCAGGCTCGAGTCGCTGCCGGAGACGAGCTGCCAGTAGAACACCGGCGGCCTGCCCTGCCAGATTGGCGCGAAAAAACGGCTGCCGGCAGGGCTTTCGAGCCAGCGCAGGAGAAGGTGGCTTATGCCGGCCGCCAGGAGCACGGTCGGGATTCCCAGCCAGGCTATGTCCTGGCCGAACCAGAAGTCACTGGCGTAGAGCGTCAGGAAGAAGCACTCGAAAACGACGAAGGTGGCCCCTATCAGGGTGTAGCAACGGTGGGTGAAGGTGGTGTCGAATCGGGACAAGGTCGGCTGCCGGTTGTGCTCTATGGTTATCTACTACTAATTTGGCATCTGCTCCGTTGCGTAAAGCTGCGGACGAGCCAAGCCTAAACTTCGCTTATCGAAATTGACTTTGCGACAGCCACCTCTTAACATTCTAAGAGCTCACCGGACCGAGTATGACCAACAGCGCCACAGATTGCAAGATCCGCGAGACCGCCGACCTGCCCGCGCAACGGCAGGCGGACAGGTGCGAGCCGCGCGTCATCGTCACCATGCCCGCGTACAACGCGGCCAGGACCTTGTTGAAGACCTTCGAGGAGATTCCCAAGGGCACCGTCAGCGAGGTGATCATGGTCGACGACTGCAGCAAAGATGACACCGTCGCCGTGGGCAGCACGCTGGACATCAAGATCATCCGCCACCCGCACAACGTCGGATACGGCGGCAACCAGAAGACCTGCTATCTCGAGGCGCTGCGCGACGGGGCGGACGTGGTGATCATGCTGCATCCGGACTATCAATATGATCCGCGCAAGATCCCGGAGATGGTGGCGCCTATCCTGGCCGGGCAGGCCGACATCGTTCTCGGCTCCCGCTTCCTGGGCGGCGGCGCCCTCAAAGGCGGCATGCCGGTCTACAAGTTCATCGCCAATCGCTTCCTGACCACCATGCAGAACCTGGTCCTCGGCACCAGGCTCTCGGAGTTCCACACCGGGTACCGGGCATACAGCCGCCGCTTCCTCGAGCAGGTGCCTTTCTTGCGCAACTCGATCGCCTTCGTGTTCGACGCCGAGATCCTCTGCCAGGCCGTCTACTTCAATTTCCGCATAGCCGAGATCGGCGTCGAGACCAGATATTTCGCCGAGGCCTCTTCGATCAATTTCTGGAACAGCGTCAAATACGGGCTTGGCGTTCTGGGCACGCTGGTCAAGTACTGGTGCGCCAGGAACGGCCTTCTGCAGAGCAGCCTGTTCCGCTCCTGAGCTACCGCTGCCGGTAAAGACGCAGGTGCAGCCCGTGATGCAGGTCGATCTGCCGCTCGATCCGGTAGCGCTCGGGGATCAGATCCTTCACCGCCTCACCTTCCTGCGCCGTCACCAGCCAGAAGCCGGCTCGCCCGCCGACCGCCTGCTCAATCCCCCGGCGCCCCTGCCCCGGCGTCACGCCCACCTGCAGCTTGGGCCGGCTGAGATAGCGGTCCAGGCAGACTATGTCGTACGGCTGGGCGACAAGGACAAGCTCTGACGGCGCAACCAGGCCGTCGACCAGGGCGGCCATCTGGCGCCACGGCTCGCGGTGGGGAACGACGTGCGCGTAGGCGGTGTTCAGCAGGGCAAAAAAGACGTGGGCGACAAGCAAGATCACCAGCCGGCGCCGGGCGATGAGCAGCGAGGCGCCGCGCCCGGCCAGAATGTAGACGGCCGGCGCCGTGGCCACCAGATAGCGCGAGATCTCCACGACGCGGTGCCCCTCCTTCACATCCAGCAGCCAGACGAAAAGCGGCGGCACGATCGCCCATGCCCATACGAAAACCGCCGCCGCCGGCCAGCGGCAAGCCGGCCTGCCATCGCCGGCGGTGTCACCGCGCCGGCCCCTGGCGGCCGCCGCCAGAAAGAAGGCCGAGGTGGCGTAGAGCGGCGCCGCATACGCCACCACCTGGTTGCCCGAGAGGAAGACGATCCAGTTGAACGGCACCCTCACCAGAAGCGCCCAGAAGGGCCACCACCAGCTGGCCGCCCGCGCCACGTAAAAGGAGGCGGTGCGCGCGGCCGCCGCCTGCCGGAAAAGATGCAGCCAGGGCAGCCAGGCAAGGAGAACGCCCAGCCAGGCCGCGGCCACGCCGGCGAAAAGCCCTGGATCCCGGCGCTTGACGGCCAGGACGGTCAGGAACAAGCCCTGAAAGAGGACAACGAAAAGGGCCGTGTAGTGGCTGTTGATGAGGGCCCAGGTGGAGCCGGCGTACACCGCCAGCGATATCAATCTCTCGGCGCTTGCCGGCCTGCCGCCGGCGGCGAGCCAGATGAGCGAGCCGCAGGAGAGGGTCGACGCCAGGATCTCCAGGCTGTACATGCGCGCCTCCTGCGCGTAGTGAATGTCGAAAGGCGACACCGCCTGCAATATCACGGCCAGCGTCGCCGCGGGCCGGTCGAAAACCTTGCGGGCGACCAGATAGACCGCCGCCAGGGTGGAAAGCGAGAGCACCGCCGAAAGCGCCCGGCAGGCCAGGTCGCTTTCCCCGAAAAGGGTCATCCAGCGGTTCAAAAGCACGGCATAGAGCGGCGGGCAGAGCGGATCCACCTGCCGGAAGCGGGAGATCACCTCGGACAGGGCGCCCGGCGGGCCGGGGCGGAAGAGATAGGCCGCGGCAGGCTGCCTGGTAAAGTCGGGCAGCGCGCGCCCGACGCTCTCGACCACGCTCTGATAACCCTCGTCCAGCCACAGGCTGTCGAAGGTGATGCCGGCGAAGCGCAAACCGGCCGCCAGCAGGAGGATGAGGAGGAGGACCGGCGGCGGCGGGCCGGCCCGGCTGGCGGGCGGGGGCGAGCCGGCGCTTTCCGGATCTGGTTTAATTTGGGGGAACATGAGTCCACTTTATTCTACATTGACGTTTAGTATGCACCCGCCTCGGGAACAAAGGCCGCGGCAGGCATGCTGCCGGTTCTCCGGGGGTGCCGGGCATTCGGGTGGTTTAAAGTCCGCATCGGCGCGGCATGTTGTCGTGAGAGCGGGCTTGGGAACAGAGATTAATGGCCCTAGTAAAGAAAGAGATTGGTGAGCTGCTGGTCGACAACGGGCTGATTACCCAGGACGAGCTGGCCCTGGTGCAGGCGGAGCAGCAGAAAACCGGCGAGCCGATAAGCCTCATCCTCTCCCGGCTGGGGCTGGCCACCGAGAACCACGTCAAAAACGCGCTCGAGCTCCAGTACGGGGTCAATTACGTCTCGCTTTCCAAGACCGAGGCCGACCCGGAGTGCCTTTATGTGCTTCCGGAGGCGGTGATGCGCCAGCACCAGGTGGTGCCGATCGCCCGCCAGGGCAATCGCCTGACCCTGGCCATGGTCAACCCCAACAACCTGATCGCCCTCGACGACATCAAGTACAGGCTGAAGGGCGTGCAGATAAAGCCGGTCGTCTGCACCGAGGATGATTTCCAGCACTTCATGGAGACCATCTACGCCAGGCGGCAGGACCAGCTCATGGAGGAAACCTACGACGAGGCGGACAAGAGCTTCATCGAGGCCGACGTCGACCTGAGCACGCTGGATGTCATGGCCGAGACGGACGAGGACGTCAACGACCTCGACCTGGCTCGCCAGGCCCAGGATGCGCCGATTGTTCTCCTGGCCAACCAGATTCTCGCCAAGGCGATCAAGAGGCGCTGCTCGGATGTGCACATCGAGCCGCAGGAGCGCGAGGTGACGGTGCGCTACCGCCTGGACGGAGTGCTCTTCGTCGACCGCCGGCTGCCCAAGGCGATTCTGGCCGCGCTCACCTCCCGCTACAAGATAATGGCCGACCTGGACATCGCCGAGCGCCGGGTGCCGCAGGACGGGCGGATCCGGGTGCGCTTCTCCGGGCGCGACATCGACTTCCGTGTCTCCACCGTGCCGGCCAAGCACGGCGAGAAGGTGGTCATGCGTCTTCTCGATAAGTCCAATACGCAGCTGGGGCTGGACAAGCTCATCACCGAACCCGAGATCCTGGAGGTGGTGCGCGAGATGGTCAACAAGCCCTACGGCATCCTCTTTGTCACCGGACCGACCGGCTCGGGAAAATCCACCACGCTCTATTCGGCGCTTGCCGAGCGCAACTCGCCGGAGGTGAACATCGTCACCGCCGAGGACCCGATTGAATACGATATGGGCGGCATCACCCAGGTGCAGGTGCTGCGCGAGAAGGGGCTGGATTTCAGCCGCATCCTGCGCGCCTTCCTGCGCCAGGACCCGGACATCATGCTAGTAGGTGAAACCCGCGACCGGGAGACGGCCAAGACGGCCGTCGAGGCCGCGCTCACCGGTCACCTGGTGTTCACGACCCTGCACACCAACGACGCGCCCGGGGCGATGAGCCGCCTCAAGGAGATGGAGGTCGACCCGTTCCTCACCGCCGCCGCCACCGTGGGCGTGGTCGCGCAAAGGCTGGTGCGCCGCATCTGCCCGGACTGCGCCGAGGAGTACGTGCCGGAGCTGCACACGCTCGAGTACCTGGGGCTCATGGACAAGGGCAGCGAGCGCATCGCCGAGTCGCAAAGCCAGTATTTCCGCCTGCGCCTCAACAACAAGGGGCTGCCGATCTTCAAACGGGGCAGGGGCTGCGAGACTTGCAACAACACCGGCTACAAGGGGCGGGTGGGCTGCTACGAGGTGATGAAGATCAACGACGAGATCCGCGAGCTCATAGCCAGCGGCGCCACCACGGCCATGATCCGCTTTGCCGCCAAGCAGTCCGGAATGGTGCCGCTCAAGGACTACAGCCTGCGGCTGGTCGGGCAGGGGCTGACCACCACAGACGAGGTGGTGCGGGTCACGCTTTCCGATACGGCCGGCCAGGACACGCTGTGTCCCAAGTGCCGCAACCCGATAGGCGAGGACTTCATCAAGTGCCCGTTCTGCCAGCACGAGCTGAAGTCGTCCTGCGTCCGTTGCGGCACCCTGCAGGAGGAAGGCTGGGCGAGCTGCCCGAAGTGCGGCATGTCCCAGGAGGAGGCCCAGCTGGAGAGCGTCTGCAGGGGCTGCGAGGCGGAGGTGCACGGCGAGTGGGTGCTCTGCCCGTACTGCCAGACCCCGCGCAAGGCCCAGGTCGGGGAGCGGCTGGAGACCAGGCAGCCGGTGGCGTGATTCGGGGGATGAGAAAACCATGGCAATCGACATGCAAGAGATCCTGCAGCTGTGCTTCGACCGCGGCGCCTCGGACCTGCACCTGAAGGTCGGGCAGCCGCCCATCCTCAGGGTCTCGGGCAAACTCATCCGCTGCGATTTCGACCCCCTGACCAGGGAGGAGGTGCAGCGGCTTATCTTCTCGATCCTCACCCCCGAGCAGCGCAAGACGCTCGAGCAGAGCTACGAGCTCGATTGCAGCTACGGCGTCGAGGGGATGGGGCGCTTCCGGGTTAACGTCTACAAGGACCGGGGCCACTATGCCGCCGCCCTGCGCACCATCGCCTCCCGGGTGCCCTCGATCGATGATCTGAACCTGCCGCCGGTGGTCAAGGAGATTGCCCACAAGCCGCGGGGCATGGTCCTGGTCACCGGGCCGACCGGCTCCGGCAAGTCGACCACGCTGGCGGCGATGATCGACTGGATCAACGAGAACCGGGCCGAGCACATCCTGACCATCGAGGATCCGATCGAGTTCATGCACACCAACAAGCAGTCGGTGGTCAGCCAGCGGGAGCTGGGCGGCGATACCAAGAGCTTCGAGAACGCCCTGCGCGCCGCCCTGCGCGAGGACCCGGATATCATCCTGGTCGGCGAGATGCGCGACCTGGAGACGGTGCGCCTGGCGCTCACGGCCGCCGAGACCGGGCACCTGGTCTTCGCCACCCTGCACACCTCCTCGGCCGCCCAGACGATCGACCGCATCGTGGACGTCTTCCCGCCCGCCGAGCAGCAGCAGGTGCGGGTCATGCTCTCCAACGGGCTGGTGGCCGTGCTCTCGCAGACCCTGCTGCCGCGGCTGCAGCAGCAGGTGGGTGGCAGCCCGACCACCAAGGGCCGGGTGCTGGCGCTCGAGATCATGATTAACACCCCGGCTATCGCCAATTTGATCCGCGAGTCGAAGACGGCCCAGATCTACTCGGCCATTCAGATGGGCGGCGCGCTGGGCATGCAGACGCTGGAGGCGTATCTGGCCGGCCTTGTCAAGCAAGGGCTGGTCACCTATGAGGACGCCATGGCCAAGACCAGCCGGCCCGAGGACTTCCAGCGCCTGGTCGGCACGGGACAGGCGTCCATGGCCGGCATGTCCATCCGCCGATGATGGGCAGTTGGCAAGGCGGCAGGAGACAGGTTCGTGCCCGAATTTTTATACAAGGTAAGGGACGAGCGCGGGCGGATAACCGAGGCGGTGGCGCAGGCCGATTCGCAGACCGCCCTCCACCAGAGGCTCAATGCGCGCGGCATGGATGTGATCGAGATCCGCGCCCGCGGCGGTCTCATGGACATGGACATGGGCCAGTTCATGGCCTTCATGGAGCAGGTGAAGCTCAAGGACATGGTCGTCTTCTCCCGGCAGTTCTCGGCCATGGTCGGGGCGGGGGTGGCGATGCTGCGCTCGCTTACCATCATGTGCGAGCAGTGCGAGAACCCCAAGCTGAAGCGCACGCTGGATTCGGTTCGCCGGGGCGTGGAGTCGGGGATGTCGCTTTCCGACACCATGGCCAGGCACCCCGACGTCTTCGACAACCTCTACGTGGCCATGGTGCGGGCGGGCGAGGCGGGCGGCATCCTCGACGAGGTCCTCAAACGGCTGGCCGAGTTCATGGAGGCAAGGGCCAAGCTCAACGCCAAGGTCAAGTCGGCCATGGTCTACCCCTCGGTCGTGCTGGCCGTGGCGGTTGTCGTCTTCTGGGCCATGCTCACGTTCATCCTGCCCATCTTCCAGGGGCTCTTCAAGAACGTCGGCGGCGAGCTGCCCGCCTACACCCAGTTCCTGATCAACCTCTCCGGCTTCATGCGCTCGATCTGGATGGGCCTCTTTGTGGTGGCCATGATCGGCGCCGCCTGGGGGCTCAAGAGCTGGTACGGCACCGAGGGCGGGCGCGTGCAGATCGACGGGCTGCTGCTCAGGGTGCCTGTTTTCGGGGACCTTATCAAGAAGGTCTGTATCGCCCGCTTCAGCCGCACGTTCGGCACCCTGGTCCGCTCCGGCGTGCCCATGCTCTCGGCCCTGGACGTGGTGAAGGACACGGCCGGCAACGCCGTGCTGTCGCTGTCCGTGGACAAGATAAGCACCGAGGTGCGCCAGGGCGGCAGCGTCTCCAAGCCGCTGGCCCGGGACCCGCTCTTCCCGCCCATGGTCACGCAGATGGTGGCCGTCGGCGAGGAGACCGGGCGCCTCGACGAGATGCTGGGCAAGGTCGCCGACTTTTACGATGTCGAGGTGGAAAATTCGGTCGAGGCCCTGACCTCCCTTCTGGAGCCGATCATGGTCGTGGGCATAGGCGGCATCGTCGGCTCGGTGGTGGTCGGGATGTACCTGCCGATCTTTACGGTTATCAACCAGATCCGCTGATGTGATTTAATGGGGAGGAGCGACCGGGCTCCTCTTCCTCAGACTGGAGTCCGTGCCATAGAATAGTTGGTGTCGGCCCGGGGTCTGAGTCATCTGGTGAGCAAGCGCTTGCAAGCAAAAGAGTCAATGCCGGGTGCGGGCAGCGGCAGGGCGCCCGATGGGGATAAAGGCGTCGACCAGGTGCACGTCTGGCTTTGCGACTACTCGGCCGGGCGCGACCCTTCCCTGCGGGACGCCATCATCCAGTCGGCGCTGCCGCTGGTCAAGCGGATCGCCTACGGTCTGGCCCGCCGCTCCACCGACCCGGTCGAGGATCTGATCCAGGTCGGCTCGATCGGGCTCATAAAGGCCGTCGATCAGTTCAAGCCGGACGCCGGCGCCAAGTTTCAAACCTACGCCACCCACCTGATTACCGGCGAGATCAGGCACTACCTGCGCGACAAGACGGCGATGATACGGGCGCCGCGCGAGCTGCAGGAGCTCTCCTTCCGCATCAACAGGCTGGTGCAGAACCTGACCGCCAGGCTCGGCCGGGAGCCCAGCGACGCCGAGATTGCCGGCGAGCTCCAGATTCCGGTGTCGAGGGTGAGCGAGGCTTACGAGGTCGACCGGCGCCGCACGCTCATCTCGCTCGATCAGGCGCTGTCCAACGATGCCGGCTCCGAGCAGTCGCTCATCGATACGCTGGTGGACGGGAAGTATCAGAGCAACCAGATCGCCAAGGAAGACCGTTTCATGCTCGCCGAGGCGATCAAGCAGCTGCGCGACGGCCTGCGCGAGGTGGTGCAGCTCACCTTCTACGAGGACCTGTCCCAGACCGAGGTGGCCAGGCGGCTGGGGATCTCCCAGATGCAGGTGTCCAGGCGGCTGCGGGCGGCGGTCACCGAGTTGCAGCGAATAATCAACCAGACCAAGAAATCGGGTGGACAGATAGAAAGGAAGTCATGACCACGCCCGTCATCGAGGCCGAAGAGCTGGGCAAGGACCATATAAGCCATTTCCTGCGCAAGCGGTTCACGGCCGTCGACAGGCTCAACCTCCAGGTCATGCGCTCGGAGACGTACGGCCTGCTGGGGCTTAACGGGGCCGGCAAGACCACCACCTTGAAGCTCATGCTCGGGCTCTTGCGGCCGACCCGGGGCAGGGTGTCCGTGCTCGGCTATCCTGCCGGACACCGGCGGGCTCTGGGCCGGATAGGGTTCCTGCCCGAGAACCCCTACTTTTACTCCTACTTAACCGGGCGCGAGTTCCTGGATTTTGCCGGGCAGATCTTCGGGCTGCCGGGCGCCGAGCGGCGAAAGCGCGTCCAGGCGCTGCTCAAGATGGTGTCGCTCACCGAGGCCGCGGGCACGGCCATACGCAAGTACTCTAAGGGCATGATGCAACGCCTGGGGATCGCCCAGTCGCTCATCAACGATCCGGAAATAATTTTCTGGGACGAGCCTACCTCGGGGCTCGACCCGATCGGCAGGCGCGATGTCCGGCTCATCCTCTTGAGCCTGAAGGAGCAGGGCAAGACGATCTTCTTCAACTCGCACCTGCTGCCCGACGTAAGCGAGGTCTGCGACCGGGTGGGGGTGCTCCACCGGGGCGTTCTGGTGGGCGAGGAGAGGATGGCCAATATCACGGGCGGCGGCGGGCACTACCGCAACCTCGAGGACTACTTTCTCGACTGCATCAATCGCGCCGAGGAGGATGGCAAAGCAGTGCCCAAGGCAGGCTAGACCATGAAGCTCACGGCGCCGCTGGCGGCTATCGCCATCAACACCTTTCGTGAGACCGTCCGCGACCGGGTGCTCTACGCCTTCGTGTTCTTCGCCTTCCTTGTCACCCTGGCCGGCATCCTGCTCGGGTCGCTCTCGGTTGGTCAGGATCTGCGGGTGCTGGAGGATCTGGGGCTGACGACCATAGCCTTCATCGGCGGTATCATCGGCATCTTCGTGGGCACCAGCCTGGTTTACAAGGAGATCGACCGGCGGACGATCTATCTCATCCTCACCAAACCGGTCGCCCGCTGGCAGTTTGTGGCCGGCAAATACCTGGGGCTCGCCTTCTGCCTGCTGGTGGTGACCGCGGCCATGGGGCTGTTCCTGTGCGGGACGATCTACCTGTGCTCGCCGGAGCACGTGGTGAGCCCGCTTCTCGGCGAGTCGCTCCTGCTCATCTACCTGGAGATCCTGTTTGTGGTGGCAATTGCCACCTTCTTTTCCACCTTCGCCACGCCGCTCATGTCGGTGGTCTTCACGATCGGGCTCTGGGTAATCGGGCACATGGTCCAGTCGCTCAGGGAGCTCGCGCACCTGTCCAGGAGCGCCGGGGTAGCCAGGCTCTTCGACACCCTTTACTGGTTCATGCCCGATCTGTCCCGGCTGACGCAGATCCGCTTCGACCTGGTTTACGCGCGCCAGCCGGAGCCGGAGCTCATCTTCTACCTCCTGTCCTATGTCGTGGCCTATATTCTGCTTTTGCTCACGCTCTCCACCCTGGTCACCGAGCGGCGAGAATTTCCCTGACCGTTCGGACAGCGTGTATCCGTGCATATAATAGGGAGGGCCGGTACGGCTTGCCGGCTCGACAGATCGATACCCCGACCGGCTAGAAAGAACGCTGGCGCTCGAGATGGGAAGCAACCTCAACCACCCGCTGGCGCTCGACCTGCTGAGCATAGCCTTCGGGCTGGTGGTCGGCAGCTTCCTCAATGTTGTGGCCTTGCGGTCGCTTTCCGGACAGTCGATCGTCTGGCCGCCCTCGCACTGCATGCGCTGTCAGAAGAGGATCCCGGTCTGGGACAACATACCGCTTGTGTCTTTCCTGCTGCTCAAGGGGCGCTGCCGCTTCTGCCGGGCGCCCATCTCCTGGCAGTACCCGGCCGTCGAGCTGGGGACGGCGGCGGCTTTTTTCGTGGTGATAAGAGCGTTCGGGGTAAGCTGGCAGGCGGCCGGCATGTTGTTCTTCGTCTGCACGCTCATCGCCGTCACCGTCACCGACCTGCGCGAGAAGCTGATCCCCCACGACATCACCTATCCGTCCATGCTGGTCGGGCTGGCCTACAGCACCTTCTATCGCCACGACCCGCTAGGCGCGCTGGCCGGGGTGGGGGCGAGCTATATCATCTTCGACTTTCTCGCCCACTACGGGCTCAAGCTGTACCTGCACCTGCACGGCGCGCCGGCCGCCGCGGCGGAGGAGGAGGGCGCCGACGAGGTGGTCGACCAGGAGCTGGGGTTGAGCACCGCCGGCGGTGAGAGCGGGGAGCCGCCCGGGCCCGAGGTGGAGGTCATGGGTGGCGGCGACGCCGTGCTCTCGGCCGTTATCGCCGCCTACCTGGGCTGGCAGCGTCTGGTGGCTGCGCTTGTGGTCGGCTTCGTGGCCGGCACCATCTTTGGTGTCGGGCTGCTGATAATGGAGATGCACAGGGCAGGCATCCTCAAGGACGCCCTGCGCCCCACGGTGACCGGCGTCCTGGTCGGCTTTGTCCTGCTGGCGATGCCGGCGCTGTTTATCGGCATGTCGGCCGGGCTGCCGGCCGGCTCGCTGCCCTGGATCGGTTTTGGCCTTGTCGGCGCAGCGGGCGGCGCCCTTCTGGGTATAGTCTCGGTGGGGACCAGGGTGTCCAAGCCGTTTCCCTTCGGGCCGGCCCTGGCGATTGGAGGCGCGGTGGCCGTTTTCTGGGATCCGATTAGCTCTCTGGCCGGTGGTGGGGCATAATGAGGCCTGGGGCGCCGGCGCGTGAAAGGAAAAGACAGTGTTCGGGATTAAGAAGAGGAAGGGGCCTACCCTGGGGCTGGAGGTAAACTCCCAGTCGCTCTCGGTCGTGCAGCTGGAGAAGACGAAGCTGGGCGTCGAGCTGGTCCGCTTCTCGGAGATACCCACGCCGCCCAATACGGTGCGCGAGGGGTTGATAGCCGATCCGGACACGGTAGGCTCGGTGGTGCAGGATCTGCTCGTGCAGGCCGGCCTGGGCGCCTCCGGCGGGGCCGTGGTCAACGCGGTGGTGCCGGGCCAATCCGTGGTCATCCGGCTGATGCCGGTGCCCACGGGCATGCCGCCTGACGAGCTGGCGGACGTGGTTACCCAGGAGGCGATCAACCACGTGCCCTTCCCGATCAAGGAGGCCAACCTGGACTGGTCGATCATGCCGGCCACCGAACGCACGGACGCCGACGGGGTGCGGCGGGTGGACGTCATTCTGGCGGCCATCCAGAAGACGATCGTGGACAGCTACTGGCGCATGGCCGAGTCGGCCGGCGTGACCGTGGATCGTCTGGACATCTCCTCGCTGGCCACTATCCGGGCCTTGAGCTTCGCCGGCTATCTGGAGCACCCGGACAGTCTTTACATGTCGGTCAACGTTCGCCACGAGGCCACGGACATCAACCTGGTTCGCAACGGCATGCCGCTTTTCACGCGCTCCGTGCTGCTGGGAGTCGAGACGCTGGCCGAGGCTGTTTCCCGCAGCCTGGACGTCAGCACCGACGACGGGCTGGCCATGCTGCCAGCGGTCCAGCTTTTCGGCATGGCCGCGCCCGACCCGCGCACCGGACAGGCGGCGCAGATCGCCCGCACCGTATTCGGTGACATCACCGATGAGGTGGCGCGCTCGCTGGAGTTCTATCGCTCGCAGGTCGGCGACGTGGTCATCGAGCGGATCATCCTCTGCGGCCCCGGCTGCCAGATTCCGCAGATCGAGGAGTTCATCTCCAACCGCCTGAACATACCGGCGGCGATCGCCAACCCCTTCGGCAACCTGGCCGGCGGCGCCTCGCTGGTGCCGCCGGAGCGTGTCGCCGCCCAGACGATGGTGACCGGCTCGGTTGTCGAGCCGTCCTGGGCTCCGGTGATTACCGTCGATCTCAACCTCAACAAGGAAGGCCCTTCGGCGGCGGCCATGGAGGGGATGGGCAGGCGCACCACCGTCACCATAGTCGAGGAGCCGACCCCCTGGTTCCTGCCGGCGATGGCCGGCGGCCTGGTCGTGCTCGCCCTGGTGCTGGGCTTCTGGCTCTTCCTGACCCAGATTGACGGCCCGGCCAAGCAGAAGGAGTTGCAGCGCCTGACCGAGGAGATAGACAGGCAGAAGAAGCAGGTCACCGATCTGACCAAGCTGCGGGAAGACATCCAGGTGCTGGCCCGCAAGAAGCAGGTGCTCGACGAGATCGTCAAGTATGGCAGACCGTGGGCGGCCGTGTTGAAGACCATAGCCGACGACACGCCGGACGGGGTTCAGCTCAAGGAGATCAGCATCACCGGCAGCAGGCTCAAGGTGGCGGGGACGGCCGTGGATTTCGCCAGGGTATCGAACCTGGCCATCAACCTCGGCAGCTCGCCGCTTCTGTCGGATGCCGCCGTCGAGTACGCCAAGCGGGATACGCAAACCGATCCCCGCCCGGTCGCCTTCGAGGTCGTGGCCCAGGTGCGCCCGAACAGCGCCCTGTCATCCCTGGCGGCAAGCAGCGTGGCCAAGTGAGGGGACGATGAAGAGAAACGAGAAAATCCTGGTTTGCGCGGTGGCCTATCTGGCGGCGGGCGGGCTGTGGTTTGCCGTGGCCTCGCCGGCCTTCAACGACTCGCAGCAGAAGTCGACCGAGCTTGCCGCCAAGACCCAGGAGAACACCGAGCTCAAGATCAAGCTCTCCGACAACGCGCGCCTGCAGAGGGAGCATCAGCAGCTACAGGCGGAGATCGATCAGCTGCGCGGCTCGGTGCCCAAGAGCCCGGACGTTGACGTCCTCATTATCGATCTGGAGAAGATGGTGCTCGATGCGGGGATGGATATCGTCTCCATCGACACCCCGACCCCCGAAAAGCTGAAACAGGTTGAGGAGTCGCAGGGCGAGGAAGCACCTGCTACACCGGGCGCCCCCAGGGTCAGCCAGGCCGTGAGCGGCGGGCTCAAGCCGGCGGCCCCTGCCCAGGCGCCCAAGCCGGCGGCGCCCCAGCCCCCCGGCACCAAGGCCAGCGGCCCGGCCCCGGTGGAGACCGGGCTGGAGAGGCAAGTTTTGCAAGTGACGGTGCAGGGGAGTTATCCTGATTTTATCGAGCTCATGAAAAAGCTGGAGGCCTACCAGCGGGTAATCGGCGTCAGCCAGGTTGAGCTCGGTTTCCCCACCACCGGCAAGGAGACCAAGGCGCCGGACTCGAAACAGCTCAAGATCTCCTTTTACATGACCGCCTATTATCTGCCCTGAGGTTCTCCCTGATGCACGACGATCGCAAGACCAAGCCTATCCACCCCAACCAGGGAACGCCCGTGAGAACCAGGTTGCTGCTTCTGGTTCTGGCCGGAGCTTTGCTGCTCAGCGGCGCCTATTACTGGGTCAAGGCCCTGAAGGAGAAAGAAGAGCCGCAGCCGCTGGTTTCCATGGGCGAGAAGCTGCCGGCTTCGCCTGGTGCTGTCAAGAGCGGACCGGCGGCTGTGCCTGGGCCGTCCAGGGCTTTGCCTGCCGCGCCGCCGGCCAGCCCGGCTGCCGGTTCGGCCAGACCTCTTACCGCCGCGCCGCCGGCCAGCCCGGCTGCCGGTTCGGCCAGACCTCTTACCGCCGCGCCGCCGGCCAGCCCGGCTGCCGGTTCGGCCAGACCTCTTACCGCCGCGCCGCCGGCGGTCGTCAGGATGCTCCCGGTGCCCGGCGCTCCGCCGGCGGACACCGCGGGCAGGGTGAGCCAGCCCGGGGCGGTCGCCACCACCGGCAGTGTGATCCCGCCTGCGGTGCCAATTTTCGTCCCGAAATCGATCCCCTCCACGGCCAGACAGGAGGCAGCGGTGGCGGCCAGATTGCATGCCGGCAAGCAGGATCCTTACGCGCCGGTCGGCGATCAGTTGAAGCCGTTTCCCCGGCCCCGCGCCGGTGCCGACCTCGCCGGCTTGCCTGCGAGCAGCAAACCGCCAGCCTCACGGACAGGGGCAGGCAGATCAATCGTGCCGCCACCGCCGCCGGGCTCCGGACCCGCCCTGGTGCCGCCGCCTGAGCCGCCGTCCGGTGCCGGCCTCTCGGTTGCCGAGCTGCCGGAGCCGCCGGCCCGGCCCTCGATCGCCGACAAGATGAAACTGGTGGGCATAGTCGGCGACCGGGCGATCCTCGCCTTTTCAGACCGTGAGCTTGTCCGGGAGAACAAGTGGCCGAAGATGGTCACCCTGGGAACCGGCGAGCAGTTCGAATCGGTGAAGGTGGTGGGAGTTTCGGGTGACAGCGTCACGGTGGAAGAGGACGGCGAACGATCGGTAAAGACGATCCCGCCGGTGAAGTGATCTCATGACGCGGCCCGGCGAGGCGGAACGGGCGGGCGCCTGGCGGGAGACCTCCTTCGCCGGGGCGACAGGACTGGCGGAGGCCCTGCTTGCGCAAATGGAAGCCGGCGAGATCGCGGAGGACGAGGCGGAGGAGGAGATTGCCGCCCTTTGCTCGGCGATCGCCTCGGCCAGGGGATTTTTCGTCGCCCTCCTGACCGGGCCGTTCTCCCTGGCCGAAAAGCCACCGCCGTCGCTTCTGCGTGCGCTCAAGCGCAGACGCGACGTGGTCTGTGATCTCCTGACCAGGAACCTGGTCATGTCCTCGGCCATGGCCGTCCATCACCGGCGCCGGGGCGATCAAGGCGGGCTCGAGGGCTCGCTGCGCGTCGCCGGAAGGACCCGGGCGCTTATCGGCGCGCTTCCCGTCCGGGAGATGAGGCGGCAGCTGCGCTCCATATTGTCCTCGATCGCCGCGGGGGACGGCGAGTATACGGGCTTCCTGGCGCGCTGGCGCTACGACGGCGAGCAGCTGGCGGCCGCCAGGGAGGCGGTGGAAGCTCTGCTGTGATCGGGTCTCCGGCTTCTATTGCTTGATTCTGGCGGCAGCGGGGCGGGTGCCGCAGTGCTGCCCGGGCAGGGCGCGGGCCCTGGTTATTACCTGCGAGTAGTCCTGCGGGGTGTTGACGTTGAAAAAGGGCGGCAGGTCGTCGGCCGCCAGCCCGTCGGCGGGAAACTCGAACACCGCCGCCTTGAGCCCGGCCAGAAAGTCCTGCACTTTCAGGCAGCCGGAGAACAGGGACTCCTCGAGCGGCTTGATGCAGGCCTTCGAATAGACACCCAGAAGCGGCTCGAGCACCCCCTGGTGGGAAAGAACCAGGACGTCGGCCTCGCGGCGGCGCCCGGCCATGCTGCGGATGAGCTTCCTGTCGACAAGCGGCATGTCGCAGGCGAGAACGAAGGCGTGCGGATTGCCGGCCACCAGAAGCCCGGAGAGGATGCCCCCTAACGGTCCCCGGTAGGGCAGGATGTCTTTGACCACGTCGTCGCTTAAGTGAGCGTATTCATCGGGCTCGTTGGTGACAAGATAAACCTCGTTGAAGATCTCGCGGGCGACCGACAGCAGGTGCTCGATGATCGTGCGCCCGCCCCAGGGCAGGAAGGCTTTCGGCCGGCCCATGCGGCGGCTCCGGCCGCCGCAGAGAATGAGGCCGGTGACCGGCAGTGGCAGGGGTTCCAGGAGCAAGCGATCTTCTCTCATCGGTCCTTCTATTCGCCGTGATATACGGGCGGGCGCTTCTCGGCGAAGGCGGCCAGCCCTTCCAGGCGGTCCCTGGTATGCAGGAGCTGCATGTACGCTTTTGTCTCCAGGGCCAGACCGGCGGCCAGATCCCGATCGTAGCCGTTGTCGATCGCCCATTTTGCCTGCTCGAGGGCCAGCGGGGCCGCCGCCGCTATGTCTTTGGCCCAGCTTCTGGCGTGGGCCAGGAAGTACTCGCTCGAGCCCCGGGCGGGATCGTCGCTGGCCGGCACCACCTGGTGCACGAGCCCCCAGGAGTGGGCTTCTACCGCGGCAATCGGTCGCGTGGTCAGGATCATCTCCTTGGCGCGCGACTTGCCGATCAGACGGGGCAGCCGCTGGGTGCCTCCGGCACCGGGGATGATACCAAGATTCACCTCCGTCAGGCGCAGGACCGCCGGCTCGTACATGATGCGCAGGTCGCAGGCCAGCGCCAGCTCCGTGCCGCCGCCGAAGGCCGAGCCGTTGATGGCCGCTATGGTCGGCTGTGGCAGGGTCTCGACCGCCAGCATGGCCTGCTGGATGAGGTTGTGGTAATCGATCACCTCGGACTCGCTCATCCCCTTGCGCTCGGCCAGGTCGGCGCCGGCGCAGAAGGCCTTGTCCCCGGCTCCGGTGACGATCACGACCCGGACCTTGCGCTCCCGGGAAAGCTCCGCGCAGGCGGACAGGATCGCCTTCAAGAGCGGCCGGTTCAGGCAGTTGAGAACCTGCGGCCGGTTGAGCGTGAGGCAGGCGACAGGCGGGGTCTTCTCGACCGTGAGAATATCCCTTATCCCCGGCTCTCGGCTTTCGCCTGAGTCTTTCGTTCGCGAGCCGACAGGCATGCTTGCAAATACCTCCCCGTTAGTTTCTTCCCGACAATGCGCTGCGCAAGCTCGCCGCACTCCACGAGCTTGTCCATATCGACGCCGGTCTTTATGCCGGATTCGTGCAAGAAATAGATCAGGTCTTCGGTGGCCAGGTTGCCGGAGGCCCCGGGCGCGTAGGGGCAGCCGCCCAGCCCGCCTATGCTGGCGTCGAAGGTGGTGACGCCGGCGTCGAGCCCGGCGACCACGTTGGCCATGGCCATGCCGTAGGTGTCGTGAAAGTGCAGGGCCAGCTTGCTCAGGCCCACCTGCCCGGAGGCGAGCTTGAGCAAGCGAATGACCTGGCGCGGGGTGGCGCCGCCTACCGTGTCTCCCAGCGAGATCTCGTCGACCCCCATCTCCAGCAGCGGTGGCAGCAGGCGCAGCACCTTGTCGGGGTCGACCCGCCCCTCGTAGGGGCAGACAAAGACCACCGAGACGTAAGCCCGCACCAAGAACCGCTCGGCTTTCGCAGCCGCCGCCACCTCAGACAGCGTGGCCAGCGCCTCGTCGATGCCTTTGTTGATGTTCTTGCGGCTGTGACTCTCGGTTGCCGAAAGGAAAAGGGCGATCTCCTTCACCCCCGACTGCCTGGCCGACTCGAATCCTTTCATGTTGGGGACCAGCGCCGATGTCACCACATCCGGTGGCAGCTTGAGCGCCCGGGCCACCTCCAGCCCGTCCGCCAGCTGAGGGATCCACTTCGGGCTCACGAACGAGGTTATCTCGATGTTCCTCAACCCGGCCGCCGCCAGCGACTCGATCAGAAGCACCTTCTGCCCGGCGGGCACCTGCGCCGGCTCATTCTGCAGCCCGTCACGCGGGCCCACCTCGAAAACCTTCACTGTTTCGGGCAGGGTCTCCAGCATCGACGCAACCTCGCTGCCTACTCGAGAACGACCAGAGGATCTCCCTCGTTGACGAAGTCCCCGGAGGACACCTTGATCTCCGAGACCTTGCCGGACAGATTGGAGGAGACCGGCAGCTGCATTTTCATCGACTCCAGGATCACCACGTCCTGTCCCTCGGCGACGGCGTCCCCGGGGCGCACCAGCACGTCGACCACTATCCCGGCCATCATGGCCGCAACTTGCTTCACAATCGTGGTGCCCCTGCCGACCCGATCCACATTCCGATTCCCGCCTCCGTCCTCGCCCGGCTTCCGTCAGCCCGCTGCCGCCAAGGCTTGCAGGGGCAATGTTAGCAAATGCCGTGGTATCAAATATGACTGCCATCTCAGGTGGGCCAACCGCCGGTGCTGGCTGCCGCCGTCAGTGGAACAGCTTGCGCAGGGCGTCGTTTATGCTCTTGAGATGATCCGGTTCCGGCTCCTCAGCGCCCGGCGCCTCGGCAGCGGGGACCGCCTCTTTCTCGCCCTTCTCCCCGGCGGGCGGCACCGGGCTGGCGGCCGCCTGTTTCGGCTCCGCGGCGGCGGGGGCAGGTGCCGGCGCTTCCCGGGCCGGTACCGGCGCCTGCCTTGGCTCGGGGCGCGGTGGCGGGGGCGGCGACTTGATTGCCGGAGCGCCGGCCTTTGCTGCCGTTTGCCCGGCAGCCGGCGCCGCCGGCGCAGCCGGGGGGGCTGCCGGCGCCGTGCCGGCGGGTTTGGCGGCGCCTGGCTTGCCCTTGTCGGGGGCGGCAGGCGCCGGTTTGGCTGGAGCCGCCGGCGCTTTCGCCGAAGCGGCCTTGATCGGCGCTGGCGGCGGAGGGGCAGCCGGCACGCTGCCTCCATAGCGCTCGGCCATGCCCGCAATCTTCTGCCGGTCCAGGGCCACCGACTCCATGCGGGCGCGGCACTCCTCGATCCTGGAGGCGATCTCCTGGATCTGCTGCTCGACCAGCTGGATCTCCTCGTTAATCAGCGCTTCCTGTCCGTCGAACTCATCGAGCAGCTGTTTGAGCACCTGCGGATTGATACTGGGCATGACCGATAATTTCTCCGCCCCGCGCCCGTCCCGGCGAGCGCCTAACTGTTTGTACCACCTATCACCCTATTGTAAGCAGGTTCCGGACCCTACTGCTGCAGATAGCGCACCAGCTGCGAGTACTCGGCCAGATCGGCCGCCGTCTGCTGGATGTCCAGACCGTCCGCGTACACGTGTATGAGCGGCTCCACCGGATCGGGCAGGACCAGCACCCAGTGGTTGGGCCTGGTCGAGATCTTCACCCCGTCCATGAGCTCCATCGGCCGGTCGTGGTGCTTCTCGACCAGCATGCGCATCACCCGCCCCTTGCGCTCCCAGGGGCAGTGGACGGAGTCGACCTGATAGACCAGCGGCGGCAGCTCGGAGACAGCCTGCCGCAGGCTGCGTCCCTGGAAGGTCAGGTGCTCCAGCACCTGACCGGTGGCGAACATGGCGTCGTAGCCGTTTTGAAATTCCGGGAAGATGAAGCAGCCGTTGGCGCTGCCGCCGAGCACGGCCTCGGCCAGGTGGGAGGTGGTGTTGCCGATCTCCGTCTCCGAGGCCTTGCAGCGGACGACCTTGCAGTCGTAGCGGGCGGCGATGCGCTCGATGACCGAGCTGGCGTTGACCGGCACCACGATCGACCGGCCCGGCTTGTCCCTTAGAATGATGTCGGCGACCAGGGCCAGCAGGAGCTCGCCCCGGATGACCTGCCCGGTCTCGTCGACCAGCGTCATCTGCTCGCCGTTGCGCCCGATCTGCACGCCGAGATCTGCCCGCAGGGCCTTGACCACGTCTGCCAGCTGCTTGCGCATGGCGATCCGCTCCTCCTGCTTGGATGGCGTGGCGCGGATGGAGGCGTTCAAGACCACCGTCTCTATGCCCATCTGGCCGAGCAGGTCCGGCAGGATCACCCCGGTCTCGGCCATGGCGTAGTCGATCACCACCTTCGGGGAGCGCGTGGTGAGCGAGCCGTCCTTGGTCATGCGGGTGAAATTTGCCCCCGGCACCACGCAGAACGGCACCTTGTCCTGCTCGAACACCTGCCCCTTCAGGTAGTTGAGGAACTCGGCCATGTAATACTCGCGCACGCGGCTCGGGTAGGTGATCGCCCCCACGTCGGCCGGCAGGCAGCGGGGAAAGTCCTTCTTGAAGAAGGTGGACTCGATCTTGCGCTCCATCGCCTTGGTGATGGCAATGCCGTCCTTGTCGAAGAACTCTATGGATACCTTGTCCGATTCCCGCTGGGAAACGCGTATGTGGATGAGACCCGAGGCCCGCTGCGTCTTCACGTAGAAGCGGGAGATCGGCTGCGGCGTGGATTCCAGGTTCTGCACCTCGACGCCGACCGACATGAGCCCGGAGATTACCGCGCGGCTCAGCATGCGGCTTATGGCCCAGTAGTCCCGGCTGACCAGCACCGGGCCCGCTTTGATTGTCGCCCCGTACGCCGCCGCCACGTTGACGGCAAATTCGGGGGTGATCTCGATATTGGCCAGCCCGACGATCCCGCGGGCACCAAATAAGGTGCGCGGCGCCCGCGTGCCCCAGATCACCGACTCGGTCACCCGGGCGCCGGAGTCCACGCTCTTGTTGGGCCAGATGCGCACGTCCGGGCCGATGCTGGCCTCCTGCCCGACGGCGGTGTTCGGACCGATGACGGCGCCTTCGAGAATCTCCGCGCCCCTGTGGATGGTGGCGTTGCCGCTCACGATGCAGGCCCTCAGCGCCGCCTCGTTGCCGATGTAGGAGTTGGACCAGATAACCGGTTGCTTGAGCGACGCCTTCTCCTGCACCACCACGTGATCGCCTATCACCGTGTGCGCGCCTATCACCGCCTCGGAGTTGATCCGGCAGTGCCGCCCTATGAGCACCGGCGGCTCTATCCGGGCCGTCGGGTTCACCTGCGTGCCCTCGCCCACCCAGACGCCCGGCTCGCTCCGGGGAACCCCCAGGTCGAGCTTCACCCTGCCGTCGAGCACGTCAAGGTGCGCCTGCCTGTACACGGCCAGGTTGCCGACGTCGCACCAGTATCCGTCGGCCGCGTAACCGTAGAGCGGCTCGTTGCGCAGCAGCAGCAGCGGGAAGAGATCGTTGGAGAAATCCTGCTCGCGCCCCATCACCACGTAGAGCATCACCTCCGGCTCCAGCACGTAGATGCCCGTGTTGACCGTGTCCGAGAAGATCTCTGAGGCGCTGGGCTTCTCGAGGAAGCGCTGGATCCTCCCGTTCTTGTCCGTGATCACCACCCCGTATTCGAGCGGGTTCTCCACATGCTTGAGGACAATTGTGGCCTTTGCTTCCCGTCTCTTGTGGAAGTCGACGGCGGCGGTGAGATTGATGTCGGTCAGGCAGTCGCCCGAGATGACCAGGAAGGTCGAATCGAGCTGGTCCTGAATGGCCTTGACGCAGCCGGCGGTTCCCAGCGGCTTGCCCTCCTCCGTCGAATAGCTGATGTTGACGCCGAACTCGGAGCCATCGCCGAAGTAATCCTGTATGGACTGGGGCAGGTAGTGAAGGGTAAAGATGATGTCCTTGAAGCCGTGGTTCTTGAGCAGGTTGACTATGTGCTCGGCCATCGGCTTGTTGACCACCGGCACCATCGGCTTGGGCAGATGGCTGGTGAGCGGACGCAGCCGCGTGCCCGACCCGCCAGCCATGATTACCGCTTTCATATCCGCCCTCCTAGGAATGGTCTGCCGGTGATCCTGGATTGCCCAGCGGCACCGCCGCCGGCGCCGCCTTGAGAACCGGTTGGGGCGGACGCGACGACACGCCCTCGGGCCCGATTTTAGACGCTTCCGAAAGCACTTTCTCGTAGACCTCCAGCGTCCGTCTGGCAAGCACCTTCCAGTTGTAGATTGTTTTTACCTTTTCGCGGGCGTCGGCGGCCAGCCGCCGGGCCAGCGCCGGATTGCTGAGCACCTGCAGGATGCCCCAGGCCAGGCTGCCGGAGTCGCCCGTGTAGGTGGTCACCCCGGTCACCATGTGCTCGACGAAGTCGGTGAGCCCGCCGGCATCGGAGGTGACCACCGGCACCCCAGCGGCCATTCCTTCCAGGGCCACTATTCCGAACGGCTCGTAAAGGCTGGGGATGCAGACCACGTCCGCCAGCTTGTAGAGCCTGCGCAGCTCCTCGTCCGAGACGTAACCAAGGAAGTTCACCCGGTCGGAGACGCCCAGGTAGCCGGCCTGCCGCCGCAGGTCGTCCAGGTAGCCACCGGTGCCCACCAGCAAGAATCGGGTGTTCGGGTAGGCGTTCAGGATCTTCGGCGCCGCGTCCAGGAGCACCTGCACGCCCTTCTCGTAGACCATGCGCCCGACGTAGACCACGATCTTCTCGTGCTCGCCGGCGAACTGGGCCCGCAACGGTCGGGGGTCGTAGGGAAAATCGAACTCGTCCGGGTTGGTGCCGTTGGGGATCATGACGATCTTGTCGGCCGGCAAGCCAAAGAGCCGCTGCAGCTCCCCGTGCATGTGGTGGCTGTTGACGATCACCTCCCAGGCCTCGAAGGTCAGCCGCCATTCCAGCTGGTGTATATAGCGCTGCAGGTCGTTGTGGATGCCGTGCATGCGCCCGGCCTCGGTGGCGTGGATCGTGGCAACCAGCGGCAGGCCGAAGGCGACCTTCATCACCCAGGCGGCATCGGTCACCATCCAGTCGTGGGCGTGCAATATGGAAAATGGCGTCTTGTTGTGGATCTGGATTGCATGCTGCAGCAGCCCGAAATTGAGGCGGTTGACCCAGGTGAGAAAATCGGGGGTGGGGTCGGTGACGGTCTTCACCCGGTGCACGTTGACCCCGTCTGCCAGCTCGTGCTCGACGGTGCCCGGATGGTCGGCGGTCACCACGTGGACCTCCCAGCCGGATTTGACCATCTGTTTGGAAAGCTCGGCCACCACCCGGGACAGGCCGCCGATTACGCGCGGCGGGTATTCCCAGGAGAGCATGAGGGTTCTTTTTGTAATCGCTCCGCTCACTCGTTGCCTGTTCGCTCCGCTGTCAAGACGTTCCGCTCACCGGCAGCTACTCACTGGCCAGCGGGCGGGACATGAGGGACATTATCGCGCCTTTCGGCGTATTTTTCCCCTTGAGCGTCGCCTCCACCTGCTCGGCGATCGGCAGGTCGATGCCCAGCCTGTTGGAGAGCCGGCAGACCGCCTCGGTGGTCGGTATGCCCTCGGTAGTGGCCCCTATCGTGCGGCGCGCCTCTTCGCGCGACAGCCCGCCGGCCATCGCCTTGCCTAGCCGGTAATTGCGGGAGAGCGGGCTGGAGCAGGTGGCAAACAGATCGCCCATTCCGGAAAGCCCGGAGAGCGTCGAGCCATGCGCGCCGAGCGCGCAGGCCAGCCGCGTCATCTCGGCCAGGCCGCGGGTGAGCAGCGCCGCCCTGGCGTTGGCGCCCAGGTTGAGGCCGTCCGATGCCCCGGCGGCGATGGCGATGACGTTCTTGAGCGTGCCGCCCAGCTCCACGCCGATGATGTCGGAATTGGAGTAGACGCGAAAGGTGGGAACGCTGAGCTGCTGTTGCACGAAGGCGGCCACGCCGGCATCGCCGGTGGCGATGACGCTGGCGGCCGGGTAACCCTTGACGATCTCGGCTGCCAGGTTGGGGCCTGACAGGGCGCAGACCGGCAGATCCGGCACGGTCTGGCGGAGCACCTCGGACATCCGGCAGAGCGTGTCCAGCTCCAGCCCCTTGGCGGTGGAGACCAGAACCGGCCTGCGGAAGCCATCGCCTGTCGCCCCGGCGCCGACCAAGGGCGCCACCCTGGCGGCCAGCTCGCGCATGGACTGGGAGTTGCAGCAGAAGAGGATGATCTCGGCCTCCTGGAGGGCCTGCTCCAGGTCGGCGAAGATCTGCACCGCAGGCGGCAGCTCGACCCGGAGCGGGTGGTTCAAGCGGCGGCGGCGGGCCAATAGCGAGGCCTTGGCCGGCTGGTGGCTCCACAGCGCCACCGGGCGTCCGGCGTGTCCCATGAGCCAGGCCAGGGTGCAGCCCCAGCTGCCTGCCCCCAGCACCGCCGTCCTGGCTGTAGCCTGCCGCTGTCCCTGTGATCTTGACATTCGGGCTGCCTGCACCTTGCCGACTTCCGCTATGGAATTATAAAGGCGGCAGCGGCCGGCTCAGGAGAGGCTGTCCGGCCCGTCCGTGCTTACCAGCCCCTCGCGCAGGGCGATCACCGCCGCCTCGGTGCGGGTGCTGACGGCCAGCTTCTCCATGATGTGCTTGACATGCGTGCGGACGGTGTCCGTCGACAGGTGCTCCCGCCTGCCGATCTCGTGATTGCTCAGGCCCCTGGCCAGGTGCTCCAGCACCTGCTTCTCCCGGGGCGAAAGCGGTCGCTTGAGCTCGTGCGGCTGTCTGGCTGCCGCCTTGCCGCGGGCATCGCCGAGGGCCGACAGCGCCTGGGCGGCCACCGTGGGGTCGAGCCAGATGGCGCCGGCGGCGGTGGCTTGCAGGGCCAGCTGCAGGTCGAGGGCGGACAGGTGCTTGAGCCAGAAGGCCAGGGCCCCGGCGCCCATGGCCTCGATGACGCTGGTGCCGCTGCCCTCGGTGGCCATCAACATCACCCGGGCCTGCGAGTTCTTGTCCCTGAGCTGCCGGGTGGCCTCCACGCCGTCCAGCTGGGGAAGGCTGCTGTCCATGAGCACAACGTCCGGTTGCAGCGCCGCGATGTCCTGGAGCGCGGCGCCGGCGTTGTCCGCCTGCCCGACGACCTCGAACTGATCCGAGCGCTTGAGCGCCTGCACCAGGCAGTCGCGTTTGGCTGCGTTGTCCTCAACGACGAAAACCGTCACCCTTTTGTAGTCTGATGTCGACATGAAACGCCCTGCCCGCTTGCAATTAAATTCTGCCCGCAAATTAGGGGGATGTAACCTGTCTTATGCACGATCCGCATCCCCTGGCTTCCCGGCGCCGGAAAGGTTGTCAGCGCCTGGTGGCAAGGCGGGTGCGGGGGTCGAGGGCGTCGCGCAGGCCGTCGCCGAGGAAGTTGAAGGAGAGCACGGTGAGGAAGATGAAGAGGCTGGGGAAGAGGATGAGGTGCGGGTGGGTCCGCAGCGAGCGCCAGCCCTCGGAGGCCAGAGTCCCCCAGCTGCAGGCGGGGGGGGAGAGGCCGAGGCCGATGAAGCTCAGGGTCGACTCGGAGATGATGGCGGCCGGGACGATGAAGGTGAGCGCCACCAGGATAGGACCGATGGAGTTGGGCAGCAGGTGTTTGAAGATGAGCGCCAACGGTCCCTGCCCGCAGGAGCGGGCGGCCTCGACGAACTCCTCGTGCTTGAGCTGGAGGAACTGGGCCCGGACCAGGCGGGCGGTGCCCATCCAGCTGATGAGCCCGAGCGCGGTGAGGATGCCGCCGGTGCCCCGGCCGACCAGAACCCCGACCAGGATCATCACCAGCAGGTCCGGCAGGGCGTAGGCGACGTCCACCCCCCGCATGAGAATGGCGTCCACCCGCCCGCCGCAGTAGCCGGCGATTGCACCATATATGGTGCCGAAGAAAAGGGCGATCAGCGCCGTCGTCAAACCGATCATCATCGAGAGGCGGGAGCCGTAAATGACCCGGGCCAGCAGATCACGGCCGAGCTCGTCTGTGCCCATCGGGTGGGCGGCCGACGGCGCGCTCAAGGTGGCGCTGGTCGTCTGGTCGTAAGCGTAGGGGGAAAGCGGCACGCCCAGCCAGGAGAGGAGGGAAAGCGCGATCATGAAAACGATCACCCAGAAGCTGGCGTAGGAAAGCGTGATCCGCTTGAGCCGCCGCCAGGTCGCCGGCACAAGGCCCTGCCCGGCCGGCGGCTGCGGCGGCTCCCCGCCGCCGGGCTGCTGTGCCGATAGCTGCTCTACGGTGCTGGACAAGTGTCAATGCTCCAGGCGAATTTTCGGATCGAGGAAGGTGTAGGCGATGTCCACGAGCGTGTTGGACACGATGAGGATAAGGGCGAAGATGAGGCTGGTGGCCATGATCAGGTCGTAATCCCGGTTTATGACCGCGGTGATGAAGAAGCGGCCCATGCCCGGGACGGCGAAGATGTACTCGACGGTGAACGAGCCGGTTATAAGAACGGCCGTGAGCGGACCCAGGATGGTCACCACGGGCACCAGCGAGTTGCGCAGGACGTGCTTGACGATGGTCACCGCCGGCGACAGCCCCTTGGAGCGGGCAGTGCGCACCCAGTCCTTTTGCATGACTTCGAGCACGCTGGCCCGGGTGAGGCGGGCCACATAGGCGCAGGGCAGGAAGCTGAGCGTCAGCGCCGGCAGGATCATGTGCCGGGGCGACTCCCAGAGGGCCACCGGCAGCGCCTTCAGCCAGATGCCGAGCAGGTAGATGAGCAGGGCCCCGACAAGGAAGCTGGGCACCGATATGCCGACCGTGGAAAGGGTCATGCAGGCGAAATCGAGCAGGCGGCCCCTCCTGACGGCCGCCACCGTCCCCAGTGGCACCCCGGCCAGCACCGCGATGGCCAGGGCCATGGCTCCCAGCTGGACTGAGACCGGAAAAGCGTCGCTCAGAATGTCGTTGACCGTCCTGTTCGCGTACTTGTAGGAGACGCCCAGGTCGCCCCGGGACAGCCGCCCCAGGTAGAGCAGGTACTGCTCGGCTACCGGGCGGTCGAGGTGATATTTGGCCTTGATGTTTGCCACTATCCCCGGTGGCAGATTCTTTTCGGCGTCGAACGGCCCGCCGGGCACCACGCGGACCAGGATGAAGGTGACGGTTGCCACCACCCACAATACCGGTATCGCCCACAGTGCCCGCCTGAGAACAAGCCAAGCCATTACCGCACCGTCACCCCCTTAAAGAACTGGATATCCAGGGAGTTGAACTCCATGCCGTGCACCCACGGCTTGACCATCAGGTTCTGCGTGGAGAGATAGGTGCAGACGATCGGCGCCTCCTGCCGGCACAAGAGACGGTCGGCGCGCCGGTAGAGGTCGGCGCGCCGACCGGCATCCTGCTCCGCTTCCGCCGCCTCGATCAGCCTGTCGTAAACGCTGCTCGACCAGCGCGTGCTGTTGTTGCCGTTGTAGGTTGTGAAAAGGTTCATGAACGTCTCCGGGTCGGGATAATCGGCGCCCCAGGAGTTGCGGAACATCGGCGGCGGATCCCGGTGCAGCGTCTCCAGGTAGACCTTCCACTCCTGGGCCACCAGCTCGATGCGCACGTTCAGGTTGCGCTTCAGCTGATCCTGAATCTCCTCGACCACCAGGCGCGTATCCTCGCGGTTGGGATAGAGCAGCTCGACCACCGGGAAGCCTGCCCCCGCGGGGTAGCCGGCTGCGGCCAGCAACTGCCGGGCCCGCTCCGGGTTGTACGGCGGGCCCGAATCCGGCGCGTAGCCGGGCAGCTGCGGCGGGATCCAGGAGGCGGCCGGCAGCTCGTTGCGGCGCAGGATGGCCGGGAAGACGCGGCGGTCCACGGCCTGCGTGAAGGCCAGGCGCACGCGCCGGTCGTCGAAAGGCTTCCGGGTGACGTTGAAGCCGATGTAGTTGTTGCGCAGCAGCGGCACGTTGTGATACTGCGGGGAGCTTCGGCAGCGCTCCACGTCCGGGGTGGAGAAGCTGCGGTTGTCCACGTAATCCAGCTCGTCGTTCTCGTAAAGCGCGAAAGCGGTTGATTGCTCGGCGACCATGAACATCTTGATCTTCTTCAGGTCCGGCTCGCCTTCGAAGTAGAGCGGGTTGGCCGCCAGCTCGATCTTGTACTCGTGCTTCCAGTCCTTGAGCAGGAACGGCCCGTTGGTGACGATGTGCTCCGGCTCGGTCCAGCGATCGCCCCAGCGATCGATCACGTCCTTGCGGATCGGGTAGGACGGGCAGAAGGCGGTGAGGTAGATGAAGTAGGCGGCGGGCCTCTTCAGGCGCACCTCCAGGGTCCGGTCGTCGAGGGCCTTGACGCCCACGGCGTCGCCGCTCTTTATCCGCCCGGTGTTGAAGGCGAAGGCGTTCTCGATGTCGTAGAGGTAGTAAGCGTACTGGGCGCCGGTGCGCGGGTCGAGCAGGCGTTTCCAGGCCTCTTCGAAATCCGAGGCCTTGAGCCTCCGGCCGTCCGACCAGAGCACGTCGCCCCTCAGGTGGAAGACGTACCGCCTGCCGCCGTCCAGGACCTCCCAGCGCTCCGCGCAGGCGGGGGCGCACTGGAGCGAGCCGTTGTACTGGGTGAGCCCCACCTGCAGGTTGGAGATGACGTCGAAGGAGGTGGAATCCGTGGTCACCCCCCAGTCGAGGCTGGGCGGCTCGGCGCCGATGTTCATGCGCAGCGTGCCGGGCTCCGGACCTTTTGGGGTTGCGGAGCAAGCAGAAAGAAGGAAGGCAGCGGCCAGCGCCGAGAGGAACCTCACGGACGCTTATTTTAGCGTCATATTTGACACTTTTTTGGCGGTTTGGCTATACTTACTACTTGACGCCTCCCGGGAGGCTGTTTTTGTTCCGGCTGTTTTTTGAGGAGTTACGACCTTGGCCAAGAAGGACGACCGGGTCATCATCACGTTAGCTTGCGGTGATTGCAAAAGGCGCAATTACACCACCATGAAGAACAAGAAGAATGACCCAGACAGGTTGGCGATAAAGAAATACTGTCGTTATTGCCGCAAGCATGTCGAGCACAAGGAGACCAAGCGCTGAGGCTGCCGGGCCGGCGCCGCCCTTGCCGGCGCTCGGGCGAGGCCCGTAAGGACCGTGGGGTTCCCGGAACTTCCCCGGTGCGCAGAAGTCGCTCAGGTGATGGGCGCCCTTAGTTTAATGGTAAAACGGAGGTCTCCAAAACCTTTGTTGAGGGTTCGACTCCTTCAGGGCGCGATCAGTTGCGGCGCAAGCCAACCTCAGGCTGGCGCGGGAAAAGAGATTACGGTCAGACTATGGCAGCGAAAAAAAAGGGTCAGGAGACCGACGGCAAGTCCAAGCAGGCTATAGCCGGCAGTGATTTACCGGCCGGCAAGGGCGCGCCCGCCAAGCCGGCCGCCCGGGATGCCGGCGCCAGAAGCGAGGGCGGCAAGGAAGGCGGCGGGAAAAAGAAGAAGAACGGCGGGGCACAGCTTGCCGAATCAATCTCCAGCGCGCGCCAGTTTTTGCGGGAGGTCGTGATCGAGTTCAACAAGATCAGCTGGCCGACCCGGGTGCAGGTAATCCAGGAAAGCTACAGCGTCCTGTTTCTGGTTTCGATCATCACGCTCATGGTGCTGGCCTTCGACTGGTTCCTCGGGCACGCCGTTTTCGCCCCCCTGGAGCACTGGGCGCGCCTTCACGGCGGCGGCGTCGGCAAGGGATAGTCCCGGCAAGAGAGTATTGCGTTTCAGGATGAGGTAGACAGAGAACTTATGCCCTTTATCAAGAGCGATGGACAGAGGCGCTGGTACGCGGTGCAGACCGCTTCCGGTCACGAGAACAAGGTCAAAGAGCACATCGAGAAGCGGATCGTGACCATGGGCGCTCAGGACCGGATTTTCGGCGTCATCGTCCCGGAGAAGATGGTGACCAAGGTCAAGGAGGGGCGCCGGGTCGAAAAGAAGGAGCGCGAGTACCCGGGCTACGTCTTCGTGGAGATGATCCTCGACGACGACTCCTGGCGCGTGGTCAGGGAGGCGCCCGGCGTCACCAAGTACGTGGGCGCCGGCAAAAAGCCTATTCCGGTGCAGGACACGGAGATCCGCAAGATCCTCCGCCGGCAGATGGTCGTCTCAGGGGTCAAGGGCAAGAAGCCGGCCGTCATCGATGTCAAGGTGGGCGACTACGTGCGGATCACCGGCGGCCCGTTCGCGGATTTCACCGGCGAGGTCACCGAGGTGAATCTCGAGCGCGAGCGGATCAAGGCGTCGGTGATCATCTTCGGGCGCGCCACCCCGGTGGAGCTGGAGTTCAATCAGGTTATAAAAGTGTAAATGTGCCGGACGCGCGGCTGGCGCTGGCATAAGATCATGGTTCGCGCTTACTGTAAGGAAGAAGGCTGTGAAAAAGGTAATCGGCAAGATCAAGCTGCAAATCCCCGCCGGCAAGGCTAACCCCGCGCCGCCGATCGGGCCGGCGCTGGGTCAGCACGGCGTCAACATCATGCAGTTCTGCAAGGAGTACAACGCCAAGACCCAGGACCAGGCGGGCACCATCGTCCCCGTGGAGATCACCGTTTTCGAGGACCGCTCCTTCGACTTCATCTTGAAGACGCCGCCGGCCGCCGTGCTCCTGCTCAAGGCCGCCGGCATCGAGAAGGGCTCGCCGGCCCCCAACAAGACCAAGGTAGCCTCGATCCCCAGAGCCAAGGTGACCGAGATTGCCAAGATCAAGATGCCCGATCTCAACGCCACCACGCTGGAGGCGGCCGAGCGCATGATCGCCGGGACCGCCCGCAACATGGGCATCACCGTCCAGGAATAATCTCAACCAGCCGCGAAAGAAGCGATCAAAGGAAGATGCCACCATGCCCAAGCTCAGCAAGCGTCAACAACAACTCAACAAACTGGCGGAGCAATACAGCGGCGCCATCTCGGCCGAGGAAGCCGTGGCCGCGCTCAAGCAGGCGCCGGCCGTCAAGTTCGATCAGACGGTCGAGGTGCACTTCCGCCTGGGGATAAACCCCAAGCTCTCCGACCAGCAGATCCGCTCCACCGTGTCGCTGCCCGGCGGCACCGGCAAGGAGGTGCGGGTGGCCGTGGTGGCCAAGGGCGACAAGGCCAAGGAGGCGCAGGACGCCGGCGCGGACACGGTCGGCGCCGAGGAGCTGGTGGCCAAAATCGGCGAGGGCTTCCTGGAGTTCGACAAGCTGGTGTCCACGCCCGACTGCATGGGCATGCTCTCCAAGCTGGGCAAGGTTCTCGGCCCCAAAGGGCTCATGCCCAACCCCAAGGACGGCACGGTCACCTTCGAGGTGGGCAAGGCCGTCAAGGATCTGAAGGCCGGCAAGGTCTCCTTCCGGGCCGAGAAGGACGGCGGGCTGGTGCAGATGGCCATCGGCAAGCTCTCCTTCGAGGACGAGCGGCTGCTGAAGAATCTGGCCGCCGTCGTCGAGACGATCCAGAAGGTGAAGCCGGCCTCGGTCAAGGGTACGTACATCAAGTCCGTTTACCTGAGCACCACCATGGGGCCCGGACTGCGCCTGGATGTCACCAAGTTGCAGGACCTGCACAAGTACCTGGTCGCCTAGTTCGACGATTCGCTCCCGCCCGTCTTGCCTGCCTTGCGCGTTCGCGCCCGGCGCGGGCACGGAGGTGTCGGCAGCCTCGCGCCGGCAAGAGCTTCCGCCGGCCGGGCTAGTGCGACAGACCGTTCGGGTTCTCGCAGGCCGCCGACGAGGTGAAGGTCACGGGCGACTTGAAAAGCTGCGGCAGGAAAAGCGGGTTGATGAGATAGGTGCCGGTCACCTGGTACTCGTAAAAGTTGTGGGTGGTGTCCGGCGTGGCGCCGGGCGGGAACTCGCTGGCGCCGCCGCTGGTGGAGGGAATCTGCAGGACCACCAGCTTGAGCCCCGTATGATCCCGCGGGGTGACACGGGCAAAGGCGCCCAACGGGCCGCCGAGGATCTGATCGCCGACCGCCGCCACCGCCGCCTGGGCGGCCGAGCGGCTCTGGGCGGGGCCGGCCGCGCGGGCGGCCTGATTGACGGCCCAGGTCACCACGGCCAGCCCGTCCAGGAAGCTCAAAAGGGCCAGAAAGGGGATGAGGATAACGATAAAAAGCACGAACAGCACCGGGCCGAACTCGGCCACCTGGGCGCCCGTGCCGGCGCGCCCGGTTTGCTTGATCGGATTTTGCCGGGCTCTCATCTGTCCGCCGTTCTCCGCAACAACCCTGCTATCCCCGCCTGCAATATCTACCCGCGGGCAGGCAGGACAAATATTGTTCCATCTTTTGCTCGATCAGGGGACGTATATGTAGCCGCCGGTCATCATCCGCACCGGCTGCGGTCATCTGCGCCCCGCTTGTCATCCGCCGCCGGGTCCGCGGGAAGATGGCGCAGCCCGTGGAGCCTGCTTTTGACCTTGCGGTCGCCCGGGCAGGCGCGGACGGTGGCCCGCTCGAGATGCACTGCCGGCGGTGCGGATCACGGGCTGGCCGTGTTCGGCTCGACAAACGTTACCGGATACTCCTCCCGGGCGTGGAACTCCTGCGTGGCGGGCAGGACGCCGGGCAGCGGGGCGGGAAGGTGGACGGTGATCTTTGTCTCCACGCGCACCGACCCCGAATAGGGACCGCCGAACACCGGGTCCGGCGCCTTTATGCCGAGCGGGGTGGCGGCAACCAGCGCCGGGCCCTCCAGGTAGCCGCCCGTGTGGTAGACCTGCTTCAGCACCTGTGTCGCCCGGGCCGTCGTCTCGTCGGCGGTGGGGCGCCCGCTGGCCGCCACCCTGGCCGCGTCCCGGCAGGCGCTGTCGTTTACCTGGTTGGCGATGATCACCACGGCCATATCGAACAGCCCGAGCACGATCGGCACCAGGACGATCAGGCCGGCGACCAGTTCGACCGTGGACTGGCCGTTATCATTTAAGCTAAGTATGGGCCTGCCTGGCTTCATAATCTTAGTTGGTGGCTAATCGGGGATTGCCGGTCATTGGTTAAGTATAAAGACTACTACGCGACCCTGGGGGTGCCGAGGAACGCCTCGGAAAAGGAGATCAAGGCTGCCTACCGCAAGCTGGCCCGCCAGCACCATCCTGACGCCAACCCGGGCGACAAGGGGGCGGAGGAGAAGTTCAAGGAGGTGACCGAGGCCTACGAGGTCCTCAAGGACCCGGAAAAGCGCAAGCGCTATGACATGCTCGGCTCCAACTGGAAGGCCGGCTCCGACTTTCGCCCGCCGCCCGACATGGGCGGCTTCACCTTCGACTTTGGCGGGCTCGGCGACCTGGGGCGCGGCGGGGGGTTCTCGGACTTCTTCGACATGCTCTTCGGTGCCCCTTTCGGCGGCGCCGCCGGCGCCCGCGGGCCGTTCGGGGGCGCGCGGGCGGCCAGGGGCTACGACCAGGAGGCCGAGGTGGAGCTGTCCGTCGAGGATCTGGCCCGCGGCGCCACGCGTACGCTCACGATCTCGGCGCCCGGCGCCAAACCGAAGACGCTGGAGGTGAAGATCCCGGCCGGCGTCCGCCCGGGCTCCCGGGTGCGCGTGCCCGGCGAAGGCGCGGTCTCGCCGGCCGGCGGCCCGCGCGGTGACCTTTTCCTCCGGGTGAAGGTAAAACCGCACGCGCGCTACGTCGTCGAGGCCGACAACGTGGTGTCCGAAGCCCAGATCTCGCCGGCCCTGGCCGCGCTCGGCGGCGAGGCCAGCGTGGAGACGCTCGATGGCCCGGTCAGGATCACCGTGCCGGCCGGCAGCCAGTCAGGGCGCCTGCTGCGCCTGCGGGGCAAGGGGCTGCCCCGTTTGAAGCAGGAGGGGCGGGGCGATCAGCTGATCCGCTTGAAAATTGTCGTGCCGACCGTGCTCAGCCCCGAGGAGCGGGAGCTCTACGAGAAGCTCGCCGAGCTGGAAAAGGCCAGGGGCAAAGCCAGGGCCGGGAGCTGAGATCAGTCCTGCTTCTCCTGCTCGGAACGCTTGTGCGCCTGCTCGAGGCTAACCGATATCTTGAACTCGGAGACGGCCGGGCCGCTGTCGCCCATCTTCTGCATGACCAGGGCCAGGTTGCGGTGGATCTCCACGTTCTGCGGCGCCTTCTTCTTGGCCTCGAGCAGCAGCGTCCTGGCCTCGTCCGTCTGCCCGCGGTAGATAAGCACGCGGGCCAGGCGCAGCTTGGTGAGCGGATCGTCGGGTGACTGCTCGAGCGCCCGCCGGTACTCGTAGACGGCCCGGTCGAGCGTTCCCCAGTTCTGCTCGGCCTGCTTGAGATCGACCGGCATGCCCAGGAGATTGAGCTCGTCGGTGTCGGCGCGTACGAACTCGTCCAGGGCCTTGCCCGGCTGCCCGCCACGGGCCAGGGCCAGCGCCCTCTCCTTGCGCAGGCGGTAGTCGGTCGGGTCCGCGTCCAGGGCCAGCTTCATCTCGGCGGCCGCATCGAGCGGCCTGTCCATGATGGTGTATATCTGGGCCAGATCCAGGTGCGGTTTCGGCCAGTGCGGGTAAGCGCCGACGATCAAATTGAGCTGGGTGACCGCCTCATCGTAGCGTTTGGCCCGGGACAGCTGCTCGGCCAGGTTGAGCCGCACATAACGGCTGCGCGGGGCCAGGGCCACCGACGTCTTGAGCAGGCGAAACCCTTCGTCCTTGTTGCCAACCTGGCACTGGATGTTGCCGGCGCAGATGTTGGCCAGGACGTCGTAGGGCCGGGCGGCCACCAGCTCGGCGGCCTTGGAAAGGGCCAGGTCCGGCTTGCCGGCGGAAAGCAGCCGGCCGGGGCCGAGCGCCATCGCCTGCGCCACCACATCCGGGGAGAAGGCGACCGTGTGCTTGTGGCGCGCGCCGGGTCCCTCCAGATCCTCCGGGCGCAGCGTCTCCGGCTGCCCGATGGTCAGCCAGAAAGCCGCCACCGTGAAAGCCGCGAAGACGATGTGGGGAAGCGGTCCCAGCGAGGGCAGCTTGCCCAGTTGCTCGACTTTCTGCAATTAAGCCTCCTGTAGCCCCTTGACCTGCAGGTGGTGCCAGGCCACCGCGAAGGCCTCGAGCACGAACCGCGCCGGCACGAAATGCTCGACCTGCTCCTTGCTCGCCTCGGCCACCTCCAGCAGGCGGCTAAGATACAGGCAGACCGGCGGGTCGTCGGCCGCCCTCTCCTTGAGGCGCCCTACCTCTTTTGATACCACGCTATCGATGATCGCCGCCGGCTCAGCTCCCGCCTCGGCCAGCTTGACAAGGCCGGCGCCCCATTCCAGCGCCTCGAAGAGGCTGCCGCGCCTGCCCGGCAACTCTTCGCCCTGCCCGGCGCGGTCCGCCTGCCCGCCCGGCGCCAGCACCGGCAGCAGCTGGCAGCGGCTGACGACGGTCGCCAGGACGTCCTCGGCGGCCGGCGCGAAAAGGAAAAAAAGGCTGCCCGCGGCGGCTTCCTCAATTGTTTTTAACAGGGCGTTGGCGGCCGGCCTGTGGAAGATCTCCTGACCCGCCTCGGGGATGACCACCACCTGCTGGTACGGCGATGTCCTGGCAAGCTCGTAGCCGACCTGCCTGGCCCTGGCCACCGGAATCCTGCCGCTCTTCTCGCCTTCCCCGGTCAAAAGGAGCCAGGCTTGCGGGTGCTTCTCCTCGGTTATCCAGCGGCAGCTCTGGCAGGCGTCCGTAAGCCCGGAGGCCTGGCCCGGAGCTTTTGCCGGCCTGGTCGCGCAGGAGAAGCCGGCATCCCGCGCGCCGGACGAGCAGTTGAGATAAAGCGCCACCTGGCGGGCGATCGACCACTTGTCTGACTTTGCCCTGCCCAGAAGCAGGTAGGCGTTGGCCAGCCGCTGCCGCTCGATGGCTGAGCGCAGAATGGTGGTGGCGGTAGGCTGGCGCCGGCACAGCTCCGGCTCGAAAATGCTTAGCAAGGGGACCCCGAATTTGACACGGTGACTCATGTATCCTAGACTATCCAGGGCAAAAAGGGCGAACCCTGAGCCTGCCTGCGCGCCCGATGAAGTCCTCGAGAAAGGCTTCCGGCAAGCGCAATTTTTTTTGTGTGGTTGATTTTGAAAAATTAAAGAGGCGAGAAACTTGGCGAACGTAATTGTCGTTGGAGCTCAATTTGGCGACGAGGGAAAGGCGAAGGTCACCGACCTCCTTTCCCGGAACGCCGACGTGGTCGTGCGCTACCAGGGCGGCTCGAATGCCGGGCACACCGTGGTGGTCAACGGTGACACCTACAAGTTCCACCTCATACCCTCGGGTATCCTTTATCCGGGCACGCTGTGCATCCTGGGCCCGGGGATGGTGATCGATCCCAAGGCGTTCATCACCGAGCTGGCGGCCCTGAAAAAGCGCGGCCTGGACGACTCGCAGCTGAAGGTCTCCGCCACCGCCCACGTGACCATGCCCTACCACCTGGCGATCGATGCCGCCGAGGAGGAGGCGCGCGGGGACAAGAAGATCGGCACCACAAAACGAGGGATCGGTCCCACCTACGCCGACAAGTGCGATCGCACCGGCATCCGGATCGAAGACCTGCTCGATCCCGAGGCTTTCCGGGCCAAGCTGGAGTGGCTGGTGCCCAAGAAGAACATCATCCTCGAGCGGCTCTACAACCTGCCCCCGCAGGACGTCGAGACCATTTACAGGGAGTACATCGAATACGGCAAGCAGATGGCGGGCTACGTGGCCGACACCTCGGCGATCATCTTCAACTCCGTGCAGGAGCGCAAGAACATCCTGTTCGAGGGCGCCCAGGGCACGCTGCTCGATCTCGACCACGGCAGCTACCCGTTCGTCACCAGCTCGAGCCCCTCGGCCGGCGGCGCCTGCGTGGGCGCCGGGGTGGGCCCGACAATCATCGACCGGGTGATCGGCGTCTCCAAGGCTTACCAGACGCGCGTCGGCGAGGGGCCCTTCCCCACCGAGCAGTTCGGCGAGGTGGGCGAGAAGCTGCGCCAGACCGGCACACCGTGGGCGGAGGTGGGCGTGACCACCGGTCGCCCGCGCCGTTGCGGCTGGCTGGACCTGGTGCTCGGGCGCTACGCCGTGCGCATAAACGGCCTGGATTGCCTGGCCGTCACCAAGCTGGATGTGCTCGACGAATTCGACGAGATCAAGGTCTGCGTCAGATACAAGGATCGCAGGACCGGTCAGGTCTACGAGAACCTGCCCAGCATGGCCGGGGCCTTCTGGCGCATGGAGCCTGTCTACGAGTCGTTCCCCGGCTGGCGGCAGCCGACCAGCGACTGCCGCAGCTACTCCGACCTGCCGGCTCCCGCCCAGCGCTATCTGAACTTCATCTCCGAGCAGCTGGATGTGCCGGTGGCGATCGTGAGCGTCGGGCCCAAGCGGGATCAGACGGTGGTGGTCGAGGATCCGATCCACGGGCCCAAGCGGGTGCTGACCGTGCATCATCATAAATAATTCCGCGCGGCGCCGGCCTGGTGCGGGGCTTGAAGCTCGCCCGGCCCGCGCGTCTTGCTGCGCGAGGCTCATTGGCAGCGGCTCTACCGGGCAGGCAGTCCGGGGGCGCCGGTCAGGAGGTGGGCAAGCTCGCCCCACAGGCGGTGCAGGAGCACCTTCAGCTCGAAGGCCAGATCGTTTTTCTTGCTCTGGCAGCGGTCGATGCCGGCAAGGGCCGTCACCGAGTCCGGGTTGGACCGGACGATCAGGCGGTACTGCGCGATGGCCCTGTCGTAATCGTGGCAGGTGAACTCGTAGACAGAGGCCAGCTTTTCGCGCGCCTGCTCCGAATCCGGCTGCAGGGCGGTGAGCTCCAGCAGGCAGCGGGCCGCCGCCCGGCAGTCGCCGGCAATCTCCAGGAGGTCGGCCAGCTCGTAGAGCCAGCGCGGCTCGGGCCGCCCCCCGGCGATCGCCTGCTCCAGGTAGGAGCGGGCGCTGCCGAAGCTGCCGCGCTGGCGATTGAGGCGGTAAGCCAGGAACAGCACCGCGGGAGTGCGCGGATAACGGAGCAGCAGCCGCCTGATCTCCTGATCCGCCTCGGTGAGCCGGTCGCTGGACAGGAGCGCCTGGGCGAGCACCAGGTGCGCCGGCAGCGATGCCGGCGCCCGGCTGACGGCATCGCGCGCGTAGTGCAGGCTGAGCTCGAGATTGAGGCTCTCCAGGTTCAGCCGGGCGAGCGCGATCGCCGGCTCGGCCAGCCTGGGATCGAGGATCTCCGCCCGGCTGTACTCGGCCGATGCCTGCGTGGCCATACCCATGGCCCGCAGCAGCTCGGCGTAGGCCAGGTGCGCCTGCGGATCGTTCGGGTAGTCGCCGACCAGCTTCTCGGCAACCGGCCTGGCGCTCTGGAACAAGGAGGCGGCCGTGAGCCGGCGGACGGCCAGCAGCCGTGCTTCCCGGGACGCGGCCGGGTTGCCGCGCGCCGTCGGCCGGGCCGGCAAAGCGGGCTGACAGGCTGCCGCCAAGAGGATGATCGCGGCTGTAAGGCGTGTGCCGGTGTCGGTCAAACTCTCCTCCGGTCAGCGAGCTAGTGCTATTCTAAGCGCTCAGCCGGGTCCGGCGGCGGGGACTGCTGCCCCGTTCTACCACCATGCTTCTGCCCGGGAAGTGGCTGCCCTTACCATGACGAACGGATCGCCGCCTTCGAAAACAGAATCGTCGTCAGCGGCCGGCGGCAGGCGGCGCCGGCAGTCTGACTGGCGCAGCGTGGCGGCGATCGTTTTGCTGGCCGCCTGCGTGGGGGCGGCAGTGGCCGTGTACGTGGTCGGGGTAAGGAATTTCACCACCCACCAGAAGTTTCGCAACGTCGTGGAGCAGGCGGCGATGGTGGCGGCCAGGAGGCTTTCCGGCGTGACCGTGGAGGACCAGGTCTTCGGCCCGGTCGGTCTCTGCGACCTGCCCGCCGACGAGCAGCCCTTGCCGGGGAAGGGCGGGCAGAGAACAATCGGGCTCAACACGCTCTACGCAACCCTGCGCCTGGAGGCGCTGGTGGCCCAGCGCCTGCGCCAGCCGGTAATGCTGGAGCTGGCCCGCCGCGATCTCAAGCGCGCCCGGGCCGTCGAGCAGGAGCTCGTCCATCGCCTGTTCGAGGCCGTGCAGCCGAACCCTTACCAGACCTACCCGGCGGAGACCGCCTCAATCTACGAGCAGGTTTACCAGGAGCTGGCCGCCCAGAGCGCTCAGGAGGGGCATCAGCTCAAGGGCCTGACCATAACCCTGGGAACCGTCAGGCGCCCCGACTCCACCTGCGCGATAAGGGCGGCTCCCGGCCAGGGCGAGGGCCCGGCCGATTACGCCTGCCGGGGGCTCTATCGCACCGGCAGGCCGGTGCCGGTGCCGGGCGCGGACCCGGTGCACTTTTTCCCGCTCGCCGGCAGGGTGACTCTGGTCAGCCCGGCCGAGTTCGACTCCGGGCTTTTGACCGTGGCACCATCGGCGGTGCTGATTGAGGCCGACTACCGGCCGGACGAGGGCCTCGGGACGCGGCGCCGTCCAGCGACGCCGCCCCGCATCGCCTGCGCCCTGACCGGGGCGCCGCCGCACGTGCCGGCGCGCTCCGCTTTCCTGCTCGGCTTCCCCCACGGGGTGCCGCCGCAGCTGCACGCGGTGTCGGATATTCTCCTGCAACCCGCCTGGCGGAACGTCGGCCAGTGGCAGCAGGCGATCGGCGCCGATATTCCCGGAGCCGGCACGCTCGGGCCGCTGGCCGAGGGCGAGCCCGGCGAGATGACGCCCGGCAGCGCGCTGGCGGTGGCGCTCTACCACTGGCTGCGTTACGCGGGGCCGGACACGGAGGTGGAGAATCTGCTCGAGCTGATCAACCGGCCCTTCCCGCCGGCCGCCGGCGCCGGCGGCCCGGGCTGGCAGCCGATCAACAGCTGCCTGGCCCGTGACACCGGGGCGCGGGCATTTGCCGTTCTCAACCAGACCGGCCCGCAAGGGGCGGGGCAGGAGGCCATCTCCCAGGCGTTTGCCTGGGCCCCGCGCGACAAGGCTCTGCCGGGCTCGGCCCTGCCGCTGTGCGTGGATGCCGCCGGCAACGTGGATCTGCCGGGCGGCGGAGAATTTGATCCGAACATGGTCTTCGACTTCCTGCAGGCGCTTCACGAGACCAACCTGGCCGGCATCGAGTGCCGCTCGACGGCGCGCGCGGTTCTCGAGCGGGTGCGGGGCGAGCTGGTCCGGCTCGACAAGGAGATCTCGCTGGACGCCGAGGAGCTGGCCTCCTTGCGCCAGCGCATAAGCAGGCAGGGGCAGGGCCAGGCATCACCGGCGGTGCTCAGGCAGACCCCTCTGCTTCTCAAGCGGGTTGCCGAGCTCGAGGGCTCCCTTTCCAGGCTGAATACGCGGCGGCGGATCGGCCTGCGGGCCGTGGGTCTGGCCTCTCGGCTGGAGGAAAACGGCTCCCAGGCGGCGGTCAGGTCTTTCCAGCTCTGCTCGCGCCTGGGCGAGCTGTCCGGGTCGGGCCTGACCCGCTCGCGGGCCCAGCCCGGAGCCTTCCTCCTCAACGGCCGCTGGCTGTTCATCCCGCATCGCCGGCCGCTTTCCGAGGAAACGCTGCTGGACGTCGCTTCCGGCAGGCTGGATCCGCGCTCCAGTGGCTGGCTTGACCGGCGCTTCCTGGTGCTCGCCGAGGCGCCGGAGGCAGGCGATGCTTACGCGCGGCCGGCGCCGCCTGCCCGCCCGCTGGTGGTCGTCCTCGATTCGGAAGCGCTGAAGCCGGGCCGGTCGCCGCGCCTGCGAACCTACCGGCGCTCGCCCTTCGGCGCCGTCGGCATCCCGGCCGGCGAGCTCCTCTATTACAGCCCGAACGCGCTCGAGAGCGGCACGGCCATCAAGGTGGGCTGGTCGGTATTACTGCGCGACCTGGTGGCATTCCGCGTCGACCGCCGGCGGGGCGAGGCGCAGCCTTCCTCGGAGCCCGACTGGTGCCGGCAGGGCGATCTCACCGAGGCCACCTGTCCTGGGCTGGCCTGCGAGTTCCAGGTTCGCTCACCGATACCGGTGCCGCCCGGCTTCCAGGTGGACTGGTATCTGACCAACCCGTTTACCGGCGAGCAGGCGTCGCTGGTGCCGCCGGTGCCGCCTGCGATGATCTAGGAATGGGACTTCCTGCTGCGGGTCGAGCGGCTCTTCTTGCCCTCGGCCCCCTCCTCCTCGGAGCAGGGCAGGGCATCCTCGAGGGCGGCAATCCGCTCGATGAGGTCCTCGTACTCCTCGCGCGTGATAAGCCCCAGCTCCCTGGCTACCTTCTTCATCGAGGTGGAGACCTGCTTGGAGACCTTCTTCTCGATGTTGCTGGTGCGCTTGGTGGCCTCGTCCTGCAGGTTCTTCAGGAAGCTCTGCATCGACTCGGTCTTCACTTTGCCCTTGCTCTCCAGATCGTCTATCAGGTCCTGCCCGACCTTGACGAGGTCGTCGACGGCGCTTTCCAGCGCCTGCTTGATGCGCTCGGCGTTGGTCGTGGCGCCGACGCCGGTCAGGACAGCCTTCTTCAATAGTTTTGTCCGCTCGCTCATGGAACTTCTCCTGGTACTGGCATGAGTTCTGATTGTAGGCCAAAGTGGTGCCCGATGCCTGAATTTGCCGCCTGGTCCGACAACTCTCGTAACGAAGAGCGGATTTAATAAACTCCTCCGGCGAACCGGATATTCTGGGCTTCCGGAAACAGGATGGGCTCCCGGCAACGGCGGCGCCGGCAACCGGGTCTGGAGGGCAGCGTGTCGCAAAACTTTCTCTTCTCTCGTTTGTCCTGGCTCATCTTCTGCCTGGCAGTCCTCATTGCAACGGGCGCGATGGGCCCGTGGGCGGCGGCCGTGGCCCAGATGCCGGCTAACCGTCCGAAGCTGGTTGTGGTCATCATGGCCGATCAATTCAGCTACGACTACCTGTCGCGCTACCAGGGGGTTTTCGGATCGGGCGGCTTTCGCTTCCTGACCGAGCACGGGGCGAACTTCGTCAACTGCCGGTTCCGCCATGTGGCAACCCAGACGGCCTGCGGGCACTCGATTGTTGCCACCGGGGCCTACCCGTGGGCCACCGGGGTGGTGGCCAACTCCTGGTACGACCGGCGCAAGGGCAAGCTGGTCGAGGCCGTGGCCGACGAGTCGGTGCAGATGGTCGGTGCCAACGGCGCCGGCAGCAGCGCGCGGGCCATGCTGGGCACCACGGTCGGCGACGAGATGAAGCTGGCCAGCAACGGGCGCAGCAAGGTCTTCACGGTTTCGCTCAAGGACCGGGCCGCCCTTTTCCTGGGCGGGCGGCTGGCCAACGGCGCCTTCTGGTTTGACGGCAAGACCGGCACCTTTGTCAGCTCGTCGCAATACGGGCATGAGCTTCCCTTGTGGGTGAAGGCGCTCAACGACCAGCATCCGGCCGATCGTTATTTCGGCAAGCCGTGGCAGCGCCTCTATCCGGAGACGCAGTACACGGCCTCCAGCCGCGACGACTACCCCTGGGAGCGGGCCATACCGGGCGACGGCAGGCAGTTCCCGCATGTCATCACCGGCGGTGCCTCCTCGCCCGGCGAGGCCTACTACGGGGCCTTCATGATGACACCGTGGGCCAACCAGCTGGTCGCCGATCTGGCCAGGGAGGCGGTGGAGCACGAGAACCTGGGCGGCCATCCTGACCCCGACTTCCTGGGGATCTCGTTTTCGGCCGGCGATTACCTGGGGCATTCATTCGGACCGGACAGCCAGGAGTGCGAGGACCTGGTGCTGCGGCTGGACCAGACTCTTTCGGGCTTCTTCCAGTACCTGGATCAGAAGCTGGGGCTCGACCGCTGCCTGATTGTCTTCAGCGCCGATCACGGCTGCATGCCGATTCCCGAGCGCCTGAAGGAAAGAGGAATGGACGCCGGGCGCATCGACCCGAAATCGTTCGTCAGCCTGCTCAACTCGGCCCTGCGCTCCCGGCTCGGGCAGGAGGACTGGATAGAAGCGTTCGATCCGCCGAACCTTTACCTGAACCTGGAGGCGATCGACAAGCAGAGATACCGGCAGCCGGACGTCGAGGCCCTGGCCGCCAAGGTCGCCCACTCCATCCCCGGCGTCGCCGAGGTCTACACGGCGGCCCAGCTGTTCACCGGCCAGCTGCCCGACGGTCCGCATGTCGAGGCGGTCAAAAAGAGCTACTATTGGGGCAGGTCCGGCGAGCTGGTGGTGCTGCCGAGGCCGGGCTTTGCGTTCCTGTCCGAGCCCACCGGAACCACCCATGGCAGCCCTTACGCGTACGACGCGCAGGTGCCGCTTATCTTCTACGGGTGCGGCATCCAGGGCGGGCGATACGGTGCCGACTCCAGCCCGGCCGATGTGGCGCCGACCATAGCAGCGCTTCTGGGGATCCAGGTGCCCTCGCTGGCCGGGGGGCGGGTGCTGCAGGAGGCCGTGTCCCAGGTCTACGGCCCGTTCCGCCCGCGGTCTTTCCCGACCGCCGTGCCGGCCGGCGAGGAAGCGCCCTGAGCGGCTGGCCGGCTCTTCTCGAGGTGTGACATGGCTCAAGCAAAGACCCTGGTTCTCGTCGACGGAAGCGCGCTGGCCTTCCGGTCGTACTTTGCCCTTTTCACGGCCGGAATGCGCCGGGGCGACGGCACGCCGACCTGGGCTGTCTACGGGTTTTTTCGGGCGCTGTTCGATCTCTTGGAGCGGCACCGTCCGGAGATGATGGCAGTCTGCTTCGACGTCAAGGAGAAGACCTTCCGCCACCTGGAGTTCGAGGCTTACAAGGCCAACCGCCTGGAGATGCCCGACGACCTGGCCGTGCAGTGGCCTTTGATCAAGCAGGGCGTCGAGGCGCTCAATATCCCGATCTACGAGCTGGCCGGCTGGGAGGCCGACGACATCATCGGCACCGTGGCCAAGGAAGCCGGCGCCCGCGGCCTGCAGGTGCTGATCCTGACCGGCGATCAGGACGCCTTCCAGCTTCTGGACGGCTATATCCGGGTGCTCATGCCGGGGCGGGATGGGCTCAACGTCTACGGGCGCGACCAGGTGCACGAAAAGCTCGGCGTCTGGCCCGAGCAGGTGGTGGATTACAAGGCGCTGTGCGGGGACGCCTCCGACAACATCCCCGGCGTCAAGGGCATAGGCGCGAAGACGGCTGCCCAGCTTCTCTCGCAGTTCCCCAACGTTGAGGAGATCTACGGGCACCTCGAGGAGATCAAGTCCAACTCAGTGAGGCAGAAGCTTACCGACGGCCGCGAGAGCGCCTTCAACAGCAAGCGGTTGGCCACCATCTGCCTCGACGTGCCGCTCGCCTTCGACTTCGAGCACTGCGACCTGACCATGCCCGATGTCGGGGCCGTGGTGCAGTTCCTGCGCGACATGGAGTTCAACAGCATCCTCAAGCGGCTGCCGGCGGCGCTCGCCCCGTTCAACGGCGGCGTCGAGCCGCAAATAGACGAGGAGCTCCTGGCGCCGGTCAAGGCCAGGCGCGGCGTCCCCGGCGCCCACAGGGCGGCCGGCGCCGTGGCCGCCCGCGTCGCTCAGGAGATGCCGGCCTGCGAGGAAAGCCGGGCGGGCGTCGGCGGGCAGCTCACTCTCCCGCTGGCGAGGATGGTGACCGCCGGGCCGCCGCAGGTTGCCATCGTGCGCACGGAGGAGGAGCTTGCGCGGCTGGTCGAGGAGCTGTCCCGGCAGGAGATCCTCTCCGTGGATCTGGAGACCACGAGCCTGAGATCGCTTGATTGCGAGGTGGTGGGCTACGCGCTGGCCTGGAGCCCGCAGGCGAGAATGACCGCGGACCGGCGCCTGCAGTTCGACGGCGGCGCCGCCGACGTGAAGACGGCCTACGTGCCGGTCCGCCACCGGGGCGAGGAGCAGCTCGACCCCGGGTTCGTGGCCGGGCGATTGAAGGGGCTCCTGGAGTCCGGGGCGACGGGCAAGATCGCCCAGAACGCCAAGTACGAGATGAACGTCTTGTCGCTTCTGGGGATCCGCTTCGGGCCGCTGGTCTTCGATCCGATGCTGGCCAGCTACATCGTCAACCCGGACGACAATCACGGTCTTAAAGATCAGTCCTCGCGCATCCTCGATCACACGATGGTTGAGATAAGCGAGCTCATCGGCACCGGCAAAAAGCAGATCACCATGGACTACGTGCCGGTGTCCAGGGCGGCCCCCTATGCCGCCGACGACGCGCGCGTGGCGCTCGCGCTGGCGCGCTATTACGTCCAGCGGCTCGATGACAAGCAGCGCTACCTGTTGTGGGATATGGACCTGCCACTGACGGTGGTGCTGGCCGGGATGGAGCAGACCGGCATGGCCCTGGATCTGCCTTACCTGGAGCAGTTCTCGCAGGAGCTTTCCGCGGAGCTGGCCCGCCTGGAATTGGAGATCCACGGTCTGGCCGGGCACCCCTTCAACATCGCCTCCACGCAGCAGCTGCAGCGGGTCCTCTTCGAGGAGCTCGCCCTGCCGGTCAAGGCCAGGACGAAGACCAAGACCGGCTATTCCACCGACGCCTCCGTTCTCGAGTCGCTGCGAGCCGAGCACGCGATTGTGGGCAAGATCCTCGAGTACCGCCAGCTGTCCAAGCTGCGCTCGACCTATGTCGACGCCCTGCCGCGCCAGATCTCGCCGCGCGACGGGCGCCTGCACGGCGACTTCAACCTCACCGGCACCTCGACCGGCCGCCTCTCCAGCTCCAATCCCAACCTGCAGAACATCCCCGTCAAGACGCCGCTGGGCAGGCGCATCCGCCGGGCCTTCGTCCCCGGCGACAGGGATTCGCTTCTCATCTCCGCCGATTACTCGCAGATCGAGCTGCGCCTGCTCGCCCACATGTCCGGCGACGAGACGCTAATAGACGCCTTCCGCAAGAACCAGGACATCCACGCGCGCACGGCCACCGAGATCTTCGATGTCCCGATCGAGAGCGTCGATGCCGATATGCGCCGCGTCGGCAAGACGATCAACTTCTCGCTCATCTACCAGCAGGGCGCCTACTCGACGGCGCAGGAGCTGGGCATCTCCACCGGGCAGGCCCGCGAGTTCATCGAGAAGTACTTCAGCCGCTATCCGAAGGTGCGCAGCTTCATGAGCCAGGTGATCGAGGAGGCCAGGAGCACAGGCTTTGTCCAGACGCTGTGGGGGCGGCGGCGATATTTTCGCTACCTGAACGACCGCAACGACGCCATCCGCAAGGCCGACGAGCGGGCGGCAGCCAACGCTCCCCTGCAGGGCAGCGCCGCCGACCTGATGAAGCTGGCCATGGTAAGGCTTGACAAGGAGCTCGCCGCCCGGCGCTTATCGGGAAAGCTCATATTGCAGGTGCACGATGAGCTGGTGCTGGAGGCGCCGGCCGCCGAGCTCGAGGAGACCAGGGAAGCCGTCCGGCGGGCGATGGAGCTTGATCAGCCGCTGTCGGTGCCGCTGAAGGTTGACGTGGCCAGCGGCCCGACCTGGATGGACATCTGAAACCGCAGCTTTTGTCTCCTCATGGCGATATAAGGCTTTCCAGAAATTGTCTGTGGATTACCCTGGCAATTATCGGCCGCCTGGCGCCAGCAGTTTATGAAACGGCGGCGGCGGGTAAATATATACAGTCGGGACCGGTGCAACGCCAGCCTGGAAGCAGATCCGGTCGCTGGCGGGACCGAAAGGAGCGTCGGCATGCTTAACCGCGAAAGGCTGGAAGCAGTTAAGGAAAGCACGGAAAAGGCCAGATACGAAAACCCAGGACACGGCTCGGAGGCGAGGGATCCGGAGATGGAGCTGACCCAGCGCTCGCTGCAGGTGCGATACATCGTGGCGGGAAACCCGAATACCCCCAGGGAGGTTCTGGCCAAGCTCTCCACCGACGTCCTCGAGACGGTGCGCCGGCGCGTGGCTGAGAACCCGCGCACGCCGGCAGGTGTTCTGGCGCAGCTGGCCCACGACCCCAGCGTGGACGTTCGTCTGTCCGTGGCCGAGAACCCGACCACGCCGCCGGAGGTGCTGGAGGAGCTCTACGCCGACGATGATGTGGACGTGCGCTACGGCGTGGCCGAGAACCCGCACATCCCGGCCGAGTACCTGCAACGGCTGGCCGAGGATGAAAATCCTTATGTGGCCTGCCGGGCCAGGAAGACCCTGGCCATGATCAGCCTGTAAGCGACCGCCGCCCAGGCTGGCCGGGCGCCCTGGCGATCGCCGTCAGGAGACCCCGGCCAGCTTGCTGTGCTTGCGCCCGTACAGGAAGTAGATGATAAGCCCGAGCGGGCAGGTTATGCAGTAGACCTGCAGGACCAGGATGTTCAGATTGAAGGCCAGAACCGTGCAACCGATGGCGCCGGTCACGGCCACCAGCGGGTGCACCAGCTTCAAGCGCATGGCGCCCAGGCAGACGAAGACGAAGGCGACCAGGGTGCCCAGCACCATGATGTCCGACACGTCCTCGAAGGGCACGAAGCCCGCCATCAGTCCGACGACTACGCCGTTCAAGATCACGCCCACGGTCGGGTTGCCGTTCCTGGTCCTCTCGAAGACAGGCGGCAGCAGGCCGTCCTCGGCCATGTTGCGGAAGATGCGCGGCCCGCCCATGGACAGCACCAGGAGCACGTTGAAGATGCCTACCACGGCGCCTGCTGCGATGAGCTGCCCGCACCAGCCCTCGCCGGCGGCGACAAGCAGGCTGGCCAGCGGCGCCGAGGCCTCGTTGCCCTTGAACAGCGGGTTTATGTGCCCGCCGACGATCGCCGGCGCCAGCGCCGTGGCGATGGCCATCACGACCACGTAGAGGAAGGCCACCAGCCCGATGCACAGATAGGTGGACAGGCGCGTGTCGCGCAGGCTTTTCGACTCGCGGGCGAAGGTGTAGAGCGCATCGAAGCCCACATAGGGAAACACGGCTATGGCCGCTCCCTCGAGCACGCCCTTCACGCCCATCGGCATGAAAGGCTGCCAGTAGACCGGGTGCATGTGCCGCAGCCCGGCCAGGATGAAGACGGTGAGCAGCGCGCACTTCAGGCAGACAAGCAGGAAATTGAGCTTGGCCGATTTGCTGACGCCGCCGAAGACCAGGATCAGCGTGACGACCGCCACCACGCAGAGGGCGACCACGTTTATCCCGAACTGGAAATGGCCGCCGTCGTGCGTCGGGCCCATTAAAAAGGGCGGCAGGCTGTAGTTGAAGGCCTTTTTCAGGTACTGGCTCCAGCCGATGGCCACTGCGGAGGCGCCGAAGCTGTACTCCAGGAAGAGCCCGAAGGCGACAATCCAGGCGAAGATCTCGCCTACCGAGTGGTAGACGTAGCTGTAAGCGGAGACCCCGTGCGGGACGGCGCGCGAGAAGCGCTCGTAGCAGATGCCCACGAACAAAAAGACAAAGCCGGTCACCACAAAAGAGAGGATCCCGGCCGGGCCGGCCTTTTCCGCTATTCTTCCGGGCATGACGAAGATGCCGGCGCCGATGGTGGCGCCTATCCCCAGCGCCGTCAGCATGAGCCAGCCCAGGTGCCTGGGCGTGCTGTCGACCGCGTTTTCGGAGACGGCCGGCGTGCGCCGCATAAGGGATGTCATTGTCGTCATGGGGGTTTTTGCTTGGCCGGCGATGCCGGCACCGGCCGGCTCGGCCTTCTTGTAGCTCAACTTTACGCTCCGTCTTTCGGGCTTTTGCAGGCGAAGATATGGTGAAGGTCGACCGTCTGCGGGCGTGAAAATGCTAGCATAGCGTTTCCTGAGCACGGGCGAGAGGGATTGTCGATGAAGATTCAAAGAGCAGCGGTTATAGGCGCCGGCGCCATGGGCAGCGGCATCGCGCAGGTGCTCAGCGCCGCCGGCGTCGAAGTTTTGCTCAAGGACGTGAGCGATGAGCTCGTCGAGCGCGGGCTGGCCAATGTGAAGCGCATGTACGACTCCAGGGTGAAAAAGGAGATCCTCACCCGCGCCGAGGCCGACTACCTGCTGGGCATGGTCAAGGGGACGACCAGCTATGACGGGTTTGCCGAGGCCGACCTGGTGATAGAGGCCGCGCTCGAGCAGATCGAGGTCAAGCAGCAGATCTTCAGGGAGCTGGATCGCCTCTGCCCGCCGCGGGCGGTCCTGGCCACCAACACCTCGGCGCTGTCGATAAGCGAGATCGGCGCCGCCACCAGGCGCCCGGAGAAGGTGGTGGGCATGCACTTTTTCAACCCGGCCCAGACCATGAAGCTGGTGGAGGTGATACCGGGGGTGAAGACCTCGGAGGAGACCGTGCAGTGGGCGATCGGGCTGTGCCGCGATCTGCGGAAGATACCGGTGCGTGTCGAGGAGTGCCCGGGATTTCTGGTCAACCGCCTGCTCTTCCCGTACATGAACGAGGCCCTCTACGCGCTGCAGGACGGCGCGGCCACCGCCGAGGAGATCGACCGGGCGGTAGTCGAGTTCGGCCTGCCGATGGGCCCCTTCACGCTGTTCGACATGACCGGCATCGATGTCTGCGCCCACGTCAACAACTTCCTGCACACGCAGTACGGGCCGCGCTTCGAGCCGGCCAGGCTGCTGCAGCTTTTAATGGAGAACAAGCAGCTCGGACAGAAGAGCGGCGCCGGTTTCTTCGTGCACGCCGGCGGCGTGCCGCATGGCAAGGACGAGGTCAGGCAGGCCAATCCCGAGGCCGCCCGCCTGCTCGAGGAGGCGCGCCGGCATCAGAAGCCTGCCCGGTCGCAGCGGCCGTTCGACGCTTACCGGGTGATGCTGCCGATGTTCAACGAGGCCACCTACGCCCTGCAGGAGAAGGTGGTGCAGGCCGGGGACGTCGACCTGGCCATGCAGTGGGGCTGCGGCATGAGCAGGGGGCTGCTCACCATCGCCGAGGAAAAGGGCTTCGCCTGGTGCTTGAGCGAGCTCGAGAACTATCAGGGCGAGCTGGGCGAGCGCTTCCGTCCCTCCTGGTATCTGCGCAAGCTGGTGCGGGCCGGATTGCACGATTTCTCGGAGCTGCAAAGGTCGCCGGTGGCCGTATCGTAGTCGGCGCGAGGGCAGCGCAATGCTGAAGTGGCTGGCCGTCTTTCTCGTAATCTGGTTCATCCACACGGTCAGATCCGTATTTCCCCCGTTCATTCTGGGAGGCATCCTGGCTTACCTGCTGCTGCCGCTCGTCCAGCAGATCGCCGGCTCCTGCCGGATGAAGGTCCCTTACGCGGTGGCCGTTCTTTACCTGAGCGTGGCCGGCACCTGCTTCGTCCTGGGCTGGGTCTTCCTGCCCACGCTCATGGATCAGTTCGGCCAACTGGCCAGCCAGCGGCACGACATCATCACCAACTTCCTCCAGCAGCTGCAGGCAGCCTTCCGCTGGCGGATTGACGTGCCGGCGGTGTCGGGCTCGATCGAGGCCAGCATCGAGGAGTCGGTGGCCAGGCCCTCGGGGCTGGTGCACAGCGTCTCGCTGGTTTCGCACTGGCTGCTGTCTCTTTTGGTTTGCATCGTCTCCTCGATCTATTTCATCGTCGACAGCGAGCGGGTGGGGCAGTTCTGCCTGCGCTTCATCCCCGCCCAACGGCATACCGTGGTCAAGTCGCTGTCATCGCAGATGAACCGCATGCTGGCGCGTTACGTGCGGGGTCAGCTGGTGCTCATCGCTTTCATGTCCGTGGTGGCCTATCTTTTCCTGCACTTCGTCATCCACATGAAGTATTCGCTGGCCGTGGCGATCACCACGGGCTTCCTGGAGATCATACCGGTGCTCGGCCCGATCGTCGCCACCACGATAGCCACCCTGGTCGGCTTCTGGCACACGAGCGACCCGACGGTCGGGCTGGGGATCATCGGCTTTTATGCGGTGGCCCGCTGGCTGGAGGATTACCTGGTGGTGCCCAAGGTGATCGGGCACGCCGTCCACCTTCACCCGCTGGTGGTGATCTTCGCCGTCTTGTGCGGGGAGGTGCTGGCCGGCGCGCTCGGCATGCTGATCGCCATCCCGGTGGCCGCCTCAATCAAGGTGATCGTCGATTTCACCCACCCCGAGGAGCCGCCGCTGGCCGAGCTGCTGGTGGCTCCCGGGGTCGAGCCGGAGCCGCAGACGGAGGTGTCCGGCAAGCCGCAAGCCACGTAGCGGGGTCCGGTGAGGCTCACCCGGGGCAGGGCTCAGCCCCGGCTGGCGGTGCCGGCAGCGGGAAACCGGCATCAACACCGGGTGGCGGACAGAAGCAGCACGGTGACGGTCACCAGATAGACGGCCGCCCCGGCCAGCAGGTGAGCCGGGCGCAGGCGCCCTGCCACGAGGAGGGCAAGCCAGGCCGCCGCGCAGGCCAGGGAGACGAAGCCGGTGCCGACCGTGGCTGGCGACAGATGCCAGCTTGTGAGCGCCACGCCGAAGGCGACCGGAAAGCAGCTCTGAAAGACGAGCGCGCCCGTGATGTTGGCGAAGGCCAGCGTGTCCTTGCCGGCGCGCGCCCAGAGGATGCTGTTGATTTTCTCCGGCGCCTCGGTGGCGATCGGGGAGACCACAAAGGACAGGGCCAGAGCCGGCACGCCGGCGCGGATGGCCAGCGACTGCAGATGGTCGACAAAGAGAAAGGCACCGCCGACGATACCGCACACGCCGACCGCCACCTGAAGCAGGATGAGGGAAAGCCTCTGGCAGGGAGCGCCGGCCAGCGCGCCGAAGTGCAGCTTCTCCGGCGCTGCGCCGAGCCCGGCTGCATGCTTCAACGTCCGCCGCAGATAAAGAGCGTACGTGGCCAGCAGGCCGGCGGCGACGAGCCAGCGAGCCGCCGCCGGCGGGCTGAGCAAGGCGGTGATAAGGGCCGTCGAATAGCTGGCCATGAAGAAGCGCAGGTCGCGCGAGATTGCCGTTCGATCCAGCGAGAGCTCCGGCGGGCGGCGCCCCGCGCGCGAGCAGTAAAGCACGGTCAGCCCGCACAGCGACAGGGTAAGCGTGCTGAGCATGAAGGGAGAGCCGGCGATGGCGCCCAGCCCCACGTCGGAGCCCTGTTTGTGGGGGAAAAAGACGATAGCCAGGATCGGGACCACCGTCTCCGGCAGGGCCGTGCCGATTGCGGCCAGGATGCTGCCCACCGCCGGCTCCCCGACCTCGAGCCTGGCGCCGAACCACTCGATCCCGTTGGTGAACAGCTCGCAGGCCCCCAGGATGATCGCAAAGGATATACAAAGCGTGAGCAGATCGATTAGCATGCCGGCAAAAGCCCCCTGTCTCCAGCCTAACCGACGGCACAGACAAATTTAGGTTCGCGGACGGCGCAGTTGTGTTAACATGCCAGACAAGGGAAGGTTCGTTCTGGTTGCCGGGGGCATTCATGCCCGGTGGTACTGGCGGGTAAAGGCGTGATAACTATCCGAGACGTCGAGCATGTGGCAAAGCTGGCTCGACTGTCCCTCTCGGATGAGGAGAAGCAGCTCTATACGGAGCAGCTGGCCAAGATTCTCGGCTATTTCGACGAGCTGCAGAAGGTTGACACCACAGGCGTGGAGCCTATGGCGCACGCGCTTTCGCTCACATCTGTCGTGCGCGATGATCTGGTCGTGGCGCCTCCGGGCTCGAGCGTCGTCCTTGCCTGCGCGCCGGAGTCGGAGAACGGCTACTTCAAAGTGCCCAGGATCGGGGAGTAAAAGCCGGCGATGAGCCAAGGTCAACACGAGATTCGGTCCGGAGCGGCGAAAGGAGAAAGCCCGGACCGGACTCCCCTTCGGTGGGGATTCTCCCATCAAGTTTGTCTTGCAGGTACGGTGCGGATCGGCGGTTCGTACTTTATAGTTGTCATTGGGGCCGATGGGTAAGGGATCCGGACGGATCCAGGAGGGCTTGTGAACACCAGGTATGTCTTTGTGACTGGTGGGGTAGTCTCCTCTTTGGGCAAGGGCATAATCGCCGCTTCCCTGGGACGGCTGCTGCGCGCCAGGGGCATTACCACCACGATAGTCAAGCTGGACCCTTACCTGAACGTCGACCCGGGCACGATGAGCCCTTACCAGCACGGTGAGGTGTTCGTCACCGAAGACGGGGCGGAGACCGATCTCGACCTCGGGCACTACGAGCGCTTCATCAACACCGACCTGAGCCGGATGAACAACGTCACCGCCGGCTATATCTACAAGGCCGTCCTGGAGAAGGAGCGGCGCGGCGACTATCTCGGCGGCACCGTGCAGATGATCCCGCACGTGACAAACGAGATCAAGAACTTCATTCGCAAGGCGGCCCAGCACACGGGCGCCCAGATCGTGATAGTCGAGGTGGGCGGCACGGTCGGCGACATCGAGAGCCTGATCTTCCTCGAGGCCATCCGCCAGATGCGCAAGGACGTCGGGCGCGACAACGTCTGCTACATCCACGCCACGATGATCCCGCACCTGCGCACGACCAACGAGCTGAAGACGAAGCCCACCCAGCACAGCGTCGATACGCTGCGCAGCCGGGGCATCCAGCCCGATATCCTGGTCTGCCGCACGGAGCGCCAGCTCTCGTCATCCATCCGCGAGAAGCTCTCCCTTTTCACGGACGTCGACATCGAGTCTGTCATCCAGTGCCGCGATGTCCAGCACCTTTACGAGGTGCCGCTCTATCTGGAGCAGGAGGGGCTGGCGGCCCGGGTCCTCGAGCGGCTGCACATGACCAACGGGGAGCCGGACCTCTCCGAGTGGCGCGCGCTGGTGGAGCGGATCAAGCGCCCGTCCAAGACGGTAAACATCGCCATTGTCGGCAAGTACGTGATGCTGTCCGATGCTTATATCTCCGTGGTCGAGTCGTTGAAGCACGCCGGCGCCAAGACCGGCCAGGCCGTGCAGATCAAGTGGGTGCTGTCCGAGGACATCGAGAAGCACGGCCCTGCCGAGTATCTTTCCGGCGTGGACGGGATCCTGGTTCCCGGCGGGTTCGGCGACAGGGGCATCGAGGGCAAGGTGCAGGCGGCCGAGTATGCCCGGGTCAACAAAATCCCCTACCTGGGGCTGTGCCTGGGCATGCAGATAGCCGTAATCGAGTTCGCCCGCCATGTGGCCGGCATGGAGGGCGCGCACTCCACCGAGTTCGACCCCAACACGCCTTACCCGGTGATAGACCTGATGCCCGATCAGCACAACGTGGTCGATAAGGGCGGCACGATGCGGCTCGGCCGCTATCCCTGCCGCCTGACGGCGGGCTCGCTGGCCGAGAAGGTGTACGGACAGCCGGTTATCTCCGAGCGCCACCGCCACCGCTATGAGGTGAACAACAAGCTGCGCGAGAAGCTGGCCCGGGCCGGAATGGTCTTTTCCGGCCGGTCGCCGGACGACCGGCTGGTGGAGATGATCGAGCTGCCCGACCATCCCTACTTCATCGCCTGCCAGTTCCACCCGGAGCTGAAGTCCAGGCCGGACAATCCTCACCCGCTTTTTGTCGGCTTCGTCGAGGCGGCCGGCAAGCTGGATTTTGACGCCTCCGCCCGACCCGGCAACGAGCAGGCGGTGGTAAAGGGCGGCGAGACCATCCATCAGGTCGGCTGAAGCACGGCGCCCAAGGGCTGGCGAATCGAGCGGCTCCGTGAGGGCCGGAACCGGCGCCCGCGAACGGGTTTAGCAAAAATGTCACCGGCGGCCGCCGCAGGGGCCGCCGGTGGCCCGGGACGCTCAGCGACCCGCTGGGTGATGTCGGGATTTTGCCGGAATTGCTCCCTAGACTGGGCTCGTGCAAGCCGGATTGCATAACGGCAACCCAGGCGTCGCAACGGAACAAGAAAGGGCGCTGCCACGGAGGAGAGGAAAATGGCTCAGGACTTCGACGCAAGCGGACGGTTCGCCCCGGAGGAGATAGGAAATCTCATCGCCTGCGATGAGGCAGCTTCCCGGAACGGCGACAAGCTGGCCGGCGATCGCCTGCGGCAGTGCGTGGACTTTGCCAACGCCGAAGGCGCCGATTTCGCGCTGCGGGTGCTGGTCGGGGAGCGGGCGGCGGCCAAGAACGCCGGTCGAAAGCCGCAGCTTACCCTTGCCGCAGACGGCAGCCTGCACGATAAGGGCAGCCCGGATGGCGCCTATGGCTATACCCCGGAAGAGAGATCCCACCTCGATCTGCCGCCCTGGGCTCCCGCCTCCCGGGTCAGGGACGCGCTCGCCAGGCACAATGCCGCCGATGAGCGCAAGAACCTCAATCTGCCGGTCTGGGCATCGGACGGGGAGGTGCGCCGGGCGGAGGCAAAACACGCCGGCGAGGCCGTCCGCAAGTACGTGGACCTGCCACCGTGGTCAACCGGCGATCAGGCGCAGAATGCGCTCGGCAAGCAGACCGGAGGCGAGGTCAGGCAGTATCTGGACCTCCCGCCCTGGGCTCCCGACGCCCAGGTGGACGACGCCGAGCGCAGGGCGGCGGGCAAGGAGCTGCGGGCGGCCAACGGGCTGCCTGAGAGCGCCCCCGACCGCTCGCTGCAGGATCTGATGAAATACCGGGCGATGAAATACCGCGGGCAGGGCGGCCCGAGCTTCCGAGCGTGGTAGCGGAAGCTCGGGCGCGCGGGCGCCGCCAGAAAAGAGCCGGCACCGTCTGCGGTGCCGGCTCTCCTTTTGGAAGAGGCCTTCAGCGGTTGGCCACGACCACGACGTTGCAGCCCTTGTCCTTGGCCTGGATGAGCGCCTCGCCCACCGCCTCCAGGAGCTCCTGCGGCTCGCTGCTGTGCTGCGGGTAGCTCGCCACCGCCAGGGTGGCCGTAATCTTTATCGCCTTGCCGGAGCGCGGATCCAGCACCTCCATCATGGCCACCCGCCGGCGCACCCGCTCGGCCACCACCGCGGCGCCTTCCACGTCCGTCTCGTGCAGGACGGCCACCAGCTCCTCGCCGCCCCAGCGTGCCGGCATGTCGATCTCGCGGACCGAGCTCTTCAGGATCCTGGCGATCTCGATGAGCACCGAATCGCCCACCTCGTGACCGTAGCGCAGGTTGATCTCGCGCAGGTGATCGACGTCGACCAGCATCAGTGAAAGCGAGTAGCCGAGGCGCAACGCCCGTTTGAGCGAGTGGGTCAGGTGCTCCTTGAAGACGTGGCGGTTGGGCAGGCTGGTCAGCTCGTCGGTGCCCCGCAACTCCTGCAGCCGCGCCTCGTAGTTGATCAGTTGATGGCGCAGCTGATCGATCTCCCGGTCCTTGTCCTTCACCGCCCGCTCCAGCTGGAGGATGTGGCTCTGCAGCTTGCGCAGCTGCTGCTCAACCTGCCGCGGATGGGATTGTCCGTGAAAGGTCTCGAACATCCTTGTGATATGAGCTCTCATGACGTCACCCCCGTCCACCCCGAGCCCCCCGCGGGCTGCTGGATGATTTTTGCCAGAGAAAATCCGCCCTGCGCTAGCGCCTGGCCCCGCATATCCACCGGGATACATCCACATCCCGAATGCTGACTGGTCTATATTAGTACCAATTAGGATTTAATGCCAGTTATCATGGGGGATTTCCGCAACATTTAATTTATCGGGACGCGGGCAAGCTCGGCGCGCTCTTTCTTGTCCAGCAGCACCAGCCAGTACTTGCGCCTCGGGCTGTCCACGCTGAAGGAGATGGTGCCCTCGGCCTGGGAATTGGGCGGCACCCGCTTTGCCCAGGAGGTCGGGCCGCTGGAGAGGAACGGATAGTAGCGCTGGTTGAAATCGGAGACGACGGCCAGGTCGAAAAAGCTGTACTCGCGGCGGCTGTGGTTGTCCATCTTCACGTCCAGCACGAGCAGCCGTGAACGGCTATCGCCGAAGGGGTCCTTGCCGAAGCGGCGGGAGAGGACGGTCAGCTTCAGGTCGGTCACCTTCTCCGGCGCCGCCGGCGGCTTGAGCGCCTCCGGATTGAACCCTGGCAGCGTCAGCGGCTCGGAGACGGTCAGGTGGATCATGTCGCTGGGGTAGAGCGAGGCGATCTTGCCCTTGCGCTTGAGCGCCCCGATCGCCCCCAGGCTGGCCCCCACCCCGGCGCCGATCGCCACCGAGTAGCCGTGGGTGGCCACGGCCATGGGGACACCGGTGAGCTGCACGGAGAGCAGGGCGCCGCCCAGCGCCCCTTCGGCCACGTAGCCGGTATCGATGGCCAGGACCTTGGCGACAGCCTTCAACTGATTATCGCGGGTGGAGAATTTGGTCTCGAAGGGCAGCTCGTACTGCCCGTCCGGGCTCACCAGCTTGTCGAACTCCACCTCCACGTAACCGTCGCGGCCGAGCCTGCGCTGCGAAGCGACGTCCGAGACCACGCCATGCAGGTACCAGTTGGCGGGCAAAAGCACGCGCTGGCCGTCCTTCAAGTCCACAGCCACCCGCGCGAAGATCTCGTCGCCCTTGTTGCTTATCTCGGAGTTGAGATTGCCCATGAGCGTGAGATCCAGCTTGGCGCCTTTGGGGACGGTCTCCACCGACCCCTGGAGAAACGGCGACGGCGAGGCCGTGACGCGACCCTTGAGATAATCGGCTGCCGGGCACGGGGGCGGGGAGGTCCCGGCGCCAGTTACCAGCGCGATGGCCAGAAGCAAGCCGGTGAAGCGATTGGACATGGAGCCCTGAAAGAAGGTCGGGTGTTCGGGCGGCACCGCTGCCCGAGCCTGGCTGGATGTCAGGCAGCTAAATATAACACGGGCGCCGGCAGGCTACTGTGTCTTGGCCTTGCCGGCAAAGATATCTTTTAGCTGGTCGAGGAAGCCTTTCTTGGCGCTCTTGTCGGTTCCGCCGCTGCGGCTGAGGGCCCTTATCTTGGCTTCCAGGTTCCTGGCGTCCGGGTCCTTGGGGTTGAGCTTGAGGGCGGCCTGGACCTCGGTCATCGCGTAAGTCTTCCAGCCGCGGGCCAGGTAGATCTCGGCCAGCTTGTTGCGGAAGCGGGCGTCGGTGGGCACCAGACGGATCGCCTCCTTGATGGCGGTCTGCGCATCATCGTAGGCGCGCCGCCGGAAAAGCTCGTCGGCCCGCGCCAGGTGCTTGGATGCCCACTTCAGATTTATGCTCTCGTCGGCCGCCGGCTGTGACTGGCCGGTGGCGGCGGTGTCGGCCGGTGCCGGCGCCGAGGCCACGCCCTGTCCCGGCTCGGCGTTGCGCAGGGCGTTGCGGGCCCGGGCCAACTGCCGCAGGCGGTCGTACTCTTCCCGGCGGTCGTGATCGCCCAGGACGTAGTGCGCCTGGGTGACCCGGCGAAACTCAGCCTGGGCAGCCTGCTTGCCGGCCTCGTCGTTGGGAAACCGGTCCGGGTGCAGCTTTTTCGCCAGCTTCAGGTAGGCTTTGCGAATGTCATCGGCAGTGGCCTCATCCTCGACCCCGAGAATGGCGTAATAATCTTCCTCAAAATCCAGTTCGCTCATCTCGACTAAAAACTCCGGGCGGCGCTCGCGTCGCCCGCTGGTTGCGGCCCCCCGGAGACACATGTCCCTACCGGTCGGGCATGCGGAAAGCGGCCAATATGAAAATCATATCTTACCGGCATGCCTGTGTGTCCCTGCCGGAATCGGGCGAAACCGGCATCAGGCATAAAAAAATTGTGGAAATATGATAGGCGTATAATCGCAGGCTTGATAATTCATTAGTGGGAAGCCCCTTTCTGGACGGATGGCACATGAACCTGGATCGGTTTACCAACAAAGCGCAAGAAGCAATCACCAACTGCCGGACGATTCAGTCCCGGCTCGGGCACACGCAGGTAACCCCGGAGCACCTGCTTCTTTCGCTCCTCGAGCAAGAGGACGGTCTGGCCGGAAAGATACTGGAGCGCCTGCAGGTGAGACCATCCGTGGTGGTCGAGGAGCTCAAAGGCTATCTCGCGGGGCAGCCCAGGGGCTCGACGGTTTCCATGGCCAGGGACGAGATCCACGTGTCGTCCAAGCTCATGCAGGTCTTCGATGCCGCCGAAAAGGAGGCCGCGCGCCTGAAGGATCAGTACATAAGCGTCGAGCACCTTCTCATCGCCCTGTGCGACGGCACAAGGGGCCAGGCCGGCACTATTCTCAACCGGAACGGGGTGACCGCGGAGAAGATCCTGCAGATTCTCACCGCCATTCGCGGCAAGCAGCGGGTGACCAGCCAGGATCCGGAAGCCACCTATCAGGCGCTCGAACGCTACGGACGGGATCTGACCGAGGCGGCGGCCAGGGGCAAGCTCGATCCGGTGATCGGGCGCGACGACGAGATCCGGCGCTGCATGCAGGTATTGTCCCGCCGGACGAAGAACAACCCGGTTCTGGTCGGCGAGCCGGGCGTTGGCAAAACGGCAATCGTCGAGGGGCTCGCCCAGCGCATCACCAAGGGCGATGTGCCGGAAGGCTTGAAGAACAAGAAGCTGATCGCCCTCGATATGGGGTCGCTCATCGCCGGCGCCAAATATCGCGGCGAGTTCGAAGAGCGGCTGAAGTCGGTTGTCAAGGAGGTTGTGGAATCGAACGGCGAGATCATCCTGTTCATCGACGAGCTGCACACGGTGGTGGGCGCCGGCGCCTCCGGCGACGGCTCCATGGACGCTGGCAACCTGTTGAAGCCGCCGCTGGCCCGGGGAGAGCTGCACTGCATAGGTGCAACCACCCTCGACGAGTTCCGCAAGCACATCGAGAAGGACCCGGCGCTGGAGCGGCGTTTCCAGATGGTCATGGTCGACCAGCCCACGGTGGAGGAGACAATCTCCATCCTGCGCGGTCTCAAGGAGCGCTATGAGGTTCACCACGGCGTGCGGATCAAGGACGCGGCGCTGGTGGCTGCCGCCGTTTTGTCGCACCGCTACATAAGCGACAGATCCCTGCCCGACAAGGCCATCGATCTCATCGACGAGGCCGCCGCCAAGATGCGCATCGAGATAGACTCGATGCCCGCCGAGCTCGATGAGCTGGAGCGCCGGAAGATCCAGCTGGAGATCGAGCGCGAGGCGCTCAAGAAGGAGGACGATCCGGCGTCCAGGGACAGGCTGGAAAGGCTCGTCAAGGAGCTGTCCGAGATTGCCGAGCAGGCTGATTCGCTGCGCGCCGAGTGGCAGCTGGAGAAGGAGGCGCTGCAGCGCATTCAGGGGATAAAGGCCGAGATCGAGGAGACCAAGATCAAGATCGAGCAGGCCGAGCGGGCCACGGATCTGCAGAAGGCGGCCGAGCTCAAGTACGGGACGCTCATCGAGCTGCAGAAGAGATTGAAGGACGAAGAGGAGGTCTTCAACCAGCAGAAGGGCCCGCGCCTGCTCTCGGAAGAGATCGACGAGGAGGACATCGCCGAGATCGTCTCCAAGTGGACCGGCATTCCGGTCACCAGGCTGCTGCAGAGCGAGGTGCAGAAGCTGCTTAACCTGGAGGAGTTCCTCCACAAGCGGGTGGTCGGTCAGGACGAGGCGATCGAGGTGGTATCGAATGCGGTGCGACGGGCGAGAGCCGGCCTGAAGGACCCCAACCGCCCGATCGGCAGCTTCCTTTTCCTCGGCCCGACCGGCGTCGGGAAGACGGAGCTGGCCAAGGCGCTGGCCGAGTTTCTCTTCGACGACGAGTCGGCCATGGTGCGCATCGACATGTCCGAGTATCAGGAGCGGCACACGGTCGCCCGCCTGATAGGGGCGCCGCCCGGCTATGTGGGGTTCGAGGAGGGCGGCCAGCTCACCGAGGCGGTTCGCCGCCGGGCCTACACCTGCGTCTTGTTCGACGAAATCGAGAAGGCGCACGGCGATGTCTTCAACGTGCTGCTGCAGGTCCTTGACGAGGGTCGCCTGACCGATTCCCAGGGCAGAACCGTGGACTTCAAGAACACGGTGATAATAATGACCTCGAATATCGGCAGCCAGCACATCCTCGATTATCAGGTGCGGGCGGCCGTCGAGGGGGACGCCGTCTATCCGGCCATGAAGGAGAAGGTGCTGGCGGCGCTGCGCGAGCATTTCCGTCCGGAGTTCCTCAACCGCATCGACGAGACCGTGGTTTTCCACGCGCTCACCACCGAGCAGCTCAAGTACATCGTCGACCTGCAGCTGCGCTACCTGAACAGGCGTCTGGAGGAGAGGAACATAGCGCTTACCGCCACCGACGCCGCCAGAGAGTGGCTGGCCAGGACCGGATACGACCCGATTTACGGCGCCCGCCCGCTCAAGCGGGTGATTCAGAAGGACATCGAGAACCCGCTGGCCATGAAGCTGCTGGAGGGCGAGATCCTGGACGGCGACCGGGTCACGATCGACAGTCCGGGAGAAGGTCTCGTCTTCAAGAAGGAGACAGCGCTGGTCACAAGCACTTAGGAATCTATTCGCCCTGGCGGAACTCCAGCTCCGTGCGCCCGACCTTGATCCGGTCGCCCGGCGAGATCGGCCGGCGCCCCTCAATCGGCTCGCTGTTCACCACCGTGCCGTTCGTGCTGCCGAGGTCCTCGACGTAGTACCGGCCCTGCGCATAGACGATGCGGGCGTGGAATCTGGACAGGTAGGGATCGTCCACGCAGACCTCGTTGCGCTGGTGGCGCCCGATGCTGCAGCCACCGTTGCGGAGGTTGAATCTCTCCTGCGATTCCAGGCAAAGCAGGTAGGCGGTGCCTTCCGCGACCGGTGCCGGACGGGCCGGCTGCCGGGACCTCGGGACCGCTCCGGCACCGTCGGCGCCGCATTTCGGGCACAGCTCGCCGGGCTCGAGGTCCATTCCGCAATACTTGCAACAGCCTTTGGTGGTGTCGATTTCCGCCATATGAGCTCCGGGGCACCGATAAAACGGCTGCCTGGCTCTTATGTCGGGCCGACACCGTATCCATTGCGGCGCCGTGCTCTACCGCCCGCGCAAGGGACTGCAATTGGTGCACCCGAACTGCCGGGGCCACCGGGTTGCGCCTCTTGCCGGACCCGAACAAGCGCCTCCCCTCTCTCACCCTAGCAGACATGTAGGATTTTCGTCTCCATATTTGAATATAAATTTGTACTGCCATTCCTATGATTCCGGGCACCCGTTCAACTTGCCGGACGTGCCGCTGGCGGAGCCATCCCGAAAGCGGGCGACGGCTTCGGCGATTACCTCCTTGACCGGCAGCTGGTGCTCGGAGGCGTAGGCGGCGCAGTCGTCGAACTCCGGCGCCGCGTTCACCACATTTCCCTGGCGGTCCAGGGCGACCTTGATGCGCACCCGGCCGCCACGGGATAGCGTAACCTCCTGCCAGCGGCGGTCGGCAATCAACCGGCCCACCTCGTAGCTGCGCGTTCCGATGGTGGAAGTCTCGGACAGGATCAGCTCCTGGATCCTGAGCACGTCCCCGGGCTTGCAGATAACCGAGAGTATCTGACCGGCGCGGCCCTTTTTCATGACCGCCGGCTGGACGGTGACGTCCAGGGCGCCGGCGGACCAGAGCCGCTCGACCGCGTAGGCAAGCGCCTGTGGCGAGAAATCGTCCAGGTTGGCTTCGACCACCACGGCCCGTTCCGATTCGAAACGGGGCGACTGGCCGTGATCGCAGGAAGGCTCACCGAGCACCACCCTGACCACGTTGGGCCAGCCTGCGGGGTCCCGGGTTCCGGCACCATACCCGATACCGTTGACCCGACGCAGCGCCGGCGGCGAGCCCCACGACCGCACGACGGTGGTAAGAATGGCGGCGCCGGTGGGAGTCAGGCATTCATAGTCGATCTCCGAGGACCGGACCGGCACGCCCGCCGAGGCCAGCAGGTTGAGCACCGCCGGACCGGGCACCGGAAAAAGCCCGTGCTCGGTCTGTACGACGCCGCTGCCCACAGGCAGCGCCGAGCCGAAGCTGGCCTCGATCTCCAGCATTTCGTAGCCGATTGCGAAGCCGACGATGTCCACAATCGCGTCGACCGCGCCCACCTCGTGAAAGTGCACCGCCGCGGCCGGCACACCGTGCACGGCGGCTTCGGCCTCGGCAAGCCTGGTGAAGATGGACAGGGCAAGCTTCTTGGCGCCGGCGGCGATCTTTGAGCGCCCTATGATCCCGGCTATCTCGGAAAGACGCCGCTCCTCCTGCTGCGGGGACTGGCGCACCGTAAGATGCCTGGCGGCGATCGAGCCGCGCACGGCGTCGTCGATCGAGACCTCGAAGCTGCCTGCCGGCAGGTCGATCCCGTCCAGCGCGGCCCGCCAGCGGGATTCCGGCAGCCCGGCGGACAGGAGCGCGGACACCAGCATGTCGCCGGCGGCACCGAACTGGCAGTCGAAGTAGGCGATGGTCATGGCACGCCGGGAGCACCTCGGGTCCAGTAATTATACTTTTCCGGGCACCGCGCAAGCTCGCCGAGGCGGGGCTCGCCCGCGCTTTGAGTTTCTTAAAACACGGTGACCTTGGCGGCGCGGCAGGTTAAGCTTCTATTGCTAAAGTGCGACAGGCGGGCATTGTCCGCCTGCCGCATTTTTTTTGAGCCCTGCTCAATCGCCGGCGCCCCTGGCCTCAGCCGGCGGCAGCTGTATGTCGGCGAGATCCATGTCCCCTGTGACCGTGAACGCCTGCTTGATCTTCGAGACGCGGTCGTAGTAGCGCTCATTGAGCACGTACAGCCACTTGCGACCGGGCATCAGCCAGACGGTGAAGCGCCCGTCCGACACCGTCGTTGTCAAGCCGCCGCCGTAGACCCGTTCGCGCTCGTTGTCGGGCTTGACGGCCGTCACCTTCACGGTCAGGCCCTTCAAGCCGTTGCCGGCTGCGACCACGCGGCCCGTTACCTTGAAGCCCCTGGGCAGGTGCACGATCAACTGCCTGTCCTGCCTCGGGGGCAGATTCTCGTAGAGCGCGGTGGCCAGTCCGCTCTTCGGTTTCGGGACAAACTCCAGCGAGAGGCGCTCGCCCGACGTCGAGGAGATGGAGAACCTGCCCCTGCCGTCGGTTGCTGTCGAGGCGACCGTGGTGCCGTCTGATTCCTTCAGGTACACCCGCACGTGGCCCAGCGGCTTGTTTGATGGATCCGTAACCATGCCGCGAAAATCGGTCGAGGTATCCAGCTGCGCTGCAGCCGGATGCCAGGAGAGCACTGCCAGCACTACCGCTGCCGGCAGGTTTGGCAAGGGCTTCAATGGTCGGCGCTTCCTGGGCATGTGGTTGTAATTCTATAGGCGGGCGGGGGATGGCACAACAGCGCCGTCCTGTGGGCGGATGCATGTCAGGGCTCGGCTCCCGTGAAAAGGCCGCCCGGCCGGGGAAATAAGCTCTTGTTGATCCCGAAACGGATTCGGCAAGTGAAATTCCCTGTCATTCCGGTCGCCCTTGTAGCGCTCCTGACGGCATTCGGGGGCGCGCCGGCGAAAGATGAGCCGGCAGGCAAGCTCGAGCGGGCGCTTTTCGCGGCCGGCTGCTTCTGGAAAACCCAGTACATCTTCAGCAAGGTGCCGGGTGTGGTTAAAACGCGGGCGGGATATTGCGGCGGAACGGCGCCCAATCCTTCCTATGGGGAGGTCTGTTCCGGCAACACCGGCCATGCCGAGACCGTGCTGGTCGAGTACGACCCGGGAACGGTCAGCTATCGCCGGCTCCTCGAGGTGTTCTGGCACAACCACGATCCGACCACGGTAAACCGCCAGGGACCGGACGTGGGCACCCAGTACCGGTCCGTCGTCTTCTATACTACAGACGAGCAGCGAAAAGAGGCGATCGCCTGCCGCGAGGAGTTGATGAGGTCCCACCGGTTCCCCCGTCCGATTGTCACGGCCATCGAGCCGGCCGGCCCATTTTATGACGCGGAAGACTATCATCAGGATTATTACCGCAAACACGGGGAGGTCTGTCACTGATGACGGCGATTACCGGCGGCTCTGCCCGGAGGCTGGCAAGATGGCTGGTCTGCGTATCGGCCCTTGGCTGCCTGCCGGGCGCCCCGGCCAGGGACGCGGCGCGCGGGCAGCAGCAGGACGGATCGGCTGAGGCGGCGTCGCACCCGAAGGAGTACTGGAGAGGGAAGCTGGATCCGGAGGTCTACCGGATAACCAGATGCAGCGGCACCGAGGCGCCGTTCACCGGCAAATACTGGAACAACCACGCCGACGGCATATACAGGTGCAGCAACTGCGGCGCGCCGCTTTTCGACTCGACCGACAAATTCGACTCCGGCACCGGCTGGCCGAGTTTCACCAGGTCGCGCCCGAACTCGGTTTCCCGGCGACAGGACACCTCCGCGGGAATGGTGCGCGAAGAGATTGTCTGCAAGCATTGCGGGGCCCACCTCGGCCATGTCTTCGATGATGGTCCGGCACCTGCCGGCCAGCGCTTTTGCGTAAACTCCGCCTCGCTCACGTTCGAAAAGCGGGGAGCGAAAAAGTGAGGGGATGCCACCGGCCAGTGCTAAGGTGCGACGGATTGCAAAGCTCTCAGCATGGTCAACGCCTGGAAGACGGCTCGATCGAGGAAGTCAGGGCGGGATCTGGAGCCGCCCTGGTAAAGCTCGACCAGCCAGCAAACGAGAAGGAAGCAGGCAAATTTCATGTAAGGGACAAGGGTGGATATGCCCTCTTCGCCACCGGCCGGTAGCGGTGTTTGCGGGCGGTCCGGCGCGGCGCCGGCGCCCTCGAGATAACCGTCCTGGAAAGCCTCCAGCCGGCGCCGGTCGAATGCGCGCTCGAACCCTGACGATGGCGGTTGCTTGGCTCGGCCGGCCGGCCAGAGCGCGCAGAAGTGGATTAGCGCGCAACCGAGATCGTAGCGGCGGTCCTCTACCCTCAGATACTCGAAGTCCAGGATTCCGCAGAGCTCCTGGCCGCGAAACAAGACATTTCCCGGGTGATAGTCGCCGTGGATCAAAACAGGGGTGGCGGAGCGCTCGCTTTCCAGTCGATTGAGCGCCGCCAGCGTGGAGGCCAGCGCATCGCCAAGACTTTCCGATTCCTCGGCAACAAGAGCGAGTGCTTCGTTGTGGCCTCGCCTTGCCTGCCGAGCGAAATCGAGCGAGCGCCGGAATCGGGACGGCAGCATCGATCTGAGCGGCAGGCAGAAGGGCCGGTATCTTTGCTCGTTCCGCAGGCGAGCCACAAACGGGGCGGTCGCGCGGTGGAAGGCGGCCAGGGCCCGGCCGGCGGCGCGACAATGACCGGCGCTCCATGCCGGGCGGCTCCAGTCGAAGGGTGGATCGGCTTCGATATAGCTGTATAGAGAGCAGATCTCCTGACCGGCGCGCAGGTGCGGATTGCCGGAGGCGGTCGGCACCAGGGCCGGTGTCAGAGGAAACCTCTGCCGGGCAAGAAAGGTGAGCAGCTCCTCTTCCAGCTTAAGCGCGCCAGCGCTGCGGTCTTTGCTGTGCAGCTTCAGGCAGTAGCTTCCGGATTCCGTGTCCAGGCGATAGGCCGCGGAGAAGGGGCCCGTGGAGAGTCTCGATTCGGCGATGATGAGCCCGAGGTTGTAGCCGGCGGACACCGCGGCGCGCACCGCGGCCGGCAGCAGAGCGGCCGTCACTTGATGCGATGGAAATGTCCGGCCGCGTCCGGTCCCGCGGCGGCATCCCCGGGCTCAGGCACATGCAACTCTTCCCGTTTCGGGCTGGCCAGAAAGCAGATGAAAAAGATGGCCGTGGAAGCGAGAACGACGGCGGCACCTGCGGGCACGTCGAAGAAGTAGGAGAGATAGATCCCGGCGAGACCGGCGACGACCCCCAGCGCCGCTGACAAGAGCATGAGGACGCCGAAGCGGTCGGTGAGCTGCATGGCCGAGGCGGCAGGCGTGACCAGGAGCGCGGAGACGAGCAGGACGCCCACTGTTTGCAGGGCGGTGGTGACGGTCAGCGCGATAAGCGCCAGCAGGGCGAAGTCCAGCCATAAAACCGGGATGCCGGCGGCGGCGGCCCCGGCCGCGTCGAAGGTGCTGAAAAGCAGCTCTTTGTAAAAGACGATCAGGCACGAGATGACAAGCGCCGTCGTCACCAGCGTCAGCTTGAGATCGAGCTGGCTGACCGTGAGCACGTTGCCCAGAAGAAGATCGAAAAGATCGCCCCGGTAGCCGCGATCGTGGCTCAAGATCACAATGCCGCCCGCGAAAACGCCGCTGAAGAGGATGCCTATCGATGTGTCCAGGCTGATATCCGCCTTGCGGCTCACGGTTCCGATGCCGAAAGCGGTGAGGACGGCTGCCACCACCGCCGATGCGAAGAGGTTCAGCTTCAGCAGAAAGCCGACGGCCAGCCCCCCGAATGTCGCGTGCGCCAGCCCGTCGCCGATGAAGGAGAGGCGGCGCAGAACCACGTGCGTCCCCACCGCCGCGCAGGTCACGGAGACCAGGATAATCGCGGCAATGCCGCGCTGGAGGAATTCGAACTGCCACGGCTCGAGCGCCAGCGCGCTCAATTGGGTCAGCCAGTTCATGTTCTTTGCTTCTCCACCGCGTGTGAGTGCTCCCCGGCCTCCGTGTGATCGTGCAGGGGGAAGAGCCGATCTCCTCCGGCGGCCATCAGCAGGTGGCTGCCGTATGTCTCGTTGAGAATGTCCCGGGTCAGCACCTCCTCGGGCGTGCCGAAGGCGACCAGACGGTTGTTCAGGCAGACGACGCGATTGAAGCTGGAGGCGACGCAGTTGAGATCGTGGGTCGTGTTCACGATCGTGATGCCGCCCTGGTTCACCTCCTCGAGCAGGTGGGAGAGCGCGTGCTGGGTGGTTATGTCCACGCCGGTGATCGGCTCGTCCAGCACCAGCAGATCCGGCTCGGCGGCAATGGCGCGGGCGATGAAGGCCCGCTGCCGCTGGCCGCCGGAAAGCTGGCCGATGGGCAGATGCCGCAGGTCGGCGAGACCGACGCGCTCGATGGCGGCCTGGGCCGCCGCGCGATCTGCCGGGCTCGGCCGCCGCACCAGACCGAGCTTGCCGTATCGGCCCATGAGGACGACGTCCCAGACCGTAAGCGGGAAATTGAAATCGATCTGGGTCAACTGGGGCAGGTAGCCGATCCGGCTGCGCACCTTATCCGGTGGCTGACCGCCCACCGTCACCTCGCCGCGAGCCGGCTTCACCAGACCGAGAATCACTTTGAGCAGGGTGGACTTTCCGCAGCCGTTGGGACCGATCACCCCCACGAAATCGCCGGGCGCGATGGACAGGGAGATATCGGCCAGGATCGGCTGGCGGCGGTAGCCGGCCCATACGTTCACCAGGTTGATCGATAGCGGTGTCTGGGGTTGACTCATCGTCCCCTTTCCCAGGTGTGGGCAATCTGGGCGGTGACGGCGCGATTTCGGCCCTTCTCTTTGGCCTGCCGCAAGGCCTGCTCGGCCGCCGTTCCCCACGCGCGCAGATCCATGCCTGGCTGCAGGACCGCTATCCCCGCGCTGGCCGTCGCCTGAAAGGGTGTTCCCGAGGCCAGGTGCCTGACCTGCTCGAATTCCTGCAGGGCGTGGGTGGTGAGCGACTCCAGCTCGTAGTAGTCGAGATCATCGAGGATCACCGCGAATTCGTCTCCATCGATGCGCCCCAGCCGGTCCGACTGCCGGAAGCCCTGCTTGAGCAGATTGGCCAGGGAGAGGATCACCTTGTCGCCGGCCGCGTAGCCGCACCTGTCGTTGATGGATTGCATGTTGTCGATATCGAAGACGATAAGGGCCACGGAATATTTGCGATCGTAATTGGCCACGATCCTGGCTGCCTGCTCCATGAACGTCCCGTGGGTGAGCCAGCCGGTGAGGGCATCCCTGCCCAGCTGCTTTTGAAGCGCCCGGTAGCGCTCCAGGCGGCCGGCCACGGCTGCCACCAGCAGTGGTGGCGCAACCGGCTTCACCAGGTGATCGTCACCGCCTACCCGCGCGCTTTGTATGTGGAAGTTGAGCTGGTTCTGGGTGGTCAGGAAGAGGATGGGCAGGTTGGCGAACTTCTCGCTCTGCCTGACGTATTTTGCCAGCTCGAAGCCGTTCATCTCGCCGAGCATGATGTCTAGCAGCAAGATATGCGGGTCGAATCGGATGAGCGTCTCCTCGAAGTGCCGGGGGTCATCGATTGTCGCCACGTTGTACCCGGCTGTCTCCAGCACGGAGCGGATGAAGGCGGCTTGATCCGGGTCGTCCTCGACCGAGAGCACCCTGAGCGACTGCGGGCGGTCACGGTCCATGAGGGCAAGCATCTTGGCGACGACCTTGTCGTGATCGAGCGGGTGCTCGAAAAGGGCGTCGGCGCCGCTCCGCAGGGCCACCACCTTGTCCGGGAAGCGCGCTTCCTGGCTGAGCACGATGATGGCCGTGCGCTGCCCGCCCGGCATCGCGCGAAGATCCCGGGCCACCTCGAAACCCAGAGAATCCGGCAGCGGGATGCCCAGGATGAGGCCCTCGGGCAGGCGCTGGCTGATCGCCTCCTTGGCGGCGGCGGCCGTGCGGCAGGGACGCACCGCGATGTTCTTCTGCTCCAGGAGCCTGGTGATTGCGTACATGGCCGTCTGATCGGGAATGGCCATCACCACCTCCACGGCCGAGGTCGCCGGTCCCGGCGACTCCAGGGCAGGGGCCGTCTCGGCGGCGCCCTGTTGCCCGCTCAATTGCAGGCGCAGCGCTTTGACGATCTCGCGCAGGCCGGCAATCTCGTTCGGCCCGGCGCCGCCGCCGGCGGAGACGAGACGGATTGTCTGGTCCTCACCGTGCCCGGCCAGTTTGCAGAGCTCGTTCATCTCGTAGATGCCGGCGGCGCCGTTCAGCTGGTGGAAGTGCTGGGCGATCTGCTTCAACAGCCCGAGATCGCCGGGTCTCTGCTCCAGGAAACCGATCAGGCCGTCGATCCCCGCCAGCCGCTCCAGCGATCGGCTGATGAATTGGGAGCGTCGCTCGTTGAAACGTGTCTGCCAGTTGTACATCAGTCCCTCGGCGGCTCGTGGCCGCAGCTACCCCACAAAAACTCTATCACAGTCGCCCTCTCACGCCACCGGCGTCTTCGCCAGGGGCAGGCGGAACCAGAAGCTGCTGCCCTGCCCCTCCTGCGATTCGACGCCGATCTGCCCGCCGTGCTGCTCGACAATCGCCTTGCAGATGGCCAGCCCGAGCCCGGTGCCGCCCTTCTCGGTGGCGTCCCTGGCCTCCACCTGCTTGAAGCGCTCGAAGATCGTCTCCCGCAAGTGAGCGGGAACACCGCGCCCGCGATCGGTCACCCGCAGCTCGAGCCACTCCGGGCCCTTGTTCGTGGAGACGGTCACCACGCTCCCTTTCGGCGAGAACTTGACGGCGTTGCCCAGGAGATTGACCACCACCTGCACCAGCCGGTCGCTGTCGGCGAACAGCTCGCCGTCGGAGATCGGCTCGACCGCAAGCGTCACCCCCTGCTGCTCGGCAAAGCCTCGAACCGACTCCACCGACCGTTCGATGACCGGCTTGAGGGTGACGGCCTGGCAATGGAGCTGGAGCTGCCCGGACTCCAGCTTTTCGATGTCCAGCAGATCGTTTACAAGATTGATCAGGCGGGTGGCGTTGCGATCGGCCATGTCCGCTTTTTTCAAGCCGCTATCGGAGATCGTTCCGAATGCGCCCCTGGTCAGCATGTTCAGGAAGATCTGAATGGAGGTGAGCGGGGTTCTGAGGTCGTGGCTGATCATGGCCACGAACTCCTGTTTCAAGCGCTCGATCTCCTTGCGCTCGGTGATGTCCAGGATGACCGCCAGGTAGCTCTGGCCCTCGATGGCCTGAAAAGCGGTCAGGGAAAGTTGGACCGGCAGCGACTGACCGCTCTTGCGTTTCGCATCCGTCTCGTAGATGCGCCCGATCGCCTTGCCGGCAATCCCCTCCATGAAGCCGTCGGTCTCCGCTGCGCCGGTGAACAGCACGCTCAACGGCTTGTCCGCGAGCTCGCCGTCCTCGTATCCGAACATCTTTGCCGTGGTCGGATTGATCATCTGTATGGCGCCCTTTTGATCCGTGATCACGAGCCCGACCGGCATGCTCTCGACAATGAGCCGCACCCGGGCTTCGCTGGCCCGCAGGAGGTCCTCGGCCAGCTTGCGATCCGTAATATCGTGGGCGACGCAGAAGAGCGACTTGTCGCCTTCCGACCAGTGGGCGGACCAGAGAATGTCGACCAGGGTGCCGTCCTTCCTTCTTATCTTGCTTTCAAAGGGAGCCGACTGGCGGCCGTTCATGAGCTCGTGCACCAGTGCGGCTGTCTCGCTCACGCTCCCGGGGGAGATGATCTCCGTGAAGTTCCGCCCGGTGAGCTCCTCCGGCGCGTATCCCCATACCTTCACCGATGCCGGGCTGACCTTGGCGAAGGTGCCGTTGAAATCGATCGTGCAGATGACGTCCTCGGCGTTCTCGATCACGGCCAGCTCTTTCTGGCGGGCCAGCTCGAGCGCGTCGGACATCTCGCGGAAGACCCGGTCGAGGTGCGCGATCTCGTCGCCGCCGCCGACGGGCGGGTTGAGCTCATCGCCCCTGGCCAGCCGGCGCGTGTTGTCCATGAGCAGGGCCAGCCGGCGCGCCGTGCCGCGATTGAAGTAGACGGCCAGCGAGATGGCCAGCAGCACGTTGAAGACAAGCCCGGCCACGAGGATGGCCTTCATCATTTCGCGGGTGCGGGCTTGAATCTGCGGGCTCTCCTGGGCCACGAGATTGGAGCGCGCCCTCACGCTGCCCATGTAGTCGTCGATCAGGTGCAGCGCCTTGCGCACCTCGCGGATCTGCTTCAAGCCAGCGCTCACGTCCCCGCTTTTCACGAGGGCGATGCCCTCGTCAAGCACCGACATCGTCTGACCGGCAACCTGCTCGAGATGATCGACGGACTGTTGCGCGTTGGGATCGTCTTTCAAAAGCTCCCGCAGATGCCTGATCTCCCCGGGTATCGGTGAAACCGCCGCCGAGTACTTGTTGAGGAAAGATTCCTCCTTGAGCGCGATGTAAAGACCGATCGACTTCGAGGCGTCCATGAAGTCGCCCATGAGCGCGTTGAGGCTGATCATCACCTGCTTGGCGTGCTCCTCCCGGGCCACCTCGGCTTCGGTCTGGCGCAGCATGGTCAGCAGCGCGCCAAAAAAGACGGCCTCGAAAACAAGCGGCACCGCCACAAGGATGAGCGCCTTGTGGGACAGCTTGAGATTGATCTTGCGAAGCGTTGAGAAGTGCATTCCTGTTGGGAGAAGCTTGCGGGTACCCGCTCCTTTATACCCGGGCTGCCGGCGCCAGCCCCGCCGCGGCCATTTTGCCTCAGCCGTCGTCCCCGCCATTTTACTCTTGAGGCCTGCTTCACCAGGCCGGGCGCGGATCCTGCGCCTTCGCCCGCGCCGGGACGGCAGCCGCGCCTGCCACCACTTGCGGGGACAGAGCCACCGGTCGTGGTGGTGCTCTGCCTGAAGGCAGCGTGCCGGTCATCCCGCAGGCGCGGCACCGGAGACAGGGCTGGCCGCCGACCCGGCCGGGCTGCTGAAATAGCATCGTGCGGAAACTATGCTCACTGCCAGTCGCGCTCGAGGATGGAACGCAGGCGCTCGCTCAGCTGATCCAGGTTGAACGGCTTGGGCAGGTAGTCGTCGGCGCCGGCTGACAGCCCGGCGTCCCTGGAGCCGGCCTCCCGGTTGCCGGTGAGCATCAGCACCCGATCCTTGCCGCCGCCCGAGCGATAACGGCGGACCACCTCCGGGCCGGCCATTACGGGAAGCTGCCAGTCGAGAACGATGACGTCGTACCTGCCTGCCTGCATCTTGTCGAGCGCTTCCGGCCCGGAATAGGCGGTGTCGACCGTGTGCTCGCTGCACTCGAGCCAATCCTTGAGGGTGTCGGAGAGGTCCAAATCGTCTTCAACAAGCAGGATCCTGGCCATCGGTTACCTCGCCGGACCCCCTGAGCAGGGGGGATTTTGACCGCGCATCGAGCGCATTACCTCCGGGAGGCGATTAAGCCGGCAACGCTCTTGTACGATTGCTCGTCGAACCCGACGATGAGGGTCCGGCCGCGCCTGACCGTTGGCGCCCGAAGGTTGCCGGTCGGCCCGAGCATGAGATCGACAATCTCGTCGTCGCTCGGCCGGCTCCGGGCAAGATCGACGTGCAGCACGCTGGCTCCCTTTGCGACGTAGAGCTCGTCCGCTTGTCCGGCCAGCGCCAGCGCCTCTGAACGGCCCATCGGCGTTTTTCTCGCGTCGACGATTTGAGCCACATCCACCTTGTTTCGCCCAAGAAACTCCCGGGCCCGCCCGCAAGTCTTTCAGCCACGGCGATCGTACATCCAGTCGAACTTGGACATCCAAGCGTCCCTCCGGTAAGCCTGCCAGATATTGTAGATCCTGCAACGCGGATCGGGGCCACAAACCTCCTTGCGCGGCGCCGGCGCAGGCGAGGCCCCCTTGCGCGGGTTGTGGTTGGCTGGGCGGCGCTCTTCTTGTAAACTCATTACTTATGACCGTTCATATTGGATCGCTCAAGGTTACAAGCCCGGTTTACGTCCCGCCGATGGCCGGGGTGACGGACATCGTCTTCCGGGGCATCGTGCGCCAGGTCGATCCCGGCTGCCTGCTCGCCACCGAGATGGTGTCCAGCCGGGCTCTCATGAACCGGCCCGAGACGAGGCTCATGGATCTGTCCGAAAGCGAGCGGCCCATAGGCATCCAGATCTTCGGCCACGAGCCCGATGTGATGGCCCAGGCGGCCGTCATGGCCGAGCGGCGCGGCGCCGATTTCGTGGACATCAACATGGGCTGCCCGGTGCCGAAGATCACCCGGGGCAAGGACGGCTGCGCCCTGATGCGCGAGCCCGAGCTGGCCCGGGAGATCGTCCGGGCCGTGCGGGCGGCAATCTCGATCCCGCTTACCGTCAAGTTCCGCCTCGGTTGGGACGACCAGACGCGCACCGCGGTCAGCTTCGGGCAGATGCTCGAGGAGGCCGGGGTGAACGCGGTCACCGTCCACGGGCGCACCAGGCAGCAGCTCTACTCGGGAAAGGCGGACTGGCAGTTCATCGGCAGGGTGAAACGGGCGCTGTCGATCCCCGTCTTCGGCAACGGCGATGTGTTCGAGCCGGAGGATGCCGTGAGGCTGCTCGAGACCACCGGCTGCGACGGCGTGGCGGTGGCGCGGGGGACGCTCGGCAACCCCTGGCTTATCGCGCGCATCTCGCGGCTGCTGGCCACCGGCAACGCCGGCGAGCCGCCGGATGAGGTGGAGCGGCTGGTAACGGCCTACCGGCACTGCCTTCGGCTCATCGCCTATAAGGGCGTGCGGGTGGGGACCAACGAGTCGCGACGGCACCTGACCCACTACACCAAAGGCATCCCCGGCTCGGCGCCCTACCGGGCGCGGCTGACCCAGCTAACCGGCGCCGGTCAGGCAGCCGAGATCATCGCCGAGCTGGCCTGGCAGGTGGGCGGCAGCGAGGGAAGGCGGCGCTTCCTACTTGCAGTAGAGCAATACAATCTCGAATATGGCGAAGATCCAGGCAAACGGCACGGCGATGCTGAAGACGGTGTCCATGCCCCAGTTGATGTCGATGCCGTCGCGCCAGTCGCAGTACCATAGCACCGCGTTGGTGAACGGCGTCATGGTCCATCCCATGATCCCCGCCAGGAAAGCCAGAATTAGCGCAATCGACCAGAAATCCATCGTCGTCGCTTGCTCCTGTACCGATCTTCCAGTACAAGAGTTTAATTATTTCTTCCAGGGATGGCAATGGCCCGTTCGGCTGATCCACGGATTTTAGCCGACTTTAATGGGGTGAATACGAAGTTTTGTGAACGATCAATACAGCTTGTAATCAGAGGAGGAGATGAGGATTGTCCCGTCCCCTTCGGCGGCAACCATCTGCAACGCCTGAATGACGGCGTTGGTCGCTTTCTGTTGATCGCGCGTCTCGTTCTTGATCTGCTTGGCGCGCTGGGCCACCTTCAAAACCAGCTCGTAGCGGTTCGGGTGCTTCTCCAGCAACTGGTCTAACGTTCTAGTCGTGCTCATTTAAGTCGTTCACCGTGCGGAATTTCTGATCCTCAGCCTCTCAGCATATATTATATGCGCCAGATTATCGACCGCCGCGTCAAGATCGTCATTAACTACTTCATAGTGAAAGTGGCGCCGCTCTGCCAGCTCCTGGCGGGCCTTGTCCAGGCGCAGCGCGATCTTCTCCGGCCCCTCGGTGCCGCGCCCGGTAAGCCTTGCTTCCAGCTCGGCAAGCGACGGCGGCGACAGAAAGACCAGCACCGCCTCCGGCATGCGCTGGCGAACCTGCATGGCCCCCTGCACCTCGATCACCAGAAGGACGTCGTCCTGTCCGCGCAGGCGTTCCTCGACCCAGGCACGCGGCGTCCCGTACTGGCAGCCGGCGAACTCGGCCGATTCGAGCAGCGATCCCTCCGCTTTCCGGCGCTCGAACTCCTGCGGGCTGACGAAGAAATAGTCGCGGCCTTCTTTCTCGCCCGGGCGCATCGACCTGGTGGTGACGGAGACCGAACGCACAAGGTGCGGCACCCGCTGCACGAGCTTCTCCACCACGGTCCCTTTACCGACCCCCGACGGTCCGGTAATCACGATCACGTTGCCGGCCGGTCCCGACCGGTCCGGCCTCACCTCTGCCTGGAGACCGGCATCCAGGCGGCTGCCGTTTTCTGTCATGGGGTTTTCCGTAGTCAACTACCTGCTTACGCCAAATCGCACCGCTGCCAGCTTCGAGTTCACGGTGAGCTTGTTAGGATCAGTAACAGGGGGCGGGCCACTACAAGCTCGGTCCGAAAAAGTGCTTACTATTAAACCTGAGCGACGGCGGCCATGCAACCATTCGATGCTCTGACAATCAAGGTGGTGCTTCAGGAAGCCAGACCGCTTTTGTTGAACAGGAAAGTCGACAAGGTGCAGCAGGCGGCTCGCGACGAGGTGGTATTAACCCTGCGCTCGCGCAGCGGCATCAGCCACCTTCTCCTGTCGGCGCACGCCTCCTTCGGCAGAATATGCCTGATCAACATGACGCCCGCCGCGGACAGGCGCGGCAATCCGCCGGGATTCTGCATGCTGCTTCGCAAGCACCTGCTGGGCGCCACGCTCGTGGGCGTCGAACAGCCGGCCGGCGAGCGGATAGTCGACCTCTCCTTTTCCTGCCCGGACGATCTGGGCACGGCGTCGCACAAGGTGCTCACCGCGGAGATCATGGGGCGGCACAGCAATCTCATCTTCTGGGACAGGGCATCCGGGCGGATCCTCGGCGCCTCGCACGTGGTGACGCCCGAGATGAGCAGGCAGCGCCAGGTGGCGGCCGGCTTGCCCTATGCGCGCCCGCCGGCGCAGGAGAGAAAGAACATCTTCAGGATGACGGCCGGGGAGTTCCAGTCGGCCTGCGCACTGCGCCCCGCCGGCGCTTCGCTGGACGAGTGGCTGGTCGGCACGTTCGCCGGGCTGGGGCGGCACCTGGCCGAGGAGATTGTCGCTGCCTGTAAGCCCGCCGTGCCCGGCAACGGCGAGCCGCCGCTCGATGAGATCTGGCGCCGCATCGCCTCGCTGGCCGGCGAAGTGCAGGGGCGGGCGGCCTTGCGAAGCGATCTCAGCCGCTTCACGGTCATCTCCTGGTGGCCGGACGCCGATGACGAAGCGCTCTGGAAAAGGTTTCCCTCCGCCAATGACATGACGGAGGAATACTTCCGCCTGCACGAGGAGCGGGAGCGTTTCCAGCATTTGAAGGAGCGCCTGCGGGCGCAGCTGCGCCAGGAGCAGGAGAAGCTGCGCGCTCGCCTGGATGCGGCCGCCAGATATCTCGAGGAGGCCGGCGAGCAGGCCGATTACAAGAAGCTCGGCGACCTGATCCTTGCCCACCTGTCGGAGATCCAAGCCGGGCAAGGGCAACTCGAGTGCGAGGATCTCATGAAGGGCGACGGGCACCGCATCACGGTGGCGCTCAATGCCAACCTGAGCCCGTCGCAGAACGCCCAGCATTACTACAGGCTTTATGCCAAATCGCGGGCGCGACGCGCCGCCGCCGGGCAAGCGCGGCAGGAGGCCGGCGCCCGGCTGGCGGCTGTTGCCGGAAAGCTGGCGCAGGTGGAGGCCGCCTCGACGGCCGAGGCGCTCGAGCGGCTCAAGGAGAGCATCCTTCCCGCCCGGATGCCCGTGCCTTCCCGGCGGGCCGCCCAGAGGCCGGAAAAAAAGAGCAAGCACAGGCTCTTGAGCGTGACCTCATCGGATGGCTGGACGATCTACATGGGGCGCAATCGCCGGGAGAACGAGGAGCTGATCTCGCACGTGGCGCAACCGCAGGACATCTGGATGCACATTCTGGGGTCCGGCGGGGCGCACGTGCTGATCAAGGTGCCCTCCACCGGCGCGCCACCGCCGGCAAGCACGCTTGTCGAGGCGGCGCAGGCGGCGGCAAGGCTGTCCAGGGGCTCAGCCGGCGGCAAGGTGAGGGTCGTTTACACGCAGTGCCGCTACGTGCGCAAGGCCGGCAAGCAGAAGCCGGGCGTCGTGCGCTACGAAAATGAGAGGACGCTGGAGGTGGACACGGCGGCGCCCATGCCCGAGCCGCTCAGGAGGCTGTTGGCCGGAAGGTGATTGTCCCGGCCGCTACGAGAATTTGCGGAAGAGACCGACGACCACCCCCTGCACGTTGAGCTCCTCGCTGGCGGACAGGTAGATGGGCTCCATCCCGGAGTTGGCCGGTTGCAGGCGGAACCGCCCGCCCTCCTTGTACAACCGTTTCAGGGTGGCCGAGCCGTCTGGCAGGAGGGCGACCACGATCTCGCCGTTCCTCGGGGACGGCTCCGGCCTGACGATGACGTAGTCACCGTCGAAGATACCATCCTCGATCATGGAGTCGCCCTTCACCTTGAGGGCGAAGCAGCCGGAGCCCTGGTAACGGCTCTCCAGCTCCAGATATTCGTCGGTCTCGATGGCGTCGATCGGCCGCCCGGCGGCGATCGTGCCGGCCATCGGCACGCCACGCCTGGCGGCGACCTCGTGTTCCCCCTCCTCCGCGGCAAAAGCTTGCTGCGCCTCGCCTGTTACCTTCAACGAGCGGTTGAGCCCCGGCTCCCAGTGAACCAGCCCTTTCCTTTTCAGGGCCACCACGTGCTGGTGCACGGTCATGCGGTTGCGCAGCCCCATCGCCTGAGCCAGCTCGGCCAGGGTAGGCGGATAGCCGTTTTCCTCGGCCATGGCGGCAATGAGCCTCAAGACCTCCCGCTGTCGCGGTGGCAGGGCATCGATTGAATCTGGCATTGGATTACTCCCTGGTGGCCGTGGACCGGGTACATACATAAGTATAGTATCGGACCGCGAGCTTGTCCAGCAGATTTTTCCGGCCCGGGCGCCTGGAACCTGCGCCGCGGCCAGGCGGGCGGGACGCGCTCGCCCGGCTACAGGATCCGTTTGCCCAGGCAGGTGAGCAGGAGCTCCACGGAGAGCTCGGCGGTGCGGTTCTGGATATCGAAGGCCGGGTTGAGCTCGACTATGTCGATCGAGCGCAGCATCCCCGACTCGGCCAGCAGGGAAAGGGCCAGATGGATCTCCCGGTAGTTCAAGCCGCCGCGGGCGGGCGTGCTTACGCCGGGCGCGATCTCGGGATCGAGGACGTCGAGGTCGAACGACAGGTGCAGTCCCGAGACGTCGGCGCCGACGGCGCCCACCGCCAGATCCGTCACCCGCCCGATCCCCAGGTGGTCGATGTCCCTGATCGTGAAGGGGGTAATGCCGGTGCGGTTGATCATGTCGCGCTCGGGCGGGTCGAGGTCCCTGATGCCGACCAGCGAGGAGCGTTTGGCCGGCACCTTGGGGGCGAAGCCGCAGAGGTTGACCAGCCTCTCGTCGCCGAGCCCGAGCGAAACGGCAAACGGCATGCCGTGAACGTTGCCACTTTCGGTGGTGTCAGGCGTGTTGATGTCCCCGTGGGCGTCGAACCAGACGAGGCCAAAGGTCTGGTCGAGCTTGCGGTAGTAGTTGGCCACGCCGGCGATGCTGCCGATGGCCAGGCTGTGATCGCCGCCGATGGTGATGGGAATCGTCCCGGCGGCCAGGGCCCCCTCGACGGCCGCGGCCACATCCTCGGACACCTGCATGATCTCCGGCACGCAGCGGGCATGGGATTGATCGTCCCACCAGCAGACGGAGGCCGGCACATTGATGTTCACCTCGCGGGAGACTTTGAAGCCCAGCGCCTCGATGCGCTCGCCGACCTCGGCAACCCGCATGGCAGCCGGTCCCATGCTCACGCCGCGGTGGCTGCCGCCCAGGTGGAGCGGCACGTAGACGAGCGTCACCGCCTGGATCCCTTTCGGGTCCGGCTCGAGCGCTTGGCGCGTCTGCCAGCCGGCAAGCGCCTTGTGACCGCCGCCCTGTCTGGTCGAGGATTTTACCGGCGAGCGGCCCCCCTTTCCCATCGCTTCGCCGGCTGACTTGTCGGAATGTGACACTGGTGACTCCTTGCTTGGCAAAATCCGTTTCGCTTTGTCTCAATGCGGGCCGCCGGTGTCAGCTGGCACCCGGCCCTAGTGTATAATCTTCGCTTGGATTTTGTCTTTCCCTTATCTGGCGTCGCTCTTAATCCACAGGGAGGTGTCGGCGTGTTTCGGCCAATAGTCAAGCTTATTTTTCTGGCCCAGGCGGCATTCGAGGTCGGACGCGAGCGCATAGAGGACTGTCTGGACGCGCTTACGGCCAAGGCCGGCGAGTACAAGAGCTGCGGCAAAGAGCACATCTACGAGTCCCGAGAGAAGGCCAGGGAGATGGTGCAGGAGGTGACGCAACAGGTCTGGCAGCGCTCGGAGGTGCTGGAGTCGCAGGTGCGCGAGAAGATTCGCCGGCAGGTCGCCGATTTCTCGCTGGGCGCGCTGGGCGACAGCACCGAGATTAACGAGCTGCGGGCGGAGATCGCCACCCTGCGCGCCGAGATTGCCGAGCTCAAGAACATGCGCGCCATGGTTTGAAACTAGATGGCGGGCTACGACCCGGCTGCAGCTGATCGCGCGGCGGCGTTCGCGACCCTGGTGCGCGATCGTCGCTTCTGGCGCACGATCGCGGTTCTGTCCCGGTTCTTCCTGGGCGCGGCCTGGCGGGAGCTGACGGCGCGCCCCCGCAAGGGCGGCCGGGCGGGCACCGGGGCGCGCGCCGCCCGCATACGGCGCCTGCTCACCGATCTCGGTCCCACCTATGTGAAGCTCGGGCAGTTTGTCTCGGCGCGCCGCGACCTCCTGCCGGCCGAGGCCGCCGATGAGCTGGCCTTGCTGCAGGACAGCCTGCCGCCCGTCGACCCGCCCCTGGTGGGCTCGGTGATAAAGGCCGAGCTGGGGCGGGAAGCCGGCGAACTCTTTGCCTCCTTCGAGCCCGAGCCGCTAGCCTCGGCCAGCATCGGACAGGTGCACCGCGCGCGCCTGGCCGACGGCCGGCCGGTTGTCGTCAAGGTGCAGCGCCCCGGCCTGCGCAGGATGATCTTGCAGGACCTGGGCTGCCTGCGCCTGTGCGCGAAATTGGGCGGCCGCATGGGGCGCGGCGATCCGGGCCGCTGGCTCGCCCTGCTCGACGAGTTCGGGCGCACGCTTATGGGCGAGACCGACTACCTTGAGGAGGGCAGGAACGCGGACCGCCTGCGCCGGGTGCTCAGGCATTACCCGCAGGCCAGGATCCCGCGCGTCTTCTGGCGCCTGACCGGGCGGCGGGTGATCACCATGGAGTACATCCCGGGAACGAAGATTGACGACCTGCCCGCGCTTTCCGCGGCCGGGGTGAACCTGCGCGCCCTGGCCCAGCGCCTGATCGATTGCTATCTCGAGCAGGTGGTCTGCGGCGGCTTTTACCACGGCGACCCGCATCCCGGCAACCTGGCCGTCGACGGCTCCGGCAACCTGATCATCTACGATTTCGGCGTCGTCGGCCGCCTGAGCGAATTCGAGAGGCAGGCGCTGGCCGGTGCGGTCGAGGCCGTCTGCCGGCGCGATGCCGGCGAGCTGTCAGCCTGCCTTTTCAGGCTGGGCGTGCTCACCGACGCTGATTACCGGGAGCCGGCGGCCAGGGCGCTGGCCCCTCTCATCGCCTATTACGGCGGGCAGGATGTTTTGTCGGTCGACTTCTCGCAGATAGAGGCGGACGTCGACGCGCTCATCGCCGGGCGGGCCCTGGCGATGCCGCCGGCCCTCGCTTACCTGCTTAGAACCGGCAGCTCGCTGGAGGGCGTGGCCAGAACGCTGCGCCCCAACTTCAGCTTCGCCCGGGCGGCCAGGCCGTTTCTCACCCGCTGGGCGATCGAGCGGGGCATCCTCGGGCTGACGAGCGCGCTCGAGGCGGCCTTTAAGTAATATCCGAAGCCGCGATTAAGAACCGCCTGCTTCGGGGCAGTATAGATATGGCGCCGCGCACGGGGCTCTCGCCAATGCACCAGGTAGCCGGCCGGGCGCGCCGCCGGACAGGCGGTGCCGGCCCGGCGCCGGGGCGGGCTGCCGGTGGTGGCGCGCAGGCGGCGGCATGGGGGGAAGCCTCTATGGAGGGGATGAAGGGTTCAGCGGCGCGTTGCCAGCAGTGCGGCTCCGAGCTGCCCGCCGCCGGAGCGTGCACCGCCTGCGGGGCGGACCCCTGCGCGCTCACGGCCACGAATACCGCCACCTTCATCGATCGCCTGAAGCAGCTGGTCGTCCCGCCGGCGCCAAGCCGCCCCAGGCTGGGCCCGGGCGAAGCTGTGCTGATCGACGCCAGCTCGGGCGCGGACTATCTGCTGCCGGTGCCGGTGTTCAAGCTCGGGCGCGACGCGGGCAACGATCTGTCGCTGGCGTTCGACAGCGCCGTATCACGCAACCACGCCCTGATCACCTACATCAAGGAGGGCTACTGGATAGAGGATCTGGGCAGCACCAACGGCACCTACCTCAACGGCAAAAAGATAAGGTCGAGAACGCAAATCTTCGCCGGCGACCGGATCGTAATCGGCAAGACGGAGTTTCTGGTCGGCCAGGCGCCCGGCTCCGGGCAGGGGTTTACCGGTTACCAGATTGAATGCGAGCTCGGGCGCGGCGGCATGGGGATTGTTTACCGGGCCGCCGATTTGAGAAACAGGCGCCCGGTGGCGATCAAGCTGCTGCAGCTCAGCAACCTGGAGATCGCCAGGCGCAAGGCCAGATCCGAGCGGTTCAAGCGGGAGGCCGCGCTGTCCCGGCGCCTGCAGCACCCGAACATCATCACCGTCTACGACGTGCACCTGGGCCCGGACAAGTTTTACTACGTGATGGAGCTTCTGGAAGGGCGGACGCTGAAGGCCGAGGTCGCCGCCCGGGGCGGGCGGCTGACGCCGCTTCAGTTCCTGCCGATCCTCGAGCAGGTGGGCAGCGCGCTCGCCCACGCCCACGGCCAGAACGTGGTGCACCGCGACGTGAAGCCGGACAACATCTTCATCCTGCCCGACGGGTGGGTAAAGCTCACCGATTTTGGTATCGCCAGGGCGGTGGCCGACCTGGAGGAGGCCAACCTCACCAGAAGTGGTGCCATGCTGGGCACGCTCTGCTATTCGGCCCCCGAGCAGCTCGACAACGCCCGCAAGGTGGACGCCCGCGCCGACATCTTCTCGCTGGGGGTGGTCGCTTACGAGGTCCTGTCCGGGATCAACCCGTTTCGCGCCGAGGGGATCACGCAGGTTGTGCTCCAGGTCTCCTCCCGGCAGGAAAGGCCTCTCAACGAGCTGGTCCCGGAGGTGGGGCCTGCCCTTTCGCAGGTGGTGGCCAGGGCGATGGCCAAAAGACCGGCCGAGCGTCAGCCTGCCGTCGCCGACTTCGTCGATGAGTACAGAGCCTTGCTCCACCCGGCCGGCCCGACCGCCTGAGGCGCTTGGCTTCCGGAAATTTTCTCCGGCGCAGCACAGCAGTCGGGACAGGTGGATATACTGATGATTGGAATTGGCTTGCCAGGGGCAAGAATGTTTCTAGGACAGCCAATACTGGCTGGATGGGTTCACACCCGGGCATGGTGTCGGGGAGAGTGGGAGAGCTGAGATGGTGAAGTGGCGTGCGGCGGCACGAACCGATGCCGGGCGGCAGCGGCAAAGGAACGAGGACAGCTACTGGATGAGCCCGGATTACCGGGTTTTTGCCGTAGCCGACGGCATGGGCGGGGCGGTGGGCGGCGCCATGGCCAGCCGGCTGGCCGTCGAGGCGATCGAGAACCTCTGGAAGAGCAGACCGCCGCATCCGACCGACCAGGGCGCGATCAGGGAATGGCTCAACGAGGCGGTGGCGGCGGCCAATCAGGCCGTCTGGGTGGCCGCCGAGGAGGACGCCTCCGTGCGCGGCATGGGGACCACGGTTGTGGTGGCCGTGCAAGCCCAGGACGAGCACCTGCAGATCGCGCACGTGGGCGACTCGCGCGCCTACCTGCTCAGGGAGGGCAAGGCCAGGCTGCTCACCAACGATCACTCGGTGGTCCACGAAATGGTGCGTGCCGGGCGGCTTACCGAGGAGCAGGCGCGGATCAATCCTTACAAGAATTTAATTACCCGCTGTCTCGGGCACGACGTGCAGGTGGAGATCGATCAAACGCCGGTCGAGGTGCAGGCAGACGATTACCTGCTCCTGTGTTCGGACGGGCTGCCCACGGTCCTGCGCGACGAGGAGATCTCCGCCGTGCTCAAGAAGAAGACGGATCCCGATGCGGTCTGCGAAGAGCTTGTCCAGCAGACGCTCGATGGCGGGGCGCCGGATAATGTCACGGTGGTGGTGATTCATTACCAGGACTCCGGCTCCGACAACGGGACGGACAAGTAGGGGAGGTTGCGACCGCAGTGTCTCTTCGGGCGTTGCTGGCGATCGGTGGTCGGTGTGGCTTGGGTTGATGAGTGACGTAACCACACAATGCGAACGTTGCGGCGGCTCGCTCACGGACGCGGGGCGCTGCTCCGTCTGCGGGGCCGAGCAGCGGCAACTCGAGGACGACAATGCCAGAACCCTGTCCGAACGGGTGGAGGACCTCTTCTCCACGCCGGACAGGGTGCAACCGAAGACCCCTCCCCGGGGCGCGCATCTGGTCAACAAGATGAGCAACGAGCGCTACCCGCTCACGGCCTCGGTCAGCAAGATCGGGCGGGACTCCACCAACAGCATTCCCCTGCCCAAGGACAGCTACATCTCCCGCCACCACGCCTGGGTGCTTTTTATCAAGGGCAGCTACTGGGTCGAGGATCTCGGCTCGACCAACGGCACGCTTTTGAACGGTGAAATCCTGACCGAGCGCAGGCAGATCTTTCCTGGCGACTGTCTGAAACTGGGGCGCACCGAGTTGATCTTTGAGTTGAGCTAGGGCATGACCACCGACTTCGGTCACTATGAGATTATCTCGGAGATCGGCCGGGGCGGTATGGGGATCGTCTATCAGGCCCTCGACCGCCAGAACGGGCGAATGGTGGCGATCAAGCAGCTGGTGCTGGAGAACATCGACCCGCAAAAGCGGCGGGAGTTCCATGATCGCTTCAAACGCGAGGCGGCGACGTCCGCGCGCCTCGATCACGCCAACATCGTGCGTGTCTACGATGTCGCCGCCTCCGCCGAGGAAGACTACTATGTGATGGAATTTCTCGAGGGGCACAGCCTGCGCAAGGAGCTCGAGCTGAGGGGCGGGCGCATGTCCGCCCCCGAGCTCCTGCCCATTGTCAGCCAGATAGCCGCCGGTCTTGCCTACGCGCACTCGCTCAACGTCGTGCACCGCGACGTCAAGCCGGACAATATCTTCATTCTCAAGGACGGCACCGTGAAGCTGACCGACTTCGGCATCGCGCGCATGGTGGACTACGAGCAGACGCACATTACCAAGACCGGGGTCATGCTGGGTACGCTGGCCTACGTCTCCCCCGAGCAGCTGCAGGACGCCAAGAACGTCGATCACCGCGCCGACATATTTTCGCTGGGCGTCGTCTCCTACGAAGCTCTGTCCGGGAAGCTGCCCTTCACCGGTGAGGGCATCGCCGGCACCGTAATCAAGATTCTCACCTCCGAGGCCGAGCCGCTGCACTCGCTCATGCCCAGCGTCAGCGTCGAGGTGGCCGCCGTGGTAAGCAAGGCGATCAGAAAGAAGGCGCGCGACCGCTTCATGTCGGTCATCGATTACGCGCGCGAGTTCGAGCGCGCGGTGAGCGCCGCGCCCAGACCGGCCGCAGAAGCGGTGCCCGGCGCCGCGGTGCCGGGCACCGCCCCGGAGATCAGGCGTCCTTCATTCAACGTCTACACGCCCGGCATTCCGATCAGCGCCCCCGCAAGAGACGACGGGACCGGCGCGGCGCGCTATGGCGCGCCCGCCTCGTCGATGCAGGGGGTGAGCGCGCTGCAGGGGGCGGATACCTGCGTTTCCGCCGAGCCGCTCTCCAATCTCTATTTCGTGCGACCGATTGCCACCATCGGCCGCAAGGGCGAAGGCAACGGCTGTTTCCTGGAACCGTCGGTGGTGGCAGCCCGCGGCGGCCGGGTGGTGGTCGCCGATACGGCGCTCAGGCGCGTGCAGATCTTCGCCCGTGACGGCAGGTTCATCGCCTCAGTCGTTCCCAAGCTCGACGCCACCAACTCCAAAACCGGCGGCGGCGGGCTGACCAAGCCCTCCGGTCTGGCCCTGGACTTTCGCGGGCGAGTATACGCCACGGACAGCAGCGATCACTATGTGCGGGTTTTCGACGCGCAGGGGCAGTTCTACAAGGAGCTCTTCAACATGCACGGCCGCGAGGGCGGGCTGCAGGGCATCACCTGCGACTCGACCGGGCTGCTGTACGTCTGCGACGGTGACAACGCCTGCCTGCAGGTTTTCCAGGCGGATCTCGGCACCTGGATGCGGAAGGTGGGCGACAGGGGGGCCGGCAAGGGCCAGTTTCACATTCCGTCCGCTGTCGCCGTCGACCGGGCGAACCAGGTTTACGCGTTGGATTACGGCACCTCGATGGTCTCCGTCTTCTCCAAGACAGGGGCTTTCCTGCGCTCCTTCGGCGGCAAGGGCACCGCCAACGGGCTGTTCAACGTCCCGCGCGGCATCGCGGTGGACAAGTTCGACCGCATATACGTCGCCGACTCCCTCAATCACCGCATCCAGGTGTTTGGACCGGCCGGCGAGTGGATCTATACTTTCGGGGGCAGGGGCGCCGAGACCAGCAAGTTCATTAGTCCCTCCGGGCTGGCCATCGATCCGGAGAGCAACTGCCTTTATGTGGTCGACCGCGGCAACCAGAGAATTCAAGTGTTCGAGATCCTGTTCAATTGAAAATGATAGTTCTTGCTTCGAGCTCGCCGCGCCGGGTCGATCTTCTGCGGAGCCTGGGACTGGATTTCGACGTGGTGCCGAGCCACGTGGATGAGACCGTGGAGGGGCGGGTAGCCCCCGAGCAGATGGTGGTGGACCTGGCCGTCGCCAAGGCCCGCGAGGTAGCCGGGCTGATCGGCCGCGGCCGGCAGCGGGTTGTCCGGGACCCGGCGGGGAATGCCACCGCTGCCGGTGCGGCCGGCCGGACGCAGCCCGCCTTCGTGCTCGGCGCCGACACCACGGTGGTGCTCGATGAGGAGATTATCGGCAAGCCCGGCAGCCCCGAAGAGGCGGCCGCCATGCTGGCGCAGCTGTCCGGTCGCTGCCACCAGGTGTACACCGGGGTGGCGCTTCTCCAGCTGCCGGAAAATCGTCTGGAGACCGGTTGTCAGGTCTCCCGTGTCTATTTCCGCCCGATGCTGCCGGCGGAGATAGACGCCTATGTGGCTACCGGCGAGCCGATGGACAAGGCGGGCGCGTATGCGCTGCAGGGCACGGGCTCCGCCTTCGTGGAGAAAATCGAGGGCTGCTTCACGAACATAATCGGGCTGCCGGTCCCGCTGGTCGTGGAGATCCTGCGCCGCTTCGGCGTCTCCATTCTCGGTCTGCCGTAGGGCGCGCCATGGAAGCAGCCGGGAGCGGGCGCGATAAGATACCGTCGGTGGTGGCAAGGGCCGCCGCCGGCTTCCCGATTCTGGAGCGCCTGGCCGCGCACCTGTCAGGACAGAAGTCCCTGGCCGGCCTGCGCGTGGGCTGGCACTGCCACCTCACCTGGCTTACGGCCCTCGCGGTCGAGACGCTTCTGGGCGCCGGGGCGCACGTGTACCTGAGCGAGTGCAACCCCGACACCAGCGAGGACGACGCCGTCGCGTGCATGCAGGAAGCCGGCGCCCGGGTCTATCGGGGCCAGGACTGCTGCCTGCCCGTGCTGGAAGCGGAGCCGCAGGTGCTGTCCGATACCGGCTTCGTTCTCACCTCCGCTTACCTGTCCCGGCGGAATTTCCCGGTTTTCGGCGCCTGCGAGATCACCACCAGCGGCATCACGCGAGCGAGGGAGCTCGGCCGGTTGCCACTGCCGGTGGTTAACATCAACCAGGGGCAGCTCAAAGCATTTATCGAGAACTTTCATGGCGTCGGCGACGGGCTGGTCGACGCCCTGAACAGGCTTACCGGCAAGATGTGGTCCGGCCGCCGGGCTGCCGTCGTCGGCTACGGCCGGGTAGGGGCCGGGGTGGCCTGCTATCTGCGGCGGCAGGGCACCGCGGTGACGGTGGTGGACACCGATCCGGTCCGGCGGCTTATCGCCCACTATGACGGATTTCTCACCGCCGGTCTGGCCGAGGCCATGGCCGGGTCGGAGTTGCTCGTGACGGCCACCGGGGTGGACGGGCTCATCGGCGTCGACGATTGGGCGGTCGCGGCCGACGGGCTGCTGGTCGCCAACGTCGGGCACTGGGCCGGTGAGGCGGGCCGCGACGCCCTCTGCCGGCTGGCGGTCTCCTGCCGGCCGGCAGGCCCGCACCTGGAGGAGTTCTCGATTGCCGGCGGCAGTCCCGGCCGGGCAAGGAAGGTTTATCTGGCCGGGCAGGGCAGCCCGATCAATGTCGTGCTCTGCTCCGGTTCGCCCGAGCCCACGCTCATTCACCTGACAACCGAGATCCTCTGCCTGCGCATGCTGGCTGAGGCGGGGCGGGCCGGGACGCCGGTTCCGCCGGGGGAGATGCCGGTGCCGGCGTCCGTGGAGCGCCAGGCCAGCACGCTGGCGCTGGAGGCGCTCGGTCCGGATCGGGTACACTTAAGCTCGTCTGCCGAGTGAAATCGGCAACCTAAGGTCGAGTTCATCATGCGCACCTTCTTACTTCTCTCGATCCTCCTTTTGGCCGGACAGCCCCTGCTTGCGGAGACGAGCGGCGGATCTCTGGAGGGGATCTGGTCGGAGCAGGCCCAGCCGGAATCCCGGTCCGTCTCCACGTCGATTCCCGCATTGACCGTGGCACCCATGTGCACGTTCGATGAGTTCAAAAACAGCACCCTGGCCCAGAAGGGCGGCTGGCCGGGCATCGGGCCTTTCAAAGCCGGCGCCGACAACCCCTATGACATGTCCGATCAGGCTGATAATCACCTGCGGGTGCAGGTGGCCGACGGCAAGGTGACCGGCGCCGAGCTGAGCATCAGCAAAGAAAAACCCGCCAACCAGGACTTTCTCGATCTGGAGATGGGCGCCGACTTCCTGCTCGAGGCCGTCGGTGCCAGGGGCAAGAAGATCTCCGGCCTCAACTCGCAGCTGGAAAAGAACAAGCAAGCGGTTCTTTTCAAGAGCGACTCCCAGCCGCTCAGCCTGAACGCCGGGCATTACCTGGTCTCCATCCAGCGGCGGGCGGGCGGCGGCCCCGACAGGTTCGTTTACTCGATCCGGGTCAACAGCAGGGACGTCAACAAGGACGTGCTCAAGCAGCACGCCGAGGCGAGCGCCGCCCCGACACCGGGACCAGGCCAGGAGACCGGCACGGCGCCGGCCGCCGTCGAGAGCCCCGGGCCGGCTGCCGGCACTGCCGGTGATGCCCGCAAGGAAGAGTTTCTCAACGCGATCAAGAAGTGGCAGCGGGTCAAGAAGGCGGCCGTTCGCGACCTGCAGATTGACGAGCTTGGGCAGGCGCTTGCCGGAAAGGCCCTCGGCCGCCAGACGGAGGCCGTGAAGTGGCTGCAAAACAAGCACTGGTACTATGACCTGAACCCGCTCGAGGTCCGGGTGGATCGCTACCAGGAGATCACGCCCGGCACGAAATATTCGGTCTTCGCTCAGGTCAAGGAGTCGAGCAGGCTCATCGATCAGCTATCGGGCAAGACCCTCAAGGAGAGCAACGACACGTACAAGGTGAACTACACCATCGAGAAGGTCGATGACCGCTGGCTGATTACCGACTCGGCCATCATCACGGCAGGATCGCCGCCGCCGGCCGCCAGACCGCCGGCTGGCAAGGCGGCGGGTCATTGATGAGGGGGGGCGGCGCCCGGCAATCGATGTCCCGGCTGTCCCTTTGCTCTGCCGCGTTGCTGGCCGTCCTTCTCCACACGCAATCGATTCTGGCGGCCGGCACGGCGCAGGGTCCGGAGTCTGCCGGCAAGCCGCCGGCGGCTAAAATCCGCCCTGCCGCCGAGATGGTCTGGCAATTGCTGGACGAGCACGGGGAGCCGGTAAGACCGGTGGCGGCGGCCCAGGCCGGAAAGAGCCTCTTCCTCCTGACGCCGGAGCAGCTTTACCGGCTGGACTCGGCCGGTGAGCGTCTGCAGGAGCCGCAGAGTCTGCGCCTGACAGCCTGCGGGCCGCCGGCCGGGAGCGTGGGCGGCATCCCGATCCAGGAGCTCACGGCCATCAGCTTCTGCCCCGGGCGGGGCAGCATCGTGGTCCTGGCCAAGGCCGGCGATCTGTTCGAGTACCTGATCGACAGCGGCCAGTGGCGGGTGTTCCGGGCAAACATGCAGCTTACCGGCAGCCCGGATCCCGAATACATCGACATAGCCTCCCTGGCGACCAGGATCTGCGTCCTCGATCCCGAGCGCAACGAGATCTGGCGTTTCCCCGCCGCGCGCGGCTCGCGATCGTCCTATTTTGCCGAGGTGCTCCCCTGGCGGCTCAAGCCGGGAGACATCAACGTGTCCGACGGCATCGCCATCGCTTACGATGGCGACACCTACGTCCTCCGGCGCCGGGGACGGGTCACCAGATATGGTGGCGGGGAGGGAAACGGGCTGGCTTTCTACAAGCCGTTTCCCTGGAGACCGCTAAAGGCCATGAGGCCTTCCCGGCTGGCCACCGGGCCGGGAACGCCGGTTTTTGTCGTGGAGCGGGAGAACAATCGCGTGATCGCGATCGACAAGGGAAACGGCAGGTCCCGCCAGTTCCTCTTCGGGCGAGACAGCGACCTGCGCGGGCTGGTGCCGGGCAAGGACGGTTTCTGGATAATCGATGGCGATCACCTGGTGAGGCGCAACCTGGCGAAGCCGGACCCCTGGAGCAGACCGCTCAACGCGCGCCGGATCGACCCGCGCCTCGATGGGCTGGCCCTGCCGCTTTCCGGCGTCGCCCTGCCACGCCATCCCGGCGTCTGGCCCGGCGCCCGCCGTCTCTATCGCTACGGCGTCCACCAGGGCGTCGATTTCTTCGGCGACGCGGCGACGACCGGCTCGGTGACCATGGGAACCCCGGTGCATGCCGCCGACGCTGGCAAGGTGATCCGGGCTGATGTAAACTTTCGCGACATGGACGGAGCCCTGTACAACAAGGTCATGCGCCAGTGCCGCCTGCAGCACAGGACCTCGGCCGTGAACGAGGACCTCCTGCGCGGCTGCCAGGTGTGGATTGATCACGGGCACGGGCTCCTGACGCGCTACGCTCACCTGAACGCGGTCAAGAAGGGCATCAAGCCGGGGGTCTACGTCTCGCAGGGCGACGTGCTGGGCTATGTCGGCGTCTCCGGAACCGGGCAGAACCTGCCGGGCGTGGCCAAGCACCCGCACCTGCACTTCGAGATCTGGCTCGATGGAGAGTACCTGGGTTACGGCTTGACCCAGGCGGAAACTCTGGGAGTCTATGAGGACATTTTCGGCATCGCCGGTGAAAGGGGTGGCTAATGAGAAATCAAGTGCTCGTTGTCTCGCTCGTGAGCTGCCTTTCTCTCGGCATTGAGCAAGCCGGGGGCGCCGCCACCCCGGCAAGCCCGGCGGCTGGGGCGGCGCCGGGACAGGCGGTGGTGCTGCCCCGGCGAATAGCGCTTTTCCACAGGTCCAAAGCGCCGTCGCCGGCTCCCGCCCAGCCCGCCCGGGGCGCGGAGAGCCCTGCGGCGACCTCCGAGGGGGAAGCGGGCGCCAGGTCGAGCGCGGCCGGCGAGGTTTCCTCCCCGCCGGTTGCGGACATTTCGCCGGCAGCCGAGCCGCCGGCGCCGGACGGTGCCAGCGCCAGCCGGACAGATCCGGTGCTGATGAGCGTTTTGAAGGACCTGTCGCGGGAGCTCAAAGACTCGCCGGAGCTGGCGAAGATCGAGGATCCCTGCCGGAAGACGGCCGTCAAGACGGCGCAGCGAGCCCTGGCCACGGCAATCTCGGCCCATCAGCTCGCCTCCAACCGCATTATCGCCAGGGAGGACCGGCAGACACTGGAGTCGTCCATGAACGCCGAGTCCTGGGACTCCGGCGAGATCGTGCTCTCCCCCGATTGCCGCGCGTCGGCCAACGCGATCTGGGCCAAGAAGATCGACGGCATGGTGATGGTGTCCGTGGCCGGCAACTGCAACTGCCGGAGCGCCCCGGACGGGGGCAAGCTGGGAGAGTTCGTCTTCGTGATGTGGGGAAAGTCGGGCGTGGAAAGGGGCTTTGATATCCAGAGCCAGACCGAGGTGGAATACTGGCTCGGCAAGATGAACGGATTCGATGTCGACTCTTCCTGCTGCGGGCAGGGACAGGCTGCGAAAGAGGCGGCGCCGAAGGCCGCCCTGCTTTTGAAGCCGCTCGTCACCCAGAGGAACAGGCATCCGCTTGCCGCCGAGCAAAAGAGAATCCTGGAGGGCGGATCAGGCGCCGCGCCGCAGGCGGTGACGCAAGCTTCCCCGCCTGCGGCGGCGGAAAGAGAGCCGCCGGCCCGAAAGGACGCCGCCGCGACCGGCCCGCTGCCGCCAGCGGCGGCCGCCGAGGCTTCGGTTGCCACCGCCGGCGGTGCAGCGCCGGCCGGGCCGGAACCGGCCGCCGCTGTCGCCCCGGCCCCGGCCGCCGCCTCCGCGCCCGCCCCGAGCCAGGAAGCGGCGCTCCCGGCATCCGGGAGCCGGACCCCCGATCCCGCCGCCGTCCTTGTCCTGCCGGACAAAGCGGTGGCCGGCAAGCCCATGACGGCCGCCGTGGTCAAGGGAAGGCACGTGCCGGAGCCGTTCGTGGCTCTGAGCTTCAACGGGGCCACGTTGACCACATCCGCCGACGGTCGCGCGCAATTTTCGGTCGGCGAGGAGTCCGCCCCGGGGCCCAGCCTGCAGGTGGCCCTGCCGTCCCGCCCGGAGGCGGCCCCGGTCCCGGTCAATATTTTGCAACCACTGGCGGTGCCATCCGGACCGGAGATCCCGCGCGTCGACCGCGTCTCCCAGATTCTGGTGGAGGGCGGGCTGATCGTAATCGACGGCCACAGCTTCGACGGCGTCGCCGAGCACGATCGCGTGATCGTGGACGGCGTGCATGACGCGCGGGTGCTGGCCGCCTCGCCGGTGCAGTTGAAGGCCGAGCTGCCGGCCGGTCTGGCTGCCGGACCGCACAACGTCTCGGTCCAAACGGCCGGGTTGAGGAGCAACCCGGGACAGTTCGCCCTGGTGACGCTGACGGTCACCGCCGCCGGCAGAGGGGCCGCCAAAGGGCGGCCAAGCCGGATCGAGGTGCGCGCCGCCGGCACCAGCCAGCCGCTCAAGGTGCGTTTGATCAATCACACGCCGGATGTGGTAAGGATTGGCAAGGGCACCGATGTCGTCGTCACCACTTCCGGCGGGGCGAACAACGCCGCCTCCCTGCCCGTGCAGCGGCTGCGCGCGGGCGCCTTCAAGATCGAGGCCAGGCCTGATTGACCGCCGCCCGCCGGCAAGCCGCGACACCAGCTTGCCGGGCCATGATTATCAGAATTTAGAAAAACGCGCAGGCGCTCCTGTTATCATTCTTGGCATCCCGGCCGGACCATTCATGCTCGCCCGGTCAGAGACCGGCGGACCAGGAGCAACTGACAATGCCCGAGACAACCGTAAGCCCGCCGCCCGCGCCGACAAAGGGAAAGGTCGAGAAGGCGCACCACCTGCTCTCTCTGGTTTCCACCGCCGCCGGTGTGGCCGGAGCCCTGGGAGCCACCTTCGTCTGGCTTTTCGCCAGCCTCTACGTCGGCGACGTCGAGGTTCAGCCTGACAGACCGGTGGGTGCGCTTGTCGTTAAGGTTTATGACAGGAAAGGGCAGTCTGCCGAATACCACATGAAGAGCTTTCAACTCATGCCCGGAAGTTATCACCTGGAGGTGAGCGCCGACGGCGGACCGGCGCAACACTCGGACGTGGAGGTGAGGTTCCACGAGAAATGTCCGGTGCCCGTGCGCGTGGCGCCCGCCGGGGCGGGCCTGGAAAACGAGCCGGACAGGACGGAAGGCAAGCATCACTGGTGGCAGTTTTGGCGGAAGTAACGTCATCAAGACCTTCAAAAACGCCGCTGTCGGCGACATTGTCGGAGCAGATCGCCTCTGTCATCCCCGGCGGCGTTGACAGCCCGTTCCGCTCGTTCCATGAAGTCGGCGGCCACACCATCTTTCTGGAGAGGGCGAGCGGCGCTTACGTCTTTGATGTCGATGGCAACAAGTACATCGATTATCTGGGGGCCTGGGGGCCGGCCGTGCTCGGGCACAGTCCACCGTCGGTGGTGGCAGCCGCCCGCAAAGCCCTGGAATCAGGGGCGGTCTTCGGGACGCCGCACGCGCTCGAGCTGGAGATGGCCGAGCAGCTTATCGCCGCCTATCCAAGCATCGAGAAGGTGCGCTTCGTCAACTCCGGCACCGAGGCGGTAATGAGCGCGGTCAGGCTGGCCCGCGGTTGCACAGGGCGGGATCTGATCGTCAGTTTCGAGGGCTGCTATCACGGGCACAGCGATGCCGTCCTGGTCAGCCGGCAGCACCGGGCAAGCTCCGGAGTACCCCAGGCGGTGGCCGAGTTTACCTTGCAGGTGCCGTTCAACGACCTGCCGGCGCTCGAGCAATGCCTGGCCGCCAATGCCGGGCAGGTGGCGGCGCTGCTCATTGAGCCTGTGGCCGGCTCGATGGGCGTCATCCCGCCGGAGCCGGGCTATCTGGAGGGGGTGCGCAGGCTGTGCTCCGCCCACGACACCCTTCTCATCTTCGATGAGGTCCTGACCGGCCTGCGCGTGGCCTTGGGCGGCGCCCAGGCGCTCTATGGTGTCAAGCCCGATCTCACCTGCCTCGGCAAGGCGCTGGGCGGCGGCCTGCCGATTGGCGCTTACGGGGGCGCGGCCTGGATCATGGATCACCTGCAACCGCTCGGGCAGGTCTACCAGGCAGGCACCTTCTCCGGCAACCCGGTCACCATGGCCTCCGGCGTGGAGACGCTCAAACTGCTTTCCGAGCCCGGCGTATACCAAACGCTGGAGGCTCGCGCACAGCAGCTTTTCCAGGGGCTGGGCGAGACAATCCGTAAGCTCGAGCTGCCTGTTCAACTGCAACGGGTGGGATCGATGTTCGCGGTGCTGTTCGCGCCGGGTCCGGTGAAAAATTACCGCGACTCGCTGGTCATTGACGCCGGGAGATTCGCGGAATTCTTTCACCAGCTTCTCGATCGGGGAATCTTCCTGCCGCCCTCGGCGGTTGACGCCGCCTGCCTGTCGGCCGCGCACTCTCCGCAGGATATCGAGACCAGCGTCCGCCTGATGAGCGAAGCGCTCCGGTCGATTGCCTGAGCCGCGGGCGCCGGGACTCAAATTATGGGGTAGTAATCTTGACGGCACCGGGGCTGCATTGCGCGCGATCCCGATGTGCGTTTGATACACTGGTAAAAGTCTGAAAGTCCCCGGTGAAGCGTAGGGCGGGTCGGTGTCCATGAAAGGCTTTCGTGATTGCGGATTTCCCGGGTTGCTGGCTCTGGTCTGCCTGTTTTTCTTTGCCGAGCCAAGCCTTGCCTATCTCGATGGCAGCGCCGGGGCCTATCTAACGCAGATTCTGACCGGCGGCGTTCTGGTTTTCCTTATGGCCATCAACCGTTTCAAGGGCGCTATTGTGGAAAGGTTCTTCAAGCGGCGTCCTGGCAAAGAGAAACAGGAGTGACGGTGGACCCGCTGACGACCGCCGTGCGCGATTCGGCTTCGTTCAAGGATCCATCCGGCTTTGTCTTTTCGCGGGACGGTGAGATATTCCGCTACGTCGCCCCGATCTACCGGGAGCACTTCGAGCTGGCCTCGGGGTCCGGTCTGCAGGAGCACCTGATTCGCTCGCGGCTGCTCATTGAGCACGAAGACGTGACCGGCATCGCCAACGAGCCCGGCGCCTTCAAGACCCTCAAGCTCCGCAGGCTGCCGTTCGTGTCTTATCCTTACGAGTGGTGCTTCAGCGAGCTCAAAGACGCCGCACTGCTGACGTTGCAGATCCAGAAAATTGCCATGGAATACGGCGCCAGCCTGAAGGATTGCAGCGCGTTCAATGTGCAGTTCCTCAACGGAAAGCCGATCCTGATTGATACCCTGTCTTTCGAGAAGTACGAGGAGGAGCCCTGGGTGGCTTACCGGCAGTTTTGCGAGCAGTTCCTGGCGCCGCTCGCCTTGATGAGCTACCGGGATATCCGGCTGGGCAAGCTTCTTGAAGCCAACATCGAAGGAATTCCCGTGGACCTCGCCGCGGCCCTGCTTCCGGCGAGGGCCGCTTGGAACGTGGGATTGTTCACCCACCTCCGGCTGCACAGCTATTTTCAAGCGCGTTCCGGATCCGCTGAAGGCGTCACCAGAGCGAAGCTGGCCAGAAAAAACCTGATGGCTATCCTCGATAACCTGGAGTCAACGATCAGGTCGCTCAAGTATGAGACGAAAAAATCGACCTGGTCGGACTACAAGGACGAGCGCAGTTATGGCGCTTCCTCGCTCCAGCACAAGAAGCAGGTTGTCGACCAGCTCATCGGGCGGCTGTCCCCGCGCATGGTCTGGGACATCGGCGCCAACACCGGAGAATTTGCCTGCCCGATTGCGGAAAAAGGAATACATACGGTTGCTTTAGACTTCGATCCCGTTTGCGTCGAGATCGACTATGTATCGAATGTTCGCAATCGCGCCGTCCCGCTTTTGCCGCTCTGCGTCGATATCGCCAGCCCGAGCCCGTCGCTGGGGTGGGCTCACCGCGAGCGGAAGTCGCTGGCCGAGCGAGGACCGGCCGATGTCGCGCTGGCTCTGGCTCTCATCCATCATCTGGCTATCACCCGCAACGTGCCCTTGCTTCACATCGCCGAATTTTTCGCCAAGATAGCCGACGCGCTGATAGTCGAGTTCGTGCCGCCGGACGACGGTCAGGTAAAGAGGTTGCTCTCGACCAAGAAGGGCTCCTGGCATGAGTATGGAGAGCCGCAGTTTCTCGAGGCGTTCGACCGCTATTTTGTGCTGGAGCGGCGAGAGCAGATAATGGAGTCCGGCCGGTTACTTACCCTATTCAGAAAGAGAAAGTAGAAAGCGATGGTTCTGCATCCTTTCCTGTTTGGTGTCTTTCCGATTCTGACTTTCTTCGCCCTGCTGGCCATGATGCAGGACACGGTTGATTGCCTCCTGGTGCCTGTCCTCTCAGCATTGCTCTGTACCGTTGTTCTTTATGCTCTCTGGTTTCTCCTTTTGCGGGCCAGCGAGAAAGCCGCCCTGGCGACCACGATCTGCTGGTGCTTTATCTACTCGACAACGATAACCTTCATGGCCAGCGTCGGCCTGCAGCTGGCGGGCTGTGGATGGGCGGTGGAGCGCTGGCAGCCGGCCTTCCTCGGCATGGTATGGGCCGCACTGGCGGGCGTCCTGATTTTGACGGTGGTGAGCAAACGCCCCCTGCCAAAGCTCACCGGCCGCCTGAACCAGCTCTCGGTGTTCCTCCTTGTGCTGGAGCTAATGGTGATCGGCGGGCACGAGCTTAAGGATATAGTCCAGAATCGCCCACGACTTAACGCCATCATTGCCGAGGAGCTGAATTTAGTTCCGGCGGCCGTGCCGACCAGACCGGATGTTTATTACATTATCCTGGACGAGATGGCCGGCCCTCGATCGCTGAAAGAGCTGTTCGCGTATGACGACAGCGGGTTCATAGATGCTTTGAGGAAGCGGCGCTTCTACGTCCCGGCGGAAAGCCGCAGCAATTATGTTCGCACGCTGCTGTCACTGGCGTCGTCTCTCAACATGATGTACCTGGGCGAGGTCGGCACCATATTCGGTGCTGCCAATCCGGACTTCGCGGCTCTGTCTTATCTGGTCCGGGACAATCGGGTGTCGCGTGTATTCAGGCGCCTCGGCTACAGGCTCATCCAGCTTGGCTCGGGAGCCGGGGCCACCGCCTGGAACCCGTATGCGGACGACAACATCGAGTGCGGTCCGGTTCGAGAATTTTCGTCCGCTTTTCTGCAGTCCACCGTGCTTGGTCTTGATCCGCAACTGGTGGGTTGCCTTCGGGATGTCGAACGGCAGCAGCGGCTGCACGCGCTTTCCAGACTCTCTGAGGTGGCGGCCGCGCGCGGGCCTAAATTCGTCTTCGCTCACCTGCTGCTGCCGCACGACCCCTATGTCTTCAATGCTGACGGCGGTCCGGGCGCGGGGCTGAAGCCGAGCCGGGCAGAGCCCTGGAGCGCTGAGTCCAGGCAAGCATACATAGAGCAGGTTAAGTTCACGGAGAAGAGAATCCTGGCCATCATTGACCAAATTCTTGCCGGCTCGCAGGAGCCGCCGATAATTGTCTTGCAGGGAGATCACGGCTCCATGGCCGCCGGCACCGTGATGGATCCCCGGCCCGGCCCTCGCTTCATCAAAGAGAGAACCGACATCCTCAATGCTTACTTCCTGCCGGGAAGCGGCAACGCGCCTTTCTATGAGACAATTTCCCCGGTCAACACTTTTCGCGCTTTATTCGACCGCTACTTCAACGGCAGGCTTCCGCTGTTGCACGATCGCGTGTACTGGAGCCCTTTTTCTCGACCGTTCGATTTTACCGACGAGACGAGTCTCGTCTCGCCTGTCAGGACAAAATGTCCGCTCTCATCTGGAAAAGATCGGAAAATGTCTCCATGATGACCGAGAGCTTGCCCCCTGACGCGCCCTGGGACAGACGCGGCAGGTGCTCGATCGGGATCTCCACGATCTTGAAGCCGGCCCGCACGGCCCGGATGCAGAACTCGGCGTCGACGAAGGCGGTGGCCGACCTCAGCTGTATCTTCTCCAGAATCGAGCGCTTGAAGAGCTTTATCGAGTTGACGTCTTTGTAGCTGACACCATATACGGCGCGCAGCAAAGTGTTGTAAACCATGGATTGCAGCTTGCGCCGCGGCGGGTCGTTGCGCTTCACGCGCCAGCCGACGACGAGATCGTGATCGCGCAGCCCCTCCGCCATCTTGATAAGCTCTCTGGGCGCGAACTGATAGTCGCCCGGCAGGGAGAAGACCAGGTCCTTGCTGCCGGCGTAATACAGCTCGCGGATCGTCCTGCCGAAGCCCTGGTTTACCTCGTGGTTGATTATCCGGAGTTGCGGGACCGTCCGGGACATGTCGCGGAGCACGCCGAGGGTGCCGTCGCCGCTGCCGTCGTTGGTGGCGATGATCTCATAGTCGGGGCACAGCTCCTTGAGCAGGCAGTCCGCGTCCGTGATCAAGCGCCCGACCGTGGTCTCGTCGTGGTAGGCGGGAATGATCACGGACACCGAGGTAAGCGGCAGCGCGGGGCGCTGGCAGGCGGTGGACTGGCTTAATTCGGAGTTGATCATCACGCTCACACGGTCGCCGGCGGTGTATTTGCTTGAGGTGTAAGAGGGACGGCAACCGGGCTTTCGGAGCCGCGACCCTGTTGCGTGGCCGGACCTGCTTTGTGGAACGAGCGGATTCCTTCGATGACGTAGTCCACCTGACCGTCGGTGAGCTCCGGATAAATGGGCAGGCTCAGGATTCTCTTCGTCACGTGCTCGGTGGCCGGCAGGTCGCCGTGCTGGTAACCCAGGTAGCTGTAAGCCTTTTGAAGATGAGCGGGTATCGGGTAGTGAATGAGGGTCTGTATCCCCCTGTCGAGCAAATACTCTTGCAGAGCCTCTCTGCCTGCGGTCTGTATGACGTAGAGGTGGTAGACGTGAGACGACCAGGTGTTCTCGGACGGCACCTGCACCACGTCTTTGAGCCCCTGCGAATAACGCCTGGCGATCTGCCGCCGGCGCTCGTTCCACTGCCCGACGAAAGGAAGCTGTGCTCCGAGAATAGCTGCCTGCAGCTCATCCAGGCGGCTGTTGATGCCCACCATGTCGTGATAATAACGCCTGGACTGGCCGTAATTTCGGAGCATGACCAGGCGCTCGTAGTTCTCGCGGGACCCGGTGCAGACCGCCCCGCCGTCGCCAAAGGCGCCGAGATTCTTGCTCGGATAGAAACTGAAGGCCCCGTAGTCGCCGAACGTGCCTGCCGTTCCCCGATCTTTATAGGTGCACCCGGTCGCCTGCGCCACGTCCTCGATCACCGCCAGGTTGTAGTCGCGCGCCAGCTCGAGCAGCGGATCGAGATCCACCATCTGCCCGTAAAGGTGGACGGGAACGACAGCCCTGGTTCTCTCTGTGATGCGCGAGCGGACCTCGCCCACATCCATGACGTACGAGGAGGCGTCGATGTCCACGAAGACCGGGGTGGCGCCGGTCATGGAGATTGCCGATATGGTGGGAACCGCCGTGTGCGCCACGACTATCACCTCGTCGCCCGGACCGACGCCCCAGGCGGCAAGCGCCAGGTAGATGGCCTCGGTTCCGGAGGCGCAGCCGATGACGTAGGGCGAGCCGAGAAACTCCTCAAAATCGCGCTCGAAGCGCTCGAGCTCCGGGCCGAGGATGTAGTGCCCGCTGGACAGCACGCGCTTCACGGCGCCGTCTATCTCCGCCTGCACCTGGGCATAGTGGACCCTCAAATCGCCGAAGGGAACTTTCAAGACCTGCTTGCCTCTTTGTCTGTTCCAACTAGTCAATAGTAAAAGAAATGGCGGGCGATTGAATTAAGACGACTTTAATTGGCGAAAGCCCGTGTTAGAATTTACCGTCCTGCCCGTCGAGCGGCTTTTGCTGCTGCTCGGCGCTGGCCAGGCGATATGATGAACAGGAGTTAACAGCGTGGTCATCGCCAGTCCGGAAGTATTTGCCGGCAACTCAGTGCTGATTACCGGCGGGATGGGCTTCATCGGCTCCAACCTGGCCATTCGCCTCTCCAATCTCGGCGCCAGGGTCACCGTGGTCGACTCCATGATCCCGGACTATGGCGGCAACGAGTTCAATCTCCAACCCGTCGCGGAGCGGGTGAAGGTCAATTACTGCGACGTCCGTGATGAGTCGGCTGTTAACTACCTGGTCCGCAATCAGGACTTCGTCTTTCACCTGGCCGGGCAGGTCTGCCATGTCATGAGCCTTTCCAACCCGTTCCCGGATATCGACATCAACATCCGGGGAACGGCGGTTGTCATGGAGGCGCTCAGGAAATACAACAAGGACGCCATCGTGGTGTACACGGGCACGCGCGGGCAGTACGGGCCGTCCGTGTCCCTGCCGGTCAACGAGGAGGCGCCCACGAACCCGAAGGGCATCTATGAGATCTCCAATCTAACGGCCGAGAAGATCATTCGCGTTTACAACGATGTGCACGGGATCCGCTCCGTGCTATTGCGCTTGAGCAACATTTACGGGCCGCGCTCGCAGATGAGGCACTCGCGATTCGGGGTGCTCAACTGGTTCACCAGGCTGGCTCTGGACAACGCGAAGATTCAGGTCTTTGGAGACGGCAGCATCCTGCGCGACTTCGTTTATGTCGACGATTGCGTGGATGCGATTTTGAAAACCTCGATCACGCCCGAGGCATACGGGGAGATATTCAACGTCGGTTACGACGTGCCGATTAGTTTTCTCGAGACAGTCAAGAAAGTGATCGCCGCGGCCAGGCAAGGCAGCTGGGAATTCGCCGAGTTCTCCCCCGAGCGCAAGGCGCAGGAGCCGGGCGACTTTTACTCGGACATAAGCAAGATCGAGCGCATTGCCGGCTGGAGACCGAAGATCGATCTCGATGAGGGGCTTGCGCTCACCGTCGATTATTACCGGCGGCATCGCGAGCACTACTGGGACTGAACGCAGTCCATGGCAGGAAGCGGTTCCGATGCTGGCAGTCAGCCCGACACCATGATCGGGGCGATCATCGACGGGCGCTATCAAATTCTCTCCTGCCTGGAATGCGACGCAGACAGCGTCACTTATCAGGCCCGGCACCTGTACATGGACAGACCGGTGATCATGAAGCTGTTCCAGCCGCTGCCGGCCGGGGATGCCCCCGTGCTGGCAGAAATTCGCCGGCAGGTGCAAGAATCGCTCTGCCAGTCGGGAAATAGCCAGCTTTCCGTCGGTGATGTGTGCATGACCGAGCAACGACGCCCTTATGTGGTTATGTACGGGTCAAAGCCTGAGAGCTTGCAGCCGGAGCCGCCGGCGAGCAGCAGGCGTGACCTGAGCAAGGTTGTTGTCTTTCCGGGGGCGGCGGCAGTGATACTGGCGACGGTGCTGGGCTGGCTTGTTGCCACGCCTTCCGGGCAGATCCTGCAGTGCAGGATCGGGTTGCAGATGTTGGCAGCGAACGATCGGCGCGCCGAGACCCTAATGTGGCGGCTTGCCGCACTGTTGACCCGCGACGGCAGATACGGCGACGCCCTTATCGAATTGCAGGCACTTGAGCCGGAAGTGGCAAGAAACCACGGCACATATTCGCCGCAGCTTGCCCGGCTGCAACATGATGTTCTCGCCCTTTCGCTCAAGACCTCCAATCGTCAGCAGGCGATCGAGTCTATAAATTCATTTGTATGGGTTGTGTCCCAGGGACTGGTAGTGCACAGACCGGACAAGGAGACAGCGGCAGAATATCGGGCGCTGCTCGAGCAAGAGATTGAACTTATAACCTCGGGCCTCGGTCCGGGCGATCCGAGGCTGCTTCAACTATTCCAGCTTCTCGGGCACTACCATTTCTATCTGGCGCAAGATCTGCCTGCCGCCGAAAAGGCTCTCAAGAAGGGTCTTGCCGTTATAGAAACTACCCATTCAGATCCTTTCACGCTGGAGCCCTGGTTGCTCATCTTCCTCGCCGAGGTTTATAAGAGGGACAATAAGATCGACCTGGCGCAGGCTGCCGCCAGACGAGCGCTGGCGGTCGAGGAGGCGGCCAGGGGAGCGGATGCGCTCTATGCTGCCTGTTGCTGGCAGTCCCTGGGGGACTGCTACGCTCGGGCGGGGGGGGTCACTCAGGCGGAGCTGGCGTTTCAGCGTGGGGCCGATGTTGCTCGGCTAAACCTGCAGGATAGCAACGCGCGCGCCTATCTGGTGAGCAATCTGTCCAGCCTCGTCAAGCTGTACCGTGCGGAAAATCAATGGGCAAAGGCGGAGGCCGTCGACCGGCAGCTGCAGGAGGCGCGTGGCCGCTGAGACAATTTTCCTTCAATGTACATCTGCACTTTCCAGCAATCTTCAAGGCAAAACTGGTAACCTGTCTGTCGGAAATGAGGCGCTCCATAGTTTTCCGTGATTGCCCGCGTGCGCTTATTGGCTCCAACCATACTGGCTGCCTTGCTTGCCTTTTGGCCGCCCCGGGCAGTCTGCATGCGTGCCGCCGCCGAGCAGAGGCCGGCAGCAGCCGGATACAGCCTTTACGATCTGGAGAAGCTTACGCGCAAGATTGCCGATCAGGAGCTGGCCCTCCTGCGGCTGAACACCTATTTTTTGCTGGAGAACGAGCGTGTAAGCAAATGGGCTCCCTGGCGAATCTTCCTTTACCGGATGAGCGCCTCGGGGCTGTCCAATGCCGGGGCGATCACGGGCGGTGCTGCGCAGTGGGGCGCCTACCGGCACCCGAAGACGCTCGGCCACGGGGCCGTGAAGGCCGGCGGCATACTGCTGCTGACCGGCAATTGCATTTCCATCGGCGGCGCCTGCGCCGAGATCCTGTTCGACCTTGTGACCGACCTGCGCCTGCGGCAGCGGCACATAAACCTGCAGGCTGCTCGCCAGCGCTTCCTTGCCCTTCTCAGCGAGCTGGACCAGGCACTGGCGCGCCGTGACGCCATGGCGCCCGCGACAGGCGGGCTGTCAGCCGGGCAGAGGCGGATAGTCGAGGCTGACGGCGCTCTCCTGCGGGACGTGAGGGATCTGTCCGTCCGGGAGTTCAAGGCATCATATGAGCGAATAACGCGCGCCCTGTGGGTCCGCGGCACAGCAAATGCGATGGCCGTCGAAGGCGGGGCAACCGGCGGCCTGCTCGGCTCGCTCAATGTTTTGCTGGCAGCGACCGATCACCATCCAAATCAAGCGGGGTCTGGCGGTCTGGGATACGTCATCTCGGGCGCCTCGGCGATGGCCACGCCGCCCATTCTCAAGCTGTCCGGCAGCCTGGGGGCCGCCCGCGCCTCCCGCAAGCTCGCCGGCGCCTTCGCGGCTGCGGAGCGCAAATCCGTGGAAGACTTCATGGGCGATCGCAAACGTCTGGAGGAGCTAGTGGACGAAGCCGCGCCGGCGGAGCGGGGAATGCTGTCGGGGCTTTCCGCGCGGGAGACGCTCTACGGCATGGCGGAGACCTTGTGGCACAACCAGGTCCTGTCCGCGAGCGAGGCGGCGGCCAGGACAAGGAGGTCCTATCTCGAGCGCATGGTCTGGGCCACGCTCGTAGGCGGCAGCAATATCCCCCGCGGCGTGGCCACCATGGTCGGCGGCTTCCATTACCCGCGCTCTCCCTCGCGCTTCCTGGAGATGGGCGGTGTCGCTAATGTGTGCTGGACGGCCGGCACCGGACTCTGGATGCTCGACACCGTGCAGGGGCGGCTGCGCGAGGAGCTGCAGCACAGGCGCCTGGCGCGCATAAAAGCCGCGCCTGTCAGGCAGATGCGGGAGCGCCTGGAAAGTCTGGAGGAGCTTGAGGATCTGATGCAGGTATTCTAAGAAGCGGCGGGCAGCCAGCGGGTGTAGACGTTGCGCATCAGCCAGCGGCCGTCGCGCCTGACGAATACGCTGCTCGAGCGGCCCTTCACCTCCACCGGGTGGTCGCCGCCGTAAACCTTGACCGCGTTGAAGGTGACCGTCGCACGGTCACCTTCTATCTGCACGAAAGGCTCACCAACACGAAACTCGCTGAGCACGCCCGGACTGCTCTTGGCTTCAAGCTGCAGTTGCGCCAGGATCGCCTCCTTGCCGGTAGCCAGCTTCTTCATGCTGTCATCGAACCAGGTGCAGCGCTGGTCGAGGTAATCGACGTAAGCTTTGAAGTCCTGACGCGCCAGCGCCCCGGACATCGACTGCACAATGTCGGCAAGCTCCTCGAATCCGGCCGGCGCCACTGCTGCCACGGAGGCGCCATAAACAGCAGGGACAGCCGCGGTGGCGGCCGTGCCGCCGTCAGAGTTGCCGCCAGCGGCCACCGCGCGCCCGGTGGCGACACAGGCCGCCACCGCCCCAAGCTTGGCTGCGAGGCTGACGCGACGCCAATGCAGCATCAAGACGACCTCCGGCAGCCGCTCATCGCTTTAGCCTTCGTATAAGCCCTCGGCCGTTGTTGCAGTTTGGTCAAAATACACGCGCACCTCACCACCACCATCGCAGCTACGATCGTAACATTGCCGACCGGTTCTTGACAAGGAGCCGCGGCGGCTCGTCGCTCACCACAGGCAAGGGGGAGCTAGCTTTTCTTTCGTATAATGAAAACGAGCTCCTTCCAGGGCTTTTCCAGCTTGGATGTGTCGTTGTAAATGGCCAGGGCCTCTTTGCCGATCTCGACGTTGGAGTAGAGCGGTCCGACCGTGAGCTTCTTCAAGCTTTCGTAATGCTGTTGCATGTCCGCGACCAGCGCGGCTAGCTCGCCCAATGAGGCTTCCGCCCCGGCCTTTCTTGCTTCCGGGACGACGATTCTTGCCTGCTCTTGCGACAGGAGCGGCATCAGCTTGTCGAACCTGGCCATTGTGATGTCCACCCACTTCTTTCGCGGCGGCTGAGCATCGCCCAGCACAAACATCTCCTCCATCGTGCCCGGGTGCGGATCCTTCTTCTCCGGCACCGGCTGGATCAAAAGCGGCGCGCCCACGACAACCATGTCCCGCTGCTCGACCTCGTCGATAAGATCAAGCGCCGTCCTGCGCAGGTGCCTGACCACGTCGCGCATGTCCTTGAGGGCCACCTCCGCATCAGAAGGCGTGCTCACGTCCTCAACGGTGACGGACTGCGCGCCCTGCGCCTGCCCGGGCAGCGATCCGGAAAGAAAGGAGCCGGCTAAAAGCGCGATGATCGCGCACAGGCAGCGAGCCCGCGATGTCTTTCCGGATCGCGTGATTCCTTGCATTTTTCAGCCTCTCTTGTCGGCGAACTGAGCGACGGTGGAAAATTATATCCTGCCCCGGAAGTTGGCGGCATACTGCTTCACCGACCACTTCAGGCTCTCGATGTCGTCACGCTTCATCGTCGACTGGCGCCCGGGGGCCGTCACCTGTCCCACGCCCACCTGGCGCAGCACCTCTTGAATGCACCATGTTCCGTAATCCTCGATCGAGGCGGCAAAATCGCATTCGTCCGCGGTGATTCCCACGGCCACGAAAATGCCGAAGCCGCCCGAGGGCAGTTGATACCAGGCGTCCTGGGCCTCGTCGGCGTACCAGACGAAGAAGCTCGTCAGCTCCGAGGGCTCCGGATGAGAGATCGGGGCGTTCAGCCGCACGAGCTTGCCGGGGCTGAGCGTGCCCACGGAGTTGAACACGTGGTAGGCCATGCTCCTCAAAACATAGATCGGCCAGCGGTCCTGCGCCGGGGTCTTGATCATGATCTCGCAGCCGAAGCCGGAGACCTCCTGCGGCTCGTCCTGGAACCAGGGGTTGCTCAAGCCGGAGGTCAGATAGGTCCAGTAGTGCCGGAGCGGGTCGGGAGCGTAGGTGAGGATTGCCAGCGCCCGCTCGCTGCGCGCCGGATCGCCGGTGTCGGAGCCGGAGCCGCGCAAAAGCGTGCTGTCGGCCGGCGCCTGGTAGTTCTCCGGGGTCACGGCGGAGTATTGCCCGATGAGCTCCTGGTAGAGGCTGTTTCTGGCCTGCCAGGCGGCGCGCATCAGCTTCTCTTCCTCGCTCATTCTTCGCCCAATTTAAGCAAAGCCATGAAGGCCTCCTGGGGGATCTCCACCTTGCCCACCGACTTCATGCGCTTTTTGCCTTCCTTCTGCTTTTCCAGCAGCTTGCGCTTGCGGGTGATGTCTCCACCATAGCATTTGGACAGCACGTTCTTTCGCTGCGCCGATATGTTCTCGCGGGCGACCACCTTGCCGCCGATGGCCGCCTGAATGGGCACCTCGAAGAGCTGGCGCGGGATGAGCTTCTTCAACTTCTCCGCCAGGTGCCGGCCGTAAGCCTGCGCCCGCTCGTAGTGAACGATCGCCGAAAGGGCGTCGACCGGCTCGCCGCCGATGAGGATGTCCAGCTTGACCAGGCGCGACTCCCGGTATTCGTGGAAGTGATAATCAAGGCTGGCGTAGCCCCGGGAGCGTGATTTCAGCTGATCGAAAAAGTCGGTGATGATCTCGGCCAGCGGCAGCTCGTAGTGGAGCATGGCCCGCCGCGGGTCCAGATACTTCATGTCCTGGAAGATGCCGCGCCGGCCCTGGCACAGCTCCATGATCGGCCCCACGTGCTCGTTGGGGACCATGATGCTGGCGAGCACGTATGGCTCCTCGATCATCTCCCGGTGGTTGGCGTCGGGCAGCAAGGCCGGGTTGTCCACCATGACCACGCTGCCGTCCGTTTTCGTCACCCGGTAGATGACGGACGGCGCCGTGGTGATAAGCGTGAGCGCGTACTCCCGCTCCAGGCGTTCTTGAATGATCTCCATGTGCAGCAGCCCGAGAAAGCCGCAGCGGAAGCCGAAACCGAGCGCCTCCGAGGTCTCCGGCTCGAAAAAGAGCGAGGAGTCGTTGAGCTTGAGCTTCTCCAGCGCTTCCCGCAGGTCCGGGTACTGGTCGTTGTCCACGGGATAGATGCCCGCGAAGACCATCGGCTTGGCCGGCCGGTAGCCGGGCAGAGGCTCGGGGGCCGGCCTTTCGGCATGGGTCACCGTGTCGCCGACGAGCGTGGACACGTCCTTGATCGAAGCGGCCAGATAGCCGACTTCTCCCGGGCCCAGCCTGTCCACCTTCACCTGCTGGGGGCGGAGAACGCCCAGCTCCGTCACCTCGAAGGTCTTGTCGTTGGCCATGAACTTGATCCTGTCGCCGAGCGCGATCGTGCCGTCTTTGACCCGGAAATAAGCGATTATGCCCCGGTAGCTTTCATAATAGCTGTCGAAGACCAGCGCCCGCAACGGCTGTTGCACCGTATTCGGTGGCGGCGGGATCAAATGAACGATGGATTCCAGGACCTCCTGGATGCCGGTGTTGTTCTTGGCGCTTGCCAGGACCGCGAAGCTCGGGTCGAGCCCGATCACCTCCTCGATCTCCTGCTTGATACGATCCGGATCGGCGCTCGGCAGATCGATCTTGTTTATGACCGGCACGATCTCCAGGTTGTTCTCCACCGCCAGGTGGACGTTGGCCAGCGTCTGGGCTTCGACCCCTTGCGTGGCGTCGATGACCAGCAGCGCCCCCTCGCAGGCCGCCAGGCTGCGGGACACTTCATAGCCGAAATCGACGTGCCCGGGGGTGTCAATCAGGTTCAACACATAGGTCTGCCCGTCCCTGGCCCGGTATTCCATGCGTGCCGGCTGCGCCTTGATGGTGATGCCCCGCTCGCGCTCGAGGTCCATCGTGTCCAGCACCTGCTCCTGCATCTCCCGCTTGGTCAGGGTTCCGGTGGCCTCCAGAAGCCGGTCGGCCAGGGTGGACTTGCCGTGGTCGATGTGGGCGATGATCGAGAAATTTCTGATCAGCTGTGCTTCCGTGGTCACTCTCTTAAATTCGCTTATTGTTGCTTAACTTAACGAAGGCCCACTCCCGTTCACGCCCTACAGGGCGAGGCGCGCCTCAGGAAGGAAGCTAGTGCCAGTCCCCGCCGGGCCAATAAAAGGTAATATTATCAGGGCCAGTCGGCTGCGTTCCAGGCATTGTAATGACCCACCCCTTTTTGCGAGCTTTGAAGGATAAGCCGCTCCTGTGCGACGGGGCGATGGGGACGCTGCTCTATGAGCGCGGCGCGCCCCCGGAGGCGCCATTCGAGCAGCTCAACCTGACCAGGCCGGAGCTGGTCCAGCAAGCGCATATCGACTATATCAACGCGGGCGCCGACGTCATCGAGACCAACTCCTTCTCCGGAAATCGCTTTCGCCTGGCCGCCAGCGGGCTGGACGGCGAGGTCTGGAACATAAATGTCTGGGCCGCCAAGGTGGCCCGCAATGCCAGGGAGGTTGCCGGGCAGCCGGTGTTGGTGGCCGGGTCCGTCGGGCCGACCGGCAAGTTCCTGGTGCCGATCGGGGACGCCACGGAGCACGACCTCGACCACGCCTTCCGGGAGCAGATGGAAGGGCTGCTGGCCGGCGGTGTGGACCTTTTCATCATCGAGACGATGCCGGGGGTCGACGAGATCAAGATTGCGGTGCGGGCGGCGCGGCGCCTTTCGAAACTGCCGGTGGTGGCGCAGCTCAGCTTCTCGGTGGAAGGGCAGACGCTCATGGGCGCCACCCCCGAAGACATGGTGACGGTCTTGCGGGCTCTGGGCGATGACGCCCCGGACGTGGTCGGTATCAACTGCGGTGCCGGCCCGGGCCCTGTTCTCGACTTCCTGAGCCGCATGGAAGCAGCCATCCGGGAGGCCGGACTGCCCCGCGATCGCCTCTTCTTCTCCTGCCAGCCGAACGCCGGCATGCCGACCCGCGTCGGCGGCCGCTTCATGTACATGAGCCGTCCGGACTATTGCTCTACCTTCATCGAGCCGTTCGTGGAGGCCGGGGCCCGTTTGCTGGGCGGCTGCTGCGGGACCACCCCCGAGCACATCCGCTCGATGCGCGAGGGGCTGGACAGATATCTGACCGTCCGTGGCCTGCCGGTGTCAGGGCGGGAGACCCGGGTGACCAACCCGGTGGAGGTGACCTCGACCGAAGAGGCTGCCTCCGCCCCGCCTCAGCCCGCCGCGAAAAAGCGGCAGTCGGTGGTTGTCGAGCCGGCCGCGCCGGCAATGCGAGCGGCGGCGGCCGATAAGTACGGGGTAGCGGCCAGGCTCAGGCCGCCGGGCAGCAAGGAGTTCTTCATCAGCGTCGAGCTCGATCCGCCCAAGGGCACGGTCGCCCGCAAGATCATCGCCGCCGCCGAGCAGCTCAAGGCCGTGGGCGCCGACGCGATCAACGTCGGGGACAGCCCGATGGCCCGCGTGCGCATGTCCTCGCTGGCCACCTGCCACCTGATCAAAGGGAATGCCGGGATCGAGACGATCATGCACTTCACGACCCGCGACCGCAATTTGATGGGCATTCAAGCCGATCTGCTCGGCTGCCAGGCCCTGGGCATAACCAATATCCTGGCCCTGACCGGCGATCCGCCCAGCGTGGGCACCTACGCGCACGCCACAGCGGTCTACGATGTCGACTCCATAGGGCTTATCAGGATTATCACCCGGCTCAACGCCGGCGTGGACATCGCCGGCAACTCGATCGGCTCGCCGACCAGGATGTCCATCGCCTGCGCGCTCAACGCCACCGACGAGAACAGGGAGCTGCAGAAGGACCGCTTTCGCAAGAAGATCGAGGCCGGCGCTGACTATGCCATGACCCAGCCTATCTATCAGGTCTCGGACCTCACCGACTTTCTCGATGACTTCGGCGACTGCCCGATCCCGATCCTGGTCGGCATCATGCCGTTACACAGCTTCAAACATGCCGAATACCTGCACAACGAGGTCCCCGGCATAACCATCCCGGATCACGTCCGCCGGGCCATGGAGGCCGCCGGCGAGGAGGGCGCCCGCGTCGGCCTGGAGCTTGCCGAGGAGCTGCTCGAGCAGGTGCGCCAGATCGCCTCGGGCATCTATCTGGTCCCCTCCTTCGGGCGCTATGACGACATGTGCACGCTGGTGAAGAAGATCAAAGGGGCGGCGGCGCTGGCGTGACGCCCGCGCCGCCAGGGCTCCCGACCTCACCCGCCCCCGAGCAGGTACTGGCAACAAGACGACAGAGCAGTCGCACTGCGTACGACTGCCCTGTCTCAGGCCGCTTTGTAATGTGACCCCTCGGTGGGGGGAAGGCGCAAGGGCCACAATTACTCCGCGGCAACCGTCATGGTGCCACCGCTGCACGCCCTAGTAGGGCCGGCGCAGGCGCCATGTCAGCTGATCCTTCCTCTTGAGGAAGATGTACTCGCTGTCCGGGATCTGTTTGAGAGCCGATGTCAGCTCCGCCACAGACTGACCCATGTCGTTGCGGTCCTCGCGGATGTCCGCAATCAGCAGATAGGGCTCCGGATTGTCAGGCTGCAGCAGCGCCGCTTCCTGATACTGCTTGATGGCGGCAATCTTCAGCCCCTTGGTCTCCAATGCCTGCCCCAGCGCCAGATGGTTGAGCGCGTAGTCAGGATCCAGCCAGCGGGCCATCTGGAACTCGTCGATCGCTTGATCGACCTTTCCTTGCTGCATCAGGCACAGCCCGAGCCCGTAGTGCGCTCGCGAATTTTCCGGAGACATGACAATAGCCTTCCGGAACGATTCGGCCGCCGTCACAGGATCGCGGGCGCTCAGCGCCGTCATCCCGTTAACCGTTGCCGAATCCGAGCAAACCAGGCCCGGCGGCACGTCTTGCCTGAAGCCCGGCGCCGCATGGTTCAGGCGGGCGGCCTCCAGCCTGGCACGCCGGTAGGGGATGACGTTGGTCGGTGAAACGAAGTCACCACCGAGCGAGGCGACGTACGTGTCCACGCGCGCCGTGTCGGAAAGCACCTTTCTCATGCCCTCGGCCCACTGCGCGGCAAGGGCCTCCATCGACATGTTGGCCACCCTGGCGCTGTTCGAGTCCGCCGTCACCACATGGAACCCCCCGAGTCTCACGACGGGGATGTTGTTGATGTAGACGACCTGAACAGCCGACGGCGAGCGATCGGTGGTGGCTTTCAATGCATCGTTGATGTTGCGCTCGACGATAATCGCGCGCTCCAGGGCGGAGAAACCGCCGGCCGGCGCAGGTATGTTGAATACCTCCTCACCGGCCAGGTGAACCGCATCGGGAGCCGTGCTGATCTGCCCATAGTATTTGTCCGGATTGGCATAAGCGGAAACAACCAGGGCCTGGAGGAGCAGCATCGTTGATGCATAAAGCAGTCCTCTTAGCGTTAAGAACCTGGGGAATCTCATATCGGCCCTCCTTGTGTTTTAAGCGGCCTGCCTGGCGCGGCCGCTGATTTATCGGTGGGGGAACGCGGCGGCATCGCATCCGCCGCAGGAGACCAGGAGTGTGGGGGCGCTCCCGGTCCCTTCCAGCTGGACCGTGGCATCGTCCAGCACTAGCTGGTCAAGCATGACCGATTCAGCTGATGGGATAGAGTCGGTGTAGTTTGGCTCCGGCAGCGTCGCCGACAGCGCACCGGCGCGGGTGGTCTGGATGGAGAGCGCAACCGCGCTTAACGATTCGCAGAGGGTTCTGCTGGCGCCGAGCGTGAAAGCGGCAACTATCAACACAGCCGCCGCGCCGGCCGTGCCGGTCGCGCTCGGGTACGCCGGGTGCAGGGGCATTGCTGCCTCGGAAGCCGTTCGCATGCTTTTCATGTGCGGTCCCCTTGCCATTTGTGGTGCTTGCCGACCGGTGTCCGATCCAAGTCACCAACGTTGTCCAGCCTATTGCTGCTTCGTGCAAACCACGTGCAAAAAGGCAGCGGTTTTCAAATTATTTTGCGGCCCGGTTGCGAAGCTCGCTGTCCGGGGGCATGAGGCGACTGGGCGCCGCCTGCTGGATCCGGCTCAGCGTGCGCCGGGCGCGCACGGCCACGAAAGGGTTGCTGTCCTCGGCCAGGATCTCCAGTATCTCCTGGGCCAGGTGGTGATTCTCGGCCATGCTGTAACGGACATCCACGTCCTCGTCCCCGGCCAGGCGCGCCAGTACGTCCCTGGGACAGCTCCTGTTTTCGGCTACGGCGGCCCTCACCGCCCCGCTGGGGTGGGAGGCCAGCTCGGCCAGGGTGGCACCTGTGGTCCGGGGATTTTCGGCGATGTGAATGAGCACCTTTGCTACCTCCTGTTTCGCCAGCGCAGCCAGGACTCCCGGCCCCGCCAGCGGACGCCTGGCCCCTGCGCGGGGCAACCGGCGCAGTTCTTCGGGATCTCTTGTCCTGAATCTCAGGGCATAATCTGGGTTCGGCTCCGCCAGGGATCGTTGACCGGTCCACGGGAGCCCGCCTGGAATGTGATACATGGTCTCTGGTCCTGAAAAGGAAGGCATCATCGTTCAGATTCCCAAATGGAAGATCGGACGGGCTGACGCGGGGCTCATGGAGCCCCTCAATTTGAGCGACTGGCACGTCTCCATGATCAACCTGGCGCGCTCGCGCTTTTCCCGGGCGCAGCCGGTGGCGACAACCAGCGACTTGCCTTCCCGGACCAGCGCCTCGTACACCATGGCGTCGAATTCCGGAACGGCCAGGCTGACCAGTAGTTCGGCGATCACCCCGTCCAGCGAGCGGAAGGGTCTCGATGCCGCCAAGCTGATTCCTTCTCCTGCCAAAACGACAGGGTCGTCGCCGGCAGCGGCAACGACGGACGGAGGGACGGCCCATCCGCCCGCGTCTGCCAGGTAAGCCCGGACTGTCTCCGGCTCCAGGTCGACGGCGGTTGCCGGCGCGGCATCTTCGGGCGATTGACCTGGGCAGGGGCAGAGGGCAAAGATGCTTTGCGGGGCGAAATCCGCCTCCCGCAAGGCAGATATGGCCTTGCCTGACTGCTGGCAATTGTCGAAGATCCCTACGACGGCTGTACGGAGCATGACCATCCCTCCGGCATCGCGGAGCGCCGATACCATCGACAGCTACCAGGCTAAACGGTGTTTGTGCAAGCCGTGTGCAAGCGCTTAGCGGCGATCCACGTCCAGGCGGTAGCCCGCGCCGTGTACCGTGCTTATGAGCGAGCGCTCCCGGCCGTCGTCAATCTTCTTACGCAGCATGCGGATATAGGATCGCACCGTATCGAGCGATGTCATCGCATCCGAGCGCCAGACGCGCTCCAGCAGCGCCTCGGCGGTGAACGGCTGGTTGGGGTTGCGCATGAAAAACTCGAGCAGGGAAAGCTCGGTCGGCGTCAGGTGAATCTCGTGCCCGTCCCGGAGGACGCGGTGCGTGCGCAGATCGATCTCCAGCGGTCCGGCGCTCAGAACGTTTGATGACTGGGCCGACGCCCGCCGCAGGAGAGCGCGCACGCGGGCGGACAGCTCCTTGAAGTCCACCGGTTTGACCAGATAATCGTCGGCGCCGGTATCCAGCCCGGTCTCCTTGTCGTCGACGGATCCTTTGCCGGTCATCATCAAGATGGGAGTGGTACCGCCCCTGGAGCGATACTCTTTGCACACATCGAGGCCGCTCATCCCGGGGATCATCCAGTCGAGAATGATCAGATCGTATTTGTAGACGCGCATGCGATCCAGCGCTTCGGTACCGGTGTTGACCGTCTCCACCGTGTGCGTCTCGTGCGAGAGCCAGTCCTCGATCGCCTCGCACATTGGTATATAGTCTTCCACAAGCAGGATCTTAGCCATCGGTTGTTGCCCCCGGCTGACTCTTGTCGAGAAAAGACTCAAGCTGCCGCACAAAGTTCCTGGGGTCTATCGGCTTCGAGATGTAACCATCAAAACCGGACGCCAGGACCTTTTCCCGGTCGCCCACCATGGCCAGCGCGGTGACGGCCACCAGCGGAATGTTGCCGAGGGTGGGATGAGCCTTCAATCTGCGGCAGACTTCATAGCCGTTTACTTTCGGCATGTGCAGGTCGCAGACGATCAGGTGCGGCGTCTCGCTGCCGGCGACGAGGAAGCCGTGGTCGCCGTCGCGAGCTGCGATCGCCACATGCCCGGCAGCCTCCACAAGACAGGTCATTACCTCCAGGCTGTCCTCGTTGTCCTCAATGAGAAGAATGCGCGCCACCGTGATCTCCCATGTCTGGCTCTTGCGGGATAACCAGCGTGAAGGTGCTGCCCTTGCCGAGCTCGCTTTCGAACTCTAACCTGCCCCCGATAAGCTCGCTCAGCTTCTTGCTCAGATAGAGTCCCAGCCCCGTGCCCTCCGCTTGCGGGCTTTCGGCGCCGCGCTCGAACGGCTCGAACAGCGCGCGCCGATCTTCCTGTTTTATGCCGACCCCGGAATCCTCGACGCGAAAACGCAGGCATGAGCTGCCATTTTCCTGGAGCCGCTCCAGCCCCAGGCGGACCCAGCCCTTCTCGGTAAACTTGATGGCGTTGCTCACCAGATTTATCAGCACCTGCTTGCACGCCCGCTGATCGGTCTGCACGACGTGCTCGTCATCCGTCTCGCTCAGGCGAAACTCCAGCCCTTTCTTCTCGGCCAGCGGGCCGAGCGTGGTGGCCACCTCATCCACCAGCGACCGGCAATTGACCGGCTCGAATTTCAAAGTCACTTTCCCCGACTCGATCCGGGAAAGATCGAGCAGATCGTTTATCAGCATGTGCAGGTGCTGTGCGCTGGCCTCGATGCTTGTCAGTTGCCTCTCCTGCTTTTCCGTGAGCGGTCCGGACAGCCTCATGAGCAGGATACCGGCAAAGCCGATGATGGCATTGAGCGGCGTGCGCAGCTCGTGGCTGATCGTGGCCAGGAATCGATCTCTCGTGCGGATGGCTTTCTCCAGCTCCAGGTTTTTTTCCAGCAGCTCCCTTTCCAGGCGCTTGTGTTCGGTTATGTCGCGGGCGATGATCGAAGCGCCGATCAAGTTGCCTGCGGGATCCCGCATCGGAGAAATGCTGATGGAAACGTCGATCTGGCGGCCATCCTTGTGAACGCGCACGGTCTCGAATACCCTCAGGCGCTCACCGGCTCTGATTTTGGCGAGCAGATCCGCGAACTCGTCCGAGCCCTGGAGTATTGCCAGAGATTGTCCTGCGACTTCCTGGCTCTTATAGCCGTAGATTCTCTCCGCCCCCGGGTTCCAGCTGGTGATCTGCCCTTCGAGATTTGTGCTGTAGATGGCGTCGCTGGAGGACTCGACGATATTGGCCAGCTGCGCGCGGGCCTCCCAGTGCCGCTGCTCGGTGACGTCTTTGCGGAAGCAGTAGAAACCGTCGAATGTCTCCCGCTTACCGACAGCTTTGACGAGGACCAGATGGTGGAGGCGCACCGAGCCGTCTTGGCGCACCACGCGTGTCTCGACCTCGGCCTTGGCGGACGTGATCATCTGCCGGTAGGCGGCGAGGACATGATCGAGGTCCTCCGGGTGAACGAACGATTTCCAGTCGGCTCCGATCACCTGCCGCGGCGCCGCCTCGAGCATGGAGGCATAGGCGTTGTTGACGGAGACGTGGCGCTGGTCTGCGCTCAAACGTGCTATCCCCTCGACGGCGTTCTCGAGCGCCGCGTTGAGATCACGCAAGTGCTCCTCGTGCAGCTTCACCGCTTCCGTCATTTTGAAGAGATCCACGAACACGCCCACCTTGGAGCGCAAAATCAGAGGATCGAACGGCTTGAGTATGTAGTCGACCGCCCCGGCCGAGTAGCCGCGGGCCACCTGAACATCGGAAGTGTCCACCGCGGTCAGGAAGATGATCGGCGTGTGCCTCGACCTTTCCCGCGAGCGGATTATGGTCGCCGTCTCGATCCCGTCCATTCCCGGCATGCGCACGTCCATGAGGATGACCGCAAAGTCGTGCTCGAGCACGCAGCGCAGCGCCTGGCGCCCGGACGAGGCCATCACCAGCTCCTGCCCCAGCGGCTCGAGCACCGCCTGCAGTGCGGTTAAATTTGTCGCCTGATCATCGACCAGAAGGATCTTGACCTTTTGCTCTTGCAGCATTCACGGCTCCTCCGTACCGGGGGCTATCGGCACGGCGAGTGCTTCCTCACCATCTCCTCGATGAAGCGGCTGGCGCCCCGGCAGGAGTCAGCGAGCCGGCCGTGCAGCGATGCGGATTTCTGCCAGTCCGCCTCGACGGCCGCTTGCTCGAGCTCCCGACTCAATTCGGCCAGCTCGCGGGCTGAGACGGCACCGCACAGCCCTTTCAGCTCGTGGGCGATGTCCCGCAGCGCCTCGCCGTCACGAGCATCCACCGCATTGCCGATCCGGGTTAAAAGCGCGCCGATCGACTTCGAAAACATCTGCAGGATCTCGCCCACGGCGTCCGCGCCGCACGCCCGCGTGAGCGCGGCGACATCGATCGGATCGCCCGTCCCCGGTGCCTCCTGGCGGGCCGGGCTTGCCGGCGGGTTCGCCGGCGCCGCGCCCGCGTCAGCCAGCCAGCGGCCCAATACCTCCTTGAGCTTCTTCTGCGTCACCGGCTTGCTTATGTAGTCGTCCATGCCCGCGGCCACGCAACGCTCGCGATCACCCTCGATCGCGTGCGCGGTGAGCGCGATGATCAAACAATGCCCGCCGGTCAGCGCCTCGCGCATCCGGATCTCCCTGGTGGCGGCGAAGCCGTCCATCTCGGGCATCTGGCAGTCCATGAGGACCGCGCTGTAAGACCCCCGGCCGACCGCCTCCACCGCTTCCCGTCCGGAACCGACCACGTGCGTAGCAAAGCCGAGCTCCCTGAGCTGGAAGATGGCCACTTTCTGGTTGACCGGGTTGTCCTCGGCGACAAGGATCAGACCGTGCTCGGCAGGCTGCTCGCCCGGCCCGGCTGCCGGCTCCGCGGCCGCCCTGCCGGCCGGTGCTTGCCGGGAGGGGGCGCCGGCGGCGGCGAGCACGCTGGCAATGCAGTCGTACAGCCGCGACTGCCGGATAGGCTTCTTCAAGCAGGCGGCGTAGCCGCACCGCACCGCTTCCTGGCTTAAAGACTGCTCCTCCCTAGAGCTGACCAGGATAAAGCGGGTCGGCCGGTTGCCGCCGTCGCCCGCCGCCGCTTGCGGCAGGGCGAGCACGCCGGGTTCGGGCAGCTCGGCATCGACAATCGCCAGTTGATAGGGCCGTCCTCCCTTTGCCCGCTCGCCAAGCGCTTCGGCCGCCTGCCTCACGTCCGGCACCCGATCGCAGCGCAGCCCCCACGCCTGGCAGTAGTCGTGAATGATCTCGCGCGCGCGCGGCGGGCCGTCGACAATGAGCACGGAGGCGTCCGTGACGTCCAGGGGCGCACCTGAGGGCCGATCCGTCTCCTGGTTAGACAGCTCGAGCGGTACGCTGAACCAGAACGTCGCCCCCTCATTTTCCCGGCTTTCCACGCCGATCTGACCGCCCATCAGCTGAACCAGGTGCCTGGAGATTGCCAGCCCGAGACCGGTGCCGCCATACCTCCTGCCCACCGTGCTGTCCGCCTGCACGAACGGCTGGAACAACCTTGTCCTGGCTTGCTCGGCTATGCCTATTCCGGTGTCGCTCACGGAAAAGCGCACGAACGCCTGGCGCGAGGTCCGCGACTCGAGGGAGACCTTGAGGACGACTTCGCCGCGCTCGGTGAACTTGATGGCGTTGCCGATCAGGTTGAGCAGCACCTGGCGCAGCCGGCTGGGATCGCCGCGCAACGTGTGGGGCACGGCGGGGGCCAGGTAAGTCATGAGCGACAGCCCCTTGCTCCTGGCCCTGACGGCCAGGAGCTCCACGGTGTCCTCGACCATGTGCAGCGTATCGAAGTCCACGATCTCCAGATCCAGCCTTCCGGCTTCTATCTTCGAGAAGTCCAGAATGTCGTTGATGATGTCCATCAGCACCTCCGCCGAGTCGCGGATGATGTTGGCGAAGTCCCGCTGCTCGTCGTTGAGCGGCGTCCGCAGGAGCGAATCGATCATTCCGATTACCCCGTTCATCGGGGTGCGGATCTCGTGGCTCATGTTGGCCAGGAATGACGACTTCAGGTTGGAGGCGGTGACGGCCTGGTCCCGGGCCTGCTCGAGCTGCTGGCTGGCCACGGCCAGCTGCTGGTTGACCAGGGCCAGCTCCCGGACGCGCGAGCTCAGGTCCTGGTTCAGCCTTTGAATCGTCTCCGCCTGCTGCTTGAGCCTGAACGTCATCCTGAACAGATCGATGAACACGGAGACCTTCGAGCGCAGCACGTGCGGATCGAACGGCTTCAGCAGGTAGTCGACCCCGCCCACGGCATAGCCTTGCGAGACGTGCTGCGGCGTTTCGTACTGCGCGGTAAGAAAGATGATCGGCGTGTGAGCCGACCGCTGGCGCTGGCGAATGCGCGAGGCCGTCTCGAAGCCGTTCATGACCGGCATCTGCACGTCGAGCAGGATTACCGCGAAGTCCTGGTCGAGGACGCAGCCCAGGGCCTCGGCCCCCGAGCCGGCCTTGACCAGGTTCTGCCCGAGCCCGGCGAGCACCGCCTCCAGGGCCAGCAGATTGGCCGGCTCGTCGTCGACCAGGAGGATATTCACTTTTGGTTCGGCTGCCATAAAGGTCTCACCGGTACAGCCAGACCCTCAGAAGCGAGAGCAGCTGCTCTATATCCAGCGGTTTGGCTATGTAGTCCGATGCTCCCGAATCTATGCACCTCTCGCGGTCGCCCTTCATCGCCTTGGCGGTGACGGCGATTATCGGCAGGTTCTTGAAGCGGCTGTCGGCGCGGACTGCCTGAATCGTCTGGTAGCCGTCCATCTCGGGCATCATGATGTCCATGAGCACGATGTCGATGTCGGGCGTCTTCTCCAGGGTCTTCAGGGCGTCCTTGCCGGTCTCCGCGTAGACGACGTTCATGTCGTATCTCTCAAGGGCGCTGGCCATCGAGAAAATGTTCCGCATGTCGTCATCGACGATGAGAATTTTTCTGCCCGAGAGGATCGGGTCCACGTGCCGGGCGCGCTCCAGGATCTTCCTTTGCTGCTCGGGCAGATCGGCCTGCACCCGGTGCAGGAAAAGCGCGGTCTCGTCCAGAAGCCGCTCGGGCGAGCGGGCCTCCTTCAAGATGATCGCCTCTGCCGTCTCGCGCAGCCTGGCTTTTTCCTCCTCGGTAAGCTCGCGCGCGGTGTAAACGATGATTGGCGGCTCGGGCGGCTGCGCTTCGGATTTGATTCGCTTGATGAGCTCGAAGCCGCTCATGTCCGGGAGACCGAGATCGAGCACTATGCAGTCATAATGCTTCGATTTCAGCTCCGCAAGCGCATCGGCCGCGGTGCCCACCGCGGTGGTGTGGACATCGTTGTTGCCGATCAGCTCGACTATTCCCTTGCGCTGTCCCTCGTCATCCTCGACGACCAGCAGGTGCCTGGGCTTCTTTTCAATAAAGTTCTTTATGTCCGAAAGCGCCCTGTCCAGGTCCTCCTTGCCGGCCGGCTTTTCCAGGAAGGCGAACGCTCCCATCGCCATCGCCCGGTGGTGCTGCCCGACCACGGAGATGATGTGCACCGGGATGTGCCGCGTTTCCGGATCGTGCTTCAGGCGATCGAGAACGGCCCATCCATCCATGCCCGGCAGGCGGAGGTCGAGCGTGATCGCCTGCGGCCGGAACTTGCGGGCAAGCGCGATCGCCTGCTCGCCGTGCCTGGTCACCACCGCCTTGAACGTCTTGCCGTGCGCCAGATCGACAAGCAGTCTGGCGAAGGCGACATCGTCCTCGATCACCAGCAGGACGTTGTCACCGGGGAGGATGTCATTGCGATCGTCCTGCACCTCGGCGGCGGCGATCAGCATTGGATCCGTCTCCAGGCGCTCGCCGGCCGACTCTCCGGGGCGCGCCTGGCTTCCGGCGGTGCCCAGCCAGGATTCTCTGGGCGCGCGCCGGGGCGGCGATTCGTAGATGTCCGGCAGGAAGAGCGTGAACTCGCTGCCTTCGCCCGGCGAGCTTGCCAGCTGGATGTCCCCGCCCAGGAGTTTTGTGATCTCGCGGCTTATGGACAGGCCCAGCCCGGTGCCGCCAAACTGGCGGCTGGTGGTGCCGTCGGCCTGGTGGAAGGCCTCGAAGATCAGCTTCTGCTTGTCGGCCGGGATGCCTATTCCGGTGTCGACCACCGAGAAGGCGACCACGGCAGACGCCCGGTTGAGGATCTGGTTCTCCGGGTTCCATCCCCCGGTCGCCGGCTTGATCACCAGCTTGACGCTGCCCTTTTCCGTGAACTTGAAGGCGTTTGAAAGCAGGTTCTTCAGCACCTGCTTCAAGCGGACAGGATCCGTATATATGGAATGGGGCAGGTCGGGGGAAACCTCGACCGAGAAGTCGAGCATCCTCTTCTCGGCCACCTGCCTGAAGTTGCGCTCGGCAAAATCCCTTACCTCGCCGAGCACCACCTCGTTGATGTCCAGCGATACGGTGCCGGACTCGATCTTGGACAGATCGAGGATGTCGTTTATCAAGGAGAGCAGATCCGCTCCGGAAGAGTGGATCGTGCGGGCAAACTCGACCTGCTTTTCGGTGAGGTTGCCTTCGCTGTTGTCGGAGAGCATCTGGGCCAGGATAAGCATGCTGTTCAGGGGCGTCCGCAGCTCGTGAGACATGTTGGCGAGGAACTCCGACTTGTACTTGGAGGTGAGCGCAAGCTGGGCGGCCTTCTCCTCCAGCGATTTCCTGGCCAGCTCCACCTCGCGGTTTTTGTCCTCCACGTGCCGCTTCTGTTCGGCGAGCAGGTGGGCTTTCTCCTGCAGCTCGTCGTTGGTGTTCTGCAGCTCCTCCTGCTGCCGCTTCAATAGCTCCTCGGATCGGCGCAGCGTGGCCGCCTGCTCCTCCAGCCGGTCGTTGCTCTCGCGCAGCTCGGACTGCTGTGTGGTCAGCTCCTGCGCCAGCGATTGCGACTGCTTGAGCAGCTCTTCCGTCCGCATGGTGGCGGCAAGCGTGTTGAGCACGATGCCGATGCTGTCCGTGAGCTGATCGAGGAAGGTCAGGTGGATCTCGCTGAACCGGTTGAACGAGGCCAGCTCGACCACCGCCATCACCTGCCCCTCGAAGAGAACCGGCAGGACGATGATGTCCATCGGCGGGGCTTCGCCAAGCCCGGAGCTTATGTGAATGTAATCGCCCGGCGCTTCCCGGACCAGGATCCGCTGCTTCTCGAGCGCGCACTGCCCGACCAGACCTTCGCCCAGCCGGAAGTGATTGGCAAGCCCCTTGCGCTCCTTATAGGCGTAGCTGGCCAGGAGCTTGAGCAAGCCGTCCGGCTCCGCCCCTTCCATGATGTAGAAAACGCCGTGCTGCGCGGTGACCAGTGGGGCAAGCTCGGAGAGGATGAGCCGGGACACGGCCATCAAATCCTTCTGGCCCTGCAGCATGCGGGAGAACCTGGCCAGGTTTGTCTTCAGCCAGTCCTGCTCGCTGTTCTTCAAGGTGGTTTCCTTCAAGTTGCGAATCATCTCGTTGATGTTGTCCTTGAGGGAAGCCACTTCTCCCTGCGCCTCCACGGTAATCGATCGCGTGAGGTCGCCTTTGGTCACGGCGGTGGCAACATCCGCGATCGCTCGCACCTGGTTGGTCAGGTTGGCGGCGAGCTGGTTGACGTTGTCGGTGAGGTCCCTCCATGTTCCTGCCGCGCCGGGCACCCTCGCCTGGCCTCCCAGCTTCCCTTCGACCCCCACCTCGCGCGCCACGCCGGTCACCTGGTCGGCGAATATGGCGAGCGTGTCGATCATGTTGTTGATCGTGTCGGCGAGCGTGGCGATCTCTCCTTTGGCTTCCAGGAGCAGCTTCTGCTTCAGGTCCCCGTTGGCTACCGCGGTCACGACCTTGGCGATGCCCCGCACCTGGGCGGTGAGGTTATTGGCCATCAGGTTCACGTTGTCGGTCAGGTCCTTCCAGGTTCCGGCAACCCCGCGCACCTCGGCTTGCCCGCCGAGTTTTCCTTCGGTGCCCACCTCGCGCGCCACGCGCGTCACTTCCGAGGCAAACGAGCTGAGCTGGTCCACCATTGTGTTGATCGTGTTCTTCAGCTCGAGGATCTCGCCTTTGACGTCCACGGTGATCTTCTTGGAGAGATCCCCGGTGGCGACCGCGGTCGTCACCTCGGCGATGTTTCTCACCTGGTTGGTGAGGTTCGATGCCATCCAGTTCACGTTGTCCGTGAGGTCTCTCCAGGTTCCGGAGACTCCCTTCACCTCCGCCTGACCGCCCAGCTTGCCGTCGGTGCCCACCTCCTTAGCCACACGGGTCACCTCCGAGGCGAATGAGTTCAGCTGGTCCACCATTGTGTTGATGGTGTTCTTCAGCTCCAGGATCTCGCCTTTGACGTCGACGGTGATCTTCTTGGAGAGATCCCCGGTGGCGACCGCGGTCGTCACCTCGGCGATGTTTCTCACCTGCCAGGTGAGGTTGGAGGCCATCAGGTTCACGTTATCGGTCAAGTCCTTCCAGGTGCCGGCGACCCCCTGCACCTGCGCTTGACCGCCCAGCTTCCCTTCGGTTCCCACCTCGCGCGCCACGCGCGTCACCTCGCTCGAGAAGGTGTTCAGGTTGTCCACCATCTTGTTGATCGTCTGTTTGAGCTCCAGCACCTCCCCTTTGACGTCCACGCTGATCTTCTGGGAGAGGTCGCCGTTGGCGACGGCGGTGGCGACCTTGGCGATGTCCCTCACCTGACCGGTGAGGTTGTTGGCCATCGAGTTGACGCTGTCGGTGAGATCCTTCCAGGTGCCGGCGATGCCGGGCACCTTGGCCTGACCGCCGAGCTGCCCTTCGGTTCCCACCTCTCGAGCCACACGGGTCACTTCCCCGGCGAACGTATTGAGGTCGTCGACCATCTGGTTGATTGTCTCAGCCATGGTCTTGATGTCGCCCGCGGCCTTGATCTCCATTTTCCTTTGCGCGGGATCCCCGCGGGAGATGGCAAGCTCGTTCTTCCAGCGGAAAGGCATCTTCTGGGAGAGGTCTCCCTGCGAGATTGCCGTCACCACCCGACCGATCTCGGTCACGGGCATGGCGATCGAGTCGAGCAGGAAGTTCAGGGTGTCCACGATATTCTTCCAGGCACCGGTGGCGCCCTCCACGGTCGCGCGCGAGGTCTGCTCGGTGAGCTTGCCCTCCTCGCCGGCGGTCCTGGTCACGCGACCGACCTCGTTGGCGAGCTGGTTCAGGTAGTCCACCATCTTATTGAGCGTGTTCTTCAGCTGCAGGATCTCGCCTTTTGATTCGACCGTGATCTTCTTGGAGAGATCACCGTTGGCAACCGCGGTCGTCACCTCGGCGATGTTGCGCACCTGGGCGGTGAGGTTCGATGCCATCCCGTTCACGCTGTCGGTCAGATCCTTCCAGGTTCCGGATACGCCCTTGACGTCCGCCTGACCGCCGAGCTTCCCTTCGGTGCCCACCTCGCGCGCCACGCGCGTCACTTCCGAGGCGAACGAGCTCAACTGGTCCACCATTGTATTGATGGTGTTCTTGAGCGAAAGGATCTCGCCTTTGACGTCGACGGTGATCTTCTTGGAGAGATCACCGTTGGCGACTGCGGTTGTAACCTCGGCGATGTTGCGCACCTGACCGGTCAGGTTGCTGGCCATGAAGTTGACGTTGTCGGTGAGATCCTTCCAGGTTCCCGATACGCCTTTAACGTCCGCCTGACCGCCCAGCTTCCCTTCGGTGCCCACCTCGCGCGCCACGCGCGTCACTTCAGAGGCAAAGGAGCTCAGCTGGTCCACCATTGTATTGATCGTGTCCTTGAGATCGAGGATCTCCCCTTTGACGTCGACGGTAATCTTCTTGGACAGGTCGCCCGAAGCCACCGCCTTGGTGACGCCGGCGATGTTGCGCACCTGGGCTGTCAGGTTGCCCGCCATCGAGTTCACGCTGTCCGTCAGGTCCTTCCAGGTGCCTGCCACCCCTTTGACGTCCGCCTGACCGCCCAGCTTTCCTTCGGTGCCGACCTCGCGCGCCACGCGCGTCACCTCCGAGGCGAAGGAGCTGAGCTGGTCCACCATTGTGTTGACCGTGTTCTTGAGCTCGAGGATCTCGCCTTTGACGTCGACCGTGATCTTCTTGGACAGATCGCCGCGCGCCACAGCTTTTGTAACTTCGGCGATGTTGCGCACCTGCGAGGTCAGGTTGCTCGCCATCATGTTCACGTTGTCGGTCAGCGCTTTCCAGGTTCCGGACACGCCCTTCACGTCCGCCTGACCGCCCAGCTTCCCTTCGATACCCACCTCGCGGGCGACCCTTGTCACCTCGCCCGAGAAGGTGTTCAGGTTGTCCACCATCTTGTTGATCGTCTGCTTCAGCTCCAGGAATTCGCCTTTGACGTCGACCACGATTTTCTGGGAGAGGTCGCCGTTGGCGACGGCGGTGGACACCCTGGAGATGTCTCGCACCTGGTTGGTCAGGTTGCTCGCCATCATATTTACGTTGTCGGTCAGGTCCTTCCAGAATCCGGATGCGCCTTTGACCTGCGCCTGACCGCCCAGCTTGCCCTCGATGCCCACCTCGCGGGCAACGCGGATGACCTCCGAGGCGAAGGCTCCGAGCTGGTCCACCATTGTGTTCACGGTTCTCACGGTGCGGAGGAATTCGCCCTTCAGCGGTTTCCCCTCGATCTCCAGGGCCATCGTCTGCGAGAGGTCGCCGCGCGCCACGGCCGTAATCACGCGGGCCATCTCGCTCATCGGCTGCGCGAGATCGGTGATAAGCCCGTTGACCGAGTCCACACAAACCGCCCAGGAGCCCTCCACCGCGCCCAGCGAGGCACGCTGGCCGATCTTCCCCTCTTTGCCGACGACGCGTCCGATGCGCTCGAACTCCTCGGCCATTCGCTGGTTCGTCTCTACCAGGTCGTTGAACGCTTCGGCAATCTCGCCGCTGACACCGTTGGTGTCCAGCGGCAGGCGTACCGTGAAATCGCCCCGTTTCACGGCCCGCAGCGCCCGCAAGAGCTGGCGGGGATCGACGGTCTCGGTTGCACCGGTTCTGGTGACTACTGCCATGGTGAACTCCTCGTGTTATCAAAAAAGAGGCGGCGCCGAGTGGCGCTTGCCCCCCTGCATTTCAAGCGGCGTTTGTTGACTTTTTCAGACGTGCCACCGTATATGGGTTGTCATATACACGGGCTTATATTTATAGGTCTACCTCGTCGCTGCAACCATTTGCGGAATGTTAAGGATTTGCAATGGAAATATATGGATCTTGCTAGATCACTAACAGGATCCACTGTAAGTTGCCTGTAATCGAAAAACCAGCTTTTAGTGGGTGGAGGCGGTGCTGAAGAACTGGGCGCTTGCGGACAGAACCACCAGCAAGAAAACCAGACCGAGCACCAGCGCTATCTGATCACCCTTGGATACTTCTACTGCCATGACAACCTCCAGGAACCCGGGCAAGCCAACCGGTGATCTTACCGAATTATTTGCGCGAGATGTTGAAGTATTTTGCTTGCGGATGAACCACCACGATTGCGGACGTGCTCTGCTCCGGCACCAGCTGGAACTCCTCGGACAGGCTGACGTCAATGCGCTCCGGCTCGAGCAGCCGAAACAGGAGCGCCTGGTCCTCGAGATTGGGACAGGCGGGATAGCCGAAGCTGTAGCGCGTGCCCCGGAAGCCCTGGTTCAACAGCTTCTCAATCTGCGGCGCGTCCTGGCCGGCAAAGCCCAGCTCGGAACGGATGCGCTTGTGCACCACCTCGGCGAGCGCCTCGGCCGACTCCACCGAAAGCCCGTGAAAATAAAGGTAGTCGGTGTACCGGTGGGCGGCAAAAAGCTCCTGGCTGTGCCTGCTGGCCAGATGCCCGACCGTGACAATCTGCACCGGCAGGACATCGAAGCGGCCCTCATCCACCGAGGCGAAAAAGTCCGAGAGGCAAAGGTGCTTCCCGTGATCCTGGCGCGGAAAGTGGAAGCGCACCCACTCCCGGCTTCTGTCCGCGTGGTAGACGATCAGGTCGTCGCCCTGCGACTGGCAGGGGAAGTAGCCATAGACCGCCTTGGGGACGAGCAGCTTCTCGTCCGCGCAGCGCCGCTTCAGCTCTTCGAGTGCCGGGCGGATCCGCCTGTTCAGCAGCTCCTCGTACTCGCGATCGTGCATGTCGCGCTGGCGCACCTGCCACTGCCCGCGGAAGAGCACGGTCTCGTTGAGGTAGAGGAAGACCTCCTCCAGCGGGATGTCATCGAGAACGCGCGAGCCCCAGAAGGGCGGCTCGGGGATGGGCAGCCCGCGCTGGACGGCCGACCGCCGGGCCGCTGGCGGCGCCCCGCCGGCGGTGGCGGCCGGCCCTGCCGCTTGTGCCGGCGTCCCGCCCGCCTCCGTCTCGGGGGATCTCTTGGCCGACGAAGGGGCGGGCGGGGCATGCCGCGGCTCCGTCTCGGGGGATCTCTTGGCCGGCGAAGGGGCGGGCGGGGCATGCCGCGGCTCCGTCTCGGGGGATCTCTTGGCCGGCGAAGGGGCGGGCGGGGCATGCCCCGCCCCTACCTTGTGCTTGTGGTCGGCGATTAAGCCCATGAAGTGCAGGTCGGCGAAGGCGTCCTGGCCGTAGAATACCTCTCCCTTGTAAACGTTCCGGCAGTCCTCCTCCACGTAGCGCCTGGTCAGCGCAGCACCGCCGAGGACGACCGGAATCCGGATGTGGTGCTGGTTGAGCACCTCGAGGTTCTCTTTCATGATCACCGTCGATTTGACGAGCAGGCCGCTCATGCCGATGCAGTCCGCTTTGTGCTCGGTGGCCGCGGCGATGATGTTCTCGATCGGCTGCTTGATCCCCAGGTTGACCACCTTGTAGCCGTTGTTGGAGAGAATGATGTCCACCAGGTTCTTTCCGATGTCGTGCACGTCCCCCTTCACCGTGGCCAGGACCATGGTGCCTCTGGTGACGCCCTCCACCTTCTCCATGTGCGGCTCCAGATACGATACCGCGGCCTTCATGGTCTCGGCCGACTGCAGGACGAACGGCAGCTGCATCTTGCCCGCGCCGAACAGCTCCCCGACCACCTTCATCCCGTCCAGGAGGATCTCGTTGATGATCTCGAGCGGCTTGTACCGCTCCAGCGCCTTCGCCAGATCCTTTTCCAGCCCCACCCTGTTCCCGTCTATGATCCGGCTTTTCAGCGCTTCCCGGATGTCGGCAGGCGGCGCCGCTTTTTCGTGCTCTGCACCGCCGGCGGTGCGCTTCCGGTAAAAGTCCAGCAGGGCAAAGAGCGGGTCGTAATCCGCGCTGCGCTCGTCGAAGATCAGCTTGCGGTGATATTCCCTCTCCTCGTCGTCGATCTTGTAAAGCGGTATGATCTTGGCCGCGTGGACGATCGCCATGTCCAGGCCGTTCTCGATGCAGTAATGGAGAAAAACCGAGTTCAGGATCTGCCTTATCCGGGGATTGAAGCCGAAGGAGACGTTGCTCACGCCGAGGCTGGCCTTCACGCCCGGGAGATGCTCTTTGATCCGCCTTATCCCTTCGAGCGTCTCCAGCCCCAGCCTGCGGTCGTCCTCGTTGCCGGTCGACAGGGTGAAGGTCAGGCAGTCGAAAATCAGGTCCTCCGGGCGCATGCCGGCGCCGGTGGCCAGGTCGTGGATTCGTCTGGCCACAGCCAGCTTCCGCTCGGCGGTCTTGGCCATCCCCTGCTCGTCGATGGTCAGGGCGATGGCGGCGGCACCAAATCTGGTGATCAGCTCCACCTTGCGGAGCATCTTCTCCTCGCCGTCCTCCAGGTTAATCGAGTTGATGATCGGCCGCCCGGCGATCAGCTCCAGCGATCTTTCCAGCACCGGAAATTCGGTCGTGTCTATAACAATCGGGATCTGGATGTCCGTGTTGAGCCGGCGAATGAGCGTGCTCATATCGCGCACCTCGTCACGCCCGACGTAAGCGGTGCACACGTCCAGCATGTGGGCGCCCTCGCGCTCCTGCTCCCTGGCCATGGCCACCATGCCGTCCCAGTCCTCTTTCTCCAGCAGCTCCTTGAACTTGCGGCTGCCGTTGGTGTTGGTGCGCTCGCCGATGATGATCGGCGGCGGGTCCAGGTGCAGCGGCACGGCGGTGTAAAGGCTGGCCACCGCAGGCGCGCTGTCGACCCGCCGGCGGAGCGGGGCGACCTCTCCTACGACCTCGCACACCCGCTTCATGTGCTCGGCAGTGGTGCCGCAGCAGCCGCCGACGATGTTCACCCCCACCTCTCTTGCGAAATAGTTGAGCGCCTCGGCCATCTCGTCCGGCGTCACCCTGTAGACGGTCTTGCCGCCCACATTCTCCGGCAGCCCGGCGTTGGGCAGGACGGAGACCGCCTTGGCGGTGTTCTGGCACAGGTAGCGGACCGGGTCGATCATCTCCCGGGCGCCGGTGGCGCAGTTCATGCCGATCACGTCGATCGGGAAGGGGTCGAGCGTGGAAAGCGCCGCCGAGATGTCCGAGCCCACCAGCATCGTACCCAGCGGCGGCGCCTCGATGGTGATCTGGGCTACGATCGGCAGCTTCCGCCCGATCTTCTTCAGGTACTCCAGCATGGCCATGATTGCCGCCTTGGCCTGCAGCAGGTCCTGGCCGGTCTCGAACTGCAGCACGTCGACGCCCCCGTCCACCAGCCCGGCGACCTGCTGGTAGTAGGCGTCTTTCATGGCGGCAAAGCCGATGTGGCCGAGCGAGGGCAGCTTGGTGGTCGGCCCGACCGAGCCGGAGACGAAGCGCGGCCTGCCGGGGCTGGAGAAGTCGGCGGCCACCCGGCGCGCCAGCTCGGCCGCCTTCCTGTTCAGCTCGTAGGCCCTTTCGGCCAGCCCGAACTCGGCAAGAACGACCGGCGAGCCGCCAAACGTGTCGGTCTCGATCGCGTCGCAGCCGGCGGCCAGATAGCCGGCGTGGATCTCGGCGATGACGTCCGGGCGGCTCTCGACGAGGATCTCCGGGCAGTTCTCCTTGCCCCGGTAGTCGTCCAGGGTCAGCTCGTATTTGTGGACGGACGAGCCCATCGCCCCATCGAAGATGAGGACTTTTTCCCGGAGGGCGTCCAAAAAGTTCATCGGGCGTATAGACACGGGCAAGGAGGGGCTACGTATTTCCCCCATTTAAGTCGAACGGTTTTAAGTATATAAAAGGGCTGGTCAAGAGGTGTTTGTATGTTGCACTTGATTCGTCCTTTCCCTGCCTTACTAATCGCGGTGCTGACCCTGGCGGCTGCCGGGCACAAGGCCGCGCTGGCCCAGTACGCCGATGCCGGGCGGGTGGTTCGCGTCACCACCGGAGCCTACCAGTTCAAGGGCTGGGAGCGGCCGCTCATCCAGGGCAATCCCAACCTTTCCCACTTTTGCTGGGTGCCGGTGACCGGATACGCCCAGGGCACGCAAAGGGTGGTTCAGCGCCGCGGACCGGACCTCACCGTTGTCCAGACCGTGCCGGGCAAGCGTTCGGTAGCGGTCAGGAAGCAGGCGCCGGTCTACATGAAGCCGGTGCACGTGCCGGCCAACTATGTGCCCAGCCACCCCGGTGCCGATTTCGGCAAGCCGGTTCGTGTGCCCACGATCGTCAAACCTGCCACCACGGAGCAGGATGCCCTGCACGGCGCGATCCGCCTGCCGGCGCCGGCCCGGGTGCCGGACGTCTCGGCCAAGATGGCCCTTAAGCAGCCGGACGAGGCGGTCTCCGCCAGGCTGGCCAAGCCGGTTGTGGCCGTCTATCCCGAGCTGGCGGGCTCGCTTTTGCCAAGAAACGGGCTGGGGATGCTCGAGGGCAACCTGGCCAGCAAGTCCGTGCACGGGCGCCTGACCTCCACGCGCAGGCACAAATAGCACCGCGCTTAAGCCGGAACATCCGCGTTAAGATATTGCCAGCGCGCCCTGGACCCCGGAGAGTAGAGTGGACCGGCAATATCTAAAGGAGATGATCCGGCGAATCGAGGAGGAGATGGCCGTGCACGACAGCAAGTTTGCCGGCAATCCCGCGCACGACAATTGCCTGCCTCGGTTCGAAATGGTGATCGCCAGGATGAAGGCCGAGCTGGCCAAGCTCGAGGCGGAGCCGGCCGGGGTGGAGTGATGAGATCGTCTTTCCACGGTGGCGTTGCTTTGGCGCTGGCCTTGCCGGCCGCCTGCCTGCTCCTGTACAACACGGCCGTGCTGGCAGCGGTCGACAGGGGGTCGCTGGACAATCTGGCGACCGCGGCCAGCAGAATAAGGGACGCGGTTAAGCACGTTCAGGCCGAGTTGAACAGGCATGAGGCGGACGTGGCCGGTCCCTGCTGGATGGATCCGGACTGGTTTGCTTACGGCAACAGCTATCCCTACGGGGCGGGCATGTGTGACTATTCGGGGCCGGTTCTGCCGCCGCGCCCGGAAAAGCTGAACCAGTACACCGGCGAGATCGAGGACGAGAAGGGTCGCCTGCTGCAGGACCTGGCCGCCATGGGCCCGCCCGCTCAGGCGGCCGGGCAGGCCCGCGCCGACCTGGAGATCTTAGAGGACATCTCCCGGCGGGTGGGCAGCGAGTGCGATGCGCTGGCGGAGGCCACGCGCGGCCCGCACTACGACACGGAGCGGATTCAGCAGCAGGTGCACCGGCTCCTCGATGACCTGAACGGGGTGCAGGACATCTGCAAGTCGCTCCGCCGCTGAGCGCCAGGAATATATGGTTGTCAATACAAAGATATGCGGTTGGCTATAGCTACCGGCGCCGCGGCGCTGAAATACTGGGAATGTAACCGCCTGTCGACATGCTTAGCGGCGCTGCCGCAGGCGCGCCGGATCGCCTTGACGCCCTGCATGACGGCTCGCGGCGATCGGACGGGGGTCAGAGGCACCGCGGAGATGGTCGAAACACGAGGGTCCGCCCGGCAGCCCGATTGCGGGTCATCGTCTTTGGGCGGTTCGCATCCCCGCGAGGTGGAGCGCCTGCGCTCGCAGGTGGAGGCGCTGAAGGCGGCCGTGCGCAAGCAGGCGGAGGCACACGGGCAGACGCTGCGCGAGATGCAGGTTCTCGCGGCCAAGCTGGCCGCGGCCAGGGATCAGGCGCTCGATTCCGCCCGGCTCAAGTCCGAGTTCCTGGCCAATATGAGCCACGAGATCCGCACGCCGCTCAACGGCGTGGTCGGCATGACCAAACTGCTCCTTCGCACCCCTCTCAGCCCGAGCCAGCGGGACTACGCCAACATAATCCACGACTCGGCCGGAATCCTGCTCGAGCTGATTAACGACATCCTGGACTTCTCCAGGATCGAGTCCGGCAAAGCCAACCTGGAGGTTCTCGACTTCGACCTCCTGTCGGCGGTCGAGTCCACCGCCCAGATGGTTGCCGGGGCCGCCCGCGACAAGGGGCTGTCGCTGATGGTAGGCGTCTCGCCGGCGGCCCCGCGCCTGCTCCGTGGTGACGAGGCGCACATCAGGCAGGTGTTGCTGAATCTGATGTCCAACGCGGTCAAGTTCACCGAGGCAGGCGAGGTGACCGTGTGGGTCGAGCCGCAAGAGCGCTCGGACGGCAGCGTCACCGTCTGCTTCACGGTTGGCGACAGCGGCATCGGATTCGACGGTGAGGTCAAGGAGCGGCTCTTCCGGCCCTTCACCCAGGAAGATGGAACGATCACCAGAAGATACGGCGGCACCGGCCTGGGGCTGTCAATCTGCAAGGGGCTCGTCGAGCTGATGGGCGGGGAGATAGGGGCCAGGAGCGTCAGGGGGCATGGCTCCGAGTTCTGGTTTACGGTGCCCCTGGAAATCTGCGGCGATTGCGAGGACGAGGGCGCGGGGTCGGCCGAGCTGGCCGGAAAGAGGATCCTTCTTGTCGGCGCCCCGGGCGCCACGGCCAGGATTGTCGGCACCTACCTGGCCGCCTGCGGGGTACACTCCGATCGGTGCAGCTCTCTGGCCGATCTGGCCGCCGAACTGAGGGGAACCACCGGAAAGCCGTTGCCCTGCCACGCGGCGATCGTGGACTCCGCTGCCCTGGACCTGCGCGAGGAGGGCGCCGCGCTGGCGGCCCGTGAGCTCCTTTCGGCGCACGCGGAGCCGGTGATTTTCCTATCGAACTCGCCCGATTCTTCGGAAGCCGAACTGGCGATTCAGAGCGGCTTCTCCGCCTATCTGCAGAAGCCTTTGCAGCGGTCGCAGCTCCTCGACTGCCTGGGCAGCCTTCTGGGAAAATCTCGCGGCCGGCTGGATTCGGTCCTCACCCAGCAGATTCCCTACCCGGCCGCGCCAACAGAGGTTATCCTGGTGGCCGAGGACAGCCCGACCAACCAGAAGGTGGCGCTCTACCAGCTGAAAAACCTGGGCTACTCGGCGCAGGTCGTGGCCAACGGGCGGGAGGCCGTGGAGGCGGTGGCCTCGGGCGAGTACGGCGCGGTGCTCATGGATTGCCAGATGCCGGAGATGGACGGCTTCCAGGCCACTATCGCCATTCGCAAGATGGAGATGATGACCGGCCGTCACGTGCCGATCATCGCCATGACCGCGCATGCGATGGAAGGCGACCGCGAGAAATGCCTGGCGGCCGGCATGGACGATTACGTTGCCAAGCCAGTGGTCCCGGACAAGCTGGAGGCCGTGCTCGAACGCTGGCTGCCGCGCCGGGCGCCGGTCGGCGCCTTGCAGGCGGCCGTGCGGCTCGCCGGGGCAGCGCAGCCGGGTGCGGGCGCGGTGCAGCTGACGCCCGACGAGGCGAGCCTCTCCGAGACGATCACCGAAGCGCCGATCAATCTCGAGCTTCTTAACAGCTCCTGCGGGGAGGACGTGGCCCACGAGATCCTGCGGGTCTACATCTCGGCCGCCGAGACGCTGGTGGAAGGGATAAGCACGGCCAAGCAAAAAAGAGACGCGCGGGCCGTCGAGTCGCTGGCCCACCAGTTGAACGGCTCCTCGCGGGCGGTCTGCGCGATCGAGATGGCTCGCTTCAGCTCGGTTCTGGAAGAGGCTGCCGCCCAGCAGAGCTGGTCCAAGGTGCACTCCGCCTTCGAGACGCTGCGCTGGGCCTTCAAGCGCCTGCGCCGCTACGTTGCCCAGTCGCACAACGCCTCTGGCGGCGCCTGAGAAAGACGGCGCTCGGTTGGTGAAGTTTCGTGTTCTGTCAAGAAATCAGGGAACGAGGCGGGCTGCCGCTCGTCGCACGTATGCGGGAGTGCGTGCATAACACAAGGAGGAATTGTTATGAAGCGCATCATCGCAAGAGCGATCTTATCGGGGCTGGCAGCCGGGTTCTGCGGCATTGCGCTTAATCAGGGCGCTCAGGCTTCCACCTTCTACGACCTCTGGCAGGGAACCCCGGGCTGGCACGCGATCACAACCGTGACCATAACCGGGCCGATGATGCCCGACCAGCCATGGCTGAGAAGAAACAGATCCAAGCAGGTGATCGAAAAGCCTGTCGTGATCCAGGAGAAAACAAGCTCACGTCATCTTCTCAACATGGGTGTGGACCCGATCGTGGACTTCAGCGCTCTTTAAGCGTTGCCCCCGATCAATGGGAGATCGCCTGTCGGCAATAGGGAGCAACGAGACAGATGTTGAAGCTTAAATTTACCGCCCTCATCTGCGGTACGGCCTTGCTCGCCGCCTGCAGCATTTCTGACCCGGCGTGCTTCGCCGCCAATAGCGGGCCGGCCGATCGGGTCGAAGCGCAGGCCGGCGATTCACAGGGGCGCACGAAGGGCCCGGTTGCTGCGCTCATGGAGAAGGGTCGCTGGCTGGACGAGCAGGGGCAGGACCTGCAGGAGAAGGGAGCTGCACTGCGGCATCAAGGGCAGTTTGTAGAGAAACAGGCTCTGGCTTTGCAAGGGGCGATCGACTGGCTGCGCAGTCAGCTGAAGTCGGCCAATGAGCAGGTGGGCGTATTTCATGAGAAGGCCGGCTGGCTCATGAATCAGATCACGCCGCTGCTTCAGCAAGGCTGGCGGATGCTGGTGTCCGTTGCCGAGGTAATCAGAGGGCAGACCGCCTGGTTTCTAGATGGGGCAGTCGATCTCTTTCATCGGCTGGGCAGCGGCGCGGGCTAGTCGCGCGCCGGCAGCGGGATCTCGGCCACGATCTTGCCGCGGACATGCCTCATGGACAGGCGCACCAGCGCGTCGGGTATCTCCTCGAGCTTGACCACCTGCTCGAGCATCGGGCGCACCTGCCCTTTGCTGAGCATTGAGCCCAGCTCCCTGCCCATCTTGGCCAGGTCCTCCTGGGCAGGAAGGTCGCTTGATTTGTACGCTCCGGCCAGGGCCACCTCATGGATGGAGAGCGCCTTCTCGAACGGGACCACCTGGGAGATGTCCGGCAGCCCGGCCACGCAGGCGATCTGCCCCAGGAACGACAAGAGACCGAGAGCCTGTGTGGCGCTGTCCGAACCGATTGTGTCGAGGAGGTAATCGACCCCGCGCCCGCCGGTAACCTCGGCCACCCGCGTGGCGACGTCCTCGCTCCGGTAATCGATGACCTCGTCGGCCCCCAGCCTCTGGACAAAGTTGCGGTTGTGCGAGGAGCAGGTGGTGATTACCTTGAGACCGGCGGCCTTGGCCAGCTGCACGGCGAAGCCGCCGACACCGCCGGCGCCACCATGGACGAGAATGGTCTTGCCTGCCTGCACGTGCATTTTCCTGTGGAGCGACTGATAGGCGGTGAAGCCGGCGCAAGGAATGGCCGCCGCCTCAGCGAAGGAAAGCCCGTCCGGCATCCAGGCGAGCACGTGCGCGGGCGCCAGCGTGTACTGGGCGTAGCCGCCCGGCTTGAGATGGTTGCCCAGGAAGTAGACCTTGTCCCCTTCTTCCCAGTCGGTCACGTCCGGACCGAGCGCCTCCACCACCCCGGCGACGTCGATGCCGAGAATGAAAGGATAGCTCCAGTCCGGCGTCCCTGCCGAAGCCAGCTTGTAGTCGAAGGGGTTGAGCCCTACCGCGTGAACCTTGACCCTGACCTCCCCCGGGCCGGGCTCCGGGCGAGGCATCTCGGCAGGGCGAAGGGATTTGGGCGAACCAGGTTTGTCCAGTACCAGTGCTCTCATCAGTCAGAAGATCCTCGCGAACGCTTGAGAATAACCATTTTAAACAGGAGTAGGGGCCGGCCGTGGCCTCCGTGTGGTTTTGTGTCGCCTGTATTACAAAAAATCACCTGATTGGAAGATAATGCTAGGCAGAAGCAGCCATTCTAATATACGCAGCGATGTCATAAGGGGATGGCGCCTCCGGATGCATCGTGGGGAATTCCAAGTTCATGCGCAAATTCACGTCGCTGGCCGCAGCAGTTTACTTTTTTGCCTCGTCGGCGGTCCTGTTGTGCATCGGCGCGCTTCTCCTGCTCTTGACCTTCTGGTTCGACCGCAACCGCCGGATAGTTCATTACTTCTCCTGCTGGTGGGCGCAACATTACTTATACTTGAATCCCCGCTGGCGGACCCGCTACGAGGGGCTGGAGAACATCGATCCGGCAAAGACCTACGTCCTGGTTGCCAATCACCAGTCGCTGGTGGACATCCTGGTGCTCTACGGTCTCTACCGGCCGTACAAGTGGGTCTCCAAGGAGGAGATTTTCAAAGTGCCGCTGGTGGGAACGAACATGGTGCTCAATCAATACGTTCTCATCAAACGCGGCGACTTGAAGAGCATCAAGGAGATGATGCAGACATGCAGGTCGTGGCTCAAGCGCGGGGCGTCCATTCTCATGTTTCCGGAAGGGACGCGCTCGGAAGACGGCGAGATACAGGAGTTCAAGGACGGACCGTTTCGGCTGGCCGCCGATTGCGGCGTTCCCGTGGTGCCCATTGTCGTGGACGGCACGCACGATATTCTGCCCAAGCACGGCAAGCTGATCGATTTTCAGGCGGATATCTGGCTGAAGGTGCTTCCACCCGTCAATCCGCAAGACTTCGGCAACAAGTCCACGGCGGTGCGCGACCATGTCCGCGAGCTTATGAAGACCACGCTGGCCGAGATGCGCTCGCAGAAGAAGGCGCTTGCCGCTAGCTCGTCCTGACGGTCACCAGGATCGTTTTTTTCGCTTTCCAGCGCCGGCCGGACGCGTGAATTTGCTCTTGCCGCCCCCGTACCTGCCTTTGCCGCCGCCGGGCTTGCCCGGGCCTCCGGCGAACTCGGGCTTGCCTGGCCCTCCGGCGAACTTGCGCTTGCGGCCGGCGAACTCCGGTTTGCCAGGGCCTCCGGCGAACTCGCGCCTGCCGCCGGCGTATTTGCCTTGCCCGCCGCTGAACCCGGGCTTGCCGGGAGCGGCTGCCGGTCTCGCGTCCTCCTGCTCGGCGGTCTTCGCCAACGGGATATCGCCGGTGGTGGCAACGCCGGAGTCCGGCTTCCAGGTCGAGACCCTCTTTCGGCTCTTGCTGGTGAACTCCGGCAGATATTTTTCGTGCTTGCCGAGGCGGCGGCCGTGGGCCAGCAGGGCATACTTGAGCAGCTCGTTGAGGTAGACCCTGATCGGCATGCCGGCTTCCGCCGCCAGCTCCTCCGCCAGCTCCAGCATCTTCTGGCTCAGGGACACTGAGACGGCCGGGGCTTCCGCCCGTCCGCGCTGGAATTTCCTCTCCCGGGGCGGATAGTCAGCCGACCTTCCTCCGGTATTGCCAGCCTCGGCCGGCTGGCCGGGCTCTTTTCGCCGGGACTTGAACTTGCTTTGCTCCGGCGGCGGCAGGCGCCTGGCTTGCCGCCGCGCTTCTTCCGGCGGCGCGCCCGCGGACGGCTTTTTATACGGCCGGTCTCCACGCTTGACCATTAAAGAAGATTGCCTCCGCTTGCTTGCCCGCCTGACGCTATTTCGCCTTCACCGGCGCCGCGGCAGCCGGCCTTTCCTTGTTTTTGCGGCGCTTCACGAGGATTCCCTGGAAAGGACCATTGTACAGGGCCCGGGATCTTTGGCCATCGCCCTGCGGGTCGAGCATATGCAATGGTATACTCCTGCTTTGTATGCAGATGGTGATCCGGCTGCTGGTGGTTGTTTCCTGCCTGATAGCGCCGTTGCCGGCTCAGGCTCAGAACTACGGCTCGCCCCAGCCGGCCGGCGCCGATGGCATGCCGTCGGTGATCCCGGCCGGCAAGTACGTCCTGACCAATGTCGCCACCGGAAGGACCGTTTACGTGATGGTGACGGCGGCCGGTGATGTCTACGTGAAGGATCCCCCTGCCGTCCAGCCCACTGTGCCGCCGCAACAGCCGCAATCCAAGTATGGGGTTGTTCCCGGACTGCTGCAACGGCAGCCCGCTCCATACGGCATGGGCGACCCGGCTGCCGGAATGCCGGCACAGTACGGCTCCCAGCCTTACGGGCAGCAGGCCGGCTATGCTCAGCAGCCCTATTACCCGCAACAGCCCGCGTATCAACAGGGCCAGCCAGGCGCTTCGCCGGTTTTCGGCCTGCCGCAAGCGCCAGCCGGCTTCGGTCCGTAAGGCTGCAGCCGGGCGGGGGTGGCAGCTCAGGCGCGAGCGATCAGGACAGGGCCGCTTTCAGATCGGCTATCAGATCGTCGGCGTCCTCAATCCCCACCGACAGGCGGACCAGACCGTCTACGATCCCTCTCGGCTCGCGGATCTCCCGGGGAATGGAGGCGTGGGTCATCGTTGCCGGATGCCCGATCAGGGACTCGACCCCGCCCAGGCTTTCGGCCAGGGAGAACAGCCTGCTTCCGTGCAGCAGCTTCTTCGCCGCCTCCAGGCCGCCCTTCACCACGCACGATACCATTCCCCCGAATCCCTTCATCTGCCGTTTCGCCAGATCATGCTGCGGGTGGGAAGCAAGACCGGGGTATATCACCTTTTCGATGGCCGGATGCTGATCGAGAAACCGCGCGACGGCCAGCGCGTTTTTCTCGTGCTCCTTCATGCGCAGCGAAAGCGTCTTCAAGCCTCTCAGCACCAGCCAGCAGTCGAAAGGTCCGGGCACCGCTCCGACAGCGTTTTGATGGAAGCGCAACGTCTCCGCGAGGTCCTCGCGCGAGGTGATGACGGCACCGCCGACGACGTCACTGTGCCCGCCCAGATATTTTGTCGTGCTGTGAACGACGATATCCACGCCCAGGTCGAGCGGGTTTTGAAAATATGGGCTGGCGAAGGTGTTGTCGACGACGCTGGTGAGCTTGTGTTTTTTCGCCAGCTGGGCCAGCGCCTGGAGATCGGCCAGGCGGAGCAGCGGGTTAGTGGGCGTCTCCAGCCACAGCATCTTGGTGTCCGAACGGACGGCGCCCTCGACCTGGGCCGTGTCCCTGGCGTCCACATAAGTGAAGGAGAGCTTGTAGCGGGACAGCACCCGCTCGAACAGGCGGTAAACGCCCCCGTACACGTCGTCGCCGACGATCACGTGATCGCCTGCCGAAAGCAGGTTCATCACCGTGCTGCAGGCGGCCATGCCGGAAGCGAAGGCCAGACCGAACTTGCCGTTTTCCAGGGAGGACAGGCACTGCTCGAGGGCCGTGCGCGTCGGGTTCTGGGTGCGCGCATATTCATAGCCCTTGTGCCGGCCCAGCGCTTCCTGCGCATAGGTGGACGTTTGATAGATAGGAGTGATGATCGCTCCTGTGGCGGGGTCAGGCTCCTGGCCCACGTGAATTGCCCTGGTTGAGAACTTCACCGCTTCGCTCCCAGAATCTTTTTCGATTCCTTGCCGGATATCTCCCCTTTGCCCATCGCTTCGCGCATGTGAGTCATGATGTCGAATTTGGTCAGGACTCCGGCCGCCTTGTTGTTGTCGGTGATGACGACAAGCGGCGTCCCCAGCTTGAATGCCCGGTATACCTGGTCGATCTCCGACTGGCAGTCGAATTGCGGGAACGGTTTGCCCATCACCGTGCTTACCTTTATCTCGGCAGGATTCTTGCGCTCGTAGACGGCCTGCATGGCGACGATGTCGTTCATCGAGCCGGCATTCGTGCCGTCTTCGCTTATCACCGGCAGCTGGTCGATCTGGTATTCCTCCATGAGGTCGATCGCCCGCTGCACGCTGTCGTCCGGTCTGATGGAGACGATAGCCGGTATGTCCTTTCTCACCTGCTTGCGGTCCAGAAGATCGCTTGTGTAGTAGGTGTGACCGGGGGCGGGCAGGAAGCCGTTCTCCTGCATCCACTGGTCGGAGAACATCTTGCTCAGATAACCGCGCCCGCCGTCCGGCATGAGCACCACGATTACGTCCTTGTCCGTCATGTGCTGCGCGACGCGCAGGGCGGCGACCGTCGCCGTGCCCGAAGAGCCGCCGACGAGAATGCCCTCCTCTCTGGCCAGCCTCCTGCCCATGATGAAGGAGTCTTTGTCGCTGACCCGAACTATATCGTCGAAAAGCTTGAGGTTGACCGTTCTCGGGATGAAGTCCTCGCCGATGCCTTCCACCTTGTACGGCGCCGCCATGTCGCCGGAGTAGATCGAGCCTTCCGGATCGACGCCGACAATCTTGATTTTCGGGTTTTGCTCCTTGAGGTAGCGAGCGGTACCGGATATGGTGCCGCCCGTGCCGATGCCGGCCACGAAGCAGGTGACCTTGCCGTCGGTCTGCTTCCAGATCTCCGGTCCGGTCGTCCGGTAATGCGCCTCCGGGTTGTTCGGGTTGGCGAACTGGTTGGGCTGGAAGGCTCCGGGGATCTCCAGCGTCAGTTTGTTGGCCACCGAATAGTAGCTCTCGTGCGAGCTTGCCGAAACCGAGGTGGGGACGATTACCACTTCGGCGCCGTACGCCTTCAAAAGATTGATCTTCTCGGCGGCTACTTTGTCCGGCACCACCAGGATGCACCGGTAGCCGCGGACCGCGGCTATCTGAGCCAGCCCCGTCCCCGTATTGCCGGAGGTCGGCTCGACTATGGTGCCGCCCGGCTTGAGGAGCCCCTGCTTTTCCGCCTCGTCGATCATCTGGGTGGCCGGGCGATCCTTCACGGACCCGCCCGGGTTGAAGGCCTCTACCTTGCCCAGGATAAGCGGCTTCAATCCGGCCGTCACCTTGTTTAGCTTCACAAGGGGCGTCGAGCCGATGGCTTCAAGGATGTTGTTGTAATACTGCATCCGGCAAGGACCTCCATTACAATAGGAGCTGGCTGCGTCGCACGACCGGGCGGGGCATGCCCCGCTGCTCCAGGCTTTTGACCTGACCGCCGCGGCTGCTCGCGACCCTCGAGGGGGGGGCGCGTGATGGACAATTATACGGCTTTCCGGGCTCGATAGCCGCAAGCCGGGAGGATGACAAGTGTCCGATCTGGTCCCGAGCGACAAGCCCTTCTGGAAGCCGGAGGACCTCGGCTCCTGGAGCTGGCAGGCCAGGCTGGGCGTCCCCGGCAAATACCCGTTCACCAGGGGCATCTACGGCGAGATGTACCGCTCCCGCCTGTGGACAATGCGGCAGTATGCCGGTTTCGGCTCGGCAGAGGAGACCAACGAGCGCTTCCGTTATCTCCTGGCAAACGGCCAGACGGGGCTGTCGGTAGCCTTCGACCTGCCCACGCAGATGGGCTACGACAGCGACGACCCGCTCGCCTGCGGCGAGGTGGGGAGGACCGGCGTGGCCATAGACAGCGTCGAGGACATGGAGCGCCTCTTTGCCGGCATCGATCTGTCGCGGGTGTCCACCTCGATGACCATAAACGCGACGGCCGCGATTCTGCTCATGATGTATCGCGCCGTAGGACTCAAGCAGGGAGTCGACGCCAGGAGCCTTAACGGCACGATTCAAAACGACATCCTCAAGGAGTACGAAGCGCGCAACACCTACATCTTTCCGCCGGCGGCCTCGATGCGGATGATCACCGACATCTTTGCCTATTGCTCGCGGGAGATGCCGCGCTGGAACACGATCTCCATCAGCGGCTACCACATCCGCGAGGCCGGGGCGACGGCGGTGCAGGAGCTGGCCTTCACTTTTGCCAACGCGATCGAGTATGTGAAGGCAGCGCTGGCCACCGGTCTGGCTGTCGACGAGTTTGCGCCCCAGTTGAGCTTCTTCTTCGTGGCCCAGATGGATCTCTTCGAGGAAGTGGCCAAGTTCCGGGCGGCAAGACGGCTCTGGGCGCGGATCATGAAGGAGCGTTTCGGCGCCAGGAAGGACAGGTCGCTCATGCTGCGCTTCCACGTGCAAACCGCCGGCTCGAGCCTCACGCAGCAGCAGCCTGACAACAACGTGGTTCGCACAACGCTGGAGGCGATGGCCGCGGTTCTCGGGGGCTGCCAGTCGCTGCACACCAACTCCAAAGACGAAGCGCTCTCTCTGCCGTCCGAGGCGGCAGCGCACACGGCGCTCAGAACGCAGCAAGTTATCGGCTACGAAACGGGGCTGGCCAATGTCGTCGATCCGTTCGCGGGCTCCTATTACGTCGAGGACCTGACCGACCGGATGGAAGCGGCTGCTGAAGAATACCTCAAGAAGATCGAGGAGATAGGCGGGGCGATAGCCGCCGTCGAGTCCGGCTTCATCCAGAAGGAGATTCAGGAGTCCGCCTTCCGCTTCCACCAGGAGGTGGAGGCCGGCCGGCGGGTAATCGTGGGCGTGAACCGGTTCGAAGACAAAGTCCACGAGCCGATTCCCATCCTGAAGGTCGATCCGAAAATCGAGATTGCCCAGAAGGAACGGCTGGCTCGCCTGAAGCAAGGCCGCGACCAGTTGCGGGTCGGCGACGCGCTCGCCCAGCTGCGGTCCGCCGCCGAGGGCGACGAGAATCTGCTCCCCTTCATCGCCAGCGCGGTGGATTGCCGGGCGACGGTCGGTGAGATAAGCAACGCCTTGCGGCAGGCCTTCGGCAAATACCGCCCGGTCGTCAGCGTTTGATGCCGGCCCGCCTGCGGCGACGCTTCAGCAATAGAACAAATTAAGGTTGTCGAGCGGCAGGGGCTTTAAGCTGTCTTGCGTGTTTTAATCAGGGCAACCGTCCCGATGCCGCGACGCCGATGATCTCGATCGTAATCGTCAACTGGAAGACGCCCAGGCTGCTTTCCGGCTGCCTGGACTCTCTTTTCGCCGACGCGGGCAGCCGCGATTTCGAGATCTGGGTGGTCGACAACGCCTCGGGCGACGGCTCGCTGGCCATGCTCGAGGAGCGTTATCCGCGCGTGCGGGTGATCGCCAATGAGGAAAATGTCGGTTTTGCCCGGGCCTGCAATCAGGCGATCGCCAGGTCGAGCGGCAGATACGTGCTGCTCATAAACCCGGACACGCTGGCGGTCGGGGACGCGGTGTCCAGGCTGGCCGAGTTCATGGATGCCAACCCGCAATGCGGTGCCGTCGGGCCCAAGATATTGAACCCGGACGGAACCCTGCAGCTGGCCTGCCGCCGATCCTTTCCGGATCCGCTGGCAGCCTTTTTCCGGCTCAGCTATTTGAGCCGTCTTTTCCCGCGCAGCAAGCTAATGGCCAGGTACAACCTCACTTTCGAGGATCCGGATTCCCTGCTCGAGGTGGACGCCCTGTCGGGCTCCTGCATGATGGTCCGCCGCCAGGCGATCGAAACGGTCGGCGTGCTCGACGAGGAGTGGTTCATGTACGGCGAGGAGATCGACTGGTGCTGGCGCATCAAGAAGGCCGGCTGGAAGGTGGTCTACAACCCGCAGGCGGTGATCTACCACTATCACGGCGCAGCCAGCCGCCTGCGCCCGGTGAAAGCTACCATCAGCCTCCATCACGGCATGACGCTCTTTTATCGCAAGCACGTGGCGCCGCGCTACTGGGCGCCGTTCAACGCGCTTGTCTACGCGGGAATATGGCTGCGAGCCTCGATCTTTGTTGTAGCCGGCGTGCTGCGCTCGCTTGTCCTGGGCAGAAAAGAGGTCCCCCGCGATCTGCTGCCGCCGGAGCGCTTGCCGCAGGGGGCCGGCCCGGTCAGGACCCCCTGACGGCCGGTTCGCAGCAGCTCTCCGGTTACCTGGTGGGATTCAGGCGATCGATAACTGATACTGCCAGCGGTGTCATCGGCTCGATCCTGATCGAGCGCTCGGCAAGTGCCAGCGCCGCCTCCGTTTTGCCCAGGGCGAGGCCCAGGTTGGCGGCCGCGGCCAGCGACAGCGCGTCCTGCCCGGGAAGCGCGACGGCCCTGCGCCAGTAAGAGGCGGCGCCGGCGCGATCGCCGCGCTTGAGCGCCAGCTCGCCGAGCGCGAGCCAGGGACCGGGATCGCGGGGAGCAATTTGGCGGGCTCTATCCAGGAGCGAGCCCGCCTCACCCCACCTGCCGCGGCGCCGCTCCACCTCGGCAAAGCTGACCAGGCAGCCGGGGTCAGCGGGCGTGATTGCCAGCACCTTCTGGAACAAGGCTGCTGCCTGATCTAGCTGCCCCAGGGCCAGGCGCGCTTCCCCCTCCACCTCCAGGCAATAAGGAAGCGGGCTACCGGCGCCGTCCCGGCGCCCGGCCGTCAGAAGCTGGGTCAGGGCCTGCTCCGGCTTTCCCTGCCGCAACCTGCCCTGGGCGATCAGGCAGGCCGCCAGCCGATTGCCCGGATCCAGCGTCAGGGCCAGCCTTGCCGTGTTCACCGCTGCCCTGGTCTGCCCCACCCGCATCTCCAGGTCGGCCAGATTGGTGAGAACCTCGGTGTTCCTGGGCGCCACGCGCAGGGCGCGCTCCAGCAGGTTGCGGGCGCGGTCGTACTGCCGGTCGTGCATGTAGATGTAAGCGAGCCCCACCTTCGGCTCGACAAAGTCCGGCTTGATGGCGAGCGCCTTCTGCCAGTCGCGCACGGCGGACGGTCGGTCGCCCAGCTGAAATTCCGCACCGCCCAGGTTCTGCCAGGCGACGGCGAAGAACGGATCAATCGAGGTGACCATCCGGTACTGGCGCCTGGCGACCGCGTAGCGCCCGTGCGAAAACTCCTTGTTGGCCGCGTTGTAGAGGTAGTTGACCGTGGCCCGCCTGGCCAGATACGAGATCAAGCCGAGCGCGATCGCCACCGAAAGAAGCGCTCTCGCCCAGCGGGTGAAGCCGTAGGCCCGCTTGACCGCCGGCAGATCGGCCGGGCAAGCGAAGAGCACGGCGTCGGCCCGGCCATCAATTCCCGAGGCTGCGCGCGACACCACGCGCGCCAGGTTCTCGAACTGCCCCCGCTCGAAGAGGATGGAAGGGATGCTCTGCGGGGCAAGACGCCCCCCCTCCCGCCGCCTGACATACAGGGTAAGCCGCCCGGCTGGCGGCTTGATCGCAAAGAGGCGCGAGAAAAGAAGCTCCGGCTCCACGGACACCGCGGCCACACTTGCCCAGGGGATCCGCCGGCCGAACCGCCAGAGCTTGATGCCCTCCCGGCTGGTGCTCACCCCCTGCGAGAACCAGAGCAAAAGGTGCATGACGCAGAAGTAGCCGGCAAACCAGAGCACGAGCGCCGACAGCCAGACGGACACGACGCGCAGGGCCCAGGACAGCGGGCTGGCCGCCCCGGGCAGGAGGGCGACGGCATCCGGTATGGCCAGGAGGGTGGCGATGACCACGGCGGTGGCCTGGGCCAGCCTGGCCACCGCGCCCGGGTGGTAGCCGGTCAGCATCTCCTTGCCTGTTTCCCGCCAGTCTCCAGAATCGTTGCCAGCCACCGGCGTTCCTGTTGATAACCGGGCCAGGTGATGTCTGGATAACAAAAATCCAGCGATTGATAACCTACCCCTTTCCAGTACATTAAACACCTGGTAGATTAGGTAGACATTAAGCCTTTCATTAAACGTGACGCCAAGGGCGATGTCCACCGGACAGAGGCTGGAGATCGAGTGGTAAGGGTCGAGCTGAGCTTTCCGTGTAACGAAATGGAAAATCTCTCGCCCGAAGATTAAAAGGCGGCAAATTGAATAGGGTTTAATATTACAAGCCGGCCGTTGGATGCGAGGTAAGTTGCTTGAAGATTCTGATCATTGAGGACGACGTTAACATTGCGCGTCTTATCGAATTGGAATTGGGTTACGAGGGCTATCAGGTCAGCGTAGCCCACGAGGGGAATCAGGGGATTGATCTTTTCAAGAAGGACCAGCCGGACCTGGTCCTTCTTGACGTCATGCTGCCCGGACTCGATGGTGTTGAGGTCTGCAAGCGGCTGCGCTCCATCTCCAAGGTGCCGGTGATCATGCTTACCGCCAAGGATGGCGTGCAGGACCGCGTCTCCGGACTGGACAGCGGCGCCGACGATTACCTGACCAAGCCGTTCGCCACCGAGGAGCTTCTGGCCCGCATCCGTGCCGTCATGCGCCGCAAGCCGCAAGAGGGGATCCTCACCTACGCGGATCTCTGGATGGACCAGCTCAACCGGGTGGTCAAGAGGGGTGAAAGGCAGCTCGACCTGCGGGCAAAGGAGTTCGACCTCCTGCGCCTGTTCATGCAATACCCCGAGCAGGTGCTGTCCCGGGAGTTCATTTTCGACAAGGTCTGGGGTTACGACTTCATCGGCGAGTCGAACGTGATCGAGGTCTACATCCGCTACCTGCGCTCCAAGCTGGAGGACGCCAACAGCAAGCGCCTGATTCAGACGGTCAGGGGCGAAGGCTACGTCCTGCGCGAAGAGGAGCCCAGCCGCTAATCAGAGGCCCTGGCGGAAGGTCTGCCCGTAACCCGGCTCCAGGATGAGGTTTACCCGGGACTGCGCCTCGGGTGACATGCACTGCAGCGTCTTCAAGGCCCGGCAGCGCACGTAAGGGTTTTCGTCCTCGCTCAGCCTGAGCAGGATCTCCTCCGGCATGTGCGGGTTCTCGGCGACGCCGAAGCGGACGTCCAGGTCCTGGTCGCCGGCCAGCCCTGACAGCACCTCCGGCGGCGTATTGCCGTTTTCGGCCACCGCCAGGCGCACCTCGGCGTGCGCGTCGCCGGCAAGCGCGACGAGCACCTCGGTCGGTGTCTTGGGGTTCTCGGCTACCCGCCGCCGTATGGTCGGCAGCGGGTCGCTGGCCAGCCTGGCCAGAACCTGTTTGGGCGTGTTGGGGTTTCCCGCCACCACCCGCCTTATGTGGTAGATGTCGAACTCCTGGCTGACGCTGGATGGGCTCGATGCCTGAGCGCTGGATTCCTGGTTCGAGCAGATGCCGTCGGGCGAAATTGGGACGGAGTTTCCATCTCTGTCAGGCATCGAGGGCCCTCCTGTTGAACGGTAAAAATGGAGCGGAAGCCGCATGCCACCTTACTCCTTTGTACCCGAGATCGGCGGATCTCAAACGCTGTCGCCAGGCTTGCCGACAGAACCGTCACCGGCCGGCGGCTCCGGACCCAGCGGTCGGGCTGCCCGGCAGTTGTGCGCGAAAGCCCGCCTGCCGTGCGCCTCTTGAGTGAGAGGACTTTCATTAGTCGGCGAAGCTGCCGCTGCTGTCCGGTGATTCATATATCGGCCGCCGGACAGGCCGACCCAATGCCGGGGTCGCCCGGGTATCCATGGGATTTCTCCCAGTTAAGGCAACGGAAAGCCAAGAGGATTCCCGGAAACCCCCGATTTTCCCCTTGCCAGAGGCCCACTGTAAAGTTATGATAAGCGAACTGATTTTTCGCTTCGAGGTCGCCGCCGATGACAACGCTCAAGGACATGACTAGAAGCCGGGAAGCCCGAGACTATTTTCTGGATATCCTTTCAGAGGTTGGTGGCGATACCTGGGTGGTGAGCCTGCCGCCCAGGCTCAAGGCTTATGAGGGGGAGCTGCAGGCGCTGCTGGGCAAGGTCTTTGCCGGCAGGCGTCGCCGGCCGGAGAACTTTCCCCTTGCCCAGCAGCTGTCGCTCAACTGGTGCATCTCCAAGTGCCGCCAGGAAGGGATCTCAATCGAGGACAGCTGGAGCTAGTGGTCGCCGGCATTAGAACCCGTTCGCTCGCAGGGGCGCGTGCAACGCGCCCCTGCCGGTACAATCCGCCCCTACGGGGCCTGGTCATTCGTCTGCTTCGTCGGGCTCGACCAGCGGGGTGACGGAGACGACCTCATCGTTCTCTTCCAGCTGCTGCAGGCGGACGCCGGTGGCCATGCGCCCCTGGACGCTTATCTCATCGACCTTCTGCCGGAGCACGATGCCGTTGGCGGTGGCGATGATCACCTCTTCGCCCGGCTGCACCACGCGCAGCCCGGCCAGGCGCGACTGGGCGTTCTTGAACTTGGTGCCGATGAGACCGATGCCGCCGCGTCCCTGCTGCCTGAACTCCTCGAGCTTCACCCGCTTGCCGTAGCCGTCGTTGGTGACCACCAGGATATAGGCTGCGGAGGCGGCGTCCAGGATGTCGAAGCCGACTATCCTGTCGCCCTCGCGCAGCGTGATCGCCCTCACACCGCGGGCGGAGCGTCCCATCGGGCGCAGCTCCTCCTCGCTGTAGCGGATGCACATGCCGTCGCCGGTGCCGATGATAACGTCTGACTTGCCGCTCGATCGGCGCACCCAGCCCAGCTCGTCGCCTTCGTTCAAGGTGATGGCGATGATGCCGCTGCGGCGGATGTTGGAGAACTCGCTCATCTGCACTTTCTTGACGTAGGCCTGGCGCGTGAGCATGACAAGATACTCGTTGTCCACGAACTCGGAGACCGGGATAACCGTGGTCACGCTGTCGTCCTGGGCAATTGGCAGCAGGTTGACGATCGCCAGCCCGCGGGCCTGGCGCCCGCCCTCGGGCAGATCCATCACCTCCAGGCAGTAAACCTGTCCCCTGCTGGTGAAGACGAGAAGCTTGTCGTGCATGTTGGCGACAAAGAAGTGCGCCAGGTCGTCCTCCTCACGCGTCTTGAGCCCGGTGACGCCTCGCCCGCTGCGCCGCTGCCGTTTGAAGGTGTCCAGCGGCAGGCGCTTGATGTAATCCTGCTTGGTGATGAACACCGCCATCGGCTCGTTGGGGACGAGATCCTTGGCGGAAAGCTCGGTGTCGGCCGAGCCTTCAATTTTGGTCCGGCGCGGGTCGCCGTACTTGTCGCGGATCTCGCTGAGCTCCTTTTTGATGAGCTCGTCGACCAGCTTCCGGTCTGCCAGGATCCTCTTGTATTCGGCGATCTTCTCGTTGAGCTCGGCGTATTCCTTTTCGATCTTGCCCCGTTCCAATCCTGTCAGCCTGCGGAGCTGCATCTCCAGGATGGCGTTGGCTTGAGGCTCGCTCAGCGTGAAGCGGTCGATAAGACCCTGCCTCGCTTCTTCCGTGGTCTCGGCGGCCCGGATGAGCTTGATGATCGCATCCAGGTTCTTGAGCGCCTTCAGGTAGCCCTCGAGGATGTGGGCCCTGTCCTCGGCCTTTTTAAGCAGGTAACGGGTGCGGCGTTCCACCACGTCGCGGCGGTGGTCGATAAACTCCTGAAGGAGATCCTCGAGCTTGAGCGTCGCCGGGCGGTTCCTGACCAGGGCCAGGGTGTTGACCGGGAAGGATTGCTGGAGCTGCGTGTGCTTGTAGAGGTTGTTGAGGACGACCTCAGGGTGGGCGTCGCGCTTGAGCTCGATTACCACCCGTATGCCGTTGCGATCGGTCTCGTCGTTGACGTCGCTTATCCCGCTTATCTTCTCCTCGCGCACCAGCTCGGCGACGCGCTTGGTGAAAGCCTCCGGACCGACCATGTAGGGCAGGGAGGTGACGATGATGCCCATGCGGGCCTGCCGCCCCTGACCGCCGGGGATCTGCTCGATGACCGCCAGGCCACGGCAGGGGATCGAGCCGCGGCCGGTCGTGTAAGCCTCCTCGATCCCTTCGGTGCCCATGATCACGCCGCCCATCGGGAAGTCGGGACCCTTGATGTACTGCATGAGGCCTTTTGAGTCGAGATCGGGGTTGTCGATCTTGGCGATCGTGCCGTTTATCACCTCGGCGAGGTTGTGGGGCGGTATGTTGGTGGCCATGCCGACGGCGATGCCGGACGATCCGTTCAAAAGCAGCATCGGGACACGGGAGGGAAGAACCACCGGCTCCCGCCGGCTGTCGTCGAAGTTGGGGCGGGTGTCGACCGTCTCGAACTCGATATCCGCCAGCATCTCCATGGCCATCGGCGCCAGCTTGGCTTCCGTGTAGCGCATGGCGGCCGGCGGGTTGTCCAGGTCGCCAAAGTTGCCGTGACCGTCGACGAGCACGTAGCGGCTGGCCGAAGGCTGGGCCAGGCGAACCAGGGCCTCGTAGATTGCCGAGTCGCCGTGCGGGTGGTAGTTGCCCATCACGTCGCCGACCGTCTTGGCCGCCTTGCGGAAACGCTCGTTGGGCGCCAGACCCAGCTCGTACATGCCGAAGATGATCCGCCGGTGCACCGGCTTGAGGCCGTCCCTGACATCCGGAATGGCACGACTGACGATGACGGACATGGCATAGTCGATGAACGACCTGCGCATCTCGTCGCGCAGCTCGACGCTGACAATCCGTTCGCCCGGCAACTGCTGACTCAAGGCTCTCTGTCTCCCTTAATTACGTGAGCGGCGCCGCGGATTGCGGCTGGATGCCTAAGTATATCAGAGCCAGCATCATCGTTGTCCGGCTCGGCCCGCGTGGCCGCTTGGTTTCGGGCATACAACGTTACATGCGGCTAATGCCGGCAAAGATTTATGTCCAGGATCGGCCGCCAGCGCATAGATGCATGCGGGCTGGACAGCACTACCAGGACTTCGCGCAGGCGAAGGCCGGAAACAGGAGGTCTGTCCACATGGAGCCAGGAGCCGTTCACATAACCCGCCAGACCGTGCTATGCGCGGCGCGGCAGCCTGACGGGCCGCAGCCCGCGGGCACAAGAGCCCACCTCTTCCTCCACTTCTTCGGGCGCCGGGACCGCCTTGCCCTCGAAGATGCCGAACGCCTGCTCGCGCGCCTCAAGGAAAAGCAGAAGACGGCGCCCGCGGCGTGCGACCGGGAGCTGGTGCCGCTCGGCAACCAGGGACGGGACACCGGCTGCCACCGGTTGAACGCTTACTTCAAGCTTTACTGCGCGAGGCTGGACAAGGCCGGGCTGGCGCCGGCTGCCGCACAGGCGCCGCGTGCAGCGCAAAGGGCCAGGCCGGTTGCCGGGGCTGTCCGTGCCGTAATCCACGCCGGGCGGAGAGCCGCGGCCTTGCTGCGGGGTTCTTTCGCCGGTCTTTTCCTTTACGCGATCGGCAGGTTTGTTCAGGCGGGCGGCAAGCGCCGCCTGACAGGCCGGGCGTGACCTGTCGCGCCAGACCGGCTTCGTTCCCTTATAATATTGCCTTTGAGCTACAGGGAGCGGGGCCGATGGGGGTTCTGGTGACGGGCGGAGAGACGGAGACGACAAGACTGCGAGCCGAGCGGCTGCGCAAGCTCAAGGAGCTGAAAGAGGCGGGGGTCAATCCTTATCCTTACAGCTTCGAGCGCAGCCACACCGCCGCCGAGCTCAAGGAGCGGTACGAGGAGCTGCCGCCCGGCAGCGAGACCGGGGATGCCGTTCGGGTCTGCGGGCGGATCATGAACGAGCGCAACACCTGGATGTTCGTCGACGTCTATGACGAGTCGGGCAAGATCCAGCTTTTCTGCCACAAGGAGAGCCTGGCGGCGGACAAGCTCCAGCGGCTCCGGCTGCTCGACAAGGGTGACTTTATCGGGGCGACCGGGACGATCCGCCGCACCAGGGCCGGCGAGCTTTCCGTGCGTGTCACCGATTACGAGGTTCTCTGCAAATCGCTGCAGCCGCTGCCGGACAGCTGGGAAGGCTTCACCGATGTCGAGGCCCGCTACCGGCACCGCTATGTGGACCTGATCATGAACCCGCAGGTGCGAGAGACGCTGAGAAAGCGCAGCGCCCTGGTGCGCAGCATGCGCGATTTTCTGGATGGCAGGGGCTACCTGGAGATCGAGACCCCTGTCCTGCAGACCGAAGCTGGCGGCGCCGATGCCAGACCGTTCGTCACGCACCACAACGCCCTGGATATCGATCTGTACATGCGGATCGCCACCGAGCTGCACCTGAAGCGGCTGATCATCGGCGGTTTCGAGCGGGTGTACGAGATCGGGCGCATCTTCCGCAACGAGGGGATAAGCACGAGACACAACCCGGAATTCACGATGCTGGAGATGTACCAGGCTTACGGGGACTACCACCAGCTCATGGATCTGACCGAGGAGATGCTGCTGGAGATCGCCTTGAAGGTGACCGGCTCGTCGCAGGTGAAGTATCAGGACGTGGTTCTGAACTTCGATCGCCCGTGGCGCCGCGTCACCATGCGCGAGGCGATCATGGAAGCAACCGGGCTGGATGTCGAGGCGGTCCCTGATTTCGAGCAGGCGACAAAGGAAGCCGCCAGGCTGGGCGTGGAGCTTGGCGACGAGGACACGCGGGGGGCCGTGATCAACACGATCTTCGAGGAGAAGGTCGAGCACTCCCTCATTCAGCCGACCTTCATCACCGAATACCCGGTGGAGATCTGCCCGCTCACCAAGGCGCATCGCAGCAAACCCGGGGTGGTGGAGCGTTTCGAGCTTTTCATTTACGGGCGCGAGCTGGGCAACGGCTACAGCGAGCTGAGCGACCCGATCGATCAGCGAGCCCGGCTGGAGGAGCAGGCGCGCAAGAAGGCGGCCGGCAACCAGGAAGCGCACCCGCTCGACCTGGACTTCATCCTGGCCATGGAATACGGGATGCCGCCGACCATGGGGGTGGGAGTCGGCGTCGATCGCCTGGCCATGTACCTTACTGATTCGCCCTCGATAAGGGACGTGATCGCCTTCCCGACCATGAAACCGCTGCCCCGGTGAGGCTGCCGGCACCACCTTGGGTCCCATGAACACCTTCTTTCACTTCTATATCTGGCGCAGCCGGCTCATCATCCCCACCTCGGCCAGGACGGGGGAAGGTTTCTACCTGGACGTGGAGCCGGTGGTGATTGTCTCCCTCGATGACGTCCAGGCCATGAAAGATGCCTTGCTTGAGGCTGTCTCGCAGGACAATCCGCTGGTCGTCACGCCGGATCCGGCGGCGCTGCCCGGCTCCGTGGTTCTGGAGAAGCTCGACCTGCGGAGGTGGGCCGACTTCGAGCGCGAGGCCACCCTCTACACGATCCACCGGGCGGAAAATTCCATAAACGTGCACGTGACCGGCAGGGGCAAGGACGGCATGTGGCGGCAGGCGGCCGAGAACATGATGACCTTTCCCCCGGACACCCCGCTTGCCGGGTTGGTCGCGGTCGTGGCCGGCGACGTCCTGGCCCGCCGGGAGGCGCTGGCTCGCCAGCAGCAGGTGCCCTTGCTGGGCCCGCCCCGGAAGAAGGATTGAAGGCGCCGCCCACCGGTCAGAAGGGCCCGCCGAGCTCCTGCGGGGACGGCGTGCCGAGGAACTGCTGCGGGAAAAGGCGCTCGCCGGCAATCAGGCTTCGGGAGCTTTCGTCGCGCAACAAACGGGTGACCACCTCCTCGACGCCAAAAAGCTCCCAGTCCATATCGCGCAGTTCGCTCACCAGGTCGTAGAGGGCATCGAGCACCAGCGGCAGCCCGGCCGGGTACCGGGCGCCGTCAATCACCAGGCTGACGTGATAAAGCAGTTGCGGGTGCTCCCGTGATCCGCCGTCGGCGAGGATGCCATCGTATTTGATACCATGCCTGGCCAGCAGCCTGCGCCAGGAATCGAGGTGATCCATAAGGGCCTGCCTCTCCGCGTCGGTGAAAGGCTTGCCGCGGTAAGCCTGGGCGGTGACCAGAACCGGTGCCCGCCTGAGAAAGTCGAGCGCCCCCGGCGGCACCCCTGCCGCGGCGTCCGCCCCGCTTGCCTCCGTGTCCGCCATCGCTGCGCCCTGCCCCTGCTCCGAGCTTAAGCCTGCCGCCGGATCATGCCGCTATTATCGCTCGGCCGGCGGCATGCGCGGCATCCCCTCATCGGGCTCGAAAGAAGATTGCTCGGCCAGCTCGCCGAAAATCTCGCGCACCTCCAGGGCCAGCTTCTGGTAAAGCTTGGGCCCCGCCCAGTTCTGGCGCTGCTGCCAGAGGGAGCGGAGATGGGGCAGCACCTTTTCCAGCTCCTCCTGCCTTATCGTGGACAGCGTTTTCCTGTTGACCACCTTGAGCAGCGACTGCGGCGCCGCCTGCTCGTCGGGATCCCACCAGTCGTCGGGCACCTGCAAGACCACGAAGTCGCAATCGGGGCGCTTCACGATCCAGCGCACGGAGTATGTGGCCAGTTGAACGCCGTCGGCGCCCTGCAGCCTCAGATAGCAAAGCTCGTCCTCCATCCACTTCTCGGCGATGGCCAGCCGCTCGCCCGGACCCACCTGGCCGGCCGGCGCCGGCAGCGTGCAGGCCGGCACCGGCAGATCCGCTTCCTGGGCTCCCTGATCTGGCATCAGCGCTCCTCCCTTACTTGTCCTGGCCGGCGTCGACCTCTTCGCCGGCGGCAGCCTGGTCGCCGGCCTGCGCGAGCATGTCGGCGAGACGGTCGATCACCGCCTCCATCTCGCCGACATCCCCGGCCGCCGTACTGTCCGCCCCGGTTTTCGGGGGGGCCGCCGCCGCCGGCGGCGGCAACGGGTCCCCGGGCGCCTGATCGCCGGCAGCGAAGGCCTGGGACAGAGCCTCGGCCGTGTCGGCCAGCGTCCAGTAGCTGTCCCTGTCCTTCTTGTTGCCTTCCAGCCAGTTGTCGAGCCAGGTGTCGGGCAGGACATCGACCCCCTCTTCGGGCGTGCCCGCGTCGCGGCGCGCGAAGCCGAGCGTCCGCAGCACCAGCTCCTGAAAGTCCTCGGAGGCCGTGTCCTTGGCCCTGGTCGGGTTGACAAAGCTCAAAAGCGGGCTTAAGAAGCGGTTGGCGCCGCGCTCGCGCGCCTCGTCCACCAGCCTGGCAAAGCGCTCTTTCGCCCGCCGGCGCGCACCGAGATCGCGGGCCAGCGCCTCCAGGGCCAGCGGGTGCTTGCCGGCGACCAGCGTGTAAAGCAGGATGCCCATGGCCAGCTGATCATGCCTGGGATCGAGAAACGGATAAAACTCCGGCACGGTTATGCAGCGGAGGAGACGCTTCTCCGGACGCCCGGTCATCGCCGTCGCCGGCTGCGTTATGTCCATGAGCAGGATCCGGCCGCCGCCGACCAGGATCGTGGACGGCTGCAGGTTGCCGTGATAGAGTCCCCGCTTCGACAGCCTGTCGACGGCTTGCAGGAGCTTGATCAGCACCTGGATTGTGAACCCGGTTCCGGAGGCGAAGATGGCGTCCAGGGTGACGCCGTCGAAGAAGCTGTAGCAGGTGAAGGAGAGGCCTTCAAATTCGCCGGTGACGGCAGGCCTGGGCAGCGACAGCTCGTCGTCCTGGAGATTGGTGAGCAAGGCCGTCTCCCGGGCCAGGATATCGGCGGGGGACGGCTTCCACGGTACGGCCAGTCCGGGACGGAACTCGAAGCCGACCGACTGGATCGCCTCCGGCAGCTCGACCCAGTCGCGCCCGGCGATCTTGGTCAGGTAACGCTCTCCGGTGTCGACGTGGATGGATTGGAACAGGTGCGCCAACGGCGTCTGACTGACAAGCTTCGTCAGCATGAAGTGATCGATGATCGTTCCTTCGGCAAGCATGGATATCAAGAGCGGCGGCGGCAAGCCCGATCATCGCACAATTGAAGGGGAGGTGGGGCTACTCCTCGGAGACCTCTTCGGCCTCCTTGACCATGTCTTCGACGTGAGCGATCACCCGCTGGAATTCCTCTTCCGATTCGATCGTCTGGAAAATGGACTGGTCGCCGCGCTCCTGCAGGCGCATGACGACGATCGAGCCCTGCTGGTCGTCCTCGCCGCCCTCCGTTACCTCGCCGAGGTTCAGGAGCAGAGCGTACTCCTTCTCCTCGAACTGGAAAATATCAAGGATCTGGCACGAATAGGAGTGCCCGTCGTCGCCTTCCAGGGTAATTACGGCGGCCTGCTCGTCGTGCTCCGGTTGCGTGCTCATTCAATTGTTCCTCAATTGGGTCGTGCTCCGGCCAGGTCAGCAAGCTTCCTCAACTGTTCTTCCGTGCCGAGTGCGATCAGCACGTCGCCTTCCTGGAAAACCATCTCCGTCGATGGGTTCGTAATAAGCTTACCATCCTGGGTCAGGGCCAGAACCATGGCGCCAGACAACTTTCTGATCGCCGCGTCGCCCAGATTGCTGCCGGCCAGCGCGGAGCCGCCCGCGATGCCGATCTGCTCCATGCGCAGATCGTAGCCCGGCGTGTGCATGACCACGTCCAGGAACTCGGTCACCAGCGGGTGGGTGACCGCCGTGGCCATTCTTCGCCCGCAGATGACAAACGGCGAGATCACCATGTGCGCCCCGGCCAGGCGCATCTTGGCCTCGGCGCCCGGGTTGGCCGAGCGGCAGACGATGGTTATCTTCTCGTTCATGGCCCTGGCCGACAAGGCGATGAAGGTGTTGGCGGTGTCATCGGGCAGGGCGCAGATGATCCCGGATGCCTTCTCGATGCCCGCCGCCTTGAGCAGCTCGTCGGCGGAGGCGTCGCCTTCCAGAACCAGGAAACCGGCTTGCTCGGCTTTCTTCACCTGCGCGGGATCCTCGTCGATCACCACAAAGGAGACGTGGGTCGAGTGGAAGTGCTTGCAGACCTCCGCTCCCGTGCGGCCGAAGCCGCAGACGATCTGATGCTCTGACAACTGAGAAATATGTTTTTTCATCTGCCTTAGTCCGAATATGGCGGTGGGGTTTGCCTCCAGGAAGATCTCCACGATGTCGCTCACGATGTAAAGAAAGAGCCCGACCCCGCACAGGATGAATACTATCGTGTAGATGCGCCCGGCGACCGAAAGCGCGTGCACCTCCCCGTAGCCTACGGTGGTGAGAGTGGTCACGGTCATGAAAAGCGAATCGAGCCAGTTCCAGTGTTGAAATACCATGTAGCCGACGGTGCCGCCGACCATAAGGGCCACTATCCTGAGCAGGTGGAGGAACAGGCGGCGATGGACGTCCGAAGTCAAGATGTTCTCTTTGCCGAGCGCTCGTAAAGTTCTGGCCATTTGATTAGCAAAACTATCATAAAGAGGCGGCCGGCACACACTTTCAAGCTGATAAGATCTTTCGCCTGGGTGCACAGCCAGGCGCCTGTGCCAGCGTCGTCCTTTATATTTTGTGGAGTCCAGATGAGCAGCATATCTTCAGAAAGCGCGGGTCGGGTCGTTCAGGTGATCGGACCGGTCGTCGATGTGGAGTTCCCGACGGGCCATCTGCCGGAGATTTATCACGCGCTCAAGGTGGTGGGCAAAAATCCAGCCGGGCAGGAGGTGAGCGTTACCTGCGAGGTTCAGCAGATGCTGGGCGACAACCGGGTGCGCAGCGTGGCCATGAGCTCGACGGACGGCATGACCCGGGGCATGAGCGCGCTCGACACCAGGCAGCCGATCACGGTGCCGGTGGGCGAGAAGACGCTGGGGCGCATCCTCAACGTTCTCGGCGAGACCGTCGACGAGGGCACGGAGATAGCCGATTGCCAGCGCTGGCCCATCCACCGCCCCTGCCCGGAGCTGACGCAGCTGCAGACGGAGACGGTGCTCTTCGAGACCGGCATCAAGGTCGTCGACCTGCTCGAGCCCTACATCAAAGGGGGCAAGGTCGGGCTCTTCGGCGGCGCCGGCGTGGGCAAGACCGTGATCATCCAGGAGCTCATCCACAACATCGCCGTTCACCACGGCGGTTACTCGGTTTTCGGGGGCGTCGGCGAGCGCACGCGCGAGGGCAACGACCTCTGGCACGAGTTCAAGGAGTCAGGGGTTATCGACAAGGTCGCCCTCGTCTACGGGCAGATGAACGAGCCGCCCGGCGCTCGCATGCGGGTCGGCCTGTCGGCGCTTACCGTCGCCGAGTATTTTCGCGACGTGAACAAGCAGGACGTTTTGCTCTTCATCGACAACATCTTCCGCTTCGTGCAGGCGGGCTCCGAGGTCTCGGCCCTGCTCGGGCGGATGCCCTCGGCCGTGGGCTACCAGCCGACGCTGGCCAATGAGATGGGGGAGCTGCAGGAGCGGATCACCTCCACCAAGCAGGGCTCGATCACCTCCGTGCAGGCGGTGTACGTCCCGGCCGACGATCTGACCGATCCGGCGCCTGCCACCACCTTCGGGCACCTGGACGCGACCACCGTCTTGAGCCGCCAGATCGCCGAGCTGGGCATCTACCCGGCCGTCGACCCGCTGGGCTCCACCAGCACCGCCTTGAAGCCGGAGGTGGTCGGTCAGGAGCACTACGACGTGGCCCGCACCGTGCAGCAGACGCTGCAGCGCTACAAGGATCTCCAGGACATCATCGCCATTCTGGGCATGGACGAGCTTTCCGCCGAGGACAAGATCACGGTGGCCAGGGCGCGCAAGATCCAGCGCTTCTTGAGCCAGCCCTTCTTCGTCGCCGAGCAGTTCACCGGGCGTCCGGGCAAATACGTGCCGCTGTCCGAGACGATCGAGGGCTTCAAGCAGATCCTGGACGGGCAGCTCGACGATCTGCCGGAGCAGGCTTTCTACATGGTGGGCAATATCGAGGAGGCCAAGGAGCAAGCGAAAGCCCTGGCCAGCGCCTGATGGGAAAGAAACGTCAGCTCGAAGAGCAGGCAGCCGGCCAGGCGGGCAAGGAGCGGGAGAAGCCGGGCGCGCGCCGCGTCTACCTTTTCGGCCGCCTGGAAAATGAGGTGACGCTGCCGATCATTCGCAAGCTCTTGCGGCTCAACGACGCCGACCCGCAGGCGCCGATCGACCTTTACATCAACTCCTCCGGCGGCAACGGCTACAACGCCGACGCAATCATCGCCACCATGCACTCGATCGAGGCCAGGGTGAACACGATCTGCCTGGGCCACGCCCTTTCCGGCGCCTGCGAGATCCTGGCCTCCGGCACCGGCGAGCGCTCAGCTTATGAGTTCGCCACCTTGATGTTCCACCAGACGCTCTGGGAAGCGGACGGCGACATCACCAACCTGGAGATCCAGGCGGCGCAGGGGCAGCGCTTCCGCAACGCGCAGATAGAGATGCTCGCCCGCTGCACCGGGCAGGGGCAGGATCGCATCCGCAAGGACATCGAGCGCGACCACTACATGTCCGCCGAAGACGCGCTGGCCTACGGGATCGTCGATAAGGTGATCTATCACACAAAGAACAGGTCCGGTGCCGCCGGCGGTGGCGGCCCCGCCGGCGGAAAGGTTCGATCGGGCAGGGCGGCAGCGGGCCGTGGCGGCAGCAAGACGTCCGGGCAGGCGGCGACACGCAGGGCAAGCTCCAGGAGGCGAAGCGATGGCCGGTAGGCTTACTCTCAAGGTTTTCACGCCCGAGCGCATCGTGCTCGATCAGGAGGTCGATCAGGTCGTCGCGCGGGCGGTCGACGGCGAGCTGGCGATTCTGCCCGGGCACGAGCCGCTTTTGACGGCCCTGGCGATCGACATATTGCGGTACAAGGTCGGACGCGACGAGATGACGGCTGCCGTCATGGGCGGTGTCATGGAGGTCAACAACAACGAGGTCACGGTCCTGAGTGACCTGGCCGAGCTGGACACGGAGGTCGACGAGGCCAGGGCGCATCAGGACAAGGAGAAGGCCGAGGCCGAGAAGATCCAGAAGGCCGACAAGCTCGATGTCTACCTGACCGAGATGGCCATATCCAAGAGCATAGCCAGGCTGAAGGCCGTGGAGTGGAGCAAGCGCCGGCGCTCCCGACAGAGGGCCGATTAGCGGGCGGGCGTGCTGGCGCCCGGCTGCCTAGCTGCCCCCGTGCTTTCCAGCAAGAGCACGGATTTGACGTGGGTCTCCGGGTTCTTGCCGCAGACCACCCGGCCGGGCGGCGGACCGGCCGGCGAAGAGCGGGCGGTCCGGGAGCTGCGCACGAACATGGTCGTGGAGGAGCCGCCGTCTAAATTGAGAGCCTCCGAGCAACCGAGAGAGCGCATCAAGTCGGCGAGCTCGGCGAGGGTAAGCCCCTGGGACTCTGGATCTTGCTTTGCCCCGGCGGCGCACAGGAGCATGGCGTAGGCGCCGTCGGGAGTGATACCGAATGCGGTGCGAGCCGCCCGCCGGCCGGCGCCCACCCCGTCGGTTACCGTGCCGTCCGGCTCGCGGCGCACAAAGGCTTCCTCGCAACTGGTGAGCGAGGGCAGGAGCCGGGGGCCGCCCTGAATCGAGTGCACGAGCCTGAGCCCCGCCGGCACCGGCGCCGAGTGCGGCGCAATGGACAGGGAGATGGTGCCCTCTTTGTCGGCAAGCATCCTCAGCTCGGTGCGGTCCAGGATATCCTTTATGTAGGGTCTCAATTTAGGGTTGTCGACGAGCGCCTTGTTGGTGCTGGGATCGGCCGCCGTTTTCCCGTCGATCACGACGTAGCTTGTGCTCTGCCCGTCGCTCAGGTTGAAGTAGCCGCCGTTTGTGGCAGCGCTGGCCCGGGCATTTTCCGCCGAGACGGACACGGGGGCGCCCGCGGCATTGACGGACGGGCGCAGGCGCCACAGCTTGCATTGCAGGTCGACCACGATCAGATGCACCGTGGTGCCGCCGGCGTCGAACGAGTAGTAGATTGCCCCGCCGCCCGGCCAGACATACTCCGGTGAAGGAAGCTCGTGCCACACCGGCACGGCCATCCTCTGCTCGAGGGCTTGCCCGGGCGGCGTAAGGAGAAGCTGGAGGGCAAAGGCGACGAGCAGGAAGGGCGACACCGCCGGGCTCCGGGGCCAGGCGGTGTCACGCGTCGCTGTGGCGGTGAGGCGGCCAGCCAAGCTAATCGGCCAGGTTAACCCAGACGCTCTTGATCTGAGTATAGAGCTCGATCGAGTGCTTACCGAGCTCACGCCCGTAACCGCTCATCTTGTAGCCGCCGAAGGGAACGGCCGGATCAAAGGCGTTGAAGCAGTTGACCCAGATTGTTCCCGCCTTGATGTGGCTGGCCAGCTTGTGCGCCTTCTTGATGTCACGCGTCCAGACGGCGCCCGACAGCCCGTAGGTCACCTTGTTGGCCTGCTCGGCCACCTCTTCCATGGAGGCGAAGGGGATGACGGCCAGCACCGGTCCGAAGACCTCTTCCTGGGCGATCCTCATCTCGTTCTTGACGCCGGCGAAGATGGTCGGCTTGACGAAATATCCCTTGGCCAGGTCGCCTTCCGGACGCTCGCCGCCGCAAACCAGCTTGGCGCCTTCGCCGGCGGCGATCTTGCAGTAGTTGAGGATCCGCTCCAGCTGCTCCTTCGACACCTGCGGCCCGATCTGGGTCTTCTCATCGAGACCCGGACCCTGGCGCAGGCTCCTGGCGCGCTCCTCGAGCTTGGTCAGGAACTGGTCGTGGATCGACTTCTCGAGGAAGAGGCGGGAGCCGGCGCAGCACACCTGACCCTGGTTGAAGAAGATGCCCATGATCGCCCCTTTGACGGCGGCGTCGATGTCCGCGTCGGCAAAGACGATATTGGGCGCCTTGCCGCCCAGCTCGAGCGAGACGCGCTTCAAGTTGCCGGCTGAGTACTCGATGATCTTGCGCCCGGTCTTGTCCTCACCGGTGAAGGCCACCTTGTCCACGTCCATGTGCTCGGCAAGCGCCTGCCCGGCCGCATCGGGACCGAAGCCGGTGACGATGTTGACCACGCCTTCCGGGAAGCCGGCTTCGCAGATTAGCTCGCCCAGGCGCAGGGCCGTGAGCGGGGTCTGCTCGGCGGGCTTCAAAACCAGCGTGTTGCCGCAGGCCAGCGCCGGACCAAGCTTCCAGGCAGCCATGAGCAGCGGGAAGTTCCAGGGGATGATCTGCCCTACGACGCCGACCGGCTCGCGCAGGGTGTAGTTGAAGAAGTTGCTGTTGACGTTTATCGTCTCCCCTTCCAGCTTGGTCACCCAGCCCGCGTAATAGCGGAAGGTTTCGATCGTCTGCGGCACGTCGACGTAGCGCGACTCTTTGATCGGCTTGCCGTTGTCCAGCGTCTCCAGCTGGGCGAACTCGTCGGCGTGCTTCTCGATCAGATCGGCCAGCTTGTAGATAAGGCGCGAGCGCTCGGCGGCGCCCATCTTGCGCCAGGGACCTTCCTCGAAAGCCTTGCGGGCCGCTTTGACGGCCATGTCTACGTCAGCCTTGCTTCCCTCGGCAACCCTGGCCAAAACCTGATCGTTGGCCGGGTTGCGCGTCTCGAACGTCTTGCCAGCCTCGGAGTCCACCCACTTGCCGCCGATAAGCAGCTTCTTCGGCTGCTTGGCAAGCCATTCTGAGCAAAGTAAGTCTTTTTCTAGGGTAACGGCCACCATTCGACCCTCCAGAAAGGTTCAATGTCAAGCTCTAATTCAGGCGGAGCGGCGCTCCGCTGTATTTAGCCCTAAGAGTATCATCCGCGCCCGCGGCCGGATACGCGGCAAACCTAACCATGACTTAATAATGCGTCGCGGCGGCTGAAAGGCGCGGCCGCGCGGCGCCACGGGCAGGCGGCGCGCTGAGTCCGGCTGGCTGCGCGCGGGCGGTAATTTATGCTACTTTGATCTCAGGGAGCGCCGCGGCTGGTGCTGGCAGTTGGCGACAGGTAGAAGGGGAGCGGCTCCGGTGTCCATCGAAGGTCAATTCTCACCGACCAGGCCAGGTGGCAGGCGCGGGCTGCTCAGCCTGGTTTGCGCCGCCGCGACCGCCCTGGCCGTCGTCCCCCCGGGACAGGCCAGGGGCGGCGCCGGGCACAAGATGGATCTCGGCGATCTGATGTTTTTCAACGGCAACACCGAGGGCGCGATGCGGGCCTACAAAAAGGCGATCGAGCTCGACCCGAAGTTCGTCGATCCGCACCTGCGCTTGCTGAACCTCTACGTTCAGAAGTCAGACTTCCCCTCGGCCATCGAGGAATGCAGAACGGTTCTCAAGATAAAGCCCAACCACAAGGACACGCTCATGGTCCTGGGCAACCTCCTGCGGGCGCAAAACGACCTCGATGGGGCGCAGAAGGCGCTCGAGCAGGCGATTGAAGCAGGCGCCAACCCGGCCATGGCCCATCACGCGCTCGGTCTCACGCTCCTGCAGAAGGGTGACTATGAGGGCGCGCACCAGCACGTGACGGAAGCGCTCAAGCACCAGAAGAAATTTCCCGAGGCGCACCTGACACTCGGCGTGGTCAAGTTCAAGAAGGGGGACAAGCAGGGCAGCCTTGACGAGTTCGACGAGGCGATCAGGTCGAAGGAGAAGAATCCCGAGGCCCACAACGCCAAAGGGGATATCCTGGCGGCTGACGCCAGGTGGAAGGAGGCGCTGGAAGAATACCGCCAGGCCGTGGGACAGGAGCCGCGGTTTGCTCAAGCCTGGTCCTCGATCGGCAACGCCCAGTTTCAGCTGGGCAACGTCGCGGCCGCCCGCGAGGCCTACGACAAGGCCAAGCAGTTGAACCCCAACGACAAGAACGCCCTCTACGGGCTGGCCCTCATGCTGGAGAAGACGGGCGACATCTCGGGGGCCCTTGCCGAGTTTCAAAACGCGGTGATGCTGGAGACCGATGAGCAGATGGCCTCGCAGATCCGCATGCACATGAACCAGCTCCGGGACGCCGGCGCCTTCGGCGGCGGGCTGGGCGGCATCGGTGCCGGCTCGTTGAGCACGGGCGCAGGCTTGATCCAGGGGGCCGCCAGCCAGAACCCGTTCGGCGTCTCCTTCGCCGACATGATCAAGCTGAAGCCGCCGCCCGACAGAAAGTAACCGGGCGGCTCGTGCTCGAGATGAAGCCGGTCTTCAGGCGAACTTGGGCTTGAACTCGGGCTTGATGTCCGGGTCCTGCGGCGGGTCCTTCGACTGGTCCACCTTCTCCTTGACGGAAAGGGTATAGCCGGCATCGGCCGTTGTCTCCGCCGGTGGTGGCGAACCGGCGCTGGAATCCTCCGGCGGCGCGCCCGACCCTTCGGCCAGCTTGCGGTCAACCTCGGCCATGATCGCCTCCACCTCTTTGACGTCCAGCGTCTCTTTCTCGAGCAGAACTTTGACGATCGCGTCCATGTGCGCCCGGTGCTTGCGCTGCAGGTTGCGCACGATCTCGTACTGCTCGTTGATGATGCGTTTCACTTCCTCGTCGATGAGCGTGGCCACGTGCTCGCCGTAGTCGCGCTCGTGGCCGAAATCGCGGCCGAGGAACACATGGTCGTAGCGCTTGCCGAAGGTCATCGGCCCCAGGCGATCGCTCATGCCGAACTCCGTCACCATGCGCCGGGCCAGCTTCGTGCACTTCTCCAGGTCGTCGTGGGCGCCGGTCGTGATCTCGCCGTAAACAATCTCTTCGGCTACCCGCCCGCCCAGGCTGACGCCTATCTGATCGAGAAGCTGGGATCGGGTCTGCGTGGTGATGTCCTCCTCCGGCAGGAACATGGTCAGCCCCAGGGCGAAGCCGCGGGGGATTATGCTCACCTTGTGGAGCGGGTGGGCGTTGGGAAGCAGCTTGCACATGAGCGCGTGCCCCACCTCGTGGTAGGCCGTCATCTCCTTCTCCTTGGCCGAGATGATGCGCGTTTTTTTCTCCGGACCGGCCACCACCTTGTCGATCGCCTGCTCGAGGTCCGGCATCTCGATCTCGCGCTTGTCGCGGCGGGCGGCAATCAAGGCCGCCTCGTTGATCAGGTTGGAAAGATCCGCTCCCGTGAAACCCGGCGTCCGGCGGGCGAGCACCTTGAGGTCGGCGTCCTTGGCCAGCGGCTTGCCCTTGGCGTGCACCGAGAGGATCTGCTCGCGGCCCAGCACGTCGGGGCGGTCGAGGACGACCTGGCGGTCGAACCTGCCCGGGCGCAAGAGGGCCGAGTCGAGAATGTCCGGGCGGTTGGTGGCGGCGACGACGATGATGCCGGTGGTGCCCTCGAAGCCGTCCATCTCCACCAGGAGCTGGTTGAGCGTCTGCTCCCGCTCGTCGTGACCTCCGCCCAGCCCCGCGCCGCGCTGCCTGCCCACCGCGTCTATCTCGTCGACGAAGACGATGCACGGCGCATGTTTCTTGGCCTGATCGAAAAGATCGCGCACCCTTGAGGCGCCGACACCGACGAACATCTCCACGAAGTCGGAGCCCGAGATGCTGAAAAACGGCACCCCGGCTTCTCCGGCAACCGCCTTGGCCAGGAGGGTCTTGCCGGTGCCCGGCGCGCCTACAAGCAGAACGCCCCGCGGAATGCGGGCTCCCAGCGCCTGGAATTTCTCCGGGTTCTTGAGGAAGTCCACGACCTCCTGCAGCTCCTGCTTGGCCTCGTCAATTCCGGCCACATCGGAAAAGCTCACCTTCACCTTGCTGTCGACCATGAGCTTGGCGCGGCTGCGCCCGAAGCTCATCGCCTGGTTGCCGCCGGACTGGGCGCTGCGGAACATGAACAGGAAGCCAACCAGAAGCAGGATCGGCAGGAAAAACGAGCTGACCATGCTGAACCAGAAGCTCGACTTGTCCGGCTCCCGCACATCGAGCGGCACATGCGCCTGGTTGAGCTGTTTGACCAGATCCTCTTTGGCCTCGGACGGAACAATTACCGACCGGTCGTGCTCGTAGCCGGTCTGCTTGACCTGGATGACGGACTCGCCGTTGGTGATCGTGACCTTCTGTATCTGCCCGTCACCTTTCTGGATCATCTGCTGCAACTTGGAGTAGCTGAGCGGCTCCTCCTTGTGGGTGAGGCTGGTCAAGGAGAAAACAAACACAATCAGGACCAGCAGTAGAAAGAAAACGGCGCCGGTCGTCCCGTACTTCCTCATCTTGAATAAAGCTCCATCAAGTCCGTCATCAGATTATATCATGCTAAAAGGGTGTCTGAAATCGCCGTCTGGCGAGGCTTTCGCGGGATCAGCACAGCTGAGCGTCGTCGCCGGCCAGCGCCAGCCAAGCCAGGCCGTGGGTCGGGCGTCCGGTCACCCGCAGCTTGTCGGACAGCGCCACGCCGGGCACCCAGAGGACCTCTTCCTGATCCGCCAGCACGACTGCCCGGGCAAATTCATCCTCGGAGCAGCCCTTCACCTTGTGATTATGCAGGAATTTTTTCAATTTCACCTGCCTGCCCGTGCCGAAGGGGCGGAAGCGGTCGCCCGGCCGTCTGTTCCGCACCACGAGCGGCAGGCTGGCCGCCGACAGGTCGACGACGGCCTCCAGCGAGCGCTGATCGGGGAAGGGCGGCGGCGCGCTGTTTTCCGCCGTTTCCCAGCGCTTTACCCTGAGCGCCCGACCGACGCCCAGGACAGGCGTCGTGCCCGGTATCCTCACCTGCACCTCCAGCGCCGGCGGCGAGTCCGGCGGCACGCTCTTGTCGATCCAGAGGATGCTGCCGCCTTCCACCCGCAGGTCCCAGACCCCGTTCAGGCTGAGCGCGCCGCCGCGAGGCTCATTACAGATATCAAGCAGGCGCTGGACCCGCTCGAAGGTGACCGCCACCGCCCGCGCCTCCAGAGAGCGGGCCAGCACCCGCCCTCTTATCGCCTCGGGCAGGGAGAGGAAGCGGCGGAGATCCCAGCGTTCGGCATCACAGCCCGGGCCGGAGGCAAGCTCGGCGAGCGCCGCCCCGGTCAGCCCGGCGAGCAGCGCCTCGTCGGCGGCGACGAGCTGCCGCAGCTGGTTCAAGCGCCCCTCGAAGCCTGGAAACCGCTCCCGGATCGACGGGATGAGCCGGGCGCGAATGTAGTTGCGAGCGTAGTCGGGGTTGTCGTTGCTGGAGTCGTGCACGGCCACCTGTTGCAGCTCTTCCAGGAAGGCGAGACATTCGGCCCGCGTGATCGCCAGCAGCGGGCGAATGAGCGCCGTGCCGTCGCTCAGGCGGCGGCACGGCGCCATGCCGACCAGACCGGTCGGGCCTGTGCCCCGCAGCAGGCGAAACAGGAGGGTCTCGGCCTGGTCGTCGAGCGTGTGCGCCGCCAGCACGAAGGCGGCGCCAAGCTCCCGGGCGGCCGCGGACAAAAGCGCGTAACGGCGGTCGCGGGCCTCCGCTTCCGAAAAAGCCGCTCCAGCCAGTCCCATCCCCATGTGCTGAACGACCAGCGGCACCGACCAGCGCGCGGCGAGATCCTGGCAGAACCGTTCGTCGCGGTCGGATTCTTCGCCGCGCAGGTGATGGTTGACGTGGCATGCGCAGATCTCGTACGACCGGGCGCCGTCGCCGCGGCGCAGGGCCAGCAGCGCGCCCAGAAGCGCGGTTGAATCCGGGCCGCCCGAGAATGCCACCATGAGCCGGACCACCGCCTTGCCGCCTGATGGCGCTTCCGCCCCGGTTGCGGGCGCTGCCGCCAGCGCGGCGGCCAGCCCGTCGGCCACCTGCTCGACGAAAGGCGAGCGGCCGCCGGCCGGCGGCGCCCCGGAGCCGGGCTGCCCGCCTGCGCGGCTCTTTGCGGCTCCACGCCTGGTGTCTCTGCTCATCGCCAAGTGTCGTAACGGGGGTTTTGTGCCAAACTGTGAATAGGATGGCTATGGGTATCCTACCAGGCTGTAACATAAACAAAGCCGGTGCTCTCGGGGGATTTCACGTTTTGACCGCCTACAACGCCTTTGGGCTTTTGTGCGCGCTTCTGCTCGCTTCCGGCAATCTGCCGGGGCTGGCCGGGGAGGCCAAGCTTAAGGGGGAGGTTGAGCAGGCGGATGTGCTGCCCTCGACGGCCACCACGCCCGGGCCGGTGGAGCCGATGCCGGTGCCGGTGTTGCGCTCGAAAGCGGGAGGGCAGAAAGCGGGCCGCTATCCAGACGAGCTGAAAGGACAGGACGACACCGATCGGCCGGGGACGCTGGGCGGGCGCGCGGAAGCTCTGGGTGGCGCGGAAAACGGCAAACCGGACTCGAAGACCGGCATGTTGCACGGAACGGCCACCAAGCAGGGGGCCAGCCTGGAAGGTGATGTGGAGGGGGTCTCGGATCCCGACGCCGCCGACCAGGAGCTGATGATCGAGTGGGACCGCTGGCGCAATCGCTTTCTGCACGCGATACAATCCGGCATGCAGGAGTCGCTCAACAATCCCGAGCAAGGCTTGCGCTGGGATCCGGCCCGCCAGGCGATGGTCAACCGCTTCCCGCTGGGGACGACGGCCTGGTTCAGCTGCCAAGTGACGCCGGACCGCCGGATAAGCCACATCAAGCTCCTCCACTCCTCCGGCTATCCTGCTTACGATCGTGCCGTCCTCGACGCCATAGACGCGCTGCAGGGAAGCAGCATCCTCCGTTATCCGACCGGTTCGCGCCGCCAGGTGGTGGTGCAGACGGCCGGCATCAAAACGGCCGAGCAGGCCGAATACCGCAACTTCCACTTCGGCGACGTGGAGCGGCAGCGGGTTCCTTATTAGCAGGCACGGCGCCTATTAGAGGCCGTCGGGTTCCAGCGGCACGGCGAGGCGCCTTGCTTTTCGTCTTTGCGGCGGCAAAAAATTTGGCACGGGGCAGAATCGAACTGCCGACAACGCGGTTATGAGTCGCGTGCTCTAACCATCTGAGCTACCGTGCCGCGCAACCGTGATTATCCTGTTGTTGCTCCGGCGGTGTCAAGTTTGGGGGAGCGAAGTTCTTTATTGCTATACTCTTGAGCGCCGGAGGGGCGCCGTGATAGCTGTCGAAGTCGCGTTCTGGATGTGCATCGCCGTGGTGGTCGGCATCATCACCATGGGCAGGCCGCTCGCCGAGGCCTACGCCGAGCGGGTGAAGGCTCAAAACAGGGGCATGTCCGGCGGCGAGGGCACCCGGCTCGACAAGCGGATCGAGGCGCTCGAGCAGGATCTGGCGGATCTGAGAAGGCAGGTGGTCTCAATTCAAGAGACGACCGATTTTACGGTCAAGCTGCTCGAAGGCGGCAAGGCCGGCACCTCCCAGACAGGGCAAAAGCAGGACAGCTAGTCACCGGGGAAATATGGACTTCATCTTTTTGCTCATCGCGTTGGCCGGGCTCTGCGCCTTCTCCGTCGCCAAGAACGCTGCTGCCCGGGGCGGCGGCTTGCTGGCGGCTACCGTCTTCGGATTGCTCTGGTTTTTCACCTCCTGCGCGATCATCGTTCCGCCCGGCTACGCCGGCGTCGTCTTCAACCGGCTTTCCGGGGTGGAGCGCAATGTGCTGCCGACCGGTTTTCACTTCATAGTGCCGGTGGTGCAGACGGTGGCCATGCACGACTGCCGCACCCAGAGCATGTCTTTCCAGGGCGAGGAGGCGATCAGCTCCGATCAACAGGTGGTGCACACGGACGTCACCGTCAACTTCCATCCCCGCGTCCCGGAGCTCTCCTTGCTCTATCAGGAGGTCGGCTTCGATTATCCGGAGAAGATCGTCACGCCGGTCGTGCGGGAGGCTTTGAAGGCCGAGGTGGCCAAGCACCCGGTCGATCAGCTGCTGGCCAACAGGGAGCAGGTGAGCGGGCAGATACGTGACTATGTTTCGCACAAACTTGGCGAGCGGCACATCGACATGGAGCTGATCACGCTCACCAACCTCAAGTTCTCGCACGAATACCAGTCGGCGGTCGAGCTCAAGCAGGTTGCCCTGCAGCAGGCGGAGGCGAAGCGGAACGAGCTGCTAAAGGCCAAGGTGGAAGCCGAGATCACAAAGACCATGGCCGATGCCGAGGCCTATAAGATCATGCAGACGAACAAGGCCCTGTCCGGCTCGCCGGAGTACGTGCGCCTGGAGGCGATCCGCAAGCTCAACCCGAACGCCGAGGTGATCTATGTTCCGCACGGCAGCTCGATTCTCCTGCCCGGGGTGACGCCGGGCGAGAAGCCCGCCGGCAGGTGAGGACGCCTTTTGCCCGCGCGGGGTCAGCGGCTCGTTTGTCAGGGCGAAACCGGCTGCCGGCAGCCTGCATACCAGTCCACGAATTGCCTGACCCCTTCGTCGAAGTCCGTTGAGGGCTCGTATCCCAGGAGCCGGCGAGCCTTCTCTATGCTGGCGTAGGTGTAAGGCATGTCGCCGATCTGGACAGGCTGGTGAACCAGGTTGGCTTTCTTGCCCAGCGCGGACTCCAGGCTGCGGATCATCTCCATGAGCACGACCGGTTTCGAGCGCCCGAGGTTGACGATCTCGAAGCCGGACAGGTCGCAGGTCATCGAGCGCTCGATACCGGATACGATATCACTGACGAAAGTGTAATCCCGCTTGCTCGTGCCGTCGCCGAAGATCTCCACCGGCAGCCCCTCGTCGATCCGGCGGCAGAACTTGTGGATGGCCAGGTCGGGGCGTTGCCTGGGCCCGAAGACCGTGAAAAAGCGCAGGCATACCACGGGGATGCCGCTGGTGTGATGAATGCTGTAGCAAAGCAGCTCTCCGGCCGCCTTGGAGGCCGCGTAAGGAGAAAGCGGCTGATCGACGCGATCGGTCTCCAGGAAAGACTCGCCGGAGCGGTTGCCGTAGACGGAGCTGGAGGAGCCGAAGACGAAGCGACCGGTCCAGCCGGAGCCGAGAAGAGCGGCAAGCAGCTTCTGCGTCCCCAGCACGTTCACGTCCATGTAAAGCGCCGGCTGCGTGATCGACGGGCGGACGCCGGCCATGGCCGCCAGGTGAACCACGACATCGAACGGTCCCAGGGCGACCGTCCGGGACAGCGCCCGGTCGTCGCGGATGTCGCCTTCGACAAGCCGGTAGGCGGGGTGCCCGGTCTGCTCCTTGATGTTGTGCCGCTTGACCTGCGGATCGTAGAAGTCGTTGAAATTGTCGAGGACGACGACCTGGTCGCCGCGTTCCAGGAGCCGGTCGACAAGGTGGCTGCCGATAAAGCCGGCGCCGCCGGTGACCAGCACCTTGCGACCGGAGGGGCTTTCCGCCATCACCTGCACAATCCTGCTTGCTTGCTGGCTGCTGCGGCGGCCACGAACTGCTCGAAGAGGCGGCGGTTGGTCTGGAAGTCCCGCTCCGGATGCCACTGGACACCTACGGTGAAGCCCCGCCCCGGCAGCTCGACCGACTCGATCACCCCGTCTTCGGCGTGGCTGGAGGCCACCAGCCCGGCGCCCAGCTCCTTGACCGCCTGATGGTGGGAGCTGGCGACGTCGATCGCCGCGACCCCGTAGATCCGCGACAGCTGGCTGGCCGGATCGATCGTCACGTGATGCTTCTGAAAGCCTTCAAGCCAGCCGTTTTCCTTGCTGTGCTTGACCGTGGAGCCGGGCAGCTGGCTCGGTATGTCCTGGAACAGCGAGCCGCCCAGGCTGATGTTCAGGATCTGCAGGCCGCCGCAGATGCCGAGAATCGGCAGGCGGGTCTGGTTTATGGCGTAAGTGGACAGGCGCAGGTCGAACTCCTCGCGGCGCGGATCAATGGGGATTACCGCCTGATGAGGCTGCTCGCCATAAAGCGACGGCGAGTAGTCGTTGCCGCCGATGAGAACCAGCCCGTCGACGCGCTCGAGGAGCGGGTGAAGATCGTGGTCCGGCAGCGGCGGGATAAGGACCGGGATGCCGCCCGTGCGGCAGATCGCCTCGTAGTAAGCGGTTTGCACGCGCGCAGCGGCAGGGGGTCCCGGTTCGATGTCAAGGGTGATTCCGATAATGGGCTTCATGTCAGGAGAATATAGCAGATCCGGCGGATGCTAATATCATAAGCGCTCCGGGCTCGTGCCGCCCGCCCTGCGCATTTTTGTCAATCGTGGTGAAGACAAGCGAAAGAATAAGCGAGATCTTGCGCGAGGCCGGTGCCTGGCAGACCGGCCATTTTCTCCTGTCCAGCGGGCTGCACAGCAAAGAGTACCTGCAGTGCCAGAAGGTGCTGCAATACCCGAGACACGGGCTTACGCTGGCTCGCGAGCTCGTGCGTCGGATCCTGCAGGCGGAGCTGAAGCCGGCCGCGGTGGTCGGGCCGGCGCTCGGAGCGGTGCACTGGGAGCTGCTCGTGGCCATGGCCCTCGACGACGCGCTGCCGGAGCGGCCGGTGAGGGCGATTTTCGCCGAAAGGGCGGACGGCGGCAACGAGTTCCAGATCCGGCGCGGGATCGAGATTGCCCGCGGCGAGCCGGTGCTGGTGGTCGAGGATGTCACCACCACCGGTGGCTCGGCGCGCAAGGTAGTCGATCTCGTCCGCCAGCTGGGCGGCGAGCCGATGGCGGTCGGGGCGATTGTCGACCGCAGCGGCGGGGCGGTCGACTTCGGCATCCCCTTCTTCTCGCTTGTCACGCTCCAGCTCGAGTCGTACGAGCCCGCCGCTTGTCCCTGGTGCAGGCAGGGTCAGCCGCTGGTCAAGCCGGGCAGCAGCAAGAAATAATCTCAGTTCTGAGGGCGCCGTTGCATGAGCGACTGCAGGCCGAGCCGCACCTCGTAGTCGTTGGGCAGCATGCGGCTGGTGACCAGAAGCTCGGCGATCGCCCCGTTGAGGTCGCCGTTGTCCGACAGCGCCAGTCCCAGCGCCCTGTGCAGCTGGGGATTCCTGGGATCGATCTTGAGGGCCAGCTTGTAGTGGGTGACGGCAGCCTGGTGGTCGCCCTTCTGCTGGTAGATCCAGGCCAGGTTGGCCTGAGCGTCCGGGCTGTTGGGGGCCAGCGCCACGGCCTGCCGAGCTTCCTTGAGCGCCTCGTCCAGCCGGCCGGTATGGGCCAGCGCCCAGGAAAGGCCGACGTGCGCGTCGGGGTACCTGGGATCGAGGTCGACGGCCCGGACGAACTGCGGCAGAGCGTCGTTCCACTTGCCCAGCTTTCCCAGGGCCTGAGCGTAGCGGGTGTGCGTCACGGCATCATCCGGCGCCAGCTCGATGGCTTTTCTCAGTTGCTCCAGCCCGCGATTGGGCTGGCGATCGGACACGTAGCACTGACCCAGTATCATATGCGGTACCACGAGCTTCGGATCGATGGCTATCGCCTTTTTCAGATGGGCGATGGCCGGGCGGTAACCTTCCCGCATTCGATAGCACTCGGCCAGGTAGGCGTGGGCCAGGGCATTGCGCGAGTCGAGCTTCAGGCTCTGGCGGTATTGCTGGATCGCCTCCTTGTAGTGCCCTTGCAAGCGCTGGACCTCGGCGAGCATGAAGTGGCTGTCGCTACTGCGCGGGCGCAGCTCGGCGACAATCTGGAACTCTTTGAGAGCCTCCTGATAATCGACCATGGCCACGAGGACCTTGCCGAGCATAAAGTGAGCTTTGTAATTGCGCGGATCCAGCTTTATGACGTACTGATATTCGATGAGCGCATTTGTGTAATCCTTGCGCTCGAAGTAGGCATCGCCCAGCTTCATGTGCTTTTCCACGGCCCGCACGTCTTCCGGGGACAGCTCCCGGGCGCCGGTCGAGCCCTGCGTGGTCTCGGCGGGCGATTTCGCCTGGCTTTTTGCCCCGAAGAGGCTGAAAGCGTCGCAATGCCGGCCGACAATCAGGGCCAGGGTTATCGCGACTGCCGCAGACTGGGCTGCGTTTCGGTTTGCCTTCATCCGGATGCTTGCCATGAGGAAAAGTGCCAAGACTAATCTAACATCACGGGCGCCAATTGTCTAATTGAGATCAGGCGCGCCGGGCACGGCGCCCGGCGTCCTTCGCGGGTCCGAGCCCAGGCTTATTGCTCCAGGAGATGAAATCTTACTATCTTGTCCAGGCGGAAGGTCCTCTCCGCCTGCACCGTATGGCAAAAGCCGCTCAGATAAAGATTGCCGCGCCAGCTGTGCACCGAATGTGGTGTTACGATCCTCTCCGCCGAGTGTCCGTTGTTGTATACAAGCGAGATCGGCTGCTCGGCGCTGATCGCCCCGCGGATGGAGTCAAATCCAGGCGGCATCGCTTCCATCTGCTTGAACCCCTCCTGGCGCAGATCGGTGAAATTGAGGATCTGGCATGCCCCGGCAAGATCGGCCAGGGTGCGCCACTCCGGCATCATGACGAGCAGGCGCGCCAGCAGATCCTTAACGTGAAAGCTGTCGGCCAGGGCGCGGTGGAAGCCGCCGCTTTCCAGCCCCAGGTGCTCGACCAGGGTCCGAAGCTGATGATTGGGCGTGTCCGTTACCAGCAGGCGGCTCAAAGCGAGCGTGTCCACGACCGGATAGCCGGGGGCCGGCTGGTGCATCTTGGCGAAGGCCACCTCCAGGAAACCAAGATCGAATGAGGCGTTGTGGGCGACGAGAACGACATTTTCCCCTTTCAGCCATTCCAGGAAGGCGGGGATTGCCTCCCGGTAAGTAGGCATGCCCTGAACCATCCGGTCGGTGATGCCGTGCACGGCAGTTGCCTCCGGCGCAATCGGGCATTCCGGATCGATGAGCTGGGAAAAGGTGGAGATGACCGAGCCGTCCAGCTGAAATTTCACCGCCGACAGCTCGACCAGACGGTGGGCAACCGGCGAAAGCCCGGTGGTTTCGGTGTCGAAGCCTACGAAGACGGCATCCTCAAGCTTGATCTTGGAAGATGTATTTGTCATGGATATACGCCTCCGCGGGCGGTCCGGCTCGGTCAATTATAGATCTACCCGGCTTGTTCACCTGCGCCTCGCCTGTCTGCTCGCTCAGACAGATGGTAAGCGCGCTGGCACCATCGGCGATACCACAATCGCGCAGACGATCGAATCTAGCGGATCGAGCAGTCCGGACAATCGGGGCGCGGCTTCAACTCCCGCACGCAGTCGAACTCGCGCCTCAGGCAGTCGAACTGGATGAGCTCGTCGGCGCCGGTTATCCCCAGCCGCGCCAGAAGGTGAATGGCCTCCGACGCCTGCAGGGCACCGGCCATGCCCACGGCCGGCCCGTGCAGTCCGGCGGGGGCATCCGGTCTCGACAGATCCTCCATGCCGATCTGATGGAAAACGCAGCGCAGGCAAGCGGAGCGTCCGGGAACCATGGTGAACACCTGGAAGCGGTACTTGCTGACGCCCGCGTGGATGAGCGGCTTGCCGACCAGCATGCAGGCGTCGCTGGCCACCAGCTTTCCCTGCCAGTCGTCGAGTCCGTCGATGATCAAATCATATTGCCGGAACAGCTCTTCGGCGTTGTGGGCGGTGAGCGCTTCCTCGTGGCAGACTATCCGCACGTCGCCGTTGAGCTGTCCCAGGTGTCGCTCGGCGGCCGCGGTCCGCTTTGCGCCCTGGTCGGCCGCGGTAGACAGGATCTCGGCGTGCAGCTCGCCGACGCTCACCGAAAGGCAATCGAGAATCCCCAGCGTGCCGATGCCGGCGCCGGCCAGATAGCGAGCGGCGGCCGAGCCGGTGCCGGCCAGCCCCAGCACCAGCACGCGGGACGCCAGAAGCTTCTCCTGGGCAGCCGCCCCCAGTCCGGGCAGCTCCATCTGCCGGCGGTATCTTTCCAGTTGCTCGGCGGACAGCACGGTGGAGGTTCCCTGGCCAGGAATCAATTGCAATCATTATCCACGAAAAGACCAAAAACCCCCCTTGCGGGAGGTCTCTGGCTGGCGTTGGCGGGGGAAAACCGTTGTGTTAGCTGAACAGGTTGGCGTCGCGGGCGGAGGCAACGAGCCAGTTGATGGCACCGGGTGTTGCCAGGCCGCCGGTTACACCTGCAGCTCCGAAAAGTACACGCTTCATCGCGTCCTGCGTGCCGGCGGCCATGTGCATGAAGCCCATGATCATGGTCGGTCCGCCCCAGGCGATGCCCAGGATTTCCATGCCGTTGGCGATGATGTTGAGCAATGCTTCGAGGTTGGCCAGGTTGTTCACGCGCACGGTGCCGGCGGTGTTGACGCCCTGGACGACGGTCGCGTCACCGGCCTGGGGACCGATGGTACCGTTGGTGGCGCCCTGCAGCATCGGCGACTGTCCGGTCATGACGGTGTTGGTCTGGCTGCCGGTTATCGGGTTGGAGCGCGATTGGGTACCGGCGTCGCCGGCCGAGAAGGCATCCGATCCGAACTGGGCATACGCCGGAGACGCCAGGGTGATACCGGCGACGACGGCGGCTGCCATAGCCATTTGCGACAAAAGACTGCTAACAGAGATGCGCATGAGAACCTCCTGGGGTCAACGCCTGATTGTGTAGTAAGTGTTTCCAAAAAAGGTCGGGCGAAGGTGCCAACCGTCCGCATACGTTACAGGAAGCGCGGCTCGAAGTCAAGCATGGTTTTGTTGTCTGGATTACATTTTATAAGGGCTGCGCGAGGCTGCGGATTCCTCCTCGGAATCCGCAGCCTCGCTTTTCAATTTTCTGCCTGAGTGGGGTGACTAGCGGATCGGGGCGGGTGAATCGGCGGCCATGCCCAGCTCGCCGGCGAACATGGACTTGTCCACCCGGAAGGCGTCCGGCCAGACCCTCAGGTCGCCCGAGAACGGGTAGCCGAAGAGAACGACCAGGTAGAGATTGAGTGAGATGATGAGGGTCACCATCACCGTCATGGACATCTGCACCTTCCAGTTCTCGATGGCGAAGAAGTAGGTAAAGACCACCGTGACGATGCCGCCTGCGATGAGGGCAACCCACTCGATGGCCGGCAACCCGTAGCTGGAGAAGTTAAGACGAGCGCGCCTGGCGTCCCAGATCTGGCAGACCTCCTGCACGGCCAGCGGATAGATGCCCTGCTCGCTTTGCGTTTTCGGCTCGAAACTCATGATCGTTTTCATGAGCGATACAGCGGCCCTTTGAGCGGCGGGGCTGACCGTGGCGTCATCCATTGCCTTCCACTCGTGGTTGATCACATCATTCGTATAGTCGAGACAAAGTTTCTGGACGTGGCTCTTTTCGGCGGCGGGCAGGTGCTCGGCAAGCAGAAAGACGTCTGCCAGCGCGTTCGCTTCCTGCTCGGTTATGTTGCGCGCGGTTTGAAACTTGGTCATCGCGTCCACGACGATGAGCCCCAGCAGCACCGCGTACATGGTCGCCACAATCTGCAGGAGGCTTCCCCCTACCTCGTGGTAGTGCTTCAGCCTCTCCACCCCCATCATCCGGCGAGCAACAAGCAGCCCGGCGGCAGCCAGCACCGACGTTAAAATCGTCATTAAGGCAACCGCCGGGTAGGAGTCAATTGCCACGATCCCGCCTCCCCTGTCCCTGGAACTCTGATTTTATCCAAATATGAAAAAAGAGGGGAGCCGAAACTCCCCTCCTGATGGATTTTGCCTGGCGAGCCTGCCGTTAGCTGAACAGGTTGGCGTCGCGGGCGGAGGCAACCAGCCAGTTGATGGCGCCCGGTGTTGCCAGACCGCCGGTCACGCCCGCGGCCCCGAACATAACGCGCTTCATGGCGTCCTGGGTGCCGGCGGCCATGTGCATGAAGCCCATGATCATCGTCGGCCCGCCCCAGGCGATGCCGAGGATCTCCATGCCGTTGGCGATGATGTTGAGCAGCGCTTCCAGGTTGGCCAGGTTGTTCACGCGCACGGTGCCGGCGGTGTTGACGCCCTGCACGACGGTGGCATCACCGGCCTGCGGTCCGATGGTGCCGTTGGTGGCGCCCTGCAGCATCGGCGACTGACCGGTCATGACCGTATTGGTCTGGCTGCCGGTAATCGGGTTGGAGCGCGACTGGGTGCCGGCGTCACCGGCGGAGAAGGCGTCGCTGCCGAACTGGGCGTATGCCGGCGCCGCGAAGGAGAGACCGGCAACGACTGCGGCGGCCACCGTAATCGAGTGCAAAAGATTAGTAAAAGAAACGCGCATGAGTGCCTCCTTGGGCCAATGCCTGAATTTGTAGTAAACGATCCGAGAACCAAAATTGGCCAAGTGCCAATTTCCAAACCTGTCACATTGAAGCATGCTTTTGTGACAAAAACATTGAATGGCGCGCTTGACAAGAAACTTTAAGCATCGCTTCAGCGTGCAATAAAGAGGGGAGCCGAGGCCCCCCTCTTTTGCTAGAAATCGAAACGCCGCCCTTAACTGAACAGGTTGGCGTCGCGAGCGGAGGCAACGAGCCAGTTGATGGCTCCGGGGGTTGCCAGACCGCCGGTGACACCGGCTGCACCGAAAAGAACGCGCTTCATGGCATCTTGTGTGCCAGCGGCCATGTGCATGAAGCCCATGATCATCGTCGGACCACCCCATGCGATACCGAGGATTTCCATGCCGTTGGCGATGATGTTGAGTAAGGCTTCCAGGTTAGCCAGGTTGTTGACACGGACCGTGCCGGCTGTGTTGACGCCCTGGACCACGGTGGCATCACCGGCTTGCGGGCCGATGGTGCCGTTGGTGGCGCCCTGAAGCATAGGAGACTGGCCGGTCATGACCGTGTTGGTCTGACTGCCCGTGATCGGGTTGCTGCGCGACTGCGTGCCGGCGTCACCCGCTGAAAAAGCGTCGCTGCCGAACTGGGCGTTTGCCGGTGCTCCCAGGGCGAGAGCGGCTGCGAAAGAGGCGCCCAGAGCGGCCATAGTAATTTTCGAAAACCTGTTCATGCAGACCTCCTGCTATGTGTTTTCTATTGTCGTAGTAAGAAAGAAACCTGGAACGCGTCAAGTGCGCCCCCTTGAAATCGTGAGCAGAATTTACACCAGGCGGGAGGGATTGTCAACTAAAAATTTGCCGGCCAAGGCCGCGCCGCCCTTCCTTACTTATGGGCGCCGCCGCTCCGGATCAGGCGTAAGCGAGCAGCCGGCGCGCCCTCATCGGGCTCTGCAGGAAAAGCTCCCAGGCACCCGCCTCCCAGCCGCCCAGCCTGGACTCGCCCAGCCGTTTCTCCAGCTCGCGTATGGTCGCCACCATGTCGACCATGCTCACCCGCGGAGCCCCTCTCGATTTTGCCCAGGCCTTGGCCTGCAGCTTGATAAGGGCAAGGGTAAGGATAAGGTGATGGAACCCGGTGAGCAGGCTGAGCTGGCCGAAGCCCGCCCCGAAGTACAGCTTGCCGAAGATGCGCGAGAAAAAGTACCGGTAAAGGAGATCTTCTATATCCGCGTCGCCGGACGGCCATGGGAATCCGTGCAGCTCCTCGAAGGTGAAGGAACGGTCGGGGAAAGCGATCCGGGCGCCCTGGTACAGGAACTGGTAGGCAAAGCGCCAGATGTTGAAATCGCATTCGCCCTTGCCGAGCGGCCTGGCGGGGAAATACATCCGGTGCAGGGCGGTCAGGAGGTGCCGGTCCAGCTTGTTCAGGGCGGCAGCCTCCGGCCCGAGCTGCACCGCCTGTGGTGCGCCCAGCTGCGATACCAGATACTGGGATCCCTTGAGCATGCGCTCCTCGATCGGCAACGTCCGGTCGTTGAGGAACGCGAGCAGCTGTTTCTCGTGCTCGAGATACTGGTCCCAGCTCATCGGGCGCCCGACGGCCAGCTGCAGCCGGGACCAGTTGGGATGGTGCCCGGGGTACATCCGGCGGAAAAGCTCGAGTTTCTGCTCGAGCAGCTCCTTCTGCTCGGCGAGCGCTTTGCCGGAGTTGTAGACGACCCCCATGCTCACAAAAGAGACCGTGGCGTAGACGCCCGACGGGGTCTCGTTGAAACAGTAGGGGAAAAGCTGGCACATGGACGGCTTGAAGGCGCCGCCGTACTGCCCGTGGATGTAGCAGAGATTGTCCACCAGGAACGGGCAGAAGCCGTCGTCGCCCGGGCAGATGGCGTGCGAGTAAGGCGTGCCGGCCTTCTCGTAGTCTTTGAGCAGCCGGAAGAGCTTCCTGCCCGCGTATCTCTCCGACTCCGCGCCCCAGTCGACGGCCGAGATCCTCTTGTGGTCTTGCGGCGTCATCGGCACCGTCCAGCCGGTGCAGCATTTGCCGCAGCCGGTGCACTCGTAGTTGATCCCTTCGGGAATGTGAAGCTCTTGCATGGGGAGGCGAACCCAGAATAAACCTACATCAACAATACCCTAATTTCCCCATGGTCAAAATCGGCGCCGCTCACTATTGTTGACAACATGCGGCTCGGGTGGGCCGTGAAAATCACCAGAATGACATACCAACCTTCTCTGCCTGTCCGGGCAGCCTCCCGGCTCGGCGGCATCGCCGTCACCATCGCCGCCGCGCTCGGGCCGGCTCATCCGGCGGCAGCGCAGTTTGGCGGCGGCGCGCCCCTGGCAGGGGACGCCGGGGCCGCGTCACGCTGCCTGAGGCTCTCTTTCCGGGACTTCTATGTCGAGTGCCCGTCCCGCCGGCCGGCAAACTCGTCGCTCAGGGCCTCGGCTCCGGGTAATGCGGGCGGCCGCGGAAATCCGGAGGCCGATCCGTTCGCGGTACCGGAACCGCGGGGCGAGAGTGCTTGCTGGCAAACCGATCCGTTTGCCGCCGATCAGGCGGAAACAAGCTTGCGCTTTCCGATCGCTCGCGCGGGCCGCAGTCCGGTCCATGGCCGCGCTCTGCTGGTGGGGGCGACCAACGGAACAATCGGCCCGCAGGCGGGCGACTCCACGGTGGTCGGCGGTGTTAATACCGCAATCCCGCGCGCCTGGTGCACGGCCTGCGGGATGCCCTGGCCGCACGCCGGCGGCCGCGATGAGGGGACCATCAAGATCGTCTTCTTTCGATCGCTTGCTTCGCCCTGGAAAGTCAACCAGGCCATGCGCGAGCTCAACGCCCCGCGGGCTGTGAGAATCGAGCGGCCGGCCGGGCCGCTGGCCGGAGATGACGCTGGCTCGCTGCAGAAGATTCTTGCGCTGGCAAAAGGAGAAGGTCGACCGCTGTTGTCGTGGCCGAAATCTGGTCGGAGCAGCCGGCAGCGTCAGTGCTGCCCGAGCTCTATCGACGCGCGGCCGCCCTGGAGAAGAACCCGTTTAGGCATCACCTGTACCTTGGCAAGGCGGCATGCCTGCGCAAGAGCTGGGATGAAGCGTGGAGGCAGTTCGAGTGGATTTACGCCCGCTGCAGGGATAACCCGGCGGTGCTCCAGGAGATTGCCTCGATCTATCGCCGGGCAGATAAAAGAGATCTCGAGCTGTGCATCTGGCTGACCAGATACCTGAGGGTCGCCCCGCTCTGGTTCTGCTTCGAGAGGGCATGGGAGGAGCGAAACGCAATTGAGGGCCGGCATGCACTCGAGAGGTTCCGTCTGGAAAAGGGGCCGGACATCGCCTGGGACGCCAGGAAGGGGCCGCTCAAGGTCTGTTTCCCCGATTCAGGTGCAGCGGGCTATGACGATCGGCTGCGCAACGAGTTTCATGAGGGGCTGTACCCCTGGGTTCGCGCCATGGGCGGCAAGCTGGACTTTGTGGATACGGCCGACCCGAAGCAGGCGAACATAATATGCCGGTGGAATGAGCCGGAGAAGCGGTACGCCGAATATGAGGGATCGAAGACGGCCCCGCGCGGCGCACCGACCTTACCGGATGGCGGCAACACGACCCTCTTTCTGTGCTCGGACAGCCATCACCGGATGCACGCGGTGCGGGCAGAGATCGATGTATTTGCCTATCAGGGCGGCTCGATGCGGACCATAGACTCGCGGCTCTTGCGCGCGGTCGTCCTTCACGAGATCGGGCATGCCGTGGGGATCATGAAGCACCTTGCCAATCGCTCGGACAACGTGTACTACTGCATGAACGTGGAGGAGCCGCCTGTGCAACTGTCCGCCCACGACAAGGGACGCGTGCTGGAGCTGTACATGGATCATCCTGTCAATGAAAGAGCGGTGGAGAAGTTCATCGGCCTGCGCGCGGTGTGCCAGAAGCTGGGCCCTCTGCCGATGGATGCCCACTCGCCGGCGACCGACTGTGCGGCGGATTTATACGCCGGATTCGCCCGCGACGATCAAATCGGATGGGGCGAGCCATGACTGAGCCCGCCCCCACTCGATTTGCGCTTGGTTCAGACGTTGCTTGCTAGCTGAACAGGTTCGCATCCCGGGCAGACGCCACCAGCCAGTTAATGGCACCAGGCGTTGCCAGACCCCCGGTCACGCCGGCGGCCCCGAAGAGCACCCGTTTCATCGCATCTTGCGTTCCCGCAGCCATGTGCATGAAGCCCATGATCATCGTCGGGCCACCCCAGGCGATGCCGAGGATCTCCATGCCGTTGGCGATGATGTTGAGCAACGCCTCCAGGTTGGCCAGGTTGTTGACACGCACCGTTCCGGCCGTGTTGACCCCCTGAACAACCGTGGCGTCGCCTGCTTGCGGACCAATGGTTCCATTGGTCGCGCCCTGCAACATCGGCGACTGTCCGGTCATGACTGTGTTGGTCTGACTGCCGGTAATCGGGTTGCTGCGCGATTGCTGTCCCGCGTCACCGGCCGAGAATGCGTCGCTGCCGAACTGCGCGTTGGCAGGCAGGCAGACGAGCAAGGCAAGCAAGAGTCCAACCGAGCTTATGAGCAGATGTTTCATAAGTTCAGGTCTCCTCAAGAGCTAACGACACGATAGATAACGGGCAAGTGCCTGGCACGGTTTCCCACCTGCCGCACACTATCATTGACCATCATACCTGCTCAGCCGGATTGCCAGTGGCTTTCCGCGAGAATCTAATCTTAGGAGCGGTGAGAAGCAAGCGAAAGCTTGCCCAGACACACCCGCCGGCGCGCCCCCGTGCAGCGGGGCACGTTGTTGGGAATCCGGAAGTAGGTCGTGTAGGCCAGGAGCGCAAACAGAAGCGCCTCCTTGAACTTGCTGGAGAAACCCGAGTCCTCGTGGCGCAGCACCGTTATCTTGTGCGGCCAGAGACTCTCGATCATCCGCACCAGCGTTTTGTTGTCGGCCCCGCCGCCGCCGAGGATGAGGCGTTCCAGCTGGGTCTCCTGCTCGATGAAATCGCTGTAGCTGCCCGCCACGCAGGCGGCGGTCAGCGCCGTCAGGGTGGCGATTGTGTCTTGGGCGGAGAGCCCTCGGCCGCGCGCCCGGCGCAGCAGCTCGTCGGCATAGTGCTGGCCGAACTCCTCGCGGCCGGTTGTCTTTGGCGGCCGCCGGCTAAAGTAGCCATGCTGGAGCAGCTCGTCGAGCCACTGGCTGTCAACCTGCCCGCTTGCCGCCAGGGAGCCGCCGGCGTCGAACGGGCAACCGAAAAGCTCGTGCGCCGCCCTGTCTATCAGCATGTTGCCGGGGCCGGTATCGAAGGCCAGCACCGCCTCGCCGCCGCGGTTGATTACGGTGATGTTGGCGATGCCGCCTATGTTGAGAACGCCTGTAGCCTGACCGGCTTGACCGAACAGCACCTCGTCGGCGAAGGCGACAAGCGGCGCTCCCTGCCCGCCGGCCGCTAGATCCGCTGCCCGGAAGTCGCTTATCACCGGCACGCCCGTCCGCTCCGCGATCACCGCACCGTCGCCTAGCTGCAGGCTGCCCCTGCAGTCGACCCCCCAGAAGCTGGCTGGCGCAGGCGAATGCCAGATTGTCTGCCCGTGTGAGCCGATCAGGTCCACAGCCGAGAGCGCCACGCCGCAGTCTCTGGCCACCTGGCGTGCGGCTCCCGCGAAGACCTCCGCCAGGGCGACGTTCAGCCGGCAGATCTCCTCAAGGCTGCACCGGTTGCCGGCAACCAGGGCCTGCAGGCGCTGGCTGAACCGAGGGTCGAAAGGATATAGCGCGGAGCCGATCATCTCGATGGACAGGCGAGGAAGCCTGGTGCCGGCGCCCGCGGCGGATCCGCCCGACGGTCCGATGGTGAAGAGGGCTGCGTCGACGCCATCCATCGAGGTGCCGCTGTTCAAGCCCATTACCGTCAGGGATCGCATTTGACCGCCCGTCGCCACTGCCCTGTCCGGATTTATGATCTCTGCTTGACATCTTTTCGTGCCCTTAGCTATGCTGGGAATGGCAGCTGGCTGCAGCTGGCTGTCCGTAGCCGGAAACCGACCTTCTTGAAGAGATCGTCAAAAGTCCGATAATGGTTTCCGGCTTGGTGAAGGACTGCCTGCCCGCGGTAGCGGGGTGGTGGTCTTTCAGTTTTTGTGGGAGCTGGCTTGGCAGATTTCCTTTGATTTTCCTGAGGGACCCCCTGAAATTTTTCAGCTTCTGCTTGTCAGAAATTCGGTCGTTTTTCTGACAAACCTGCCCGGTTCTTTCTTCAAAGTGCCCACCAGGGCCTACGTCCAGGCGTTTGTCAGAATTCCGTCCCTTTTTCTGACCCCCTTGGACGATTTTTCTGACAAGCGTGATGTCAGAAATCCGTCCGTTTTTCTGACGAGCTGCCGCCAAAAACGGGGGCGGGTACCCGCCGGCCGGCGGCGACGGTGCCGGGCCTGATTGCCGGCGGCGCGCATGGCGTCGAGGCGATGTGCCCGGGTGCTACGATTAAACGCACCGACGCCGCCGGCGGCGGACGGCAAACCACATCGTTGCAGGGGACGGCCAGATGAGAGAGCTTTTTATAGGTAGGGGCAAACCGACCAGGAGGGCGTACGGCTTCGATGAGGTGGCCCTTGTGCCGGGGGCGGTCACCCTGGATATGGAGCTGTGCGACGTCAGCTGCCGGATCGGCGGGCATCCCCTCAAGTTTCCGATCCTGGCCAGCGCCATGGACAGCGTCGTCGACGTCAAGCAGGCCGGGCTCATGGGAAAGCTCGGCGGGCTGGCGGTTCTGAACCTGCAGGGCTTACAGACTCGATACGAGGACCCGGCCTCGGCCTACGACGAGGTCTGCGGCTGCGACAACAGCAGCTTCGTCACGGTTATGCAGAAGCTCTACTCGGCTCCGGTAAAAAGGGAGCTGATCGCCAGGCGGGTGACCGAGCTGAAGGCGCAGGGGGTCGTGGCGGCGGCTTCGGTCACACCCAACCTGGCCAGGCAGTACGGCCCGGCGGCCGTCGAGGCGGGACTGGACATACTGGTTGTGCAATCAACGGTCACCGGGCTCGAGCACAAGTCCGCCCAGGGGCAGAGCCAGCTTGACCTGCCGCAATTCTGCCGGACGATCGGGGTGCCGGTGATCGTCGGCAACTGCGTCACCTATGACACCGCCCTGGGTCTTCTGGAGTGCGGCGTGGCCGGCATCCTGGTCGGGGTGGGTCCGGGGGCGGCCTGCACGTCGCGAAGCGTGCTCGGTGTGGGCGTGCCGATGGCGACCACGATCGCGGACTGCGCGGCGGCTGGACGAGACTACCGGGCGCGAACCGGGCGGGAGGTCGTGGTCATCGGCGACGGCGGCATGGTGGTCGGCGGCGACATCTGCAAGGCGATCGCCTGCGGCGCCGATGCGGTGATGATCGGCTCCCCGCTTGCCAGGGCTGCCGAGGCGCCGGGCAGGGGCTATCACTGGGGCATGGCCACGCCCAGCCCGCTGCTGCCCCGCGGCACGCGAATCAAGGTCGGAAGCTCCGGTACCCTGGAGGAGATCCTGTTCGGTCCGGCCCACATAGACGACGGCAGCCAGAACCTGGTAGGCGCGCTCAAGACCAGCATGGCGACGGTGGGGGCGGCAAACCTTGCCGAGATGCAACAGGTCGAGGTGGTGATCGCCCCCTCGATCCTTTCCGAGGGCAAGGTATTTCAGCACGCGCAGCACCTGGGCATGGGGCGATAGGCGCATTGGAACAAACCCGGACGGGCTACGTCTGGCAGGCATGGTAAATATGTGCGGTGTTGAAAACAGTCGGGGGGAGGTTTACGGTCAGGACCCGGGTCCGGACCGCTTCCCTGCTGGTCCGGCGGTTGGCGGCACGGTTTGGCTCGATAGGGGAGAATGAACAAGATGCAAGCAATAAGAAGGATTCTGGTGTCCGGCGCCGCTTTGCTGGTAGCCGGCGGCGCTTACGGTCTCGGACAGGCGACCGCCGATCTGCGAATGCCGGCCGACGCCGCGCAGGCGCGCAACGCGGATTCGACGCAGACAGGTCAGCGGCTGGCCTCGGCGGGCTCGCAGGCTGCCCTGGTCAGCCTCGGTCCGGAGACGATCGCCGATATCGCCCAGGCGGCGGCACCGGCCGTGGTCCACATCGAGGTCGATGAGACCGTCGCCGGCCCGGTGGCCGGCTTCCCCGGTTTCGAGATGCCGTTTCCCTTCGGCGGACCTGGCACTTTCGAGTTCTTCTTCAACGGGCAGCGGGTCACGCCCGCACCGGGAGGCGGGGGCAAGGGGCGTCCGAACATGCCCAGGTTCGAGAAGCACAACACGGGCTCGGGCTTCATCGTGCGTCCGGATGGCTACATCCTGACCAACGCTCACGTGGTCAGGGGCGCCACCAAGATCAAGGTCAAGCTCAACGACGGCCGCACCATGCCCGGCAAGGTGGTCGGTGTGGACAGCTTCTCGGATATCGCCGTGGTCAAGATTGACGGCAAGGATCTGCCAACGCTCAAGATGGGCAGCTCCTCCAGCCTGCGCCCTGGCGAGTTTGCCATCGCCATCGGCAGTCCGCTCGGCTTCGATCACACGGTGACCATGGGCATCATCTCGGCGGTCGGGCGGACGGTGACCGACGTCAACGGCAACATCAACTTCATTCAAACCGACGCGGCGATCAATCCCGGCAACTCCGGCGGGCCGCTTTTGAACCTGGAGGGCGAGGTGATCGGCGTCAATACGGCCATTCAGGCCAACGCCCAGAACATCGGATTTTCCATCCCGATCGATATCGCCAGGACGGTCTCCGAGGATCTGATCGCCAACAAGAAGATCCTCCGCCCGTGGCTGGGGATCGCCATGGGCGAGCTGGACGAGACCATGGCCAAGAGCCTGGGCCTGCCGCCCGAGACAAGGGGCGTGGTCATCTCACAGGTGATCGACGGCAGCCCGGCCCAGGCGGCCGGGCTGCAGCGCGGCGATATCATTCAGAAGATCGACGGCAAGGACATGGCCACCGGGAAAGCCGTGCAGGAGTATGTGCGCGCGCACAAGGTCAGCGACACGCTGCACTTTTTTCTGCTCAGGGACGGCGCACCGAAAGCGGTGGCAGTCAACATAGGGCAGTACCCGAACAAGATTGCTTCCGACCAGGAGCCCGAGAAGCAGGAAAACGAATAGGCCTCAGAGGTCCGGGCGGACGCCGGACTGGCCGCGCGCCCGGCGATCAAGCCTGGCACCATCAGCGGTGCCAGGCTTGTCCGTCTGCGAGAGGATGCGCAGGGCAGCCGCCGCCGCCCCGAATCCATTGTCTATGTTCACAACGCACAGGCCGGCCGCGCAGCTGTTGAGCATGGTCAGCAACGCCGCCAGACCCTGGAAGCTGGCGCCATAGCCGACCGAGGTCGGCACGGCGATCACCGGCTGCTCGACGAGCCCGCCTACGACGCTGGGCAGCGCCCCGTCCATGCCCGCCACGACGATGATTACCGAGGCCTGCTTCAGGGTCTCCAGATTGTCGAACAGGCGGTGGATGCCAGCCACCCCGACGTCGTAGAGGCGCTGCACGCTCACGCCTGCCGAGGCAAGGACCACCGCCGCCTCCTCGGCGACAGGCAGGTCCGCCGTCCCGGCCGCCACCGCGGCCACCCGCGGCGAGCCCGGCTCGGGCTGCGGCACCGCGCCCCAGACCAGGACGCGAGAGCACGGATCGTAGTGAGCCTGGGTGAGAACCGAGAGCACCGCCGCCGCCGGCTCCGGATCGAGCCTGGTCGCCAGCACGAGATCGTGATTGGCTTTCAGATCCTGGGCGATCTTCACCACCTGCTCGGGTGTTTTGCCGGGGCAGAAGATCACCTCCGGCATGCCCTGGCGCAGGCAACGGTGGGAGTCGATCTTGGCGAAGCCGATGTCTCGATAGGGCAGATGCTTGAGCTGCTCGTAGACCTCGTCGGGCTCCAGGTTGCCGCAGGCCAGCGCATCGAGAAGCTCCTTGACCTTGTTTCTGTTCATCTATTAAGAGCTCCTTCGGCCGCGTTCCTCGCCGCCCTCGCTCGTGTCCGCCTGCGCGGCGCTGCCCGGTTTAGCCAGCACGTTGGCGCCCCCGCGCCTGTAGCCTTCCAGATCCAGCACCACGTATCGGTAACCGAGCTTCTTCAGCTCGGCGGCCACCCGGCTCATCAGCTCTCGATCGGAGCTCAGGCGCGGCAGCTCGTGGCAATCCAGCTCGATGCGGGCCAGGTCGCCGTGATGGCGAACGCGCAGCTGCCGGAACCCGAGGGCGTGCAGGTACTGCTCCGCCCGCTCGACGCGGCTCAATAGCTCGACCGAGATCGGCTCGTGGGTTTGAAAGCGCGAGGAAAGGCAGGCGGCCTGCGGCCTGTCCCAGGAGGGCAGCCCGGCCCGCCGGGCCAGGGCGCGGATCTCTTCTTTGCTGAGCCCGCACTCCTGCAGCGGGCTTTTCACCCGGCGCTCGCGGGCAGCCTTGTGACCGGGGCGGAAGTCGCCGAGGTCGTCCTGATTGGCCCCGTAGGCGATGTGGTCGCAGGCCAGCTCGCGGGACAGCTTCTCCAGGTCCTCAAAAAGCGTGCTCTTGCAGAAATAACAGCGCAGCGCATCGTTGCGCCGGTATTCCGGCTTGTCCACCTCGCCCGTGCGGATCTCGATCAGGTCCCATTGAAAGGCCTCCGCCTGGGCGCGGGCTGCCACGAGCTCCTCCTGGGCCAGGCTGGGCGAGACCGCAATCACGATACGCGCCCTGCCGCCCAGCACTTTTCTGGCATAGTAGGACAGCAGCGAGCTGTCGACGCCGCCGGAATAAGCGACAACGACGCTGCCCAGCTGTTCGAGCAAGCTAGACAGCCTCTCTTCCTTCTCCTTGAGCAGTGCCTCATCCATGCGCGTGGTGCCGTCTCTTGCCGGGGCGAGCGTCCATAGCCTCCTTCTAATGATAACCGGAAGCTGCCGGTTAGTTGCGGCTCTCCCTGGCAAGCAGGCTGCCCCCGACAAGGCGGTTGAGGGCGTCGCGAATTGCCGGCTCGTTGTCGCCCTCGGCCGCTTGCTTGACCGCAGACAGCAGCCGGGCGAGCTCGTTGTGATCGAGCGGCTGCGGCGCGCCGACGAAGATCTTCTCGTAGGTCGTCTTTGTCAGACCTTCTTCCGCCGTCAGGAGCTCCTCGTGCAGCTTCTCGCCGGGCCGCAGGCCGACGAACTTGATCTCCACGTCCTCGTTCGGGCGCAGCCCGGACAGTTTGATCAGGTCCTGGGCCAGGTCCAGGATGCGAACCGGCTTGCCCATATCCAGCACGAAGATCTCCCCGCCCGAGCCGAGAGCCCCTGCCTGGATGATGAGCTGCACCGCCTCCGGTATCAACATGAAGTAACGACTGGCCTCCGGGTGGGTCACCGTCACGGGACCGCCGGCGGCTATCTGCTTGCGCCAGATGGGAATGACCGAGCCGCGGCTGTCGAGCACGTTACCGAAGCGGACGGCCACGTACTTGGTTTTCGAGCGCCGGGCCAGATCCTGTACGACCAGCTCGGCCGCGCGCTTGGTGGCCCCCATCACCGAGGTGGGGTTAACCGCCTTGTCCGAGGAGACCAGGACGAACGTCTCGACGCCGTACTCGGCCGACAGCTCGGCCACGTTGCGGGTGCCCTCGATGTTGTTGGTCACCGCCTCGCTGACGTTGGACTCCATCAAGGGTACATGCTTGTGGGCGGCCGCGTGAAAGACCACCTCCGGCCTGTGCTTTTCGAATATGCTGACCATCCGCCGGCAGTCGCGGATGTCGGCGATGACAGGCGTCACCTTCACCGGCTCCGCCCGCTCCATGAGCTCCTGGCAGATGAAGAATATGCTGTTCTCGCCCTTGCCGAGGATGAGAAGCTCCTCGGGCTGAAAGCGCATGATCTGCCGACAGAGCTCGCTGCCGATCGAGCCGCCCGCCCCCGTGACCAGCACGCGCCGGCCCTCGATGTAGCCGGCAATCGACACGCTGTCCAGCTCCACCGGCTCCCGCCCGAGCAGATCGGCCAGCGACACCTCGCGCAGCTGGCTGACGCTCACCTGCCCGTTGATGAGCTCGAACAGACCGGGGAGAATGCGAGTCTCCACCTCCGCCGCCCGGCACATGTCCACGATTCGCCTTATCTCCCCGGGCGGCGCCGAGGGCATGGCGATGACCACCTGGTCGATAAACAGATCCTCGGCCAGCCTGGGCAGATCGCTGGTGGTACCAAATACGGTGAGGTTCCCGATCCGGTTGTCGACCTTGTGCGGGTCATCGTCGAGGACGCCGACCAGGTCCACGCCCACGTCCGGACGCTGGGACAGCTCCCGCGCCACCAGCTGGCCGGCCTCGCCGGCTCCCACCAGCAGCGCCCGCTTGCGCACCGGTTGCCGCCAGTGGCGCCTCTGGTTGTGCTCGGTCTGCAGCCGGCGCAGGACACGCGGGCTGGCGGCCAAGAAAAAGGCCAGCCCGCCTTCGATGAAGATGACGCTGAAGGAGAGCTGATTGTCGTCCACGGCCAGGATGTGAAGCCCGCGGGCGATGAGGATTATCGTGGTGACCGTGAGAATCGAACAGCCGAGCTCCAGGATCTCGGTCAGTCCGGTGTAACGCCACAGCCGGCGGTAGACGCCGTAAAACCAGTTTGCCGCCGTGCGCAGGGTGAGGAAGACCGGCAGCAGCATGAGAAACTGGTGCAGGTAGACATGGCCCAGATGCCCGTCGAAACGGATGAGGAAGGCCCCGATCAGCGCCAGGCTGAAGCTGGCGGTGTCGAGCGCCACCTGCAAAAGGCGCTTCCAGCGCACCGCTGCCAGCCAGGACGGTGGCAAGCTCGCCGCGCCCTTTCTCCCAGGCACAGCCTGTGTCTGTTCCCTGCCCGGTCCGGATGCGCTCATGAGTCGACCGATGATCCCGCCTGTGCCATAAGCCGTGTGGTCAGGTCAATAGTAAGACCTGGGCCGTGCTGTAGTCTGCCCTGGTTTTCTAATTCTTGATAATTGAAGCTTCAGGATTTTTTATCGGGACTGCGGCGCCTGCGGCAGGGGACCGCCCGGCAGCGGCCCGCCGCCTTTTGAAACCCAGGCCTTGACCTGCTCCACGGGCACGCTCATCAGCCTGGCCGTGCCCTCGATCGCCTCATCGTGCGATATGTCAAGGGACCGCAACTGCTGATAGCGCTGGATGGCCAGGATCTGCAGCGGGTTGCCGGTCATGCCGCCGGCTGCCGAGGCCACCAGGGCGCCGGAGGTGAGAAGCCCCAGCACGAAGGCCGCCAGCCCGGACAGCCATCGCATCGGCTCGAACTGCGGATGCATGGTCCCCAGGAAGAAGTACATGACCAGCTCATAGACGACAAAAGCCCCGATTATCGCCCACGGCGACACGCCAAAAGCCTCGCGTGGATCCGGATCCGGCTCGTTCTTGAAAAATCTGGTCGACCGGCCGATCGACCCGGCTGCGTTGATCTTCTTTTCCGGGAAGAAGATCATGTAGGCGCCGATGACGCTTGCCGTCAGGAGCCCCGGTCCCACGTACAGACCGTATGTGTGCACGCCGGCCTCCCAGGCCAGCATGGCCCAGCCCCCGTATATGCTGAGGGCGACCAGGAACAGATAGCGCAGCAAGCCCAGGCGCAGCTCGACCAGCGAGCCGAAGACCCAGAGGAAGTAGCAGCTGCCCAGGAGCTGCCAGAAATTGGCCTGGGCGAAGGTTGCCCAGAACATCATCTGCAGCAGCGGCACGAACCTGTGCTGCATCTGGAAGAGCACGTACTTGCCCGGCACGAAGGAGCTGCTCTTCAGCCAGAGCAACCCGTGGCTTGCGCACTGGAAGTAAGCGAAAAGGCATAGCAGAAGCAGGGCCGTGGTCACCCAGGGCTTGGCTGTCGCAATCGGGTCGGGCCTTCGCTGGTACTGTGTCGGCAGGGTCATATGCCTAATATTGTAAGCGATTATGATCCACCGCCCGCCGGCGCCCCGCGTACCCTTACCGCCGTCAACGACAAGCGGAACGAGGAGGACGAGGTTCGCCCACCGGGCATCGGGCTCAGACGACCACGTTGACCAGCTTGTCGGGGACGACCACCACCTTGCGGACGGACTGACCGTTTATCTTGCCCTGAATCCTGGCGTCATTGAGCGCCAGCTCCTCGGCGGCCGCTCCGGCCAGCCCCCTTGGTGCCGCCACCTTGCTGACAATCTTGCCGTTGACCTGCAGCACCAGCTCAATCTCGTCATCGATGGTCAGCGCCTCCACGTAGAGCGGCCAGCGTGCCAGGTGAATGGAGTCGGCGGCTCCGGCCGCGCAGCCGCTCAGGTGCCAGAGCTCCTCGGTAATGTGCGGCGCCATGGGGGCCATGACAAGCAGCAAGCTCCTCACCGCAAAGGAGATTAGCTCCCCCTCGGCCGGCGCGACGGCGGCTTTCTGGTCTCCGGCCTTTTCGGCTACGTATTTGTACAGCCCGTTGACCAGCTCCATGCAGCGGGCGATCGCCGTGTTGAAGCTGTAGGACTCGGGGCTCAGATCGTGGGTGACCGCCTTTATCGTCTTGTGCACAAGCTTGAGCAGCTCCCTGCTCGAGGCATCGAGGTCGGAGGCTTCCGGACATTCCGCCTGCGGGTTCATGAGCCCGCGCTCGACCAGGTCCGACACCAGGCGCCAGACCCGGGAGACGAAACGGTACTGCCCGATGGCGCCCTCCTCCGACCATTCCAGCTCCTGCTCGGGCGGGGCGGCAAACAGCGTGAACAGGCGCGCCGAGTCCGCCCCGTAGCGCTTGAAGAAGTCGTTCGTGCCGACCACATTGCCCCGCGACTTGGACATCTTCTCGATGCGCCCGGAGCCGGGCGAGTACTTGGTCACCATGCCCTGAGACAGCAGGTTGGCAAACGGCTCGTTGCATGAGACGAGGTCCAGTTGCTTGAGGGCTTTGGTGAGGAAGCGCGCGTAAAGCAGGTGGAGGATGGCGTGTTCGATGCCGCCGACGTACTGATCCACCGGCATCCAGTAGCTGGTCTTGTCGCGCGAGAAGGCGGACTGCTCGTTTCCGGCGTCGCAGTAGCGGAGGAAGTACCAGCTCGAGTCGATGAAGGTGTCCATGGTGTCGCTCTCGCGCCGGGCGTCTCCGCCGCAGCCAGGGCATTTCGTGTTGATCCACTCGGCGCAGCGGGTGAGCGGCGAGCCGCCCTCGCCGGTAATCTCGATGCCCTCAACCGGCAGCGGCACCGGTAGCTGGCTCTCGGGAACAGGGACCGTGCCGCACTTCTGGCAGTGAATGAGCGGAATCGGACAGCCCCAGTAGCGCTGCCGGCTGATCAGCCAGTCCCTGAGCCGGTATTGGACGCGCTTGCGCCCGGCCTGGTTTTCCTCAGCCCAAGCGGTCATCTTTGCCCTGGCGGTTTCGCTTGCCAGACCGTCGAAGCTGCCGGAGCCGACCATTATGCCCGGCTCGACGTAAGCCTGGGCAAGCTCTGCCGCAGGCTTGCCGTCGGGCGATATCACCTGGCGCACAGGCAGACCGAACTGCCTGGCGAACTGGAAGTCCCGCTCGTCATGCGCCGGCACGCCCATGACGGCGCCCGTGCCGTAGCTCATGAGCACGTAGTCGGCGACCCAGATCGGCACTATCTCCCCGTTGAAGGGGTTTATGGCGTGGCTGCCCGTCGGCACGCCGGTCTTGGTTTTCTCGGCGGACATCATGCGCTCGAGCTCGCTCCGGCGGCTGGCCTGCTCAAGGTATTGCTCGACCTTCTCCCTGCACTCCGGGGTGGTCAGCTCGGCAACCAGCGGGTTCTCCGGGGCGAGCACCAGATACGTGACACCAAATGCGGTGTCGGGCCTGGTGGTGAAAACGGCTATGCGCACGTTTGGCTTGCTCTCCACCGTAAAGTGCAGCTCAGCCCCCTCCGAGCGGCCGATCCAGTTGCGCTGCATGACCTTCACGCGCTCGGGCCAGCCGGTGAGCGTCTCCAGGTCGTCGAGCAGGGGGTCGGCGAAGGCGGTGATCTTGAGGAACCACTGGTCCATCTGGCGCTGCACCACCTGTATCTCGGGATGGCGCCAGCAGGCGCCGTTCTCCACCTGCTCGTTGGCGAGCACCGTCTGGCACTGCGGGCACCAGTTGACCGGCGCCTGCTTCCGGTAGGCGAGCCCGGCGTTGTAGAGCCGCAAGAAGATCCACTGCGTCCACCGGTAATAATCGGGCGAGGAGGTGGTCACCTCCCGCGTCCAGTCGAAGCTGGTGCCGAGCTTGCGCAACTGCTCGTCGCGCATGAACTTGATGTTCTGGTTGGTCCAGATTTCCGGGTGCAGCTTGCGCGACAGCGCCGCGTTCTCGGCCGGCAGCCCGAAGGAGTCCCAGCCCATCGGATTGAGAACGTTGTATCCCAGCATGCGGCGGTGCCGGCTTATCACATCGGAGATCGTGTACACGCGCATGTGTCCCATGTGCAGGTCGCCGGACGGGTAGGGAAACATGACCAGCGAGTAGAACTTGGGCCTGCTGTCGCCGTCGACGGCCCGGTGAATGCCCAGGCTCTCCCAACGCTCCTGCCACTTCTCCTCGATATCCTGCGGGTTGTACTGGGTCGCCATCGACCGGAACTCCTTTAGCCAGGCACGAACTACAAATCTTATCATTGCGCGGCAAGGTAAAACCACAACCCGGTCGGGGCGCCCCGCCCGCCTGCCGGGGCGGGGCTCGCCTTCCCGCCATGCTAAGATTTTTAGCGGCTTTTGCGCCCGCACCACGAGATTCGCCGAGATGACGCAGTCCAAGCTCGATGCCACCCCGGAGCCTGTCCCGCAGGATATTCTCGAGGAGGCGCAGGAGCTGGCGCGCGGCGCCGAGATCCTTCCCGACGGCGCGCCGGGTCTCGCCCGCAAGATCCTTTCGGCCCGCAAGGCGGGGCGCCAGCTGCGTGTGAAGCTCGGCGTCGATCCGACCTCCACCGATCTCCACCTCGGGCATGCGGTCGTCTTCCGCAAATTAAGGCGCTTTCAGGAATTCGGTCACCAGGTGGTTTTGATTGTGGGCGGCTTCACCGCCCAGATTGGCGACCCGTCCGGGCGCAACACGACCCGGCCGCCGTTGACCGCCGAGCAGGTGGCCGCCAACGCGCAGACCTACCTGGCGCAGATGGGCGTCATTCTCGATGTGGAGAAAACCGAGGTGGTGAACAACGCCGATTGGCTGGCCAGGCTCGATTTGAACCAGCTGCTCAAGCTGGCCAGCCTGGTCACCGCCAATCAGCTGCTGGCCAAGGAGGGCTTCGGCGATCGCCTGGAAAAGCAGCTCCCGATCGGATTCCATGAGCTGTTCTACCCGCTCCTGCAGGGCTACGACTCCATCGCCGTCCGCTCGGATGTCGAGCTGGGCGGCACCGATCAGCGGTTCAACATATTGCAGGGGCGGGAGCTGCAGCCGTGCTACGGGCAGGAGCCGCAGCTTGCGCTTTTGGTCCCGCTGCTCGAGGGGACGGACGGCGTCCAGAAAATGTCCAAGTCGTACAACAACTACATCGGCTTGAAGGACGCGCCGGGCGATATGTTCGGCAAATGCATGCGCATCCCCGACGAGCTGATTGTGAAGTATTTCGAGCTTGCCACCACCTTGACCGGCGCCGAGATCGATCGGGTAAGGGCGGCGCTCGATGCCGGCGGCAACCCGAAGGACGCCAAGGAGAAGCTGTCCTTCCAGGTGGTCAGCCAGTACCACGGCGACGAGGCGGCCGCAAGAGCTCTCGAGGAATGGCAGCGCGTGCACAGCCAGAGGCTGGCGCCCGAGGATATGCCACTGCATGTGGTGGCGGCCGCGACCCCGCTTTTCCGCCTGCTGGTCGACGCCAGGCTTGCCGGCGGCACCGGCGAGGCCAAGCGGCTCATCGCCGAAGGCGGGGTCAGGCTCGACGGCGAGCAGGTAAAGGAGCCGAACCGGGAGATATCGGTATCCGGCGGCCGCAGCGTCGTGCTTCAGGTGGGCAGGCGGAAATTCGTCAGGCTGGTGGCGAATGGGAAATGATCCTTATGGCCTTTTGCCCCTGGCGCCCCGGATCATAAACTTAGACTTCCAGTTCGTTAGCGATGATTGAGGGCATTGACTCATGACCAACGTGGCAACGCAAGCGCAAACCGAGGAGAAAAAGACCGGGCTGCAGCGGCAGTTTGTGAACTTCGCCGTCTACAAGGTGGAGCCCGAGTGGCGAAGGCTCGATCCGGAGGTGAAGGAGCTGGGCAAGACCGAGCTCGAGCAGGTCATCAAGAAGTTCGAGTCCGAGAAGCGCTGCCAGATTCTCACGCACACCACAATGGGCATGCGCGCCGACGGCGACTTCATGCTCTGGGTGATCGCTTATGACCTTGAGCCTATCCAGGAGCTGGCCACCGGGATTGCCGGGACCGGACTGGGCAAGTATCTCTACCGCACACATTCCTTCCTCTCCATGACCAAGCGATCGATGTATCTCGACCGCTTCCATCCCACCCACGCCGAAGACCGGGCGCACCTGGTCCCCGGAAAGTACAAGTACATCTTCGTCTACCCGTTCGTGAAGAAGCGCGACTGGTACCTCCTGTCGATGAAGGATCGTCAGGAGATGATGGACGAGCACATCCGCATCGGCAGCAAGTACCCGTCGGTCAAGCTGAACACCACCTACTCCTTCGGGCTCGACGATCAGGAGTTCGTGGTCGCCTTCGAGACCGACGTGCCGTCGGACTTCCTCGACCTGGTGCAGGAGCTGCGCGAATCGAAGGCGAGCATGTACACCCTGCGTGATACGCCGATCCTCACCTGCATCGCCAAGGGCGTCCGCGAGATGCTGGATTCGCTGGGCTAGCAGCGCCGGGCGGCCGGGCTGCTATCTCGCGTAGCGGCGGGCGATGTCATAGCCGGCCCAGGCGTTGAAACCTTGCAGCAGCATGTTGAACGGCTGGGCGATGGCGTCTCCGCCGTAGCCGGCGCCGTTGTAATAGCCCTGCTGATTGGCGTAGAACCCGCCCGGCCCGCCGTATACCGAGTTGCCCTGGTAGGTCGTCTGCGGGTAGGCGTTCCAGCCGTTGTAATAGCTGTACGGCTGGGTGTACACCGGGTATTGCGGGTAGGCGTTCCAGAGGTAGTTGTAGCCGCCGTTGTAGCCGCCGCCCCAGTATTGCTGCTGGTTGGCGTAGAACCCGCCCGGGCCGCCGTAAACGCTGTTGCCGCCGTAGAACGATCCGGGCCAGGCACCGCCGTAACCGTATTGTTGCGGCCAGCAGCCCTCGTATCCTCCGGTAAAGGCAATCGTCGGCGGAATGAGAATAGGCTGCGGAGGCATCATATAGGCCTCTTGCCACATGTTGCCGTAACCCATCATCGGCGGACCGAAATCGTCGCAGTCAGGCTCGTGATGGTGGTGCCAACGTTCAAACTCGCTCATATCAATCACCTGAAGGGGAAGGTGTAGTCGCCCGAGATGCCAGTGCTTTTATTGTCACCGTGCAATTGCGCATCGACAATGGGACATTTACCAGAGCCGATGCGGGAATCACCTAGATTTGTAGAAGATTTGTAGAAGCGCCTTCGAGGATTTCTGGAAGCGCGCCGAATCACTTCCGCCGCTGCCGGTAGCGCTTCTGCTTTTCGGCCAGGTAGCCCGGGTCGGCAAGCTGTTTGGCTATCTGAAAGGTGCGGAAGCGGCATTCGTCGGAGCAGAACTTTCCGCGCGCGCGCGCGACAAAAAAGTCCGCGCAACGAAGCAGATCCGGAGAGGAGTCCAGCCCTGCTTCCACCAGGGCCGGGATCTCGCGGCGCCATTTGAGCTCGATGTCGGCCGGAAAGTCGGGGCAGGGCGAAATGCGGTTTGCGCCGGCCTCGCGATACAGCCCCTCGCAGCGGGCGATTTTGGCGGTTTGCGGGCTGTCCAACTGTTCGCCGAGAAAGCGCGCGAATTCAAGAAGCAGCGTCTGCCCGATACAAGCGATGAGATCGTCATCGGAGGCACCCTCCAGTCTGGCTCGAAAGGAGGGAAGCAGCACACCGCCCGGGCGCTGTCCCGGGCTCGACAGCTCGAGGCGCAGATTGCCGAGCTGCATATCTATAGATGCAAGATCCGGCTCCTCTCCAAAGTGGAGCGCCGAAAGCTGCCGCCGCATGAGGTTCAGCGTTTCTTGAAAGTGCTCGACAGCCGAAGGCGTCGGGCTCACCCTCCTATTAAGGATGCCGGACAGCCAGCGAACCGTGTCCTCCCCTGAGGTCCAGGTCGCCTGCTCGTTCAGAACGTCAATCCAGTCAAGCATTTCCGGCATTCCGTATCATGGCGGCAGTTTCTTATTGACTACAACGCGATGGCGTGGTAACGTTACAACGAATCACTGTGATAACGTTACCACGATGATTCGTTGTAAGCAATAGTAGCGCGCACCGGCGCCTTTCAAGCGCCGCCGGATGTTTGTCCGGCGGTATCTGACCGCGGCTCGGCCCTGCATCCGTGGAGGGTCGCGCCTGCCTTGCCATGCCTATCCGGAGGAAGAAAGCCGATGAGCCTGAACGTGACGTCTGACCGCCTGGGGAAGAAACAAGAAGCCGCCGCCGATTCAGACAACCCGATTGTTTGCGGATCGCTGGCCAGGGCAATCTGGCAGATGTCGTGGCCGCTTCTGGCTGCATACGTGCTCAGCTCTTTGATTGGACTGGTAGACGCGTACCTGGCGGGCTTCATCGGGGATGCCGCCCAGGCCGCGGTCGGGATTGGCGAGCAGGCGATCTTTCTGATGGCAATGCTGGGCACCGGTCTGGCAATCGGCACCGTGGCGTGCGTTTCGCGAAGTTTCGGGGCCGGCGATCTGGCGCTCGCCAGGGCTTATTCGCGCGACAGCCTCGTGTTCAGCTCGCTGGTCGGGCTCTTCGCCACTGTTGTCGGGGTGCTGCTCGCCAGACCCGTCTTTGCGATATTGGGGGCAGCACCGGTCGTGACCGCTTTGGGAGCCCGTTATCTGGAGCTGGTCAGCCTCGCCAATCTGCCGTTTGTGGTCGCCATGTGCATGACGGCCATTTTCCGCGCGGTGGGCGCGCCCCGCTATGCCCTGGGCATGTGGCTTGCCATGAGCAGTGTGAGCATCGGCGGCTCACTGCTCCTTTTCTTTGGCTTCATTCCCGGCGGGCGGCATTCGTTGGATGCCCTTTGCCTGTCCTGGCTCGCCGGCGCCACGGTCGGGGTTGCCCTCGGCCTTGTGCTGCTGCGAAGATTCTGGATGCGCGCGCCTGGAGCTCACCGGCCGGCGCTCGCTTTCGGGCAGGCGCTCGTCAGGGTGAGCGAGCTGCTGGGCATCGGCTTGCCGGCCGTCATCGCCGAAGTGGTCTGGACCAGCTCGAACTTCCTTACCTACAGGATCTTTGCCGGCATGGCCCACGCGTCGCAGGCGCAGGCCGCCTGGTCGGTGGCGCTCAAGGTCGAGGAGACGTTCGCCGCCATGCCGCTGGTCGCCTTGAGCATGGCTGCCGCCACAATCGTCGGGCAAAATCTGGGTGCCGGGCAGCCCGCCCGCGCCCGCGCCAGCGGCTGGCAGATCACCGCCGGGGCGAGCGTGGCGATGATCCTTGTGGGCCTCGTCCTGATGGTCTTCGCCATCCCGCTGGCATCAACATTCTCCAGCGACCCTCTGGTCGTTGAGTATACGGCCACACTCCTCAAGTCCGCACCACTGACGGTGCCGCTGCTGGCTGTCTGGCTCATCCTCTTCGGGGCCATGGAGGGGGCCGCCTGCACCTGGACGCCGATGGTCTGCCAAGTGGCTGTGCTGATCGGCTTGCGCCTGCCGCTTTATTGGCTTCTGGCCATCTCCCTGCAGCTCGGGCTGCCCGGCATCGCCGGGGCGCTTCTCGTCTCCCGGGCGGTGATTGCCCTGGTTGCCGTCGGCGTCTACAGGCGGGGGTTTGTCGAGGCGGCGCCCTCGGCCGGCGCCTGCCTGCAACTCCTGCGCCGGCTCGCCGGAGTACCCCGGCCGGCCTGTTATAATAGCGGAACGCGGGGATATAGCTCAGTTGGTAGAGCGCACGGATCGCACCCGTGAGGTCAGGGGTTCGAATCCCCTTATCTCCAGATCATCGAATCGAACGACTGCAGGATCGGGATGTCAGGATACCGGCTTTCCGGTGGCGCCGGGGCGCTCTCGCATCCGTCGAGCGGCCCGGGCACAAGCCCGCTTGCCGGAGCCGCCGCCAGAATGCCGGCGCGGTCTGGCCGCGCACTGCTGGTGGTGTCAAGATGCCGATACCGACCATCCTCGGTAAGAGGCTCAGGCGTTCGGGAAGAGCGAGAAGGGCGCGCAGGCGGGCTTTTCTGCGGGCGCCGGGGCCGGCGCGAAAAGGTCGAACTGTGTTTGCAGGCGGTCCAGGGCCCTCTCCTGTCGCTCGATTACCCGCAGCGGCGCCCGCAAGTCGTCAAGCTCGCGGGCCCTGGCGGCAAGCGAGGGCGAGATGTGGTTCAGCAGAAAGAGCGCCACGACCGTGTCCGTCTTTTCGCGCGGGGCGCAGAGATCCTTGATGAGCCCCTGAGCCTCCACCTGCTTGTCCAGCGGAAGCTGCTCGACGACAAGCGCCAGCTCTGATTCCAATGCCTGCGCCTGTGCTTGCGCGCCGGCATTCCAGACCTGCCAGTACCTCTGGAAGAGGCTCATGCGAGCGCTGTGCAACCCCTTGCCGAGCGCTGCTGATTCTTGCGGATCGAGCTTGGCGAGGTAAGCGTTCAGCTCCCAGTCTTTGAAACGCTCGGACAGATCGGCGAACCGGTTGATCCTGGACTCCTCACCCTCACAGGATAGCGCAAGCGTAAGCCGTGCCTTGAAGCGCAGCGCAAGCGCCGAGCGCATGGCGGCTATCTCATCGCTGGTGATAAGCCGGTCGATCGCTTCCTGGGCTGCGGCATACTCCGGCGCCAGCCGCCCGAGCTCTTCCTTCCATTTCGCGACAGCGCATTCCATATAAGGCGAGCCCGGCTGCGAGCGAGCGCCGTCCACCATTTGCGCCAGCGCCCGAGCCTTACGCTTTGTCGGCTCCGGAAGGCTTTCGAGCGTGGCATCTCTTTCTTCCGTGAGTCGGGTCGCCTCATCGGCTTGAGCCTGCCGGAGTTGGGCTTCCAGCTCGCCAATCCGCATCTCCATCTGCCGGCCATTGAGCTTGTCAGCTCGTTCGGCGATGGAATCCAGATGCTGTTCCGCCTCCGCGCCCGGACGCGCCGCCAGCTCGCGGCAGGCAGCCTCGAACTCCTCGACCAGTTGCCGGGGATCCGCGGCCGTCCTGACCAGCGCGCTGCCGCTCGGCTTCAGCGCCTCACGCATACGGGCGGCCAGCGGCTCGCCGGCTAAAGGCACGACGTTGTTTTTGTAGCTTGTTTGTGCAGGTAGTAAGTTCATCTTTCAGCCCCGAAGTACGTTGGTTGACTTCCGGGGTAGACGTTACTTACCTTTTGTGGAATTTTCGGGGAGAAGGTTATCATCAAGGTGTGCCGGCTGACTCGTCCGGCGACAAGTCTTGCGAGGATCATCGTGCGGCAGCTCAAAATGATCGAAGATGGGCGGCCGGGCCTCGTGGATGAGGCGGCGATTCGCAATCAGCCAGGTTTGCTGAGGCACGATCTGGTCATTCGTGGATGCGCGAAGTCCGTGCTTAAGTGCCTGCCGGACGAGCACGTTCAGACGATAGTCACAAGTCCACCCTACTACGGGCAGAGAGACTACGGCGTCGAGGGCCAGATTGGCACGGAAAAGTCCATCGACGCCTACATAGAAAACCTTGTCTCAGTGTTTGCTGAGGCCCGCCGGGTGCTGGCGAAGGATGGAACGCTGTGGTTGAACCTGGGCGACAAGTATCTTCCTTCAGGCAATCTGGCCGGCGCGCCCTGGCGCGTCGCACTGGCGCTCCAGGACGATGGTTGGATTTTGCGCTCGGACGTCATCTGGTACAAGCCCAACGCCATGCCTTCCTCGGTAAAGAACCGGCCGACCACGGACCACGAGTATATTTTCTTGCTTGCCAGGAATACGGACTACTACTATGACGCCGACGCAATCCGTGAGCCTCATGTGACCTTCACCGGCAACAGCAAGATGATGGGCGGCCGGAATCACTTCGGGAAACGGGGCGGCACGCCGGAAGCCGGCAAGAACGCAGGCAAAGCGAATTTGCACAATGCCAGGTGGGATCAAGCGTTTCATCCCCTGGGCAGAAACAAGAGAACTGTCTGGCAGGTGCCGCTGTCGAAGTTCCCGGATGCGCATTTTGCGGTATTTCCAGACAAACTAATTGAGCCTTGCATCCTGGCTGGTTCTCCGGAAGGCGCTGTTGTCCTTGATCCGTTCCTGGGATCCGGAACTACGGCAATGGTGGCGTTAGCGAACAGGCGGCATTTTCTCGGAATAGAGATCAGCGAAAGATATGCCGCAATGGCAGCAGAGCGATTGTCCAGCGTTGCGCGGTAGCGCTCAACGGGATGGCGGATCCTGACATTTCTCTGCCGGCCCATCGAACTGGTGGGCCTGGGTCGCAGGTGCTTGCCGGCGTTCCCGCCACATGAGATGAATGATTAGAACGCCCGTGTAGATGCCTGTAGCCAGCCAGCCCAGCGCTCTTATTCCGAACTGCATCGACAGATACTCCAGGCAGACGCCCACCAGGCCGCCGACCAGATTGAAGGCAAAAGCCTCCGTGGGCGGGTCGGCGTTCTTGAAGAGGAGGGCAAAGATGGTGGCTGAGAAGATGAGCGGGAACAGATAGAGACCGGCGCCGGCGGCGCCGCCGGCCAGGGGGCCCATTGCCGAGAGCTCGCCGGTGTTGACGAACCCGGTGGCCGAAAGGGAGATTAGAAGCGCGGGACCGAGCCAGGCAAGACCGCCTGCTCTCCAGCGCCAGGCAATGTAGTTGCCGATCAGGATCACGATCATCACCGCCGAGATGATCACGCTGTTTACCACCCAGGTGGAGCCGAAGAGGAGGGAGAGATCCGCCATCGCTCGCACCTCCAGAAGCATGAACCCCATCCCGAGACCGAACATCTGCCAGTTGAGCGGCTTGCGCGCGCCGCCGGCCAGCTGGCTGGCCACGGGCAGAAAGCCCAGGAGAAGCACGCTCAGAATGGGCAGGGCGTAAAGGGCGGGGAGCTGCCGGTCCGGCAGGAAGAGGAAGGGCCAGTCGTCGGTGGCGGGCGGCGTGGTGCTTTGCAGGTTTACTGATCGCGGCGGGTAGGGGACGGCACTGGACGCCGGCGCCCGTTTGTCCAGCCCGGGACCGGCAATGAGCAGGCCGCTTACCTGCTTTTTGTAGTCGCAATAACCATACGGGCGCATCCCGGTCGCCGAAGTCAGAGCCTTTGCATGGCGGTCCCACAGCCAGTCCGTGAGGGCGACAAAGCTGACGGCGATGATGCCCTGCTCATCTAGCAGGCGCGCTGCCTGGTTCATCGCCTCCCGGGTGAAGATGTAATTGTCCAGGCGCAGGGAGGAGAGCGACGAGAAGGCCGTGTGGCTGTCCAGCGCCGCAAAGACGATGACGTCGTATTTGCCGCGGCAATTCTTGAGAAACGTGCGCGCGTCCATGACATGGGCTGTCACCTTGCTCGACTGGTACGGATGCTCGGGATGCAGCTCGCGCCCGATCTCCACGATCGAGGGGTCGATCTCCACCGCATCGACATGACCGGCGCCGCAGCGCAATGCCGCTGCCACGTCGTTGCCGGTGCCGCTTCCCAGCACCAGGACGTTGCCGCCGGGTCTGGGCAGCACCCTGTAGGGTGTCGCGAACGTGGCGCGCAGCTTCTCCTGCACGTCCCGGGGAAAGCGGGACAGCGAGGCGGGCGAGCAATCGAGGATCGACTGGAAAGAGTCGTAATTGATGTAGATGTTGTAGCCCAGCTTCTCACCGCGCCAGGGCCCGCCCGGCTGCCGGACCGCCGCCACGTCGATGCGATAATATGGGGACCAGACGGTTTTGACGTAATCGGCGCCGTAGTTGGCGCGGGCGATATACGGTCCCAGAGACAGGGCGTAAAGGATGCCGAGCACGATAACGGCGAAGTGGGCGACCCGCCGGTTCAGCACCGTGAGCATGAGCCCGGCCGCCACAAGCCACACGCCCGGTCCGGTGCGCATCCAGCTCAGACCGGTGAAAAGCAGCGATCCTATTAACGACCCGGCGATATTTATTGAATAGGCTGTCAGCGGCGGCAGCCGGTCGAAGAGTTTGCCCATCCTCTGCCCGAGCCCCACAAATATGGATGTGCTGAGGGCAAAGATCCCCAGCATGATCGCCAGGCTGCGCAGGGTGGTCCACATGGGAGCCAGCCGATGACCATCACCGGCGGTGCGCACTCCAAAGAGCAGGAACTTCAAGGGATCGACGAAGGAGAGGTAGGTCAACCCGAGACCGAGCGCAAAGATGAGCAGCATGCTCAGGGAAAGAAGCCCCGGCGCCGACCAGTGAAAGTAATCGCGCTTGCGGTCCGTCCACAGGAAGCCCAGCCCCAGTCCCAGGAACGCGGACATCAACGGCAGGTTCTTGAAGTAGGCAAATATCCTGACCTCGGTGGCCAGCCAGCGAATGATGAGCAGTTCCAGGAAAAGCGCCAGCACGCTCAGAAGGAGAAGCTCTCTCTGAGTGGGCGAGGGGGATGAGCTACGCGCTCCCTCGCCAGCCGGTTCGGGCCCGTTGCCCGGACGCTGCTCGGCTACCTGATCGCCGTGGGCCATGTCGCCCAGACTCCTTGCCTGTCCGGCCGCCGGCCGCTTTGCCGGCAGGGACACCGGCCCTCACCGGCCTACAGTGACATATGCCAAGTTCGGGAGCGGTGGTAACAACGCCCTCGGCCAGGACACGGCGGCGCGTGCTGTAATGTAGGTACGCAAGCAGGTAGAATCGCGGGTGCGTGTGGTTTCTGGGGAATGGCGGTGGCGGGCAGGGACAATAGGCTTAAAGACATCCCGGCATCGGTCCTGCTTATCATTTTATTGTTGGCGCAGCCGGCTGTCGGAGCGTCCGCCCCGGCGGCGGGGGTCGCAGAGCAGATCGGGCGGCTGGAGGTGCGATTTTTCGAGCACCGCTATCGCTCCGATTCGCTCGACGAGCGGCTGGACCGCCTTGAGAAGATGGTCTTCGGCGAGACAAGATCGGGGTCGGTTCAAAACCGCCTGGCCAATCTGCAGTCTGCCGTCTCCGAGGCTGACGGCGGCCTGACTCCCACGTCCGAGCGCTCGGCGCCTGCCGGGGACCGGGCGCCGGCCAGCGGCGCTCCCCAGGGTAATGCGGCGACCGCCTTGCCGCCTACGGGCCCGAGCAATGCCGAGGCCGGAACCGACAGGCAGGCGGCGGGCTTGCCCGCACCGGAGGTGACCTATGAGATGGGCGATACGGTTCCGTTCGTCAACGGTCCTGCCGGTGGGGATCTCCCCCGGGAGGGCTCCTGGCAGGAAGACCAGCCGGCGGCATCCGGCAGCCCCGCGGGGGCCTCGGAGGAGGGCCCGGAAGCTTACGGCGCCGGCGGCGGCGACGGCGCCGCACCAGCTTCGCAGCAGGAGTCGTACTCTTCCGCCAGCCACGAGCGCCGCGGCTTGCCCCATGAGGTGAGCAGGCTCGAGCAACAGGTGCTGGGAAGAACTTACCGGGGCGCGCTTGTTCAGCGGGTAAGGAGGCTCGAGGAGAGTGTTTTTCCCGGAGAGCGGCCGGAAGATCAAGTTCCCCTGCCCGAGCGCGTAGCACGGCTCTGGGCGGCGGTCGACCTGTCCACGCCCCCGCAGGGACGTGCTGCCGCGCAGGGCAAGGCTGCCGGGGGAAGCGACCACCAGGCTGAACCGGCGTCAGGCAAGCGACGGCATCCAATTTTGAGCGGGATCGCCAAGGCGGTGGTCGCGGTCGGCAAGCTGGCCGGCGAGGCCGCGGGAGCAGTCGGCACGGGGTTGATGTACGGCAGCATGTACGGCGGCATGTACGGCGGCTATGGCTATTCCCCGTTTGGCTACGGCGGCTACGGCTACTCCCCGTTTGGCTACGGCGGCTACGGCTATTCCCCGTTTGGCTACGGCTATTCCCCGTTCAGGTACGGGGGACTGGGGCTGGGAAGTTTCTATTTCTGACCACCGGCGGCGCCCGCCCGGATTCCCACCGCCGGGCCGGGCTTATGCTACAATTTCCTTGGTTTGGGCTATTAGCTCAGGTGGCTAGAGCGCACCCCTGATAAGGGTGAGGTCCCTGGTTCGAGTCCAGGATGGCCCATGAAGTTAGTTCCGACTCTAAAGTAATCACTAAGATTCTTGAGCACCAAACGCTGACGGATCGAAGGAACCGACGAGTCGGGGCGAGGACGGGAAACCAAGCCGGAATCGCTATTTTGAACCCCAGCTCCGGGGGCTTGGCTCAGTTGGTAGAGCGTCTCCTTTGCACGGAGAAGGTCAGCGGTTCGAATCCGCTAGCCTCCAAAAATCAAGTCAGGATGAGCTTCCGCAGAGGAGCCGCAGCCTGAGACAAAAATCAGATACAATGTGGCGAAGGTAAAAGCCAATCTGATATTATTGAAAGTTCGTCGGGGGCTTCCCCCAGACCGGCCAGCCGTGAGGTCGATAAAAACCGGTTTCGTACCCTGAAAACTGCATATTGAGTGTCCGTAATTCACCAATGTCATAGGTGGGGCGCCTCGTTGTGTCCTGCAACAAGTATCTGACCATTGCAGCGAGTTTCAAATGGAACGCGCCCAGGTCTGATTCTGTGCCGCGCCTATAAATTGGTCAAGCTACAAAGAGCGCACGGTGGATACCTTGGCGCCAGCAGCCGACGAAGGACGCAACAACCTGCGAAAAGCCACGGGGAGCTGTTGTAGGCTTAGATCCGTGGGTATCCGAATGGGGCAACCCCGCCGGAGTAATGTCCGGCGACGGCCGTCTGAATCCATAGGACGGCGCGAGGCAAGTCGGGGAACTGAAACATCTTAGTACCCGGAAGAAAAGAAAACAAATCAGTGATTCCCTCAGTAGCGGCGAGTGAACGGGGAACAGCCCAAACCGTCGTGACGAAAGTCATGGCGGGGTAGTGGGACTCCAGACGAGATGGGATGGCGGTAGTCGAAGTGGTCTGAAAAGGCTTACCAGAGACGGTTACAGTCCGGTAGACGAAAACGCCTGAACCTCAGGAGTATCCCAAGTAGTACGGGGCACGGGAAACCCTGTACGAATCCGCCGGGACCATCCGGTAAGGCTAAATACTGACTGGCGACCGATAGCGAACAAGTACTGCGAAGGAAAGGTGAAAAGAACCCCGGTGAGGGGAGTGAAATAGAACATGAAACCGTGTGCTTACAAGCAATGGGAGCACTATTAGATAGTGTGACCGTGTGCCTGTTGAAGAATGAGCCGGCGAGTTACCGTACGTAGTTGGTTAAGCGGTTGATACGCGAAGCCACAGGGAAACCGAGTCTGAACAGGGCGTTGATAATTGCGTGCGGTAGACCCGAACCCGGGTGATCTATGCATGGCCAGGATGAAGCGTGTGTAAAAATGCGTAGAGGTCCGAACCGACCGATGTTGAAAAATCGGCGGATGAGCTGTGCATAGGGGTGAAATGCCAATCGAACCCGGAGCTAGCTGGTTCTCCCCGAAAGGTGTTTAGGCACCGCGTCGGATGTATCTTGCAGGGGGTAGAGCACTAGTTCGGTGCGGGCGGAGAAAATCCGTACCAAATCGAGTTAAACTCCGAATACCTGTAATGTTTATCCGGCAGTTAGACGGCGAGAGATAAGTTCCGTCGTCAAGAGGGAAACAGCCCAGACCACCGACTAAGGCCCCAAAGTACACATTAAGTGGCTAAGGAGGTGGAGTTGCCCAGACAACCAGGAGGTTTGCTTAGAAGCAGCCACCCTTGAAAGAGTGCGTAATAGCTCACTGGTCAAGCGACTCTGCGCCGAAAACGTCCGGGACTAAAATGTGTCGCCGAAATCGTGGGATTTGTTTTCAAATCGGTAGGGGAGCGTCCTGTTGTAGGGCGAAGCATGAGCGAAAGCACGTGTGGACGAAGCAGGAGTGAGACTGTCGGCTTAAGTAGCGAAAACATTGGTGAGAATCCAATGCACCGAAAGACTAAGGGTTCCCACGGCAGGTTCGTCCACGTGGGGTTAGCCGGGGGCTAAGGCGAGGCCGAAAGGCGTAGCCGATGCACAACGGGTTATTATTCCCGTGCCACCGCCGGAGGCTATCAACTAAGTCGGGACGCAGGAGGCTATACGGAAGGTACCACTGGATATGGTGCCTCCAAAGGCGTAGCTAGTCCGGGTAGGCAAATCCGCCCGGGCGTTAAGACGTGAGGCCGAGTAGGGAAGATTCCACGGAGTCAACTTCGTAGATGCCATGCTGCCGAGAAAAGCGGCGTAGTGACAAAGGCTGGTGCCCGTACCCGAAACCGACACAGGTAGTCAGGTAGAGAATACCAAGGTGCGCGAGACAACTCTCTCTAAGGAACTCGGCAAAATAACCTCGTAACTTCGGAAGAAGAGGTGCTCTGGTAGGGTGTAAGACTGCGCGTCTGAAGCTCGAGAGAGTCGCAGCGACGAGGCTCAAGCGACTGTTTAACAAAAACACAGGTCTCTGCAAACCCGTAAGGGGAAGTATAGGGGCTGACGCCTGCCCAGTGCCGGAAGGTTAAGTGGAGCGGTTAGCGCAAGCGAAGCTGCAAAACAAAGCCCCGGTGAACGGCGGCCGTAACTATAACGGTCCTAAGGTAGCGAAATTCCTTGTCGGGTAAGTTCCGACCCGCACGAATGGCGTAACGATTTGAGCGCTGTCTCGGAGAGAGGCTCGGCGAAATAGGATTGTCTGTGAAGATACGGACTAGGCGTGCCAGGACAGAAAGACCCTATTGAGCTTTACTGTAGGCTGAAATTGTGTGCGGGTTATGTCTGCGCAGGATAGGTGGGAGCCTTTGAGACGAGGATTTTGGTTCTCGTGGAGGCAGCGTTGAGATACCACTCTGATGTAGCTAGCATCCTAACCTCGTTCCGTGAATCCGGGCGAGGGACAGTTTCAGTTGGGCAGTTTGACTGGGGCGGTCGCCTCCTAAACAGTAACGGAGGCGCCCAATGGTTCCCTCAGGCTGGTCGGAAATCAGCCATCGAGCGTAAAGGCAGAAGGGAGCTTGACTGAGAGAGAGACATCTCGATCAGGGACGAAAGTCGGGCTTAGTGATCCCACGGCTCCGCATGGAAGGGCCGTTGCTCATCGGACAAAAGTTACCATAGGGATAACAGGCTGATCTCCCCCAAGAGTCCACATCGACGGGGAGGTTTGGCACCTCGATGTCGGCTCATCGCATCCTGGAGCGGTAGTACGTTCCAAGGGTTGGGCTGTTCGCCCATTAAAGCGGTACGTGAGCTGGGTTCAGAACGTCGTGAGACAGTTCGGTCCATATCCGGCATGCCCGCAGGAGTTTTGAGGGGAGCCGTCCCTAGTACGAGAGGACCAGGACGGACGAACCGCCAGTATACGTGTTATGTCGCCAGACGTAGACGCACGGTAGCTGTGTTCGGAGCGGATAAGTGCTGAAAGCATATAAGTACGAAGCCCACCCCGAGATGAGAACTCCCATGGCAAAAGCCAGTAAGGGCCCGGGAAGACCACCCGGTTGATAGGACGCAGGTGGAAGTACCGCATGAAGGTGGTACGTAGCTGAGCGTTACTAATATGCCCGAGGGCTTGTCCAAATTCATTGGTGAATTAGACAAGCGCATGCAATGCGCCCCTGCGAGATGTGAGGGCGCCTGCAGGGGCGGATTGCATCCGCCCGCGCGTCAGAGATACTCAATATGCAGTTTCCAGGGTACGGTGATATCCATCACCGGAGCCCTGAAAGGTTCTTGGTGCCAAAGCGACCGGAACACACCCGTTCCCATCCCGAACACGACGGTAAAGACGGTCAGCAGCGACAATACTTGGCGGGAGACTGCCTGGGAAGATAGCCCGGTGCCAGGAGTTATGAAACCCACGAGGTAACACCTCGTGGGTTTCTTTTCAGCCGTGCGACAATTACCTGAAACTCGGGGAGAGGAGTCCGTTATATGCGAGCGGCAGAGGCAAGGATCAACCGCGAGCGCCTGAACGCATTGCTCAGGAGGGAGCAGGAGCGGTTTGTTGCTGAGCACCCCCGATCGCGCGAGCTGTATGAGCGGGCAAAGGGAAGCCTGCTTTCAGGCGTCCCTATGCACTGGATGGTGAAGTGGGCAGGGACGTTTCCGATCTTCGTCCAGAAGGCGATCGGATCGCGATTCACCTGCGTGGACGGTCGCGAGTATGTTGATCTTTGCCTGGGTGATACCGGGGCGATGACAGGGCATTCTCCAGCTCCCGTCGTCGAGGCGATTATCGATCAGGCACGGCGCGGGCTGACGTTCATGCTTCCCACCGAAAACTCGATCTGGGTCGCCGAGGAGCTGAGCCGCCGGTTTGGACTCCCCTGCTGGCAGATGGCAATGACGGCTACCGATGCCAATCGCTTCTCAATCCGGCTCGCGCGCCGGATTACCGGGCGCAAACTGGTTCTCGTTTTCAACTGGTGCTATCACGGCACCGTCGATGAGACGTTCATTACGCTGTCGGACGGCCGTCCGACGGCACGCAGAGGTAATTTAGGACCGCCGGTCGATCCGGCAATTACTACGAAGGTGGTGGAGTTCAATGATATCCCGGCGCTGGAAGCCGCGCTCAGCCCGGGCGATGTGGCATGCGTGCTTGCCGAGCCGGTCATGACCAATATCGGAATTGTCCATCCGGAGCCGGGATTCCATGATGCTCTGCGCGCGATTACCAGGCGCACCGGAACGCTTCTCGTCATTGACGAGACTCACACAATTTGTGCTGGACCTGGGGGCTATACCAGGGCTCATGGGCTCGACCCCGACATGCTTACGCTCGGAAAGCCGATTGCAGGCGGGGTCCCAGCGGCCGTGTACGGCTTCAGCGAAGAAGTTGCCGGGCTCGTGTCCCGGAGCATTAATGTCGAGGATTGCGACACTGGTGGTATCGGCGGTACGCTGGCGGGTAACGCGCTGGCTACGGCGGCGATGCGTGCAACGCTCGAGCATGTCCTGACCCAGGAGGCTTACGACCTGGCAATTCCTTTGTGTGATCGATTTGTCGCCGGCGTGGAGACCGTCATCGAAGGCAAGGGGTTGCCGTGGATCGTGCAAAGGCTCGGGTGCCGGGCTGAGTACTGGTTCAGATCGACCGCTCCGCGAAACGGGGCTGAAGCGGCGGCGGCTGCTGACTTCGTGCTCGATCAGTATATGCATCTTGCCGCGTTGAATCGGGGTATCCTGATGACGCCATTCCACAATATGGCCCTCATTTCGCCTGCTACAACCGAAGCGGATATCGATCAACATACGAGCGTTTTCCGCGAGAGCGTGGAACAACTGCTCATTAACGCCGGCTAGGACCCCAACGGCCCTGGTTAAGCCATTGGGAGGCGCCATCGATATGGAGTGGCGACAAGAATGACGATGTCCCGCAAAATCGCATGTGCGTCCATTGCTCTTTCGCTTTTTGCATCGAGCCTGTTCAATTGCGTTCTAGCGGCGCCGGCTGACAACGTATCCGGTGCGGAGGAAACAGGCTCGAAGCTGCCGAAGATCAACGATTATGCGTTTGTGCAGGACGGCGAGCCGTATCAAAAATTGCGCATGCCGGTTTGTGAGCGGATTCCCAAGGGGGTGCAGCCGGACGGGATGGTGCTGGCTATTCACGGTCTGACCCTCCATGGCAAACGCTACGAACTTTTGGGCAAGGCTTGCGCCAGTACTGGTGTGTACTTCGTTGCGCCCGACATGAGGGGATTTGGCATGTGTCGAGCCGACACGAATGACAAGTACGGCCGGCGCAAGATCAACTATGACAGGAGCTACGATGATCTGTCCGGACTGGTGTCCTGTCATCGTAATCGGTGAAAGCCTGGGTGCGACAATGGCCTTGCGCGTGGCGGCGGGACATCCGGAGTCAGTAAGCGGGGTAATTATCTCCGGTCCACCGGCGCGAATAAATCCACTGATGTTCTTCTACCCCAGCAACATGTGGCAGGGGATCCTCGCCGTGCTTGTAAGCCCTCGCGGCCATATGAAGCTGACCGCATTCATGACGAAGCTCGTCTCCAACAACAAGTTGATCGGGCAAGAGATGTTGGACGACCCGCTGGTGGCCAAGAAGCTGACGATCTTTGAGTTGCTCAAGACCCAGGCATTTTGCGGCAAAACAGTCAAGTATGCCAGAGGGCTGGCACCAGATACGCCACTACTCATACTGCAAGGCAGCCAGGACTATTGCGTTGTTCCCGACGCAATTGTGAAGATTGCGAAGAAGGTCCGCTCTGCCGATCAAACCATGCGCTGGCTGGGCAACCACGGGCACCTCTTGCTGGAGACGAATTACATTCGCGCCCAGACCGTCAACGCGCTGGTCGACTGGGCCGACGAGATCGATCCTGCACACAAGCTGGAGCTGGAAGCCATGCAGCAACTGATCCGTAAGCTGGGCGGCAAAAGCGAGGATTGATGTCCAATTGGCAATTCGCAACCCACGGGGTAACACCCCGTGGGTTGCCGATTTTGTGCCCGGACGGAATCTGGCGCACCGTTTCTCTTGCCCGAAGCAGCGAACGCTCCTAGCTGAACAGGTTGGCGTCGCGTGCGGAGGCGACCAGCCAGTTGATGACGCCGGGGGTCGCCAGCCCGCCGGTGACGCCGGCGCAGCCGAACAGGACGCGCTTCATGGCATCCTGAGTTCCGGCGGCCATGTGCATGAAGCCCATGATCATGGTCGGGCCGCCCCAGGCGATTCCCAGGATCTCCATGCCGTTGGCGACGATGTTCAGCAACGCCTCCAGGTTGGCGAGGCAGTTCACGCGCACGGTTCCGCCCGTGTTGATACCCATCACAACCGTTGCGTCCCCGGCTTGCGGCCCGATCGTCCCCAGGGTCGCTCCCTGCAGCATCGGCGCCTGACCGCCCATCACCGTATTGGTCTGGCTGCCCGTTATGGGCGTCGAGCGCATCTGAGTTCCCGCGTCGCCGGCGGAGAAAGCATCGGTCGCCTGCGCAAAGGCAGGCACGCTTGCCGAGCAGCCGATGAGCACGGCCATGGTCAGACCGAACGTGGAAAAAGCATTAGTAAAAGAAGTACGCATAACAAGCCTCCTTGGATAAGATTGGTGTCGCCCTTCAGTTGGCGCCATCTTACGGGTGGCGGGGGTCAAAGTCATCGACCAAGCGTCACGACGTGACCGTGACGATCGTCATGCTTGCTGGCGTATAGGGGGCTGCGAATGCGGTACTGACCGGCTCTACGGCTGTTTCAGCTTGCAGCAACCTCTTCCGATTTCAGGGTGTCGACCAAGTCCGTGATCGTTTCTAACTCTGCAGAAGAGAGATCGACACTGGCGGCCCGGGCGTTCTCTTCCGCCTGGGCCGCGTCTCTTGCGCCGACAATGGCGGCCGTTATCCCGGGCTGATTGATGGTCCAGCTCAACACCAGCTGCCCGAGCGTTGCTTTGTGGGCTTCGGCAATCGGTTTGATCTTCTCGAGGAAGGCGTTGACGCGCCTTATGTTCTCGGGTTGGAAGTGTACTTGCGTCGCCCGGTGATCGCCGGGCGGGAACTTGTGGTCCGGCTTGAACTTGCCGGTCAGCAAGCCGCGCTGCAACGGGCTGTAAACGATGACGCCTATGTTGTGCTCGCGGCAGTACGGCAGAACATCCTTTTCTATGTCCCGCAGAACCATGCTGTATGGCGGCTGGTCGGAGGCGATCGGCACCAGCGAGGAAGCAGCCCTTATGTCGTCAACGGTGAAGTTGCTGACGCCCGCCGCGCGAATCTTGCCCTCCTTGAGGAGCTGGGCGACAGCCTCCATCGTCTCCTCCACCGGTGTAGTGTGATCGCGCCAGTGGCACTGGTACAGGTCTATGTAATCCGTTTTCAACCGGCGCAGGCTGGCTTCGCATTCGCGGATGACACTTTGTTTTCTGGCGTTGAGGTAGATCTTGTACCGCTTGCCGCCCTCGTCGAGATCGAAGAAATGCTCTCCTACCCCCGAATCCCAGGCCATGCAGTACTTGGTGAGGATCTGGACCTTGTCCCGCTGCCCGGCAACGGCTCTGCCGACGATCTCCTCGCTGCGGCCGAATCCATATATAGGCGCGGTGTCGATGGTCGTCACCCCCAGCTCGATCGAGCGGCGGATCGCCTCGACGGATTTCCGCTCATCCGTTCCGCCCCACATGGTGCCGCCAATCGCCCAGGCGCCAAGGGTAATTGCCGAGATCTTTATATCGCTGCTGCCCAATTGCCGGTATTGCACGGAAGCTTACCCCTCAAAAACCGCTCACGGGAACTCAGACAAGATCGTCCATTATGGAAAGTCGCTGGGTAGTTGTATTTAATCAGGCGGCAACAATTTTTCACGAGGCGTGTCACGCCATTTCCACGATTCCCCGGTAACCTTGCGCCAGCGGACTCAAAGAGTCACTTACTACATGACACGGGCTGCTTCTTGAGCCGCAAGGGCGGCTGCTCGTGAGGACAGCGAGGATAGAAAGCAATGATTCAAGAGAGACAGGCTGAGCACAGCGAACCGGCGGCGCTCGGCGGCCCGCAGCCGGCTGGTCCCAGCATGGGCACCCTCGATCGCGCGGAGGTGGGCGCCATTTTGCGCGCCGACAATGAGCGGCGTATGCAGGCAGCGAGCCCTTATCTCAACGGTTTCAGCATCGGGGGCGAAACGATGCTCTGCCAGGCACCGGTCCAGCGCGACCCCAACGTAGCAACTGACTCAGCCGCCCCGGTGCTTGCAGCAAACAGCGCGGTAAAGACCGCCAGCCGCCTGGCAAATGCCGCCAGGGTCGCCGGGGCGGACGCTCCCAGGATTCCAGCCTTGCCCAGCAACCCCGGGGCGGGGGTGATGGAATATACGCCGGGCGGGCAGGCCCTCCGGCTGGGCACTCCGACCGGGCTTGTCGAAGGGGTGCACAGGCCGGCCGCCAATGTGTTCACCAGGGTAGCCATCGAAGGGCTGTCCGGAAGCGGGAGCAGGCCGGCGGAATGGAATCACATGGGTTCAGCGACCATGCCGGCGGGAATGTTCTCCAGGACGCCGGATGTCACCTTCCGGATTGACTACCGCGGGCGCGGGCTGGAGGCCGTAAGCGTCCCGATTCCACCGGTCAGCGGCGGGCAGCGGGTCGACTTCTATCAGAACGGCCACCAGATTCAAGCCCGCTCGGGCAGGGACACGTATACGCTCTATCGAACGACCAATTCCATCCTGCCCGACTGGATGGCGGCCGGCTGGGAGTGGCGCAAGAACTAGGCAGACGCCGATTATTTGCGCCAGATGATGATCTGCGGGTGCCTCACGCGTGCGTGGGGCACCGCTTGACCGCGGCTATGCGCTTGCATTCTTCTGCGCGCTTGTTGACGCCGTGCCCTCAGCACAGGCAGCAGTACCGCATCTTCGTCCGGCGTCAGGTGCCCGGTTTCGGCTTCCAGCGCCATTGCCTGACTGCGGTTCTGCCCCGGAAAGAGATTGTCGTTTTCCAGCAACAGTTGCGTCTCGGGAAGGACCGCTGCCGGTGGAAGCCGGGTGGGGCTCGGGCTGCCGTATCGTCTGGCGTGTATTGCAGCCGGTGGTTGACGCCTGCCGTGCGCGGCCGCCGGTGTGTCAGTGCCCGCGCCGATGAAGCAAACGCCTGCCGCTATCATTGTCGTGCAAAGTAGAAATGTGCTATTCATAACGGATCACATCCTCATCTTAGCCCCGTTTCTGCTGCTGCGCATCTGCTGTCTATGTTGAGAACTCTATCGCCGTTGCTGATGATCCTCTTGCTGTCCGGACCGGCAGTGCCGGCGGCGCGATGCCGCACGCAAAACATCACCAGACAACAGGTGATGAACAGCAGCTTTCCTCTGCCCGGACTGCAATCGGGCTACACGATGATCCGATTTAAGGACGGCATCAACAAGGAAAACGATGCGGGCATATCCGAGATGGATATCGGAATGCTTGATGGCAAGCCGGCCGCAGTCGTGTTCGTCGCCTGGTCCACCGGTGGCACCGGGGTGTGGGAGGTGCTCGGCTTGTATCGGCTCGTCGAGGGGCGGCCCCGGTGCGTGGGATGGTATGACCTCGAGGACAGGGCTCAAGTCAACAGTCTCAAGATTCGCAACAACCAGGTTTTGCTGGACTGGGTGAGGCATAAGGACACGGATCCGGCGTCAATGCCCTCGCTGCATACTCTGACCAGGCTGAAATCAACCGATTTCCGAACCCCGCAGCGAGGCTAGAAGATAATGTTGCGGTCCACTTCGGGATCCATGACGATCGTCATGGATCCCAGTGACGTTTGGTCGATGTGCTGAAGGTACGCGGTCACTAGAATGGCGGTAAGGCTGGACAGCAAGCCGTTCCCCATGCGAGAGGTGATTCTCATGCCAAACGTCGATCGTGGACGTTCCGGAGTGCGTTCCTATCTGGAGAGGCTGTACCGTGATGAAACCAGGCACGGTGGCGGCCCGCAACCACCCCATCCGTCTGATTACCGCATCTCGAGCTGGCAAACCCCGGAGCCACCGGGTGTCGCGAAGAGGTCCTTCGCCCTCGGCATAGCGCTTGCCGGCATTATCGCTGGAATTCTCCTGGCGGCCCCGGTGGTCTGGGGTCATGTGGCGGATTGGACACAACAAACGGCGGCCAGGATGTTTCCGCCGCCGGCTGCTTATAGTTATGGACCCGCGCACGAGCGCGCCGGCTCAGTGACGCGGGCCATTCCCGGCATGCACGCGGAAAAGTCAGTAATTACGGGTATCGTCGATCCCCTTTCACTGAGCGCTGTTTACTACTGGACATTTGCTCTCAAAAACGACACGTCCACGGCGCACGAAGCGCAGTTCGAAATTGCCCTTCCCAGAGGCGCCGCGGTCACGCGAGCAACTCTCTGGATCAACGGCACCCCGCAAGAAGCGGCATTCAGCTCAACACAGCAGGTCACCAATGCCTACGAGTGGATAACCGTGCGCCACCGCGACCCCTTGCTGGTAACCGAAACCGCCCCCGGACGCATCCTCGTGAAGGCCTCGCCGGTACAGCCAGGGGGACAACCGATGCAGCTGCGCATCGGCATCACCGCCCCGATGGCATTGGCTTCCGAGGACCGGGCGCGGGTGATGCTGCCTCACGTGGTGGCGTCCAACACGGCCATAGATTGCCGGCAGGATGTGCACATCGAGGCGCCGGCAGCCATGGAGTCCTCTAGCCCGGCAGCCCGCACTTCACCGTCTGAAGGAAGCGGAAGCGTGCTCAGGGCGAACGTAGACGTCACCGCCTTGAACGACATGGTTATAACGGCTGCTCGCACGCTGTCTCCACGCCGATACGCGACGCGCGCCACCCATTCGAGTCCCCCGGCCTTTATTGTGGCGGACCTTGAGCCGAATCCGGAATCCGGGTTGTGGCTGCCTCACTTCATCAGGTCAACCGGCCGACCGGCTTGCCTGGTTATTCACGATGAAGACGCCGCCCATCGCCTTTCGACGTTGTGGGCCTGCCAGGAGATCGACAAGCTGTACTGGAGGGGCTATACACACCAGGCCGTCGAGCTTGCGCATGCCTACCGTGTGGTCTCGCCGGTATCCGGCGCCACCGTTCTGGAAACGGAAGGCGACTATGAAGTCAACAACCTGGATCGCGATATGGGCCGAACTGTCCCCGCAGGGTCGACCCCGACGCTGCAAGGCGCCACCACGGGCACCATCTTACCGCAAGCCGCCAACACGGGCACCATCGTCCCGCAAGGCGGTGATGCCAGCGTGCTCCAGGGTGTCGTCGCGGGCGGTAGGTTGCGTGTGAACAACCTGGCCGACCTCGAGGCCACGGCGCGGCAATTCGCCGGCATACCGGTTGCCGTCGACTGGCTCACAGCTTCCGCTCGCGACGCCAATTGCTTCGGGTGCACGGAGCCCGCGGTGTTCGGCTTGACGGACAACCCGCTGGTGGCGCTCATTCTGGTGATGGCGCTCGCCGTCTGGAGCTTTGCCGGGCCCGCAGTGCTCCTGGTAGAGGCTGTAAGGCGGCACATCGGCAAACAGCCGGGAGCGTCCCGGGCCCTTATGTTCGCTGCCTGCTGGTTTTGGATAGCCCTGATGGCATCCCTGGTAAGCCAGATGCTCTTTGTCGCCCTGGCCGCGTCAATCCTTTGTAACGGCAGGCGTGACCGCAGCCAGGTGCCGGCGGCGGCGCCTGGACGGGCTGCCGTTTGATAAGCGACAGCCTTCATAAAAAGGGTCGGGTCCGGAGCGCAAGTTCCGGGCCCGCTCCTTGAGGTGAGATAATAAGCCCGGGAAAAACCGGCGATGGCCGGATATGCCTCGCGGAAGTGCGAGAGGGGGCATCCTTGGATCTGAGGCGGTCGACCGGAATTCTCCTGGACCCGAGGTCCTTGCCTGGCGAGTACGGCATCGGCGACCTGGGACCGAACGCCTACCAGTTTGCCGATTTCCTGGCCGACTGCGGGGTCATGTGGTGGCAGATTCTTCCCCTGGGAATGCCGGCTGACGGGCGCTGCCCGTACGCATGCGATTCGGCCTTCGCGCGCAATCCCTTCTTGATCAGCCCGCAGTCGCTGGTGGATGACGGATTGCTGGACGAGCACGATCTCCAGCCGGTACCCTCATTTCCGGATGCCCGCATCGACTTTGCCGTGGCTCTTCCCTACAAAACGGCCTTGCTGGAAAAAGCTTTTGAGCGCTGGCAGGCGAACCAGGATGCGGGGCTGCGCGCCGAGCTGGAGAGTTTCGCGCAGCGGTCACACTGGCTTGCTGACTATTGCCTCTATCGGGCGCTGAAGGAGGAGAACGAAGGACGCTCCTGGAACCTCTGGCCGCGGGAGCTGGTGGCGCGCGATCCACGGGCGCTGGCTCAGGCGGCCGATCGCCTGCGCAGGCGTGTGGAGGCGCACCAATTCTTCCAGTGGTTGTTCGACCGGCAATGGGGCAGGCTCCGGAACCACTGCCGGTCGCGGGGGATCAAGATCATCGGTGACATGCCGATTTTCGTCTCTTACGATTCGAGCGATGTCTGGACCCGGCCCGAGCTGTTCAAGCTGGATGAGAACTATGAGCCGCAGGTTGTCTCAGGCGTCCCCCCGGATTATTTCGCCGAGACCGGTCAGCTATGGGGCAACCCGCTCTACAACTGGGATGCGAACAGGCGGGAAGGATATGCCTGGTGGATCGAGCGCCTGCGGGCATCGCTGGAGTTGATGGATGCTCTGCGGGTCGACCACTTCCGCGGCTTCCAGGCGTGCTATGAGGTGCCGGCGGGCGCAAAGACGGCGATAAACGGCCAGTGGGTGGAGACGCCCGGTGCCGAGCTGCTGGAGACGGTGCGGGCGGCGCTGGGCGACCTGCCGATATTTGCCGAGGACCTGGGAGTAATCACCCCCGAGGTGGAGAAGCTGCGCGATGATTTCGGGCTCGCCGGCATGCGCGTTCTGCTGTTCGGGCTCGGTGGCGACAGCGAGGACGGCAAGAATCCTCACGTGTTACACAAGTTCCCTGAGCGGTGCGTGGCTTATACTGGGACGCACGACAACGACACCATCGTCGGCTGGTTCGGCTCGGCGTCCGAGAAGGAAAAGGACTTCGCGCTGAAATATCTGCGATCGAGCGGCAGCGAGTTCCACTGGGATGTAATCGCCTCCGTGCTGCGTTCCCCGGCGGCCGTCGCCATAATCCCCTTGCAGGACGTTCTCGGCCTGGGCTCATGGGCCCGCATGAACGAGCCCGGTACCGTGCAGGACAGCAACTGGTCGTGGCGATTCAAGTCCTGGGATCTGGATAACCGGCTGACCGAATGGCTCATGGAGATGAACTCGATGTACGGGCGGGTGCAGGGTGTTTAAGAAGCTCTTTGGCGGACAGAGGCCAGACAGGTCCGACAAGAGCAAGGGTTCATCAGTGTCTCCGTCCGGCGCGCCGCCCCCGGATCCGGCAGGCGGTTCCGACATGGTGAGAGCGTACGACAGCTATGGGCGAGAGGTGCTCATCTCGCGGCAGGATTGGCGTAACTCGGTGCTGCTGCCCGCAATAAAGAAGGACTGGGGCGTCCCCGACCGGCTGGCATCAATCATCCTGCAGGCGCTTCAGGACAAGTTCTATGACGATCTGGTCGAGCCGGCTGAGAGATTGTTGCAGCTCGAGCCTGATTCCGAAAGAAGCAGTGTGCTGCTGGCGATCGTTTATTTCAAGTTGAACCGCCTGGATGATGCCGAGCGCCTTCTCGAGAGGTACGTGGAGGCGCACGGCGAGACCGGCGCTGTTCTGTCGAATCTGGCCGAAATTTACGCAGGGCGCGGAAACAAGGATAAGGCCATCGAAACGCTGTGGCGTTCCCTGGAGATGGATCCCAATCAGGAGCACGCGCTCAACTTGTACTGGGCAGTCCATCTCGAGCAAGGCGGCGAGCCGGCCGCCGGGCAAGCGCTGAGCCGCATAGCTTCTCTGCGGGGGAGCTGGCGAGCGCAGCTCTGGCTGGGGAAAGCAGCGCTCGACAAAGGCGATCTTGCAGGCGCCATGGATCTATTTCGAGAAGGGCTGCGCAACGCGCCTTCGCCGGCGCCGGTTTTTTTGCTTATGGCGGTAAGCGGAGAGCTGGGCATGCACGGGCACGTTCCGGAGCTGCTGGAACTGGTGGCGCCGTCATTCGAGGTCGAGGCGCACGGATTGCAGGTCGGCAACAATTTGATCAAAGCGTACGTTGATTCCCAGAGGCTGGACGAGGCCGGGAGCCTGGTCGAGGCACTGTACGCGCAAAACCGCCCTGACTGGAAACAACACCTGAACTACTGGGATCGCGAGATTGCCAAAAGGAGACTGGAAGCCTCGCCTGTGCCCGCCAACCGGCCGCTGCAGATCGCCATGCTGACGATCAACGGACCCGTGTGGCTGCCCGAGCAATCGCCGGCGGCCGAGCTGTTTCCGCCCCGCACGGCTGCGGCGAGCAAGATCAGCTTTCTCGGCAGCAGCGCCGAGGTCAAAGATGCTCCCGACCAGGTGCAAGCGCAGCTCAGCGATGCGCCGGGATATCTCAGTCGAGCGCTGCCGCTTTTTCTGGCGGAACAGGTTCAATTTGGAAGCGGTCTCTCGGCCAAGAGTCTGGTGCCCTGGCTTGCCGGCGATCATCAGGGATTCGTCCTCTGCGGGCAGCCGTGGTCGGATGAGGATGCGGTCAAACACGCAGGGTCAGCCGGAGCCGATTACGTGGTCACCAGCCATATCAAGGCGGCCGGTGCCCCGTGGCAGATCGTGATCAGCCTGCTCCGCGTAAATGATTCGTCGATCATTTGCCGCCTGCAGGCGGCTTTTGACTGGGGATCGCCGGCCGACGATCTGATGAGGGCCGTTTCCGAGTTGCTGGCTGCGCTGAAGGGGAGCGCCGGCGACCGCGAGTCGTCACCGGCGTCGAGCTACAGCACCCCCGATCACTCGGCGATCCCGGAATACCTTCTCAGGTTGGAGCAGCTGCTGGCATTGCGCTGTGCCAACATGCCGGGAACGGCGTCACAGTTTCTGCATGGGGAGCGGGAGATATTAGACGGAAACCTGCAATTGTGCGAACGCCAGCCGACCAGCCTGAGCGTGCGTTTACTCGCCATGCAGACGTTCCTGGCCATGAAGAAATGCCGTCCGGCGATAGTGGCGGAGTATTCGGACAGGATCCGCGACCTTCAGCGCCGTTATCCTGTGCGTGAGCAGCCGGCGCATGACATTGCCGAGCGCATGGCCGGAGAAGCATGCTCTTCGTAATCTCCCCAATGACAATAAGCATTCAGGTCTGGATCATAAGGGGGATCCCTTCCAAGGCGACCCTCCCGGTGTCTGAAGCAATCCATGAAGCTGAGTCAGGGCGACCCGGCGCAAGCCAGACGAGCGGCCGCGATGGCTGGACGGACAAAGCGTTGCGCGAGGTGCAGCTTATGGAAGCCGGCGTGGGCGGCTTCGGCAAGGCGGCGGAGGAAGCGTTCAGCCGGCAGCATCTGCCGGAAACCGCCGGCAAGCTCCTCCTTTCGGCCGGGATCGGTTTTGCGCTGTCCCGTCTTACCCCCGGCGGCGGGCTTATCGCCCGCGTGGCGGCGGCTGGCGTAGGCGCCGCCTTCATGGGCGACATTGCCTGGAACGGCAAGCAGGTGCTCGGGGCCATGAAGGACGCTTTCAACTCCAGGCGAAACTGGAGCGCCGACGTGACGGTGATGCAGAACAGCCTGGGGCGATTCGCGTTCGACAGCGCCCTCATGACAGCCGGCGGGTTGGCGGGCGCAAGGCTGGGCAGCCCGAGCCTTTCTCTGGCGACGAGGCTGTCCGATCTGTCACCGTCCGGGCGATCCCCCGAGATCCTTGATGCAGAATATGGTACCAGATCCGGTGCCAGGCTGACAGATTCCGTGCGCACGGCGCGCGCCCAGAAGCCCGCTTCGGGGTCGGTGGATGCCGCGCGAGGCAGGCCGATCATAGAGGTGCTGTCGGGCACCGGGATGGCCGACTATGCTGATGCCTTCAAGGTGCTGGCTGAGCAATATCCTGAAGACTTTGCCGGCTTGCGTGCCACACGCGACGTCCGGCTGAGCGCGGGCGCCGACTCCTTGGCGATCGAGCTTGCTCCGGGCAAATACAAGGACGCGGTGCTGAGGGTGACGGGTCTGCCCGAGGCCGATCCGGAGGGTAGACCTTATCTGGATTGGGACAAGGAGTGGGGCTACAGGCCGTATGACGCCCAGCTGTTGAGCGATGTGCGGGAGGCCACGCTTGCGGACGGCAGACCTGTTTACGGCTACGTCCAGGAGAAGGTGGAACCGTTTGGTGTGACCGGCAAGGATCGAGACATGGTTGCCGATGCCACGTTCGCCAATCTGGTCGATAACCCGCAGTTCGACGAGCTTATGGCTCAGCTTGAATCGCGCGGCGAGCGCTTTGTGGATCCGGGCAGCCGCCAGCTCGGCTACAGCCCGCGCAGCGGCCGCATGGTTCTCATTGACTATCCAGCCGTCAGGCAGTCCGATATGCCCCGTCCCTCTGACTCGCCCGAGACCCTGCCCGGGTTTGAAGAAGATAATCCGCAGCCGGAGAACCTGCAGGACTATGGATTTTCAGTGGGCGATGTCGAGCAGCGCCGGGAGGTGTTCCTCCAGACCGAGCCGCGTACGCAGGCAGAGCAAGTGCGCAAAGAGATCGCCTCGCTCATCTTCGATGGCATGAGCACTGCAGACATCAAGACATCGATCGAATGGTTGTACCGCGACTACTTCACCGGCAGCGGGACCACGCCCCAACAAGCGATCGCGGACACCCGGGCGTTTCTTACGCAAAACAAGCTCGCCTGAGGCGGCAACTCGGCTATAATCATCGAGCCGTTTTTGCGGGGAGCTGCTCCCGAGATGAGAGATCAAAGGCGTTCGATCTTTATCGCATTTAACGTGCTTCTGCTTTTGTTTGCCACATCATCGATTGCCGCTCAGGCGAAAGAGCACAAGATGGTGAGCGAATCCATCGTTATCAACGCTCCGCCGGAGGCCGTCTTTGAGGCTATCCGCAAGCAGCGCGATACGGACGCGCCGCGCCGGCGGCTCAAGTCGTTCGACGGTAAGGTAGCGGTCATCGACGAGGATCTCGACGGCGTGCCGATCTACGGCAAAGTGCACTGCCTCTGGCAGGAGACGGAGAGCCCTTATGAGCGCATCGACTTCCGGATGCTCAGCTCCAGCAGATTCAAGGAATCGTACGGATCGTGGATTCTCAAGCCCTCGGCCGACGGCAAGTCGACCACGCTCGAGCTGGACACCTACATGAACTCCGGGCTCATGATCCCGTTCAGCGGCGAAATTACCAGGATGTCCACTGCCAGGGATTCCCGGGCTCGCCTCCAGCACATAAAGGCAGTCGCGGAGGCTCTGAAAACGTCGCTGCAAAAGAGTCAATGAGGTAAGAAAACATGGTGGTGTCCGCTGCCTTGCCTGCTGAGCTGCATGCGCTCATATCCAGGCACTGGGGCATTGAGGAGCTGAGACCCTTACAGGCGCCGGCGATGCAGGCGGTTCTGTCCGGACGCGACTCTCTTGTGGTCCTTCCCACCGGCGGAGGGAAATCCCTGTGCTATCAGGCTCCGGCAGTGCTGCGCGGTGATACCACCGTGGTTATCTCGCCGCTCATATCGCTGATGAAGGATCAAGTGGACGCCCTGAGATCCTGCGGCATAAAGGCAGTAAAGCTGGACAGTTCGGAGACCCTGGATGATCGTCTGGCAAATGCTCAGGAGATACGGAACGGCACGGTGAGCCTGGTGTTCGTCTCTCCAGAGCGCCTGATTCAGACGGATCTGGGCGATCTGTTCAGAGAGATCAACGTGCGCACTTTTGCCATCGACGAGGCCCACTGCATCAGCCACTGGGGACATGACTTCCGTCCGGAGTATCGCCAGCTCGCCAGGCTGAAGGATATGTTTCCGCAGGCGTCCGTGCATGCATATACGGCGACGGCTACGGAGCATGTGCGGCGGGATATTGTCGAGCAGCTCCGGCTTGCGGACCCGGAGATCCTGGTTGGTGACTTCGACCGGCCAAATCTCAAATACCGGGTCTGGCAACGGCGCGACGCCATGAGGCAGGCTCTGGAGGTCATCGATCGGTTTCGCCGAGAAGCCGGGATAATATATTGCCTGCGCCGCGCTGATGTGGACCGGCTGGCTTCCAGCCTGCGCAAGCAAGGAATCAAGGCGATGCCTTACCACGCCGGCATGGAGCCGGAAGATCGCAAGGCAACGCAGGAAGCGTTCATCGCCGAGCAATGCGATGTGGTGGTGGCCACGGTAGCCTTTGGCATGGGGATCGATCGGTCGAACGTTCGCTACGTGCTGCACGTCGGTATGCCCAAGTCTCTGGAGCATTATCAACAGGAAGCCGGCAGGGCGGGTCGCGACGGGCTGGAGGCCGAGTGCATCCTTCTTTATTCCGGCGCCGATTTCTTCACGTGGAAGTCGATTATTGAGAGATCGGCGAGCGAGCCCGGCGTTGATCCTTCATTCCTGACCGGCTCTCTCAAGCACTTGAGGGACGTCGACAATTACTGCCGGGGCGCCTCCTGCCGGCATGCCGCCCTGGTGCGCTATTTCGGGCAGGACTATGACTCGCCGTCTTGCGAGGCGTGCGACCTCTGCCTCGGCGAGACTGTCGGCGTGCCGGACGCGCAGGTGATCGCGCAGAAAATTCTTTCCTGCGTGGCCAGGGTGAACCAGCGCTTCGGGGTCAGCCACGTGGTATCGGTTCTGCGCGGCGAGAACACGCAGAATATTCGCGCGAAAGGGCATGAGAAATTGAGCACGTACGGGCTGTTGCGCGACAACCGCAGCGAGGACATCCGCGAGTGGGTCTATCAACTGATCGGACAGGACGCGCTCGTGCAGGCGGACCTGGAGATCTCCGAAGGCATGACCGTGCCCATTTTGAAGTTGAACAGCAAGTCCCTGGAGGTCATGCGCGGACAGCGTGAGGTGCGCCTGCTCCAGCCGGTGGCCCCCAGGAAAGCCGAGCCCCGCGGCAAGCGCAAGGACGACGACAGCCTCTCCGATGGAGCCGAGAAGGATCTCTTCGAGGAGCTGCGCGCCCTTCGCCGGCGGCTTGCCACCGAACGCAACGTGCCGCCGTATGTGATATTCAGTGACGTAACCCTGCGCGAGCTTTGCCGCACCCGTCCGTCCACTCTGGAGAGCATGCGTCGCATATACGGCATCGGCGACGCCAAGCTCCGCGACCTGGGAGATCAGTTCCTCAAGGCCGTACAGGACTTTTGCGCCCGCAATGGTCTCGACACGGATGCATGACGTCAGGACTGCGGTTTTCTGGCCGGCGACGGTTTGCTTACTTGAATCTTGATTACGTGCATTCTTGGATGCGCGCTTCGCCGATAGACCGGCACGTGCGAGCCGCGGCCGACAAAGTACGCCCTGCCGGTTGCAGGCTCGATCATGAAGGGGTCTTTGCCCTGGCTGACCGTATCGGCACCGGCCTCCAACAGCGATGACCAGGCGACACACCACAGCAGGAGAAGAGGGAGACGAACATTTGTCATGGTCTTTACCTCGCGGATGAGCCTGCCAAGAGTGCCGATATCACGGCCCGAAATGTTCCTGCAAGCCGGTCCGCTGTTCACAATCGACAACAAGACTGGAGACCGCCGCCGCTGACCGATACGCAAATCAGCCTACGTAGAATCCCCATTCACGCCGCCTGAAGCCCTTGTTAGCATACGTTTGGCCGGCGGAGCTGGCGGCAAACAGGGGTGGAATCAAAGATGAGCCGGAACTACCGAAATGTGATCCTGGGAGCAGCACTTATGGCGCTGTCCTGGCTCACCTTGTGTGGCGGACAGGCTCAGGCTGCCCAGACCGAGATCGCTCCTGCCCCGCGGGGCGCGGAGATCGCGGGGCTGGAGCGCGAGTACAGCCTGCGCTCCCTGCACCGCAACCAGATTGCCAGCCAGCTCAACCGTCTCTGGCGCGAGGAAAGGTTCCTGAAAGAGGACTACGAGTACAGCGGCGGCCGTGGCGATACGGTGGCCAACACGGAGGTGGCCCGCGAGCTGCTCCGCACACGCCAGCAGATCGATTCCCTCCGCGCCGAGCTGTCGCGCGAGAACCAGGCAATTCGGCAGATAGCCAGCCGCCTTCCCGACTAGACAAGCGGGAGCGCGCTCGCGCTGCGACTATGGAAGCTCGATTCCCAGGCGCTGCAGCGTCTCCTTTGTGGCCAGGTGGCCGGTCTTGAGCGGGGTCTTGCCGAAGGAGGCAAGGACGACGGACCTGACCGGAGCAGCCTGCCCGCGCCGCGGCGGCCGCACCGCCGTGTCTTCCTGCGTCCTGCCGGCCGGACGCGGCTTGGCGGGACGCTGCTCCGCGCTTACCACGGAAGCCCCGACCACCTCCGGCTCGCTGCTGAACCGCTCGTGAATATCTCTGGCAGCGCGAAACATTGCCAGCGGAATCTGGACCCGACTTTGGGCCCTGGCGCTTTTCAGGGACATCATCTCCAGCCTGCCGCCTGCCGCCTGCTTGAACAGGAGCACATAAGCCTGCCTGTCCGGCGAAGCGTTCCGGGCATACTCATGCAGCCCCTTCAAGACCTCGCGGGCGTCCAGAAAATCCAGGGACGGCCTTTGCCGCATCTCGCTGGATCTGGACAGCAAGACCTGGAGCTGAGACTCGCCTTCAGCCGGTTGCGGCACCAGCCCGAACACGTGCAGAAGCTCGGACTCGTGGATCACCGCGGCGCCGGCTATCGGCGGCCTGCTGCGGAAGGCATCCATCAGCTTTTGTTTGTCGCTGAACTCCACCGGCCAGAACCGCGTGATTATCTTGCCCTCGCTGCTTGTCTTGGAAAGCATCTCCAGCTCGGGAACACAGGCTCCTTGCCCGGCGCCATGGAAAAGCAGGACAAAGGCTTGTTTCGGGATCTTGCGCCTGTGGGCAAGCTCGTGAAGCTCCTTGAGGACAGGGTTCTGCTCCAGGAAATCCTTCGCCGGCCTGCCAGCCGCGCCCCTGGAGAGCGAAAGCAACGCCTCGAGCTGCTGCTGACCCTCCCCCGCTTCCGGCACCAGCCCGAGCACAAGCAGCAGCTCCTTCTCGGCAATCAGCGCGGCGCCTACGATCGGCGGCTGTCCGTGAAACTTCTTGTACAGCCGGACCTCGTCCGACAGCTCTTCCGGGTGGAACCTGGTGAATACCCTGCCCTCACCGGATTCCGCCGTCACCAGAGCCGGGGCGTTGCCTTCCCCGGCGCGGAACAGAAGAAGGTAGGCTTCCTTCGGCAGCGGCTCTTTGACGACGCGCGCCAGCTCGCCCAGGACCGGCTGCCTTTCCACCCAGCCGAGAATTCGTTTGAACTCCGCCGCCTCCAGCTCCCTGGCGAAGGACTGGAGCTGCTCCTCCATCTTCTCCAGGTGCGCCGGCACCTGCCGCGCCCTGTGCATGTGCGGCAGAACCTTCCGGCCATCCGGCAGCTTGCGGGGAGCCGACAGCTCATCGAACAACCTGTCCGCCTCGCGCGCAAACTCTTCGGCGCTGCCGGGCTCGGCGCCGCCCTTCAGAGCCCGCCTGACCGAGCTGACGGCGCCCAGAAGCGCCCGCACCGCCTTGAGATGGCTCGAGCCAGGCTTGAGGTTGAATTCGTCGGCGGCCTTCCTGGCTCTGTCCAGTCGTTTGTCCATGATCGCATCGATTGTGTTCATTATTTTAATGGCTCGGCCGGCTGCTGAGAAGGAAAACCGGGCGGCGGCGGGGCACCGGCTCTTGGCTGCCGGTTGACAACCGGCATTGTCGCCTCTACCATGATCGGGACCCGGAAGCACGGAAACATGCACTGCACGCGGCACCTGGCCATACGGCATTGAGCCCGCTTAAGTCTTTATCGCCGCACCCAGGAGCAAACGGGGCTGGCTCATGAGGAAGTCTATCTGGAGACCCTTGCATAAGCCGGTCTTCCGTATGTTCTGGATCGCGGCGCTGGTCTCCAACATCGGCACCTGGATGCACGATGTCGGCGCGGCCTGGCTCATGACCACGCTTACCCGGCACCCGGTCATGGTCTCGCTGCTGCAAACGGCGATCTTCCTGCCGTTCTTCCTCATGGCCCTGCCGGCAGGCGCCCTGGCCGACGTATTCGACCGCCGGCGGCTTCTTGTCGCCGGGCACATCTGGATGTCGCTGTCGGCCATGGGGCTGGCCTTGCTTGCGCTGACCGGCGTCACCGACCCCTGGCTGCTCCTGGCCTTGACCTTCGCGCTCGGGCTCGGCGCGGCCGTGAGCGCCCCGGCCTGGAACGCGGTGACGCCCGAGCTGGTCAGCCGTGCCGACCTGGCCAACGCTGTTGCCCTGGGGAGCGTGAGCTGGAACGTGGCTCGCGGAATAGGCTCCGTGATTGGCGGTCTGGTGGTGGCGCTGGCCGGCCCCGGCGCCGTCTTTCTGCTCAATGGCGTCTCCTTCCTGGGGCTGATTGTTTTCTTCTTCCGCTGGCGGCGCCAGCCGGTGCACACATTCGCCCACAAGGAGGGCGTCCTCGAGGCCATGAAGGCGGGCGTCCGCTACGTGCGCCACGCGCCCGAGCTGGGCGCCGTGCTCTTCCGCTGCGCGCTGTTTACCGCCTCCGGCAGCGCCTTCTGGGCGCTGCTGCCGCTGGTCTGGCGGGTTAAGCTCGGCTGCACGTCCTTTCAGTACGGGCTGGCGCTGGGGCTCTTCGGGGCGGGAACGCTCGCGGGCGCTTATCTCATGCCCCGGGCGCGGCGGTGGTTGTCGCTCGATCACTGCAGCGCGGTGGGGACGGTGGTGTTCGCCGGCGGGGTGATCGGGCTGGCCTGCGCCGGCGACGTGGGGGGCGGCTTTTTCTTCATGCTGGTGGCGGGCGCCGCCTGGATCTTTGTCAACTCCTGCCTCAACCTGGCCGTGCAACTGGCTGCTCCGGCCTGGGTGCGGGCGCGGGCGATGGCCTTCTACATTATCGTCTCCCAGGGCAGCGTCGCCCTCGGCAGCGTCATGTGGGGCGCCATGGCGGCCGGCAGCGACCTGGCGGGCCCGCTTGTCCTGTCAGCGATGGCGCTCGTCCTGGGCATCTTCGCCATCGTCCACTTTCCGCTGGTGGAAGCCGAGAAGCTCGACGTCAGCATCTCCAGGCACTGGGACGAGCCGGAGGTGTCCTTCGAGCCGAACCCCGAGGACGGGCCGGTGCTGGTCAGCGTCGAGTACCTGATCGACCCGCCCCGCTACCGGGAGTTCAAGGAGGCGATGAGCGCGGTGCGCCTGCAGCGCCTGCGCGACGGGGCTTTCCAGTGGCACCTCTTCCATGACCTCTCCAATCCCGGGCGCTATGTGGAGACCTACTTTATAGAGTCATGGGCCGAGCATATGCGGCAGCACGAGCGGGTGACCGTCACCGACCGCCTGACCGAGGAGCGGGCGATCGCTTTCCACACCGGGCAGAGCCCGCCGCTCATCAGGCATTACATATCCGCTTACGCCAACGCGGGCGCCTCGCAAGGCCAGCCCGCCCCCGGCCCCGGCTACCAGCTCTCCGACTATCGCTACCTGACCAGGATGTAGGGCGGCGCCTGCCAGGCCATGCGCTCGCGGCAGGCGCCAGGAGTCCCCGGGGGCGCGGGCGTCCCGCCGGCATTTCACGGGCAATCCCCCGGGCGGGCAAGGTGCCCGCCGCTCCCGGTAGAAGGCCGGGATCGTGCCACTGTCGGCGGTGACCCGTTCCGCCGGCCTGACGGCGTCGGGCTGGCGTGAGGCAACGGACGGGTCCCTGGCCGTGAGCTCGCTGGGCTTGAGCTTGACGCCTCTGCGCTTTCGCGGCGTCCCGGCTCTGGTTGACGGTCGCTTGCGCGGGCATGACCGGGACCTCCCTGGTCAGGAAAAGGATCCCCGGCCGGGCGGGTCATCCCCTCTCCGGGTTGCTTCAAGCTGGTGTGGTAAGATGCGGATACGATAAACAGCGGTTAGGGGCGCTGGTGTGCCTGACTGGGAAGAAGATCAGGGTGGCGATCGGCAAGGCGGGCTGCTGACCGAGCAGAAGCAGAAGCTCAAGAAGCCGCCGCTATATAAGGTTTTGTTGCACAATGACGACTACACGACGATGGAGTTTGTCGTGTTTATTCTCCAGTCCGTGTTTCACAAACCGGAGGCGGAAGCTGTCAGAATAATGTTAGACGTTCACCAGCAGGGTATAGGAGTGGCAGGGGTCTTCACTTACGAGATCGCCGAGGCGAAGGTGAACAAGGTAATCGCCATGGCCCGTGCCAACGAGTACCCGCTTCTGTGCACGCTGGAGCAGGACTGACAGTAGAATCCCGACAGGCTGAGCCGACCATGATTTCCAAGGAATTGCAGCGAACTCTCAACAGCGCCGTCGAGGAGGCCATGCGGCGGCGCCATGAGTTCCTGACGCTGGAGCACCTGCTCTACGCCCTTTTGGCCGAGCAGACCGGCAGCAATGTCATAAATAACTGCGGCGGCGACGTCTCCGAGCTGAAGCGGGAGCTGGACCGCTTCTTTTCAGAGAAGATCGAGTCTGTGCCGGGCACGCAGCAGGTGATACCGGAGCAGACAGCCGGGTTCGAGCGGGTGCTTCAGCGGGCGGCTCTGCAGGCGCAGTCTTCCGGACAGGCCACCATGGACGGTGGCAACATCCTGGCCGCCATGTTTCAGGAAAAGCATTCTCACGCCGTTTATCTCCTGGAGAAGCAGGGCATCACCAGGCTGGACGTTCTCAATTTCATATCGCACGGCATATCGAAGGTGCCGGCGGGCGATGAAGACGGGCATGAGGACGAGCTTGCAACAGATGATCGTGCCGCAGGGGGCCGGGCAGCCAGGGACCCCCTCCAGGTGTTTACGGTCGACCTCATCGAGCTGGCCAGACAGAACAAGATCGACCCCCTGATCGGGCGCGAGCTGGAGGTGCAGCGGACGATTCAGGTCTTGTGCCGGCGGCGCAAGAATAACCCCATCTACGTGGGCGACCCCGGTGTCGGAAAGACGGCGATTGCCGAAGGGCTGGCCCTGAAGATCCAGCGGGGAGAGGTTCCGGCCGCCCTCAAGGACGCCGAGGTCTTCGCCCTGGATATGGGCGCGCTCATCGCCGGCACCAAATATAGAGGCGAGTTCGAGCAACGCTTGAAGGCCGTGATCAAATCCCTCAAGAAAAGGCCGGGGGTGATCCTGTTCATCGATGAGATTCACACGATCGTGGGGGCCGGCGCGGTCAGCGGCGGCTCGATGGACGCTTCCAACATCCTCAAGCCGGCCCTGGCGAGCGGCGAGCTGCGCTGCATCGGCTCGACCACTTATCCCGAGTACAAGGCCGCCTTCGAGCGCGACAAGGCGCTGGCGCGCCGGTTCCAGAAGATAGAAGTCGGCGAGCCGACAATCGCCGATACGGTGCGCATACTGGAAGGGCTCAAGGGCTATTATGAGCAGCACCACGGCGTCACCTACACGAGCGACGCGCTCAAGGCGGCGGCCGAGCTGGCAGCCAAGTTCATCAACGACCGCTTCCTGCCCGACAAGGCCATAGATGTCGTCGACGAAGTCGGCGCCGCGGTCAAGCTGATGCCTGAGGAAGAGCGCCCGTCGAGGGAGATCACCGCCGAGGACATAGAGCAGGTGGTGGCGCGCATGGCCAAGGTGCCGCCGAAGTCCGTGTCCGGATCGGACAGGGAGCGCCTGCAGAATCTGGAGCAGGAGCTCAAGTCGGTCATCTACGGGCAGGACCACGCCATCGAGCAGCTGGTGCGGGCGATCAAGCTGTCGCGCTCCGGGCTGGGCAACGTGGGCAAACCTATAGGCTCCTTCCTCTTCTCCGGCCCGACCGGGGTCGGCAAGACCGAGCTGGCCAAGCAGCTGGCCCGCGTTCTGGGCGTCAACTTCCTCAGGTTCGACATGAGCGAATACATGGAGAAGCACACGGTGTCCCGGTTGATCGGTGCTCCGCCCGGATACGTCGGCTTCGATCAGGGCGGCCTGCTCACCGACGCCATCAACAAGACGCCGTACACGGTGCTGGTTCTCGACGAGATCGAAAAGGCCCATCCGGACCTCTTCAACATCCTTCTCCAGGTCATGGATCACGCCACCCTGACCGACAACAACGGCAAGAAGGCCGACTTTCGCAACGTGATCCTGATCATGACGACCAACGCCGGGGCCAGAGAGATGGTCGCCGCCGAGATCGGGTTTCGCGCCGCCGCCCCGGAGGAGGGAGCACGCCAGGCTGCGGGCAAAGCCGACCCCGGCAAGGCCCGGGGGGCAATCGAGCGCACCTTTTCCCCGGAGTTTCGCAACCGTCTCGACGGGTGGATCGTCTTCAATCCGCTGACCATGGAGGACATAATCCGGGTGGTCGATAAGTTCGTCGGCGAGCTGGCTGAGCAGTTGAGCGAGAAAGGGGTGACGCTGGAGCTGACCGGCTCTGCCAGAGGATGGCTTTCCGCGAAGGGATTCGACCGCCTTTACGGGGCGCGGCCGATGGCGCGCCTGCTGCAGCAAAAGATCAAGGAGCCGCTGGCGGACGAGCTTCTCTTCGGCAAGCTGGCTGGCGGCGGCAGGGTGATTGTCGACGAAAAAGAAGGCGAGATCGTGCTTACCTGCCTGGCTGAGTCGCCGGCTTCATCTTCTCCTTGACCACGCGCTGGCAGTAGCCCGGCTTATTTTCCTCCGGCGGCGGCAGCTCGCACCACCAGTGGGCGAAGCGGGCGAATACGTTTCCCTGCCCGGCCTTTTCCGGCACCAGGGCAAGTCCGGGTCCCGGGGTGTCGTTTTTGATCATGTGCGCTACCAGCGAGAACGGGAACTCGTGCCCGATCAATCCCTTGTCGACCGCTGTGAAATCGATCTTCTCCAGCGGTTTGCCTTCCAGCAAGATGCGGCGAGCGGCCAGGATCTTGCCCCTGCGCCCGGACTTCTGGGCGCGCGTCTGAGCCATGGTTTTCTGCGGCGCCGATATGGCGGCCATGACCGAGCCTACGCCCTCTCCGAGCCGATAATAGCCGCCATAAAGCATCTGAATGAAAGGCAAGACCTTGTCCCGGTAAGAGACGTACAAGCGCACCCTCACCCCGTGAGGCTGGTAGTAGCCGATAACGTAGTGCTTGAAGGTTTCTGCATCGATATCCGGAGACACCAGCTCGGCATCGCTCACGAGCCCAACATTGTGCATCACGGGAGCCGCTCTTGCCACCAGCCGGTTGCCGAGGCTGTGCGCGATGAGAGAGATCTTGAAGGGGTGTTTTTCCGCTAACTTCTCCAGATCCCAGATAAACGTGTTGAAGTGCCGCTGCGACCACTCGACGTTCCCCTCGTCGACCCGGTAACGGTTCAGCTTGCCCACGGAGGGCCAGGAGTAAAGTACGATCGGGCATTCCATGTAATAGGCGATCTCAGCGGCATCGGAGGCCGCATCCTCGAACGGGTCGGCGCCCCCGTGGGCGAAGAGGGCGACATGGTGGTTGCCGGCCTTATCAATGGCTGCATCCAGGCGCTTGACGAACGTATCCTTCTCAGCTTCGGGCCTGGCGTCCTCGATGCGATCCTTGCGGGAGATGTAGCCAGGAGATCTGTCCGCTCCCTTCCAGCCGAGCTTTTCGAAGGCGGCGTCGGGGATCTTCTTTTCGTCGTTGGGAACAGCCACATAGGCGGTGCCGTAATACATGTCATGGAGGCAATCGACAATGTACTTGCGGTGGGGACCGAAGGAATCCCCTTTCATCTCCCGGTCGGTCACGTAGTAGACCGGGATGATGATGAACCTCGGCGCGCTTTGTTTCGCATCTGCCTGCGCGCGCTCGGCGCCCGCCGCCTGCGCAGATATGCAAAGCGCTGCGGCGGTGAGCAAAGCCACGATCCCGAGCAGATGACGCGCGACGATCTTGCTGTCCTTCAAGGGGTGCCTGACAAATATCCGGAGCATAGCTTGAAATTGTAGTCCGAATTTACCCGCCCGTGTTGAACGGAGAGGGCGGGGCATGTGCCCCGCCCTCTCTTGCGGCTGAGGAAAACCTTGTTTAGCTGTTGGGAATGGCAATCTTCTGCCCGGGATGAAGAACCCGATGGCCGTTGGCATCTTCCATCTCATGCATCAGGTGCAGCAGCTTCTTGTTGACCGCATCGTTGTAGTGCTTTTCCTCGAGGCCGAGCGCCCGGGCGGCCAGGTTCCAGTAACCGTCACCGGCTTTCACTGTCAGCGATCTGGTCTCCTGGGACTGCGGTGCCGTCTCGCCTCCGCCCTGCTGAGCGGATTGCGGCGTTTCGGAGGCCTTCGGCTTGACGGAGGCTTGGTCGGGCGTGGCCTTCTGCCCGTCGAACAGGGTGAGCGGTGACACTATGGCACTGAGGACGGCGGAGGTCACGGGGCGCTCCTTACGAAACTGGTGCCACCCGCGTGGCACAGACTCGATGGCATCGGTGATCGGCTTGAGCTCCTTCTTATTCTCCTCGTACAGCTCGTGTCCGAGCAGACCAGCGTAATGACCGGCGATCGTGCCCACCGACCGAACATCTTGCAGGGCCTTTTCGGCCAAGCGAGCGGCTCCGTTAACCCCCTCGGCAATGGCATGCCCGGCCTCATTTGCGGCGATTCCGGGCAGACGAGCCAGCTTGTGGCCTGCTTTTTCCAGCTCGTCGATCACCTCGGTGAGAAGCTGTCCCGATCCCTCGTTGTTCTGTATGGTGGACGCCTTGGTTGTATTTTCCAGACCTTTCATCGCTCCAGCGCTCCCTGCCTGCGGCTTACGGTTCGATAGTAGCGGCGGCAGCCGGGCAAGGAACTGTGCAATTACGCACACTTATCGGCAAGTCGAAAAAATCCCACTAGAAATTCGGATCCCAAGCGCTTACCCTATGTCGCAGGTAGCCTGCTACTTCTTTGTTGCCAGGGGCTTGTAAATGGAAACGGAAGGAAAAGCCGTGAAGCGACTATTTTCGCTGGTGGTGGCCGTTGTGGTGGCACTGATGGGCTCACCGGATGTACAGGCTCAAGCGGTGACGGGTGCCAGTGTAAGTGCGGGCGCATACGCATCGACCGATGATCTGACGAAGCAGATCATCAGGAAGGAGGCCGAGCTACTCCGGCTCACCACTTTTTACCGGATGCACAATCCCCGCGAGACCATCCTTCATAAGTGGTTCGTCGCCACCACCAGCACCGCTGCCTATAGCGTGGCCAACGCCGGTAACATAGTCACCTTCTCCAATGCGTTCCGTTACCACCGGCGACCGCAAGACTTCTCCACCGGACGAGCCGAAGCCGGGCCGTTCCTCATCTTTCTCGGAGAGCTGTTGTTTGTCGGGCGCACGCTGGGAGAGACGTTCCTGGATCTTACCCATGCCGGTTACGCCCACCACCTGGGGTTCGATCGCAAGACTTATGAGCGGAAGGGAACTCAGCTCGAGCAGGAGATCCACAGCCTTCTGGTGCAGGCGCAGCAGCAGGCGTCGGATCCGGTCGCAAAGCAAGAGGTCGTTGTTCTCAGCGATATTGCTGATAATGCATCGGACGAGTTCGTGGCCAACTGCTCGCGGACGGCCCGCCTGAGGGCCTTTCGCTGCGGCCTCAATTTCATGGACAACTACACATCGGGAACCGGGGCATTCTGGGGCGGGCTGCTCATCTACCTGGCGGCCGCGCACAAGCATCCCGAAACCGCGGGCACGGGCGGCATCGGCTTTATAGTCTCCGGCACCGGCTTTATGACCGGGCAGGCCGTCGCCTACGCTGCCTCCAAGATTGCTGAGAAAAGGACCCGCGCGCAGCTTTTGGCCAGGCGCCCCGGGCTCAAGCCCGATGCCGGCAAGAAGCTCGACGACGACCTGCGCGCGCTCGCCTCGATGTCCGGCTCCCAGCACCAGAAGGCCTGCGAACTCATGAGCACCTGCCTGGCCAGGCACCGCGCCCTCCATGAGACCGAGAACCGTCGCATGTATCACAAGTTCCTGCACGACGAGACCATCAACTTCTGCGAGGGCGGCGCCAACATAGCGGCCGGCTCCATACTTGCCCAGGCGGGATTCAAGTTCCGTCCGGGCAACAACATTCTCGATGCGCTTCATAACGGCGATACCTTCCTGGAGAAGTTCGGCTGGGCTGCTCTGGTATTCACGCCCACCGCCTCCGGTGGCATGGTCGACACGCCGGGCGAGGCCATCTACGGCTCCCTGCGCAGCTGGCGGGACAACCAGCTGGGCATCGGGCCGAAATCGGTGCTGGATGAGCGTCTGGCAGCCCTCGATCAGATCGACGGCATGGTCAAGTGAGGGAGCCGACAGCAAAACCCGCGGGGATTGCCCTGCGGGTTTCGCTTCCTGGCGAGGGGTGAAAAAACCCGGTCGAGACGGTTGCCGTCGCTGCACGGAGGGCAGCCACCGATCGTCGCCGGACAGATTGACGGACGTCGTGCCGCTGCCGCGCATGGATCGGGTATATAAGTAAGGATCGGCCTGTCTTTTTCCGGTAAGAAGTCCTGTCCTGATGCCGCCGCTTCGTCATGCGAAAACCTACAGCGAGGTCTTGAGCCTGCGCCGGATGATCGTCGAGTCGCTGGGCTTGCTCTTCCTCCTGGCGGGCGTGGCGCTGGCCTGCTTTTCCTTCTACCTGGCGATTGCTGTGTGGCTTAAGCTTCAGGACGCGCCGGCGCTCTCCTGCCTGGAGAGCTATGATCGCGGCGAACCGGTTCAGGTCTTCGATCGCTACGACCACCTCATCTTAAGCTTCAAGAGCGAGCAGAACCGCAAGCGGGTCGGCTTGAGCCAGATCTCGCCGGCGATGCGCTGGGCGACGCTGGCGGCCGAGGACCACACGTTCTACCTGCACCATGGCGTGAGCGTGATGGCGATGGGCAGGGCGTTGCTCGCCAACCTGCTGGCCGGACATGTCGTGGAGGGCGGATCGACAATCACTCAGCAGCTGGTCAAGAATCTCTTTTTCGAGCAGCCGAAGCGCACTCTCGAGCGCAAGATCGCCGAGGCGCTCATTGCCTCGGAGCTGGAGCGGCGGTATTCCAAGGATCAGATCCTGGAGATGTACCTGAACGAGGCCTACTTCGGCAACGGTGCTTACGGCATCGAACAGGCCGCCCGCTATTACTTCGGAAAGTCGGCGGCTGACCTCGGCATACCGGAAGCGGCTTTCCTTGCCGGTTTGATTAAATCCCCGTCCAGGCTCGGCGCGCGCGGGTCCAGGCCGGCGGCCTTGCACCAGCAGCAGGAGACGATCGAGAAGATGGCGCGCTATGGTTTCATCGCCCCCGTACGGGCGGCAATGGCACGCCAGGAGCCGCTCAGGTTTTTCGAGGGGCCGCAGCCGGGAGGCCAGCGGAAAGTTTCGCGATACCCGTATTACATAAGCTACGTCCTGGACCTGGTGCGCCAGCGTTACACGCCCGGCGAGATCCGCCGGCAGGGTTTGAGGATTTACACGGCCCTCGACCCGACCGCCCAGGAGGCGGCCGAGCGCTTTTTGCGCCAGGGCATCGCCGGCGCCCCGGCAGGCGTGGAACAGGGGGCGCTGGTCACCGTGGCGGTCAAGGATGGCTCCGTCATCGCGCTGGTCGGCGGTGTCGACTATCAAAAGAGCCAGTACAACTGCGCCACGCACGCCCACACGGCAGGGTCCGCCTTCAAGCCGTTCGTTTACCTGGCCGCCTTTGAAGCCCAGGTGATGACACCGGACAGCCAGGTGAGCGACACGCCGCTGACCGTCAAGCAGAACGGCGCCCCGGACTGGCGCCCGAAGAATTTCGACGGCCGGTTCATGGGTGACATGACGGCCAGCGACGCGCTCGCCCTGTCACGCAACGTCTGCGCCGTGCGCGTCGCCCAGCGGGTCGGGCTTTCCGCGGTGGTGGATGTCGCCCGGCGCGCCGGCATCAGGCAGGAGATGGGCACGAATCCGGCGCTCGCCCTGGGCAGCTGCGCGGTCTCGCCGCTGGAGATGGCCGGGGCCTACGCCACCTTCGCCCGCGGCGGGCTGGCTGTCTATCCCTGGGTGCTGCGCCGCATAGACAACAGCCGGGGGCATGTCGTGGAGACCTTCGACCAGCCGGTGTCGCGGGCGTTCGGCAGCGAGCCGGTGGATCAGCTGTGCAGCGCCCTGCGCCGGGTGGTGACCGCCGGCACCGGACAGGGGGCCAACATCGCCGACCTCTACGTGGCCGGCAAGACAGGCACCGCCGACCAGGCGCGCGACCTCTGGTTCGTGGGGTTCACCCCCGATCTGGTTACCGCGGTCTGGGGCGGCAGCAACGAGGATCACCCGATCGCCGGCGCCCACGTCACGGGCGGCACCGTGATGGCCGGCATCTGGAGAGAATACACCAGATCCCTCTATGACAATCAGCTGCTGGCGCGAAACGGCCTGGTCCGCCGGGGAGTGGCTGCCAGAGCCGAGGTCCCCAGGCCGCAGGCCGCGCCTGCGCAACATGAGCCGGCACCGGATGCAGTATCGGACGCGCCGGCGGCGCCGGCCGCCCCGGCAGCCCCGCCGCCGCTCAAGGACAGGTCGGGCAGACCGATCATCTTAAAGATGCAGCAGGCCAAGCTGGACGTCCGCTCCGCCGCCGCCGGCGACGTGAAGGTGCGGTGGTAGGGTGTAGAATAATAGTCCAGTTGGACCGGCAACCTGGCGGGCTCAAAGGGTGGACGCTCGAAGGGGTTATTTCGGTGCTTTTTGGCTGAGCGCGGCGGCAGCGCTTGTTTTTTCGTGCGCGCCCGCACCGGCGGGCAGCCTGTCCGGCGAGGCGACCGCGGCAAACGGTGCTCCTGCCGGTGCCGACCCGGGCGGAAAGGGGGCGGCGCCGCACCCGCAGTCCGGGGCCCGGAAGGAGGCGAGCTGCGACTTCCCGATCATCCCCCGCCGGCGGATTCGCTCGAATGCGACCACCGCGCAGATCTTTCAGCTGGACGGCACGCCTGTTAACGGACGCCGCGTCCTGCTGCTCGTGCACGGCGGCGGCGCCGAAAAACGGCCCTACTTCCGCTGGAAGAAGGTGCTCAAGGCGCTCAACGCCGACCCGGAGATCCCCGGGCGCTTCAAGATCTACCTCTATCGTTACAACACCGATGCCCGCCTGACCGAAACGGCGCCCGCTTTCCAGAAGGACATCCTCAGGCTCAAGGCGGCGACCGGCGTCAACGAGGTGAGCCTGATGTGCCTGAGCATGGGCGGCAACCTGGTCCAGCGGGCGCTTATGGATCCGGCCGTGGACGCGGCGGTGGATCTCGTGTTTGCGATGTGCTGCCCGTTCCACGGCTCGCCGCTGTTCTCCTCGGCCTGGTTCCAGTACAGCCTGGATTCCACGCCTCTCATGCCGTGGGCCAGGCCGATACACAATCTTGACTACCTGCTTTATTTCAGCCGCCACAAGACGCTGCAACAGGATCTCAGATGGGACAACTTCGACGATCTCATCCCCCGGGTCGGGAGGTTCAAAGAGGGGGGGCTTGGTCCGCGGGGCGACCTCACCCCGGGCACGATGGATAACCCGGAGCTGGCGGCGATAAATGCCAGCGGGCGGATAAACAAGACCAAGTTCGTCACCTACGGCGGCTACCTGGTCAACATCTACATCATGCCGCCCTGGCGGCGGAGGCTGGAAAAAACGATCCTCGCCCCGTACAGGTACGTGACCGTCAAGCTGCCCGTCCAGCTCGGACGGGAGCACCCGGCCCTGCGCATGCTCAACAAGGAGCTGAGCAACATGGCCATCAACCCGGACGCGCCAATCTACGGGCCGCCGTCGCCGCACTCGTTCGTGCTCAACGACGGCATCACGCCGGTCAGCAGCGCCCTGTATCTTTCCCCCGAGCTGATCAAGGAGAACCCGATGCTGCTGGAGGCGGACCTGCCCGCCCTGCATGGCGCCACGGATGTCCATCTGGCGCGGGTCTTCCGGAATCTCGACCATATCAGCTTCCTGGATGGCAGGCCGCCCAACAAGGTGCCGTGGCCGAAGGTCTCCGACATGATCCATCCCGAGGACGGTAAGAAGCGGCTGTTCGACTTTCTCGTCGACGACCTGAAGAACTACCGGCTCGATTCGGCGGCGGCGCACGCCATCCCGGCGCCCAGGGGGGTCAACTGAGATGCCGACCCGCATCCTTGCCGTCATGGTCATCATCCTGTCGGCCGGCCTCATCTTCCCCCGGTCCGGGGCGGCAGCCGGCGGGCAGCCGTCCCCGCTCTCGTCCGCGGGCGCCGTCAACGACTGGCCGCTGCCACCGGAGGCAGAGGAGCTGGACCGCGAGGAGATTCACAGCCGGATCTACCAGCTGGACCGGACGCCGCTTGGGGATCGCAAGCCGTTGCTCCTGATACACGGCGGGGCCGGGGAGCGCGTCCGGCTTTTCCTCTGGGGCAAGGTGGTCGAGCGTTTCACTGCCGATGAGCGGTTCAACCGCACGTTCAAGGTCTTTTTCCTCCGGTACGACAGCAAGGCGCTGCTGGAGACCACGCTGCCCGACTCCAAGCAGGCGATCCTCTCCCTTTATCGCCGCCTCGGCTCGAGACCGCTGACGATCATGGCGCTCAGCATGGGCGGCAACGTGGTGCAGCTGGCCATGGCCGATCCGCAAGTTGAGGCGGCGGTCGACAACGTCATCACCCTGGGCACCCCCTTCCACGGCTCGCCGCTGTTCTCCGCCGACTGGTTCCAGTACAGCCTTTACAAAAGCAAGTACCTGCCCTTCTTTCGCACCCTGGACAGCATCGACTACCGCGTCTATTTCAACTGGCACAAAAGCTACCAGCAGGACCTCAAATGGGATGACGCCGACGACCTGGTCCCGCAGGTCGGGTATTTCCACTCGCGTATCCCCTTCGGCCCGAGCGGCTATCTGACGGTCAACCGGGACACGACGAGCATCCTCTCCCGCGTCAACAGCAAAGACGACGTCAACAAAAAGAAGATAGTCGCCTACGCCGGTTATCTGGTGAACAGCTACGTTCTCAACCGGGAGCGCGATCGCCTGCGCTACAAGATCCTGGCGCCTTTCCGTTTCCTGGCCACGCAGGTGCGCTTCCAGCTGGGCCGAGAGCAAGCCGCTCTCCTGGTCTTGAACCGGCAGATAAGCAACATCGACGCCGGTCCCAACGGCGAGGTGCTGGCCGAGAAAGGCGAGCATGTTTACGCCCTCAACGATGGCATCACCCCGGTGAGCAGCGCCATCTACCTGCCGGCGCCGGTCTGCCAGAAACATCTTCTCCTGCGCGAATCGGATCTGCAGGCGATCGCCCCCTTCGTCGACGTGAAGAAGGCCCGGGTCTTTCGCAACCTGGATCACCTGTCCTTCGTCAACGAAAAAGCCCCCCATCACGCGGCCCGACACGTGCGCGACTCGCTTCATCCGGAAGAGGGCATGCACGACATCTTCGAGTGGATGCTGGCCGAGCTGCTGCAGTGCAACGTCAACGACCTTTCCGCCGCCACCGTCACCGCCAGCGGCGCCGGGGCTGCCGACCGGGATGATTGACCTCTGGCACCGCTGACGGTGCTGATTCAGCCGCCACGAACCGGCTGCGCAACGCCGCGGGCGGCAATCTGCGTGCGCGCGCCGGGCGGCCTGGCCGGCGGGACCCGCCGCCCGTGATGTTAACTAAATTACTTTAATTACTGAACTAGAGGGTGTCATAATAGATAAGGTTCTAAAGAGATCGGGGTTGTGGGGTAAATATGATGAAGACTGGACTGGTTGCCGGCCTGGCAATTGCGGCCGCCCTTGTGCTCGCCGGTTCTGGAACGCCCGCGCTGGCGGTGGTTGATTCGGCCTCCGAGGCGCTTAAGAAGGGCAGCGAGCTGGTGGGCGACGAGCGGTTAAGCGAGGCCATCCCTTATTTCAACCGGGCGATACAGCTCAACCCCAACGACGCCAGGGCTTATGAGATGCGGGCCAGCACATACGCCGAGATGTCGGACTACAGAAAGGCGCTCGAGGATTATACGAAACTAATCGAGCTTGAGCCGCGTAATGCTGGCCACTACAACCAGCGGGCGATGGTCTACCTCCAGCTCAAGGAGTACGGGCCGGCGGTTGACGACCTGTCCCGGGTCATCGAGCTCAGTCGTGACTCTATGGCGTTTTACACGCGCGGCTGGACTTACGGGCTGCTCGGACAGCACGAGAAGGCGATCGATGACTACACGCGCTTCATAAGCGACAGCACCGACGACGCCAGCCGCGCCGACGGCTACTACAACCGCGGCAACGAGTACTTCGAGCTCAAGCAGACCGACAAGGCGATGGCCGACTTCAACCAGGCCGCCAGGCTGGACACGGGGCGCAGCATAAGCTCGCGGGACGTGTCGATCCGCAGCCTGGGGCTGCCCGGCGAGGCAGTGGGCGCCCTGGTTCCCGACTATGCCAAGGCTTATTTCCGCTGCGGGCTCGTCTACAACAGCATGGGCAAGTTCGACAGCGCCGTCGACAACTTCACCAAAGCGATCGCCATAAACCCGGATCGCCCTGATTTCTACAAGATGCGCGCCCAGGCTTACGAGAAGCTGGGGCAGCATTACAAGGCCTCGGCCGACCTGGGCAAGGCAGCGGCGCTGGCCAACAAGGGCGCTCCCCGGGCGCCGGGCGGCAAGGCGCAACCGCCGGGCGCTCGAGGGCAGGGCGCGCCGGGCGCCGACGAGGCCAATCCGGACAGATTCAACAACCACCTGAGCGATCTGGAGAAGCAAGTGCTCGGGCGGACATATGCCGACGAGCTCATTCCGGACCGGCTGGCCCGCCTGGAGCAGAAGCTTCTGGGCAAGCCGCAGACGGGGGGATACAAGCGTCGCCTGGAGGCGCTTCTGCTCCGGGCCGAGAAGTAGAAGCCCGCGCTCAGGGGGTTCGCACAGGGTTGAGGCGCAATTGTCTCGAGAAGCGCGAAAGGGTGCCGGGCCGGGCCGGGGTGGCTTTGCTCCTTGCCCTGGCGCTTCTCCTGACCCCGCTGGGACACCGCTGCGCGCTGTCCCACCCGGCTGCCGCGGCGGGACAGCCGCCAGCCCCGCACCACGGGCCGGCGCACAGCCTGGCCCTCGATCTGTCCAGCTCCGACAAGAGCATAACCCTCGGGCACCATCTCTTCGGCAGCAGCGGCTCGCTGACGATCACCGAAGGCGGCGTCGCCCATCATGTCAAACCCGGTGACGCGGTCACGCCGGCTGAGCTGGCCGCGTTGCTGCAGGTGGCCTTAAGCGGCCGGCAGAGCCTGCTCCTCAATTCCAGCAGCTCGGCTGATGGGGGCAGCATCTCGCTCAATCTCTTCTCGCACGCCCATCTCGCCTCTCTGGTGATACCACGGGGGGTGACTGCCGTGGATGCCGCGTCGAAGTCCGGATTGAACGTGAGCGGATCGCTGATTTCCGACGGCATGCTCCTGGGGGTGGCGGGCGGCGCCGGCGCCCTGAGCGTTCATGCCGGGCTCATCCAGGTAGGCACCGGCGGCAGTATCACCACCCACGTCCCGGCCGCACTCCTGGGCTCGCCTGGCGCGGCCGGCGGGTCGGTTAACCTGTCGCTTTATTCCCTTTCCGACATCATCAATTCCGGGTCGATAACCGCCAGCGGGTCGCTGCTGCTCAGCGCCGCCGGCCGCATCGTCAATCAGAGCCAGGGGGCGGCAGCCGGCGCGCCACCGCCTGTGATAGCGGGCGCCCTGGGCACGAGCCTGATGGCGGGCAGCGGCACCATTGTCAACGCCGGCGTCATCTCCTCCCGGCTCGGCGGCGTCGACATCAACACCATAAGCGGGCAGGCCCTGACCATCATCAACGCCGGCGGTCAGGTGCTGGCTCCCCTGGGGACGGTAAACGTCCGCGATCAAACTTATTCCGGCAAGGATCTCACCCGGGTGACAGGGGGGCTGCTTGCCGGGCAGGCGGTCAATTTCCACGGCGGCAACGGCTCGCTTGCGGTGCTCGCCGATGAGATCCGCGGGCCGGTCAACGTCTCTGCCGGTGTGGCCAATGTGGCGGTCAAGCAGGGAGACCTCGACCTGGCCGGCATGACGGTTACCGGCGACCCGACGATCGTCAACACCGGCGGCGACGTCACCCTGCCTGCCAACGCGGACGGCGGGCACACGCTGCGATTTGCCGGGCAGGACCTGGCGGTCATGGCCTCGGGAAGCATCGGCGGCGCTGCCGGGCTGACCATGATCGACCTTTCCAGCAGCAACGGCCGGGGCGGCAGCCTGACCCTGGCGGCCGGCTTTCAGTTCTCCCCCGGCACCGGCGGCACGCAGGTCCTGCAGCAGTCGCCGGGACCGGTGAGCAATTACAGCCTGGTCGGGCCCTCGGGCAGCGGCGGCAGTGTGAACCTGGGCAGCGTCAGCGTGAAGACAAGCGGCGTGGCTGCCGGCGCCGACGCCGGCAACGTGACCATCGTCGCCCACGACGGCAGCCCGGCGGCCAGCGCCGGCGCCGTGTCCATCGGTGGCATCGACGCCAGCGCCGCAAGCGGCGCCGCCGGGGCCGTGACGATCATCGGACAGGGCGGCTCCATCGACCTCAACGGGCCAATCACGACCGGGGGCGCGCACGCGGGTGCGGTGACCATAGCCGGGGGCGAGCCCCGGGGCAGCGGGTCGCTGTCGATCAACAACGGCACCGTCTCCGGCGGCGCTTTCCAGTATTTCGAGGATCCCACGCACGCGCCGGTCGACGTGCTCGTCGGGGGAAACATCAGTAACACCACCGCCGGTGTCGGGGCCAGCGTGTCCATTACATCGAGCGGCAACCTGGAGCTTGCCGCCAGCAGCCAGCTTGTCTCCTCCCGTTCCATCCTGCTCGAGTCGCTGGCCGGCGGGATCAAGGCGGACGGCAACAATCTGGTCGCCGCCCGCTCGAGCGTCTTCGTCCTCAGCGATCAAGGCGCCATCACCGACCTGGGCGGCAACACATACAGAAGCACCGACGGCTCGCTGGTGCTGGCCGCCGGCGGCAACGTGTCGATCGGGCCGTCCACGTCGCTCAGGGCCAACGACTTCCTGCTTCTGCTGAGCGTCAATGGCCAGGTGTCCACCAGCGGCACCGCGCCCGGTACGGGAGACACCCTGGTGAGCAACGGCACCGTGGGCGTGCTCGGCAGCGGCCCGGTGACCATCGCCGCCGCCAACCTGATCTCGGCAGGGGCGCTGGCGCCCGCGGCGCCGGCCACCGGGGTCATGCAGTCTTCGGACGTGGCCAGCTACGGCTCCACGCTCATCGGCTCCTTCTCCTCGGTCGCCGTCAACTCGTCTGTGACCTCCAATGGCGGGGACACGCTGCTTCTCGCCTTGGGCGGCAACCTGACCCTGGGGACCGGCACGGCCTTTCAGGCCAACGGCGGCGAGGTAAACCTCTTCGCCAGCGGTCAGGTGACAGGCTCGGCCAATCAGTTCCTGGCGCGCGCCGTCGGCACGCCCGAATCCTTCGCCGGCGGGCTGGTCACGGTCGAGTCCGGCTTTTCACTCCATCCCGGGGTGCTCTCCCTGTTCACCTCCCTGGGCGGCGACACCAGCGAGCTGGCCGGGGTGGAATCGAAGATCCTCTCCGCGGCCCGGACGGTCAGCGCGATTTTCAACAGGAACTCCGGTTTCTACTCGCCGGCCCTCGACGCCAGCGGGTTCGTTATCGATACCGCCCTGGTCGGCCCGTCCGTGCATGTCACCGACAACGGCATCGACCTCGGCGCCTTTATCCCGCTCAGGCCGGGTGGCGGAACGATCAGGCTGGACGGCTCCAACATTGATATTACCCGTGGTGCCGTCATCATCGGCGCCACGGGACCCTCCGCGCTGATCGACCTGCAGGGCTCGCTCTTCAAGGTGGAATCCTACGGCCTGGCGCCGAGAGGGGAGTTCCGCCACCTTCTCGAGGAGGTGGCCCTGGCGCTTCCCTCGCTCGCCGACGAGGTGGGGACCCAGACAGTCGCTCTCGATCCCACCGTTACCCCGGTCGATCAGAACCAGGGGCTGCGGGGATCCAGCCTGTCCAATGCGGTGCTCGCCCAGCAGGCGGGCGAGCAGCCTCAATCGACCGGCAAGCAGCCGGCCATAGGCGGTGAGAGCCTGGCGGCCGCGGGCTCCGGCTCGGACGAAGGCCCGGACGATAACGGCGCCGGCGGCCGGGTTGTGGTGGACACCGGTGCGGTCGGGGGCCGGTCGGCGTCGGTCAGACCGGGCGGCGGGCAGATGGCCGTGGCCGGCGCCGGTCGGTTGCTCGCCGCCGAGCACATCTTGAGCCATCACCTGGGAGCACCGCAGGCGGTGTCGCAGCACGGCACGACCATGGCCACCGCGTCCACGTTCCACCAGAGCAGCATGGTCCTGCCGGCCACCATGGTTCAGCAGCGCATCGAGATTCAGCCGGTGATCCAGGTGAGCAGGAGCCATTCGGACCTGACAATCTTCACCACCGCCAGCCAGGTGCTGACCGGCATTCAGGGAGCGCGCTCGGACACCATCGCCTTCGGCGAGCGCGGGACGACGGTCAGCGTCGACGGCAGGCAGCTCGTCATCCACACGGGCAGGGTATTTGCCGACAACGGCAACGAGCCGTTGACCGTGACGACACGCGGGGCGGAGGTGACCATCGCCCCGCATTCCGCCGCCAAGATCCTCGATGAGCCGGGCCGGCCGGTGAGCGTCATGGCGATTGCCGGTGGGCAGGCGGCCGTGATCGTCGAGCCGGCCGGCAGCGGCGCCGGCAAGATCACCCTGGCGCCGGGCGAGCAGGTGACACTGAGCGGCGGGCCCTTGAGCTTCGACCAGGATCAATCAGCTTTCAGATATGTGGCGTCGTTCGAGCCGGCGGCGCCCGGGGACGGGAGCCCGGCAGAGCACCGCCAGGCCGCGGGGCTGGCGCCGGCCAAGACCACCTTTTCTCTGGAGCGCTTTCTGGAGAGCGAGCCGATGCTGGCTGGCAGGTCCATACGTCTGAGCGGGGCCAAGAGAGAGGGCTTCGACCGTATGATCTCGCATATCAGTCAGGCTGCCCGGGCGCAGGACCCGGGGTTCCGGCGGCTTGTCCCGGCGGCAGCCGGACCGTCCGGCGCAGAAGCAACGGAGCCGCCGCGCGTGCTGGCGAAGAACGGCACCCTGTTCACCCAGGACAGGACGGGGGCGATCGAGCTCAAGTCCGGATCCCTGTTCTTGAAGAGCTACTCGCCGGTCACGGTCAAAACCAGCCTCGGCGAGGTGCGCACCCGGGGGCGGGCGCTGGTGTCCATCGATTGCGAGAGGCGCCGCTTCCGCGTGCGCTCGTGCAGCGGGCCGGGCGCCGTTTTTGTCCTGGCGGGCGGCCGGCGGCTGCCGCTGGCGCCGGGCAGGGAGGTTCTCATCGCCGACCACCGGCCCACGCGATCCGAGGCGCTCCCGGGCGACGGCATCGGGCGCCGCCAGCTGTCCGCCTACTCGCTCAGTTGCAAGCTTTCCCTGGTCAGCGGCGATTTTTCCATCCTCTCCCTTCTCGGCAGCCAGGACTATATGCGGTGTCTTGTGGAGCCCCCCTCCGCCGAGCACAGGGAGGTGCGTGACCGCCTGCTGAAGACGCACGCCGCCATCGAGTACCTGGGTCAATCGCGAGGCCGCTATTTCGTGCGGCCGAAACATACCGCCAGCTTGCCGGACGGACCGTTCAAGCGGTTCCCGAGCGACTACCCCGCGACCGGCGAAGGGGGGGGAGGAAACGTTCTTGTATGGAACGCCAGCTGACGGCCCTCATCATCGCCATCGCCCTTGTCCAGTGGTCGCCGGCGCTCGCTCCGGCCGCGGCCGCTGCCGGCCGGGCCCGGCCGGGCCCGGTAAAGGAGGAGAGCCCTTTCAAGGAAGGCTTCGAGAGCGATCCGGCAGAGGAGCTCAACGAGAAGGTGTCTCTGCTTTACCGGCAGGGCAAGTACGAGGAGGCGTTGCCGCTGGCTCGCCAGGCGGTGGCGGCGACCGAGAAGGTGAGCGGCGGGCGCTCCCCGCAAGCGGCCAGAGCGCTCAACAACCTGGCGTGGCTGCTCCAGGCGACCGGCGATTACGCCGGAGCCCGGGCGCTTTTCGAGAAGGCGCTGGCCATCAATGAGGAGACGCTGGGCAGCGAAGACGCGGAGGTGGCGACGAGCCTGAACAACCTGGCCGCCCTGCTCAGCTATGAGGGTGATTACGCCTCGGCCCGCCCGCTCTATGAAAGGGCGCTTTCGATCCAGGAGAAGGCCCTGGGACCCGACCACCCGGCGCTCGGCGACACGCTAAATAACCTGGCCGTGTGTCTGGAGTCCGGCGGCCAGCAGCAGGCATCGCTGCCGGTCTACGAGCGGGCGCTGGCTGTCGCCGAGAAATCGCTCGGACCCGATCATCCGGATGTGGCCACAAGCTTGAACAACCTGGGGGCCATCTACGAGGGGATGGGGAACCTCGGCGAAGCGCGTTCGATGTTCGAGCGGGCCCTCAAGATCCGCGAGAAAACGCTCGGCCCCTATCACCCGGATCTGGCCGAGAGCCTGAACAATCTCGCCCTGGTGAAAGCAGCCCAGGGCGACAGCGACTCGGCCGGGCAGCTGCTGGCGCGCGCGCTCCAGGTATACGAGCGCAGCCTGGGACCGGACCATCCGGATGTGGCCAGTGCGTTGAACAATCTCGGCAAGCTCGACTGGCGGCGCGGCAGGTCCGCCGAGGCGCGCGCCAGCTTCCTGAAGGCCGCCGCCATTATCGCCCGCCACGTGCAGAATCTCCTGCCCAGCCTCTCCTTTGCCGAGCAGCGCGCCTTCCTGCAGACGAAAATACCGGAGGAGATCTCCATCCTGCTTTCGACCTGCCGCCAGGGGGAGGAGCTGGCGGCCGCCTACGATTACATTTTCCGCTGGAAGGGGTTGCTCATCGAGTCGTTGCGCTGGCAGAAGGCGGTCAGCAGCCTGGGCCGCGACCCCAGGTACAAGGAGCAGGTCGACCGCCTGCAAGATATCCGCGCGCGGCTGGCGAGCTGGTATCACGAGGCCGGCTCGGTGCCCTACGGCGAATGGAAGAGCCGCAACGACGCCTTGACCAGGGACAAGGAGTCGCTGGAGCGCGATCTCTCCAGGGCGGTCACGGCGGGCGCAATAAGAGATGTGCTTGCCGACTACGATCTGGCCAGGTTTCGCGGCTTGCTCAAGGAAGACGAGGCGCTCGTGGACATCTATCGCTATCAGGAGATCGGCGGCTCAGGCGATCAGGTGCAGCGCTATGCGGCTGTTGTCTGCGGCCGGGAAGGCCCTATCCGATCCGCCGATCTCGGAGAGGCGCGCGCGGTCGACGCGGCGCTTAACGGCTGGAGAAAGCAGGTCCTGGTGAGGAATACGGCGGAGGCGGAATGGAAGGCGGCCGCTCATCTGGTCTGGGATCCCGTGCTGGCAGACCTTCCAGCCGGCGCCCGCAAGGTCTTCTGCAGCCCTGATTCTCAGCTGAGCAAGCTGCCCTGGCACCTGGTGCCGGAAAGCAATCAGGCGAGCCGCGGTCTTATGGTGTCGCAGCTCGATTCGATGAGGGAGCTGGCCGTGCTCACCGCCGAGCCGCCGGCCAGGCCCACCGCCGGCCGGCCGTTGTTTCTGGTGGCCGGCGGCGTCGATTTTGGCCACGAGACCGGTGATGCGCAGGGCAGCGTGCTGAGCTTCAAGCCCCTGCCGGGAACGCTCGAGGAGGCGATGGCGCTCAAGTCCCTGGCCGACAGGCAAGGCATGGTGGTGTCCGTGCTGACCGGACGGGAAGCGACGAAGTCACGGCTGCTCTCGCTTTTGCCCCAGGCATCCTGGGTCCATCTGGCCACGCACGGGTATTTCTTCGACGAGGCGCGGACCGCCAGGCTGGCCAGGCGCTCGACGTTCGCCAGAAGGACGGCGCGGCGCCCGCTGCGCAACCCCTTGGTGGAGTCCGGAATCGTGCTGGCCGGGGAGGACACGGGCGGGGCCGGTTCGGGACGATTCCTGACGGCCGAGGAGATGGTGGGGCTCGATCTGGGGCGAGCCGAGCTTATGACGCTGTCGGCCTGCGAGACCGGGCTGGGCGAGCAGGCGACAGGCCAGGGGGTTCTCGGCTTGCGTGCCTCGATCATGGCCGCCGGCGCGCGCAGCATTGTCATGTCGCTGTGGAAGGTGCCCGACGAATCGACGCTCAAGCTCATGCAGGAGTTCTACACGAACCTGTGGGTCAAGAAGCTGCCCAGGATAGAGGCCCTGAAGAAGGCGCAGGAGGCGGTCAGGAACGAGCCTTACGAAAGATTCGCCAGCCCTATCTACTGGGCGGCATGGGTGCTGGTCGGGAAGGGCTGGTAGAGCCAGTGGTGCCGCCCGCGGTGGCCAGTCCGCCGCCGCCAAGATACCAGAAGTGGTGGCGTCGCCTCCCGGGCTCTGCCACCACAACCAGTACTACGGGCGGGGAAAACCTGTTCAATCCGTCATGCAGACTGCCCGTTCTGCTGCCAGGGATTGGCGCCGGCGACCGCGCTCGATGTGCCGGCCGTCACGCCGTTGTTCGTGATGTCGTTGTAGGAGGGGCCGACGAGGTACGAGGGGTCGAGGCTGGCCAGATCATTGGGCCCGCTCATGGTCAGCGCCGGATCAATCGGCTGTCCGATCGGTATGTCCGAAGGGGAGCCCTGGGCGCTGGCCAGGTTGCTGTAAGGCTGGTTGGCGTAGATCCCCGGATCGCCGTTGAAGGGGACGCTGGCGTAAATTCCCGGGTCGCCGTTGAAGGGTATGTTGGCGTAGAATCCGGGATCTATCGATTGCCCGTTGCCGAAGGAGTTGGCGTAGAATCCGGGATCGATTGGCTGGCCGCCGTAGATGGGACCGAAGCCGCCCGGCTCGCCCGGGTACGGCATCTGACCGGGCGATTGCGCCCAGAAACCAGGGTTAAGGTATGGACCGCCGTTCCAGGTATTGTTCCAGGTGTTGTTTATGTTGATCGGGTTGTCGCCGTCATTGTCGGAATCACCCGGACCCTCGCCGCCGTTGCCGGCGTGCTTGTGCAGGTTGTGGCGGTGCAGCTTTCCCCCGTGATCGTGATGATGGCCTTTGGTCCCGCCGGCGATGTCACGCTGTCCTTCCTGGATGTCCTGGAGACCTTCCTGGATCTCCTGCTCGCCTTTCCGCGTGTTGCCGGCCTGAATATCATTCAGACCCTGGGTGATGTCGGCCCGGCCCTCGGTTATGTCCTGCTGTCCTTCGCCGACGAGACTCATCGGCTGCAGCCCGGGGCAGTTCAACTTCCTGTAGTCGTTCAAGGCGATCCTCAGATGGGGATCGTTCGGATTGAGCGCCTGCTGGCTCAAGTCTTGAGCCGCCATGCCGCCGTTCTGAAGTATTGCCCCTTCCCCGGGGGCTACCGGTTGATCTCCAGCCATGATCTAACCTCCACATGCCCCGGCTCCCTGAGCAGGGGTTCGCTTGTCTGTCTGCAAGCCGGTGGCTGATCTTCTAAATACTTTCCAACGACACCGAGTCTTAAATTGAAAGGGATATGTTAAAGATGTCGTCCGGTCAGTTAGCCTTGACGGCAATTAGTAAGATGTCTTCCAAGCCGAGCCTACGTTGTGACGCTGATGGTATGGTGTTTTTTCCGATCTGTCAGTGGGGAAAATACGTAGTTGGAAAAATTTTCCCGCCCGCCGGTCTGAAATAGCCTGCGGGCTCCGTGCGGGCAAGCCTGCCTATTGTCGGGCGGTCATCGCCTGGAGCCTGCCCTCGAACTCATTTGCCTGGGCGTCCCTTTGTATGGTCCGCAGGAGCTGGGTGTATTGACCCAACCAGGCTGACACTGCCGGGTGGGACTCGTCCGCGCCCGCCCGTGAGGGCGCTGCCGGCGTACCGTTGCCGGCGCCCAGCGATCTCTGCATGATCGGAAGCGCCCTGCGCAGAAGCGGCTCGGCTGCCCTGTAGTCGTCTTGTTTGACGTAGAAGAATGCCAGGTCGTTCAGCCTGAGGGCCACCTGCCAGCTCTGCGGACCGGCCACCTTCTCGTCGATGGCCAGCGCGGCCTTGTATAGCTGCTCGGCCTTGTCGGTCTTGCCCTGCTCCATGCATATGTTGGCCAGGCTGCTCAGGGTGTCGGCCATCTCCCGGTACTCTGCCGATTTCCTCTGGTCGAACCGGCGGGGGACCACGCTGAGGCTGAGGTCGACCAGTCTGCTGAGGCTGCTTCCGGTGTCGCCGATCCGGGACATGATCTGCTTTTTCGTGATCCGGGCCAGGCTCGCTCCGACCGTCCCGGCTTCCTTGAACTTCCCTTCCGCGTGATAGGCGTCCCTCAGATTCTTCAAGCTCAACGCGTAGCGCCGGTCCGACTCCCCGAGCTGCCGCGCTTGCGCAAGCGCGCTCTTGAACTGGCTTTCCGCTTCAGCATAATCGCCTGCTTCCAGGGCATCGCGCCCGATCCTGGTGCACTCCTCCCACTTTGCCGCCGTGGCGTCCGGAGACCGGGACAGCCAGAGCCGCACGGACAGGACAGCCAGCAGCGCCACCGCCAGCAGTGCGACGGCGTAGGGGGCCCGGCCGGGCAGGTTCCCGGGCCGGCGTATGCGCGCCGGGGCGCGCGACCCAGTTTTGGCGGCGCCGTCGCGCGTGCCTGCAGGATTGACCGCCGCGTAAGCGAGCTCGTCGCGCAACTCGGCCATCGATTGCTGGCGCCTGCCCGGATCCTTCTCCAGCGCCCTCATCACGGTGCGGGCAAGGCTGTCCGGTATATAAAGATCCGGGCGCGTAGCCTCGAACGCTGGCGGTGGATCCGAAATCTGCTTCTGCATGGTGTCCAGCATGTTCTCCCCTATGAGCGGGGGCGTCCCGGTGAGCACCTCATACATGACGCAGCCCATGGCGTAGATGTCCGAGCGACCGTCGAGCGGCTTGCCCTGGCACTGCTCGGGGCTCATGTAGAGGGGGCTGCCGAAGACCTCACCTGTCTGCGTCAGCTTCTGCGCGTGCTGGTCAGCCCAGGGCAGGAGCTTGGCGATGCCGAAATCGACGAGCTTGACGAAATCCGGGTGGTCGCCGGTGGTGAGCAGCATCACGTTGCTGGGCTTGAAATCCCTGTGGAGAATTCCTTTCTGGTGCGCGTGCTGCAGAGCGTCGCAAGCCTGCTGAAAAATGTGAAGGGCGCGCTTGACGCCCGGCAGCTCTTTGTCCTCGATGATCTGAGACAGGCTCATCCCCTGCACGTAATCCATCACCATGTAGGGCACGCCCCTGGGCGAGACGCCAAAATCCAGGATGTCGATGATGTTCGGGTGCGAAAGCGTGCTCACCGCCCTCGCCTCCTGCTCGAAGCGCTTCAGCCGTGCCTGATCCGACGCGTAGTGGTGCTTGAGCATCTTTACGGCCACGTTTTTCTCAAGCATCAGGTGGGTGGCCCGGTAGACGACGCTCATTCCCCCCACGCCGATGAGGTTGGTGATGCGATAGCGGTTGGCTATGACGACCCCGATGAGGGAGAGCATCTCAGCGTTCTCATTCGTCTGGGGGAAGATGGTTTCGCCGTCCACAATCGCATCCTTTTCGGATTATGCAACGCCCGACTTGTATTTCAATCTTAGCCGACGCGCCGGGGCTGTTCGCGCATCGTGGCCGCGTACTGCTGGAGGCCATGATCTTGCGAAAAATACGCTGGTCGTACATGAAGCCGCTGGGCGCAATCTGCAAAAAGCCCCCAGCACCGGCGGCACCCCGTTGTTGCCGGTGACCATGCAAAACCGCCTGCTGTCGGACAACCGGGCGAGGGTGCTCATCAGGTTCCCGTAGATCGACTGCTCGCGGGCCGATCTTGGCTCGAACAGGCACGGCTGCGTCCACACCTCGTGAAGGGTGCCCATGATCGACAGCAGATGACCGGCCACCTCGTGGTGCCTTTAAGGGTGCTGGGCTTGAATTTCCGGCAGACCGCCAGCATCCCCGGCGCGGATACTGGACACCACCAGCGGTGCCCGCCCGGCCGGCAGCTCCGGTCAAGCGCGACCGGTAGGATTTAAGCATAGACCCGGGTGCCGCCAAGGGCAATCGGGCCGGAGCTATTTCAAGTTTTTGAGCAGCCCGGCGCCCAGCCCCAGCGCAGCCCCTACCCCGGCGGTCTTCGCGGCGGTGCCGTGCCGGCGGCTGCCGGCCAGCCCGAGCCCGCCCCCGATAAGAGTGCCGGTTGCGACATCCTTGATGATCGGATGTCTCTTCATGGTCGCGCTCGAGCGCACGAGCCCGACGCCCGCACCGGCGCCGGCCCCGATTGCCGCCCCGCGGACGACGCCGCGGTGGGTGATAAGACCCGTGAGCGCTCCGGCTCCGGCCCCCAGGCCGGCTCCCATCGTCGCCGCCTTAACCTTGGGATGCCGCGAGAAATAGCTCTTGTCGTGGCCGCTCACGTGGACGCGGGTCTTGGTGGCGGTGCCGTGGAGGGTGGTGTCGCTTGCCAGGGCTGGACCGCCCAACTGCGTAGTGAAGAGCAACGCCGTCAAAAGCCCGGTTGCCCGTCTGTCTCCTTTAACCATGGGATCCTCCTTGCTGATATCTCCCCAGTTGGACCCCCACCACTGCCCATTATGAAGCAAGGAGGCATGGCGGTCCAGTCGACATCAACCTTGAAAGCTAGCAGGATCTCAGGCGCGCGCCACCGCTCATGACACGGGGGAATCGCCCCTCGGTGATCTCACCGGAGATCAACCTGGTAAGCGTCTTCCTGGCCCGGAAGGACACATAAGGATTGTCGTCCTGGGCCAGAAGCTCCAGCATATCGGGCGGCAGGTGGTAGTTTTCCGCCAGCACATAACGCACATCCGGGTTTTCATCGCGGACCAGCCGCCACAGGGTCTCTTCGGACGTGCGTGGATTTTCGGCTACCGCTGCCCGGACGTCGGTTTCCGGATGCAATGCCAGCTCCGCCAGGGCCTCCGGCGGCGTTCGCGGGTTCTCGGCTATCTTTTCCAGGACACAAGCGGCCGCCTCCCGGGCCAGTGCCGCCAGGACCCTGGGCGGCGTGTTCGGATTGGTGGCCACCAGGCGGCGCAGGCGCGTTTGCTCCTCCGCCGACATAGTGGGCTCCGGGCTCGGGGCTTCGCCCGCCGGCCCCCGCTGGCTCCTGCCGCAGGCCACATTAATTACGTCAATCGCCTGACCGACATCATGGCCGGCCGAGTGCCAGTCGTAGGCGTGGAGAAAGGTGAGGTCAAATTCACGGTCGGTGCTTGCGTTGTCGATGTTTTGAGAGCTCGAGCCTGCCACGCTGTCTTTATCCTCAGTCATAGGTTCGGTGTCTCCGTAATGCGCCGCTGAAACGCCTGTCAGACGGTAGCCGTGGGCCATCTGGAAAGAATCTGCCATCTTGACTATGGCACGGGCCCGTCATGCGGGCGTCACGGTGGGGCGATAAGTTCGTATAGCCAATCCTATAAGGTTGTAAAGAATCGACTGCACACCGCTAAGAGGTTGCCTAAAGGAAACAGGGGCCGGTTACCTGTCCGGCCAGCTAAACTTAGTGACGGAGAGGTAGAGAATCCAAGGAGCATTGCGGAATGGCAGAAGCAGTGGGCACGTGTACCGGTTGCCTGAATTGTCTGGAGTTCCTTAAATCGCTGGCCTGGTGCAGGCAGGGCGACAGCACGCTGGTGGCCGTGCAGAACTGCACGCCGGAGCTTATCGAGGCGATCAAGGACCACGAGGTAAAGGTGTTCCCGGGCGGCATGCCTATCAAGTTGAACCTCTCCTGGCTTCTCTATCTGACCGAGAAGTACGAGGAGGGACGCCCGCTGCCGATGGTGCTTGTCTGGAAGCCGGAGGGGGTCGAGATGTGGTACCGCCGCCACAAGAGCTGGGACTTTCCTTACGACGGCTGGCAGGACCCGGCCGCCGCCGCCTACGACCGCGAAAGAGTGCTTTTGCCCGCCGATCACGGCGGCAGCAAATTTGCCCAGTACCACGCGGAGATAGTGTCCCGCGCCAAGGAGTGCCCGTCCGCCATACCTCCCCAGTAGCCGGCTGGTCTCGGCCTTGTCGGGCCGCGCGCGCCTGACAGCCTGCTGCCGCGTGGCAGAATAGTAATAACCGCAGAGGTGCGCCCATGGAGGAAAACACCGGCCCGGCGGGCGGACAGGGTCCGGATCAAGCCGGCGCCGACGAATCACTTTCACGAAAGTCCTCTCGAGAGGCGCTGATCGCTTTGCTGAAGACGGGAGTGGTCTCGCGGCAGCGTGCGCGCTCGGGGCAAAGTGCGCCGGACAGGCAGGCTGCGCCATCCGAAAGGGCGACTGCGGTCAACGCGGACGGCTCGGGGATCGAGAAGGACGAGCGGGGGCGGGTAATCAAAGTCCGCGACGCCAAAGGCCACGAGCGCGAATTTCGCTGGGACCCGGATGGTCGGCTGTCCGAGGTGATACTGCCGGCAGGGCGCTGGCGGCGAGTCGAAGGAGACGACTGGCAGAACGACAGGGGAGAAAGGCAGCGCATGCTTTGCCATGTCGATGACCTCGGCACCTACGTTCAAGAAGACCGCGTCCGGCGCCTGGTCTACAAGAAGGACGGAACGCGCATCGAGGTCCACAAGGAGCAGCGCCAGGTGAGCATATTTTTTGGCAACGGCTCCTCCTTTACCCAGCAAACGAAGAACGGTGTCACAAGGCGGGTTCGCAACCAGGATGGATCGGAATACGAGTTCGAGGTCACCGAAGACGGCCGGTTGCGTCCCGCCTTCCATCAATATGCGCGCCCGATCGAGGTGCAGTTCGAGACGCCCGCGGGGACGCAGGTGGTTCCCGATGTCCTGGAGGTACGCTTCGAATGGCTGGAGGCGAACAATATTCTCAGGATGACCTATCGCTCCGCCTGTGGCAGGTCATACGTGCTAGAGCGGGGGCGGTACGGCGACTTCAAGTTCTTCGGCGCCCGGGGCACCTAGTGACGGAAGCAGCGCTGGCCGGTGAAGAGCATGGTGATTCCTGCCTTTTCGCAGGCGGCGATGACGTCGGGATCCTTCAAGCTGCCGCCCGGCTGGACGATGATGCTGATGCCGGCGGCGGCGGCGGCTTCGATGTTATCGGTGGCCGGGAAGAAGGCGTCGCTGGCCAGGACGGCTCCTTTTGCGGAGGCGCCGGCCTGGGCGAGCGCGATCTTCATGCTGGCGATACGGCTCGTCTGCCCGATTCCGAAGCCGAGCGACTCGCCGTTCCGGGCTACGAAGATGGCGTTCGAGGTCAAGTGCTTGACCACCGACCAGGCAAAGGCGATATCGGAGGCGTAGTCGGCGGCGGGTGGTTTGCCGGCGACGCACTTGAAGTCGCGCGGCGCGACCGGCGGCTCCATCTCCTTCTCGACAATCCAGCCCAGCTCCTTAAGGTCTCGTGCCTTCCAGGGCCCCACGGGACCTGGTGTCAACAGGCGCGGATCCACGAGCAGCACGCGCAGGTTTTTCTTCCTGGCCAGGACATTGAGAGCTTCCTCATCGAACGAGGGGGCAATCACGACCTCGACGAACCCTTCGATGATCCTGGCGGCCAGGGCACCGTCCACGGTGCCGCTGAAGCCGTAGATGCCGCCGAAGGCTGAAACAGGGTCCGTCCGGTATGCCTTCTCGAATGCCTCGGCTACCGTTTCCCCGGTGGCGACGCCGCAGGGGTTGTTGTGCTTGATTATGCAGGCGGCAGGCGGCGCCAGATCCCGGAGCACGCTCAACAGGGCGCAGGTATCCGTGATGTTGTTTGCCGAGATCTCCTTGCCCTGAAGCTGGTTGAACGGGGGGAAGGCTGCCATCTCCGGGAAGCGTCCGGCATCATCCACGTACCAGCCGGCCGCCTGGTGCGGGTTTTCCCCGTAGCGCAGCGCTTCGTGCCTGACGAGGCGCAGGTGGAGCGCATCGGGCAGCGACGCTCCGGTGCCCTCCTCATCTTCCTCCGACAGGCGTTCGCACAGGTAGGCGGAGATCTGGCGGTCGTAAGATGAGGTGCGCTGAAAAGCCTCGTAGGCCAGGCGCTTTCTCAGCGACAGGGAAAGATTGCCGCCGTTGGCGTCCATGTTCTCGATGACAGAGTCGTACTGCTCGGGGTCGCAAACCACCGCGACCCGCTCGAAGTTTTTCGCCGCCGCCCTCAAAAGCGTCACGCCGCCGACATCGATGTGTTCGACCATCTCGGCCTCGCTCAGGTTCTCTTGCAGCTTTTTTTCGAAGGGATAGAGATTCACCACCACGAGATCGATCTCCAGTATGTCCAGCTCCGACAGGCAGTGTCTGTCCTCGGGCGACGGCCGGGATAAGATGCCGGCCAGCACCCTGGGATGCAGGGTCTTCACACGCCCCGAGAGGATCTCGGGGAAGTTGGTCAGCTCTTCTACCTTCATGCAGGAGAAGCCGCAGTCCTCCAGGTATCTGGCCGTGCTGCGCGTGGCGATTAACCTTATGGCATCGAAGCGCTCCAGCCGCTTCAAAAACTTGTCGAGACCGCTTTTGTCGGAGACGCTCACCAGTATTGTTCGCATTTCTACTTGCACCCCTTGCCGTATTATCAATCCCCGAGAATGACCGCAGAATCTTTCATCGTCAGCGTCTTCGCCCGGTCGGTGACCAGGCCGACCTGCTGCGCGGCAAACCCGTGCGAGCGAAAAGCGTCCACGACGCGCCCCGCTTCGCCGGCGGTAATCAAGCACAGCCCCATGCCCATGTTGAACGTCCGGTACATCTCCGCCTCCTCGACGCAGGCGCTGAGCTGCCGGAAAATATCCGGCACTGGCAGGGGGTTGTCGATGTGATAGCCGACCGTGCCGTTGAGCCGAAACAGATTGCGCCAGCCGCCGCCGGTGATGTGGGCTATGCCGGTGACGCAGGAGTCCTTCTCCTCGAGGAGCGAGAGCACCGGGCGCACATAGATGAGCGTCGGCGTGAGCAGCTCCTCGAGCCGGCGCCTGTCGCCGGCCAGGATTTTGCGGGCCAGCGACAGGCCGTTCGAGTGAATCCCGCTCGAGGCGACGCCGATGAGCTTTTGCCCGGCTTTGATCGCCTCGCCGGTTATCAAGCCGTCTCTGGACACCTGCCCTATGGCGAACCCGGCCAGGTCGTAATGCCCTTCCCCGTAAAGACCAGGCATCTCCGCCGTCTCGCCGCCGGCGAGGATCATTCCGGCGAGATCGCAGCCGGCAATTATTCCCTGGATGACGCAATCGGCCTGCTCGTCGCTGAGCGAGCCCACGGCGTAGTAATCCAGAAAGGCTGTCGGCCGCGCCCCCACGCAGATGAGATCGTTGGCGCACATGGCCACCAGATCTGTGCCTATGGTGTCATGGCGATTCAACTGGCAGGCCACCAGCAACTTGGTGCCAACACCATCCGTGGTGAGCGCCACCGCCTGATCGCCGCTGACCGGCACCACACAGGCGTAGCCGCCGGCCCCCTTCCACAGGTTGTCATGCCCCGCCCGGCGCGCCCTTTGTTTCAGGCGCTCGACGAAGGACTCGGCGCGGGCGATGTCGACTCCTGCTGAAGCGTAGCTGTGAAGATCCATCGTTCTCTCCCGACTGCGCCTTCAGCCTGTTCGCCCGGCCGCTGTTTTCAGGGCGGCGGCAGCGTTGGTGAGAATCCGCAGGCCATGGCTTTTTCTGGCCTCCGCGTCGTTGACGTCTTTGCCGTGGGGGGATGGAAGCAAGCCCGTGCCCCAGTTGGGATGCTGGGTCCACCGGACAAAGGCCTCGGGATGAGGCATCAATCCAAGGACATTGCCCGACGAGTTGGTGAGCGCCGCTATGCGGTCGAAGCTGCCGTTGACGTCCTCTCGGTAGCGGAGGACGGCGTGCCGCTTAACGCTTTCCGACAGCTCCCCGGAAGCGTCCGCCGCCAGTGCCAGCCGTCCTTCGCCGTGGCGGATCGGCAGCTGTATCGTCTCGAGCGATTCGAAGAAAGGACACGGCGTCGTCCGGTCGACTGCCAGCTCGACCCAGCGGTCGATGAACTTGCCGCCGGCGTTCCTGGTAAGGCTCACCACCCGCGGTGCGCCAGGCTCCGAGAAGGGGAGCAACCCCAGTTGGGTCAAAACCTGGAAGCCGTTGCAGATTCCCAGCACCAGGTTCCCCGCCGATATGAACTGGTGGAGCAGGTGAGCGACGTGCACTTTGAGCTTGAGGGCCAGGATCTTGCCGCTGGCGATCTCGTCGCCGAAGGAGAACCCACCGGGAAGAGCGAGCATCTGGTAATCCATCAAAGTTCGCGGACTGGCGAGCAGATCGCTTGTGTGCACGCGCCTGGCGTCAAAGCCCGCCAGCTCCAGGGCCCAGGCAGTCTCCGCGTCGCAGTTGATTCCATCACCGCACAAAACCAGAGCTTTGGGCTTGCTCATCACCTGTCCATCTCCTCAGCGAAAGGAAGCCGGGTCTTCCACGCGTTGCAGAGCCCGTCGGCCGTCATGTCCAGAATCGGCTTGCCGACCGCGCTTATGATGCGCAGCCGGCTCAGCTGCTCCACGAACCCCAGGCGCACGCAGGTGAAGCCTTCCCAGAACTTCTCCCAGGTCTTCTGCTGCAACGGATCGATCGTGACGAGGACGCGGGCCGGGCCTTCGCCGAACAACGCGACATCCATGCGCTTGCTCAACCCTGACGCCGGCGTGTCGCCGGCGATCGCCGCCGAGGCCACGACCTTTTCCGCCTCGATCCTGGCGCCGAGCTTGCTGCCGATCACGCACTCGGCAAGGGCCACACCGAGGCCGCCCTCGGACAGATCATGGCAGGATTTCACCAGGCCGCTCATTATGGCCTTGTGAAGGCCCGTGTACATCCTTTTCGCCTGGCTGATGTCCAGCGCCGGCAGCATGTCCGACGACCAGTTCTGGATCTGCTCGTAATGGCTGCCCGCCAGCCCGAGCGAGCCGGCCGCAATCAGGTAGATGGCGTCTCCCGGTTGCTTGAACTCCATGGTGACCGCCCCGCCGGACATCCTGACCTTGCCCATCGCGGAAACCAGCAAAGTTGGCGGGATTGACAGGCGAACGACGCCGTCGTCGAAATCGTTCTTCATGCTGTCTTTGCCGGAGATGAAGGGGATGCCGTAGGCCCATGAGATGTCCGCGAGAGCCTGGCATGCCCTGACCAGTTGCCCCAGTTTGTTTTTTCCGTCCGGGTTGCGCCTGGAGGCGATCGGATCAGGCCAGCAAAAATTATCGAGCATGACCAGCGTGCCGGGGTCCGCGCCCACGCAGACCGCGTTGCGCACCGCCTCGTCGACCGCGCACAAGGCCATCAGATAGGGGTCGTATCTGCTCAGATGCGGGCATAAGCCGTTGGAGACGGCGAGCCCGTCCGGTTCCCCACGGACCGGCAGGACGACGGCGGCGTCGCAGGGCGCCTGCTGGAAGGGGCCCATCAACGGCTTGACCAGGCTCATCCCCTGCACCTCATGGTCATACTGCCTTATGACGGTCTCGCGGCTGGAGATGTTCGGATGCGAGAGCAGGGCGATGAGAGTGTCCGTAAGCTCACGCGGCGCCGGCCCCACCTGCGGCTTTATCTCAGCGGGCGTCCATTCCGATTCCAGCTCCAGAACCGGCACGCCGTGGTGCAGAAAGTGCAGATCGATGAGGGCAATCGGCTTGCCGTCGCGCGTGACCTCGAAGTAACCTCGGTCATGAAATGTGCCGATGTCCGCCACCTCGACGTTGTGCTTGGCAGCCAGCCTGGCGAGCGCGGCGAAGTTGCGGGTTGAGATGGTCATCCGCTCCTGCGATTCGGACACGACAATCTCCCAGTCGGCGAGCCCCGGGTACTTGAGCGGCACGTGGCCGACCTCCAGCGTCGCCCCGCCGGTAAGACAGGCCATCTCGCCCACGGAGGAAGAGAGCCCGCCGGCGCCGTTGTCGGTAATTCCGGTGATGAGCCCCGCGTCACGGGCCTCGATGACGAACTCGAGCAGTCTTTTCTGGGTGAAGGGGTCTCCTATCTGCACGGCGGACACCGGCGAGCCTTCGTGCAAGGCTTCCGAGGAGAAGGTGGCGCCGTGCACGCCGTCGGCGCCCACGCGCCCGCCGGCCATCACGATCGTGTCTTCCGGAAGCGTGTGTTTGACGACCGCGTCGTTACCCTCCACGGAAAGCGGCATGATTCCCACCGTTCCGCAAAATACGAGCGGCTTGGCCCGGTAGCCGGGATGGAAGTAGACGGCTCCGTTGACGGTTGGGATGCCGCTCTTGTTGCCGCCGTCCTCGACGCCCTTCCGAACGCCGTCGAGAATTGCCTCGGGGGGCAGCAGCTTGGGACGGCGCGGCAGATCTTCGGTGGGATAGGCGAAACAGAATACGTCCGTGTTCAGGATCGGCCGGGCACCAAGCCCCGTTCCCAGGATGTCGCGGTTGACCCCCAGTATGCCTGTCAGCGCGCCGCCATATGGCTCGAGCGCTGAAGGCGAGTTGTGCGTCTCGACCTTGAAGCACACAGCGTGGTTGCTGTCCCAGGCCATGACGCCGGCGTTGTCCTTAAAGACGGAAAGAAGATCGCCTCTGTGCGGCTTGATCTTTCTGGTGGACTCGGCAATGCAGGTCTTGAAGAGGCTCTTTATGACCGTACTTACCGGTTGCCCCGTCGAGTAATCGGTGTGGTGAATGGTGGCGTTGAAAATCTTGTGTTTGCAGTGCTCCGACCAGGTCTGGGCAATAATTTCCAGCTCCACGTCCGTCGGCCACTCGGGCAGACCCCTGGACTGCCGCTCGTTCTTCACGCCCGCCTGCTCGTAGTGCGCGCGGATCGCCTTCATCTCCGCCAGCGACAGGGCCAGCAATCTCTCGCGCGACAGCCTCTCGAGGTCCTGGTCCGTCAGGTCGAGGCGCACCGTTTGTGGCGGCTTCGGGTCCGGCCGGTGCACCGCGGGAAATGAAAGGAAGTTCTCAGTGGCGATTGACTTGCTCATGAGATCATGGACGGCGAACCTGTCGGTCAGCGGGTGGAAGAAGCGATAGCGACCGAAGCTCTCCACCTCGGCGGGGCTCGCGAACCGCGCGCCCTGGCCGCAGGGGAAAAGGAAGCCGGTGCCCGACGCTACCTCCGTCGACTCGGGCAGCCCTTCGATGACCAGCGCCTCTTTGACCGTCCGGGCCAGGTTGTCTGTCACCCCTGGCTGGAACTGCCGCTCGGCCCAGAAAGCGAAACCTTCTTTCCGCCACCGCTCTGCCCACTCGCCTCTTCCCTCGGGTTGCGCGCACCACAGCTCCTCGAGCAGCGGATCGACGAGCACCTCATTGAAAGCCGCCAGATCGGGCACGAACGCAGGCTTTACCCCTCCCTCGCCACCGTCCGTGCAGATCCAGTAGAGCGGGAAGGAAACTGTTGTGCCGTCGGCAGCCAGTCCCGCCTTCGGCAGTACCGCCAGGCAGAGAACCTGGCGCGTGGGCTTGCTTGCCGCTTTGGTCGCCAGCTTTGCTGCCGGTTTGCTCGCGAGCTTGCTTGCGGGCATTGCTGCCGGTTTGCTCGCGAGCTTGCTTGCGGGCTTTGCTGCCGGTCTGCTTGCGACCTTGCCGACAGGCTTGCCTACGGGCTTGCTTGTGGACTTGCTTGAGACCTTGCTTGCGGGCTTGGTTACGGGCTTGGTTACGGGCTTGCTTGAAACCTTGCCGGCGGGCTTGCCAACCGGCTTGCCCGCGGACTTCTTCACCCTGGTGGCCGCCGATTTCTTCATGTCCGTGCTACCTGCTCCTTTGCTCCCCGGTCAATTATTTTGATCCCTTCACGGGCGATGCGCTGCAACACGGCCGGGAAAAGCGCATGCTCCACCGCCAGCCCGCGGGCTTTGAAATCCTCCAGCGTGTCCGCTTCCAGACGTGGAAACGGCTCCTGCGCAAGAATCGGCCCGTGGTCCACCTGGTCGTCAACTAGGTGAACGGTGATCCCGGATACGCGCACGCCGTAGGCGAAGGCGTCCTCGTAGGCGTGAGTGCCCGGAAAGGCGGGGAGCAGCGACGGATGAATATTGATCACCCTGTAATAGCCGGCTGGATCCTGAAAGGACTTCAGAAAGCCAGGCGTAAGCACCCGCATGTAGCCGGCGAGGACCAGGAGATCGATCTGGTAACCGGCCAGGCTCTCACGAAGCCGTTCCTCATGAGCCTGGCGGGTAAGCCCCTGGCTCTCCACAACCACGCCGGGGACCCGGAAACGCCTCGCGATCTCCAGCGCAGGGGCGCCGGCCACGTTGGAGATAACCACCTCAACCGACGCGGACAGCTCGCCGCGGGCTATCGCCTCGAGGATGGCCAGCAAATTCGAGCCTCTTCCTGATACCAGCACTGCGAGTTTCAGTGACATCGCGTGGCGGCCCTCCTTCCGATGTCCAGGCGGTAAGCCATGCCTGGGAAGGAGACGTTCTTGAGCGCCGCGTAAGCCTTTTCGCCGGCGGCGTCAATTGTCGGGGCGAGAGCGGTCACCGAGATTATTCTGCCGCCGTTGGTCTCCAGCTTCCCGCGGGAAACGGCGGTGCCCGCATGAAATAGCACCACGTCTGGTGGCAAGGCCCCTATCTCGATCGGCTGTCCTCTGGACGAGGAGTTCGGGTATGTCTCGGCCACCGCCACCACGCAGCAGCTTGCCGCCTCCAACCAATCGACCTCCGCCCCGTCGAGCGCCCCCTCGGTGCAGGCCCACAAGACCGGCAGCAGATCGCTTTTCAATCGCGGCAAAAGCGCCTGTGTTTCCGGATCGCCGAAACGGGCGTTGAACTCCAGAACGTGGGGCTTGTAGGCGCCGGACGAGTCCGGATCGCCGGCGCAGACCATGAGCCCGATATACAGCACCCCTTTATATTCCGGCGCCCCCTGCCGGAGAGCCGCTTCCAGCGGAGCGAGCACCCGGGACTCTATCTCCGCCCGGCAGCGGTCGAAAATCGGCACCGGCGAGTAAGCGCCCATGCCGCCGGTATTGGGGCCCCTGTCCCCGTCGAAGCGTCGTTTGTGGTCCTGGCAGGGCGGCAGAGGCAGCAGCCGTTTGCCGTCGCAAAAGGCCAGCAGGGAAAGCTCTTCCCCCTCTAGCTTTTCCTCGATGACCACGCGGTTGCCGGCTTGCCCGAAGCGCCTCGCTTCGAAGATCTCCTTCACGGCCGCCGTGGCCTCGGCCTGCGAATCACAAACAAATACGCCCTTGCCCAGCGCCAGACCGTCGACCTTGATCACGCGCGCCCAGTCGTGCCCGCTCACCAGCTTGTCCGCCTCGGACTGCGAGTTGCAGACGGCGTAGCGGGCCGTCGGTATGCCGTGCCGGGCCATGAACTCTTTGGCGTGCGCTTTGCTCCACTCCAGCTTGGACGCCTGGCGGCTCGGGCCGAAAACGCGCAGGCCCCGGGCTTCCAGGTGGTCAACCAGGCCGGCGGCCAGCGGGTCGTCCGGACCGACGACGACAAGATCAATCTTCTGCTCCAGGCAGAAGCCGGCTATCTTGTCGAATTCCATGACCCCGATCCTCACATTCGTGGTCTTATCAGTCGAAGCCGTGCCGCCATTGCCGGGGGCGCAGTAAATGGCCGCCACAGCCGGGCTCTGGGCGAGCTTCCAGCAAAGAGCATGCTCACGCCCCCCACCGCCCGCGATCAAGACTTTGACTGGCCTGTCGGGTAGCATCGCGGCTCCGTATTACTTCTGGACCGGCGTCGGCAGCGCGGTCGGCAGGGCCTCCACGAAGCCCTCGAGCGACGGGTGATCCTTGAAACACTCGTGCCCGGTGATGTGATTAGCGAGCGCGCCGTAGAGTTTGTCCACGAGAGCTTTGAAGTGCGCCGGCAGCGGCTCCGGCTCGGCTTTCAGCTCGTTGCGGCATATCTGCTTCCAGTCGGCGTTTTTCCTGCCCCTGGCCATCTGTTGGGCCTCGCTTATGGCGGTCTGCCATTTGCCGCCCCGGTAGACCTGCCTGATGATCTCCTTGGACAGGTGGTAGCCCTTGTACAAAAGCCTGAGCTCGTCCGGCCCGATGCTGTCGGCCAGCATGAGCCCGCTGGCTCCCAGGACAAACTCGAACTTGCCGTCCCACAACTCGATCTTCCTTTCCGCGAAGATCGCGTAGAGAGCCAGCGCCAGATCCATGGCGAACTCAGTGAGCCGCTCGAATTGCTCGGCGTTGAGCGCGGACATGTGCGCCGCCTCCTGCAACGAAAGGAGCCTGTCCTTGGGCTCCAGCTTGGTGAAGAACTCGATTACCGGATGCTCGAACATCTTTCCTTCCTGCGGCATCTCGCTCAAGCCCAGGACTTTCAGGTAATCGGGATCTTTTTCCAGCCTCTGCTTCAGCGAGCTTCCGCCCGGCATGCCGAAGCGGAAAACCACCTCCAGCGGTACCAGGCGTGGTGCGGCCACGTTCTTGCGCTGCGGATAAAAGTAGAGCGTCTGTCCGAGCACGCGATGGGAAAGCGGCCGATCGACCTCGCCCTTCAAGACTTCCATGAACACCGGGCCGGGGAAGTTGGCGACCTGATAAAACTTGACGCGCTGCCCGCTCGCCAGCATCAGATCCTGGAAGTGGCTGCGCGCCCCGCTTCCCGCCAGCCCTTCGCAGAACAGGGGGTGCTCCCAGCGCTTTTTGAGCCATGCCCTGTCGAAAATCTTCAGGTGCGGAGACCCCGGCAGCGCCGACCACCTCTCCGGCCTGGCCAGCTCGTCGAAGAAGTACGCTCCGATCACCGCCAGCGCCAGCCCCTTGTTGGCGATCGTGTCCGGCATCTTTCCCCAGTCGAAAACCGAGTAGTCGTCCGTGTACTCGAACAGAAGCCTGTCGGCCCTGTACGGTGATTGCCAGACCCGCTTGACGGATCCCTCATACAGTAGCTGGAGATTCAGGGTCTTAGGCAACGGCACCTTTCTTACCTCTCTCAACACCTGGACCTTTTATGTCCCGGGCTAGCCCGGTCTCTTAACCTGTTGGCCTCGAACACCTGCGCGCCGCCCGTGTCGGTCGGATATTGACCGGTGAGGCAGCCCGTGCACAAAGAAGGTTGCTCGAGGGCGGCTTTCAGCCCCTCGACCGTCTGAAAGACGACCCGATCCACGCCGAGCGCCCCGGCAATCTCCTTTTCCGAGCGGTTGTGGGCGATGAGCTCACCGGCGCTCGGAAAGTCGATGCCGTAGTAGCAGGGGCTGCATATCGGCGGGCAGCTCGACACGAGCGTCACCTCGCCGGCGCCGGCCTGGCGGATCAGCTTGACGATCTGGAAGGCCGTGTTGCCGCGCACGATGCTGTCGTCGACTACCAGGCAGCGCTTGCCTTCGATCTCCTCGGCGATCGGATAGAGCTTCCGGCGCAGCGCTTCCTGTCTCGATTCCTGCCCTTCCAGAATGAACGTGCGCTGCACGTAGCGGTTCTTGATCAAAAGCTCGCGAAAGGGAAGCCCCAGGCACTCGGCAATCGCCACCGCGGAGACGCGGCTCGTCTCGGGGACCGGTATGACAACGTCGGCCTGCACCTTCAGATCCTTCAGGTGCTCGGCCAGAATCTGCCCCAGCTTGAAGCGCGCGCGGTAGACCGACGTGCCGCCAAATTCCGACTCCACGCGCGCGAAGTAGACCCACTCGAACATGCACGGCGAGTAGGACTCGGCGTGCAGCGTCTCCCGGATGATGCCGCCTTTGCCGTCCAGGAAAACCGCCTCTCCGGGGGCTACCTCGCCCATCGGGTCGTAGCCCAGGAATCCAAGCGCCACCGTCTCGCTGGCCAGGGCGTAAACGGGGGCACGGTCGCCGTTGGTCTTCCTGCCTAACACCAGCGGGCGGATGCCGTTGGGATCGCGGAATCCGAAGACAGCCCCGTCGCGCAGCAGCCCGACAACGGAATAGCTGCCGACCAGGTCGCCCATGCACCGCTTGATGGCGGCAAACAGGCTGCCGGCGTTGATTTCCGAGTCAGCCAGGTAGGAGGCGAGGAGCTTCAACATCAGATCCGAGTCGGACTCGATGGCGCCGGCGCCTTCTCCAGCCAGGCGCTCCCGCAGCTCGTAAAAGTTGACAACCTGCCCGTTGTGCCCGAGACCGAGCCCCAGCCCGTAGTCTAGGAACGGCTGCAGCAGGTTGGGATCGTTGCGGCTGATCGTGGCGTAGCGCGTGTGCCCGATGGCCGCGTTGCCCTGCAGGTTCTTGAACGAGCGCTCGGAAAAGACGTTCTCGACCAGGCCGGTTCCCTTCTGCAGGTGAAACTCCTTGCCCCGCCTGGTTTCCGTGGTCAGGATGCCGGCACCGTCCTGACCCCTGTGCTGCAGGTTCATCAAACCCAGGTACACTTCGTAGGCCGATTCAACTGTACCGGTAACGCCAATCAGCCCGCACATGCGCTTGAGATCACCCTCGCTGAGACCCCACTTATTTTATCAGCGCCCCGCCCGCTCGTCGCCGCCGGCTACGGCGGCTGCTCCCCGGCGCGAGCTGCCAGGAAGCCCGGCAGCCGGCGCTCCGCCGCTTTCGCGGCCAAGATTAATTCAGCGTTCGAGCCTGCCGACCTGGGTTCAGCGGGGGACCCAAGTCAAGGTCTTTAGATCGGCGCCCGAGTATTTCCCGCACAGTATCCCTTGAAGTAAACTGTAAGGCGCCCCGCACTCTCCGGACACGCTGCTGGTGTGGACAACATGATTCAGCTACTCGCGTTTGCGACTCTAGGTCTGGCTGCCGGCATCCTGAGCGGCCTCGTTGGTATCGGTGGCGGTGTGCTCATCGTGCCGGCGCTGGTTTTCTTGTTCGGAATGAATCAGCATCAAGCGCAGGGCACCACGCTGGCCATTCTCGTGCCCCCTATCGGTCTTCTGGCCGCCTGGATGTACTGGAAGCACGGCTACGTCGATCTCAAGGCGGCAGCGCCGATCTGCGCCGGATTCTTCCTCGGCGGGCTGTTCGGGGCTAAGCTCGCCACGGTCTTGAGCAATCCGATCCTGCAGAAGATTTTCGGCGGCGCCATGCTGTTGATCTCTCTCAAGATGATATTCGGCAGGTGATTGTATGGCAAAGAGACGGCACAAGTGCCTGAACGCGGCCTGTCACTGCGTGTGTGACAAGGACACCGACTATTGCTGCGACGAGTGCGAGCATGAGGAGGAGATTGGCGAGTCGTGCTCCTGCGACCACGATGAGTGCTTTCCCCGCAGCGGGATGGAGGACGAGGACCTGCCCAGCCCCGAGCGCTAGCGGATGAGCGGCGTCGTGGCGGTCAGGTTGTCCACGCTTATGAGCCCGATGTCGTGAAGCAGTTGTGCTTCGGCGATGTCGAAGTTGATGATCGCCTGCGCCTTGTCGATCAGCGCCGAGGTGTAATCCCGCTGCGCCTGGATCACGTCCAGGTTTGTCCCCAGCCCGTTCTGGAAGCGCAATCTGGCAAGGCGCAGCTCTTCTCTGGACGAGTCGACCTCGGCGCTGGCCTCCTCGATCTTCTTTTCGGTGCTGAGGGTGGACAGGTAAGAGCCGCGCACCTGCTCGACAACCTCAAGCAGCTTGCTGGTTGCCTGGAGGTGAGCCTGGCGCGCCGCGTACCTGGCGGCCTGGATGCCGGCGGCGTCCGGTGCGCCCAATCCGCCCAGGTTCCAGTTGATGCGGAAGCCTATCGTGTAAAGGGCGGCTATCTGCCGCGACACCGTGACCGGTGGCGACCGCACGGCGCCCACGGGAAAGGCAAGACCGGACAGCGGTGCGCCGCCAGGGCTTGTAAGCGTGGGAATCGGGGCCACAGGCGTGGCAGCGAGCGGCCCGCCGGAGACGACGACCGGCTGGAAGGTGGAGGGCACCGTCACCGTGCTGTCGCTTAGCGTTTCGCCTATGCCGAAGATATTGCCGGTGAGCTGGATATTCGGCTGCAGAGGCGCGGTTGCCACGACGATCGCCCGCTTGGCGGCCAGCCGCAGCTCCTCGTACTGCTTCAGCTCCGGGCGATTGTCGATTGCCAGCTTGAGCAGATCGTTGATTTTCATTTTCTCGCTGACCAACCGGACCTTCTTTACCAGGCGGTCCGAGGGCACCAGATCAACGGCCATGCTGGCGTTCAATATATGGGCCAGTTGAACCGAGGCGTTGCGCCGGGCGATCTGCTGATCGATCAGGTTTTGCCTGTCCTTCGCCAGTTGCGTGCGCGCCTGCAACACGTCCAACTGAGTGGCCAGACCGTTGTCGTGCAAATCGGTGTTTTGAACAAGCTGCTCGTTGGACGTTTGCACGGCCCTTATTTGAATGTGCAGCAAGGCCTCGTTGAGCATGAGATTATAGAAACGCCTGGTGGTGTCCAGGAGGACGTCGCTAATCGTGGCCTTCCTGGCGGCGCCGGCGGCTCTGTAGTTGTGCTTGCTTTCCAGCGCCCCAAACAGCACCCTGCCGCCCTGATAACCGTAGTAGCGAAAGCCGACCCAGGTGAGCAGAAACGGGTTGTTGAATCGGATCAAGCTTGGAAACCCGCTGAAAAGCGGGACGTTGGCCCTGCCTCGCAGGTAGTTGTCGTTGTAGTTGAAATAGGCGTCGGGAAGGAATCGGCCTAAAGAGCTTACGTAGTTCCACTTGCGCTGCAAGGAGGCGTTGTTGGCGATGCCGATATCGAGATTGTTGTTGATGGACGCAAGCAAGCTTTCCCGCAAGGAGATCGGCTGCTCGCTGGTGGCGTCGAGCGCCAGCGGATTCATGCCCTCGCTTATGGATATCAGCGCCTTGAGCGGGGGCGGGCGCATGAACATCGTATTCTGATCGAAGACCTGCGGCTCCTCCGGCTCCTTCTCCTCCTGGCGCAGCCTGCTCAGGTTCTCCGGCGCAGCCGGCGAGACCGGCCCGCTCTTTGCAGGCATCGGCCCGCCGGGCTGACCGGCCGCCGGATCGTTCGAAGAGCCGATTACAAGGATGGCGGCCAGCAACGACGCCAGCCCGCCTCCGCGGCAACCGATGATTCTAAGATAGCTTATCATTTCCGCAAAATGCAGGCGATTAACGAGTCTACAAGCCGCTCCGTTTTGAACGGGATGACGTCCTTGCCGTGCAGGATCTCCTGCGAGATCACGCAGGCGATGATCGAGCCGCAGAATATCCTGGCGGTGGCGACAGGGTCCTCGATCCGCAGCTCGGGCCGCGACTCCAGATATGCTGTCATCACCCGCATCCCCCGCTGAATTACCGTCCGCACGTACAGGCGGGCCAGCTCCGGAAAGCGCTCTGATTCGGCGATGATCGTCCGCAAGAGGTTCAGGTACTGCGGATCTTTTTGCAGCTCCAGGAATGCCCTGGCGACGCCGCGCAGCACCGTCTCCGGCTCGCCGCTCAGGTGCTCGCCGTCCAGTTGCTGGTTGAGGTGCCTGAGCGTTACATTCTCGATGATTGCCGTGAACAAGCCCTCCTTGTCCTGAAAGTGGCTGTATATAGTCTGCTTCGTCACGCCGGCAACCTCGGCAACCCGATTCATGCTGGTCGCCAGGTAACCTTCGGAAAGGAATAGTTTGATTGCTGCCTTGAGGATCTTCTTTCGCTTCTCCTGGGAAAAAACGGAGATCCTCGCGCCGTTATCAAGGGACGCGGAAGATAGTCTTTGTGTTCTGGCGGTGCGGGTCATTCGGTGGTCCTCTGCGGCATGGCTTCCGTTCGGTGCGGCCAGGGGCCCGGTCCGGGTTATACAATACGGAATATCCGGAAGTGACGAGACACTTCGGCAATAATCATACCGTACGGTATGGTATGATTTCAACGGCGGTTCGGTTTTTCGGGTGGCGGACGTGCACAGACGGTGCAAGCAAAAGGTGAAGGCCACGGCCAGCCCGCGCAGCAGCGGGCACACGCTGCCACCCGTGTTCTTGCCGCTGGCGATTGCCGTCCTGGTGCTTTCGGTTGGCGGCTACTTCCTCTGGCGCTGGCTGCACCCGGGCGAGGCCGGCAGGCTGCACGTGAGCGGGAGGATAGAGGGCTACGAGGTGAACATCGGGGCGAAGATCGGCGGCCGCGTTGATTTTATCGCTGTTCGCGAAGGAGACACGGTGACCACTGGCCAGCCGATCGTCAAAATCAGCGATGACGACATTCAAGCGCAGCTGAGGGGCGCCAATGCCCGCCTGCAAAAGGCCGTCGATCAAAGGGAACAGGCGCAAGACCAGATCCAGGTGACCAAAAGCCAGATCGACGAGGCGAATTACAACTTCCACCAGGCGCGTCAGGACATGCTCGGGCGCATCACCCAGGCCACGGAGCAGGTGTCGGCAAGCGAGGCGCAGCTCTCGCAGGCGGAGGCCGACCTGAAACAAGCCCAGTACGACCTCAGTCTGGCCGCCATTCGTAAGGAGCGCTATGGCAAGCTGGTGGCCAAGGGTGCCGTTATGCAGGATCAATACGATCAAGCTGCCACTACATACGATACCGCAGCGGCGACGGTGGCCGCCAGGCAGGCAGCCGTGGAAGCGGCCCGGAAGCAGCTCAGCGCCCAGAAGGGCTTTCTTACGCAGGCTCGTGCCACCCGCTTCAATCCTCCAATCCGCTCGGCGCAGGTCGACGCGCTCGAGAAGCAGGAGAAGCTGTACGAGGCCCAGTTGCGAGCCGCCGCCAAGGAGATTGCCAATGCCAAAGCGGCGGTTGACGAGATCAAAGCCAACATCAGCTACCTCAATATCAACAGCCCGATAAACGGCATCACCACCGCCCGCGCCGTCGAGCCCGGCGCCGTCGTCGTGCCCGGTCAAACGGTGCTGTCGCTTATCAACCTGGACACCGTCTACCTGCGGGGGTATGTTCCGGAAGGGCAGATCGGTCGCGTGAGGGTGGGACAGAAGGCTCTCGTCTATCTGGACTCGGCGCCGAAGAAAGGCATCGACGGGCAGGTCATAGAAATCGACCCGGTGGCGTCTTTCACCCCGGAGAACATCTACTTCCGGGACGACCGGGTGAAGCAGGTCTTCGGAATTAAAATCGGCATCTCGCATCCCGGCGGTTTTTGCAAGCCGGGAATGCCGGCCGACGCGGACATTGTGACGGAGTAGAAATTATGCCTCCGGTGGAGACTGTGGTGCAGCAGGCGCCCGACACGGACGGCCCCGTGATCTCCGTCCGGGGCCTGCGCAAGCGCTACCGTGATCTCGAGGCGGTGCGGGGGCTCGACTTCGATATCCGTCGCGGCGAGATCTTCGGCCTCATCGGCCCTGACGGGGCGGGAAAGACAACCATATTTCATATCCTGGGTGGCGTCATGGAGCCGACTGCCGGGCAGGTGGCGGTGGTCGGGCGCAAGCCGGCTGACGCCCGTTCGGAGATCGGCTATCTGACGCAGCAGTTCTCCCTCAATCTCGATCTGAGCGTGGACGAGAACCTGAGCTACACGGCCGGGCTCAGGCGGGTGCCGGAGCCCATGGTTTCCGAGCGCCGAAGGCGGTATCTCAAGTTGATGGGCCTGGATGCCTTCGGCAGCCGGCTGGCCGGCCAGCTTTCCGGCGGCATGAAGCAGAAGCTGGCGCTTTGCTGCGCGCTCATGTCGCGCCCTCAGGTGCTTCTCCTCGACGAGCCGACCACGGGGGTGGACCCCGTGTCCAGGCGCGAGTTCTGGGACGTTCTGGCCGGTATCGCTCATGAGGGGATGACCATCGCCGTGGCCACCCCATACCTCGACGAGGCGGAGCGCTGCGACCGGGTGGCACTCGTGCACGAAGGCGCCATCCGGCAGATCGGCACCCCGGTCGAGTTGAGGGAGCGGCTCGGGCTCCACCGGCTGGAGGTGAGAACCTCGGATCTCGGGCGATTGGAGCAGGCGCTGGCCCCCGGGGGCTCGGTGGAGTCCGCGGAGATCGCCGATGTCCAGCCGTTCGGTGACCGGCTGGATGTTCTGGTGGCTGACAGCGAGCGCGGTGAGCGCTACCTGCAATCGATTGCGGCCAGCGCGGGAATCGGTGCGCTGCGGATCGATCGCGATGAGCCGACGCTGGAAAATGTCTTTGTTCTCAATTTGCGCAAAGAAGGGCTGGGTACCACGGCCTACAAACCGTTTGCCTTCTCCGGGCCGGCGCTCGGGCCCTCACGCAAGACGTCGGCTATCGCCGCCAGCAAGTTGAGCAAACAGTTCGGCGAATTTCAGGCGGTGAAGGGCGTCAGCTTGCAGATTGGCTACGGGGAGATCTACGGCCTGCTCGGGGCCAACGGCGCCGGCAAGACAACCACGATCAAGATGATATGCGGGCTGCTCCAGCCCAGCTCCGGCGAGATGATGCTGGCGGGGGAGACACAGCGGATGCGCAGCCCGGCTCTGCGCCAGCGCATCGGCTACATGAGCCAGAAATTCACGCTCTACGACGATCTGACTATCCTGCAAAACCTGGAATTTTACTGCGGCGTCTATCAGGTGCCGATGGGGCTGCGGAAAGAGCGCATCAACTGGGTGCTGTCGACGTGCCAGCTCGTGGGGCGCGAGGGCATGATCACCGGGCTGCTTCCCGGCGGGTGGAAGCAGCGCCTGTCCTTCGGCGCGTCGGTCATGCATGAGCCGGAGATCCTCTTTCTGGATGAGCCGACCTCCGGGGTTGATCCTATTGCCCGCCGCCAGTTGTGGAACATGATCAGGGACTTCGCGCGGCACGGAACCGCAATCCTGGTCACCACCCACTTTCTCGAGGAGGCGGAAAACTGCCACCGCCTGGGATTGATGGCCGCGGGCGAGCTGGTTGCCCAGGGCTCGCCCAGCGAGATCAAGAAGGCTCAACCGGGGCAGCTCATCGTCCTGGTTACCAGCGACACGCAGAGAAGCTCCGACCTTTTGAAGACAAAGCTGGAGAGCTGGCGCGTGGCCATTTTCGCCGACAAGCTCCACGTGGTTCTCGACGAGCCCGAGCGCCAGTTGCCGGCCCTTGTCTCATTGCTGTCTGAAAACGGCATCCAGGTCCGCTCGCAAATGGCCGGCTCCTTCAGCCTGGAAGACGCCTTCATCGGCCTGGTGCAGCGGCGCGGCGGGGTTCAATCATGAATCGCGTAGCCGTTCAGTGCATAAAGGAGCTGCGGCAGTTCGTGCGGGACCGCCTGAGCGTGGCGCTGGCGTTCGGGCTGCCGGCGCTGTCGATGTTGCTGTACGGATTTGCCACCAGGCTGGAGATCAAGAATATACCGCTGGTGGTGCAGAACCTGGACAACAGCGCCTTAAGCCGCTCCTTCATCGAGCGGCTTTACACCAACGAGCAGTTTGTTCCGGTCCGGTGCCCGGGCGGCGACCTGGTGAAGACGGTGCTCAACAGGGGTATCGCCGAGGCGGTGGTGATCATCCCCCCGGAGTTCGCCCGCAAGCTGCGGGCCGGCCTACCGTCTCCGGTGGAGGCGCTCATCGACGGCACCGACGTGAACAATGCCCGGGTGATCAAGAACAGCATCATCGCCACCACCAACTCCTTCCTGGATATCGAGGGGCTGTCGCCGTTCCGCCCGCTAATTCACCCGCAGGTCAGGCTCTGGTTCAACCCGGGCCGGAAGGAGTCACTGTTCGTGGTGCCTGGAGCTTTCGGCATAGTGCTCCTTATCTATCCGGCGCTTCTTTGCGCCCTGGCCATGGCCAGGGAAACGGAGCAGGGGACGATTCTGCAGATCTACGCTTCGAGCTTGACCGCCTCCGAGTTTATACTGGGCAAGGTGGCCGCCTATGTAATCGTGGGGATTGCCGAGACATTATTGGTTTTGCTGATCGGCTTTGTCGTCTTCCATCTGTCGGTCGCCGGGGACGCGCTTCTCTTCACGCTGGGGACGCTGCTTTACCTGATTGACGCCTGCTTGTATGGGCTCATGATCGCGGTCGGCGCAAAGACCCAGAACGCCGCCGTGCAGGCCGTGGCATTTGGCGGTTTTACGCCTGCTTTGCTTCTTTCCGGTTATCTCTATCCGGTCCGCAACATTCGCTATCCTTTCAATCTCGTGGCCGATTTCGTTCCCGCTCGATACTACATCGAGCTTTCCAGGGACACTTTTGTTCGAGGCGCGGGCTGGGCCGGTCAGTGGTTCGTGCCGGTCTTTCTTACCCTGGTCGGTCTGTTGCTGTTCCGGATCGCCAGGAAGCGTCTCGGACGCATGCAAATCTCCGCGTAGGTGCCGGCATGTTGAAATTGTGGTTGAAAGCCTTTGTCAGCAGCCGGCTCTGGGCCCTGAGCCAGAAGGAGCTTCGGCAGATCCTGCGCGACCGGCAGCTCCTCTTTCTCCTCATGTTTCCGCCCACCATTCAGCTGTTTATCTTCGGCTTCGCGCTCAACCCTGAGGTCACGCATCTTCGATTGGCCGTTCTGGACCTATCCAATTCTCCGACCAGCCGCGAGCTCGTGTCCGCTCTCGTGGAGAACCATGTCTTCGACCTGTGGCGTGTCGGCACCACCTATCGGCAGGTCACGGAGGCCGTTTGTGACGGCAAGGTGGAGGCGGGGCTTATCATCCCTCCCGAGTTCAACAGGGAGATCAAGCAGGGCAGGCAGGCGCGGGTTCAGGTTCTGCTTGACGGCGTCGACGCCAACAAGGCGGGTATTGCCGGCGGCTATGTAAGCCAGATTTTCACGGCCTTCAGCCGCAGGCTCGAGACAGGCGCGTCCAGCCCGATCGAGCTGGACGCCAGCTTCCTCTACAACCCCGGCTTGATAAGCGCGTGGTTCTTCGTCCCGGGTGTGATGGGTCTTGTGCTCAACCTTACCGGCTCGCTCGTCTCCTCTTCGGCGCTTGTGCGGGAAAAGGACTCGGGGACGCTCGAGCAGCTGTTGATGACGCCGGCGGCTTCCTGGGAGATCCTCATGGCCAAGATAGTCCCGCTCTTCATCGTCTTGAACATTACCGTGCTTCTGGCGCTCAGCATGGGCGCTTTGATCTTTCAAGTTCCCTTTCGGGGAAACTTCCTTTTCTACATGGCCATTTCAGCGCTCTATATTTTCGTGGCAATTTCAATCGGGCTCATGCTGGCCACTATCGCGCGCAACCAGCGCCAGGTTGTGATGACCTCCTTCTTCTTTAACCTGCCCATCATTCAGTTGTCCGGGGCAGTGGCGCCGGTGGCGAGCATGCCCCTGTTCTTCCAGTACCTTTCGCTCCTCAATCCGCTCCGCTACTACGTCGCCTGCATCCGCGCCGTGCTGTTGAGGGGCGTGGGGCTGGAGGTGCTCTGGCCGAACGTCCTCGCGCTTTTCGCCTTTGCAGCCGTCCTTCTGTTGGCCAGCGCCCACCAGTTCCGCCGCCAGCTCGGCTAAACGTTGCCCAGGATTTCGGGCGGCGATCCCACAGCGCAGACACGGCCGCCGGCCAGCGACACGACCGTGTCGCCAAGCTCAAGCGCCTCGTCGGGGAAGTGAGTGACCAGCACCATGGGCAGTGACAGCTCGCGCCGGATGGCGCTGAGCTCGCTTCCCAGTTGCGCCCGCAGGCGCATGTCCAGCGAAGAGAAGGGCTCGTCCAGAAGAAGCAGGCGTGGCTCCGGGGCAATCGCCCGGGCGAGAGCGACGCGCTGAGCCTCGCCGCCCGAAAGCTGTGAAGGGCGCCTATCCAGCAGGCCATCGAGCTTCAGCAGCTCGCAGAGGTATTTCGTGCGGGATTCCTTGCGCTCGCGCGGCCAGCGATCGATGCCGAAGGTGATGTTATCCCGCACGCTCAGGTGCGGAAACAAGGCGGATTCTTGAAAGACGTACCCGAGATGGCGCTTCTGGGGGGGCAGGTTGATTCCGCGCGCTTTGTCCAGGAAAATCTGCCCGTGAACCACTATGCGGCCTTTGTCCGGCACGCGCAGGCCCGCGAGGCAGTCGAGCAGCGTGGATTTGCCGGAGCCAGACGGCCCGAACAGAACCGTCAGACCCGGCTCGACCGTAAAATCGACATCCAGCTGGAAGGAGCCGACGGCCGTTGTGACCGCCACGTGCAGGGTCCGGTCTACCATCTTGCCTTCAACCGGTTCAGAAGCACAATGAGCGCAAACGATGTGGCGGTCAGGAGAACGACCAGCCCGAAGGCCAGGCCGTCCTCGCCGGTCTGTGTTGCCTGGTAGATAGCCAGCGGCATTGTCTGCGTTCGCTGCGGGATGTTGCCGGCGACCATGAGGGTGGCCCCAAACTCGCCCAGCGCCCTGGCGAAGCTGAGGGTAACGCCGGCGATAAGCCCCTTCCAGGCCAGCGGCAGGGTTACTTTAAAAAGGGTCTCCAGGCGAGACTTGCCGAGAGTGTAAGCGACACTCTCATATGTCGTGTCGACGCTTTCGATGGCTGCCCGGCTTGTCTTGACCATGAGCGGCAGCGCGATGACCGCGGCGGCAATCACGGCCGCCTGCCAGGTGAACAGCGGGGTCCAGCCCGTCCATTGATACAGGGGCTGACCGAGCCAGCCCTTTTTCCCCAGCACCGCCAGCAGATAGAAGCCGATGACGGTAGGCGGCAGAACGAGCGGCAGGGTGAGTAGAGCATCAAGGAGATCCCGGCCGGCAAACCGCGAGCGCGCCAGGATGTATCCCAGCGCGGTTCCCACCAGGGCCACGGCAGCCGTGGCCAGCGAGGCAACGGTGAGCGAGAGCTTGAAGGAGAAGAAAGGATCGATCACTTTGGCGCCCGCAAGAAACCGTGGTCGTGAAGAATCCGCTGCCCGCTTTCGCTCACGAGGGCATCGATAAACGCGCGGCCTAATTCTACATGCTTGCTGCCCTTGACCAGGGCGACCGGGTAAAGTATCGGCTCGGTGAGGGCGGCGGGAACGACAAAACTGACCCGCGCTTTCCCGTTGTTGCGGGCGTCGGTGGCGTAGACGAGCCCGGCATCGACGCTGTCCGCCTCGACACAGGCCAGCGCCTGCCGGACGCTTCCGGCGAAGATGAGCTTCCCGCGAGCCAGCAGCGTGCCGTAAATGCCCTCCTTCTTCAGCGCTTCGGCTGCATAGCGCCCGGCGGGCACCGTCTCTGGATTGCCAATGGCGACACGGTCGAACACGGCCAGCTCGCGCAGCGAGCCGACCGGCTTGCCGGCGGGCGGGGTGACGACGACGAGCCGGTTTCCGGCAAAGCTCTTCATGGAGCCGGAGACGAGCAGATGCTGATCTGCCAGGCCCGACATCTCCCGCGTCCCGGCCGAGGCAAAGACGTCGACGGGAGCGCCGCGCGCAATCTGCTGCGCGAGCTCGCCGGAGGCTCCAAAGTTGAAGATGATCCGGTCGCCGGGATGCCGGCGCCTGAACGCCTCGCCGACTTCCACGAAAGCCCCCTTCAGGCTGACGGCGGCCGACACAACCAGGTCGGCCGCGCCCGCGTGCAAAGGAAACAAGATGAGGACTGTCGCTATCGCGGTTCTGAGCAGCAACGGCATCTACTTGTCAGGGGAAGGCCGTCAGGATCCAAGCGATCACCAATTATCGACCAGATTGCCCGGTTCGTTTATTGGTGCTCGCCATGACCCCTGGGCAGCTCGAGCCTGAAGGTGCAGCCGGTCTTCTCCGGGCGATTCTCAAGGACCAGGCGGCCGCCGTGCGCCTCGGCAAGCTGCTTGCATATGTTCAGCCCGAGCCCGCTTCCGTCCATGTAGCGGGCGGACGCAGAAGTGCTCTTTCCCTGCCAGAAAGGCTGGAAGATGTAAGCTTGGTCGGCTGCGGGAATTCCAGGCCCGTTGTCGCTGATGCGGATGATGGAGGCATCGGGCGATTCTTCCGCCTGGATAGTTATGAGCCCGCCCCGGGGAGTAAACTTGATCGAGTTGTGCAGCAGGTTTCTAAGCAGCCGCCCCAGTGCCAGCCTGTCGGCGCTGAGCCTCATCCTGTCAGGCAGAGACAGCTCGACTCGATGTTTCTTCTGCTCGATCAAGAGCTTAAGATCGGACAGCACCTGCTCAACGAACGGCATAAGCTCGAGATCCTCGATAGTCAGCTGGTTCGACTCGGCCCCGGATCTGTAGAGAACCAGAAGGTTGTTGATCAAGGACATGGTCTCATGATTGGCCTGCCGCGCCAGCGTCACAAGAAGATGTCCGCTGCCGGCGGCATTTCCAGCGCCGCTCAGCTGAAGCATCTCCAGCGCTCGATCGCCGCCGGCGATATGAACCTTCAGATCGTGCACGAGCGCCGGCACAAAGCGGTTGAGCTCTTCACCGCGTTTGCGCTCGATCGCGTAGCGCAGGGAGCGCATGAGCAGATCGCCATCGAATTTTCCCTTGACGAGATAATCATCGGCGCCGTTCTCCATGGCCTCGAGCGCGGCCTTCTTGTCCTCCAGTGCAGTCATCACCACAATGGCACTGGCGGCAGCGTGTGGCCTCAACGCCGTGAGCGTGGCGACCGATTTGCTGTCGGGAAGGAAAAGATCCAGCAGGACGACGTCTGTTCGCTCCTTGTCGAGAATCTGCTTCGCCTCCGCGCAGGTGGTGGCGCGCAGGACGCCGAGAATGAATGTGTGCGCCAGCTCGGACAGGGCCGCCTGCACCAGCTCAAAGTGAGAATCGGTGTCTTCGACGACGAGGATTCTCAAAGGTTTTCGTGAGGGCCTGGTAAACATGGCCACCGTCGGGCAGAAACTGGCCCCCGCTTCAGCGTTCGGGAAACGCAAAATAAAACGCCCCCCCAGCCAATTATCAGGAATAGTTTGCTTGATCGCGTCACCCGGATGGGGGATTTGTTGCTCCTGACACTGCCCCCGTGCCGGCGCCAGGGCCGTTTCCTCGGGCAGCGGAGTCCGGTCTCAGACGATTGGCAACGGGACTAGCGGCCGGTTCTCACGGTGACGACCACGGACATGCCCGGCACGATCAGGTTTTCGAAGCCTTTTGTACTGGGCCGGTCGAAGAGGATCTTCACCGGCACCCGCTGGACGATCTTGGTGAAGTTGCCCGTCGCGTTGTCGGACGGCAAAAGGGCGAAGGTCGAGCCGGAGCCCGGCGACAGGCTTTCGACGGTTCCCGCGAATTTGTGGTGCGGGAAGGAATCAACCTTCAACTCCGCCGGCTGCCCGGGGCGCATGTGCTCGAGTTGCGTCTCCTTGAAGTTGGCCACCACCCAGGCGTCATCGGATACGACGGTCATCAACGGCTGCCCCGGCTGCACCCGCTGCCCGACCTCGACGGACTTCCTGCCGACGCGGCCGGAGGTCGGGGCGACAATCTTCGTGTAGGAAAGTTGCAATTCGGCATCATGGAGTCGAGCTGCCGCCTCGGCAATGGCCGAACGGGCGACGGCAAACTGGTGCTCGTTGACCGTTGTCTGCACGTGCGTGGCCTCGGCCTGCTTGAGCAACCCCCGCGTGTGCTCGAGGGCGGCCCGAGCGGCCCTGGCCTCTTCCTGCGCTTGCGCCAGCCTGGCGTGCGCCTGGCGCACCGCGTCTTCCGCGGCGGCGGCGGAGTGCCTCGCCACCTCGTAATCGCGGACAGCCGAGTCGCGCTGCTGCAGCGACACCGCGCCTTCCCCGGCCAGCGCAGCGTAGCGCTGGTAATCGGCAAAGGCGCGCTTCAACTCAGCCTTCTTCTGCTCCAGCAGGGCGTTTGCTTCCGGAACAGCCGCCTTCGCCTCGGCCACGGCCGCTTCCGAGCGGGCTATCTGGGCTACGGCGCCGGACAGGTCGCCGGCCGCCTCCGTCGTCTTGCCTTCGGCGGTAACCGACGACAGCGTGATTGCCGTCCTGGCCGAGTCCGCCTGGCGCCTCGCGGTCTCGAGCGCGGCACGGGCTTGCTCGACTTTCACCTGGTAATCGCGAGGATCCAGAACCACGAGCAACTGCCCGGCCTTCACATGCCAGTTGTCATCGACCAGCACCTGGTCGACCGTGCCGTCTATCCGGGAGCTGACCTGGTGCAGGTGCCCTGCTGTGTAAGCGTCGTCGGTCGACTCGTGCGTGGCCATGTAGTGCACGGCTTGATATAGGAGGATGGCGGCGCCTGCCAGGGCGAAGGCCGCCAGCAGCGCCAGCAGGCGCTTTTCCAGCCGACCCCGGCGCGGGCTGCGCTCGCCCGAGCCGCCTTCCGGCGCGTGCCTGGCTTTTGAGGCAGTGCCGCCTGCTAACAGCGGCTCAAGCGTTGTCGCTTCCTTCATCCAGGCACCCGGAACTAACCAACCTGTTAGTTAGTGTAGTCGGGCTGCCGGCGTCTGTCAAGCGGTATCCGGCCGGGTACCGGCTCCGGCCAATCGTTTGAGGATATTTATGTTCTTGCCGTCGGGACCTTTGTTGTCGAAACCGGGCACCTCGAGAATCCAGGGCAGCGGGCGCAGTAGAGGGTGATGAAGCATGCGGCGGAAGCCCTCCTCGCCAATATAGCCGCAGCCGATGTTCTCGTGCCGGTCGCGGCACGCCCCCAGCGGTGTCTTGGAGTCGTTGGCGTGAATGGCCAGCAGCCAATCAAAGCCGACAAGCTCCGCGAACTCGTCGACCGTGCGCGCCAGACCGTCAGCGGTCGACAGGTCGTAGCCGGCGTTGAAGAGATGGCAGGTGTCCCAGCACACCGCCAGCCGGCGGTCGGAGCCCATCGCGGAGATAATCTCGGCAAACTGGCTGAACCTGTTGCCGATTGTCTGGCCCTGCCCGGCGCACACCTCAAGAGCCAGCCGGCTTCTGCCCTGGTAGTCCTGCAAAACCACCTCGAGCGCGCGGATAACTCGCCCCATGGCCTCTGCGGCGGCGGCATTTCTGGCTGAGCCTGGATGGAAGATGAGCGCCGCCGCCCCGGCCCGGTCCGCAATCCGCAGGGCCGTCGAGAGGTTCTCGACGGATTTTCTCCAGTTTTCCTGTGATGGCGAGGCGAGATTGACGAGATAGTTGCCGTGCACGAAGAGCGGACCGAGCCTGTGGGCTTTTGCGTCCCTGACGAATCCGAGCAGGTCGGCGTGGCTTGCTGCCGGCTCCTTCCAGCTTTGCGGCGAGCCTATGAAAATCTGCATCGCCTGAGCGCCGATGGCCAGCGCGCTCGCCACCGCACCGGTAAGCCCGCCCTTGACATGCGCGCCCACCAGCGGCTCGCGCCCGTGCCCAGTTTCAGCTCGCCCCATGGTAAGGCCACCCCTCCCGGCGTCCATAATAAAAGACGGCGGGCCAGCAAAAAAGGGCAAATCAGAGCTCAGGGGACACGCGGCCTTTTCAATCCAATCCGAGCCAGCCGCCTATGCGGCGCAGGCCGTTCTGAAATCTGGCCCGGGCGGTGCCGTCCCCAATCTGCCGCAATCCGTCTTGAAATCTGGCCCGGGCGGTGCCGTCCCCAATCTGGCGCAATCCGTCTTGAAAGCGGGCGCCGAGATCGCGCCCCGTCTCTATGGTTGAGGAGGCTACCTGGGAGCCGATTGCGACCAGTCCCAGTCCCCATGTTTTCGGGTCGTTGGGGTCGATGTTCTGAAACGCAACCTGCGCCACCAGCGCCGCGGTCTCCTCTGGCTTGAGATCAACCTGGTTGCTGCGGTTGAAGGGCAGAATGATGCCCATCTCCCGCCGCGGGCGGCCCAGGCGGCGCTCCTCCTCGTTCTGCGGGCACTGCACCATGGCGTACAACTTCCAGCGCCCATCGGGCTCGGTGACCGGTGACCCGTCCTGGAGGAAGATCCCCACCCTGGAAAGGAAGTTGCTGCCGTCGACGACCAGACGCTGCCTGCCTGCGCCCATGTCGGTGACGGTGATGCCCGTGATTGGAACCGGAATGTTGCCGATGTCGACGCCCAGATAGCGCTTCACCGCATCCGGCATCTGCGGCTTCAAGGTCAAAGCGATCCCACTGATCTCCGCAACCCGCAGACTGCCTTCGCCCTGCGTGACCCGGAACGAGATCTCTTTACCGGAGTCCAGCGAGACGCCGCCGATAGCACGCGATGTCCTTTCGGCGCGCTCGATGACGATCCGGTCCCCGCTCTTGGATATTGACCGCACGCCCCGGAAGAGATCCCGGAGATCAGAAAGATTCGCTCCCTGCAGGATACTCTCGGCGACCCTCAAGTAATCCTGATCGTTGCCGGCGAGCCTGACCGTGAAATCGGGTCCCGTTCTGGCAGCGTTCTCGATCTGCCGTGGATCGAACGCAACCGAGATCGGCAGCCGGATTACCTCTCTCCTGCCGTCACGCTCGACGCATCTGGCGGCGATTATGTCCACGGTCATTCGCCCCTGGCGATCCAGAACCGGCCTGAAGCGCGCATCCACCTTTATCTCCATGGACTGAACCATCGAGTCCGGGTCCATCGAAAGCCTCAAGCGACGCGTGCCGGCCTCATCGAGCGCGCTTATCGACACCTCCTTCAGTTTGCCTTGCAGGTTGTCCGCCCCGAGCAGCCGTCTTACCTCCGGAGGCAGCGGCGCGCGGAAATCGACGCCGCTTATCTTATCGAGCTTTATCTCGCGGTCGCTGACTTGCACCCTGGCTGAGATGCGTTGTTTGAGATCGGCAAAGAGCCCCTGAAGATTGAGGCTGGTGTCCTGCGATCTGTCAATGACCAGCCTGTCCCCGTCCCTGGTCATGCTAGTTACGGTGCCGAGGATGCCGAGCAGCTCCCGGGGAAGGTCCGCATACGCTGCTGCCCCGGCCATTCGCACACAGAGGCGATCGGCAGGGGGCCTCCGCAGCTCGTCGATCACCGAATCCACCCTGCCGGCTTTGCTGAGCGGCACGGGCTTGAGCTGAATCCAATCATTCTGGGGAGCGTCTCGATAAACGGCGGCCAGCGTTCGGCGCAGGGCCGGGGTCAGCGGATTTCTGACCGCCACCGCGAGCTTCAGTATGCCGTCGGCATCGTCTCTTTTTATTGTCAGCTCCGCCTCGGTCACGGCCATGCCCATTGCCGTGATGCCCCTGATATTGCGCAGGTGCATCTTGTCGCGATCCCGGGCATCGGGCACCATGTCCGCCTGCAGGTTTCGCAGAAGGACGGGGACGCCGCCCATATTGAAGGAGGCGTCGCAGTCGACCCGCAGCTGATTGCCGCGCAAGCTTACGCCGCGCAGGCTGTCCAGAAAGGCGCCGGCCTGCCTGCCCAGATGCAGCCCGGGGATTGCTTCGAAGAAGCGCGTGAATCCTTCGGCGCTTATGGCGAGCGATTGCTCGGACTGGCTCGTGCTGACCGCAAACCTTTGCGGCATGGCTGCCCAGATCAAGGCCGCCTGCCCGAGATCCTGCCGGCGCTTGAACTCATCCTCATAGCGGCGCGCCCGATCGGTTTCTCTTTCCGGGGAGAAGGGCGGCCGCCCGGGCGGTGCCGGCTGGCTATCCCGGACCGCCGGGAAAATGTCGGCCGTGAGCTCCAGGAACCCGGCAGGGTGCCGGCTGCCGGACGAGCCGGTCCCGGGCGATTGGTCACCGCGTGCCGGGCCCTGCGGGCCGCTATAAAGCCTCTGCGCGAACAGCCTGATAGCCGGGTTGTCGTGCTGCCCGGTGGCTGGCGATTGTTCCCGTGGAATGTCGGCCATGCGAAGATCCCCGCGTCTGATCCATGCGTCAGGAAGGGATCGGGCTGACAGCCGGATATATCCCCGACCGGGAGATTTTCGACAGGCAGGCGGGGCTCTCATGCCGGCGCGCGGAAACGGGCAGGTCGCGCCGGAATCAAACGCTCGGATACGCGGGCGGGGCACAGCCCGCCCCTGCGGCCGCCTATTTGACGGCTGATACCACCCGCGATGCCATCGGGATGCGGATGCCTCCGGCGGCGGCATATTCGGCGGCGGCGGCGGCGACGGCGCCGGCGATGGCTTTCAGGTTTGCGGGGGACTGCGCGCGCAGGAGACCGCCGGTTCTCGGGGTGCCGTGTAAGAAGGCCTCGAAGACAGCGGCGGGCGAGGGCAGGCACCAGGACATGGACACTGTTCGCATGGATGGGCTCCGGAAGCCGGCTGCCAGCAGCGCGCGCTCGGACTCCTCCTCGTCGCTGAAGCGGAAAAACGGCGGGCCCGGTGGCAGGGCGACGTCGGGATCTCCATGAGTGCGGACAGCCTCGAGGACGATGGCGAAGGCGGCGGCCAGTTCGGGCGGCGCCCAGACGCTGAAGGCGAACCGCCCTCCCGCACGCAGGACGCGATGAGCCTCCGCAAGTGCCTGCTCGGGCTCACCAAGATGCAGCAAGCCGAAGTTCATCACCACCGCGTCGAAGCTGCCCGGGGCGAACGCCAGCGCTTCCGCGTCGCCCTCCACAAACTCGATTGAGGGGTGGGCTGCCCTGGCCTTGGCCACCATGACCGAGGAGAAGTCGACGCCGGTTACCCTGGCCCCGCGCGCTGCGGCAGCCGCCGCCACGTATCCGGGGCCGCTGGCAATGTCCAGCAGCGAGTCGCCGGGGCTCAAAGCCACGGCGTCCAGCAAGGCATCGATTGCCTGAACCGTCAGGCCGGAAAAATAATCGTGGTAAGGTTCCGCCACCATCTGCCAGCCGGCGTGCTCGAAGTCTCGAAAGCTTGCCCGGGCGGTAGCGTCCTTCCTGTCCATCAAAGCGCAAGCACGGCAGGGGCGGCTGCCTCAGTATCCCCAGCGCAGCAGCGTCGCCCCGGCGCTGAAGCCGGCGCCCATCGCCGCCATGAGGACGAGGTCGCCTTTCTTGAGCCGGCCCTGGCTGAGCGCGGTTTGCAGGGCGATCGGCAGGGTGGCCGCGGTCGTGTTCCCGTATTCGTCTATGTTGACCAGGACACGCTCCATCGGCGCTCCGATGCGCTCGGCGGCGGCCTCGATGATGCGGCGGTTGGCCTGGTGCGGAACGAACAGGCTTATGTCGCTGCCGGTCAGGCCGTTGCGCTCCAGCAGTTTATGGCAGAGCTCCGACATCTTGAGCGTGGCGAACTTGAAGACCGTGCGCCCGTCCTGATGGACGTAGTGCATCTTCTTGTCCACGGTCTCGTGCGAGGCCGGGTGCTTGCTGCCGCCTCCGGCCAGGCGCAGATACTGGGCTCCGGAGCCGTCGATCTCGAAAATATAGTCCAGGAAGCAACCGTCCTCGACGCCCGAGGAGGGTTGGACCAGGGCGGCGCCGGCGCCGTCACCAAATATGATGCAGGTGGCCCGGTCCGTGTAATCGATAATCGAGGACATGATGTCCACGCCGACGACCAGCACGTTCTCGTGCGTGCCGTTGGCCACGAACTGCACGGCTATCTGCTGCGCGTAAAGAAAGCCCGAGCAGGCGATGGAGACATCGAAGCCCCAGGCTCCCGTAGCGCCTATCTTTTCCTGAATCAGACAGGCCGTTGCCGGAAGCATCATGTCGGGTGTGACGGTGGCGACGATGATAAGCTCGATGTCCGTCGGCTTCAGACCCTTCTGCTCGAGCAGCTTTTGCGCAGCCTGCGCGCCGAGGTCTGAGGACGTGACGCCCTTTTCCACGATGTGGCGCTGGCGGATGCCGGTTCTGGTCACGATCCACTCGTCGGTCGTGTCCACCATCTTTTCCAGGTCCTGGTTGGTCAGCAAACCGGGAGGCACGGCCGTCGCCACGCCACTTATCTTTGCCAGTTGCGGTTTCCGCTGCGCTGCCGTTGCCAGAGCTGATTGCTGTGCTTGCTGCTTATTCACGCTGTCAAGAGTGCTTACCATGCTTGGCAATGATACGCGATCTCCCCGAATTCACAAGGAGATTCGCTTTATAGTTTAAGTTTCGGTGACAATCTGCCCCCCGGGCCCTTCCCCGGTGCCGCCGCCGCAGGCGCAAGTGTGCTAGGCTTCAAGATGGCTGGAATGGGCGACGGAGGCGGCAACAGGCACGTTATGGCCAGAATTCTTGCGGTCGATGACGACGAGGACTTCCTGGACATCCTGAAGGACTGGTTGCTCAGCGAGGACCACCAGGTCGAAACCGCCAATTGCGGATTCAAGGCCTGGACCTGCCTGCAGGGCGGGGAGTTCGACATCGTCATCCTGGACTGGGACCTGCCCGACGTCAACGGCATCGACATCCTGAAGAGATACCGCGCCGCAGGGTCCACCACGCCGGTGATCATGCTTACCGGCCGGACATCGGTGGACGACAAGGAGAAGGGGCTAGATACCGGCGCCGACGACTACCTGACCAAGCCGTTCCATGTCAAAGAGCTTTCCGCCCGCATCCGGGCGGCGCTGAGAAAGCGCGAGGGCGCATCGGCGCCGGTCGCCAGGCCGCTGGGGGTGGGCAACGAGGCCGTTCTGGCCAGAGGGGACCTGATCGGGACCACATTGGCCGCCCGCTACGAATTCCTGGACGTGATAGGCGAGGGCGGCGTCGGCATTGTCTTCAAGGCCAGGCACCCCAGGCTGGATAAGCTGGTGGCCGTGAAGATGCTGCAGGCGGCGGCGCTCAAGGACCACACCATCGCCCGCTTCGAGCGGGAGGCAAAAGCGATAAGCCGCCTCGACCACCCGAGCGTGGCCGTGGTCTACGACTTCGGCGTCACCGAGCGCCAGCGCCCGTACATGGTTATGGAGTACATCGAGGGCCCCAGCCTCGAGGACATCATCCGCTGGGAAGGCGCCGTGCCGCTGCCCCGGGTGCTCGATGTGATGGTCCCGGTCTGCGACGGGATGGAGCACGCGCATGCCGCCGGGGTCATCCACCGGGACATCAAGCCCAGCAACATCATGCTCAAGCAGGTCACAGGCAGACCGCCGGCGCCCAAAATTCTCGATTTCGGCTGCGCCAAGCTCACCGAGGGCGACTCGCCGGAGTCCAAGTCGCTCACCCAGATGGGGCACTCGTTCGGCAGCCCGCCCTATATGAGCCCGGAGCAGGTGCGCGGGCGCGCGCTCGACGCCCGGTCCGACGTTTACTCCCTGGGCTGCGTCATCTACGAGCTGGTAACCGGCAGGCTCCCGCACGACGACGACAACGTGGTCGAGATCATGTTCAAGCACCTGGAGGCGGCGGTCGTGCCGATGCGGCAGGCTCGCCCGGACCTGGCCATTCCCGAGGGGCTGGAGCGGATTGTCGCCCGGGCCATGGAGAAGGACGCCGACAGGCGCTATCAGACCATGCAGGAGCTGAAAGAGGAGCTGGAGAAGGTTAAGGCGGATCAAGCGGCTGCCCCCGGCTGAGGAAGGATTTCGGGGCTCATCGGTCAGGCGGTGTTAGGGGGCGGCGCCCGGGTGGAACAATTATCACTGGCTGTGTTGGGGAGACGTGCCCATGCCCGACGACGACTCTAAGCGCGACCAGCAGTACTACAAGAATCCGGAAGCCACCAATGAGGGGCTGGCCCGCCAGATTCAGGACCGCAAGCGCGGCCAGTTTGCCCCCGAGAAGAAGGCGGCCGGCGAGTTCGACCTCAACCCGGTGGCCGGCGAATCCCTGCGGATGGACGTCGAGCAGAGGCTGGAGGCGGTCAGGCGGGCCGAAGAAGATCCTCCTGACAAGAAGCGCACGCTCCACGACCCGAAGAAGTTCGAGGAGCTGATGAAGGAGAGGGCGGCAGCCAGCGGGTCGCAACCGGTTCAGAAGATCACCGGCACCGAGATAGGATCGCTCAAAGAATCCGCCCACAAGAAGGAGTCCCCGGCGGTCAGGCTCGTACAGCTCTTTTCGGCCACGCTCAGTCACCTGGCCGCGGCGCTGGCCGGCATCTTCTTCAAGCCGAAGACGACCACGCAGTGCGATATGTACGGCCATATCGCCCCTGCCTCCGGCTGGTCGGGCGAGTTTCCGCGGTGCACGAGATGCGGGCGCGAGATCACCTCGCAGGATCAATTGCGCAGCTCGAGCGCCAGGCTGAAGGCTCAGGACATCAAGCCTTACGACAACCGCCTCGAGCTTTGAGGGTGTCCGCCAGGTCCAATCCGTCTCCGTGGAAGGTTCATGCAGCAGCCCGGGGTGTGCATCGAAGTCAGGGATCTGAGCAAGTCCTACAAGAACGGGCGGGTTCAGGCGCTGGACAGCGTCAACCTTGCCGTGTATGCGGGCGAGGTGCTGGGGCTTATCGGGCCCAACGGCGCCGGCAAGAGCACGCTGTTCGGCTGCCTGCTGGGACTGCTCAGGCCCGACGCGGGCAGCGTTCATTTCGACGGCAAGCCGGTGGACTATCTGTCGGTGAGGCGCATCACCGGCTACGTCCCGGAGCGGCCCGATTTCGAGCAGTGGATGACCGGGCGCCTCTTCCTGGAATACCATCACATGTTGAGCCGGTGCGACCCGTCGACGATGGCCGCCACCGTAGAAGAATGCCTGACCACCGTGGAGCTGGACCCTGCCGTCTGGGGCCGGCGGCTCGGCACCTACTCGCGCGGCATGCTGCAAAGGCTCAACCTGGCGCAGCTCCTTGTCGGAAAGCCGAGGATCCTCCTTCTTGACGAGCCTACGCTCGGGCTCGACCCGGTGGGCGTGAAAATCGTTCGCAAGGTGATCAGGAGTTTCCGGCAATCGGGGGTGACAGCGATCATCAACTCGCACCAGCTCGATGAGATCGAGCGGGAGTGCGATCGGGTGGCTTTCCTCCGCCAGGGCAAGGTGGAGAAGATAGAGAACCTCAAGGGCTCCGTGTCCGGCCCGCACGTCCTTTTTCTGCGCTGGACGGAGACCGGCTCCGAAGGGCAGCACAGCTCGCTGGTTCGCAGCCTTGCCCAGTCGATGGGCGTGACCGTGCAGGAGGCGAACCGCTCGTGGGCGCGGGTGGGCGTGGCAGGGGGGGAGCAGGCGGCCCGCCTGATAAGAGAAGTGGTTGCCGCGGGCGTGCCGGTGGAAGAAGCGGTCGCCGAGCGGGCCAGGTTGGAGAAGCTCTTTGAAAGCGAGCCGGGGAGCCAGGGGCAATGAACAGGGCGATATTGAAATTCACCGCGATGTCGTGCTTCCTGGACCGGATAAAGGTCGTCTACGTGATCTTCATGGGGCTGGTCATCCCGGTCGGCATGAAATGGGAGACTCTTTCGCGTGGCGCCGCCGAATCGCAGACCTTCGAGATGTTCACGGGCAGCGTCGGGGTGGCGCTTGTCCTGACCGGCCTGTGCCTCGGCGCCGCCGGAACCAGCACCTCTCGTTCCGCTTACAGCGGGGAGTGCTTGCCTCTCATCTTTTCGCGACCGCTGACCAGGGCGGAATACGTTGTCACCAAGTGGTGCGCGATCGCCCTCGTATGCGGCGCGATAACGGCCCTGCAGAACATCCTGGTGGCCTTCGTCGGCATGTGCTTCGGGGAGGTCTGGACCGTGCAGATCATCGGCGCCCAGGTGCTGGAGCGCCTGCTTGATGCCGGTATCCTGTCCGCCGCCTTTCTGGCCACCATGCTGGCCAGGAACAGGATCCTGCAGGTGTTCGCCATGGCGGCATTCTACGTGTGGCTGGTCGGCCAGACGCTGCCGCCGGTAAGTGTGGCCGGACCGAACCTTCCAGGCCTGGACGGGGTCCAGGTCGCCGGCGGCCAGATGTTCTTCCTGGCCTCTCACCGGATCGGCGACTTTCTTTTGCCCGGCATTCACGTCTACGAGGCGATGAATGCGCTGAATTTCCCCTGGATAGAGCTGGTCTGCTATGTCTCCACACTGCTTGTCTATCTGTTCGCGGCAGTAGCGATGACCACTCGGAGAGACTTCTTCTATGGAACCGATTGACGGGACAACCGGCGGTGCGAGCTGGCCCGGCCTAGCCTCCGGGGGTGCGGGGGCGGATTTCTCGACGCTGCGCATGCCGCGATTGCTGGTGATCCTGACGGCCGCCTTCCTCGGCCTGCGCATCCTGCTGACCGTTGCGGCGCCGTCCGAAGCCGTTACCGGCGGCGGCGCGATTCCCTGGATAGACGCCCGGGAGTTCCGCCCGGTGATGAACAGGGGAAGGAAGCTGGTTGTCTACGAGTTCCGTGCCGACTGGTCCGAGCCGTGCAAACGCATGGACGAAACGACATTTGCCAGCAAGCAGGTGGTCCAGGTTCTCAACAGTCAGTTCGTCACGGTGCGCGTGACGGACAGGCAGAAAGAGGACGGGAAGAACACGCCGGCCGTTTCGGATCTCGAGAAGCGGTTTCATGTCTCCTTGCTGCCGACTCTGGTCATAACCCGCCCCGACGGCGGTGAGGTGTCCACGCTTGTCGGCAGCACCTCAGCGCTTTCCACTTACCATTTCCTGACAAGGGCGGTAAGATCAGGCTCGCGATAGAGACTTCCGGCGAGTTCCTCACAAGGCGATATCATGCTCAAGCGGGATGAATGGCTGCCTCTGGCAAGAAAGCTGGACTGGGACTATTCGTATGTCAGCGAAAAGGACGTCTTCCCCGAGGTGGCCAGCGGCCGCCCCTGGCTGCCGCACAAGGAGTGGAAAAACTGGGATGAGCCTTACCGCACCTCCTACACCGAGTACGTCGTGAACCAGCACGCCAAGGACGCCTCCGTCTACGCCGTTCGCGACGCCGTCGGGCGCTTGAGCGATTTTCAAAGGCTGGCGTCGCCGTGGCTCAACGCGCTCAAACTGCACGCGGCCGCGTTGCCGCTTGCCGAGTTCGCCGCCACCGTCGGCAACCTGCGCGCCGGGCGATTCGGGCGGGACAGCGCCTGGCGCACCATGGCCACGTTCGGCGCCCTCGATGAGCTCCGCCACACCCAGATACCGCTCATGGTGATGCATGAGCTGGTCCGCTGGGATCCGCAATTCGACTGGACCCACAAGTTCTATCACAGCGACGACTGGGTGGCGATCGCCGCCCGCCATTTCTTCGATGAGCTGCTCACTGCCGCCGATGCCATCGAGCTTGCCGTCGGCACCAACTTCGTCTTCGAGACAGGGTTCACCAACCTGCAATTCGTCGGGCTCTCGGCGCTTGCCGACCAGGTCGGCGACCACATGTTCGAGAAAATGGTGACCAGCATTCAGACGGACGAGGCGCGTCATGCCCAGATCGGCCAGGCCGTTCTGGAGAACGTGATCAAGCACGATCGGAAATACGCTCAGTACCTGCTGGACAAATGGTTCTGGCGGAGCTGGCTGCTTTTCGCCATCGTCACCGGCTTCAGCATGGACTATTTCACGCCGCTGGAGAAACGATCCTGCTCCTTCAAAGAGTTCATGGAGGAATGGATCGTCGATCAATACCTGCGCTCCCTGCAGGAGTTGGGAATGGAGAAGCCATGGTACTGGGACACGTTCCTGGAAAGCCTCGAGCTCTACCACCACATGGTCTATATCAGCGCTTACACCTACAGGTCTACCGTGTGGTTCAACTTCGTGGTGCCGAGCCCGGAGGAGAGGGCATGGCTGCGCGACCGGTATCCAAAGCACTGGGACCAGATAGATGCGGCCTGGGATAGGGTGATAGATCGCTGGCGGGCCAGCAAGCCCGGCGACGAGGCGAGCGTCCACGGGCAGGCGATGGTCACCTTCTGCGATCTCTGCCAGCTCGTGCTTTGTGGCGGCACTCCCTCCCGCAACACGGCGACAACGCTTGATTACGGCGGCCGGAAGTACATATTCTGCTCGGAGCCCTGCCTGTGGATTTTCGGGCGGGAGCCGGAAAGATACAGCGGGCACAAGGAGCTCGTGAAGCGCGTCCTCTCGGCGGAAGCCCCCGCGGCGCTGCCGGAGCTGCTCACCCGATATTTCCGCCTGACGCCGGAGACATGGGGCAAGGACGCGTACGGGGGCGACTACCCCTGGCTCCAGAGACCGGCGGCCGGCGAGATCGGGTAGGCAATCCGAGATCGCCGGCATACGGCGTACAATAGACTTGACCGTGCGGAAGGGGTTCGGCCATGCCCATACCGCTGTATGGATTCCTCGAGGGAGACACGATCCTGCTTTTGATCCTTGCGGACGAGCAGGACACGGTTCGCAGCCTGGGCGAAAGGCTTCAGGAGGCAGCCGCAATCCGCGTGGCCCGCAGGGAAGACCTGCAGGTGGTCTACAGGAACCGCGTGCTCGACCCCGAATTGACCGTCCGCGAGGCCGGGCTGGAGCCGCTCGAGCGTTTCGATGTGCTGGGCAAGAAGGAGGGGTGATGGCTTTCCGAAAGGTGGCGTCCCTGAGCGACTTGTGGAGCGGGGAGAAGCTGGGCTTGCAGGTGGATGGCAAGAGACTGCTGCTTGTTCACGTCGGTGACGCGGTCCATGCTTACGAGGACAGCTGCCCTCACAAGGGGGTGGCGCTCAGCCTCGGGCATCTGGAGGAGGACAGGCTGGTCTGCTCCGCCCATAATTGGGAGTACAACATTTGCACGGGGGAGGGCATCAACCCTCGCTCGGCGCGGCTGAAGCGGCTCGAGGTCAAGGTCGACAACGGCGACATCCTGGTCGACCTTGACGGGCGGCAGCAACCCGGGTCAGCGAGTCAGGCGCCGGATGCGGGTGCATGAGGTCCGATGGTGGAGACTCCAACGAGCTACACGGCCAATCATGTGGGACCCGTCCTGGTGAGCGGGCCGGTTGCCGATGCGGTGATAGCGGCCATAAAGCAGTTGAACGATGACGTCGTATTATTTGACCATGGCTCCTACGTGCGCGTTCTGGTTCCCTGGCGGTGCCGAGTTACGCGAGAAGCGGTCGAGCAGCACCTGGGCCGATCTTTTCAGATGCCAGGGGACCTGGAGGGGATCATGTCCGCATTCAAGGGCACCTTCAATGTGTCGGTAGATGAGGGGAGCTGGGCATTCGACAGCCGGGGGTCGTCCGGCACGGGCAGTGGTTGTGCGCAGGGTGGTTGAGGCAGATGTCCCAACAGAGAACCTACTGGCACCTGCTTGACCTCAAGCGGCTGCCCACCGAATATGAGCTTGTCACCTCGCGGCTGCACTACTACCTGCCGAGCGGCTTCGAGGTGGATGTCCCTTTGAGCGGCTGGTACAGGCAGTATCAGCAGGGCTCGCCGCTGGCGTGCAGCGACTGGGAGCTTTTCCGCGATCCCCGGCAGACGACGTACACGTCCTACACTAGGCTGCAGCGGGACAGGGAGGTCTATGTCGACGGGCTTCTGCAGTCGATCGAGAGCACCGACTATGACCGGACGCTTCCCGATGCTTGGGTTCGGCTTCTTGCCCGCGTGTTCGCCCCGCTCGTCTACCCGTTTCATGGCTTTCAGATGATCGCTTCCTACGTAGGCGCCATGGGCCCCGGCGGCCGGATCACGATCGCGGCCTTGTTTCAAGCTGCCGACGAGATACGGCGCGTGCAGCGGATCGCTTACCGGGTTCGCCAGCTTCAGTTGACTTACCCGGGGTTCGGCGACGACCGGCGATCGCTCTGGCAGGAAGATCCGATCTGGCAGCCGCTGCGGGAGGCTACCGAAAAGCTCCTGGTCACCTATGACTGGGGCGAGGCGTTCGTCGGCCTGAACCTTGTGTTGAAGCCGATGATCGACGAGTTGCTCATGTCGCGGTTCGGCAGCCTTGCCTTACGAGAAGGCGATTACATCCTCAAGGAGATTCTCGCTTGCCTGTTTCAGGATTGCGATTGGCACCGGCAGTGGAGCCGGGCTCTCGTCGGAACCGCCGTCGAGGACAGACCGCAAAACAGCTCCGTGATTCAGGGATGGGTGGATAAGTGGACTCCCTTGACGGCGCAGGCGGTGGCTGCTCTCGCCGGCGCCCTCGAGAGGGCAACGGACGGCCCGACTGCTCCGGAGGTTGCGGAAGGGCCCGGTCAACCGGGAAATCTCTATGAGTGAAGAGATCGAAAGATTGACCGCCAGGATCCGGGAGCTCGAGCGCGCGCGAGCGGCATTGAGCGAGACGGAGGAGCGCTTTCGCATAATGGCCGATATCGCCCCGGTCATGATCTGGATGTCGGGAACGGACAAGCTGTGCAACTACTTCAATCAGACCTGGCTGGACTTCACGGGTAAGCCGCTGGAGGATGAGCTGGGCGACGGCTGGACGAAGGGCGTGCATCCGGAGGACATTGCCTGCTGCCTGGACACTTATGTCCGGTGCTTCGATGCCCGCCAGCACTTTCGCATGGAGTACCGCCTGAGGCGCGCCGATGGGGAGTATCGCTGGATCCTGGACACGGGCAGGCCCCGCTACGACGCGGACGGCGGTTTCGCCGGATACATAGGATCGTGCATCGATATAACCGATCAAAAGGAGGTCTCCGCGCTGCTGGAAAAACGGGTGAATGAGCGGACCGAAGAGCTTGCCGCCGCCAACCAGCAGTTGAAGCGATCCAACACCGATCTCGAGCAGTTTGCCTTTGTCGTCTCGCATGACCTGCAGGAGCCGTTGCGCACGGTGGGCAATTTTGCCCGGCTTTTGAGCGAGCGTTATCGCGACCGTCTCGATCAGGACGCCTCGGAGTTTATCGATTTCCTGGTTGACGCCACTGTGCGGATGCAGGCGCTTGTCCGTGATCTTCTCGAGCTGTCCAAAGTCGATAGCAGGCGCCAGGCGGCGGCGCCGGTCGACGCCGGTGCCGCTTGCCGCAAGGCCCTGGAGAACCTGAAGACGGCCGTCGAAGATTCGGCTGCCCTGATTACTCTCGAGCCACTGCCGGTGATCGTAGCCGATGAGGGGCAGTTGATAGAGCTGTTTCAGAACCTGCTGGCCAACGCCATCAAGTATCGTTCCGAAAGACCCCCTGTGGTGCGCATCAGCGCCCGCCGGCAGGGGGAGCGGTGGCAATTCTGCGTGGAGGACAACGGTATCGGCGTCCACAGGGAGAATGCCGACCGCATATTCACCATGTTTCGACGGGCAGGGGGAAGCGCCGGCAAGCCAGGCGCAGGCATAGGGCTGGCTGTCTGCAAGCGGATTGTCGAGCGCCACCGGGGTCATATCTGGGTCGAATCCCAGCCCGGCGCGGGTTCGCGCTTCTATTTCACCATTCCTGCAATAATGGAAGGCGAGGGGGACCCGAACGCGAATGCTTAACCATGCTCCCCGCAGGGTGAGAGTCTTATACATCGAGGACAGCCCGGCCGACGCGCGTTATGTTCAGGAGCTGGTCGTTGCCGCCGGCGGGCAGGACCTGGACTTCCACTGGTGCGCGACGCTGTCGGACGGTCTGACCTGTCTCAATCTGGGGGCGAACGTGGACATCGTGCTGCTGGACCTGCAACTGCCCGACGCGCGCGGCATGCAAGCTGTGTCCCGCATCCTGGAAAGCTACCCGGAGATGCCGATCCTGGTGCTGACAGGGCTGGATACCGAGGCGACGGGCCTCGAGGCGCTGAAGCTGGGAGCGCAGGACTTCCTTCTCAAGCGGGAGCTTACCGGGCGCTCGGTGGTGCGTTGCATCCGCTACTGCATCGAGCGGAAGCTGGCGGAGGACAACGTCAAACGTTTATCGCTGATGGAGGATCGTGAGGATTTCACGGCCACGCTCACCCACGATCTGAGAAATCCCCTGCTGGGTTTCGACCGTGTCTTCGAGCTTTTCGCGGACGGGACGCTGGGACCGCTGACGGACGAGCAGAAGAAAATCATGGAGCGCCTCAGGAGCAGCAACAAGATGGTGCTCGACATGATCGACAGGCTACTGGAAGTTTACAGCTACGACAGAGGCCAGGAAGCGGTGCAGTTCGAGGAGACGGACCTTCCGAGCTTGATCGAACAGTGTGTGGAAGATATCACACCCCTGGCGGAAGGCAGACAGATTCGCCTGCGTGCCGAATTGCCCGAGGCGCAGGCGCCGATTCAGGCGGATGCCCTTTCGATACGCAGGGTGGTGCAAAACTTGCTGGGCAACGCCATCAAATTCACCCCGCCCGGAGGGCTGGTCACCTTGCGACTGCGGGATGGCAATCAGGAGGCAGTGCTGGAAGTCGAGGACAACGGTCCGGGAATCGCTGAGGAGGACCGCCAGCTTCTCTTCCAGCGCTTCTGGCGGGGGGGTGTGAAGAGAAGGTACTCGTCCGGAACCGGTCTCGGCCTTTTCCTGTGCAAGAAGATCGTGGAGATCCACGGGGGCCAGATTGCCTACGTGGATTCGCAACGAGGCGGCGCCACATTCCGCGTGGTTCTTCCCTACAGGTCAAAAGCCACCACGCATGACGCCGAGCCGGTCGGGTAACCGGCGCGCCGCCCGGATCTTCTCATGGCTCTAACGCTCACCCTCACGCAAAAAACCTTGATTCTGGTCGGTGTGCCCGTGCTCTTCGAGCTGGCTGTGGTCACCGTTTTGTTCAGCCTCCAGGAACAGACGGAAAAGGAGGTGGCCAGGGAATCGCACGCGCGGCAGGTGAGCGCGGCCGTGTTCGACATCATTTACGACCTGTGGAGCGCATTTTCGGGCGGCGGCGTCTCGACGCTGCCGAGGAATCTCGTCCGCATCGACAAGTACTCGCCGGATGAGATTCCCAGACACATGAAGCATCTGGAAGACCTGGTCGGCTCCAATGCCAGGGAATACCGGTCGGCGATGCGGGCTGAATTTCTGCTGCAGCAGGCGTTGCCCCGTTACATTGACTTGCGCCGCCTGGCCGAGAATCAGCCGATTGCCGCTCTGGTAGCCTTCGGGCAGTTCAAGCGAGACTTCGAGCCGAAAATCGAGGTGGTGCTGAACGCCTTGAACGGCATTCTGGCCGAAGAGCAGAGGATCGAGATCGAGAGCCCGAAAATTCAGGCCGGATTCCGCCGGGGAGTCCACGTCACCTTGTGGATCGCCGTGGCCATGAACATACTGCTGGCGGTGCTTCTGGGGATTTACTTTAATCGAGGCACGCTGAAGCGCCTGCGGGTGGTGCTCGAGAACACCCGTCTCCTGGCTGCCAACAAACCGTTGAAGCCGGAACTGGAGGGGGCGGACGAGATAGCGCACCTGGATCACGTGTTCCACGAAATGGCAACGGCCCTGGCGGAAGCGGTGCGCAAGGAGCGGGCAGCGATTGAGAACGCGGTGGACGTGATTTGCTCGCTCAATGCGGACGCCTCCTTCACGGCCGTCAGCCCGGCGGCCAGGAAGCTGTGGGGCTATGAGCCGGCGGAGCTGGTGGGCAGGAGCTGTTATGACTTCCTTGTCGCGGAGGATGCCGGCCAGACGCGCGAGCGCTTTCGACAAGCCATCGCCGGCGGTGGCGAGGCGGCGACCTCCTTCGAGACCCGCCTGGTAAGAAAGGACGGATCGCCTGCCGATCTCCTGTGGTCGGCGCACTGGTCCGACAGCGAGAAGTCTCTGTTCTGCGTCGCCCACGATATCACCGAGCGCAAAGAGGTCGAGAGAATGAAGCAGGAGTTCGTGGCTATGGTCAGCCACGACCTGAGGACGCCGCTCACCTCGATCCAGGCGATGACGAGCATGTTTGCCGACGGCATTTACGGCCCGATCAGCGAAGCCGGCCGGGAGGTGCTTGCGCGCGTGCGCGGCAACGTGATGCGGCTCATCTCGCTGGTGAATGACCTGCTCGACGTGGAGAAGATGGAGTCCGGACATCTGCAACTCAACCTGAAGAGCTGCAGCCTGTCCGAGATCGTCAGCCGGTGCCTGGATGCGGTGGGCGGCTACGCGTCGCAGCAGGGCGTCAATCTCCAGGCGGACCCGAGCGAGGCGCGGGTGTACGCGGATCCGGATCGGTTGGTGCAGGTGCTGGTCAACCTGGTGGGCAACGCCGTCAAGTTCTCCCCCAGGGACAGCCTGGTGCGGATAAGCGTCCTCGAGCAAGACGGTTTCGTGGAGACGCGGGTCCAGGACAGCGGTCCGGGTATTCCGTCCGCCTACCGGGAAAGCGTCTTCGACAAATTCAAACAGGTGCGGGCTTCCGACGCCACCGAGAAGAAGGGCAGCGGGTTGGGGCTGGCCATCTGCAAGGCAATTGTCGAGCTCCACGGCGGAACGATAGGCGTGGAAAGCGAGGAGGGGAAGGGGAGCACCTTCTGGTTCCGGATCCCGCTGCAATCGGACAACGGTTCCCAAACGCCGTGAGGGCGGCACCGCCCCTGCCGGCGGCAGGCGAAGGCGCCGGGGGCGCCCGGCGGGCGAAGCACTATAATGTTGTCGACGGCGGGGGGAAGGCAGTGGCCAAGATACTGGTGGTGGAAGACGATCGCTTGCTGTCGCGTCTGGTGCGGGACTATCTTGCCAGCGAGCACCACAACGTCGAGGTTGCGGACACCGGAAGCACCGGCATGGAGATGCTCGAGTGTTTCCGCTATGACGCGATCATCCTGGACTGGGAGCTGCCGGGCATGACTGGCATCGAGATCCTCAAACGTTTTCGAGCGAAGGGCGGCAAGACGCCGGTGCTGATGCTGACGCAGCGTGGCTCGATCAACGAGAAGGAGACCGGATTCGACTCGGGAACGGACGATTATCTGACCAAGCCGTTCGAGATGAGAGAGCTGTCGGCGCGCGTGCGCGCTTTGCTCAGGAGACCGGCTGTTTTCACCGGCAGAGTGCTGGCGGTAAGGGATATCGCGCTGGACCCGGGCAGCCACAAGGTAACAAGGAACGGTCAGGAGGTCGATCTGCTGCCCAAAGAGTTCGCCTTGCTGGAGTTCCTTCTCAGGCATCCCGGCGAGGTATTCAGCGCCGAGGCGCTGCTCGACCGCGTGTGGTCCTCGGAATCCGAGTCCACCGAAGAGGCCGTGTCCACCTGCGTGCGCCGGCTGCGCAAGAAAGTGGATGATGAGGGCAAGCCGTCTTTAATCCAGACGGTTCACGGGGTGGGCTACCGGCTGGCTGCCGACTGAGACTGCGTCCCACGATGCTCCGGGAATGCGGGCGGGGCATGCCCCGCCGCTACAGCCTGCGCTGCCGGGATGGATTGCAAAGCCTGGGGGCGCCCCACCGGTGCGCCCTCCACCGTTCACACGCCACGCGTTTTGAATCACAGACCTGTATCCAAATGGCAGGGCGCAGCAGTGCGGCGCATGTGTCGCCCCAGCCACGACGCGCTTGCCGCGCACCGCCAGCAGATTCAACGGGCGGAAAGGACGACCGGGGAACCGTTGCGGATAAATGTTTGCGACGGCTTTGAACGCTTTCGTGGGTGCCGGAGCCGATGCCATCCGTGGATCGGCAGCGAGCAATGTTACCGATCCTGCTATCATGTGCCATTGTTGGCGGCTGAGGCATGTTTCCATGGGCGATGTCGTGATTGTCGAGGCGGTACGGACGCCTCTGGGTAGAAAAGAAGGTGCTCTCAAGGATGTGAGACCGGACGACCTGGCTGCCCTTGTTCTGTCCGAGCTGGTGCGCCGGGCCGGGATCGATCCGGCGATTATCGAGGATGTGATCCTGGGCTGCGTCACGCAGGTGGGCGAGCAGGGCTGGAATATCGCTCGCCTGGCCACGATGATTGCCGGCCTGCCGTATGAGGTGCCGGCGGCCACGGTCAATCGCATGTGCGGCTCCGGGCAGCAGGCCATCCACTTCGGAGCGCAGGCTATTCTGGCCGGCGATATGGAGGTCGTGGTGGCCGGCGGCGTCGAGAGCATGAGCCGGGTGAAGATGGGCTCTGACGGCAAGGATTTCAGCGAGCGGTTGCGAAAGCGCTTCGAGCCGGTGTGGCAGGGGACGTCTGCCGAGATGATGGCCGAGAAGTGGGGGCTCTCGCGCGGCGATCTCGACGCGTTCTCACTGGAAAGCCATCATCGAGCGCTGAAAGCGATCTCCGATCAACGGTTCGCAACCGAGATTGTCCCGGTTGATATCTCGACGAACGGCGCAGTCGCCCTGTTCACTGTTGATGAGGGGCCGCGCCCCGACACCTCCATGGAGAAGCTGGCGGGGCTCAAAACCGTCTTCAAGGAAGACGGGGTCGTCACTGCCGGCAACTCCAGCCAGATAAGCGACGGCGCCTCGGCGATGCTGCTCACGTCATCCGCGCAGGCGGAGAAGCTTGGCTTGAAGGCGCGGGCCAGGATCGTCTCCCGGGTAGTCGTGGGCAGCGATCCGGTGCTGATGCTGGACGGGGTCATTCCGGCCACACGAAAGGCTCTGGCCAGGGCTGGCCTGGCCGTCAAGGATGTCGATGTGTTCGAGATCAACGAGGCGTTCGCCTCTGTTGTTCTGGCATGGGCAAAGGAGATCGGCCCCGATATGAGCAAGGTCAATCCCAACGGCGGCGCCGTGGCTTTAGGACACCCGCTGGGCGCCAGCGGCTGCCGGCTGATGACGACGCTAATCAACGAGCTGGAGCGGCGCGGCGGTCGCTATGGATTGCAGACGATGTGCATCGGGCACGGCATGGCCACGGCTACCGTGATCGAGCGCATCTGAGCGGGAGCTGCTGCTCCGCTCTCAGACCTTGCCCCCTTGCTGGCTCACCGCCCCGCGAGGATGCATCGCTGTTTCGTTGTTTACCGGGTAGTCGGTGTAGAGCCTGTTGATGGTCGCTACGTCGGCCTCGGACAGGACAGGCTGCTGCCCCCTGCCGATGGCGCCGTACATGATGTCGGCCCGGTGCGGCGAATGGCCGGCAATGCCGAAGGCGTGGCCCACCTCATGGAGATAAGCCCTTTTGATTTCCCGGTCCGACAGCTGCCTGTCCGGCATTTCGGTGGCAAGAGACATGGTCGCCCGGTGAATGAGTCCGTGATTGGTCTCGGTATCGAAGGCGGCGTAGCAGCGCGTCAGCCCCGCTTCGGTGCCGCCCTGCAGCTCCGGCGTATCGGTGGTCCAGGTGACGACCACGTCGGCCTTGGATCTGTCGTAGACGCGAACCCAGGACAGCCTGTAGTCAGAAGCCTTCACCCACTCGTCGAAGCTTGCCGAGAGTATCTCTGGATAGTCGCTTCTGTAGCCGGGCACCGAGTTGCCGGGCGTCATGTAGACCTTGAGCGGCAGCTTGCTCTGGGGCCATTGATAAACTCCCTCGTCCGAGGCCGCGTCGAGGTAGTCCGGCGACCGGGCGGCCGATGGCGAGAAGGCTGACTCCCGCACCGAGGGAAGCCAGCGCGCGGCACGGGCGGTTGATCGAAGCGTGGAGCTGATGGCCGAGTCGGGCAGGGATAATGTCGAGAGAAGAAGGGCGAAAGAAAGGACAAAAAGTCCTACCCGGGCGGTCGGCAGTTGCAGCATATTGTGTGGATCCCTTATGAAGATTGAGGCAGCGTCCAGCGTCCGCTCGATCGAGTCGGGCGTACCGGCCATTAAAACACAGCCCGCAAAACTTTGCTCAGTGCGGCTTTTGAGGTCTTTTTCCGACAGTCAATTGTCCCGCCATTCTTTGCGCGTTCGCAGCTTGAAGCAGACGAACGCTCGCAGTTGCTCGATCGTCAGGCGCCTGGCCAGTGTGCGCCAGAGGATCTTGCGCGGCTTGCCTCGCATCCCCCTGTCCAGATCGAAGTACTCCATGAGCTCGATCGCCTCGTCCCGCCACAAGAGCTGGGCGATCGCCAGCGGGTCCAGCTCGCGATTGCGGATTGCGGGCCAGATCTCGCTTGCGTGAGGTCTGCCGTTCCTCCGGCTGACGGCGATCAAGCCCCAGCAAGGCGGCACGATCTTGACGGCCTCTTCGACATGTTTCTCGTCAGCCACCAGCGTCATCCTGTCGAATACCTTGGCGTAAGCCGCCTGCTGGGAGGGCAGCCGGCTCAAATTATCGGACCCGCTTTTGATCTCGTAACCGTGCATGGTGTCATTGATGACAGCCACATCGACCCGGCACGAGCCCCGCAGCAGGACGAGCTCATCGACTACCCTGGTGTCCGGCTTCTCCTGGAGGATTCGCCGGATCTCCGTTTCATAAAGAAGCGACCTGACTTCGACTTCGTTCATGCTGGTAGCTCGGGTGGTGGCAGTGCGATTGTACACCACTTTTTCCGGTGCCACCACCGGTAATGATCAGGCCCGGGCGCGGATTGAGCTGAATCGCGTTGGTGACCGCCCGCCGCGCGTGCAATCTCCAGGTAGCAAGGGAGATCGGTCTGGCCTTGACGACTTGCAGTTCTCGATGCCGCCAGAACCCGGAAAGCCGCCTTCGACGGGCCGCGCCATTGCCGCCCATCTCATTGAAACCGCTCCCATAGCCTTGTCTGGACGGACCCGAGAATTTACAGGACACGCGAGCCGGTCGTCTCAGGGAGGATCCTTCACGCTGCTTGGATCCGGATAACCGACCACTTCCCCGGTCGGCGAGAAATCTGCTTCCATCTCCTCGAGAGCTGGCTCGGCGCGCCTGCCGCGGCGGGGTTTGCCTTCGCGCAGGCGTTTGATGAGCACGTACAGGGTCGGCACGATGTACAGGTTCAATATGGTGGAGACGACCATGCCCCCGAAGACGGCCGTGCCCAGAGAGCGTCTGCTGTTCGCGCCTGCTCCCTCGGCCATCAGCAGCGGGCAGATTCCCAATATGAAAGCTATCGAGGTCATGAGGATGGGCCGCAGCCGGATCTTGGCGGCCTCTATCACCGCTCGCTCGGAATCCAGCCCGCGGCGCCTGAGCTGGTTGGCGAACTCGACTATCAGGATGGCGTTCTTGCTGGCCAGACCGATCAGCATGACCAATCCGATCTGGCAGAACACGTCGTTTTCCAGCCCGCGAATCGACTGAGCCCCCAGGGCGCCAAAGATGGCGATCGGCACCGCAAGAAGGATGATAAGCGGATCGACGAAGCTTTCGTACTGCGCCGCCAGCACGAGAAAGACGAAGACGACCCCGAGAACGAATAGAATCGCCGCCTTGCCCTCCGACTCGACGGATTCTCTGGAGATGCCGGACCACTCGTAGGCAAATCCCTGGGGAAGAAGTTTCGCGGAGAGATCTTTCATGGCCGCCATCGCCTGGCCGGAGCTCACCCCCGGGGCGCTGGAGCCGTTTATCTCCACCGAGCGGAAGAGATTGAAGTGCGAGATGATAGGCGGCGCGACGAGCTGCTTCACAGTGACCAGGTTGCTCAAGGGGATCATCGTGCCCGCCCGCGAGCGGACATAGAATTGCTCGATGTCCCGCGGGTTTGCCCTGAACTCCCGGTCCGCCTGCACGTACACTCGATAGACCCTGTTGTCCATGTCGAAGTCATTGACGTACTGCGAGCCAAGGAGGATCTGCAGGGTCGAGAATATGTCGGACAGATCCACATCCAGGCTCTTGGCGCGGTCGCGATCCACCTGCACCAGCACCTGCGGCGAATTGGCCTTGAACGGCGTGTACACTCCGCGCAGCTCCGGCCGAGAGCGTGCGGCGCCGACTACCTTCATGGCTGCGTCAGACAGGGCGGCGACGTCACTGCCCTTCCTGTCCTGCAATTCGTAGAAGAACCCGCCGAACGGACCCAGCCCTTGAATGGCCGGCGGGTTGAAAGCCATCACGTTGGCGCCTGTGATCTCAGAGAGCGGTCCGCGCGCTTTGTTGATGATCGCATCGAGCGTCTCGTCTTTGCCGGGACGTTCTTTCCAGTTCGCCAGCGTGGCCGCCACGAAGCCGCTGCTGGGACCGCTGCCGCTGAAGGCGAAGCCTGAGACCGCGAAGGTGCCTTTGATCTGCGGAAATTGAGCAAGCACCTTTTCGACCTGCTTAACGATCCTGTTCGTGTAGTTCAGCGAAACGCCGTCCGGCCCCTGAATGATGACGAAGAAATAGCCCTGGTCCTCGTTGGGTATGAAAGCCGAAGGAACAGTCTGCAACAGCCAGTAAGTCGCGGCCGACCCGGCGAGGAAGCAGGCGACGATCAACGCCTTGAACCGCAGGGAAAACGCGAGCGTGACCGCATAGGCTGCGCGGAGCCAGTCGAGAAACCAGTTGATCGCCCCGAACACCCCCGCTGTCAGGTGGTCCTCCCGGCGCAGCCACATCGCGCTGAGGGCCGGCGTCAAGGTCAGCGCCGTGAAGGCGGAGATCCCCACCGAGAAGCTGATCGTCAGGGCAAACTGCTTGTACAGCTGACCGGTGGTGCCTGGGAAGAACGCCACCGGGATAAATACCGCCCCCAGCACTAGCGATGTGGCTATGACCGCGCTCGTCACCTCGGACATGCCGGCCGATGTCGCCTCCCTGCCCCGCAGACGCTTCTCCCTCATGGTGCGATATATGTTCTCCACGACGACGATTGCGTCATCCACCACAAGTCCTGTGGCGAGGGTTATGCCGAAAAGCGTCAGCGTGTTAATGGAGAAGCCGCACAGTTTCATGAAGGCAAAGGTGCCCACCAGCGAGACCGGAATTGTGATGGCTGGAATCAATGTGCTGCGCCAGTTCTGAAGAAAGACGAAGATCACCAGCACCACCAGGGCGATCGCCTGCGCCAGCGTGCAGGTGACCTCTTTTATTGACTCGTTCACGGAGTTGGTGGCATCGAACGCCACCACGTATCGCATCCCTGGCGGAAAGTACTCGGAGAGGCTATTGAGCTCCTTCTTAACCGCCTTCGATACCTCGATCGCGTTGGCCGAGGGGAGCGCCGTGATGCCCATGCCGACCGCCTGGCGCCCGTTGAAGCGCAGCACCGACCCGTAGTTCTCCGCGCCCAGCTCCGCGCGACCGATATCCTTTATCTTGGTGAGCGATCCGTTGCGATCGCTTTTGATGACAATCTCATTGAACTGGGACGGATTCTTCAGCCGCCCTTCCGCCCGCACGCTCATCTGGTAGGGCAGACCCGGCGGCGCCGGCGGCTGCCCTATCTGCCCGGCCGCCACCTGTATGTTCTGCTCGGCAAGCGCCCTGGTCACGTCCATCGGCGTCAGCTTCCTGCGGGCGAGCTTGCCCGGATCGAGCCACAGCCGCATGGCGTATTTGCGCTCGCCGAAGATCATCACGTCGGAGACGCCCTTCACGCGTTTCACGCTGTCCTTGATGTAGCGGTCCGCGTAGTTGCTGAGAAAAAGATCGCTGTACTCACCGTGCTCGCTGCCGATGCCCACGCCCATGACAAAGCCGCTGGATGATTTCTGGACGGTGATGCCGGTTGCGCGCACCTCGGACGGCAGCCGGCCGGTGGCGGTGGCGACGCGGTTCTGCACCTCGACGGCGGCGGTGTCGATGTTGCGGTCGAGGTCGAAAACCACGGTGATATTGCAAGTGCCGTCGTTGCCGCTGGTGGAGGACATGTACCTCATGCCCTCGATGCCGTTTATCTGCTGCTCGAGCGGAATGGTGACGCTCGTCTCCACTGTCTGGGCGTCGGCGCCGATGTAAGTGCAGCCGACATTGACCTGCGGCGGCGTGATGTCGGGGTATTCCGCCACCGGGAGGTTGGGAATGCTGATGGCGCCGGCCAGGATGATGATCAACGAGCAGACCGTTGAGAAAATCGGGCGGCGGATAAAGAAATCTGCAAACACGAAGGATCCCCGCCTTTTTATTGCGCCACGGTCACAGGCATCTTGTCGGCCAGGTTTTGCACGCCCGAGACAATCACCCGGTCGCCGGGCTTGATGCCTTTCAGCACCTGATAGGTAGCTCCTTGAATATCCCCCAGCTTGACTGGCACCTGTCTGGCGACGGTTGCCTGTCCATTCCCTTCCGCCAGGAAGAGGAAATCCTGCCCGCTCTGGTGCGTCACCGCTTCGGTGGGCACCGTGACGCCCGGCTGCGTGCTCCAGATGACGCGGGCCTTGACCACCTGGTCAGCCCGCAGCTCGCCTTTGCTGTTGTCGAATGTGGCTTTGGCCAGCACGGTCTGGCTGTCGGCCGACACGCTCGGCGCGATGAAAAAGACGTGGCTGACGCCAATTACTTCGTCCTTCGGGTCAAGAAGCTCGACAAGCTGGCCGATTCGCAGCTCGTGCGTGCGCTCGACCGGGACCTCGACGTAGATCTCCAGCGGACGGTTTTCGGTGACCGTCGTAAGCACCGTCGAGGTATTGACGTAGCTGCCCAGCCTGACCGGAATATCCCCGACCACGCCGGCAAAAGGAGCCTTGATCGTGTAGTACTGCAACTGCACCTGCTGCTGCCTCAGGTTATGCTCGGACTGCTGTATCTGGCGGAGGATGCGCTTGATCACCGCATTCTGCGACCGGATCTGGGCGTCGATAGAGTCGAGATCAGCCTTTGCGGCTTCATAGGCGTTCTGACGCTGTTCCAGATCCATTGTCGAGACGGCGCCCTGGGCTCTCAATTGCGCATAGCTCTCCTTGTATTCGGCGGCCAGCTTCAGGTTGGAGAGCTTCCCCGCGCGCTGGGATTCCAGGGAGTGCAGGGTCTCTTGAGCGCTAGCCAGGTCCTGCTTCGCCGAATCGATCGCCGAGGCGAAACTGTTTACCGAGGCCTGCTGGCGCTCCGGGCTGATCTCCATCAAGGGTGTTCCCGGCCGGACGGAGTCGCCTGCCTGGACGAATATCTTCGCGACCTGCCCGTCCACCTGCGGGGACAAAGACACGGAATGGCGGGATCTGGCCGTTGCGGTGTAGATGGACGAGACGCTTATCGCCCGCGCTTGGGCCGGGCTGACGCGCACCAGCGCCGCCGGCCTTTGAAGACCGGCCGCGCCGCCGGAATCCACGCCGGCGCAACCGCTCACCGCCGCGGCGACGAAAAGAACGGTCGCCATTAAACAGGCGGTTCTAATGAGATATGTCATGTGATCCTTTAGATAGATCTGTACCGGGTACCTTGAACAATTGTCCCGCGAATCGGCCGCTTGTCAACTCCGTGACCGGCTCGGGGACGCACCTTATGAGCGTAAACTTATTCCCGGTTATAATCTTTTCCGTCCCGGGTGATGAGCGTGGGCCGGCGCCGGTGGGCGGTTCAGGGGTACAGGCGGCAGTCCGTGAAAGATAAGGTAGCAATCGTGACGGGCGCCAGCCGGGGCATCGGGCGCACCATGGCCATAGGTCTGGCGGAAGACGGCTTTTCCGTGGCGCTCATTGCGCGGTCGGGGGACGCCCTGGCGGAGGTCGCCGGGGCCATCGAAAGGGCCGGTGGGGCGGCGCGGGTGATTCCTCTGGATGTCTCCCGCCACGAAGGCATCCAGCGGGCGGTCTCGTCGGTGCAGGACGAGTTCGGGCGCATCGATCTTCTCTTCAACAACGCCGGCATCGGCACCGGTGGCTCACTGGAGGTGCCGGTGGAGGAGTTCGAGCGAACGCTGTCGGTTAATCTGACCGCCGCCTTCTGTTTTTTGCAGGCGGTGGTCCCGATCATGAAGGAGCAAGGACACGGGACCGTGATCAACGTGGCATCGCTGGCCGGAAAGGTGGGCTTTGCGGGCTACGGGGCGTACGGCGCCTCCAAGTTCGGGCTGGTCGGGCTGGGAGAGTCGCTTTTCCGGGAGCTGTCGCCGGCCGGCATCAAGGTGATGACGCTTTGCCCGAGCTGGGTGGACACTGACATGGCGAGGTTGTCCGGGTTGCCGCCGCAGGAGATGATTCAGACGGAGGACCTGCTGAAGACGGTGCGGTGGTTCCTGTCCCTGTCGCCGGCGGCCTGCGTCCGCGAGTTGATGATCGAGTGCCGCAGCGAGATTTACTGAAACTTGAGAGATCTTTCACGCTCGCCTGATGCTTGACAAATTTGCGGTATTATCGCGACTGCCCGATTTACCGTCTGCAAGCCCGGGCCCCGCGTTTCTCATGGCACGCCAGTGCAGCAGCCACTTTCGAAGAAGCGTAAGATATTTGTCAGCGCAGCTATTGTGGCGCTTCTCCTGCTTGCCGCGGTGGACGCCTGGCTGCTGACCGTCCATCCGCTTGCCGGAGCGAGCACAATCGCCCTTGATCGCAGCGAAGGATTCTCGGCCATGCGGGTCCTGGAAAGCGGGCCGGCAAGTCCGGACGTCATCCTGCTGGGGTCGTCGCTGGTGACCGCCCCGGTGATGCAGGCGGAGGCGACGGCGCTCAATCGCCAATTGCCGAGGCTCAGCTACCGCCGTTCGTCGGTTTTAGAGCAATATCTCGCAGCCAGGCTCGATTACTCTCCCACCGTATTCTGCCTGGCCTCGGGAGGGCAGATGGCGTCCGACGCATACTACATGGCCCGTCACGCCATCGAGGCCGGCAAGCGACCGGCGGCCTTCGTGTACGGGGTCGGTCTGCGCGATTTCCAGGATAATCTTGTCCCGACGATAGACAGCACCGAGCCCTTCCAGTGCTTCGCTGCCGTGCAGGACCTGCCGCAGCTGCTGACCGCTCAAAATATCCCGGCCAGGCTCAAGCTCAACATGGCCGTGGGCAGGCTGTGGGCCCTGTGGCGTTATCGCACCGACCTGCGCCTGTATCTCACGGCGCAGATCAAGGGCGGGCTGGAAGCGCTCTGCCCGTTTACCGTCTTCGAGAGGTTCGACAGGGCGGGCAGATTGCGCCCGAGCAGGCAGGGTAAGTTGCCGGAGGAAGTGGTCGAGGATCTTACCGCGGCCCCGGGAAAGGAGCTTGAGCATTTCTCGCGGCTCGAGGTCATGGGCAGTTACCGAAGGCGGTACAACCCGTTCTCGCCCACGCAGTTCGAGACGCAGTTCCAGTATCTCGAGCGGCTGCTGCAGCTCTGCCGCGATGACGGGATCGAGCTGGTGGCGGTCAACATGCCGGTGAGCCGCGACGGGCAGGAGCTGATGCCCAGGGGCCTGTACGCGACCTACCTGCATAGTCTGCAATCCCTGTGCGCCAGATACGACGCCGGTTTCATCAATCTCAACACGGGAGGCTGGGGCGACAATGCCAACTACATTGATGGCGTCCATTTGACCGCGCCCGTAAGCAACAGGTTCCTCAAGGAACTTGCCGACAGGCTGTCCCGGTCACCGCTTTCGACTGCCGTGCGAAAGCAGCGGATTGCTCAAGAGTAACGGGCGCTGACCTGGTCCCAGAAGTGGTGAGTCAAGTACTTGAGCAGGCGCACACGGGCAGCCCTGGGCAGCAGATTCCACACCCTTCTCATGACCATCGTCTTTGGGCTGGACAACGCTTCGCGTGACTTGAGGAACATCTTCGGATGAACACGACTCAAGTAGTTCGACTCCGTCGCGCTGGCGTACTCGAGCAAGCGCGGATTGTTGCTCAAGACATCCTCTCTGACATACAGCAGCAGGTTCTGCGCAAACCAGTAGGCGACGTTTTCGTCTTGCCAGATCCTGTTGCGAAAGCAATCGATTACCTGAAAGCCAAATTTCATGAATAGCTGCGCCCAGTACTCCGGCCACTGCTCATTAATGTGATTTGTGCCACCCTGAAACGGCACTGCCGCCGAGAAGAGAACGCAGGGTCCCAGCCCGGTAAGCGACTTGACCAGGGACTCCGCTTGCTCCGCCGGCAAATGCTCGGCCACTTCCAGGTTAATCACCAGGTCGAACCGGCGATCGAGCGCCAACGGCCGGTTGAGATCGTGGGTGAAGAAATTTTCTCTGGCAATGAGGAGATTCGACGGATCCACCCAGGGTCCGTCGACCCCGAAGACTTCGGGCACGCCAAGCTCGGCGAAAACCGACAACCAGCTTCCCGAGCCGCAGCCGACGTCCACAACGCTGCCGATGTCCAGAAGCTCCAGAACGAGGGGGACGATCTGCCGCGCGGAGCGGACGGAGATAAGCGTCGTCTCATCGTAGAAGGCGTTGGTGTAGGGCTTCAGGGTTGAGCTCAACGTGATGCCTCCAGGCTAACCCGAACATTTAGCAGATTCTTTGCAACGGAAGCAAGGCAGGTTGTGTCATCAAGTCAGGGCAAGCTGTCACAGCCACGTGCCGGGTACTTTGATGGATCATTAGAAATTTCTCCGGGTGGGTTCGGAATCGGCCACCACCCAGCCGAGCTCGCTCGCTCTTTCGAAAAATTCCTTGCGGCTGGATATCCTGAGCCACTTCGACCTGGACGGGTCGTAGAGAATCATCTGTTTGAACGGATACGTGCCCAGAACCAGCGTTCCCGAACGGTCAACCAGGGCGTCGCCGGTCACGGTCAGACGATTCGTGACCACATTTGCGTTCACCTCCCGGGTATTCAAGGTGGTTCGGACGATGCTCTGGAAGTCCCAGGTGCCGTCGACCACCGGTGCCCATTTGCTCGCATAACGGGTGATCCCTCCGATGATTATGGAGTCTCCGGGTTTGATGTCGGCGCGGTGTCCGCGCATGAAGGCCATCAACTGCTTCTGCGCCTGCCAGGACACTGCCCATGTCCTGGCAAACTGCCATCCAACCAGTATGAACGAGCCGGTGATAACCGATAGGACCACCGCAACGGCTGCCGCGCCCACGAGCTTTCGGGGGCTGCCAGGGGAGTTTTGCGCCAGCCCGAGCAATCCGCCGAGGATCAGGCAGGTACCCAGAGAGCCGCATATGTTTACGCGATTGAGCCAGGTGTCGATCTCCGGCATATGCCCGCCGCTAACACCAAATATGGTGTAGGAGAAGATCAAGGTGACTGCACCGAGGAAGATTACCGGGAAAGCATTACTGCCGGGCGCCGGGCGCGCAGCTTCTCGAAAGCTGCAAGCCAGTACGGCGGTAACAGCAACGGCCAGGCAGAGCCATGAGAATGCCGGGAGACCCTCTTTCAGCTCGTTGGAAATCATGGAGGCGCAAAACGACACCACGTACGGCGACAGGCTCACATTGACGCCGGCGGCGATAACCGTGAAAAAGTGAGACACACTGTATTCCGGGGTGTAACGCCAGCCGATATGCAGGCTCGGCAGCAACCAGCAGCGATAGAGGAGCATGCTCGCCGCCGCCAGGACAAAGGGGATCTGATAGGCGGCATGCAGCCGGACGCTCCGCGTCCGTATCTTCGCCCCCCTCAGGGTCAAGAAAGACAGCAGTGGATACACGACGAGCAGGGGTAAGGTCTGCTCGTAATAGTAGATACTAAGCAAATACGCAAACCCCGACCACAGGACAAGACCGTGGCGGCGCTCGTCGACGCCTTTCAGGAACAACCACAAGCTGAGCGTAAACAGCGATGAGCTGACCTGCTCCACAGAGGCGGTAATGAAATAATGGGTCGAATCATGATTGGGATACAACAGGAAGAGCAGCGCCGCTGCAAACCCCGCCGCGCGATTTCGACCGAGCCTGGCTACCGCCAGAAACAGGAACCAGCCTCCGAGAAACTCCGTCACATAACACGCCACGTGATAGAGCAGAGGCTTTTCCCAGGCGAAGAAATACAGGGTGCCGTAGTACAGCGCCTCTATCGGGCGGACGATTACCCTCTCGTCCCAGAAGAATGCCGAGATGACATTCAGCAGGGTGTGGGGAACGAAGTGCATTTTTCCGAAGTAGATCCACTCGTCCTGATAGACGCCGACGTTCCTGGCGTTGATGCCGAAGGCAACAGCCTCCACCAGCGCCAGGCAGAAAAATGGCCAGAGAAGATCGAGCTTGCCAGACCAGTTGGAGATGCCGTCTCGAAAACTCGACCGTGTCGGCGCTGCAGCGGGCGCGGTAGTCATAAGAAGTGTGCCGGCTCCTTTCGCTCCAGACCGAAAACATGCGGGTGCGAGGCAGCACATTCTAGCACCGGGGCGCCTTTTGGGGCGGTTGTAAGTGTTTAAGGGTCCATATCCTTGTAATGGGCGGCGAACCTTGATAACCTATGGCTGACCGCACGGGCTGAGCCAGTTCGCGGACGTGAACTATAAGGAAAGTTAATCAGGTGCAAGCAAACCAGACAGCGCTTTTGTCAATTGTGGTGCCGCTGTTCAATGAAGAGGGCAACGTCGAGGCGGTGTTTGCCCGGCTCCAGCAGCTCGAGGAAAAACTGGCGCCGACAAAGCTGGAGATCATATTTGTCGATGACTGCTCTCAGGATAAGACGGCGACGCTGGTTCGGGACTTGTGCCGCCACCACGACAACGTGCGCTTCATTCGCTTCGCCAGGAACTCGGGCAGCCACGCGGCGATCATGGCCGGGGTGGCCGCCAGCCGGGGCGACTGCGCGATGTTCATCGCCGGCGACCTGCAGGATCCTCCCGAGGTCATCCCCGAGATGCTGGACAGATGGCGCCAGGGCTACAGCATCGTCTGGGCGGCGCGGGCGCAGGTGCTGGGGCGCAAGCAGCAGGAAAGCCTCTTCTCGATGCTCTACTGGTGGATGGTTCTTTTTCTCACCAACCTGCCGATACCAAAGCTGGGCATAGATTTCTTCCTCATCGACCGCATGGTGGTCGAGGCGTTGAAGCCGCGCCACCACTGCGCGATGCCTTACTTCATGCTGGTAGCCGAGACAGGCTTCAAATCCACTCTTGTCTTTTACACCAAGAGCAGCCGTGCCGCCGGCAAGTCGGGTTGGACTCTTAAGAAGAAGCTGACCCTGGTGCTGGAGACATTGCTTGCCGCGCCGAAGGCGCTGCGCATTCTGTCGCTCGCGGGAATGGCGCTGGCCGCCGCGGGCGCGCTGGCATTGGCCGCCATTCTCATTGCTCGCCTTGCTCTGTCGGTGACAAGTGACAGCGCGTTGCTGGTGATCGGCGCTTTGTCGTTCCTTACCGGATTGCAGATGACCATGCTCGGCCTTGTCGGGGAGTTCGTCATGCTCTCCCTCAAGGAAGCACGCAGGGCGCCGCGTTACGTCGTCGCCGAGCGGGCGAATTTCCCGGCCGATGAGCCGGAGCCCGCGAGACTGTCTGCCGCGGCACATCAGGTTACTTCTCCGGCGCAAAAGACGGTGGCCCGTCTTTAGGATTCGCAGTTGGACCAGAGTTATTTCATCGAGAGCGCTTTGCCCCCGTGTTATCATCTTGTGAACCAGGTGTCCGTGAGCTGCGTAGCGGCCGCCACTGGAGTTTAGAGTTCCGATTGCATGTCTGTTGACCTGAAAGAAGCAGCCAGAGAGTTGTCGCTTGCTCAGCAGGCGACGCCTGCTAATCAGTCGTCGACCCGGGGCGTCCGGTGGGGACTGAAGGAGCTCTGGAATTACAGGCAGTTGATCGGCATCATGGTGCGCCGTGATTTCGTGGGCAAATATCGTGGGTCTCTCATGGGGATGTTCTGGCCGGTCATCAACCCGCTTGGACACCTGCTGCTCTACACCTTCGTCTTCTGCGTCATCCTCAAGGTCAAATTCAGCAACGATCCGAGCATGAGCAATTTCGCGGTTTACGTAATGGCTGGTTATCTGCCCTGGGGGGCGCTGACGGAAGCGCTCGCCGGGGCCACCACCTCGATTCTCGAAGTGCCGAATCTGGTCAAGCGCGTCGTTTTTCCGCTGGAGGTCCTGCCCTGGGTTCTGGTGGCTTCCTCCATGCTGTCCGCGGCGGTCGGCATGGGACTGCTGGTGCCGCTGGTGTGCATCTACCTGAAGACCATCCCGTGGACGCTGGTCTTCTTGCCGCTGATCGCCCTGTCGCAGGTGCTCCTTCTGGGCGGATTGAGCTGGATGCTGGCGGCACTCGGCGTGTTCGTCAGGGATGTCAAGCACGTAATCCAGCTTGCCCTGTCGGTGTGGATGTACGTTACGCCGATCGTTTACCCGCTGAAACTTGTACCGGCTAAATTGCTGCCGCTGTACCATCTCAATCCGATGGCAGGGATGATCTGCGACTACCGGCGGGTTCTTCTCGAAGGGCTGCCGCCCGACTGGCCGGTGTTTGCCGGGTACACCACAATGGCGGTCGTTGCCTGGCTGATTGGATTTAACTTTTTCTACAAAACGAAACGGTCTTTTGCGGATGTGATGTAACTCATGTATGCGGTAAGCCTCAGCGGCGTCTCGAAAAAATACAACATCTACGACCGTCCCAGTGACCGGTTGAAGGAGCTGATCTGGCGCAATCGCCGCTGCTACCACCGCGAATTCTGGGCGTTGCGCCCCATGGATCTGAAGGTCGAAACCGGCACCAACATAGGCCTTATCGGTCCCAATGGGTCGGGCAAGTCCACTCTCCTGCAGATAATAGCCGGGGTCGTTCAACCCACGACAGGCACCGTGGAGGTCCAAGGACGCATCACGGCGATACTGGAGCTTGGAGCGGGGTTTCAGCCTGACTACACCGGACGGGAGAATGTGATTCTCAACGGATTGATTCTCGGAATTCCGGAAGAGGAGCTCATAGCCCGGCTGCCGGAAATCGCCGAGTATGCTGAAATCGGTGATTTCTTTGATCAGCCGGTGAGGACGTACTCCAGCGGAATGGTGGTTCGCCTTGCGTTCGCCGCAGCGGTTTCCGTCGACCCGCAGATACTCCTGGTGGATGAGGCGCTGGCTGTGGGCGATGAAAGATTTCAGATGAAGTGCTTCAAGACGATCAACAAGAAGTTCTGCAGGCCGGGAAAGACGATTATCTTTGTATCCCATGACATGACCGCCGTTCAAAAGCTTTGCAACCATGTCGTTTTGCTCAATGGCGGCAAAATCGTGGACCAGGGCGAACCGGAGCGGATCATCCCGCAGTACGAAGAGCTGATGTCAGAGACCGGCGTGGTTGCTCCCAAGGTATTTACCCAGCCGGCAACCATCGGCTAGTACTCGCTGCCATTAAAACCCGTTCGCTCGTAGCGGCGCACTGCACGCGCCCGGGCGGATGCATTCCGCTCCTGCGGGCGTACGTTTATTTCTGCCAGACCGTACTAGCTTCGTCAGCCAGGGATGCCGCTCGAGAAGCGTCAGGCACGCTAGGCGGCGTGGAAGCCCGCAAAGCGGCGATACCAGTCGATGGTCTCCTGCAAGCCGGACTCGAGGCTGAATTCCGGCTTCCATCCCAGCTCCTCGCGGGCCTTCGAGGAATCGAGACATTGCGAGCGAATCTCGCCGGCCGCCACGTTCTGAACCTCAGGCTCCAGATTCTGGCAATCCATCAATACCTGGATTGCCCTGACGATCTCCAGCACGCTGGCCGGCTTTTCGAGGCTAAAATTGAACGCCTCGCCGGCCGCCTGACGATCCATCAGATGTTCCGCTAACTGAATGTAGGCGCGCGAGGCGTCCTTGACGTAGAGGTAGTCGCGCACGTATGTGCCGTCGCTGCGAATTTGGGGCCGCTGACCTCGAATGCAGCTCATGATCGTGCCCGGCACTATCCGGCTCCAGTTGAGATCGCCGCCGCCGAAGATGTTGCCGCAGCGGGCGACGGCCACAGGAAGCCGGAACGAATGAAAGTAGCCTTGCGAGATCAGATCGGCGCAGGACTTGGACAATTCGTAAGGTTGCCGCCCCGCCAGCGGCATCGACTCCTTGTAAGGGAGAGCGTCGCTTTCGCCGTAAGCTTTGTCGCTGGATGCCACCACGACGGCGCCGACCAGGGAGCTGTGGATCCGGCATGCTTCCAGGAGATTGTAGGTGCCGCGTATGTTCGACTCGAAGGTCGCCAGCGGGGAGCGCTGCGCGGCGCCGACGATGGTTTGCGCGCCGAGATGAAAGACGGTATGAATCTCCGATTCATTTACGGCGCGCTCCACGCTGTCAAAGTCCTCGAGGCGGCCTTGAACAATCGTGGTGCGCTTGTAGTCCCCGGATCTGATGAATTCCGACTGCGGATCGAAGTCGCGCACAAAGGCGACAACACGGGCTCCGCGAACCAGCAGATCCTTAACAAGCCAGGAGCCCAGCAGACCGGTTGCTCCGGTGACCAGTACTTTGCGCCCGCTCCATTTGCTCTGTGCCATTGCCATCGCATAATAACCAGTTTTTCAGATGCTACCACAATGACAAGAATCAGCTTATGAGACGCCTCATATTAGAACCGCACCGTGATTGGGTCGCTATAGTCCCCGAGCGGCTTGCCGTCTCGATCGAGGCAGCGGGCTCGAATTTGATAATACGCATGCTCGGAGCAACCGAACGCTCCCATCGCGATCGCCCCTTGCTGACCGTCGATCTTTCTGACCGTCAATGCTGCATCTCCTGCGGCGCTGTCCTGCGACTGCTCGAAGAAGTAGTTCGGTCTGCTGATCTCAACGCGAACGGCAGCAGAACCTGGGACCCGTGAGCCGTCGAAGTGAACCGTCGCTGCAGGCGGGACTTGCTCGAAGACCCCACGCAGTGAGCAAGTGGCTCCCTGCATCGCGAGTGCGGGCGTGACCAGGGAAGCAGGCAAGAGATCCGCGGAAATCAATCTGACTGACTGGAAGCTGTTGAAACGGACGGTCAGCGATTTGATGGTGCCGGCCGCGTACCATGACCAGTAGCGTGACAGGGGTATGAGGACGCTGAGGTCGTTGCCTGCCGCTATTGCCGGAACAACGACCGGTGTCCCGTGTCCGTCGCGCTGTTCGCCCTGCCATGAAACGGCAATGCTCGCCCTGTTTCCGCCCAGGACCTGGCTTAACTTTAGCATCACGAAATCGCAGCTCAGCGGATTCAGATCTCCACGAAAGAGGGTGATACCGTCGACGGTGTTAAACCCGGCTGCGCTCAAATGAGCGACGCTGCTGCCGCCGAATTTGATCCTGGTAAATTGCCCCGCCTCCGTCTTCCAGAGATAAGCCCCGGCCACGCGAGGGTCGCTGAGCGACGCCTTGAGACGGGCCGCGTTGATCCGGGTTGGATCACCGAAGAGGGCCGGATCAAAAGTCAAAAAGCGCTCGGCAGCATTTGTCTTCAAGAAAGGCTCGCTCATCATCATCGTGAAGGTGGCGCCGTTGAGGATCATGTGCGCGCCGCCGTGGTCTTTGGGGATTCCCAGGACAATGGCTTTCTTGCCCGCCGGGAGCCGCTCCGCCAGCAGTTGCGCTTGTCTTTGCACCGCTCTTACGGTCTTGCCCGCGTGCACCCAGGGAATGTTGTTCAGGTAACAGACGCGTGCGCAGGTAAAGACCAGCAAGGATAACGCACCGATGTTGACCAGCGTCACTCGCCTGGCTAACTGCCGCCCGAGGTGGCTGCCGGAATCGGACGGCGCCAGGGCGACCACTGCCGCAAGCACGGACAGGGGCACCGAAAGGAAAAAGAGAAATCTGCTCCCCTCGAGGTTATACCCGAGTCCCCATAACTGATAAATCGGGGCTGCCGCGGTCGCCAGCCAGATCCCGCTGAAGAGCAGCCATGACCACGGCATTGCTCCGGAAAGCAGCCGGATTATGATCGTGACCGCCAGCAGAAAATAGGCGGCCGCGAGCAGTTGAGGATACAAGCCGTGCCCGTGGAAGACGCTGTCATTCAGAGGGAAAGCGATTCGCCCGAACGTGTCGAGATCGGTCCACTTCTGAATGATCGCACTGAGTTGTGAAGCTCCTATCCCGCCCGTATAGCCCCCGACAAACGTGCCGAGCGCGAGGTAGCGAACGGCGAAGTACACAGCTGTCGCCAACCACAGCGGCAACGTCAGCGCCGCTGCCCGTTTAAGTCGTGACATGAACAGTTGCGCGGAGTGTGAGTGGCGGAGTTCAGTGGATCCGCCGGGATTGGCAGCCCGTCCAGCCGCAGGGGCGGGGCATGCCCCGCCCGCTTGATGGAGATCGGTGCGGAGACCGACGGGTCGACGGCTAGGGAGCGGGAATATCAGTGCGATCGCGGAGGCTACAACCGGTAATCCAATGGACATCTCCTTGGTCAGAATTGCCACGCCGAAGGCAGCGACACTTCCGATTACAAGCAGGCGGCTCGAGCGTAGGGGCGGGGCATGCACCGCCCCTACGGCATCAGTTGCATCGCGGGCCGCATTGCCCATAGGAGCCCCCGCGTCTACGGCAATCGTGCCCGCATCGCAAGCGGCAATGCCGAGCCAGCGTGTGAACAGATAAAGGCTCAGCAGGTAGTAGAAGCAGCAGGCGATGTCCACCCGGCCTACCACCCAGGAGACGCTCTCGCCGTGCAGCGGATAGGCTGCGAACAGCGCTGCCGCCGACAACGCCGTCAGGCGAGAGCGCACGAGCGTCCATGAGCCGGTCAAATGCAGCATCAGCTCGTACAACAGCAGGCAGCAACCTGCGAAATAGAGGATGTTGGTCGCGTAATAGCCGAAGGCATTTGCGCCCCACACCAGGTAGTCCAGTACCAGCGTAATGAGAAGGACCGGACGGTAGACGCTCATGCCGGGTACTTGCATGTAGTTGCCGGTGAAGTTCGACCAGAACAGACCGGGGTCCCCGTGGAAGATGCGGTGTATATAGGAGATCTCGCCGAAATCGTCGGCCAGGAAGTAGCTCCCCAGCGTTCTGCCGAAGCAATACGCAACGATTGCCACGAGGATGACTGCGTGGGAGATCCGGCTTGTGGCTATCCATCGTGCAACAGCCACAGCAGTGCTGTCCGCTCGCGCAATTGCCTTTGCGCCGTCCGGTGCGGCGTTGGTCGAGTTTGTGATCTCAATTTCGTTCACCGGCATCCTCGCCCGTTTCGCTCCATCTAGAGAATGTAATGGCCGGCGCCCATCGGGAGCGAAGGCATCTTGTAAAGCTCGACCGACACGCCGGAGAGCCCTGGCGGGGTTCCGGCATCGTGACCGGATTTGTCCGCGAGCCCTGTCGTGGCAGGCGGGGACAGGGTGATTTCAAGGTCCTGCAGCTGCCCGGGCAGGGCCGACGGTACCAGGGGGAAGGCGAGATCAAAGCGCGCGTCCTGTCCGGCCGAGGAGAGCCTGCGAGGCGCCCACGGGCTGTCGTATCTGTAATCGGCTCCCGCGGCGGTGCGCGAGTGTGCGGAGCAGTGAATGCCAGCCTGAAGCGGGGTGCTCTTGCCGGGCAGCAGTCCGGAGATGCGCACAAGCCAGACGTCGGACCTTGCGTACGGGGGAAGCGAGCCAATCCTGAAAGCGTGACCGGCGCTCAAGGTACAGTCATACTTCTGGAGCGGGATCAGATGCGAATCCTCCGCGCCGGCAACCGGTGGCGCCACCAGCAGCCTGATAAAATAAGCGCCCGTTTGCAGACCGGGTTCCGGCGAAAGGTCCGTCTGGCGCGGCACGTTGCCGTCCGCGGGCAGCCTGGCATCGAGGCTGGTGTCGGTGAAGCCCCGGTCGTTTTCCACGCCGTAAAAGGCCTTCTCCCAGGAATAAAGCGCCGGGTGCGGGATCTCCAGATAGCGGTCGCTGGTGCTGTAGGCGCCAAATACCGTCGCGGGTGCCCCGCCCGTTTTTTCGACCTGCACTTGCAGTGGTTGCCCCGCCACGTGACGGGCCAGTATCTCCGGCGGCACCGGGACCATGAACCACTGCCTCAGGTCCAGGTTTGAGACTCCGGCCGCATACGTCAGGCATTCAAAAATGTATTCGCACTCCAGCGTCAGGTTGTGATTGCCCTGGCTCTTGAGGGCTGTCAGGTCCTGAAGAAACGGAAGGTTCGGAATGAGAGAGGCTTCAATTGGCATGCCATCCAGCTTGATCTTGACGCCGCTGTCGAGCGCCGCCGCCCCATCCGAGTCAACAAGCAGGTAGCATTGCCTGCTTTGCAATTCAGACACCTTCTCTGGCGGCAGATAGATTTGCTGAGTGACGCTGTCGCCTGCCCTGATCAGCGGGCACTGCCACTCGCTCCATCGTCCATGCGCTCTTACCGGCAAGCAGAGTGACGGAGACAGCAAGAGCATGAGCACAACCGTTCCCGCCCTCGCCGCTGGCAGATTGCCGCTCAGGTTGCCTGCCACCAGCCAGATGCTCCAGGTCAGGAGAATCAAGGTTAGCGCTTTGACAGCGACAGCAAGCCCGAGGGCGGTGTAAACGTGCTGCCCGCCTGAGAGCTGCATCGCCAGGGGAAGGATGTTCAGTTTCTGCACGGCAAAGAAAAGAACCAGCGCACCGCAAAGCAGCAGCGCCGGCCGATTGCGCTGCCCGGAGGACAGGAGCCGCGCAAGACTGACGGCGCCGGCCGCGGCAAAGAGGATTACCGGCGGCATCGCCATCAGGTTGTAGCGGGGGACGGTAATGAAAGCCGTGTATATGAGCTGCAAAAAGATCAATCCGAGCAGGAAGGCCCGCCCCTGGAGCCGGCTGCTGTCCGGTGGCGTCGCCGGCTGGACGACAAAGCCGATAAGCAGGCCGAGCGCGGCGAAGAGCAGGATGAGCTGATGAGCCAGCACCTGACCATACTCGGACAATGCGCCGACGGGTGTCCGAAAGTCGTTCCAGGGAAATTTGAACAACCGGACCGGCTTGTCGAGCATTAGCTTTACAAATCGGCTGGGGCTCGTCTTGAAGCTCTCCTTTGCCAGGCGAAAGAAACTCTTCCCCTCCGCCCGGGTAACGTCCGGATACGGATAGGTCAGCCAGCCCTGCGTGTTTACGTTGTTGCCGGTGAAGAAGTTGTAGCCACCGACGCGGTCGACAACCAGGCCGCCTTTGCCAAAGGCTATCTTTTGCGCTGCCAGCCACGGCAGGGCGACAACCGCAGCGCCGGCGAGCAGGAGCCCAACCGCAAGCCAGGGACGCCGGCTGCGGTGCTGGAGGAAAGTAATCGGGATAAGGGCGAGCGAAAAGAGAAACATGATCGATCGGGTGAGCTGAAGCGCGAGCATCGTCACGCCGGTCAGAAAGATACTTAACGGGCCGTTTCCCGGCGCGGTGAAACCCCGCACGCTGAGCCAGGCTGCCAGGCACAACAAAAAGCAGGCGAAGGACTCGGAGTAGAGCCTGCCGCTGTTTAGAACAAAGGCGGGGTACGCTGCCGCCACCAGCCCCGCCGTCAATCCGATTTTTTTATCCCAGCAGCGACGGCCGATCATGGCGATAAGCACGCACGACAGAGCGGTGAGGAGTGACTGCACGACCACCGGGGCGGCCCAGTTGCTGACGTCGCAACCAGTGCGGCTGATCCAGTAGCAGCAGAAGATGAACAATGGGAAGATCGGCCCGGAGATGAAGAAGTCTCCGAGGCCGTGCAACGCGCCCTGTACCTGCGTGACAGTCTGGTGCGTCGCGGTTCCCAGCAGACACGAGCCGGCGTTGCTCCAGAACGTGTGCGGCAGACCACCCAGCGCAATCAGCGCTTGCGCATTGCGCAGATACTCGGCGGCATCGCAGCCAAACGCGATGTCGGGATGACTGGTGCCGAAGTTGAACCACAGCCTGATGCTGGCGGAGATCAAGAAAATCGATGCCAGATCCGAAATACCCAGCTTCTGCTTCTCCTGGGCAACGGCTGACGGCGCTTCGGTGGATGCTGCTGAACGGGCGGAGACGGTCATCTGCATATTTTATTCATGACTTCTTGTTAACTGGCTGAGAGCTTTCTCAGACTTGTTTTCCGGACCTAATCTGCTTCTCATGGGTTTCCAACAGAGGTGGACTATTATTTACAACCGGATCGGAGCCAGAGGGATGGACGCACTTCAATCGGCCGGGACTGGCTTTCCCGCGGCAACCAACGCTCGCAAGCTGCCTGAGTTGGGACCCTGGGGCACAGCTCTGGGCATCCTCTTCGTTCTGGCATGCTCGGCGCCCCTGTTGACCTACATCTACGTCATCCATGCGGGCGGCGGCAACAACATCGGCAACGACTACCTGGGCATCATACCAATGGCCGGCCAGGTTCTGGCCGGCACCTACGATTGGCGGAATCTTCTGGCCGACACCTTCAACGCTCAGCACTGGCACACCTCTCCGGTGCTGGTTCACCTGCTCATCGCCAAATATTTCTATTGGGACGCGAGGCTGGAGCTCGATGCGGGGCTGTTAATCTCCGCCCTGCGTGTGCTCCTGCTTTTCTCGATCCTTCGCGAGCCCGGGGATGGGAAGCTCAAGCTCTGGTTGTTCGGCGGGGTGCTGGCGCTGGTCTTCTCGCTGTCCCAGGCCTCCAACTTTCTTTACGGGATAGGAGCCCTGTCGGGCGGGCTCGGCTTGTTCGGCTGGACGCTCGGGCTCTGGGGAATCTGCAAGTGCCGCAACCAGTCGGTCGGGCTTGCGGTGATGGTCGCCGGCGGGCTGATCTCCTGCTCTTCCTGGGCGGACGTTCCGCCGTGCTGGATGGCCTACCTCGTCGCGTTGGTACTGTTCAACTACCGGCGCGTCCATCATTATGTGATCTGGTTTCTCGCCACGGTGGTCGGACACGCCCCGTATGCCTATTTCCTTATAGCCAGCGTGCTCGCCAGGCACGGGCAGCCTGCCGCCCACGCCCACAAAGTCCCGGCGGTCCTGTCGATCAACTGGTCTTTCCTGGTCAACGTCCTCGGGCGCCCGTTCGCCACCAACATCGCTTTTGATGTCGGCGCCCGCAAAGCCTCCGAGTTTGCCGGTTATTTCGGTATGACGGCGGCCGCCCTCTCACTGCTCTGCTTGCGCTTTCAGCCCCGATTCACTCCCAGGGTGAAAGCGTCGATCGTCCTTATGGTCTACGGCCTCATGGGCGGGCTGCAACTCAGCCTGCTGCGCTCCTGGGTGATGGCCTGGTATACCTCCTACACGATCGACTTCTGGGTGGGATTGCTCGGGCTGTCGCTGTCCTTCATCGGTTTCTACCTGGCGAAACGGAGGCAGAAGCAGCCCACCGTCGCCGGCGGTGCGGGCGGGATCAGATCCCTGGTGGAGAAGGTGTCGCCGCTGATTGGACTCGTGACCTTGTGCGTGATTGCCGTTATCTATGTCTCGACCAATCGCACCTACGAGGACAAGCTGATATTTCTCTACGCCAGATCACCAGCCTCGGAGGCGGCAGTGAGGAACTACCGGATCGCTCCCACCTACTGCGAAAGTCTGGTCTTTCAGTGGACCGACGGAAACCCGGGAACGATGCAGATCATGTGCGAACCGCTGGAAAGGCACTCCGTATCAGCGTTTGCGCCAACCCAGCAGTGGTCGATCCAGGGCGATTACCCGCTGCACAATGTCAGACTCATTCAGGACGACTCCGCGCCCACGGCGAGCTGGATTCCGGCACTGCAGGTAGACAAAATCAGATCCTGGAAGTGCTATGACCATCTGAACCTCTATGTTCCCAGCCCCGGCAAGGTCGTCTGGACGGTTGATCTGCCTCCGGATCTGGAGTCGGCCCGGCTCGTGACCGCCTTCGGCATCGGGACCAGCAAAACGCGCAGCAGCACCGGCAGGCCTGGAGCGATTGATTTTGACATTTCGGCGATCAGGCAGGAGCCGGCCTTAGGGGCGAGGCAGGAGGCAAAGCCTCCGGAGCCATTAAGTGGATCCGGAGTCGCACAAAGTGCGGCGGAGGAGCCGGCGAAGCCGGCCTCGCCCGCATTTCCGGAATTGCCGATCCAGACCCTCGCCCACGCCACCGTCTCCGATACGGGTCGATGGCATTCGCAAGCGATTCCCCTGACCCAGTTCAAAGGCTCCCGCCTGGCGATCACGTTCTCCTCCCAGGCCCGCGGGGCCGGCGACTTCGCGGTATTCCGGTACCCGCATGTCGACATAAAGCTAGCGCCCAAACGGCCGGAGACCAGCGCGCCGCTTGCGGCGGCGAAAGCTGCCCCCGCCGTCGAGGTCAAGCCGAGCAACACCGACCTGTCGCCGTTCTTCCCGGCCGAAACCGCTTCTGATTTCATCTTCCCCGCACCGACCGCCAATTTCTGGCACGCAGGGACATTCAGCTTCCCCAGAGTCGAGCAGTCAGGGATTGCCAAAGTCATGGCCGCGGCCGACTGTCCCGGGATCGTGTCCGGGGATCACCTCGGAATCCCCCTGCGCCGGTACTCGCACCTGATGGTCGAAATGTCGGCGCCGCCCGAGCTTCTGCCGCGCGCCTTGAAGCTTTTCCTGAAGATCGATCAGGGGCCTGCGCAGTCGGCCACCATTCCCCTGCTCGGGGATGGCGGCATTCACCGCTACACCTATGACTTGAAGCTGCTGGAGTTGCCCGCGACGGCGCGCCTGGATCAGATCAGCCTCTCGCCGGCGGACCAGACGGGCTTGCCAGAGCCGGACATTATTCAGATCAAGCGGATCAAACTGATCAGCAAGGCAGAGTAGCGACAGACTGAGACTGAAGAGCCGGTTTCTGGGCGGGCGTGATTTCGACCTCTTCCAGCCCCCGGAGAAGGACTTTATCCTCGTATTCTCTCTGCCATGGTGTTCCATCCAGGCAGCTCTTTATGAACATTGCCGGCTCGTTATAGCCAGCGATTGCTCTCAGCGAGGTCGTTCCTGACAGCCGGGGATTGATCTCCATCAAATGCAGGGTGCCTTCCACGAAGCGGCACTGAACGTTGAGCGGGCCCTGAGAGTGGAGCAGCCCGGCGATTTTTTCTGCCTGCGATTGCAGCTCAGGCTCATGGCAGACCAGGCCTTGAGAAAATCCGGATGAGATAACCCAGGTCGATTGCTTGTCGAGACTGGGCACCTTCAGCCGCGTGGAGACCACATTGCCGATGACGCGCTTGATGGCAATGCTGCCGAGGACGTTGCCGTCCGCGTCGGAATTAACGCCCACCGTGTATTCGTCGTCTTTGCTCCCTATGTATTCCTGGGCGACGAGATCGATGTTTATCTTCAGGAGGTACTGCCCGAGCAGCGCGAGCTCCTCGTGGTCGCGGGCGATGTATACGTTGCACGAGCCGCCCGACGAGGTGTTTGGTTTCAACACCACCGGGAAGAAGTCGATCTTCTTCAGGTCCTCGATCGTGTCGAGCTTAACGTACCTGGGAACCGGCACACCCAGCTCCTCCAGCGTCTTGTACGTAGCCACCTTGTTCATGCACACGCTTATGAGCCGTTGGGAGTTGAGATACATCGAGACGCCGAGCTCAGCCAGGCTATCTCGATTCTCCGAGATGTATTTCAACTCCGGCTCCGATCCGTGAAACAAGAAGCGAGCGTCGTGCTGGCGAATCACCGCGGCCAGCTCTTCCCCGTAGGACGGATCGGTCGCGGGCGGGACGACTTGGAAGGCGTCGATGAAGCGCCTGCCGGCCGTGTATTCGGTCATGTCAGTGCCGATGACGAACAGATCGAGATCGTGCGCAAGGCGCAATGCCTTCAAGATCTGCTCGCCGTTGCCGGCGCCGCCGATGCCGGTCACTAATACGGGAATTCTCGTCATTGCTTCGCTCTCTGCAGTACTTCAACCATTTTGGGATCAAACTTTTTCTCTAAGAGAGCCTGGCAGTAGCTCTGATAATCCACCTTCATCTTTCGTAACGACAGCGTGTCTGTCTCGAGATCGATGACGGCGTAGGACGGCTGCCTCGAAAAATCCCGCGGTTGACCAATTGATCCCGGATTTACCACCGCCGTGCCGTAATGGTATCGAATCATCGGAATGTGCGTGTGGCCGAAGCAGTAGTAATCATAGCCTAGAAGGAAGTCCCTATCCAGTTGTTGGACGTCATACGCGTAACCCACGCAGTCGCCAGGCAGGGAGTGGGTGAGGTAGAAAGATCTGCCCTCATGCCTGGCTTCTATGGAGTCAGGTAGCGACTTCAGGAACTCCAGATGTGCTTTAGTTAATGCGTCATGGTGGAGCCTGGTTCTGTAAAAGGGCTCCTTCTGCGGGTCCGGCGTGAGCTCATTCAGTAAATACTTTTCATGATTGCCCTTGATGCAGATGACGTCGTTGCGGATGCACCAGTCGATCACCGCATCGGGAGCGTCGTAGTAGCCGACCAGATCTCCCAGGCAATAGATGAGATCGACCTTCTCCGCCGCCAGGCGCGTGCTCACTGAGTCCAGGTAGAACCAGTTGCCGTGAATGTCGGAGATCAGAGCGATTTTCATGAAAGCTGTGCGCGTTTGCCGGGCGGGATCATATTATGATGAGGCTTTTACCTTGAATCTCGACCGGCGCGCATGAAACGGGTCTTACTTGCAGTCCACAAATTCTTCCCGTCCCATCGCGCGGGGACGGAGGTTCTGACGCTCAAGGTGGCTCAGGAGCTGCAGCGGCGGGGCTACGAGGTTCTGGTTGTCGCCGCCAATCCTCCGGATCGAGATGCGCGCCACGCCGCAGGTCCCGAGACCTCCGACCATGTCTTCGAGGGCGTGCAGGTTCACGTGGTCGAGGAGGCGCTGCGTCTCAAGGGCTATACATTCCGGCATGAATACTGGCACCCGGAGATCGCCTCGCACTTCGAGAAGGTTCTCGATCAGTTCTCCCCCGATCTCGTGCACGTTTTTCACGCGCAGAACCTTTCGGCCGCCATCATCGATGCGGCTCGCCGCCGAGATCTGCCCGTGGTGCTGTCAGCGATGGACTTCTGGTTTGTCTGCCCGGTGGTTCAGTTGAAACGGCCGGATGGGGCGATCTGCCGCGGCCCTTCGCCCGGCGCGACCAACTGCCTGACCTGCTATACGCCGCAGCTCTTTCCTCCTGCAAGCGAGTTCGGAGAGGCGGTGGCCAGAAAATATCGCTCGATCGATGCCCTGCTCGGGAGGATGCCGGGGGGGCTGCGGAATCTGGCAATGCGGGCTTTGTACGGGACATACATTGCCGGCAAGATCCCGGCCGCCGTTGCAGCGACCGTAAGAAGACCGGGGGTACTCGTGGAGGTGGCCAACCGTCTTCAGGCGATTATGGTTCCGACCCGGATTATGCGGGAGATATTCGTGGAAAACGGCATTCGGGCTGACCTCATCGAGCATGTGCCCTTCGGCATCGATACCGTGCCGCTTGTACCGCATCAGACGAAAAGCGAAAGCGACCAGTTGCGCATCGGATTTATCGGCACCTTCTTCGAGCACAAGGGCGTGGACCTGCTCATCGAGGCGTTTCAGAAATTACCGGGGGGCGCAAACGCCATGCTTACTCTCTACGGCGATCCGGCGCAATTCCCCGAATACGGGCAGAAGCTGAGAGCGCTGGCCAATCGTCCCGGCTCGAATTCCTCGAAAATAAAGTTCGCCGGCACCTTCCCGAACGATCGGCTCGGCGAAGTCCTGAGCGGCATCGATGTCCTGGTGGTGCCTTCGCGCTGGTATGAGAACACGCCGCTTGTGATTCAGTCGGCCCTGGCCACGAAAACCCCCGTCATAGCTACCGATCTCGGCGGCATGTCGGAGCTGGTCAAGCACGAGGTGAACGGGCTTCTTTTCCCATTGAACGACGCGGATGCCCTCGCGCAGCGGCTTGCGATGCTTGTCGATCAGCCCGGGCTGCTGCGAAGCCTCAGGGAGAATATTCGGCCGGAGAGGACTATCGGCGAGATGGTAAACGACATCGAGTCGGTTTACCAGCGGGTCGGAAACTGGCGGAATGATTCCTCAGGAGCCGCCGGATCGTGCCTGCATTTCACTGGGGCATCGTGAGATGCGGGCGAGACGCCCGCGCCCCCGGGGTGTGGTATTGGGCTCTTTCGTAAGAAACGAAGCCGATCTTCATGGTACGATGGTCAGCCGGTCCGGAGCACGGCGGGACACATGAAGACGCTTGTAATTGGCGGAAACGGATTCATCGGCACCAACCTGGTAGAGGCCTTGTTGCGCGACGGGCATGACGTGCGGATCTTCGACCGCTATCCCAGCCGGTACAAAGATCCATTCCCCGGGGTCGAGTATGTTGTCGGGGATCTGGGCAATTACGGCGAGGTGCACGAGGCCCTCTCCGGGATTGACTGGGTCTTTCATCTGGCCTACACCACCCTGCCGCAGACTTCCAACGACGATCCCGTGTACGACGTGCGCTCCAATCTGGGGGACACGGTTCACCTTCTTCAGGAATGCCGCGATTCCCACATCGGCAAGGTGATTTTCATATCGTCGGGCGGCACGGTCTACGGCATCCCCAACCGGATTCCCATCCCCGAGGATCATCCGCAGCAGCCGATCTGCTCGTATGGAATCACCAAGCTGGCGATTGAGAAGTATTTAAGCCTCTTCCACCGCCTGTGGGGATTGGAGTACGCGGTGGCGCGCATCTCGAATCCGTACGGTGAGCAGCAGAACCCGCATTCAAAGCAGGGGGCGATTGGCGTCTTTCTGGGCAATATCGCCGAGCGCAAACCGATCACCATCTGGGGCGACGGCGAGGTGGTACGGGACTACATCTACATTGGCGACGCTGTAGAAGCGCTCCTGAAGGCCGCCAGATACCAGCCGGGAGCCGACGATCCGCGGATTTTCAACATCGGCGCCGGGCGCGGGCATTCGCTGAACCAGATTGTAGAGGAGCTCAAGCAGGTGGTCGATCTGCCCGTGGAGGTGAAATACACCCCCGGGCGACCGATCGATGTGCCGGCAAGCGTGCTCGACATCAGCAGAGCGAAGTCCGTGCTCGGCTGGGCTCCGCAGGTCGAGCTGGCGGAAGGACTCGAGCGCTCGTGGCGATGGGTGAAGTCCTTGATCCTGGCCTGATGCCGGACGCTGTGATATGAGCTCGAGCACGAAGGACATAACGGTTATTCTCGTCTGCCGGAATCAGGGCCGGTTCGTTCATCAGTCGGTCAGGAGCGTTGAGGCGGCCATAGCCAGAGCGGCAGCCGACCACGGCGCAACTGTAGAATGGATGATCGCCTCGGACACGCCGTCGCCGGAGACGGAAGAATACTTGAAAAACAATCTTCCCGGCGGGGCGGTGCAGGTGCTGACCGGCGAAGGGGATATAAGCGCGGCAAGGAACCGGGCTGCTCAGGAGGCGCAGGGGAAATTCATCGCGTTTGTTGGCGGAGACGATCTGGTTGCTGCCAACTGGCTGAGCCGAGCCTATGATGAGTGCTCCCGGAGCGATGGGAAACGGGTGTTCCATCCGGCGTCTGTGGTGGTGTTTGGGGATCGCAGGCTGCTTTTTATCACGCCGGATCAAGAGCATCCGGACTTCTCCGTCGACGCGCTCTTTGCCGGCAATCCCTGGCCTTCGATCGTATTTGCCCGGGCGGAGATTTTCCGCGCCCATCCATTCAGCCCCGCCGACCGCGGCCGTGGCTTCGGGCATCAGGAGTGGCACTGGGTATGCGAGACCACCGCGGAGCATATCCTCCACAAGCCGGTACCAGGCACCTTCTCCTGCTGCCATGAGAGGTTCGGGCACTCTTGCATACCGACGCTGGCGGGCGGCACTGGCGAACCGGGCGGCAGCGTGTTAATCCCGCCATCGAAATTGTTCCAGCCGCTGCCTGCACACCTGGCGGTTTGACATGAAAAGGGTGCTGTCAACCATCAAGCATCAGAAAGAGATCAAGCTCATCAAGGAGAGCGGGCTTTTCGACGAACACTATTACGTCACGCATTACCCTGAGGTGAAACAGTCCGGTCTGACTCCGATCGAGCACTACGTCAAAATCGGCAGCGCCGCTGGAATGAAGCCGAACGCTTATTTCGATGACGCCTTTTATCGGGACAGCAATCCGGACCTGAAAGGCTCGAGCGCAAACCCGCTGGTGCACTTCATCAAGTACGGGGCGCGCGAGGGAAGAGACCCATCGCGTTCGTTCAAGACCCGGTTCTATCTGGAGCGACATCCCGATGTGGCCCGAACGGGTGTCAATCCGCTCTGGCATTTTCTCAACTATGGCCTCTCCGAGCAGCGTGAGATAGACAACGCGAGGGACACGGCTCTCGGCCCGGAAAACCAGGCGCTTTACAGAGAGCTTCAGGACATAGAGCCCTTGCTGCCGCCCTTTGAGAACTTGCGGTACGTGCCGTTGCTACGCGCACCCACGGAATCTCTCGCCGGGCGCGCATACTTCAAATTGCGCGAGGCGTTGAGCAAGCCGTTTAGTCATTTGCTCGTGTTGCGCTGGCTCATTCACGGCGGCGCTTCGACGCTGGCCATGTACCACGCCAGGCTCATAGCTGAGCGCCTGAGTCCGGACTCGGTCGTCGTGCTGCTCGTGGATGATCCGGGTAACTCGGCCGCTCACTTGCTGCCCCATGGCGTGAGAATGGTGGCGCTGGACGACCTTCAACCGGGACTGACCGGAGAAGACAGAGTCCAGGTGCTTGCCCGCCTGATCATCGAAGCTCAGCCGCAGGTCGTGCACAATATAGAGTCCGATATCGGCTGGCGAGCAATCGAGCGCTATCACCGCCAGTTTTCCGGGACCACCGCGCTTATCGGCAGCATCTTCATGTTCTGCTACAACGAGGCCGGCATAAAGGTGGGCAATGCCGTGCAATATCTCAACAGTTGCCTCGATCATCTGGACATTCTTTTTACCGATAACCATGATTTCAAGCGTGAGGCCTGCAAATCTTACGCGCTGGAAAAGCACAACCAGGACAAGATGGTGGTCGTGTACACCCCGATTCTCTCCAGGTTCTACCCGCCTGACCCTGACGGCGCAAGCAGCAAGCGCATTCTCTGGTCTTCCCGCCTGCACCCTGATAAGCGCCCTGACCTGCTGCTGGCGATTGCCCGTTGCATGCCTGACTTCACGTTCGAGGTCTACGGTGGAGCGGCCATGAGCGGCCCGGAGCTGGAGGCGATAGAAAAACAAGCGAACATAAGACTGCACGGACCGTATCGGAGCAGCGAGGACTTGCCGCGCGCCGGCATTGCCGCGTATCTTCATACGGCGAGGCATGAAGGAGGGGCGATTACTCTCAAGGAGGCTCTGGCGGCCGGGCTTCCGGTGATTGGCCCGCCGATAGGGTTAATCTCGGAGATAGTCAACCCCGATACGGGATGGCTTGTCACCAGAGTTGACGACCCCGCCGCATATGCAGCGGCGATTCGCGACTGCCTGTCCGACCCGGACGAGCGCGTTCGCCGGGTGTGCAACGGGCAGGAGCTGCTCAAGAAAGAGCATTCATGGGAAAGCTTCGAGCGCGCTGTGGGCAATCTGCCTGCCTATCGTCTGCCGCCGCGCCGGAGCTGAGGGCTTGGACCCGCACCCTCGCCCCGACTCGTAATTTTGAGCGCCGATTAAGGGATGGGCGAGGCTCCTACTGTAAACTATCAGCCTGCGCGCAGGGTCGCGATTTTGGGGTGGACGGAATGGCTGAGACGACGTTGCCCGGAACACAGGCGCTTTTGCCGGCTGCGGGGCAGCCGGTCAAGCTCAATCTGGGCTGCGGCAGGGAGCTGCTCGACGGCTACGTCAACGTCGATCTGTTCTCCGATGAGCCGACCGTGCTGAAGATGGACATTCGCCGGCTGGATCTGCCGGACAATTACGCGGATGAGGCGTTCAGCAGCCACAGCCTCGAGCACCTGCCCGGGCCGGAAACGTTGCCGGTATTGCAGGAATGGTGTCGTGTCCTCAAGCCGGGCGGCAGGATAAAGCTCAACCTGCCGGATTTCGAATGGTGCATCCACAAGTGGCTGTCCTTGCCGGAAAGCGAGCGCTGGGGCTACCCGTTGTCGATGATCTTCGGCACCCAGTGCGACCCGGGACAGATACACTACACGGCTTTCACCCACGCACGGGTCAAGTCCCTTCTGGACCAGGCGGGGTTTGTGGACATCACTACCCGGCCGATAGAAGCTTTCGATATGCAATGCATCTGGGCTGAAGCCGTCAAACCTGCCGGCGCCGGGCAGTCCGGCAGCCGGCTGTCCGAGCTGGAGACGGTTTCCCGAACGGCGCATTATTACAATAATCCGCTGCCCGGTGTCGACTACAATGTGCTGGAGACCAACGAGCTGAAGCGGCAGGTAGAGGTGCTTACCCAGCATAAGGACGAGCTCGTCAAAGCGTTCAAGATGCTCGAGGCCGAGCGCGATCTCTACAAGGCCCGATGGAACAAATTGGTCAACTTCCCGCTGCTCAAGCCGCTGTTCGCAATTCGTCATCTGTTGAAGTCGTAGAGCGCCGAAAGAACCGCCAGGACCACTTGCAGCCTGCGCTAACCAGGTTCTTGATCGCCTCTAGCTGGTACCGCCCGGCAGAAATTAATGTAACAGGGGCGGATTGCATCCGACCGGGCGCGTGCAACGCGCCCCTACGAGCGAACGGGTTCGAAGGTCAGCAAGCCCTAGCGCAGGCTCCAGATTTTCTCCTGCGCAAACAGGAGGCAGGTGTTGTTAATGCCGAAAGACTGCGCGATCAACCTGGGCCACCTTCAAACGGTGCAGCAGTCAAAGATTGGTGGGCTTATCACCACAATCAGTTACAAGATGCGCCAGGTCGGGCGGCGCTGTTGTTCGCGCTGGGCTTCGATGATTGAGCAACTCAAAGGCGGGGGGAATCGCTCAAAGCCTCAACTGGAGCATAAATTCGGTTTCAAGCAGGTGACCGGCCGCCATGGCTAGAATAAGCTCCGGTCGTCGTGGGACAGCCCGAGATGCGAATTTGTCTTATCTCCCGAGAATATCCGCCGGACACCGGCTGGGGTGGAATCGCCACTTTTGCCAATCACCTGGCGCTGGGGCTGACCGCGCTCGGTCATGAGGTCGAGGTTGTCTCCCTGGCGCGCGACGGCGCCAGGACGGTCGTGCAGGACGGCATCCGGGTGCACCGGGTGGAGCCTCACCAGATTGACGGCGATCTGGGGGCTACCGCTTTGTGCATGCCTTACAGCCGGTACGTGATACGGACCTGCTCGGCGCTCTGGAAGAAGTTCCACGAGATTCATCGTGCCAATCCGTTCGACGTGGTCGATTCTCCGGAGCTGCTGGCGGAGGGGCTGATCCCGGCTGTCACCAAGGCGGCGCCGCTCGTGATACGGCTTTATACTCCCCATTCCAAGTTCATCGCCGAGCAACTGCACAACGTCACAGCCTCGTACGATCACCAGTTTGTGGCGATGCTGGAGCGCGTGGCGATGCTCTCGGCGGATGCCATCACCTCACCGAGCGACGATCTCGCTGACTTCGTCTCCGCGGATCTCAACTATCCGCGCGAGGCAATCCGCATAGTGCGAAACCCGATCGATCCGCAGCAGTTCAGCCCTGTCGGACCAAGGGCCATCGCTTCCGACGGCCGGCCGATCGTGCTTTTCGTCGGCAGGCTGGAGGAGCGGAAAGGGATCGGTTATCTCGTCGAGGCCATTCCCGCGGTCGCCGAGATAATTCCGGAGGTTCGTTTCGTGATCGTCGGCGACGACACGAACAACGCCGCCGGTCAGCGCTCCGTGCTCGCCGAGCTGAAGGAGTCGATCCGCCGGCGCAAGTGCGAGCGTTTCGTCGAGTTCCTGCCGCGAGTGCCGCTTATGGAGTTGCCCAACTACTATCGGTCGGCGGACATCTGTGTCGTTCCATCGGTCTACGACAACTCGCCCTACACGTGCCTGGAAGCGATGTCCTGCGGCAAGCCGGTCATCGGCACCTCGTCGGGCGGCACGAGAGAGTACATGATTCACGGGCAGTCGGGCATTATCATTCCTCCCCGCGACCCTGACTCCATTGCCAACGCCCTGATCGGGCTTTTGAAAAGCGAGCAGGAGCGAACGCGCCTCGGCGAAAACGCCCGTGCTCGCGTGCTTGAAAAGTTCGATCGCAAGGAGATTGCCAGGCAGATGCTCGAGATCTACCAGGATGCCCGGGTGTCATACGAGCGGCGCAAGGAGATGAGCCTCTACCGCAAGCCGCCGGCCGAAGCGCTGCCGGACGCCGACGCGCTCTTGTACTCGCACGACGCGATGATCTATAACCTGCTTTACGCGCAATCGTTCAGGTTCCGGCTCAAGCACTGGTGGACGTTGATCACGAAGCGCCCGCGCCTGCTGCTCGCCAAGGTTTTCGTGAAGGCGGCAAGATCCGCTTGCGCCCTGAGCGGGATGAGACCCGACCAGGCTCCGACGATCGTCCGCCAGATGGAGGAAGAGATTCGGATAAAGCAAAAGCGCGCGCAAACGGAAAAACCCGCCCTCAAATAAGGGTTTCTTGTCTGGCGTCGATTGCTTCTTCAAGCTTGCGGAGAGCGGCGGCTGGCAGCCTGTGACCGGTCAGGCCGGCCAGCAGTCTTCCCAAACGGACGATTATTTTGGCGAAGGTCAGCCGCGGTCTGTCTCGCAGCATGCAGAACCAGTGACTCAAGCGGAAGCGCCACGAGTGCGCATAAAGCAAGTCGTAGAGCATCTTGTCGTAAGCGGAGATGAGATCTTCTGCCGCCTGCAAAAGATTACTTTCGCTGTGCCGGTAGAGAGCGAATTCTTTCGAGACCGTGAAGTTCGCCTGCGCCAGTTTGTACAACCCGATCGATTGCCTGGCGATCTCCTTTCGATCGAAGTTTGCCAGCACATGCCGGCGGGCGGTTTCGCCGAACTGCCGGCGTTTCTCGTTGTTTGTCAGGAGATCAAGGAGCGCCGCGGACAGAGCAGATGAGTCGGCGGGCGGAACGATGAGACCGGACTCGCCGTGCACCACGTACTCCTTCATGCCGCCGGCGGACGTCCCGACGACCGGCTTGCCGGAGGACAGCGCCTCGATGCAAGCGAAGGGGGCATTGTCGTAGAGGGAGGGCAGGACGAAGATGTCAGCTGAGCGAAAGTAGGCGGGCATCTCGGAATTCGGCACGCCGGGGATGAAGATGACGTTGCCACTGCAGCCGGACGTCTTGAGCGACTGCTGAAGCTCAGCCAGCACCGATTTCTTGCCGGGCGCAGTATTGGTGTCCCGCCCGACGATGACAAATCGGACGTTTGGAACCTCTTTCACGATCCGAGGAATCGCGTCGATCAGGTAATAGATGCCCTTTCGGGCTTCCAGGCGTCCGGCGAACAGCACCGTGAGCCTGCCGTCGTCGGTCAGGGCTTTCGGTCCGTCCGGGCGGAATTTCTCCGTGTTGACCGGATCTCTCACGATCGGCACACGGTCGCGCGGGTAGCCCATGTCGCGGCAGACATAATCAGCGAGATCCTCGCTGGGGGAGGAAACCAGGTCGGCCGAGACCATCGTCAGGCGCTCCAGCAGGGCGATGAACTGGTGATCGAACGTTGCCGTGATGTTGTGAAAATTTTCGTCGATGAACTTGAAATGCGGAGTATAGAGCCTGACCACCAGCGGGGCCACCTTGCTCGTCGCGACGAAAAGCCCCTCGGCAAACATCTCAGGCGCTTCCACTACATCGAACGGCTTGTCTTTGTGCAGCGCGATAAACCTGTCCCAGAGGGCGCTTATCTGCTTGAGGATATTGTGGCTGTAAGGCATCACGGTCAGCAATCGCTGCTTGTCCTCGAGCCGCCCGGTCCACGGGACGCGATGCACTGACACGCCCTCGTATTCCACGGTCTTCTCCCGGTTGTCCGCGGCAAGCGCGATGACCTCGACCTCGTGACCGATCTCTTTGAGCCCGAGAGCGAGGTCGTGCACAAATGTTGCGATGCCGCCCCAGCCGGTGTCTGGAGGGAATTCACGGGAGATGAGACAGATGCGCATGGGTGCTATTTTATAGAGATCTCAAGCTGTCAAATTGAAATGCTTCTTAGATATTGTGACAATCTTCACTGGTCGCTTGTCCGTAAAAGCGGTTTTATGTACAGGCTTGGACCGGTGCAGGAGCCGGTGGAGCCATGCTAAAGTTGGGGGTCACTTCGAGAGTCGTCACCCATGAAGATCGCCGCTCCCGCGCCTCTACGCAAATTCAAACGCTTCGTCGATGTACAAACTGCTTGCCGCCGGCTGCTCAGCAATACTGACCTTCTCACACCCAAGCAGAGAGATCTGGTCAACGGCGTCGCCAAAATTGTGAGCCTCGATGACGAGATGTACGGGCGGAGACCCGAGCATTACTTTCAGGTCGGGCTGTCGGCCATTGAAAATATCAACGATGTGCTTGCCGCTGCCGGCGTCGGTCGCTCCATCAAGAGGATTCTCGATTTCCCGTGCGGTCACGGCAGAGTGTTGCGTTACTTGCGCCAGCAGTTTCCGGCGGCGGAGATTTATGCGGGAGTAATTGACACTGGGGCGGTCGCCTTTTGTGAAGAGGCTTTTGGTGCTATAGGGATCAAATCGGACACTGATTTCAGAAAGGTGGCGCTTGACCGCAAATTTGATCTGATCTGGTGCGGCTCGCTTATAACCCATCTGCAGGAGGAGCCCACGCTGCAGCTATTCGAGTTTCTTTCCAGTCACGTCGACCGTCGTGGTGTGCTTGTGATTACCACGCACGGGAGCTTTGCGACACAGCTGATGGTCCAGAAATCCCACAAGTATGGTCTGACTGAGGAAGCAGCTAGAAGCATTGCTGCTGCTTATGCTGCGACCGGTTACGGCTATGCGCATTATCCGGGCCGGACGGACTATGGAATCGCCGCGGTCTCCCCTGATTGGATACGGGCTTATTTCCGCCGGAAAGAAGGCTGGAAAGAGATCTATTGCAAGGAGCACGGTTGGGACGACCATCAGGATGTGATCGCATTTGCGAGGCAGGACTGATCCCGACTTGCCAGCTCGAGGAGGCCCTTAAATGCTTCTGGTAACCGGCGGGGCAGGCTACATCGGTAGCCACTTCGTTCGTACCTATCTGAACCGCAACCCGAGAGCGGATGTGGTGGTGGTGGACAACCTTGTCGAGGGGCACAAGGAAGCGCTGGCTTTTTCGGATCGAATTACTCTGTTCTCCCAGAACATGGGAGACAGGGACTCGATGCGGGATATCCTCTCGCGATTCCCGGTCGAGGCTGTGGTGCACTTCGCGGCATTTTGCTACGTCGGCGAGTCGCAGCAGAAGCCGACCAAATACCTTCAGAACAATGTCATCAACACCCTCAATCTTCTAAGTGTTCTCGACGAGCTCGGCATCAAGAGATTCGTCTTCTCGTCGACCTGTGCCACTTACGGGAATCCTAGATCGGTCCCGATAGACGAGTCCCATGTGCAAGACCCGATCAACGTTTACGGAATGACCAAGCTGATGGTCGAGCAGGCGCTGAGATCATATGCGGTGACGTCGGACTGGTCGTACGTGGCGCTGCGTTATTTCAATGCAGCCGGCGCTGATGACAGCGGGGAGATTGGCGAGAGTCACGATCCGGAGACACACATCATACCGCTGACTCTGCAGGCGGCTGCTGGGAAGCGGGATGCGGTGCAGATTTTCGGTGACGACTATGACACGCCGGACGGCACTTGCATTCGTGACTACATACATGTGAACGATCTCGCTGTGGCGCACTGCCAGGCTCTTGATCTGGTTCGGAGTAAGCAGGTAAATGATGCCATCAATCTGGGCACTACTCATGGGGCTTCCGTTAAGGAGATCATCACTACCTGCGCTGAAGTCACCGGCAAGGAGATTCCCACGCGGATCTGTCCCCGCCGCAGTGGTGATCCTCCGGTGCTGGTCGCCGACAACCGGAAAGCCCGGCTGGTCCTGGGATGGAATCCGGAGTACGACCTGAAGAGGACTATCGAGACCGCCTGGATGTGGGAGCAGAATCGCCGTTTCTGAGCTGCGGAGAGGAGTATACGATGTCTCTAGAGGTGGACGTCGCTCACCGTGCTGGCCACGGCCCGCGGATTCATCGCCGCTCTGTCATGATATAGCGCCAACTTGCTGCCATCGGATAAATCCAGGGTTGATACCAGCTCGCAATTCCTCTTCACGAAAGCAAGGGCTTTTTCGTATTCGGCGGCCGACGTGGAATCGGCAAATTTTCTGCCTTGATTTCCATCCTTCAGCAGCACCCAGTTGCAATACGATATGGCTTCAGGCGAAAACCGCACGTAGTCGCCTTCGGGATTGAATGCTCTTATGGTGCTGGCCTGCACGAGCGGCTTGCCGGCAGGCTGCTTGAGAGCGTTAAAGCCCGTCACGCATATTCCCGTGGTGTCGGGCATGATACAAAGCCTGGAAACTGGAGCGTTCTTATCGTGCTGTCGGACCGTCTGCACTACCCATGATCGCCAGTTGTCATGGACGACGCTGCAAACTTTGCGTTCGACAACCTCTTCTATGACGACGTCCGGTTTCGCGGCAATAATCCTGGAGATGTCGAGATCGGGCTCCGTCTCGTGCCAATCTTCGACCGTGGTTAAGCGCTGCCTCAAAAAGCGGTAGAGGAAATCGCCGAACGAGTCATGTATCAGCACAACCTTGCAGCCAGCACCAGAAGTCCGATGTTTGACTGCGATTGCAGGCACCACCTCGCTGATGCATCCTTCCACGCCAAGTAATTTGGTGCAGTCGCCGGTTTGGAAATTTGCCTTTGCGATTTGTAGCTCTGCTGGCGACAACGGCCCTATCTGCCGGAACGTCGTCCCCAGTGCCCTGGCCATGTCGTTGTAGCCCGCCAGAGCGCCGAGGTCGTTCCAGTGCGTGTCCGTCTTGTAATAGAGCGGGGCGGCTCCCTTGTTGGCCAGCAAAGTCTCCCGGAGGCTCAAAAATGGAACGTCCTTGCGTTGGCGGAGGAAGGCGGAAAGCTGGACTATCTTTGATTCCCGGGCGGCCGGCCTCAACGAAGGCGGCAGGAATTCCGGATAAATGCTGTGCTTGTCCGGGACCAAGACGAAGAGGTATTTGATGCCGTGCTGAGCGAGCAGGCGCGCTCTCTCTCTCAGATTGCTGCACCAGAGCTTAAGCTCTTGTTGTGAAAAGCTGCTTTCACGGCGAATGATCGGCTGCATCTCATCATTGGCAAGATACAGCCATCCATCGCGCCCAACGGCGACATCCGGCGACGTTGCCGTGCCGCAGACAACAAGCTTTGCCAGGGTGCGCAGCCGGACAAGGAACGTCTTGCACAGCATGTGGTCGTTGTAAAAGGCTTCAAATTCATGCGGGTACTCGGCAATTGTCTTCCAGCGAAGCTTGGGCAAGCGGGCCAGGGTCCGGTTTTCAGCTGTCGAGATCTGTTGCTGGGGAGCCAGCCAAAACCCGACCGCAAACACGGAAATTGCGCCGCAAAACAAGATGATTAGCAGGAGGTCTGATTTGTGGCGCATTTAGAAGCGGAAGTAGATAAACGGGTTGTAAGTGCCGGCTGCAATTTCGCAAATCGAAAAGGCAAACAAAGCCAGGTAGCACGCGGTCCCAAAAGCCAGGATGGGGACGCGGCGTTTTGGCCGCCCGGCGGCTGCGGTCACATAAGAGGAGATGGGCAAACATGCGATGAGCGCCAGCGCGAAGATAAAAACGATCTCGTTGTTCAGGTAGAGGCTGACCGGATGCAAGGCCGGCTGACCGGCGAATCCGAGCATCGCCCGATAAAAGGCGCCGGCCTGCTCCAGGCTGGCTGAACGGAACAGGACCCAGCCGAGGATGACCGCCATCGCTACATAAGCATGCTGGATTGGCTTCCACCAGGATTCTATGACGCGGCCCAGAAACAATCGCTCAGCGCCGAGGAATGAGCCGTGATAGAGACCCCAGGCGATAAACTGCCAGCTCGCTCCATGCCAGAGCCCGCACAGAAAGAAGACCGTCAGCAAATTGGTGCACACCCGCCACGGCGGCACGCGATTCCCACCCAACGGGATATACAGGTAATCCCGGAACCAATTAGATAGCGAGATGTGCCAGCGCTGCCAGAAATCGCGCATGGAGCAGGCTGCGTAGGGATAGTTGAAATTCTCCGGCAGCTTGAACCCAAACATCAACCCCAGTCCTACAGCCATGTCCGAATAACCCGAGAAATCAAAATAGATCTGAAAGGTGTAGGCGAGAGCCCCCAGCCATGCGACACCGGCATTAAGCTCTGTACTTGGCAATGCAAAGATCTTATCTGCCGGCACGGCGAGCAGGTTCGCGATGAGCATCTTCTTGCTCAAGCCGATCACAAATCGGCGAATGCCCTCCGCAAACTTCTCAACGGAGTGAGAGCGCGCCGTCAACTGGTCGCAGATGTCGTGGTAACGAACGATCGGACCCGCAATCAGTTGGGGAAAGAGGGATATATAGAGAGCCATATTGAATGGGTTGCGCTGGGCATGCGCGACTTTTCTATACACATCGACAACGTAGCTCAGTGAGTGAAAGACAAAAAAGGAGATTCCCAGCGGCAGATGGATGCTGCCTATCTCCAGGGTCGGCATCTGCAAGCCGTGGAGAAGGACGTTCGCGTTGCCGGCGAAGAAACCGGCGTATTTGAACCATCCAAGCATCCCCAGGTCGAAAACGACGGTCGACGCCAGCAGCAACTGTTGCCGGCGACGGTTCCCGGTGTCCTCGATGAGGATGGCTGTTGCGTAGTTGAATGCTATGACTGCCAGCATTACCCAGCAATAGCCGACTTCTCCCCAGGTGTAAAAGAAAAGGCTCGCCAGCGTTAGAAGAAGGTTGCGAAGGGGGGTGCTTCGCAGCAGGTAATAGCCGGCGAGCACCGCCGGGAGGAAGAGAAAGAGGAAAATGCAGGAGGTGAAGAGCATGCCGTCGTGCAGGAACAGAAAGGACGCCTCATGATAACCCAAGCTTGAATTTCATGGGAGCAGGATCGCTCATTCTGATAGCAGGTCAAGGAATACAGGGTTCTCATGTGGTAGCATGCACGGGGTTCTCAAGGTATGCTCAATGGGCACGATACTAACCCGAGAAGAGTCTGCGAGAGGCTCAGACCCCGGTCGTTTAAAGGCGCCGTATGAGGCTGGTGCATGGCTGCCCGCGCCTTTAATTGCCGGCGCGATCGCTTTCGGGCTGGCCATGCTCGCTCAGCTTCTGGGGCAGGAGCCACGCGCCATATTCTTTGGTGACTCGCGACATTATCTGGAGTCGTGTCGCCAGCTTGTCGTCCTGATCCGGACGGCGTGTTCCGGTCTGGCTGCGGGCGGCGGACCACCGCTGAGTGTCGGGGGCTCCTTCGCCGACTACCTGATGGCTGACGGGCCGATCTTGCCCCTGATGCCCGCGGCTTACTTCGCTTTGATCGGCAAGCTGCCGACACCGCTGGACTGGCCCGTGTTCGCTGTTTTGCAGTCTTTCCTGCACGGCCTCGGAGCCATGCTGCTGTGCGTTCTGATGCAAAAGGTTACGCAAAGCCGCAAGTGGGCTCTCGTTGCGGGTCTGGCATGGGCCGCCTATCCTGCGGCAATTGTGGGCTCCAGCCGTTTCCTCACGGAGACGCCCACCGTTCTCTTCTTGCTGGCAATGGTCTGGTTCGCCAGCCGTCTCGGGGATAACTGTGATCCGGCCCGACCCTGGGGGCGAGGGCGTCTTGCCCGCATTGCGGCCGGCAAAGGCATAGTGCTGGGAGCCTGGGACGGCATTATCCTGCTTTTCAAACCCGCGTTAATGCCCGCCTTTGTAGCCGTCAACGCCCTGGCGCTTGGCTATCCACCCGGCTGGAGGGCGCGCGCTTTAGTTGTCGCTACGGTGCTCTGCGGCGGGATCGCTGTGATCCTGCCCTGGGCGTTCTTCAGCAAAGCCATGACAGGCTCCATGTACCTGACCCCGCAACGCGCCCCGGTTTATAACGTCGCCACGGGGTGTGACATCGAATCCGACGGCTGGGGCACATCCCCGGATCCGCCGCTTACCGCGCTGCTGGCTGACTCGCCGGGAGTAATACCGCCGGTCGTGGCCTCGTGGCAAACTCACCCGGCAGAGTTGCTCAATCTCACACTGCGCAAAGTCTATCGTTTGTGGGGTGAACCCTGGAATGACTTCAGCGCCAGTGTTCTTGGTGTTCCGGCGAAGGTTCAGGCATGGTGGCACATTCTCTTGTGGGTTCTCGCGGTGCCGGGGATTCTTGCCACGCTCGCCGCGGCGCCACTCCGGCTGATGCCGGAGGAGCGGGGTCGCGCCGCCGACTTTATCTGCTGGGCAAGCGTGCTGGTCATACTCGGGCATTTTGCCTATGTGTCGGTTGAAGCGAACAGCCGCTATGGCTTTACGGCCATGCCGTTTGTGGTGCTTCTTGCCGTATACGGACTGTTCGTTGCCGCTCGATTGCCTGCGCAACGGCGAGCATCGCTCTCGCTGATTGTTGCAGGTGCGGCTCTGGCTGCGGCCTCCGGCTCCGCCGTGGCTTCGGGGCTGGCAGCGCTCACAGGCGACCTGCGCTCGGGATTGCTTGCTCAAGAAGCGACCGAGTGCCTGTTGCTGGTCGGCATCGGGCTCATGGCTGTTCGTTATCTCGACAAACTCGTCCCCAGCAGCCGCCGGAAGATGATGGGCGGGCTCGCCGTCATGGCCATCGCGATCGGTATTTTTGCCGTGTCGCTTGCCTATTGCCTCGACGGCCGGCAGGCCAGGGAATGGTCATGTACTCTGAGCGCCGGTGAGTCAGCATGCCGAGAGATAGATCTGCGGGGGAGGGCCCTGGGCGCAGGGCAACACGCATCTTTGGCCGCTGTGCTCATCGACGGCGATGCTGCCTGCCGGGATGCCGTGATAAACGTGAATGGACACCGGTTGCCGGAGCATCCGGAACTGCTGCTGCGCCTGAGACCTGCTCACTATTCGCTTTTCAACCTCATGCGAATGTTTGCTACGAGGTTCGGCAAACAAGTCGATGAGATTCGCCAGTGGCGCGTAGGTCTGGTGCCCGTGTCCTGGCTTAACATGAGTGGATCGAACATTTTCAGGGTGTCGCCGGCAAGCGGCTCGTCTCTCACCGTGTATGGTGACTACGTGGATAGTTGGGCGCCTCGCCGCCGGATGCCAGCCTTTGATTACTTCAGCGGGGGGCTGTTCAATAGCTCGCCGGGCGCTTTCGACGGCCGTATATTGAACCCGGTGGGTCTCTCGAACGGATCCTCGGTTAGCTGGCTGGAGAGCAACGGTGCGCGTGGCTCGAATGACCTCTCACCTGTCCGAGGCAGGCAGACAGGCCAGTACAGAATCTTCCTCATGCTGGCTGCAGGCGCCGATCATCAGGTATTTCCGGGGGGCGGGGGCGTCCCGCCCGCTTCTGGACCAGGCAAGATGCCCGCGTCACCGGGGGCCGGGCGACAGAAGCTCCGCAAAAATTTGACGGCGCGGGACTTTGATCCAGTACTCTCCAAAACCGGAGTTCCCGGGGGCGAGCTGAGGATCAGCCGGGCTATTCTGAGAGCCTCGTCCCGGTCGTTCTGCGAGGTAAAGGTACCGCCCGCCGCACTGTCTTCTAGCTATGTTCGCGTGACGGTGAGCGGCTTTCTACGGGCAACAAGCTCTCCTGCTACGGTCTCGGTGCTGCCGCTTGTCGGCGGCGGCGGCAGTTTTGACGACGCCACCGTCTTGCCCTCGACGCCACCGTTTCTTAAAGCCGGCGCGGAGTGGGAACGTTTTGAGATCTCCGACGTTGTTCCCTCCGGGTACCTGCCTGCCGGAATCAGATCCGTCTACGTGGCTCTGTTCCCCGGTCCCTGGGAGGAGGTGCGGGAGTACGGGTGCGATCGCCGCTGCGGCGACGCAGTCTTCAAGGGACTGAAACTCGAGCTGGAGCCGCTGTCGCGCCCCGTGCTGGACGGTGGTCCGCTGCTCATTTATTAGCGGCCGAGCTTACAAAAATTCAAACAATGCGGCTGTGAGCGCTGGTATGATTGTCAAGTTGTTTTGCTATCGAGTCACCCGTTGAGGGGCCACCAATTGTCCGCACCGCTTGTCTCAGTCTGCCTGCCCGTGTTCAACGGCGAGAAATTCCTGCCGCTGGCAATTCAGAGCGTTCTCAATCAGACCTTTCCTGATTTTGAGTTAATCGTGGTTGACGATGGATCCAGCGACCGCACGCGCGAGATAGTCGCGGAGTTCGCCGGGAGGGACCAGCGCATCCGGCTGCATGTCAATGAGAGCAATCTGGGACTGTTTGCCAACTACAACCGGTGCATGGAGCACAGCACTGGAAAGTACATAAAGCCGTTTGCTCAGGACGACTTGTGGAGCAATTCGATAATCGCCCGAATGGTGAAGGAGCTGGATGCGAGACCGGGGGTCAGCCTGGTGGCTTGCGCCCGGAACTACGTAGATGGTGAAGGGCGAATCTTCGACACCAAAAGACACCATGACCAGGATTGCGAAATCGACGGCAAAAAAGCCGCATTCGAAATGATTTCCCGAATTGATAACGTCATCGGTGAGCCATGTGCCGTCATGTTTCGGCGCGAGCAAGCCGGCAAGGGATTCGAGGACAGGCTGCCGCAAATGGGTGATCTTGATTGCTGGGCGCGCCTTTTGCAGTTGGGGAACCTGTTTTACATCACCGATGCGCTATGCACGTTTCGGGTGCACCAGGGTGGGCAGACGACCAGGCTTATAGCCGGGCTCGACTATCTGGCGGAGATTGTGACTGTCAAAGAGCTGCATCGGGAGTTGCTCGAGTCCGGGGGATTGTCTCAAGAGCAGATCGCCTCGGATACCCTGGCCAAAGCTGTGGAAGTCACCGAATACGCCACCAGTGTCCTGGGCATAAACTACCTCGAATCCGACTTTGCCGGGGTAAAGCGCAGGCCCAGGGAGATTGGACTTTTGCTGGTCGATGCTCTCAAGCGCCTGGCAATCGTCGAGCGCGAGCAGTCAAACGCGCGCTCGGAGGCCTCATTTCTGGAAAGTGAAAACTCCAGGCTTCGCCGGGAGCTAAATGACTTGCTTAACAGCCCCTCATGGAAAGTGACGGCCGGCCTGCGTCACGTCAAGAAATTGACGTCATCCCTGTTCGAGTCGCGGTGACCTCTTCATAGAGACCCGTCAGGCTGTCCACGTATTCCTCTATCGATGCCACCGGAGCAGCATTGCGTGAAAGGCGGGTCAGCAGTTCCGGATCATCAATGACTTTCCTCAGGTGCTCGGCAAGCTGTCCGTAGTCTTCTTTCTCGAAAAGAAGCCCATTGACGTCATGTTTGATCAGTCCGGAGATCCCGTCGACTTTGCTGCAGAGGAGGGGACAATGCGCTGCCTGCGCGGAAAGCAGCACCAGGGGCAGGTTCTCCGGCCATGTGGATGGCATCACCAGCACATCAAGCTCGTCGATGACCTGCCAGATCTTGTCATTGGGAAACAGACCGCAGAACTCGATGCGAGAATCGCCGTCAGCCATTCTCAGAAGATCCTGATAATAGCCTTCGGAGACCGGCTCGCCGTAGATCTTCAACTGCAAAGGCACCTCCTGTGGAATTTGCCGCGCGGCTTTCACCAGGGTATGCACTCCCTTTGCCGCAATCACGCTGCCAATGAAGCCCGCCCGCAGCGGTGTTGTCTGCTTGCGCTCCCGGGCGATCACCCCCTTTTTGTCTATGCCGTGCGGCAAGAGCAGCACTTCGCGGCCATCGCCCTTCAACCTGTTAATCGTGTCCCTGACGGGCTCTGTGGCTGCCGTGATTCTGTTCAGCTTACGGAGCTGGCGCCGCACGTAGTCGCCTCGCTGTGTGACCGCCTCTATCAGGCATCGCAGCTCCGTGCCGTCACCGGGCATTTGCGCGCTGGTGCCAGTTGAGCCTGGTGAGCGTACCTCGGCAATGAGCCGCTCCCATTCGGCGTCCGACAGCTCCGAGGTCTTCTGCTTGTCTTTCTGCGAGAAGGCAAGGTCAATATAGTGCTTAATGCAGTTCAAGCCAATATCGTCTGGTCCCTGGCACGGCGAGCCATCCTCGAGCATCAGCTTGGACTGGTGGCAGGCGGCAAAAAAATCCGTGGCGGTGTAGATGGCCGGTATGCTCAATCGATCACAAACGTCGATGAGGGACATGCCCAGCCGCATAAAATGAAAGAAATGCACCAGATGAATCTGGCGATCTTTGAGCTGCCTTTCAAACGCCGCTTCGATTTGCTGGTTGCAGTACTCGCGTTTGATGATATGCCCGTGCGGCGAGTTCGGTTCCGGCGAGAAGAGAAAGCGGCAGACCGGGAATTCGTCGAAGTGGTATTCATCCATCAACTTGTCCGGCGGCAAATGAATCCGGTAATCCAGCGGATAGGCGGTAAAGATAGTCACCTCGTGCCCCAGCTCGCGCAGGCGTCGCGCGGTGCGATGCGTGAGCACCTCAGTGCCCGTATGGTGCTCGGGAAAGAATTGCTGCACGGCGAGCGCCAGTTTCATCTCCTGCCACCCGATTTTGCCAGCCTTCCGTCAGTCAACAGCCGCCCCTGCTCCGGGCTCAGTACCTCTCGATACAGCGCCAACCAACGTGCTGCGCGCGCGCGAACGGCCGCCCTGGCGGCGCTGTGCAGGGCGCTTCCTGCGTCGACTTTCTCCGGCGAGCGCAGTATGGTTTGCAGCGCGCGCGACAGGCTTCGCGGATCGTCCGTGTCGACAGCAAAGCCACGGGACTCGGTAGATAAATGCAGCAATTGCGAATCCTTATGCACAACAAGCGGCTTGCCGCTTAGCGCGGCGTCCAGTGCCAGATTACTCAATTTATTCTGCGCGGAAGGCAGGACGATGACATCGGCCAGGGCGAAAAGACCTATTACCTGCTCCCCAGCTATCTGGGGCAGGAACCACACAGTAGAGCGGCAGCCGAGCTGGTCCAGAAGCTGCTCGAGTTTTCCCGCCGAATCGGCGTCGTTGTGCCCGTCCCGTGACGCGACAATCACGCGGCAGGCGGGCTCTTTGCTCGCGAGATCGTGAGCTGCTTCTAGGTATCGCTCCCAGTGGGGCGTTTCGAAGAGCCAGTCGCCGATTACTATCGACTTCTGCTCGTTGACGGGCAGGATTGGCTTGATTTTCCACCCGGCGGCAGCAACGGCCGTCAGGCATTCGTCAATGGGTTTCAGAGTCAAAGAAGGGCTTCGTGTGGGCGCAGGGGTGGACTGCAAACGCGCTATGCCGTCGGCGTTGAGGAAAGCGAAAACTGTTCCAGCCTTGAGCACCGCCCTGTCGAGGTACGACATGCCCGGGCAGGAAGCGGGAAACGCGCCCGCCCGCACCACTGCCCGCGGCAGGGTGCGCTTCCAGCCCCGAGCCATCCACATCCACGCGGGAGCATCGACAATGTCGAAAGCCGAATCCCGACAAAGGCTCTCGAACGCGGACCATAACGGCCGGGCTTTCGAATTGAGATAGCGCAAACCCGGCAGCCAGGGTGCCGCCCAGCCGGCGTGCCCGGCGTCATCGGCGGGCTCCACCGTCACAAAATTGACACCGCCGATTCGGTGCCGGGTGCCGTGCCCGAAGCAAACGACGGTGAGGTCCACCCCCGCATCACGCAAATCAGGGGCAAGGCGGTTAAACGGAAAATAACTTATCCCGTTATCTTGCGCCCAACCGTATTCGCTGCTTAAAAGACAGACACGCAACCTATCCGCTCCACCGTGACTGGAGTACAGTCTAACCGCTGTGGCTGCCCAAAAGCTCAAATGCGCCTGCAAGGTTAACCCATAATCATGTTGGCGGGAAGCGGCACGGCGTGAAGAAGACGTTGTAAAATCACGTGACCGAATGCGCGGGGCGGATGGCGCCCGAGGAGACTGCGGCTCGATTATGGTTGATTTGAAAAACTCTCGAGTTCTGATTACCGGCGGTGCCGGTCTGGTCGGTTCACATATTGCTGATCAGCTGGTCAAGGAAGGTGTCGCGGAAATTGTGGTGCTGGACAACTTTACGCGCGGGCGCAGGGAGAATCTGCGGGGACCGTTTCCTCCAGGAGTGCTGACCGTCGTCGAAGGCGATATTCGCGATGCCTCCCTTGTGCGGGAGGTTACCCGCGGGGTCGACGTGGTGTTTCACCAGGCGGCTATTCGCATAACTCATTGCGCAGAGGATCCCAGGCTTGCTCTCGATATCATGTGCACGGGAACCTTCAACGTGCTTGAGGCGTGCGTCGCGGAGAAGGTAAAGAAAGTCGTCGCGGCGTCTTCAGCCTCGGTTTACGGGATGGCTGAGGAGTTCCCCACCACGGAGAATCATCACCCGTACAATAATCGCACCATATACGGTGCGGCAAAGACGTTCAACGAGGGCCTGCTCCGCAGCTTCAACGAGATGTACGGGCTGGACTACGTTGCCTTGCGCTATTTCAACATCTACGGACCGAGGATGGATACGGTCGGTGTGTACACGGAAGTCTTGATTCGCTGGATGGAGAGGATCGTCGCCGGACAGGCGCCGCTGATTTTTGGCGACGGCAGCCAGACCATGGACTTCGTGTACATCGAGGACGTGGCGTGCTCCAACATTCTGGCGGCCAGGTCGGCGGCCACAGACCTGGTTTTGAACATAGCCAGCGGCGAGGAGACGAGTCTCCTGCAGCTTGCTCAGGCGTTGCTCAGGGTGATGAAGTCGGACCTGCCGGTTGAGCACAAGGAGGAGAGGAAGGTCAACGCCGTGCGCCGGCGGCTTGCTGATGTCGAGCAAGCCGAAAAGTCGATCGGTTTCCGCGCGCAAGTCGGCCTGGAGGAAGGTCTGGAGCGCCTGGTCACCTGGTGGCTGGCGCAACGAGCGGGCAACGGCGTCGGCGTGCCACCTGTCGCCAGCACAGCCAACGAGGCGGCATCCCGCCTGTAGGGGCGGGGCATGCCCCGCCCGCAGCTTGTCGCGGTCCAGTGCTGGTAGAAAGACGCGGCATGCCCCGCCCGCAGCTTGTCGCGGTCCAGTGCTGGTAGAAAGACGCGGCATGCCCCGCCCGCAGCTTGTCGCGGTCCAGTGCTGGTAAAAGGACGCGGCATGCCCCGCCCGTAGCTTGTCGCGGTCCAGTCCTTGTAGAAAGGCGCGGCATGCCGTGCCCCGACAGCGTGGTTATCTAAACGCGCACTGCTTGTAAGGAGCCATCGACTGTGAGATCATTTAGCGACGTACGCTGTCGCTCTGAGAGGGTTTTGAACTCGTGAAGCAGCTCACAGTTGGAGTGGTCGGTGCCGGCTACTGGGGCCCCAACCTGATTAGAAATTTTTATGAGAACGAGCAGGTCGAGCTGAAATACGTTTGCGACCTTCTCCCGGACAAGCTTGCGGGCATCGCGCGGCGCTACCCGACGGTCAAGACGACAACTAATTACCAGGACATGCTGGATGACCCGGCCCTGGACGCGATTGTAATTGCCACGCCCGTGCGCACCCATTTCCGCCTGGCGCAGCAGGCGCTTTCCGCCAACAAGCACGTTCTTGTCGAAAAGCCCATGTGCATGAGCTCGGGGGAATGCCAGGTGCTCGTGGACCTGGCTGATGCCCGCAGGCGAATCCTGATGGTCGACCACACGTTCGCCTATCACGGAGCTATAAGGAGAATTAAGGAAGTCATCGACGCCGGGGAGCTGGGCGAAATCCTCTATTTCGACTCGGTCCGCATCAATCTCGGGCTCTTCCAGAGTGACGCAAACGTAATCTGGGACCTGGCGCCCCACGATCTGTCGATTATGGATCACCTGCTCCGGCAGACTCCAAAGGTTGTCCATGCAACAGGCGCGTGTCACGCGGGCAACGGCTTCGAGGACATAGCTTATATTACGCTCACATTTGCCGACAACTTGATCGCGCACTTCAACGTCAGCTGGCTTTCGCCGGTGAAGGTGCGGCAGATGCTGATTGGCGGCACGAAGAAAATGATCGCTTACGACGAGCTGACGCCCATGGAAAAGATCCGGATTTACGACAAAGGCATCTCCGTCACTGAGCCGCAAAGCGTCCAGAGCAGCTACGTCAACCTGATTTCATACCGGATAGGCGATATGCACGCCCCGGTTTTCGATCTCACCGAAGCGCTCAAGACGGAGGTTGCTCACTTTGTCGATTGCGCGCTCCACGGCAAGCAGCCGATGACGGATGGACGCTCGGGTCTGCGGATCGTGCGCATTCTGGAGGCCGCCAACGCTTCCCTGAAGTCCGGGCAGCCGCAGGAGATCAATCTCGAACAGCCGGCACCGACCGTGGTGCCACAAGACTTTGGGATCAAGGTTGGATGATAAAGGCCGGACCGCTGCAAAAGATAAGCCCGGATGTGGAGATCGGCGAAGGTACTTACGTCGCCGATTTTGTCAATCTATACGGGTGCAAAGTCGGCGCCAATAGCAAGATCGGCACGTTCGTGGAGATTCAGAAAAACGCAAGCGTTGGGGATCGGTGCAAGATCTCCAGCCATACTTTCATTTGCGAGGGTGTGAAGATCGAAGATGAAGTCTTCGTGGGGCATGGCGTCGTTTTCATCAACGACCCGGTGCCGCGAGCCACTACCGCCGGCGGTGGGCTTCAGACCGAGGCAGACTGGAAGGTTCACCCGACCCTTGTTAAGCGCGGCGCATCCATCGGCTCCGGCGCGGTCATATTGTGCAACGTGACGATTGGCGAAGGCGCGCTGGTCGGAGCCGGCGCGGTTGTGACCAGGGACGTGCCTGCCGGCGCCGTCGTTGCGGGCAACCCGGCGAGGATTCTCAAGAAAGACGTGGCTGCGCGTGAAGCGCATGACGAAGAGGGGGCGCAATGTCTGCGACGATAACCGCTAATGCAATTCCGTTCATCGATCTGCCGGCTCAATTCCGCAGTCTCAAACTTGAGATTGACACCGCTTTGACGCCAATCTTCGATTCCACCGGATTTATTCTTGGACCCGCGGTAGCCGAGTTCGAGGAGGCGTTTGCCGCGTACCTCAATGCCCGGCATTGCGTAACCCTCAATAGCGGCACAGCGGCATTGCACCTTGCTTTACTGGCCCTGGACATCGGACCCGGCGACGAGGTGATAACCGCGGCTAACTCCTTTATCGCGACGGCCGAGGCGATCTCATTTGCCGGCGCTACCCCGCGGTTCGTGGACGCCGATCCCGTCAGCTATAACCTTGACGCCAGCAAGCTTGAGGCGGCTATCACTGAGAAGACCAGAGCGATCATTCCTGTCCACCTGTTCGGTCAGCCGGCGGATATGGACCCAATCCTTGAGATAGCCCGCAAGTGGAATCTCAAGGTTATCGAGGATGCCTGCCAGGCGCACGGAGCCACGTACAGGGGGGCGCGCGTTGGAACATTCTCTGACGTCGCTTGCTTCAGCTTCTACCCGGGGAAGAACCTCGGAGCCGCCGGCGACGGCGGGGCGATTGTCACAAACAACCCGGACATTGCGGAGAAGGTGCGCCTGATACGCGATCACGGCTCGCGCAAGAAATACCAGCACGAAATCATTGGGCACAACTTCCGGCTGGACACAGTGCAGGCCGCCATATTAAACGTGAAGCTGCCGCATCTCGAAAGCTGGAACGCAGCGCGCAGGCAGCATGCCGAGTACTACAGCCGCCGGCTTGCCGGCGTGAAGGCGGTGGTTACGCCTGCAACCGCTCCAAATTGCGAGTCCGTGTTTCACCTCTATGTCGTGCAGGTGCCGAACAGGGATGAAGTCCAGCAGGCGATGCGGGATGCGAACATCCAGACAGGCATTCATTATCCGGTGCCGATCCATCTGCAAGCAGCGTATAAGGGGCTGGGCCACCGCCCCGGCGACTTCCCTGTGTCCGAGGAGCTGGCAGGCAAGATTCTCAGCCTGCCTATGTACGCCGAGCTGACCGAGGCGCAACAAGACCGGGTCGTGGAGGTGCTGATAAAGGCCGTGAGCGGGATGGGACAATGAAGGTCGTGTTCACCGGGAACGTCTTGATACACGGGCGGGGCATACCTCGCCCGTCCGGGGGTGAAACGCATCGCGATGGCCGAACGATGCATAGGCAGGAGGTAGCGTAGTGGTCGCAGGGAAATACAACATCCCCATAGCCAGGCCGTACTTCACCGGCGAAGAAACTGAGCTCATTGCCGAAGTGATGAAGACCGGCTGGGTCTGCCAGGGTCCGATGGTCGCGCGCTTCGAGGAGACCGTCGCTCGATATACAGGAGCCAGGTACGCGGTAGCCTCTTCTTCGTGCACGACAGCGCTGCATCTGGCGATGCTGGTAAACGGCATCGGAGCGGGTGATGATGTAATCTGCCCGTCCTACAGCTTTATCGCCACCGCGAACGGCATCACCTATTCCGGCGCCACACCCCAGTTCGTAGACATCGATCCGGCGACGTTGAACATCGATCCGGCGGCCGCCGAAGCCTTCATCGAAGCCAATTACACCGCCGATCTTCGCAACAAAAAGACCGGCAACAAGCTGAAGGGCATTTTGATCGTTCACCAGATCGGCATCCCTGCCGACATCGATACTTTCAAACAGCTAGCCGATCGCCGCGGGCTCATCCTCATGGAGGATTCCGCCTGCGGACTCGGCTCTAAGTACAAGGACAAGCCGATCGGCGCCTCGGGCAACGTCAGTGCTTTTAGCTTCCATCCGCGCAAAGTCATCTCCTGCGGCGAAGGCGGAATGCTTCTTACGAGCGACCTTTCGATGGCGGAGCAAGCGCGAGTACTTCGCGCGCACGGGGCGTCTACTTCCGACTTAGCCAGGCACAAGGCCGGCGGGCTCGCGCAGGAGACCTACGACGTTGTTGGCTATAACTACCGGATGACGGATCTGCAGGCGGCAATCGGCATAAAGCAGATGGAGCTGCTGGACTCGCTCATTGCCAGGCGAGTGCGAATAGCCGGCCTGTACAACGAGGCATTCGAGGAGCTGGTGGAGTTGGAGTTGATTGCTCCGCCTGCGTATGTGTCGCTCTGGAACTATCAGTCATACCCCATAAGGCTGAGGAAGGGCGGTGCGGAAGAGCGCAATGCTTTGATCCACGCGCTGCAGGAGGAGGGTGTTTCGACCAGACGCGGAATCCCCCCCATTCACAAAGAGCCGGTCTACGAGCGTGGCGTGACCCTTTCCCATACGGAAAGTGTCTCCGCGCGCTCGCTGTTCCTGCCCATTTACCCACAACTGACAGACGACGAAGTGTCTCATGTGATTGCGTCCGTTAAGAAGTGCGTAGCGAAGGTACCGCTGCCGGCTCACCGCTAAGGCACGGTGGAGGGGATCGAATGCGAACGCTGTTTATCGGCAGCACAAGACGCGGATATCTTACGTTGAAGGCACTGATCGAAAGTCAGGCGGAAATAGTAGGCGTAATCAGCTTGCAACAGGATGCTCACGAGACCGATCGGTACGAGGAACCGATCAGGCAACTGGCTCTGTCGGCGAATGTGCCGATATTCGAGACGAAATTGATGCGAGATCGTGATTATGACGAGCTCATCAGGCACGAGCTGCAGGCGGATCTTGCGATTGCGGTCGGTATTCGCGTGCTGGTAACCAGCGATGTGTATGCCGCGCCGAAGCACGGCACTGTTGCCGTGCATGATTCGCTTATCCCTGAATATCGTGGGTTCGCTCCGGTCAATTGGGCACTAATCAACGGCTTGAAAGAGACCGGCGTCACGCTTTTTTTCCTCAACGAGCAGATGGACGGCGGCGATGTAGTCGATCAGATCCGGGTGCCGATTGGCGATGAGGACACCGCGCCGGATCTCTACGAGAAGATTTGCAATGCCACGGTGGAGGTAGTTCTTCGGAATTATCCTGCGCTGGCCACGCAACAGCACAAGCGCGTTCCCCAGGACTACTCGGAAGGCAGTTTTACGTGCAGCCGTATTCCCTCAGACGGGATGATTGATTGGGCTGCCTCCACCAGCTCCATTTACAATCTCGTGCGCGCGCTCACGTTTCCGTATCCGGGGGCTTTTACCTTCTACAGGAACCAGCGCCTCTTTGTCTGGGAAGCGCACCCCGTGCATCCTTCTCCCAGGTATGAGGGACGAATCCCCGGCAGGGTGGTCGGCTATTCGAAGCAGGACGGTTGGGTGGATGTTTTGACGGGCGACGGCATCATTCGATTGGTGAGGGTGCAACTGGAGGGCGGGGAAATTGTCCCTGCCAGCGACGTAATCAGCTCGGTCAAGGTGAGCCTTGGATTGAACCTGTTTGAGTTGTGGCAACGGCTGCAAACACTGGAAGCCCTCAGGCTGGAAAGGATCCATTAGCGATTGGCAGGACGGATGAACGTTGTTACAAGGACAGCCCAGAATGCCGATCAGACTGGTTCTCCACGCCAGGTCCAGCCTCTAGAGCGGTGGCTCTTGCTCTGGCTCGTTGTCGCGTTGTTTGCCGGGCTGGTTGCGGCGTGGCACTGGTTCGATCATTCATTGCCGGCTCCGGACGACTCCTCGTATATCCTGGCCAGCTTCAAATATGCTGACTTGCTGCGGCACCCCAGGTTCTGGGGGGCCGCCTGGTGGCACGAGATGCTGACGGTAAACCGCCTGTATCCACCAACGGTGATGATGTTCAACGGCGTGCTGAGGCTGTTTTGCGGCCCGGGGCACTGGGTGGACGCGCTGTCGGCGGTGATATTCAATGGCCTTTTGACGGCCAGTGTTTATGGGACCACCCGTATCCTGACGGGCAACGGCCGGTCAGCCATCATCGCGGCAGTGCTGGTCAATTTCTATCCAGAGATATCCGCCATGAGCCATTTGTTCTTGCTCGACGGCCCGCTGGTGTCAATGGTGAGCTGCGGGCTGTTGGCGCTCGTGTGGTGGCGGGATGCCCCGGGCTGGAGGAGGGCGCTTGTCTGCGGCGTAATTCTCGGATTGTCTTGCCTCACCAAACAGATCGCGGCAACGTACCTTCTATTCCCCGGCATCTTTTGCCTCGCTGAGGGCATCCGCTGGGACAGGGGCGCCAAACGATGGGTCAGGACTCCGCAGCTTCTGGCCACAGCAGGCGTCACAGCGCTGGTCGGGATGCCCTGGCTCGCGGCAAATCTGGGTTATATCAGATGGTTCGCCCGATACAACCAGTCCAGCATGGGCCCGATCAGCCTGTCAGAAGCATTGTCAACTAACAGCTCGTTTTATGCCGGCAGCCTGCCATCGGTTATGTCACCCTTGCTGTTCGTGGCGTTTCTGGCGTCGCTCGTCCTGATCGATAAGAGCACGCATAAGCGCCTGCTGCCGGTGGCGTTATGCGGTGCCGGCGGCGTGCTGTCGATCTGTACTCTTACCTGGATATTTCCCTCGCTGCGCTATGTAGCGCCGGCTCTCGTTGCGACCGCCATCTATACCGCCTGCGCGATGTCCAGGCTCGTGGAACACCGGTTTGCGCGTGTTGCGGTGTGGGGGGTGCTAGCGCTGGGCGTGGTCCAGTATGTCTCCTTCAACTTTGCCCCTTATCCGCTGCCGGCTTCTGCTGCCCAACTTTCGGAGAAGATGGGCGTCGAGCTGGTGGAGATATTCGGGCTGACCGCGCGCGACAGGAGAGAGATGCGAATGCGGCACAGCAATCCGCTGGCGTCCGAGGACTGGGGGCAGGAATGGGCGCTCAAGACAATCGATCTGGTCGAGGGCGGCAAGCCGGTGTATCTCAATATCTTGCCCGACTACGTCCAGCTCAACGGCAACACGTTCGAGTTGCTGGGTCGCATGCTCGGCAGCCCCGTCCGCCCCACGACCTCGCGCAAGTGGACGGTGATGGGCGATGAAATCAAATTCAGCCCGGAGACCGCCATGTACTTCCAGTGGTACCTGCTGAAGTCGGGCGCCCAGGGCAACATCCTGCGGGACGACGCCAGCGAGCGGGATTATGCCAGGCTGATCGACTTTGTGACCCGCAGCGGGAAGTTCGAGCAGGTGGGCAGCCACCGACTTCCTGACGGCAGCACGATGTTTCTGTGGCGACAGAAGGGTTTGTGCGTTTCCCGGTGAGCTTCCGACTCGTAGTGCCGGCGCCTGCGCCGTCATTCGGCTGCTAGTTTCGCCACTACGCCGCAAGCGGCTGCACTACATTCGATCGAAGTACGGGACGTACCAGCGGTTGAAGTCGACTTCCGCCGCTTCTTTTGATACAGGCAGCCACATGGCTAGCTTCTGAGCGCACCAGGAGACGGCGGCGGCAGCCGATAGCCAGCCGTGTGCCTGCGTGGACGGGTGGGCGTTTATGTAGATGGCATCGAAGTCGTTCACCAGTGACTTCCATAACAAGTGGAATCCCTGCTGGTCTCCCACGATCTCATAAACGTAGGCAGTGGAGCCGGCAACGCCCGTCAGGCAGTATCCCTGCAGGCCGCCGTCGTGTTCGAGCAGGAGGACGTCAACGCGCGACGCCGGCAGCGGAATAGCCTGATAATCGACTTTCCGGCGCATCACATAGTCGAGGCAGGACTGCCGGCGGAATCGATCGAGGGCGTCGGTGTCGACATCGGCTAACGGGCGACGATTGACGATGCTGCCAGCCGATTTGTGCGACGGGCGTCCCTGTGCTGTGCCAAAGACGGCGGTGTCTGCCGGGATCCAGCCGGACTTTGCATACAGCTCGGGTATGGTAGTCCAGAGAACGCCGAAATCCACACGCTCGGCGGAAAGGTAGCTCTTGACCTCGCCCATGATCCTGGCGGCGATTCCCTGGTGGCGCATCTGCGGCTTTGTGAAGACGCTGCCGATCATCGCACCTTGCCATTCTCTGTCCTGGCAATGCCAGGTGAAGCGCCGCACGGCGATAGTGCCTGCAATTGTTCCGGCGCTCCTTGCCACGAAGACAATAGAACCGCCGCCGTGCTCGAAAACATTCGGGAACCTGCGAGCCAGCGAGATGTCTCGGCTGCGTGAGTAGATGAACTCCTGATCCAGCAGGCGAACAACCTCCTCCATCTCGTTTGCATTGCAGGGAGAGACAATCAGGTCCGTCATTGTCACCAGCCGGACTTGATGCAGTCGACGACCCTCGCCCGGTCCTCCTCGGTTACCCACCAGCCGCAGGGAATGCTGATGTTCCTCGCGTCAAAGTAATCCACGCCTGGAAGCTGTCTAGTGGAAGGGGGGAAGCAGGTGTATCTGTCATTCCGCACGTGCAGCCGCTGTGCCCTGATTCCATGGGCAAGCAGCTTCTTGAGCAGGCTGTCCCGTGATTCCGCCAGGAAGGAGTATGTCCAGTAGCCGGAGGCGGAATCAGGGCGTCTTTGCAACACCTGGAGACCTTGTACGCCTTGCAGCTCGCGATCGTAGAAGCTGCCGTTGTCCCGGTAGCGTGCCACCAGCGTGTCGATCGACTTCATCTGCTCGAGCCCGACTGCCGCCGCCACGTTGTTCATGTAGAAGTTGTAGCCCGCGACAGGTATATCGCTGTTTTCCGCGAGATCGCCGTTTTCCGTGCGAAAGGAGGGCTGGTGGATGCCGTACCGCTTCAACCAGCGGGCCTTCTCGAAGGAATCATCCTGCGAGGTAGCAAGAGCCGCTCCTTCGACGGTCGTGATCTGTTTTACGGCGTAAAAGGAGAATACGGTGAAATCGACGCCGTGGCTGCCAAGGCGCTTGCCCTTGTATTCAGCTCCGAAAGCCTCCGAGGCATCCTCGATCAGCGTAAGATCGTGAGAGTTTGTCAGCTCCCTGGCCAGATCGAGATCACCAACGTCACCTGACCAGTGATAGAGAATGAGGGCCTTCGTCTTCCTGGTAATCAACGGAGCAACTTGCTTCAGGTCAATGATTCCCGTCATCGGATCGACATCGCACCATACCGGCCGCGCAAACATGTTGGCGATCGGCATCGTCGTTCCTGTGCAGATCATGGGGGATACAATGACTTCATCATCAGGACGCACGCCGGCAAGAAAGAGCGCCAGCGTAATCGAGCCGGAATAGTCGCTCATGGCTACTATTCGGTGGTTGCCCAGGTACTGGCCTAGCACCGCCTCAAAGCTCCGCACCTGGTCGCCGTCGGCGATCCGCCCGCTGGTGAGGACTGGCTCAAGGGCGCGGGAGACTGACTCCGGCATGTGAACTTTAAAAAGCGGTATCTCCTGGACGGTCATGTGTGCAACTGGCCGGGCAACGATTGCTCTACCAGCCCTTCTTTATAGTATCGACCATGTACTGGCGATCCTCATCCGACAGCCACCAGCCGCAGGGAAGGTGTATCATTCGCCCGTAGAAATCATCGAGCCCCGGCAGCTCGCAGTGGCTTTCTGCAAAGACCGAGTGCAGATCGTTGCGCCTGTGCGACTGCGAGTGGCCAATGCCGTGCTCCGCCAGCAGGCGGCAGAACCGACCGCGGTCCTCGACGAGAACGGTGTAGAACCAGTATGACGGCTCCGCTTGCGGATCCCAGGCGCAAAGCTCGAGGCCGGGGATGCCCTTGAGCTCGCGGTCGAAGAATCTGCCGTTGGCGATATGGCGGTCGATTACTTCCTGTATGTAGTCGAGCTGGACGAGTCCGATGGTGGCGTTTACATTGTTCATGTGATACTTGTAGCCGACTATCTCCACGTCCACCGACGTTCTCTCGGCCTGCCTGTCGATGCCGAACCAGCGAATCAGGCGCCCCTTCCGAAGATCATCGGCATCGGCGCAAGTGAGCATGCCACCATCGACGGTGGTCATATGCTTTATCGCCTGCAAGGAGAACATGACGTACTCCGAATGAGAGCCGATTGGGACCCCTCCATAGCGAGCTCCCAGAGCGTGCGCGGCGTCTTCGATAACCGGTATGCCGTGATTCTCGGCTATGGCTCGTATCTTCTCCAGCGCCGCTGGCACGCCCCCGTAGTGGACGGCCATAATCGCTTTCGTCCGCTCGGTGATCTTTTCGGCGATTGATTCCGGCAAGATGTTGCCGTTTTTCGGATCCACATCCGCCCAGACGATTTTGGCGCCGGCGTGCTTGATCGCCATGTTCGTCGGCTCCGCCGTCATCGCGGTCGATATGACCTCGTCGCCGGGTCGGGCGCCGGCGAGCATCACGGCAGTGTGCAGTGCGGCGGTGCCGGAATAGAAGGACAACACCTGCTCATTGCCAACCAACCGGCCGAACTTTTGCTCGAAGTGAACTACCTGAGCGCCTTCCCCTATCTGTCCGCTATAGAGCGTCTCGCGCAGCCTCGGCATGAGGGCGCCTTCAGGCGCCATAAACACCTTGAACAGCGGAATAGTAGTGCGGACCTCAGATTTTGGATAGCTCACCCGTCGCCAGCTCCATTGTCGCAAACTCCTTGTCCGCCTTTGCGATCAGCTCCTTCAACGCGTCTTGAGTGATCACATAGTCTGCCGAGCTGAACTCTTGCTTGAGAGCGTGCGGTCGCTCTTTGCTCCACCAGGGGAGTATCTTGTAATAGTCGCCTACATCCTCGGTGCGGGTCAGCTCTTCCTCCGAGACGAGAATCTCTTCCAGTTTCTCGCCCTGCAACCTGCCGATGACGTCATACTTGAGCGGCACGCCGGCCTCTTCGGAAAGAACCGCTGCCATGTCCAGGATGCGAGCGGCCGGCGCCTTGCGGACGAAGATCTCACCGCCGGCCAGCGTCTCGGCGGCGAAGAGCACGAGATCGATCGCGTCGTTCAACGTCAGCAGGAACCTTGTCATATCCTCATCGGTTATCGACAGGCGTTCTCCGAGAGCCAGTTGCCGCCGGAAAAACGGCACCACGGAACCACGAGAGCGCAACACGTTTCCGTACCTGACCACCCCCAGGCGGGTGCACTTGTTCAGTCGTGAATGATTTGCCCGTATGGTCAGCCGCTCTTGAATGGCTTTCGTCATGCCCATGACGTTGACTGGTTTCACCGCCTTGTCGGTGCTGATCATGACGAAGTTCTTCACCTGGTTCCGGAGCGCGGAATTGATGACGTTCTCCGCTCCGGTAATATTCGTCTGAATTGCTTCGGCGGGAAACGATTCGCAGGTGCCGATCTGCTTCAGCGCAGCCGCATTGAATACGGTGTCGATTCCATCCATCGCTTCATCGACCGATTCGATCCGGCGCACGTCGCCGATGGCGAACGTCAGATCCTTGCGCCCGTTGTAGAAGATCCTCATGTCGTACTGCTTTTTCTCGTCGCGGCTGAGGACACGTACTTCCTTGGTGCCGTACTCCAGAAGCCGCCTGACGATGAAATTGCCAAACGAGCCGGTTCCGCCGGTTACAAGCACTCTTTGTTCGTGAAGGTTTTCCATGTCTACCTGCCCTTACCTTGAGCGACTGCCGGGGACGAAGCCGGGAAGTCAAGTGAATCGCAGAAGTGCTCCAACAGCGATTGGAGAAATCTCATCTGATCGTCCGCCGACCATTCTCCCAGCTTCTTGCGCAGCGTGCCGTGCATATGGAAGCCGAACGGCCGATCATTCCACAGCGTCTCCTCCCAGCCCATCCCGGCTGCGTCCGGTGCCCCGAAGTCCTTGAAGGAGCGCCCGGTAAAGTAACCCGGGCGTTTGGGGATGAAAGAAAGATTGTCCGGGAGCTTTCGCTCCAGCAGTGCCGGAATGCCGGAGAAGATGTGCCTGGGACCGGAGAAGTCCTCAGGCAGGCGGTAAACGGGAACCAGACATTCTGACGGTGTCTCCGGATTGCCGGCGTATCGACTGAAAATTTTATAACCGGTGTCACGCGCTGCCTGAACGCGGTGCCGGTCCTGGAAGAGCTTGCTCACCCCGCTGGCCCTGGCGGCGATGGCTAACGCGGCCGCCACGGGCCGGGGAAGCTCGGACATCTTCCGGCGGAGCCGGGCATGGAACTCGTTCTCGACGCGGATCTCCCAGCCGGCCGGCATGTTGGCGAGATCGTACTCGGGCAGGTAATCGATGGTCTCTTTCGGCACGCGCTCGAGGTCGACAAAAAGGCAGATGCCGCAGGGAAAGTAACGATACTTGTCGTAGAACTTCGGGTGGTAAGGCGCGCCGAAGAAAGCCAGTCCGCTCTGCTCCATGTGTTTGAGAACCAGCTTAATCCAGTCCGGTTGGACTATGAAGTAGTCCGGGTCGAGAAAGAGCGCATAGCGGGTATTCAGGTGCTGGATCGTCTGGTTCAAGCCGAGCGCGTGGTGATAACTTGCGCGCACCTGCTGGGCAATCGCGGTATCGAGCGGGGCGCCAGGCACGAGCTTAACCTGGTCGCCGCCAAAGGTAAGCGGCGTGCCCGGATTCTCCAGCCGGTTGTCGGCCACGAGCCACTGGAATTCTGAGGTCGGGTTCAGCTTGCGAGCCAGTTGCCAGTTGAGCTCAAGGAGCGCAGTGTCCTTGTGGATGACGGATGCGATTGTAAGGGGCGGCATTAATTCCTCCTGACACCCAATTGCGCCGAGGCGGCAACAGCGGTGAATTCTAAGCGCTCGGCGCCTTGTTGTCAAAGGTTGGGAGCGGGTGTCTTGTGCTTGAGCGCGGCAAGCGGCTTGGTGATCAGCCTGCCGACCTTCCAGGTTCTGGAGCGGTACAACTCATGAATCCGGCTCTCCAACTCGGACACCTTCTGCCTGTACTCCGCTATCTCCTGATCGTGGGCGCGGACCCTGTCGGCAAGATCCCTGGCTTTACAAGCCGCCACATCTTCCAGCCGCGTGTTGTCCGCCCGGCTCTGCCTGAGGAGGTGCTCCAGATGCTGAATTTTCCTGGTCAGCGACCAATCGGTAGTATCGACGCGTTCCTCGACTGCACTGCCTCTGGTGTCATCAGAGGTGTTCAGATATTGCGCCAGCCGGCGGCTGAGATGACCTTTTGCAATGCCGGACTCCACGTCTTCCCCGGAGACGAAGCCGCACCGAAGCGCTTCCGTGAAGGCGGAGATCCACAGGTAGCCCAGCGGGTGATCGTCGTAATTCCAGGGCTGGGTGGGGATGACCGTGTAGTGCAGTAGCTTGGTTTTGCCCGGCTCGTAACGCTCCAGATGGTTCCACTCGGGAGGTATGCGATCTTCAATCTCGTCTGGATTTACCAGGCAGAGGTTGAACAGCAGGTCCCGATAGCTAAATTTCCCCTCATCAAGCCCGCTTATGATCTCCTCGATCTTCCAGTCCAGGCGATCGCAATCGAGCAGCATGACGCTGAACTGCCGCCCGGGATGGAACCAGGGGTTGTCTTTCCAGGCGTCGGGAGTCTCCTGGTAGGTGCACAGGAGCCGTTGTTTGCCAAACGGGATATCCCAGAGCTCAGCAACGTCTGAGAAGACGAGCATGTCCGCGTCCAGATAGAGTGCCCTGCCCCGATATCCGGCCAGTTGGGGGATGACAAAGCGAGAGAAGGAGAAACCGGTGCGAGGGCGGTTCTTCTCGTCTTTCGGTAGCGGTATGTTCAGGTTGACCATGGGGGTCACGCGCACCGGAGCACTTGCGTGCTTTTGAATGGAATATGCCAGGACCTTCGTGGCGACCGTTTGAGACTCCTCCGTTCCAACGAATATCCGCATCGGCTCGAAGATTGGCCGGTAGTCGATTGAGTAAGTGGCCGCAATCCTCTCCAGCTCGGCAAACTGCAGATCAAAGCTCGGCTGTCCGTAGGCGAGCAACGTTTTGTCCCTGAGATCGTCGAATGCCGCGCTGTAGCTGCGTCCGCCGTCGACGCCTAAAGACCGAACCGTCTTTACATTCATTCGGGCGAGAATGTTGAGGGCTGCCTCGGAGCTGAAGTTGCGCGCTTGAATCACAGGAGAGTCAGGCGGCGCCGGCGCCTGCGACAACTCGTAGCAAACCAGCCCTCCTCTTTGATCCAGCGCTCTCAAGACCGGCATGCACTCCAGCCAGTCGCTCAGGGTCATGACCTCACCGGCAACGCCGCGAACATGCGGCCGGCGCGGCATTAGCAGCCAGTCGCAGTTGGTCAGGAGAGCTTCGGCGCACGCCTCGACAACATCGATGTCGATTATGTGCGCCACATCGACATGCAGCTCGCGCACCGCGTGATTGAGGGAGATCGTGTTGTACTCAGCCAGATCGACCTCGGAGCGGCGCGAGAACGTCGGTCCTTTCCCGAGGATTAGCCAGGGTTTATGCGGGAAACCGGGTCTGGCAATTGTTTGGATCCAATCTGAAAGCTCGATCATCGTACCTCTACTGCCAGGGCTGCTCCGCGGACTCGCTCCTGAATTGATGAGTTTCCGTTAGTTTCGGGACGACTTCCGATCAGCGATTGCGTGGTTGGGAATTAGGATACAAGAAAACGAAACCTGAGTCTATTCCCGCTCCAAGTCCCGGCTTTTAGACAAAAGCGGAAGATGAAAGCGATGCACCACCTGGGTGATTCGCGCTCCCAGTGCAGACCACGTCTTGTGTACGGCGTAATTGGGAAGCTGCGTCTTGATATCAACCTGCGCTACCGTGCCGCGAAGCTCCGATATTGCCGCAGCTACCAGCTGTTTATAAATCCCCCTGCCCCGATGTTCCGGGTGAACCGCGTTTAGCGGTATGTGCGCGATCGAGCGGCCGCGAGATTTGTCTTTGGCAGAGGGCATCTTTATGGTGATGAAGCCGAGCGGTTGCCCTGCTTCGACGAATACGAGGACTCTGTCAGCCAGGGCGCCGGAGATCGAATTAAGCAACCACAGGCGGTACAGCTCCCGCACGCGATCCGGCGAAAAGGTCATGTCGCTGTTGAACCGGTTGATATTGAATTCCCTGTTGCTGAAACAGTCTGCCGAGATTTTCGCGAGTTGCTCGCGGTCGCTCTCCAGAGCGTCTCTGATGGCAGGAGACGACACTTGCGGAGAGCATTTCTCCAGGCGCAGCGTGTGGGTAACCAGAGTATCAGCCATGAAAAAGCCCGCTTTCTCCAGGCACAGCTGAGTCGGTGTGTCGCCGGCGTACACGGTCGTGCTCAAATGAGCAATGCCACGTTTGTCCGCCTCTCTTATCAGTCTTTGAGTCAGGGACTGCCCGGCGGCAAGTGACTCCGGGGTCAGCTGCTTGCCGTTGTTCATCAACGGCCGAATTTCCGCTACGGGCATGCTGAAGTGATTGCTGTCCCAATCCAGCTTGCATAAACCAGCGAGCCATTGGGAAGGGCCGATGGTCTGGCAAAACAGGCCGGCGGCGCCGTTCATGTCCTCGCACAAAAAGCGCACTGCTGAATCCGCATCAACATCCGGATAGGCTACGGAAAGAAACGGCCACTGTCTGGCCATTGCTTCCATCGTGGAAGCTTGCACCTCCGAGGTCGCCGTGGACGTGCCGTCAGACGCTATCAACTGCAAATCCTCTTACCGCTTGTGAGCGAGTCTCAAATTCGTCGAATGACAATACCGCTTGAATCACTTCACCCTGAAGCTCGTCTGTCATGTCGATGAAAAATGGCAGGCGCAATAGCCTGTCGCTTATGTCTTCGGTTATCGGACAATCACCCTGTTTGCCGCCGAATCGTTGTCCCATCTCAGATAGGTGAAGAGGCAGATAATGGTACACGGCCAGGATCCCGCGCGCTTTGAGGTAATTGATGAGATTCTCCCTCGTCTCCAGCGAGGGCAGAAGAAGGTAGAACATGTGATAGGGTTGCTCACAATGAGACGGAATGAATGGTAGCTGCACATCGCGCTCCAGCGCCCAGTCAGACAACGCCGACCAATACCTGCTCCAGATCTCTTTTCTGCGGAGTTGGATACGGTCTCTTTGCTGCAACTGAGCCAATAAGAACGCAGCCAGCAGGTCCGACGGCAGATAACTGGAGCCGAGGTCCATCCAGCCGTATTTGTTTACTTGCCCGCGAAAGAACTTACTGCGATCGGTGCCTTTCTCGCGGACTATCTCCGCCCTTTCAATCAAAGCCTGGTTGTTGAGCAGCAGGGCGCCGCCCTCACCGCAGGTGAAGTTTTTTGTTTCATGAAAGCTTTGCGTCGCCAGTTCTCCGAAGGTTCCCAGCGACCTCCCCTTGTAGCGGGCAAAGAGCCCATGCGCGTTGTCTTCGACTATCGGGATCGAATGCCTGGCAGCGATCTCTGATATCTTGTCCATTTCACAGCCCACGCCGGCGTAATGCACCACGACAATACATCTAGTTCTAGGGGTAATAAGCGCTTCGAGCTGTCGTTCGTCAATGTTCAGCGTGTCCGGACGAATGTCCGCGAAGACCGGTTTGGCTCCCCGAAGAACGAAAGCGTTGGCGGATGACACAAAGGTGAAGGAAGGAGTGATGAATTCGTCACCGGCTTGCAGATCCAGAAGCAGCGCCGCCATTTCCAGGGCATGCGTGCATGAGGTTGTGAGCAACGCCTTGGTGACGCCGATCTCTTCCTCAAGAAGCGCCTGGCATGCCAGCGTGTAATAGCCGTCGCCTGAGATATGGCCGCGCGCTATCGCGTCTGTCATAAAGGCGGATTCACTGCCGACGAGCGCGGGCTTGTTGAAGGGGATCTTATAACTCATGGCCGACTCCGGTGCTCGGTGAGCTTACATCTCCCCGACCAAGAGAAACCGCCATGTGTGCCGGCTCGGTGAACTCCCTCACCGTATACGGTGGCCTATCTATGGTGAAAGCATACATCCGCGACAAGTATTCCCCGATTACCCCTAAAGCCAAAAGTTGTGCTCCGGAAAGTATGACGATGAGAGACGCCAGGAAAGGAAATCCGGGTACCGATCCGCCCTGGATGAGGTACCTTCCGAGCACGAAAAGCAAGGCAAGAATCCCCAGCCCCATGCAGATGAAGCCGTTCCAGCTGGCCAGCTTCAGGGGCATGGTGGAGAATCCGGTGATGAGATTGAAGGCGTGAGTGACCAGCTTAGCTAACGTGTAGTTAGAGCGTCCGTGAGCGCGCACGTCGTGACGGACCTGCACCGCGGCGAACCTTGTAGTGCCGTAGGTCAAGAGCACGTCGATGCTCACGTACCTGTTTCGGTAGGTTGAAAATGCCTCGCGAAGCTCGGTTCGAAATGCACGAAAAGCGCTTATGCAAGCAGCGGTTGCCGCCCCCATCGCGTTTTTCAACACCCACTTGGTCGTGACCGAAGCCAGATCGCGCCAGATCCCGTGTTGCTGCCGCATCGGGTAGCCATACACAACATCGAAGCCCTCCGCAAGCGTGGACAGCAGCTTGGGTATCTCCGACGGGGGGTTTTGCAAATCGTCGTCCATCGTGACGGTTATTTCATAACGCGCCGCTCTTATGCCGCAAAGCAGGGCATTGTGCTGGCCGTAGTTGCGCATGAGGTTGATGCCGCGCACACGGCTGTCTTGGCTGGAAAGCTCCCTGATTACCTGCCAACTTCCATCGGTGCTCGCGTCGTTGACCAGGACGACCTCGAACTCGTCACATCGGCCGGCGAGCACGCCCGAAATGCCGGACACCAGCTCCGGCAGCGACGCCATCGCGTTATAAACGGGAACGACTACAGAGACTCTCATCCTTCCACCTGACAATTAGTCACTAATCTTACAACAACCACAGGAAATGAGGTCATGCGGCCGCTTGGAAAGCGTTAACCTCGGTGATACTTAAGTCGCTGTTAATCGATAGCGCGGACGCCAAATAGTAACATTAGCTGCGACCCTTGACAGGAGGAGCACCGGCTTGACCACGAATACTTCCCTGACGGCGCCGGACGTTCGCGCTCGGGAGGGGTTTGATCCCCAGCTCTTCGAAGTGTTGGCCAGCCTTGAGCCGCAAAACTTCTGGTTCAAGTGTCGCAATCGTTTGATTCTCTGGTGCCTCGAGCGTTTTTCTCCCCAGCTGCGCAGTTTTCTGGAAATCGGCTGCGGCACTGCCTACGTGCTTTCGGCGATTGTGGAACACTACCCGAATGCGCGGATCGCGGGCAGCGATCTTTTTCCGGAAGCGCTTGATTATGCCAGGCGTCGCGTTCCGAGAGCCGAGATCTTCGAATTGGACGCCAAGCACATTCCTTTCACGAGCAAGTACCAGGCCATCGGCATGTTTGACGTGCTGGAGCACATCGATGATGACGTGCGCGTTCTGGAGCAAGTCAGAAACGCTCTGGAACCCGACGGCATGCTGTATCTCACTGTTCCCCAGCATCCGTGGCTGTGGAGTCCTGCCGACGACGTTGCACACCACCAGCGGCGATACCGTGCCGGTGAGTTGTTTAGAAAACTGGAGTTGTGCGGCTTTCGAGTCGTCTTCTCAACTTCGATCGTTTCTTTGCTGTTGCCCCTTCTTCTTGTCTCCCGGTTGCGGCAGCGCTGGTTCCCCTCCACCTACAGCGTGTTGTCGGAGCTGGCAATTGACGGCCCCGTGGGGGCGATCTGTGAGCTCGTTTTGCGGTTAGAGATCGCCTGTCTGCACCTGGGGTGGCGGTGGCCGTGCGGAAGCACGCTCGCGGTAGTAGCGGCGAAACAATAGCATTGCGGAAAAGTTAGCGGCATCTCATCGGGGGCTATCTGAGGACTTGCTAACCTGCAAACAAGCCCTACCTGCGATAATGTCAAGGTTTGACCTGTAACCCCGGACAATGATTACGGCATGAGAGATCTTCGTTTACTGCTGGGGTTGCCGCAAGTTTATCGCCTGTTCGTGCGAGCAGTCGGACAGAGGCGCGAGCTGTATATCGATGAGTATGTCCAGCCGCGTGCCGGGCAGCGCATTTTGGATATCGGATGCGGTCCGGGAGATGTGCTTGAGTATCTGCCCGACGGTGTCGAGTATCTCGGAGTGGACCACAACCAGGGCTACATAGAGGCAGCCCGGAAACGCTTCGGCCATCGTGGGCTTTTCCTTTGCCAGGACGCGAACGCGGTGGCAATAAGCGAGCCTCATTCATTCGACATTGTGATGGCTAATGGACTCTTGCACCATTTGAACGACGAGCAGGCCGGCAATTTGTTGAGCATCGCCAGTCGCGCGCTCAAGCCCGGCGGGCGGCTCTGTACTTATGACGGTTGCTACCTGCCGCGGCAGTCACCGCTGATCAAACTGCTTCTCAGCATGGATCGCGGCAAATTCGTAAGGAACAAAGAACAATACGAACACCTCGCTTCGAGACACTTCAGCTCGGTTGCTGCGCACATCCGGCATGATCTGCAATCGATTCCTTACACAATCTTGATCATGGTCTGCTGCGGAGAAGGCGCCGGCTCCGATCGCGCCCAGCTTGCGGGGGCAGGAATGGTCGCGAGCTGAAATCGATGACCGGGTGGAAAAGTCAAATTGCCTTTCCAATTGCGCTGGCAGTTTGTCTTACGGCAGTTTCTGCAGCCTTAATCACGGTTCTGAAACCCGCCTTGTTCCAGCTTCATGCGACGAGGACGCTCGCGGCCTGTTTTGTTTTCGGCGTAGCTGTGGCGGTCATGGCGGCTGGCCGATTGAGATCGCTGGCAGCCCGCTGGCCGGAGAAGATTGCCGGCGTCCGTAAGCGAACCTGCGTCGCGGCGGCTGTTTTCGTGTCGCTGATGGTGTTATTTCAAACCAGGGTAGTTTCACTCCTCGATCTATATCCGTCCAAGCTGCAACCGGTCTCCCTGAGCGTCACGGCAATTCCGCGGAAAGGCGCATCGGCGGTGACACCGTCGGTGACGGCTTTGATTGAGGCTGATGGAAAACTGATTTCCCCGGCGGCATGCCGGCTGGGGAATTACTGGACATTTGAGCTGCCCGCGTATGGCCGCTCCTTCGACTCGACTTCAGGATTCATGTGCAGGAGCCCGGTGCCCAGCCCCATGTTCTGGTCCGGCTTTGTCAGGAGAGAGTTGTGCCTGCACTTCCTTCGAGGGCCGGAATGCGGTCGGGCTGAAGTTCGGGTAAACGATCGGGATTACAGCCTCGATCTCTACCAGACGGCACGCAGCGACGATAGTTGCTTTCGCCCCGAGCGAGCACTCTTGCTGAGATTCCCGGTCAAATGGTCGGTCTCCTGGGCGCTCATCTCCTGGCTCTCCTTCCTGGGGCTGACGCTGCTGGCGGGGCTCGGCACGTCGCTGCTCCTCCTCGCGCTTTCCCATGCGAGGTTGCCAGCAGGCACGGCGGTGGGCGATCGGCGCTGGAGCTTCTTGCCCTACTTCTTCGTTGTATCGGCATGTTTTGCGGTGTACTGGCTTGCCTATTACCCTGCGCTTATGACCAACGACTCGATGGATCACTGGGCGCAAGCTACTACACTGCGGTTCAACGACGCGCACCCGGTGTACTACGCCTTCACGCTGTCACTGCTTCTCCGCCTGTGGCACAGCCCGGCGATCCTCGCGCTCGCCAGCATTTTATTGGTCTCCGCCGCCGCGGCAGCCGGATTCGCCTATCTGGAGTCCAGGGGCGCTCGCCGCCCCCTGCTTCTCATGGCGGCCCTGGCAATCGGGATGTTTCCCGCCAACGCGCTCATGACGATAACGATCTGGAAGGATATTCCCTTTTCTGCGTTACTGATGATTCTCACCATAGCCATAGCAGCGATGGTGCAAAGCGGTGGGCGCTGGCTTGGAAATCGAGGAAATGCAGGTTTCCTGTTTACCGTTCTCCTGGGCATCATTCTCTACCGGCACAACGGCATCGCAATTGCCGCTTTGCTCGCGCTTATCGCCCCCTTTGTCAAGAGCGGGCGGCGTGCGCTGCTGGCGGTGGTTGCTCTGTCCCTGGTTGTGTCCATGTCGGCGCGCGCGGTGTTCTACAAGGTGGCGAAGGTGCCGGCTCTGGACAGCAAGGCTGCATATTTCTTGCCCGGGGAGCTGGTGTGGGCCATCGATCATTACGAGGGATCCACCCCCGGCGACTTGAGCTTTCTCAGCCGGTATTTCACTATTCCGGCTGTGCAGGACAACTTCATGAGGGTGCACGCGGTCTCATGCTGGCACTACATGAAGGACAACACGTTTGGTCCTTCCGGGGCTGAGTTCCTGAAATTCTTCGCTCGAGACGTCGCCAGCCATCCGGAGACGGCGCTCAAGCAGTATGCCGACTCGACCGCCCTGCTCTGGAGCATCTGCCAGTATCCGGGCACCTGCACGATAAATGCCGACCGCCGAGTGGTGCCGAACCAGTTCGGGCTGGCTCAGCACAGCAAGTGTCCGAGTTTGAAGGAGCTGATCGATCGGATCGCCGAATTTATGGAGCGACCGGACTGGAGCTGGCTTTTCTGGCGTCCTGCGCTGCTACTCGATCTTTCGATATTGGCAGTGGCGGGGCTGGTAATTAAGAGGGGCGATCTCCGTTATTTCCTGCTGCTGCTGCCGCTGTTCGCAAACTGGTTAAGTCTGGGACTTACCATGCCGGGACCGTTTTGCCGGTACACCTGGTCTGCCTTTCTAATTGCGCCCTTTCTGCTTCTCCTGTGCCTCACGGAGGCGCCGGAGGGCGGACAGTTGCGCGATGCAAGCCCAGCGCAAGACGAGCCGCAGGCAGAAGCAAAGTCGCAGGCAGAAGCAAGGTCGCCTGAGTGCTCTTCCAGCTAGCGACCTGAAGTGAAAGGCTGCTAATCGATGAGCCGACGGTCCCGTCGCTGTTGCCAGACCAGCGGGAATGTAAGGCTGCGTGATTGGGGAAAGTAGGGGTCGACAGCAAACCCATCGACAGCGTCGATCTTGGTGTCGAGCAGCTTGCCGGTTGCCAAGGGATATCAAGATGTTCCCGCTCTGTTGCCGAGCCGCGCCCGGCTGGCGGTGGCGAAAGTAATGCGGCTACATTTTTCTTGATGTAACATGGACCCTGTGTGGTGCACCAGGGGACAGGGGCTTGTGGACCCGATCGAGACCTGCACGAAGATGATTCTGACCGAATTCCCGGATATTGCCGGCATCTGGTTGTTCGGTAGCGCGGCGTCTGGCCAGGACACTTCAGGCAGCGATATCGATCTGGCTCTTCTTCATACAAAAAAGCTCGATCGCGTGCGACTGTGGCAGTGCGCGCAGTCAGTGGCTGCTAGAGTCGGCAGGGAGATTGACTTGATAGACTTGCTGGATGCCTCCACTGTTTTGCGCGCACAGGTTATGGAGAATGGGAAGCGCGTGTACTGCGCCGATAAGTTTATGTGCGACAGGTTTGAGACAGAGTCCCTTACTGATTACCTGCGCTTTGCGGATGAGCGCAAGGGCCTTTTGGAAGACATAAGGGCGCGTGGAAAGGTGCTTGGCCACGATGGATGATGTGCTGGTCAATAAGGCTGCTGTAATAGAGCGTTGCATTAAGCGCGTTTTGGAAGAATACCGGGGGCATGAGTCGGAGCTCGAAACCAATTTTACGCGCCAGGACTCTATAGTATTGAATCTTCAGCGCGCTTGCGAAGCCGCTATCGATTTGGGCATGCGCATTGTCAGGCTCAAACAACTGGGAGTGCCCCAGAGCAGCCGCGACATCTTCGTCTTGCTGGAGGAGGCACACATCATCGACGGCTCGCTGAGCAAATCATTGCAAGGCATGGTTGGTTTCCGCAATATTGCTATCCACGATTACAGGAAAATGAGCCTGGAGATTGTCCGGCACATTGTAGATGAGCGCCTGGCGGATCTGGCGGCCCTGGGCGAGATAGCGCTTAAACTCGCCTAGCAGGGCCCCGTCGCTCCTGAGCTCCCCGCTGATCTTGAGCGGCTTGCCGGTGTCAATTGGAATTCAGGAGTTCCTGCTCTATTGCCGCCCGGTCCCGTTGCACCTGTCCGAACAGAGACATCATGCCGAATGGCGGCATCGGCCGTACGGCAGGGGCAGCAGACCAGCCTGAGCGTGGCGCGGTCCAACTGGCGGCGGAAGCGCGTGACCAGCCGGGGTAAGATCTTGTCCAGGCGGCCTCGATTGCCGGTATCGCAGAACCCGCTTTGCTGCGGTGTGCCTGGGCGGTCTTGCGGGATGATCCGGCAGACGTGATGATCTTTGCGAGTTGCGGGAGCTTCTTCTGAGTGGCATCTTGGGCAGGCGGCGCGGACCCCGGGGCTGACCGCTCCTCCGGCGCAGGCTGCGAAGCCACCGGCGACTGGTTCGCATCCGTCAAGGCATCGGTCATGGCGATGGCCAGCCCCTCCGCCTGAAGGTCCTCGAAGGTCTTGTAGTCGACGATGTTGTATTTGGCCCCCAGGTCCGGCAGATCATCGTGCAGATCCTCCAGCACCGCGTTGCCCTCAGTTCCCGTGCCTACTTTGAGAAAGCAGATTGATATTTCGTCCGGTCTGGTCATCTGCCGTGTCGCCTGGATGATCTCGTCGCGCAGTTGCTCCAGCTCGCTTGGCTCGCCGTCGGTTACGACTGCTATCGACAGCGGCCTCGCCTCTTTTGGATCTGCTTCGCGGCGCCGGAAGTAGTCGGCAAAGACGCTGCCCAGGGCCAGCTCTATATGAGTGCCGCCTTGCGGCGTGTTCGCTTTGAATACAGAGGCGATGGTATCGAATGTGGTGTGAGGGTAAACCTGGAAGTCGTCGGAGAAGACGACCACGGTCAGACCGTTTTTCAAGAGCCGCCCGACGTCGCCGGCCATGCACGAAGTCTGCTTTGCGCACCACTGCCAGCGGCTGAGCCCGCCGGGACAGTCGTGCGTGCCCATCGAGCCTGACTTGTCGATTATCACCACCACATCCCGGGCGGCGAGAAGCTTCAGCCTCTGTTGCAAAACAGCGGCGGACTGCGCGTCGCCCAGGCCGTCGACCTCCCCGTGCAATATCCCCGGGTACGAAGCGGGCAGCTTCGGATCAGCCGCTCGCGTGTTGCCGGCAGCCCAAGCGGGATAGAGCATCCAGCATAATAGGAGGAATGTGGCCGCCAGAAAACATTTGAAGCTGAGTTTCACTGCGAAGCCCCCCGGTGAGCTACGTGCGCGGTAACAGTGCATTGTCCAGCTTGGTCTACAAAGACGCCCACAGCGGTGGTTTGTTCCGTCCGTTCTCAAGGGGCTCTTCGGCACGGGGCGGAGATTAAACAAACATAGCTTTTCCCGGGCCGGCGGAAAAGTTCTAGTAACTTTGGCCCATCCGGGGGCTTCGTCCGAACCGACAGGGCGAAGTTTGTGTACGTGACCATCGCAGACAGATTGGAGAACAACAATGAAGAAACTGATTAGCTCGATATCAGCGGCAACTCTTGTGGTCTCTTGTGCAAGCATGGCCTGGGCTGATTCCAGGATTCAGAGCACGGTCAGCGTCGCCCCTGAAACCAAGCTGACCGAGCAGGAGCAAGACTCGGTGCGGCTGGCTGCCGCCCGCTTGCTGCTGCACGTCGACCAGGCTCGCCAGGACCTCAAAAAGAAGGACGTCAACGCCGCCCAGAAGAATGTGACGCAGGCGTTGCTGCTGGGCGACATCATCAAGTCGGTGATGCCGGCCTACAAGATCAAGTGCGACGTCAAAGCGGGCAACACCGAGTACGTCGACGAGTCCGAGGTGAAGCCGCTGCTGGTGACGCTGGAAGAGGACCTCGGCGAGATTGCCGTGCTCGAGCCGGTGCGCGCAGCCAAGCGGGTGGCGCATCAAAAGGCCGCCAAGCCGCAGGAGCGGTTGACCGACATCGAGCTGGCCGAGGCCCGCGCCCAGCTCGATGTGAACCTGGCGATCTCCCAGCTGAACGAGGCCAAGGCCGCCCTGGCTGCCAACAACATCGAGACAGCCGACCAGGCGCTCAACAGCGTGCTGACCGACGTTGACTTTCAGTACGCGGTAGCGGATCTGCCCGTCGGCCAGCCGGAATCGGCCCACAAGACCGGTTCCGCCCGCACCTCGGCCAGGCGGGAGGGTGCGTCGAAATCGAAAGCCTCCGGCACCGCGGGCTCGTCCAGGTCCCTCTAGTACCGACTGGCAGAAATTAACCTGCGCCCGCAGGGGCGAATTGCATCCGCTCGGGCGCGTGCAACGCGCCCCTACGAGCGAACGGGTTTTAATGCCGGCGAGTACTGGCTAGAAGGAATCGCCCGAAGGGCGCGGGCGGGACGCGCGCGCCCCCGGGCGGTACGATGGTCATAGGGAAGCAGTCCCGGCTGCTGGTGGTGGTGGTCAGGAGAGCAGGGCATGAGTTATCAGTCAGACCCGCGCCTGGTTACATTAGCCTGGAAGTGCCGCTCAGCCGGCATCCTCCTGGTGCTCGTTCTCACCGTCGTGGAGCTGGCGGGCTGGGTCCTCAACATTGACGCTCTGAGGCACCCGCTGCCCGGGCCTTACCCGAGCGGGCTCATCTCCGTCTGCGCCTTATACCTTTGCGCGCTGGCTCTGGCTGTCCGCGCCCGCGGGGAGAAGAGTCAGGCGCTGCGCCGGCTGCGTGTGGCGCTGGCGTTGCTCGCCTTGGCCGTCAGCGGGCTGGAGATTTACCGGTACGCCTGTTCTCCGCCGTGGGACGTGGAGCAAATTGTCGCCCGCGCGCTTGGCCTCAATTCCTCGGCCGATCTGCCCGTGGGAATGGCGCCCAATTCCGCCTTCAACTTCTTGCTCATCAGCCTGGCACTGCTTTCCCTGGACATCGTGCCCGTCGAGAAGGCGAGACCGCACCAGTGGCTTTCTTCGGCGGCAATTGGCGTTTCCTGGCTGTCCGTCACCGGCTATGTCTACGGCGAGCCGGCATTTTACGATATTCAACTCCTGCAGCCGATGGCCGTCTCCACTGCCCTGGGGCAGCTTGTGCTGTCCGTGTGCATCTTTGCCACCCCTCCCGATGTGGGGCTGGCTGCTATCTTCACCAGCAAGAGCGAGGGCGGCGTACTGTCCAGGCGCGTGCTGCCGGCGGCGATTGGCTTGCCGGTCTTCCTCGGCTGGCTGGCGCTGGCGGGACAGCGAGCCGAGCACTACGACGTCACCCTGTGCGTAAGCCTCCTTGTCGTCGCCATGTCGGCGGCCTGGGTGGGGTTGATTGTGTGGAACGCCGTTCGTCTCAACTGGCTGAGCAGGGAGCGGCGCCTGGCGGAGCTCACCCTGCTCAGGCGAGAGCGCACGATCCGGCGGATCCTGAAGAAAGCGCACGATCAGGCGCTGGAGGTGGCGAGGATCAAATCGGAGTTTCTCGCCAACATGAGCCACGAGATACGGACGCCGATGAACGCGGTCATCGGCATGGCGGATCTGCTCAAGAGAACATCCCTGAATCCCGATCAGCGGAGATTCGTGGACATAATTCAAAGCTCGGGCAACGCCCTGCTGGAGATCATCAACGACATTCTCACCTTGTCGCGGATCGAGGCGGGACGGCTCCCGATCAGCAGTGAGGAGCTCGAGCCGGTCAAGCTGGTCGAGGGGGTCGCCGACATTTGCAGCGAGAAGGCCCGCGCCAGGCACCTCTCGCTTTTGACGTTCGTCGATCCTGCCGTGCCGCCTGTTGTGCTCGGGGACGAGCCGCACCTGCGTCAGGTGCTCTTGAACCTGGTTAGCAACGCTGTCAAGTTCACGGCCAAAGGCGAGGTCGTGGTGCGGTGCGGCGTGGAGAGCCTGACGCCCGAGCAGGTGCGCTTGCGCTTTGCGGTGCGGGACACGGGGATCGGCCTGTCGCAGGCAAGCATCGAGCGGTTGTTCCAGCCGTTCGTGCAGGCGGACGGCTCGATCACCCGCAAGTATGAGGGAACCGGGCTGGGGCTGGCGATATGCAAGCGGATCGTCGAGCTGATGGACGGTGAGATCGGCGTGGAAAGCCAGGAGGGGCAGGGATCGACTTTCTGGTTTACGGTGCCCCTGCCGCTTGCCGGCTCGACCGGCAGGCCGGTGCGGCGTGCCGAGGCGCTGGCCGGTGTGCGCATTCTGGTCATCAATGCCGGCGCCAGTGAAATGGAGATACTGGCGGAGTACTTCCGGGGCTGGGGGATACAATGTGATTTTTGTACCGGCGATGAAGCGCTGGAGAGGCTCGCTGCCGCCGCGCGGTGCGGCCCGCCCTATAGCATCGCCATTCTGGATCTGGATGGTCCGGCGCTGGGCGCCTGCGACCTCGACAAGTTGGCGAAGTGCTCCACTTCTCTCGGCGGGCTTAAGGTAGTTCTTTTGAGCGAGATGGACGAGATCGGACGCGAGGAGCTGGCCATGAAGTCCGGCTGCTCGGCATTTCTCTCCAAGCCGATAAAGCAGTCGGCGTTGTTTGATTGCCTGACCCGGCTTGCGGCGGCGGCTGAGCCGGCAGCGGCCGTGAGCGAGGAGGAAGCACCTTCTTCTGCGGAGCGCGAGGCGCCGCCTACCGCTGTCGGCAACGGGCAACTGGTGCTGGTTGCCGAAGATAACCCGATTAATCAGGAGCTCATCGCGCAGCAGTTGAAGAGGCTCCAGTTTGCCGCCGAGATTGTCTCGAACGGGGAGGAAGCGCTGGCGGCCTTCGAGCGTCTACGTTGCGCGCTGGTAATCATGGATTGCCAGATGCCGAAGATGGACGGCTTCCGCTGCACGAAGCACATACGCGAGCTGGAAGCCAGAAGGGGGGGGCATACGCCGATCATCGCCTTGACCGCCGACACGATGGAAGGAGATCGCGAGCAGTGCCTGTCCGCAGGCATGGATGACTACATAAGCAAGCCGGTAACGCTGGACAAGCTCGCCGCCGTGCTGGCCCGCTGGGTGGCGCCGGCGATGGAAGTTGCCGGCGCCGCCAAGCCTGACGGCGGCGAACCGCCGGCGGGTCGGGTGCCTTGCGGGGACAACGGCGGCCGGCCGGGACAATCGACCGTGCTGGACCGGGCAGCAGTGCAAAAGGAGTATGGTGAGGAGCTTGCGGGGGAGATGATCGATCTTTTCTTCAAGCGCACTCCGGAGCTGCTCGAAAAGCTTGATGAGGCAAGCCGTCACAATGACGGCGGCGGGTTGAGAGCTGCTGCTCATGAGCTTAAGGGATCCTGCCTTGTGCTCGGTCTTGGTGGGATGGCGGCGCTGTGCAGGGACATTGAAAGTTGCGCAAAGGGCGGCGAGATCGAGCGAGCGGCCGCGCTCTGCGATCAGGTGAAGGACGCCTTCGAGAAGATAAGAGGATCAGAAACAAGGGGGAACGATGGAAGGGCATAACCACAAGATCACCGTCTTTATCGTCGAGGACAACGAGATGACCCGCCTGGCGATAAAAGGCGTCGTGAGCAAGGTGCCGGATTTCAGCGTAGTCGGCGAAGCCGCTGACGGCGAAAGCGCGGTGAAGTCCGTGCTGGAGAAGCAACCGCAGGTGGTGCTCGTCGATATCGGGCTGCCCGTGCTCGATGGAATCGAGGCGACAAAGCGCATAAAACGGGACGCGCCCGGCATCAAGGCCCTCATGCTCACCGCCCATGACACTGATGCCGACATCTTCGCCTCTTTCGATGCCGGCGCGGACGGCTACATAATCAAGGAAGGCTTCAGCCAGAAACTGGAGCTCGCGATAAGAAGCGTAAGTGACGGCGTCGCCTGGCTCGACCCGCGCATCGCCCAGCGCGTGCTCAAGGCCGCCACGGCCAGCATGCGCGGCGTGGTCGAGGGGCGGCCCTCGGCAGTGATAAATGTGGAGCCGCTATCGGAGCACGAGACCCGGGTGCTCGAGCATGTGGCGGCGGAAGGGGAGTTGTGCAAGGACGGCGTCTGCCTGATCGATCCGGAATTCATGCAGAGGCTTCACCGCTTTCACAAGGCTCAGTGAGCGGGCGCCGACCCCGGGTGATCCTCGCTGCCGGCCAAACTCCCAGGGTCAAGAGCAACGACGCCAGACTGACTGCCACGCCGATCCATGAGGCTGCGTCGGCGCGGGAGTCGTAACGGAGCACCGCGTGATCCGTCGAGGGCAGGAAGAAGATCCGTTCCGCCGAGCCCCGGTAGATGACGCCGTCGCCGGAGCGCCAGTAAGGGAAGTAGGCGTAATTGATCCTGACTGGCCTGCCGGGCTGGAGATGCTCCAGGTAGATCGTCTGGAAGTCGGGGCTGAAGCGGAGAGTGGGCGCGCTCGTGCTTTCGCTGCCGGCCTGTGGAACCGGGGCCGCGTGCTCGCCGAGCGTGGACGGCAATGACTGCTGATCGAGATATCTTGCCGTTTGCTCGTACCGGCTGATCTCCGTGCCGCGGTCGTAGCGCACGAAATAATGGTCCAGATAGGCCTCGGGTGAGAACTCCAGATAGACGACGTAAGGCGCCGGGACTGGAGGGGGCGCAGCGGGCGGCGGGTAGGCGCCGTGGCAGTTGACGATGAGTGCCGACAGCGGCAGCGGCTTCCGGCTGCCGGTCAGATCAATGAGGTCATAAGGGCGGGCCAGCCTGGGATGGCTGTAGAAGTAGTACTCGAGGAAGCGGAAGGGCAGGCTGTGCCTTTGATCTATGTAACCTATGATCTGCTTCGTCACCGGCGATACCATGGTGGCACTGCCGGTGCCAATCGGCATGATCGCGTAAGGATCGAAGCGTTCAATCTTACCGCTCAGGTACGGCAGGAGGTTGTGATAGAGCTTACCTTCCGCCGCGCAGACCACATGGGAAATGCCCTCCTCCCTCAACTGCCGGACTTCTTCGGCCGTGTCCCTTTGCGCGGTGCCGGTAAACGGCACAGGCGCCGTGTAGGTGTTCGCGCCCAGCAGCCAGGCAGTCCCCACGGGAAAGAAGTAGGCAAGGGAGCTCTGGATGAAAAGCCCGTTGACGGTGTCAAAACCGCTCTCGTCCCAAAGCTGCGATTCCAGGTAATGCTGGCTAAGCCAGGGGAACTTGCTGTATTCCTTGGTGGATTCGAAGAGCACCCGTCCTTTTTGCGGCTGCCTCTTGAAATAGTCGAGGACCTCCGCTTCGTGCCTGACATATTTCGGTCCGGTCAGCGTCGGAAGCATGTTTCTGGCAGGATCGGGAAAGCAGCCGGCGGAGTAGACGCCTGCCGAAAGGATTATGATGATGGCGCTGGCGGTGGCAGCGGCGAGGCGGCGCCCCGCTTTCTCGGCGACAAGTTGATGTATGGACAGCGGCACCAGAGCAAGCAGCGCCGCGAGAATGAGGATGGAATATCCCAGCATTCTGTACAGATGGACTGTGAAAGGAACGCTTGCAGCGGTGAATCCGCTGGAGGCGATAAGAGCGATGATTAGCGTCGAGAGATAGAAGGCGACGGCGATATTTGAGCGGCGCGCGGTTGCCAATGCGCAGAAGACGAGCATGAAAGCCCCGACCAGGAGGGTGGCGAGATCGATCGGCTGAAAGCCGCGAGCTGCGCACGCCTGCAAATGCTGAAGCAATTCACACGCCGGGTAGCGGAAGAGCAAGCGCAGGAAATCTCCTTCGGGCGCCGTGATGTCGGTGACGCTGTACGTGGACGCCAGCGCCAGCGCCGGCACCAGCCAGAAGCCGGCCAGCCCCAGCCCGAGAAGATGCGCCTTGATCAGACACAGCCTGCTGCCGGCGAACCATATCCCCAGCAGCACCACCATGCCCAGCGCAAACATGGCCGTTAGCGGGTGGGAAACGACCAGCAAAGCGAAGTAGATGGAGACGGCCCGCAGATGCTTGCGCTCGCCGTCAATGAGAAAGCGCGCCATGGAACCGAACTGGAGCAACAGGAGATGCCATCCGAACACCTGCCCGAAAAGCCCGATGAACATCGGCCCTGAGGCGCCGATGCCGTAGTAGCCGGTGTCCTGGTTGAGGAACCAGAAGCTGACGAAGGCGACGGACGCGGCGAGCAGAAGTCCCGGTACGGTGCCTGTGTCGCCTGCCCGGACGCCGCGAATCTGGCGAGCCATCGGCAGCAGGAAATACCAGATCGAAAGCGGCAGCGTCGCGCACCCGGCAACCAGAATGGCGTGGACGGCGAAGGCAACCGGATCTTGCCACCAGGGGCGGCAAATCTGGGACGCGAGGGCGGCCACGAGATGCGGGAGAAAGGGATAGAAGCGAAACGCCGGCCAGCCGGTGAGCCAGACGGGATCGTAGAAATCGAGACGAAATGAGGAGAGCTGCAGGATCATGCGCCTGATGATCGCTATGTGACCGGGCAGATCGACCGACGCAATGCTGCGATCGGTAAGCCATGCCTTGAACCACCAGACAAGCGGAATTACCGCGGCAGCCAGCGCCACCAGCCCCCAGTCAGGTTTCTTCCCGGCGGGAGCTGATCCCGGCGGGTGGAGGGCGGTCGCTTCTTGCCTGTTCATGCGGGCCGGAATGCCTCTGTGGAGCGCGGTGCGGCGGGCAGCGGGTCCTAATGATTGTACATAAATGGAATATAACTTCTCGTCTTTTCTCCCTGCCCGCTGTGAGGCAGCGGCTCATCGTGGTGATAGTTGACCGTTACCTGCCGGGTCGGGGCGCCTGCTCCCCGGCGGGCTGTCAGGGAACGCTGTCAGGGGGCTGTTGCGGTCTCTGGGCTTGCACGGCTTTGACCAGATCCCCCACGTGGTCCATGAGATCGAAGTCGGAGAGGCCGGGCTCGAAGTTTAGCTGTCGCCGGAGCTGCCCGAGACGCTGCGGCAGATGCAGCTCGGGGAAGGTGTGACCGAATACCTGCACCTCACACCAGCCGATCCGGGTGACCAGCTTGGCCCCCGGCGGTGGCGGGGTCGGCGAGTTCACGATCGGATCTTCCTGGTGAATCCGCATCGCCTCAACCTGCCGCTGGGCGGCGGAGCGGTAGGCACCGGGTGCCGGCGCGCCAAAGCCCACGCTGCCGGGTTGTCCCGGCCCCGGATTGCCGACACCCACGCCGCCATAGCCCACATTGCCCAGCCCGATCATTCCTGTGCCCACGCCGAGAAGGGAGTTGCCGACCATGGAGAGCAACTGCTTCGGGAGCTGCGGACCGAGGTGGCGACCGGGCTGCGCCGCCCCTTCCTCGGGCTCCGGCGGCCGCACGTTCTTGTGGAGCTTCTTCTGAGCGTATCTTTCGAGAGCCTCCGTGCGCGCGCTCATGTCGGCGATGGTGGAAGGGCTTCCGAAAGCCTTCGATTCCATGCGGCTGATGCGCTCGCCCAGCGGCTGACCGGGGAAGCGTTGCCCCAGAATCGCCTGTTCGAGGGCCGTGATGCGCGGATAGTCAGATTGGTCCGCATCCGGCTGCGTCTCCTCCCGGCAGGCGGTTTCGGCGGCAGGATCCTCGGGTTGGGCGGCGTTGTCGGTGACATCGGGCGCTGCTGCCGGTGTCCTTGCCGGCGCCGGCGCCGGTGGCTCGGGCTGGCCGCCGCTTTCGGGCAGCGCCGTGCCGGCGGTCGCGGAAACCAGGCTCCTTACCCGTTGCCCGGCATCCCCGGAGGACGGCTCGCCGAAAATCAGTTTTTCCAGTCGCTCCGCCCGCCGCTCCTCGGGGTCGGCGTCAAAACTGTGCCCGAAATACCGTTTCTCCAGCCGAGCAAGCTGCTGCTGCGCTCCCGCCTGTAGGTTGCTGGCTGCGCGGGCGCCGGGACCCAACGATACCGACAGGGCCAGGAGCCAACAAGCAATCACCCGCATCAACCAATACCTGCTTCCAGGGCGCCGAAATTGTAGCATGACAACTCGTCGCCCACAAAAGCGCCGCCTGACCCGGTCAATGGCGGGCCTGATTTCGTCTGCGGCGTCTTTGCTTGCACGATGGCGCCAGAGCTTGCCGGAAAGCTGCTGTAAGGCGGCAAGCAGATGCTCTCGCTCATCCGGGTTGTGGGTGCCCCCTCCATAAGCAGGGTGCTCGGCCGGTCAGCCACCATGAGAACGGGCGGGATGGTTTGCAGCACCAGGCTGGTACTGCCGGCAGTGCCGATTCGAAACTCGCAGCTGCCTGGCTGGATCGCCCCCGCCTTCGCCATAGGCGCCGTCAATAAAGATCGGCAGTGTTCCCCCGCGCGTGAACATACCCCTATACCTTGGGCAGGTTGACGTGGTACTCGGTATCCTCTCGATAGCCCCCTTCGCCGCCGAAGATGTGGCTGTATTCCTTGATGAACTCGATTGATTGTATCCACTTGGTCATCTTAAAGCCCACATAGGTCTCGGCTCTCAGCCGGAGCGGCGCGCCGTAATTGACAGGCAGGGGCGCACCATTCATTTCATAAGCAAGAATTGTCTGATCCTGCAAGGCGTCCATAACGGTAATCGTGCCGTAGAACTGCACACCATGCTGGTCGTACTGGTAGCTCCGGAAGAGAATGTACTTTGCCTCGGGCAGCGGTCTTACAATCTTGAGAATCTCTTTGAGCGGCACGCCCGTCCACTCGGCGATGGCCGACCAGCCCTGGACGCAGTGGTGCTTGGTGATTTGGCTCTGCTGTGGCAAAGCCCTTATCTCGTCCAGGGTGAGCTTGACCGGACTGTCAACCAGCCCTTCAATGGTCAGCCGATAATCTTTGAAGTTGTTGTTGCTCAGCTCTTCATATTCAGCGGTCGTCGGAGGATGGCCGTTAACTCTGAAGTACGGTGAGATGTCCTCTTTCGAATAGCACTGGTTGGACTGCATGCGATTGAGAAAGAGCTTGATTATGTTCTCGGCGAAATATCCGACGGAACGCTGCACCTTGCGCGGGTGCTTGTTCGAGAACCCGGTGGCGCATACATGGACGCCGATTATCGCCGCGATGATCCCCAGCCCGGCGGCAACGCCGTTGTAGTTTGTCTCGAACGTTCCGAAAACCATGTGGTTCATATTGCCGGCGAATCCGGTAATAACAACCATCGAAACGTGGGCTATAAGGAAGAGCACAAAGCTGCACAGCACAAGGAAATGCGCGCTTCGAACGACCTGCCGTCCACCCACGGCATTAATCAGTTTCGGGTACCTGGCGTTGACGGCCGGCGATTGAAGCGGCCCCGTCAGCATGGCGAGCGGCGCGAGAACGAAGACGACGCCCGCGTATGCCAGTTGTTGCAGCGGATCATAAGGACGATACTCGCTTGCCGGTGGCAGGTGAAACGAAAGATAAGCAACGAGCGTGTGCATGGCGCGGGGCACTATGTCCCACGATGTCGGCAATAGGCGGCGCCATTCTCCGGTGCCGAACAGCAGCGTGACATATATGAGCCCGTTCAGCACCCAGAAGAAAGCGCAAAAGAAATGCCAGGAACGAGCCAGCCCCGCAGTGCGGTACCCGCCCGGCAAAGCGATCCACGGCGACACCGGCTCGGCCTCGTCGTGCGAAGTCCACAGCCGGTCGGCAGGCATCTCCCGCTTCGAAAATTTCAGCCATTCGCTTCCCGGTGCACAGTGATCGTTCCAGTAAAGCTTTGGCAGGTCAAAGAGAATCTGGATGCCGCTGCGCATCAGGAGCGTGATAAACAGGACGTTCACCCAGTGGGTTATCCGAAGCCACTCGGGAAAGTCCATTAAGCTCGAACCGGGATCCATTGAAGACCGCCTCCTCATCCACCTCCGCCGGGTATCATTGTAGATCAGCGGTCACGTTATGACTTTAGAAACCGACGTTATGATCAGATCGTTACAGCGCCAGTTCAATAACCGCTCCAGCCCGGGAGGGTGCGTTCTTTACTTCCAGCTCCTCAATTTTTTTTCTGGCTGGCTGTATCCTCAGGCTGTCCGGGACTGGCTGTCTCCCCTTCGACAGGAGGCCTGCAGTTATGCCACAGCGGACGCTTGTTGCCGGAACGATCGAGCTCAGGTAAACTCCTTGTACGGGCAGCAGGGTGGAAGATTGGCAGTTGTCTCGGTGGCGAAGCGGGAAGCGGCAGGCTAAATGGACAATACCGTCGCCTACCTGCTCTTGCTCGCCGGAATTCTTGCCGGTTTGTGCGTGCTGGTCTTCAGGCTGCGCCGCCATGTCTGGGTTTACTTCCTCGCGTTCTTCGCTTATTATCACGCGGCGGTCTGCGGCGCTTATTATCTGATTCGCTATGGCGACATATTCGAGCTTTTCCGCCTGCTCGCTTACGCTGTGTTCCTGGGCAGCTTCATGCTGTTCATCATTATGGCGGTGGCTGCCTCCAAGAGATACAAGGTGCTGGCTTCCTTCTTCGCGCTATTGGCCTTTGCCACCGCAGGCGTGGCCGCCGACGCGTTTCTCCTTGAGCCGACGGCGCTGGAGGTGACGCATTACAGCATCGCTTCGGCCAAACTTGAGCGCGCGATCAAAGTGGCGGTCGTCTCCGACCTCCAGACCGAAAAAGTGAGTGACTACGACAGGCGCGTCTTGACCGCGGTTATGAACGAGAAACCCGACGTCATTCTCATGCCCGGTGATTACCTGCAGGTGAGCAATCCAGGGCAGCATCGCGTGCAGGCGCAGAAGCTGAACGAGCTGTTCCGCCGGCTGCATTTTGGCGCACCGCTGGGAGTCTATGCGGTGCATGGCGATCAAGAGGGCGACGGGTGGGAGCATCTGTTTGACGGACTGTCCGTCACCGCTTTGTCTGAGACGAAGACAGTCGAGTTGCCCGCGCTCGCGATAACCGGGCTCAGTTATGGGGACTCCGGCAACGCGGACTTGAAGGTGCCGGCGTCGCGTACGTACCACATAGTGTTCGGGCACCGGCCTGAATTCATGCTCGCCCATCCTGCGGCCGATCTCCTCGTGGCCGGACACACGCACGGCGGGCAGGTCCACTTGCCGTTTGTGGAAGGGGCACCGGTCAGCTTTTCGGGAGTCCCCGCCAAATGGGCGGGCGGCGGGATGTTCCAAGTCGACGATCGGACCATCGGCGTCATTTCCAGGGGCATTGGAATGGAGCGCGGCTATGCGCCCCAACTGCGATTCCTGTGCCGCCCTCAGATTATCATTCTAAACCTCGGGCCCGCTGACCATTGCGCGGACGCAGCCAGCCCCGCTTCTCGACGCTCTCATAGGTTCCCAGGCACAACCGCGCCAGGCCGAGGCTGGACAGGGTCGTCACCGGCGGCGGCGCGCGACGAAACGCCAATGCCTTGAGGAGATTGGCGGCAGGCATTGATAAACACGGTCTCCCGGGCCTTCAGGCATGCCTTGCCGGTCAGCCCCACAATCGCATTCAGTGTCGAGTGGGCGGACCGAGCTTCTCGATGTATGCAGCCTTCGGAAATTCTCCTTGTGCGCCGAGTTAATCCGGCATGCGGAATATCGGCCGAAAGCTTGTGGCATCATGCCAGGTTAGCGCCGGCTCGACGCGCTTCTGCCATTCGTTGTTCTGCTCGATGCGATGTGCCGCGCGCAGGTCCGTCAAGCACCTGAGAAGGCCGGCCTCGTCGTTCGCCTCGAAGAACGTGAGGTGCCGAACCGGCTCCCTGCCGACGCTTTCGTAGCGCACGACACCGGCCCAGGTGGGAATCTCCGCAACCTGCAACGGCAAGTAGCTCTGCTCATACCAGTCTTGAAACTGCTTGTCCAGCTCGGGTGTCATCTCCAGCTGCCACAGGAAGAACGGGCGGCCCGCGAATGCTCCTTCGGCGGGTTTTCGGGCGTGGGTCCAGGTCTGCCTGTAAGTGATTCGCGAGAAATTCCGCAGGGACCTGTCCTTCCATTCGCGAAACTCTTTGACGACCTGGCAAACCGCCGGCCTGTCGAAAATGCCATCCACTTTGCTCATGGCGTCGTCACCGGCAAGCTGGTAAATCGTCAGGTACTGCTTGTTATGCCAGGGTAAAGAGCCACCGATCCCAAATTCCTCGTATCGCCGGATATTGATGATTTCCGGCGATTTCTCAAGCACCGCCGTGAGAAACGAATAATGATAGAAGCGATTGAACTCCGGCTCCACCTCCGGGGGAACAGTAAAGTTGATTACGAGAAGAGGATTTCCCATTGATCTCACCTTTCACTCTTTGATGAACGACACGACAATCTGGCGTTTCCGGGGCCATCAAGCTCGACCAGCACGGCTCGCTGCCATGCGCCCAGGCCAAGCACGTCGCCGAATAGTGTAATCTACTTTGACAGCGTCTCCTCGATTTCGAACTCCGAGCACTTGGCTATCGAACCGCTGCCAATCGATGACTTCATGCCTGAGATCGTAGACAGGCTGCGCTCCTTCGGCGCGCTTGTGCTCGTGGCTGAGCCCGGCGCCGGCAAGACCACCCGGGTGCCCCCGGCGCTTCTTGACGCGGGGCTGGCGAGCTTGCAAGACGGCAGACCCGGGCAGATTGTGTTGTTGCAACCGCGGCGAGTGGCTGCGCGCGCGGCGGCAAGTCGCATAGCCAGCGAGCGCGGGACCGCGCTCGGCGGGGAGATTGGCTATCAGGTTCGTTTTGATAAACGAATGAGCCGCGCCACACGCGTTCTCGCTTGCACGGAAGGGGTATTCCTCCGCCGCTTGCAGGGCGACCCGCTCCTGCTCGATGCCGCCGTTGTGGTTTTCGACGAGTTTCACGAGCGGAGCGTCTACAGCGATCTGGCGCTGGCGATGGTTCGCCAGGTCCGTCAGGAAGTCCGTCCGGATGTGCGGATTGTCGTGATGTCCGCTACGCTCGATGCCGGACCCGTGGCAAGCTATCTGGGAGGATGCCCGACTATCGAGTGTCCGGGCAGAACGTACCCGATCCAGATAGAGTATGCTCGCACGCGCTCCGGCGATCCTCTCGAGCGCACCGTTGCCAGCGGCGTCAGAAGCATGCTTTCTCGAACGGCAGGGCACGTCCTTGTCTTCCTTCCCGGTGTCGGGGAGATTCGGCAGGCGCAGGCGGAGCTGGAAGGGGACCCTGCCGTCAGCGATTTCACGATCATGCCGCTATACGGGGACATGCCGCTCGAGGACCAGCAGGCAGTGCTGCTCCCCTCGAAGAGGCGCAAGATTGTGCTCGCAACTAACGTGGCGGAAACCTCCATCACGATCGATGGTGTCACCGGAGTGGTCGACAGTGGGCTTTGTCGTATCAACCGGCTGGACCCGCGGCTGGGAATGAATCGATTGGAGGTCTCGCGCATTTCCAGAGCATCTGCTGACCAGCGTGCCGGTCGAGCCGGGCGCACCGGGCCCGGGTCGTGCTTGCGGCTGTGGACTGAGCGCGAGCACGGGTTGCTGAGCGACTTCGAGAAGCCCGAGATTGCCCGGGTAGATCTGTCGCAAACGGCGCTGCAATTGATTGCCTGGGGAGAACATGATGTGCGCGCGTTCCCCTGGTTTGAGGCGCCTCCGGCTGGTGCGCTGGAGCACGCACTGGAGCTTCTGGAGCGTATCGATGCGCTTGATTGCGGGCGGCTGACGGAGGCCGGAAAGCGAATGGCAAGCTTGCCGCTCCAACCCCGGGTCGCTCGCCTGCTTCTCGAGGGAGAGCGGCTCGGACGGGGAAAGCGTGCCGCCCTCTGCGCGGCGCTTCTGGAAGGCCGCGATCCGGTCAGGCGTGCCGAGCAAAGGAGACAAGCCGAGCACCGCAGCGACTCGGATGTTCTGGATCGCCTGGAGGCGATAGAGCATTTCAGCGCCACCGGGCAGAGACACTGGTGGGCGGGAGAGTTGCTTGCCGGCCCGGCAAAGCAGATCCTGCGAGCAGGGGAGCAACTGGCACGAGAGCTTGATGAATCGATGGCAGGCGGCGCCGAAGCGCTGAAACCCGGCGCTCAGAAGTGCCCTTCGGACGAGGCGCTACTGCGGGCGATTCTTGCGGCCTACCCGGATCGCGTTTGCAGGCGCCGGCAACCCGGGGGAAGGCGGGCGGTCATGGTGGGAGGGCGCGGCGTGCGCCTTGCTGATGAATCAGCGATCGGCGACTGCGAGATGTTTGTCGCCGTGGAATTGCTCGAGTCCGGGCAGGCTGAGTCGCTGGTGCGGCAGGCGTCGCGTGTAGAGAAAGACTGGTTGCCGAAGGCCCATCTCGGCGAAAGCCTGGATGCCGGATATGATGCCGAGCTGGAGAAGGTGACCGCGGTCAGGAGGCTGCGCTTTTTCGATCTCGTGATTGAAGAGCAGACCGCGCAACTGCCGCCGGACGTCGATGCCGCGGCAGTGCTGGCCGAGGCTGCTGCCGCCCGCTTCGACCTGGAGGAGCTGGTAAGCGAGGAAGCCGCTCGCTACATGACGCGCATCCGCTGGTTGCGCCACTGGCAGCCCGAGCTGGAGTTGCCGGACTTCGGTCCGGACCCGTGGATAGAGCTCTTGCCCGAGTGGTGCGCCGGATGCTCCAGCATCCAGGAACTTCGCTGCGCCCCTCTTGTCGGGATAATACAGGCTCGCCTGACGCCCGAGCAGGTCGCGGCCGTGGACAGGTTCGCCCCTGACAGCATTGCCGTCCCTGGTGGTCGCCGGATAAAACTTCAGTACGAGGTCGACAAGCCGCCCGTCCTGGCGGCCCGCATTCAGGAAATGTTCGGTTTACCGGACACCCCGCGTATCGCAAACGGCAAAGTCCCGGTGTTGCTGCATCTTCTTGCGCCCAATAACCGTGTGCAGCAGATTACCGCTGATCTGGCCAATTTTTGGAAGATCACCTACGCGGAAGTAAGAAAGGATCTGAGAAGCCGCTACCCGAAACACGCCTGGCCTGACGATCCGCTTACGGCGCAACCGGAATCTAAGCCTCGGCGCAATCGCTAGAGACTATTTCTGGCGGCCTGACCCCGCGTGCTCTCTTGCTGGTTTTAATACCCGTAATATGTGTACGGACTGTACCCGTAATATCTTGGAATGATGCGGATGTGAGGTCTGGCATAGTATCCGTACGCATATCCGTATCTATATGGAGAGAACCAGGCGCCCGGACCATAATAGCCGCCAGGCCATCCATAACCCAGTCCAAGACTACGCAATCCGTAGCCGAGCAATGCGCTCTTGATCATCCATCCGAAAAAGGCCTGCGATGGCGGTTGGCAGACCGCGAATGTGACCATGAGCATCAAGGCGGCGACAGTCGTTTTGCACATCTTAGTCATAATCGACCTCCTCTCTGGTGAGGCTGTCTCAATTGATCGGACGCGCGCCAGACCGTGCTGTTCCGCGCTGTTGCTTACAGGCGACGAGCGTTCAGCGGCATGTCCGGGTCAATAAGCTCCGGCAAGCCCTGGCTTGGCGGTTCAGCGATTGTTGAGTGCCGCGCAAGCCGCCTTAATTGCGTCCTGCCCCCATTGCAGGACAACATTCTCAGCCGGTGCCGTGTACTCGTCGTCGTCTGTGAACGGTCTGTTTCTCCAGAGCTGTTCCGTGCCTGCGAATCCCCTGACTTGGATGGAACGGCCATCCTCAGAAAGGGACAATACAGGCAGGGCTTCACCGTCGTCCTCCTTGCGGTCCGTGGCGTTCTGCTCGATTATTCGCTTTTGAACGGAGGCGCGCTCCTCATTCGACAGAGAGTCCAGTAAGGTGTGAGCACTGGCCGTCTTGCCGTGCTCCAGGTCCTGGGTGACGCTCTCAACCTGCGCTTGTGTGACTTCGTGCGCGTTTGCCATGCTGTAAAGCCTCGCTGACTTCCCGACTCGAGTTCGGTTTTGCGTAGTAAGTAGAAGGGATCCAGCGGACCCCCGGCGGCAATTTAGCGAAGTCTACAGCTAATTTGTAGAAAATACCTGGAATATTTGTGGAGAGACCTTAATTTGAGAATCTCTATTCCCTGGGATTAGACCGTGGCAGGAAGGCGAAGGCGACACAGGAAGCTGCTACTGCGCAGCCAGGTTGGCGAGTGCGCGGGAAACAGCAGTAAAGGAGCTATTGACCGCGTTGGCCAGCGTGGATTGTGGCAAAGCTAAAACCAAACTGATCAGTGCGGCGACAAAGGCGATGATCGACCCGTACTCGGTGATGGCCTGCCCTTTCTGCCTTCTCCGGCGGTTTGGTCTTGATCCGGTTCGTGCTCTCGATGAGTCCATGGTAAATTACCCGAAGCCCGGCGACGCAGACGTGATCTGCACGCTGCAAATTGATCTTGCCCATCAAGAGCCCTCAAATAACGGCGTTTTACCCTCTGGAAATTACTTGTGCTTAATCGATCTGCCTGTCGGACAGGCGTTTCCACTGGCACAGCGAATTATCGCCACTGCTGTCGGTGGCTTGGTGCTGGACCTTTCCTGCACCTGACAACAAAACCGGCATAATACGCCTGGATTGGAGGTCAGATGAAAAAGAGTCGTTTCACAGACGGTATGGCAATGAACTGCGTTTGCTTCCGCCAAAGATAAAGCGGCTTCGTCTTCGAAAAGCCGCTCCAGATAAGCAACACAAGATACCTGCCCGGGAGGACTCGAAGCTCCATGATTTGAGGCGCACTCTGGCGAGCTTCATGGCTAACGCCGGTGCGGACGTATCCTTTTGCCGCTTGTGGAAGGGGCACCGGTCAGCTTTTCGGGAGTCCCCGCCAAATGGGCGGGCGGCGGGATGTTCCAAGTCGACGATCGGACCATCGGCGTCATTTCGAGGGGCATTGGAATGGAGCGCGGCAATGCGCCCCAACTGCGATTCCTGTGCCGCCCGCGGATTATTATTCTAGATCTCTCTTCTCTTCACCATCCTAAAACTGCCAGCCGATTGCTCCCGCGGCCGCAATATTCTGCCCGCTGACCATACTTACTGGTATGCCGATAGCGGCGACAGCCTGTAGTCGACCGCTGCGGTTGCGGTGCGCCATAGTGAGCGCGGTTGCCGCCTGGCCACCATAGTAGCCTCCGCCGAGGCTAATTGTTGTTTTGCCGGGATCAGGCGTCCGCATCGCCGTAAGCATTGCTGCTACCGCGGCGACACCTTGGCTGGCACTGCGTTCGATGCGGGTCATGCGGCTGTTCCATTGCTGCTGCATTTGAGACGCCACTGCGTTGGTATAATTGATGCTCTGAGTGAATTTCAGATTTGTGAAGTTATCCGCACTCTGCACACCGGCCGCAACTTGCTGGTCGGTGTAGGCATTTGCCTGTCCGAGTATTACCCGATTGTTTTGCACCACAAAGCCTTGAAGCTGGCTGACATTAACGGCATCGGTCGGCTTGACGCCGGCGGCCACGTTTGTTATGCGGCGCTCAGCACCGGGGGCGCCTACTGACACAGTGTTGGATTGATTGGCAACAGAGCCTGAACCCAGCGCTACTGCATTGCTTGTGTTGGCGGATACGCTGCTGTTTTGTCCGATAGCCACGCTGCCGGTGGCACCGGTATTGACAGTGGCGTTATTTCCTATTGCGACGCTGCCGTCGCCACACGCACAGCTTTCATAGCCATAAGCTGAGCTGGAGGTTCCCGAGGCGGTGCTGACGGCGCCATAAGCTGAGCTGGCGAAGGCCGAGGCGTGGCTCGCGGCGCCATAAGCTGAGCTGAGGGCGGTCGAGGCACTGCTCGAGAAGCCAAATGCTGAGCTAAATTGGTTCGAGGCTTCGCTGCCGAAGCCATAAGCTGAGGCTTCGTCGCCCGAGGCATTGCTGAAGACACCATATGCTGAGCTACCTGGGCCAGAGGCGGTGCTCTGGCTGCCATATGCTGAGCTGGAGACGCCCGAGGCTGTGCTGCCGTCCCCGATAGATGTCGCGTTGCTGGGAGCGCCAGAGGTATCGCCAAAGCCTGCCGGGCCTTGCAGGTTGCTTGCTGGCTGTCCGTTGCCCGTGGAATTAAGTGTCTGTCCCGCAAATACTGGTACTGAACTGGCTAACAGCATGACGGCAACGGGAACTGTTATGATGTGGATCCGCTTTAGTTGCATCATTAGCTTTACCTCCAGGAGAAAATGGGCTCCCTTGAAGTTCAATTGGCTAGGTAGCTAGTCAGCGCACCCTGGAACACCGGGCGACCTTTTTCGAACAAACGATGGGACAAAGAGAACATTCGCCAGAGAAGCTCTTGGAAAGGAAAAGCCACAGCGAAGAGGTTCTCAATGGTTGCCAAAAAGTGTACCAATTGAATCTCGCAACTGGCCTCTTGCAAACCGCAATCTGCCGCCATGCCGCGCTCAGCCCAGGCAGCCTGAATGTTAAGGTGGAAGACATGAAGTCCGCATAAGCCGACCTGGGGTGCTTTAGGATCAGATAATGTTCATCAAAGGTCAATTCAGACAGAGCGAGCAACTGGCTCTTATGTTCCAGGCAGTTGAGGCGGCTCGCAACGGTGTGGTCATAACCGATCCTGTTCAACCGGACAATCCGATAATCTACACAAATCCTGCCTTCACGGACATCACAGGTTACGCTGCTGATGAAATTCTGGGGCAAAACTGTCGTTTCTTGCAGGGCGAAGACAGGGCGCAGCCGGCGCTCAACGACGTGCGGTTGGCGATCAAAGAAGGGCGAGACGTCACTGCCATTTTGCGCAACTACCGTAAGGACGGCAGGCGATTTTTCAATGAATTGACAATTTCCCCGGTGCGCAATGATAGGGGAAAATTGGTGGCGTTTGTGGGGATACAAAATGACATCACTGCTCGAATCGAGGCAGAGGAGAGAATATCCGACTTCTACTCTATAGTCTCCCATGAGTTGCGTACGCCGATTGCCAAAATCAAAAGTTCTCTGGCGGTTATTGCCGATGGGGAGGCCGGGCCGGTAAGCGACTCCGTCAGACGATTTGTGGACATCTCCATAAAAGCTGCCGACAGCTTGTGGCGGCTTCTCGAGAATATTCTGGACTTCAAGAAGCTCGAATCGGGAAAATTTTTCTTGCTGCGTCAACGATTGCAACTGGCGCAACTGGTGGAAAGCGCGGTCGTAGAGTTCCAACCTGTCGCCGATGCTGCGGACGTTGCCCTGAAATTCCACCGTCTTGCCAGCCCGACTGTCGATGCCGACGGGCAGCGCATAGTGCAGGTGCTGGAAAACTTGCTCAGCAATGCCGTGAAATTTTCGAGGTCTGGGTCCGAGGTCAATGTGAAAGTGCTATCTCATGGTGCGGAATGGGCTCGCGTGGAGGTTATCGATTCCGGTGGCGGGATTGCTGCGGCGGACATAAGCAAGCTCTTTGGCAAGTTCCAGCAGCTCGAATTGCCCGACAAGCGCACGCGGGGTGGAACCGGGCTGGGCCTGGCGGTATGCAAAGCAATCATTGAGGCGCATGGCGGCCGTGTGGGGGTCGAAAGCGAACTGGGAAGGGGCAGTACCTTCTGGTTTGAATTGCCATCCTGCACCTCGGTTGGCCGAACATCAGTCACCGACAGCTGACCTGTCAGGCACAGCCGTTCACCTCCGGTTCAAGTTTGTGCGATAAGTTCTTTGTTACAGAGCCAGGGGGTAAAATGTACAGTCGGTCACCACAAGATCCGCAATCGGCGATGGCAAAGGTTTTGCTTGTTGAAGACGATGATGAGTTGTCTGAAGTGCTGAAGTGCACTCTCACAAGTCGTGGCTTCACTGTTCAAGCTGTTCGGGACGGGAATGAGGCGCTTGATTTGTTGAGGGTCAACAAGTACGACGTGATAGTGCTTGATTGGATGATGCCGGGGCTGAGCGGCATAGACGTGTGCAAGCGCCTTCGCTCCGGCGGCGACCGCACGCCCATCTTGATGCTCACAGCCAGGACATCCGATGAGGACACGGAGCATGGTTTGGATGCAGGGGCTGACGATTACCTGACCAAGCCCTTCGAAAATAGAGTGCTTGCGGCCCGCCTGCGTGCGCTGCTTCGTCGCCCGCCTGTGTGCCTGGAGCCAGTGTTGAGGATCGGGGATATCTCGTGGGATCCGTCTACCGGGCGCGCGTCGCGCGCAGGCAAGGAGATTCGCTTGCGGCCGATGGTGGCGAAGCTCCTGGAATTTTTTCTGCGGCACCCCGGACAGTTCTTTACGCCCGAAGCTTTGTTAAACCGCGTTTGGGACGATGACTCGACGGCCGGGCTGGAGACAGTCAGGGCACACATTAAGCTGCTGAGGAAGGCAATTGAAATCCCGGGCTGCCCGTCGCTGATAGAGACGGAGCGCCATCGAGGCTACAGGCTCGTTGCGCACGAACAAGGAGACTCTGAAGGATGAGCGGGTTCGATGCCGTCCTGCTCCTTTCGTTCGGCGGTCCAGAGGGTCCGGAAGACGTCATGCCGTTTTTACGGAATGTAGTGAGGGGCAAGAATGTGCCAGAGGAACGATTGCTGTCGGTGGCACATCACTATCAACGGTTCGGGGGCGTCAGTCCGATCAACGAGCAAAACCGGTGCCTTATCAAGGCGCTCAAAGCGGAACTCGATCAACACCGGCTGGATTTGCCCATTTACTGGGGCAATCGCAACTGGCATCCGATGCTGGAGGACACCGTGGCGCAGATGTCCCGGGACGGGGTTAAGAGAGCATTGGCGTTTGCCACATCGGCCTACAGTTCTTACTCGAGTTGTCGCCAGTACATCGACGACATAGAGCGTGCTCGTTTTGCCGTCGGAATTGAGGCGCCACAAATTGAGAAGATTAAGCCCTTCTACTGTCACCCCGGTTTCATCCGAGCAAATATCGACCGGCTGAAGGAGGCCCTGTCACAGCTTAACGCACCTGCTGGTGATGCAGTCCATGTAGCTTTCAGTGCTCATAGCATTCCGCTGTCAATGGCGCTAGGCTGCCGTTACCAGGAGCAACTCACCACAGTGGCGGAGGCCGTGGCAAACGGTGCTGGCATTTCGGACTGGAAGCTCGTTTATCAAAGTCGTTCCGGTCCAGCGCATGTGCCGTGGCTGGAGCCTGATATTAATGACCACCTTCGCTTTCTGCGTGTGATGGGCAAACAGAACGTCGTGGTGCATCCCGTTGGCTTCATTTCGGATCACATGGAGGTCAGGTATGACCTGGACACCGAAGCGGCCAGCCTCGCTGCTAAGTTGGGACTCAACATGGTACGGGCCGGGACTGTCGGAACGCACCCATCATTCGTTGGCATGATACGAGAGTTGATTGTGGAGCACCTGGAGGGCGGGGCATTAGCAGGTGGCTGCTTTGAGGCCACCATGTGCGATCCGGGCTGCTGCTTGTATCAGCAAGATGATGCTCCGGGCACGGCGCATACCAGGATTTAAGCGAAGCTCGATTGTGTTCATCCCCCGTTCACGAGCTGAGGCTACACTGGCTACGGAGGAAACTGATGAGCGATGAGCAAATGGCGGCATCTCATGAAGTCAGGAACAACCACCACGGCGGTTGTTCTGGGAGTTATCCTTACAGGTGTTATTGCTACGGTTAAAGCGGAGCCGAAGGAAAAGTACCCGACACCCGAATATGAAGTGCTCGCGACGATCAGCAAGGACATTGAAATTCGCCGTTACGCACCGCGCATAGTAGCCCAAGTGAGCGTGTCTGGCACAGGGAGAGAGGGACTCAATGAAGGGTTTCGGATACTGGCCGGATACATATTCGGAAATAACAACAGGCGCGGCACAGGCGAGATTAAGGCCCCTGGCAGGGGAGAGCGCGAAAAAATTGCTATGACGGCGCCCGTCACCGCGCAGTCGGCGACGATACCAATGACCTCCCCTGTGACGGCCTCGGGAACGAGAACCGGCTTGACAGTGAGCTTTTTCATGCCGCCATCCTACTCACTCGCCACGCTGCCTGTACCAACAGATCGAAGAATAAAACTGATCGAGTTGCCCGAGGAGCAGTTCGCCGTGATTCGATTCTCGGGCGGCTGGAATGCGTCAAACTTCGACAAGCACGCACAATGCTTGCTCGATAGACTTGACAGGGAGAATATAAGGACAGCTGGGAGCCCAGTTAATGCCTACTACAATCCGCCTTTCACGCTGCCGTTTTTGAGACGTAATGAGGTTCTTGTTCCTATTGCCGAAGGAGCTTTGCCTGGTTGAGCTCCTGTCTCCTTGGCTAGTTGTGAGCTCGGCTTTCCGACCCGGGTCAACGTGTTTCAAGGATAAGGGCAGGTGACAGGAGCACAGTGGCACGTTCACTCAAAGTTCATGGCTGCTGTTTATCATGCAGACTGAAGGGTCAGTGCAGGGTGTTTACTGTGAGCTCGAAGGGCAGACGACAGGTTGTTGAGTTTCGAACAGTTATCCCAGCTCCGGCCGGGGAAGTTTTTCGATGGCACTGGCAGCCAGGAGTCTTTTACAGGCTCGTGCCGCCCTGGGAGTCAGTGGAAGTCGTCCGGCCTGCTGATGGTCCGGCAGATGGCGCCACCGCGGTCCTGAAGGTAAAAGTAGGGATGTTCAAACTGGAGTGGATCGCCAGGCACTTCCAGATGGTTGCAGGTCTGCAATTTGCAGATATTCAGCAGAGGGGGCCTTTCGCATTTTGGCATCACGTTCACAGGCTGGAGCCGCTAGGCGCAGACAGGTGCGAACTTATTGACAAAATTGAGTATGAGCTGCCGGCATCTCCCATCAGCCAACTGCTCCTGGGTGGTTACGTCAAGAAGAAGCTCGCCCGCATGTTCAATTACAGGCACCAGACAACGGTAAACGACATCAGACTCGTCATGAATACGGGAGGTCGGGTAATGAAAATCGCGGTCACCGGTTCGCACGGACTGATAGGGTCTCAACTGATCCCCTTTCTGACATCTTTATGCCATGAGGTCGTCAGACTGGTTCGTGCGTATCCGGCGCAGGGGGACATCCTCTGGAGACCCGAGTCTGGTGAGATCGACAAGAGCTCGCTGGAGGGACTGGATGCAGTGGTGCACCTCGCTGGTGACAGCATAGCTGCTGAGCGCTGGACTGCGAGCAAGAAGGCTAGAATTCGTTCGAGCCGTGTGACAGGTACCCGGTTGTTGTCCCAGACACTCGCCAGTTTGAAGAAGCCACCCGAAGTGCTGATATCGGCTTCCGCCATCGGCTATTACGGCAACAGAGCTGACGAGGTTCTTACTGAAGAGAGTCTGCCCGGCACAGGTTTTCTTGCCGATGTCTGTCGTGAGTGGGAGTCAGCCGTTGAGCCTGCAAGGCGAGCCGGCATACGCGTTGCCAACCTGCGGATAGGCGTCGTGCTAAGCCGCGCGGGTGGCGCACTGACGAAGATGCTACCAGCTTTCCAGATGGGTGCGGGTGGCAATATCGGGTCAGGCAAACAGTGGATGAGTTGGGTCTCCTCCGAGGACGTGATAGGCTCCATCTATCATGTGCTTACGCACAAAGAGCTGGAAGGACCGATAAATGTTGTCGCACCACAAGCGGTGACTAACAGTGGTTTCACGGCAGCTCTTGGCAATGTTTTGCACAGACCGACCGTGCTGCCTTTACCAGGGTTCGTTGCGCATCTGTTGTTGGGGGAAATGGCAGACGAACTCTTGCTTTCGAGTGCGCAGGTCAAGCCGTGCAAATTGCTGGAAAGTGGTTACAAATTTCGGCATCCTGCGCTGGAGCCAATGTTGAGAGAGTTGCTGGGCGTGGCGTGAGTTCGGAGGAGGTGAATGTGCATGGGTTCAACGAGCATAGTCTGGTTCAGGCTCGATCTACGTCTTGCTGACAACCAGGCGGTCCTGGCCGCTGTACGTCATAGCGACTGTGTGGTGCCCTTGTATATAGATGCGATAGAAAAAGGAAATTCGTGGGCGGCCGGTGCAGCTAGCCGTTGGTGGTTGCATCAGTCTCTGAAAAGTCTCAACCGCGACCTGCAGAACTTAGGCTCGCGTTTGATTATTCGCAGCGGCGACCCCGCTGCCGTTCTTCTTTCGCTACTGGAGGAGACGGGAGCTCGCTTCGTGTTCTGGAACCGAGTTTTCGATCCTGTTGGCCGGGCACGCGACCGGCGGGTTGAGGAGGTTTTGCGCGCCCGTGGTGCTGTGGTGCAAAGTTTCAATTCCAGTCTTATGCATGACCCACATCTCTTGCGCACCGGAGCGGGAAATCCCTTCCAGGCGTTTACTCCATTCTGGCATCGCCTGACTTCCTCGACGAACCAGGAGCCGCCCGCGGAATGCCCCAGGTCCATGACATTGCCTCAAGGACAACTGGCATCCGTTGCCCTGGAGGCTCTTACGCTCGAGCCGCGCGCAGACTGGGTCTCAGGCCTTCGAGCTACCTGGAGTCCTGGAGAATCCGGTGCTCATGAAAAATTGCGCCACTTCATTCAGAGTGGCGCACTCTCGCGCTATGCAACAGGCAGGGACCGCCCTGATCATGATGGAGTCTCAATGCTGTCTCCGCACCTGCATTTTGGAGAGATAGGGCCGCGGCAGATCTGGCATGCGGTACGGCAGACTCCGCTTGAGCTGAGTGCGCATGCCAGTGCGGTAACCTTCCTCAAAGAGCTTGGCTGGCGGGAGTTTGCTTATCACGTGCTGTACAATTTTCCAGACACGATCAATCAGCCCATGCGTCCTGAATTCGATCGATTTTCCTGGCGCAAGAACGATTCAGCTCTCAAAAAATGGCAGCGCGGGCAGACAGGCTATCCGATCGTTGATGCAGGAATGCGCCAGCTCTGGCAGACCGGCTGGATGCACAACCGAGTTCGCATGATTGTATCGTCGTTCTTGACGAAAGATTTGTTGATTTCATGGCTCGATGGAGCGCGGTGGTTCTGGGATAGGCTTGTTGACGCTGATCTGGCTAATAACACGCTTGGGTGGCAATGGGTTGCCGGCTGTGGAGCCGATGCTGCACCTTACTTCAGGATGTTCAATCCTGTGCTGCAGGGAAAGAAATTTGATCCTGATGGAGATTATGTACGACGTTGGGTGCCTGAACTGGCTCGGTTGCCCTCCAGGTGGATTCACAGTCCGTGGCAGGCGCCGCCGGCCGAACTCAGTGCCGCCGGAGTTGAGCTTGGCCGCACATATCCGGCTCGCGTAGTTGACCATGCATGGGCACGCGACAGAGCGCTCGATGCGCTGTCCAGCATCAGACGAGGCTCGGTGCGCAAGCGAGCCGTGAGCCAGGCCGCTCGGTGAGCAGAAGAGCGCATTGAGCTTTTGGGTGAGGCGACTGTGATGGGAACCAATGCAAGGATACTGGTGATTGGCGCTACAGGCTATATAGGTGCCCGGCTTGTACCGCGACTTCTGAGTGCTGGATACCTGGTGAGGGCGGTTTCTCGCTCGCTAGAGAAATTACAGGGCTGTCACTGGGCCACTCACAAGAATGTGGAACTCATGACCGTGGATGTACTCGATCCCGTGGCGCTGGCTGCCGCTTGCGAAGGGTGCCAGACAGCGTACTACCTTGTCCATTCGATGAATTCGCAGCACAGAGATTTCGAGGAAGCCGATCGTCGCTGTGCTTTAAACATGGCGACAGCCGCGCAGCGGGCAGGACTGACACGCATCATCTATCTGGGCGGACTGGGCGATCAAGGCGAGGAGTTGAGTCGCCATCTGCGATCTCGCGCTGAGGTGGCGGACATTCTCAGAAGCGGTGCCGTGCCGGTGACCGTCCTCAGGGCGGCAATGATTATCGGCTCAGGAAGTGCGTCTTTCGAAATTCTGCGCTATCTGGTCGAGAGATTGCCCTTTATGATTACACCGCGCTGGGTGCGCACGCCATCCCAACCGATTGCTGTTCGCAATGTGTTGGCTTATCTGATTGGTTGCCTGGAGAAGGATGAAACCATCGGTCAGGTGTTCGACATAGGCGGACCCGAGGTGGTCACATACCAGCAGCTGATGGACGCTTACGCGGCGGAGGCTGGACTGGGGAGGAGGTTTGTCGTTCCGGTGCCATACTTTACTCCACGGTTGAGTTCATACTGGATACACCTGGTGACACCTGTTCCTGCTTATATCGCGCGGCCCCTTGCCGAGGGATTGCGCAGCCCGGCAGTGTGCAGGGAGTCGCGCATAAAGGACCTCATACCGCAGGAATTGCTTGATTGCCGGACAGCTATCAAATTGGCCATAACGTGCGTGCAGCATCAGCAGGTGGAAAGCCACTGGACTGATGCGGGAGCCATTCCGCCTGCCGAATGGTTCTATTCGGAGGACCCGAAGTGGGCTGGCGGCACCGTATATGAGGACAGGCGGTCGCTGATTGTTGAAGGGACAGCCGATGATCTGTGGCAGCCGTTAGTCAGGCTTGGTGGCAACACTGGCTGGTATTACGGAAATTGGCTCTGGAGGTGGCGGGGGCTCATGGATCGTCTAATTGGTGGCGTTGGGATGATTCGCGGCAGGCGGCACATATCTGATCTTAAGCCCGGGGATGCTCTCGACTTTTGGAGAGTGGGTGCTGTAGACGCTGGCAGGCGGCTACTTTTGGTGGCGGAAATGAGGCTGCCCGGAAAGGCGATGCTGGAGTTCAGGATCGAGCCTATCAGCAAGACCAAGGTCAGGCTCATTCAGACAGCCAGATTTCTGCCGTCCGGGCTGACTGGGCTCATCTACTGGTTGCTTGTCACGCCTTTGCACGGCATTGTATTTGGTGGCATGCTGAAGGGCATCGCTGCTGCCCGTGCAAGACAGAGCAACGCTTCATCGGATGGGATGATTTATGGGTCTTGATCGACGGGCGTACGTTAATTTCTGCCAGGCGCTACTAGCGAACGGGCAGCATGGCGCTACCGACGTAACAGAGTATTCATCCTTCATGGACTGGTGCCGGAAAGTTGGTCCGGCGACATGGAGAAGATGCCGCTCGCCTCAGTTCTAATTGTCCGGAAACACAGGACCGGCATGCAGGGGTTGCGCGAACACTGGTCCTGTGATTTTGTCACTATGGTGCCATGCCGAAAAGTGATAGGCTTTTTCCATTGACGGTCATACCGGTTGCGTCAAGGCAAGTACCAATACTGGAGCGCGTACCGTATCCCTGGACTGAAACCCGATCACCTCGCTTGATTGCTGCCAATATTGATTGCTGAAGCGGGGGCGGAAAGTGGACTTCACTTCCATCAGATAAAAGCAATCCGCGCACCTCTCCGAAATGTCCAACTAACCAGTTACTGACGGCGCCGCTGACGGTCAGTAACTGTCCGGGCGCTGGCGGTGCTGGAGGGTAGGCGGGTGGCTGATCGATGACGACTTGTCGTGTCCTGGTGTTGGTTAAGCTGATGGTGCGAAATTCTTGTCCGTACTTGCTCTGCAATCCAGGTTCTGCAGTAGCCTCAATCTGGTCACCCGGCCTTGCAACTTGGAGAAGTGCGGAACTGAGGTGTGGCGGGAAGTGCAACTGTTTCCCGTCGGAAAGCAAGAGCCCGTCTGCCTGTCCTCCCGGATTCATGAGGTACCTCTCCACTGTCCCGACAATGGTGATTGCAGAATAGGGAGCCGGCAATACTGTTGGCCTTGTAAGACCGGCGTCAGGGTTAGGCTGGGCTGGCGGTGCTCCTCCTTGTGGTTGAGCCCGAGTGCAGGGGTTGGAGATTGCTATGAGGCTGCTTAACACGAGCGGAAGCAGTAACTTGTATGACATGTTCGACCTCCTTGAGTGACTCGCAGCTATCGGCTAATCGAGAGTGTGGTTGTGCGCCTTCGCCGCAGACTTGATGCGGCATATTGCCACTGGTGCCTGTGATTGCGAAAGACACAGCCCCTGCAATGAATTCGGAAGCTGCTCGCGTCGCTCACGCTGCCATTATCGGGCTGGTTGATGTGTCAAAACTGGATGATTACGTGACACCCGTGTCAGACTTTCGGACAGCTATCAACTACTGCCGGCCCGGTCGATTTTGCCGCGCGCCACTTGAAATTACCAATTTCCCCGCGCTCTTAGGTCGCCGCTAACACCTGACCGCCGCCATGGCTAACGGGAAGGTGAACATGGCGCTTGTGAAGGCGGTGCTTCGGCATAAGGACATGAAGACTACCCTTGGCGTCTATGCCAGGGCCGCCAAGCAGGCCGAGCTAGAGGCTAAGCAAATCGGACATGCTGCCTGGTTCAAGGCTGCCGAGCAAGCGCCGGGGGTGGACAACGTTAAGCCCATAACGCAAAAGAGGTCCTGAGCTGCGTCGTGTTACATTTGTGATACACTGAACCTGGGAGCCGTCCACCGTGATCTTGACCTTCGATCAGGCGGCGTTTAAGCACCGCATCACCAAGGATGAGATCAGGGAATTGCTGGCAGACCCGGCGACGGAAGAGTTCGAGCTGACGCCCAGCCGGGTGGGGAATTACCGGATTATGTACGTTGGATTCACGCTGATGGGGAGGCTGCTCGAAGTTGGGATTGAATGCGTAGACGCCCCTGAAGATGTTTTTCTTCACGTCTATCATGCCCAGCCAGCCACAACGCAATACCGCGAGCTGTATGACAAGGCAAAGGGAAGATGAACAGAAAAACGGAACGAATTGCCCAGGCCCTCAATGAAATGCGCCAGGCTGCTAGGGCGGATGTCGCCAAGCGCTGTGTGCTACATGTTCGCATCGATGAGCCGAGTATTTTGGAACTCTATGCGGTTGCGGCCAGCAAGAAGCAGCCGATAGGAACGATGATCCGCGAATGGCTTCTTGAGCGGCTCGAACAGGAGCGGAGCGGAGGCACCGGTGACAAGATCGGCGACATAGAGCGACGCTTATCGGCGTTGGAACGCAGGGAAGGGAAACGCCAGCCGAGAAGGAAGAAGGCATAACCTGTGGCAGACCGATCAGGTCCGGCTGAGCAAACCATCATGATCAAGAGAGAACCGTCAGAAGACGACCGGGCGGCCAAGGGTCAGGCAAGGGAGCAAGCTTACTCGGCGGAAAATAGTCCTGACCAGGGCGAGGTTAGAATGGTCAACCCGTCGACGCAGGCAATCAGGATATCCTGAACGCCTGGGTTCTTGAGCTCTGTCAGGATTCCTAGCCAGAACTTGGCACCCTCATTCTGAGAGATCCAGATTCCCAAAAGCTCTTTCTGCCCGCTTGTGTTGACTGCCAGAGTCAGATACACGGCCTTGTTAATCACACGCTGGTTCTCCCGAACCTTCACCATCAGCGCGTCGAAGAAGACGAGCTGGCTCTGGATGTCGCGGACTGTCATCCCACCGGGGTACATCGCCAGGACTTTGTCGTCGAAGCCCTCCAGCCGCGTCTGACGTTTCGGTACTGCCTGCGGTTCAAACTCACCGTTCCTGTCGCGGGGGATGCCGAGGGTCAGTTCGCCCTGGTCGGTCGTTACCGTTTTCTTGCTGTACCCATTACGCCTCTTCTCGCTGCTCATGCCGGCGCGCTCGTCCTTGGCGTAACCAAGGTGGGTTTCCATCTCTGCTTCCAAGCAACGCTCGACGACATGCTTGATCATATTCTTCAGCAGTCCGCCGTTTCGAAGCAAGTCTTTTGGATCCTTAGCCTCCCGATAGTGCTGCTTTATCAGCTTGTCGAGTGCTTCCGTGAACTCTTGATTGGTGTTATCACGCGGCTCTGTTCGTGGTGTCATGGTCAGGCTCCTTTCTAGTGAAATTAGCCGTCTGACCTTCGACACGAATCAGTTTACAATCTCAGCGGTCGCCTAACACCGTATGTGATACCGCAGCTTACACCTTAGAGAACCTGTAAGGCTGTCTAAGCTATCGGGTCCACTACAGTATTCCCTCTCATGCCGTTGGCTGAAAGGATACTTTACAGCAGCGTCTTGGCAAAGTATGCCGCCACTTTTTTAGTATCTCGTTCTCCATCTCAAGCTGCTTGTTCCGCTTTTCGAGCTGCCTGAGCCGTTCATCTGCTGACCTCGCCAATTGCTGTTCGGCGTTGCCGCTCTTCTTCGTCTTCCAGTCCCGGACCCAATCGCGGAGTTTCCACTCCGGAAGTCCGAGTTCCCGGGACACCTCTGAGACCGGTTTGTTACCAACAAGCGCTAGCTTGATGGCCGTATCCTTGAACTCTTGAGTGTATGCGGGTTTCTGTTGCTTCTTGCTAGTCATTTTGTCACTCCTTTCGGCAATTGTAGCCCTTGGAGCGACTCGGCTCTAGTTACTGTGCGTTAATTGGGGGAAAGATCACTGGCATTGTTCCCCCTAATGCTGTCCAAAAAAGAGAAGCTCCAGATGGTCGCTCCCCTCCAGCGAAGTTCACGTGCTAACCTATTGCTAACTCCAGGTAAATTGCCCCGAAGGGCTGAAGCTGGAAAGCCTTGTCTTGTAACCCTGCCCGGCAGGATTCGAACCTGCGACCTCATGGTTCGTAGTGATGTCTGCCGTGGTTTAACGAGTCTTATCAAGACCTAATAGTGCTTATCCAGTATGCGATTACGGACTTATGAGCATTTGCTCACGGTGGCCCATTGTTACCCAAAATTGACCTCCGATGGGCCACCCATGGGCCACCAAAATCGGCTAAAATAGCCATATGGTCCACCATGACTATGGGCCCTAACAGGCTGGTGGCCCATTCTAGCAAAAAATGGGCCACCGGGGTTCCAAAGAGAGCGGACAGCATGCGGGAGGTACGGTCGTGGCAAAGGAAGCGAAAAACCAGATCAACTTCACAAAGGCCAACCTGGAAAGCCTGCCGGTGCCACCGCCGCGACGGCGTTTCTATTTCTATGACAGCAAGGGCAATGGGCTGCATGTCCTTGTGACCAGCAATGGACAGAAGTCCTTTTATATACGCCGCCGCGTCAACGGGAAGAACGAAAAGCACCGCCTTGGTTCATTCCCTGATCTCTCCGTTGAACAGGCACGGGACAAGGCAGCGAGGTTTGCCGGAGCAGTGGCATTCGGCGATAACCCGTCTGAGCAGCGTCGGATTCTTCGCGGTGAGCTGACGCTGGGTGAGCTTTTCCAGGAGTATTTGCAGCGGCACCTGAAGAAGAGCCGTAAGGCTTGGGCTGAGTACGAGAAGCAATTCAACCGTTACTTCGATGAATGGCTTGGACGCAAGCTTTCCACCATTACTCAACGCGATGTGGAACGGCGGCATGGCGAGATAGCCCGGGAGCGCGGAACCTATGCTGCTAACCGAGCGCTGCAACTCATTCGAGCGGTATACAACAAAGGAGTTTCCTGGCGAATCTATCAGGGGCCAAATCCTGGCGTTGGTATCACGATGTTCGAAGAGCGGCCCCGAGAGCGCGTTCTGCAATCCGATGAGTTTGAGCACTTCTTCACGACCCTGGACAACGAAGAAGAAGACTTCAGAGACTTTGTGATGCTGACTCTGTTGACCGGCGCCAGAAAATCGAACGTCCTTGGGATGGGCTGGGATGATGTGAGTCTCAAGAGGGGAACATGGACTATTCCGGCCGAAAAGGCAAAAAACAGCCGCATGCAGGTAATTGTCCTGACGGAACCAGAGCTGGAAATTCTTCACCGTCGACATGATGAAAATCGTCACCGCGCGAAGCCGAGCAAGTTTGTATTTCCAGGCACCGGCGAGACCGGCCATCTTACGGATATCAAACGATCTTGGATGACTTTCTGTGCCCGGGCACGACTAGATGATTTGCATATCCATGACTTGAGGCGCAGCCTGGCAAGCTGGATGGCGAGCACCGGCGCAAACGTCGCCGTGATCAGAAGCGCTCTCAACCACAAGGATGTGAAAACAACGTTGACCGTGTACGCGCGGGCAAACCAGCAATCAGAACTGGCGGCCCGGCAGCTCGCCCATAAGACGATGCTGGAGCTGGGCAAGTCGCAGTCGGTTGCGCCGCTGAAACGGAAAGTGAAGGATACTGAGTTCTGAGCCAGTGCCACTACATATGGTGCACTTACGTTGGCGGCCAGTGCTAGCCATGTGTTGGTACTGCCGGCCAAAGAGCCCGCCGCACCCCATGCGGCACATGCCGAATACCAGCGAGCCTCGGGCCCCTCTGTCAATGCTGGCGAGCTGTGCGAGCCACCCGTAGGGCTTGGCGTTGACAGAGGGTGGCGCTGGTAGGCTCTTTAGCCGGCATGGGAGGAAGGCGGGCATGTGGATATCGATCAAGTGCGCTTGACTAAAGACAACCGCGGCTTGCGCCGCGGGATTTGCTGCCAAGCTGTGGCTTGTTCAGCGGTGAGGATTTATCTAGCTCTATCGTATTAGACTTTGCACTGGCACGTCAAATTGAGGGTAGATAATGCGCCTTGAAAGCGGTAGCCCTTCTCCGCCATTGGAGTACAGGGGCTATGGCTGTTAACGGCTAACGTTGACATTACCCTGGGCAGTGATTGGGCAAGTGAGCGGGCCGTCGCCGCGAGCAGCGTTGTTTTCCCATTGCAGGGGGCGCAGGTTATATATGTGGTCAGTTCCGCCTTGCGATTCTGGCTGGATGTGGTCGATCTCCCAACCGTACTTGTTACTTCTGTTGCCATGTTCGGTTCGGATCATCCAGGCACCACAATCATCTTTGCGATATTTGGTGGGATCATAATTGGCTATGATGCGCCCCTTGTCCCAGACTGCTTGGACAGTTTGCTCGGTATAGCTCTTGCGGAATCCGCCATAGTTGCCGTAATTCATTGGACAAGGTCTCCTAAAGTAGGTTCTGTATAAACTGGCAGGCAATTGAACTAAGTGCCCCGCTCTCTAAGGTCGTCTCCGACCAGCGGTTCGGGACAGAGGAGCCCGTTGAGACAGCGCGCTTGCCGCAGCCTTCTTTTCGATTTTTGAGCTTCTCGGGTCCCGGAGGACTTTGGCGGCGGCGGAAGCGGCCGCAGCACTGGTCTTTCTTTGGCGAGGCATTATTAGAGACTCCTGTTAACCATCAACAAGAATAGGAATAACACGAGATCAGGCATATGTCAATATGGCTGACTGACAGTTTGTAGCATTGACAGTCAACAGACGTGTCGCTTGGACATGTCAATGCGGTTGACATACGGCTGCAAAATTGACATAATGGAAATTGATGGCAATCGATGAAGATGGTTTATACAGTTGGGTTGGCGAGCGCCTGAAGAAAAGGCGTGTAGAGTTGCAGCTTACCCAGGATGAGATCGCTGGCAAAATAGGTATCCTGCGAACATCAGTTACAAATATCGAGGCCGGGCGACAAAAGGCACCACTGCACGTGCTATACGGCCTGTGCGAAGTACTGGATATTGATATCGCCACAGTGCTCCCCCCAACCAAAGCAGTTTTACGACGCACCGGTCCGGCGGCGATAGAGGTTGCAGAAAAGTTTAAACACATGGGTGCGACAAAGAGCGCTGAATTTCTCGAAGGTGTAACGGGGAGCAAGCGCGCTGGACGAAAGACCAGCAGCGCGAAGTAATAGAGAGATGGTGAGGGAGAATGTCTTCAAGATATCAAACCAGGGCACAGCGAGAGGCGGCTAAGCTGCTTGAGCGATATGGCACGAGCGTACCAGTGGATGTGCTTTCTATAGCCAAGGATTGCGGGTTAACTGTTCGGAAGGAAGATCTTGAAGAGGAGGTGTCTGGCATGCTCGTCATCCGAGACGACAATGCCGTGGTTGGTGTGAACAAGAATCATCACCCGAATCGTCAGCGCTTCACGGCTGCCCATGAGTTGGGTCATTATCTGTTGCACGGGAAAGCAGCCCATATCTTTGTAGATGCATCGCCGGTGTTTTTCCGAGATGAGCAATCTTCAGAAGGAACCAAGACGCAGGAGATCGAAGCTAATACGTTTGCTGCAGAGTTGCTGATGCCTGAGGCTGCGCTGAAGGAAATCCTTTCGAGCAAACCGGTAGACATTTATGATGAAGATGAGATGGCTGATCTAGCAAAGAGACTGAAGGTCAGCGTTCAAGCCCTGACTATTCGCTTGGCAAAGTTGGGCTTGGTTTCTGTGTGAGCGTGCGATGGACGAGCGGGGTCAATTGACGGAGGAGTGGAAATGAGTGAAGCCTGGTTGAAATGTAGCGTATCTAATGGCATGTTTCCTGATGAAGCTGGTGTGTCTTTCAAGGCCAGCACCGGCGAGGAAATATCGTTGTTCTGTTTCAAGGACTTTGTTGATGCCCGTGCTAACAAACTTCGGGTCAAGGTAGTTGAAGAAAAGGAAGGACATGTGCTTGTTCGACTACCGGTAGAATCACTAAACGGACTTCGTGTAGTGCCCGTATCGGGAAGGGATCTTTCAGAAGAGGTAAGCTCAAAGGGTGTGTAAAAGCTTGAAATAAAGCGAGGGCGGTGTATCCTCGGAATTCTGAAAGTTCAAAGGAGACACCGCCATGAAAAAGCAAACCAGAAAGGAGCAACAGCCGTCAAGA